>Ga0209581_1000057_pt1 | contig 401571 bp, 357 predicted proteins | sample Coa_R2_FD_187160 | JGI IMG/M metagenome (GOLD analysis project Ga0209581, IMG submission 187160) | Surface soil microbial communities from Centralia Pennsylvania, which are recovering from an underground coalmine fire - Coalmine... | ecosystem: Environmental > Terrestrial > Soil > Unclassified...
TCGAAGGATGCCACCTTTTGGCCAAAGCCGGATACCGAGCTGCGAGGCTTGTCTCGTGAGGTATCACTCTCCGTCCCGAACAATACGGGCAACCTTGTCCTTGCCGAGTACGGCTAGAAATGCGGGCTTCCCACTCATGCCCTGCGGCCTTGCATTTCCACCAAACGACTTCCCTGCTGTAGACGGGCATATCTGAAGCTTTTAGCCGTCTGCCATTCATCTTCATTCGTTCATGCGGTGCAACGAAGTTGTTCTGCCGCTTGAAGAAGGACCCACGCGAAGAGTCGGTATGGACACGCCGATTTTTTGTCGGGTGCCATTCAGCGGCTATGACGGGAGCCTGAACCGAAAGACGGTTGTCGTCGCTTACATATTTGTGCGAGCAGAACGGACACCCGGCGCCGCCCTTTGCCCGGTCAGTAATGTCTGTTCTCCAAACATGCTTCTTGCTTCGGCTACATTGCCACCACGCCTTTTTCCGAGAACCGCAGGCGACTTCATCTGGTCTCAGTGTATTTTTCTCGTGCCACTCGCGCACAAGGTCCGGCCGGCAGGCAGCTACGGAGTTAGACTTGTCTACCTTCTTTCCGGCACAATAAGGGCAACCCGTCAGACGCTGGCTTGTCCGATTGCAAACGAACGCTTCCCAAACGTGGTCAGGATCGTTGGCACATTGCCACCACGCACGGTGCCTACCACGTCCCGCGACATCATTTGGGGTCACGTCGCCGTTTAGCTTCTTGTGCCATTCCTTCGCTATTTCCGGGAAGAGTTTCTCTAGTGACTTGTCCTCGATAATGCAGATCGGGCAACCCAGTCCGCGAATACGTTTGTAGACCGGTTGCTCCCATTCATGATTGGGATTGCGTAGGCATCGCCACCAGACCCAATCCTTACAGCCTAGTGAAACTTCATGCGCAGAATAGGCATTGCGCTCAGGATGCCATTCTTGCGCAATTTCAGGAAATCCGTCTGGCAGTGCAACGCGCTTCATTAGCCATTATTATCCGCCAAGTATCTGTTATTCCTACAATACAACGTAGCCTCAAATCCAGAGCCTGAATGCCTTTGCGCGAGCAACATTCTTTGACACACTTAAACGGGTTCCGGTCCTGCTATCTCAACCGCTTTGTCGTAAGCGGCAACATCAATGAATGTTTTAGAGTCACACTGGGAGCGCCGAGCAGCTTGTTCGACCACATCCAATGCATGCTGCCGCCATCGCCAATTGAGTGGTAATAGATCCAGCCTTCGATGAGCTGGACCCCATTCGGAATAACGATGGTCGATCCATTCCTTTTCTCTTTCGTATTCGATTGGCTGTACATCGGGTTCTGCGAGCACCTTCACAGCGCGCTCGTAAGCAGCAAAACGGATAAATGCCTCAAGCGATACATCCATTCGCCGTGCAGCTTGCCAAATCTTCTCTAGTCGAGCCGTTTGCCAAATGAAGTTCATACGCCTCGGAGGCTTCTTCTTCGACGCATCATTTTCGACGAAGTCGCGTACAAATTGGCGCCGCCCGACAATTTCCGCAGCAATTTGACGTCGTTTTGGCTTCTTACTTGGCACGTCCGCAACCCCTGTAATAACGCTACTTTTCAGTATATGTCAAAACGCCACATTCCACTTAATAATCTGTACAGCTCTTCAGGACAACCATTTCCAGACGGTTGTCTTGAAGATTCAGCCAAATTTGTCGGGATAGCGGAGATTTGCCCACAGAATCGGGATATGGCTATGCGACATCACTCGCTCAGCCCGGAAAACCAAGTTCGGCTGCGCCGAAAAGGAAATCGGATGAAAAAACAAATTATAGGCATCGCTAGCGATCCACAGGAAAAAAATTGGATTCAAAAATTTCAGCACGAGCGTCAGGCAGATGCCGATGTCGAAATCGTTTTCGAAGGACTGCTTATCAGGCGGAAAATTCTCGAATTCATGAAAGACACCGGTCTGCTTGACCGCGTAATTGACGGCTTCGTCCTTCACACCATGAATTACGACGATGAGACGTTCAACGAACTGAAATCTGCCCTCGCAAGCAGAGGACTTTTGCTTTTCTCCACGACTGGAGAAACCTCAAGACCCAGCTGGCGGGCACGATAACGCACGCTACAGTCCGGCTCGGAGCGCAAGGAGCAGCATGCCTTGCGCTTCCGTGCTGCATGGCACCATAGGCGGTGCCATGGGACAATGGCGCATCATCATGGGTTAGGCAATGGGTCAGGCAAGTATTTACGCTAGGCGTTGCATTAGGCATCGCATTAGGCGCAAAAGTGGGACCAAAGAAATTATGCAGCCGAGCAGCGCGATAGAGGATGCGATAGAAGCCGCGACAAAGGGCAAAAACGTCGTTCGTGTTTGCGGACGCTTTCGTGATTCTTGCGAGCGACGGGTAAGGCAAAGGGAAAGGCGCGGAAGGGCAAGCAGGCCGGGAATCTCCGAACTTCGCTTGGGTTTTTCGGCACCTTCGCAGATCGCCAAGTCCGGCTTCTGAAGCGCCTTGAGCAAGAAATCGGAACTCAAGTTTCTTCGCAGCCAAACGGGCCGCAGATCGCGATAGAAAAACGATAGAGAAACAAAAAGGCTTTCGGGTACGAATCGCCGAAAGCCTCATGTAGATTGGTTGCGGGGGACAGATTTGAACTGTCGACCTTTGGGTTATGAGCCCAACGAGCTACCGGACTGCTCCACCCCGCGGCGGTGACAATTGAATGTTAACATAATTTGGCGCCGCCTCCCCGGACCGAGGTTAAAATTGGCTCACAGCACCGGGAACTAGACTCGGTACAGCAAGCGGGCTGGCTGAATCATGAAGGCAGTGTTACAGAGGGTGTCCGAGGCGTCGGTTTCCGTGGACGGCACGGTGATCGGCTCGGTCGGCTGCGGGCTCGTCATCCTGCTCGGGGTGGAGCAGGGTGATTGCGAGCAGGACAGCAGCTTCCTGGCTCAGAAGGCCGCCGAGCTGCGCATCTTTGCCGATGAGTTTGGCAAGATGAACCTTTCCGTCAAGGACGTGGGCGGCGGCGCGCTCGTGATCTCGCAGTTCACGCTCATCGCCGACTGGCGCAAGGGCAGGCGCCCCGGCTTCACGCGGGCGGCAGCCCCCGCGGAAGGGGAGAGGCTCTACCGGCACTTCGCCGATGAGCTGCGCAAGCTCGCCGTGCCGGTGGCGATGGGCGTTTTCGGCGCCCATATGGCCGTGTCGCTGGTCAACGACGGCCCGGTCACGCTCATCCTGGAAAGCCGCGGCAACCCGTAGGGGCGGGGCATTCCCCGCCCCTACTGAGGATAGCTCTGGAACCGGCCCCGCCAGCTAAATGCCACTGCCGGAACCGGGCCCGCTTATCTGCCCGGTCTGCGCTTTCCGGACTGGGAGCCGCTCTCGAGGCCGCCCGCGCCCGAGCCCTGCTGGGACTCATTGAGCATCCTGGTGATGTGATGGCGCAGCATCTTCTGGACCATCTCAATTGGCTCTTCGGCCGCTATCACCTTGAAGCGGTACTCGGCCGCCATGCGCTCGTACTCCTCGAGGATCTGTGCCTGGTACAGCTTGAAGGACTCGTAGAGATCCGTGGACATGCCTATGTCGCGGCCGGATTCGTAGAAATCCAGGCCGCCTCGGGTGGTGATAATCCGGCGCAGCAGCCGGTCGAGCGGCATCTTCAGATAGAAGACGAGATCCGGCTCCACCGCGAAGCCGTAGAGCTTCCTCACCCAGGCGCGATCGGCGCCGCGCACCACGTCGCGGGCGAATGCCGTGTGGTAGTAGCGGTCGGCGATCACGATCAGCCCCGCGCGCAGCGCGGGAAGGATCTCGTTGTGCAGCCGGTCGGCCAGGTCGGTCGCGTAGAGCAGCGAGAAGGTGATCGTGTTGAGCGCGTTTTTCGACTTAGCCTTGTCGATCACCCGCGAGATGAGCTGCGACGATTTCCACTCCGAAGAGGTCGCCGCGTAGCCGTCCACCGCCAGCCAGCTCTTGAGCAGCTCGACCTGGGTGGAGCGCCCGACGCCGTCGGTGCCCTCCAGCACGATCAGTCTTCCCGGGTAATTGTGGGTCACGGTTGCCCTCTTTAGATGCCCAGCACGGCGCTTGCCTTCTGGCGAAAGGTCATCTGCTGGTCGTGAATCGACAAGGTGGCGTTCATCACGTGGAAATCGAACTCCGGCACCATCTTGTCGTACTCGTTGATGATCATCGATTGAAAAAGTTGAAACGACTCTTTCGGATCGGGCGACAGCCCGATGTCCATGCCCGCTTCGTAATAGCCTGGCATGCGGGAGTTGGCGATGCGCTCGAGCGATATTTCCACCGGCACCTGAAAATAGAAGGTCCCGTCCGGGCGGATGGCGAAGCCGTAGAGATTTCTCACCCACTCCTTGTCCACGCCCCGGGCCACGTCGCGGGCGAAGGCCGTGTAGCAATAGCGGTCGCCGAGCACGACCAGCCCGGCCTTCAGGGCCGGGACGATGATATTTTCCAGGCGGTCGGCAAAGTCGGTGGCGTGCAGAATGCTGAAGGTCACCGGAATCAAGCTGTTGGAGCGCTTGGCCTCCTTGATCGTCTGCGATATGAGCGCCGAGGAGTTCCATTCGGTGAAAACCACCGACACGCCGCGCGACTCCAGCCAGTTGCGCAGCAGGTTGAGCTGCGTGGACTTTCCTGAGCCGTCCACGCCCTCGACGACGATCAGTTTGCCCGGATAATCGTGCCTTTTGTAAAACCGCATTGGAGCCAGATAATTAGAAAACGAAAACAGTTGCCCGTGCGGGCAGGGAAAACATCGCTCAGTCAAGACAATTATATAGTCAGCGCTCGAGCCCGGCCGGTCGGACGTCGCCGCGCGACTTGACAGCTCCGCGCCGCTCGTTGTCTTATTGTATGAGCCGTCGGCGCTGCTTGGCTGTCATAACAAGCGGCCATTTCTATCGTGGAACATGAAAAGACTGAATCTTGCCTTCACCGTTGCCCTTCTCTGCTCGGCCGGCATCGCCGCCCCGGCGTTCTGTCAGCTCGACCCCGACGCCCTGCCGGCCCCCGCCCCGGCGGCAAGCGAGCCCGCCCCGGCGCCGCCGCCGGGGGCAAACGATCCGGCGCCGGCTCGCGAGATGCCCTCTCGGCAGGAGGCCGCTTCGCCGCAAGCCGCCGCCCCGGAGGCTGACGACGGCGAGGTGCTGGGCCCGGCGCCGGAGGCGAAGAAAACCGGCGGCGGTAAGCCCGCTGCCGAGCCTGCCAGATTGATCTCCGAGCCGTCCGAGGATAAAGCTGAAAAGGAAGAGGACGCTGAGGAGGCAGGAAAGGGCGACAGCAAGCTGGACAAGGCCGAGGAGGAGAGCGAGCCGGCCGAGAAGCCTGCCGACATCGATCCGCTGCCGCACTACAAGCACGCCCTGCAGTTGATCGAGGAGAAAAACTACGCCCCGGCCCTGGCCGAGCTGCAGAAGATCGCCGAGCTCAACCCCGAGTACTGGCAAGCCCGTTATCAGATAGCCTTCATTCACCAGATCACCGGCAAGACCAGGCTGGCGACCAGGGAGTACCGCAAGCTGCTCAAGGTGAAGCCCAATGACGTCCAGACGCTCATCAATCTGGGCACGCTCTTGAAGGCTGCCGACGACCTGCCCGGCGCCGAGGAGCAGTTCAGAAAGGCGATTGAATCCTACTTCTATTCGTTCCCCGCCCACTACGACCTGGCCAATGTGCTGGTCAAGCAGGGGCGCTTCGAGGAGGCGCTCAAGGAGTACAAGGTCTGCCTGAAGCTGAAGCCGAAGGACGCCATGGTGCACAACAACATGGGCGTCATCTACCAGCGCCGCCAGTACCTCGAGGAGGCTGAGGAGGAGTTCCGGCGCGCAGCCCAGCTCCAGCCCTCGAACAAGATCTTCCAGACCAATCTCGGGCTCGTGCGCCAGCAGCTCAAGAAGGGCGTCTAGGCCCGGTCCGGCGACCGCCGCAGGGACGCGCGGCGGCCGCCGTCAGAGCTGCAGGCCGAGGTCACCGGTCAGCATCACGTCCAGCTCCTGCCCCGGCTGCAGGCTTATGTTGTCGCCGGCGCGAAAAAGGCAGACGGCCGAGCTGCCGATGAGCGTGGCCACGGCCGGGGCGCCGAGCGTGGCGATGTTTGCCGCCATGAGCGCGCCGCGGGCGGCGCCGCTGGAGTTGAGGCCGGTCACCGACTTCACGTCCGAGCCGACGCGGGTGGCGAAGCTGGTCCCCGGGTCGAGCTCGCCGCGCTGGTTGGTCATCCCCTTCTGGAACTCCAGCGCCGCATCGAGCGGCACCGTCTCGCCGGTCGGGGTGACAATCTGCTCCAGGTGCAGCCCGACCCTGGCGGCCCGGCTGATGAAGCGGGGTCGGGACACCTCCACCACCCGCCCGCGCACCAGGCTCCCCCGTGGCACGATCAGGTTGCTGCCCAGGAAGAGATCGTCGCGCACGTGCGCCCAGAAGATATCGCCGGGGTGGCTGGTTTTGCCGTCCACCGCATACTCGACTATCAGCTTGAGCCGGGTGGCCGTGGGAACCGTCGTCGACTCGGCCCCGGTTTTCAGCGCCGTGCCGCTCGGGCGCTCCTGACCGGCCGGCGCCTGGCCGCCGGCGAAGTCGGGGACGTTCTTCGGCTCGATCGGGGCCCCTGGTGTCGTATATGGTGCAACGCCGGACCCTCCCCTGGGCAGGTGAGAATCCAGCGACGAGGCGCCGCCGGCCGGGCAGATGAGCGGCAGCATGCTGCCGGACAGTATGATTGCAGCGACCCTGTTTCTCACCTTCATCCTCCTGGAAATCTCGGCGCCGCCGGGCAGGCAGGCTCGATTATAGATGAATCGTAGCCGAATCAAAAGCGTCCCGCCAGGGCCGCTTCCACCACCGGAACGTCCTCGGGCACGTCGATGGCCAACGAGCGGTATTCCGTCTCGATCACCCGGATGCGGATGCCGTGCTCCAGCGCCCGCAGCTGCTCGAGCGACTCCGCCTGCTCGAGCTCGGTGGGCGCCAGCGAGGCCAGGCGCAACAGGCAGGGGCGGCGGTAGACATAGAGCCCGATGTGCCCCAGGTAGCGCCGGCGGGCGAATTCCGGGCGCTCCCGGAAGTAAGGGATGGCTGCCCGGGAGAAGTAGAGGGCGAAGCCGGCCCGGTCGCAGACGACCTTTACCTGCTCCGGTCTTTCCACCTCCAGCTCGCGGCAAAGGGGCCTGGCCAGCGTGGACATCTCCAGGGCGGGATCGGCCAGCAGAGGCTGGACCGCCGCGTCGATGGCCGCCGGGTCGATTAGCGGCTCGTCGCCCTGCACGTTCACGATCACGCCTATCTCCGGGCAGCGCCCGGCCACCTCGGCCAGGCGGTCGGTGCCGCTTACGTGATCGCACCTGGTCATCAGGCACTGCCCGCCGAAGGATTCCACCGCCGCGGCGATCCGCTCGTCGTCCGTGGCCACGAGGACGGTGTCGATCAGGGAGGCCTGCTCGGCCTGCCGGTACACCCGCTCGATCATCGTCACGCCGCTTATCTTGACCAGCGGCTTGCCGGGAAATCTGGTGGAGGCATAACGTGCCGGAATGATAGCGGCTACTTTCGGTTTCTTTGCCACCGCCCCTCCTCCGTCGGTTTATCGCTTATCCATAGTGACCGCTGGAGCCCGAGGTGGCGGCGGCATGAAGAAAATTTTACAAGCTGCTTTATTGCCGGCTAAAGCCGGAGGCCTTTCGCTTGCCAAGCGGTGGCGGCACTGAATCGGCCGTGGTTGCGCCAAATTGCCAAGCGGCATAGAATCGTGAGTATATGCGCGCGCCATGCGCGTAAAATGTCCACCTGGGTTTTATCAGCCGGTTCCTGCTTTGCCGGCGGCGATCCTACGGAGATTCGCTATGCGCCCCACCTGTCCCTGCAGCGGCAAAAATTTGAAGAACCTCCAGCTTGTGCAGAGGCTCATCTCGGTCGAGCAGGATCTTGTCGAGGCGGCAAGAAAGATCCTGCGCTCGGCCAGCGATCCGGTCTCGGCGGTAATCAGGTTCTTGCAGGAGCGCCCGGAAAATTCCTCGTTGCCCGGCTATGTGGTGCTCAGGCTGCTCGAGGAGACCTTCGGCACCCGCGAGCAGATCCCCGGGCTTATCTCGGTGCTGGCCGGGCACATGAAGGAGACCATCCGCAATTCCAACGTCATAAGCATCATCAACGAGCACGCCGCGGTCGAGCGCTGGGGCAACTACGTCATCAAGGCCAGGGAGCGGATCAAGTTCGAGGTCGCCTGGGAGCGGGGCAAGCTGGTTCTCAAGAACATCGTCGGGCTCAACGCGGTGGAGCAGGGGATCGAGGGCGGGCTGGAGCGGATTCTTGTCAATCCGCCCAAGCTCGAGGTCACCGTGCGCCTGGGGCCGCTGCCGGTACACCGAGTGGTCGATATAGCGTAGGATTTGTATTGAATTTCGTCCTTTGACCCGGGGAGAGCTGAATGACCTACCTGGTGATTGCGATCATGCTCATCGGCGTTGCGCTGTGGTTCGCAGCTAGTTACCGGGCGCTTGTCGGGCTCAGCCGGTCGATCCGGGCGGCCGCCGAGACCCTGGCCGAGAGGCTGGCGCGCCGGCACCAGGCGCTGGGCAACCTTATCGAGCTGGTGTCCGGCGAATTGCCCAAAGAGCCCGAGCTTGCGCGGCAGCTGTCCGAGGCGCGCGCGCAGGCGGTGGCGGCCGCCGGCAGGGAGCTCAAGGAGAGGCAGCGGCTGGAAGATGATCTGGGCGAGCGCGCAGGGCTTCTCCTCGCCGCCCTGCAGAACGACCCAGCCGTCGGCGACGACGAGAGGTATACCCGCCTGCGCGACGCGGTGCTCGATGCCGAGGATGCGCTCACCCTGGCGCGGCAGGATTACAACGATCTGGTGGTCCGCTTCAACGCCCGGCGGACGATGCTGCCCGCAAGGCTCTTTGCCGCCAGAGCCGGGATCGGGCCTGTCGAGGAGTTCAACATCGGGGACTTCTTCGCCCGCCATCCTTTGCAGATCAAGGCTACCCTGCCCACGCCCGGGAAATCGGCTTTCCCCCGCATAAGCAGGCGCGCGGGCTCGGACAGCGAGTCATCTGCGGACAGGAGCACGACAAAAATATGAAGCCGGGGATCGGGCCATGGAGATGAGGAAGCCGAAAGTATTTGCGCACCGCGGCGGCAGCGACTGGGCTCCGGAGAACACGCTGGCCGCCTTCCAGAAGAGCCTGGAGTTCCGGGTCGACGGCATCGAGCTGGATGTTCAGCGCTGCGGGACGGGAGAGCTGGTGGTCTTCCACGATCCGGACCTGTCGCGCACCACCAATGGTGTCGGGCTGATCAAGGACGCGAGCTTCGAGGAGCTCAGGCGGCTGAGCGCCGGGCTGTGGTTCGACGAGGAGTTTCGCTCGGAGCGCATCCCGCTGCTTTCCGAGGTGCTGGATCTAATCGGCGGCCGGGCCGTTCTCAACATCGAGATCAAGAACACGCCCGTTGAATACCCGGGAATAGAAGACGATCTTCTGGAGCTCCTCGCCGATTATCCGCACAGGGACAAGATCATCGTCAGCTCGTTCGATCACCGGATCATCCGCCGCCTCCACGAGAAGGCGCCCGACCTGACCCTGGCCCTTCTGGCCGACGCGCTGCTGGTGGACCTGGCCGGCTATGCCGGCGGCATCGGCGCCACCGTCTGGCACCCTTGCATCGGCTCGCTCTGCCAGGACGCGGTGGAAGAGGCGCACGACGCCGGGCTGGAGGTGAACGCCTGGACGCTCAACGACGCCCGCCAGTGGTCCTATGCCCTGCGCATCGGGCTCGACGGCATCGTCACCGATGACCCGCTCGGGCTGGTCAACTTCCTCGAGGGCGTGGCCAGGGTCAGAGGCTGATCTTCTTGAGCCCCTCGGCCGCCCGCCGCCCGAGATCGGAGTTGGGGGAGAGCCGTATCACTTCCCGGTAGTCCTGAGCGGCTGCCGGGTAGTTGCGCATCATGACGTTGACCACCGCGCGCACGTAACGGGCCTGCGGGTGATTGGGGTTGGCGGCCAGAAGCCTGTTGAGGGTGCTGAGGGACTGGTTGTACTGCTTTTGATTGAGCTCGAATACCGCCTCGCGGACCGGATCGTAGGCGGTGACGGTGAACGGCTGCTTTTTCTCCTCTTTCTTCGCCTTCTCTTTTCCTTCTTTTTCGCCCCCGGCCGTCTTCTCCTCCTCCTGCCCGGTCTTCTCCTTGCCCTCGGCTTTCTCCTCGCCGCCTTTCTTTTGAGCCTGGCCTTCCTTGCCTTTCCTGGCTGCCGCCCCTGCCTTGCCTTCGGCCGCAGCCGCCTTGCCCTCGCCGCTGCCCTCACCTTCCCCGGGCGCCCCCGCCCCTTCCGGTGCGGTCTCGCCGGCGGGAGCTCCTCCGGCGGGGCTCCCGGGTTGCCAGGGCAGGTTCGGCTGGGCCGTGCCCGGCTGCAGGTTGGAGATGCCGGTGGGCGGCGCGCCGGTGGGCGGCGGGGTGTAACCGGGCCCCGGCCACTGGCCGGACGGGTTTGCGGGGGGCAGCGAAGACGGCGGCACCAGATTGGGCGGGATCGGCATGGTCGGCACCGGGGTCGGCGGCGGATTGACCCCCTTGGGTTCCATCGGGATCACCGGCGTGCCGAGCGGGTTGTAAGGCCACGGCACGGAGCCTGTCTGCCCGGCCTGCGGCTCCGGCGGCACCGGCATTACCTGGTAAGGATTGGTCTGCGGGTCGGGATAGACGACGTCCTGCGCGCAGGCCGCCTGCTGCCGGGACAGGGGCGACAGGCAGATGGCAGCGGCCGCCAGCGCTCCGGCGGCGCTCCTCAAGGCGTTCGGTTCAACGGTTTTTTTCATGATCTGCAGCCCGCCATAAGCGCCCATTGCTATCCTGATTTTACCAATCGCCCGGGCGGCTATTTCTCCAGCCGATTGAGCCCGGACTGAGCGCGCCTGCTCAGATCCGTGTTGGGGGCGAGCCTGATCGTCTGCCGGTAATCGGCGGCCGCCTGGGAATACTGCCGGAGGTATACGTGCGCCACGCCGCGCATGTAAAGCGCCCTGACGTTGCCGCTGTTGGCGGAGAGAACCTTGTTGAGCGTCTCCAGCGCTTTGCCGTATTCTCTCGTGCTCAAAAGAAACGCCGCCTCCCGCAGCGGATCGTACGGGCTGGCGCCGGCTTTCCCGGCTGCTGTCTTGCCCTGCTCCGAATCGCCCCCTGCCTCCGCCTCGGGCTGGCCGGCGCCATCATCGGCGGTGGTCTCCGGCGCGCCTGCCGGCGACTCTGCCTGCGGCTCTGCCGGCGGCCCCGGCGGCGGCCCGGGCGCCTCCGTGCCGGCGTCCGCAGAGCCTGCCGGGGTGGAGCCGCCCGGCTCCACCTGCCCGGGCGCCGCCTCCTGGGCGATGCTTGTCACCGCCGATGATGGCGCGGATGCCTGCTGGAAACTGGCGTAGTGCTCGGCCAGCGCCTGCACGTCCCGCGGCGAAAGCTCGCGCGAGCTGGACGGATCCGAGACCTTGAGCGCGTAGGCGCCGGAGGCCATGACGTCGTTCGGGTTGGTCAGGTGCGGGATCCCCAGGGCGTGCCCCAGCTCGTGCATGGCCACGTAGTCGATCGTCCGCAGGTGCGAATCAAAGAGGGCGGACGAGGCGGAGGTCTGCAAGGCGGGCAGCGACATGCCGCCCAAAAGCTTGTCCGTAACCAGCCACACATGCGCCTTGGTAAGCCAGGCGTTGCCGTCCCGCATGCGGCTGGTCCAGGTCAGCCCGAGAACATGCGGCGCGCGCTCGGTCCAGTGTATGTGGATCTGGCACGCCACCGGATCGGCCGGCATGGCGATCGTGCTCAGCAGGCTGGAGTCGATGAGCTGCTGCAGGATCGCCCTGTTGCTGGCCAGCTTCTTCCAGGCGGCCTCGCGGTCCGGCAGCTGCGGGTCCACACTGAAGCTGATGGTGCCGTGCGAGGCGTTCGCCCAGGCCTGCAGCGCCCTCAGCACCGAGCTGCGCATCTCCGGGCTGTAGCCACGCGTTCCGGCGCCGTCGTCGATATAGACGTGCAGCGGCATCTTTTTAAGGTTCCACCAGCCGAAGCCCTGCGGGCCGAACTCCCGATCGATCGGGAAGAACTCACCGGCGCGGGCCTCGTTCTGCGATCTGGTGAGGTACTTCAAGCGGGCGGCGGCGTCCCTGGCCTGGGGCGAGTCCGGGAAGTCGCGGATGAGCCGCTCGTAGGTCTCCGAGGCCTGGCCCAGGTCGTTGGATCCCTCCAGCGAGCGGGCCAGGCCCCAGACGGCCTCTGCGTTCCTGGGGTCGGATGCGGTGACCTTCTCGTAGAGCCCCTGGGCGCTGCTGAACTTGCCCTGCTCGAGATCCATCCTGGCCAGGCTCATCATCGCCTCGGTGTCGGTCGGCTGCCGGAGGAGCACGGTCTGATACTGGGCTTCGGCCTCGTTGTAGCGCTGGAGCTTGGCCAGGACGTCGGCGTAGATCCGGCGGGCGACCAGGTTGTCCTTCTCGATGTTGAGCGCTCTTTCGGCCGGCAAAAGCGCCTGCTCGTACTTGCCCAGTTGATAGAGCGTGTAGGCCTTGCGCAGGTTGCCGGTGAAGCCGAGGTCTTCGCTCTGCCCGGACAGGGCGTTGGCATCGGGCAGCTTCAGGGTCTGATAGGGGTCGGCCGGCGCAGGCGGCGAGGAGCCGTCGTCGGCGCCGGCAGGCAAAAGGAGCACAAACACGGCCAGCAGCGCGGCAAGCGGAAGCCCGTGGCGGAGAAAAGTCTTTCCAATCCGGATCTGGCGGCGGCCCATACCTCGATTATAGGGGCTCGAGCCGGAACCGGCCCGGTATCCGGCCGGTTCCGGGAGGGTTTACGGCGCGCCCAATGCCTGAACGGCCGCTAGTACTCGCCGGCCTTAGAACCCGTTCGCTCGTAGGGGCGCGTCGAACTCGCCCGGGCGGATGCAATCCGCCCCGCGGGCGTACGTTAATTTCTTCCGGGCGGTACTAGCGGCCCGTCGTGGCCGGGAAGACCGGGTAGCTGCCGGAGACGAAGCCTTTCTGGTCGGCGGTGCCGGTGCCGTCGCCGCGCCTGAAGGTCCGCATCGACTGGACGGCTTGCTTCTCCTTTGTCCAGAAGCTGTTCTCGCTGGCCACGTACTGCAGGGTCTCGCGATACCAGTCCTGGCCGTGGCGCGCCAACACGGCCCGGTCGGGCAGGATAAGGACGTAGCGCATGAGCGGCTCCTCGCCCTTCAAGGGCAGATAGCCTGCCGAGACGATAAGGGCCGGAAGCCCGCCGGGAAGAACGGTCAGGTCCACCTCGGTGATCCTCATGCTCGATACCATCCCCGGTGCGCTCAACTCGCGCACCGCCCCGGCGGTCAGCGGCTCCTGCCGGCGCAACAGGCGCTCCAGCTTCTCGTGCGAGGACTCGCTTGCCGGTGTCCCGCCAATCTGCCAGCGGATCATGGCCGATTCGCCGGCGGGCAGCCCGGTGGCCACGAAGGACACCGAAAGCGAGATGCCGCTGGCCGGCCAGGCGGCCGAGCCGTTGCTCTCCTGGCGCTGCCAGCCGGCCGGCGGCAGGATCTGCCAGGAGTAGCGGGAGGTGTATTTGACACCAAAGATGGTGTCAGCCCGGTCGGCGCCGCCGCCCGCATCCGCGCGGTCCGCACCGGCAGCGGGCGCCGGCTGCTCCCGCGGCCCGAAGGACTGCTGCGATCCGATGAGTTTTCCCAGGAGCCTTCCCAGCTGCATTCCTTCGCACTCCTTTCAGAGATAGCGCATTTCTGGCTGACCTGATAGGCATGCCGGGCCGGCCCGCCCGAGCCCGGCGGATCTGCCGGGCGGCACCGGTGCCACAAGTCGCTTGCCAATATAATAGGCAAATTAATCTACTTCTTGACAGCGGAATTATAAGATCTGCCTAAGCACCGGCACCCGGTGACTGCGCCCAGGATTTCTGGCGCAGCATCTTCTCGATCTCCATGGCCAGGGTCAGATAGGGCAGCAGCGAATAGCTGACCATGGAGAGGTCCAGCAGGTGCCTGCCGGTCTGCACCTTGAGCTCGCCGAGAAGCTCGAACTGGCTGCGATCGGGGATGACGGTCTTGAAGACGGTGAACTCCTCCGGCAGCGAACGGAGCCTGTCCTCGAGCTCCACCTCCACGGTCCTGTCCCGGCGGAACTTGGTGAGCAGCACCCCGAGGATCTTCAGCTCCGGGTTGAGCGGCGGGTCGCCGTGCACGATCTCGTGCACCTGCTCCAGCATGCGCTCGAGCCCGGTCAGGCTTATCACCGAGGCCAGCGTGGGGATGAGCAGCCAGCTGGCGGCCACCAGCCCGTTCAAGGTAAGCATGCCCTGGGACGGCGGGCAGTCGATGAGCACGTAGTCGTAGCGGGGAACGAGCGGCTTGAGTGCGCCGGACAGGATGCGCTCCGGCTGCTCGGAGAGTACCTCGGGCTGGCTGTCCAGCGTCACCTCGGTCATCACCAGATCGGGCGAGGCCGCTATCAGATCCAGGTTCTCGCGGATGTTGACCAGGCACTGCTCGGCCGGCTGACCCGATTCGTAAATCGAGGCCAGGTTGTTCTCCAGGCAGAACTCCTGCTGCGCCTCGTCCAGCTCCAGGCTGTAGGTCAGGTTGCACTGGGGGTCGGAGTCGATCAGCAGAACGTGGCGGTGCAGCCTGGCCAGGGCCGCTCCCAGATAGGCGGTGCTGGTCGTTTTGGCCACGCCCCCCTTCTGGTTTGCTATGCAGATTACGTGCTGTCTCTTGTCTTTCACTGCCGCCGCCGTTGCCAGCTCCCATCGATGCTATTCCGCAGCCTGGCTCTCCCGCTTTGTTTATTCCTCGCCGCAGCTTGTTGTTACCAGATCTCTCACATCTGCCGCCGGACAATATCGGAGATGAAGGGTATCTCGGCATACTTGCCAAGAAAGGCCCAGATCATCCCGTACAAGACTAGCAGGTTCAACGCCTTGAGAACGAGGTCGACTCCCCAGCCGATCCAGGCCGTCACGGCCGGGCCGTTGCCGCCCAGAACGGGTGAGAGCATCCCCAGTAGCCCGGCGACAATGGACAGGAGCACGCCCGATGTCCATCCGACAAGCAAAATGATGATGCCGACAACGATCGATTGCAGAAAATGGAAGCGGAAGAACTGCGATTGCCCGCGCCGCCCGGAGATGATGATGAACAGGAGCCCGGCCAGCCCGAGCGTCAGATAGCAGATCCCGCCTATCACCCGCTCCAGAGCCGTCGGTCTGCCGTAATTTACCGGGGGCATCTTAGCTGGTCCTCGTCTCCGGCTCGTTGTCCGGGCGCTCCTCTGCTGGAGCCTGGCCGGCGGGCCGGTCTTTCAATGATACGGCCAGATCCCGGCGCGGCACCCTCTGCTGCGAGCCGGTCTTCATGTTTTTGAGCGTAACCTCCCCGGCGGCAAGCTCGTCGTCGCCCAGGATAACCGCCCAGCGCGCAGCCGACCTGTTGGCCTGCTGCAGCTGCTTGCCGAAGCTGCGCGCCTGGCCGCGCGAGGGAAAATCCAGGTCGCAGGCGATGCCGGTTGCGCGCAGCTCGCAGGCCAGCCTGAGGGCCTCTGCCTGGTTCGCCGAGACGATAAAGGCTTCCGGCGCCGGCACCCGTTTCTCGCCAAGGAGAAGTATGAGCCTCTCCATGCCCAGGGCCCAGCCCACGGCAGGCGTGGGCGGCCCGCCGAAAAGCTCCACCAGGTTGTCGTAGCGTCCGCCGGCGCAGACGGTCGACTCAACGCCCAGGCGGTGATCGCTCGAGACCACCTCGAAGACGGTGCGGGTGTAGTAGTCGAGCCCGCGCACCAGGCGCGGATTCAAAACATAGCGGGCGCCCTGCCGGTCCAGGAGATCCTTCAGCTGCTGGAAGTGGTCGCTGCACTCCTGGCAAAGGTGATCGACGGCCAGCGGCACGTCAAGGTAACGCTCCTGGTCGTGCCTTATCTTGCAGTCCAGCATTCTAAGCGGGTTGCGCTGAAAGCGATCCTGGCAGTCGCCGCACAGCTCGGGCAGGCGCGGCGCCAGGCGCGCCTTGAGAAGCTCACGGTAGGCCGGGCGGCAGAGCGGGCAGCCGATCGAGTTGAGCTGCAGGGTGCAGGACTCCGCCCCCACCTCCTGCAGATAGCGCAGCGCGATCACGATCACCTCGGCGTCGATGAGCGGTCCGGCCGAGCCGAAGGCCTCCACGCCCGTCTGATTGAACTGTCTCTGCCTGCCAGTCTTGGTGCTCTCGTAGCGAAACATGGGCCCGGCGTACCACAGCTTGACCGGCGGGCTCATCCGGTGGAGCCCCCCGTGCAGGTAAGCGCGCACCACGCCTGCTGTGCCCTCCGGTCTCAGGGTAAGCGAGCGGTCGGATCTGTCGGAGAAGGTATACATCTCCTTGTTGACTATGTCCGTGGTTTCACCCACCCCTCGCTTGAAAAGCTCGGTGTGCTCGAAGATGGGAACGCGGACCTCCTGGTAGTTGCTCACCTGGAAGAGGCGGCGCGCCGCAGACTCGAGCAGCTGCCAGGACGGCGACTCGGCCGGCAGGATGTCGTGGGTGCCCCTGGGCGGCTGGATGGCCAGCTGCGGGCCCTCGGCGCCGGGGCGACCGGCTCCTGCCTGCTCGGTTTTTCTGCCCTCTGCCTCGGCGACCACGGTGCCCCCGGTTTGCCCCACGTCGAACCTTGCGGGACCGTCCCGCAAGTGATAATTTTAGCCTGTCGGGTTGTCAGCGTGGTTTTTCTCCGGGCAGCTCGGGTGTCGAGCTCGATTGGACGTGGACGCGCTGGGGAACATCTGTAGAGAGCCGGACCTCAGGCGGGTATGGCCGGCCGGGCGGTGCGCCCGCAGGCGCCCGACCCGTCGTCGATGCCCGCAGGTGGGAGCATTGGCCCTTTAGATGAGCTTGCAGGTCGACGTTAGTGAACAGACGGTGAGGCTGTTGTCCGCAGTCGATCTGGACCAAGCGATGGAGGCCGCCGCCTGTCTGGCGCTCGCTTTGACCGGGGCGGCGGCGGTGGCGGTTCTTGTCTGGGATCCGGACCTGGAGACCTTCTCCGACGCCCGCTCCTTCGGGCCGTCCGCCGGCGAGCTCGAGGGGTTCGCGGGGGCCTTCGCCGGCAGCTACAGCGATGACGATCACCGGATCTGCCAGGCCATCGATCCGTCCCGGCTGGGCGGTGATCTGCCTGCCGGGCTGTTGCCGCTTGTGCTTTATCGTGTGGTCGGCGACCAGGGCCTGATTGCCTGCCTGATCATGGCCGGAGTGCACGGCGCCGACCCGGCCGAGCTCGAGGAGCGCGCCGCCCGCTACCCGCTGGCGAAGGCTCTCTGGCATGCCTGGGAGTTTCGCGAGCTGAAGCGGGAAAACGAGCGCCTGCGAAAACAGTACGAGCACCTGGAAGAGAGCATGGAGGAGCAGACCGCGAAGGTCATCCACGATCTGACGGCCAAGGACAGCATGTACGCCAAGCGCGAGAGCCTGGTCTATTCAATCAGCAACGCGGTGCGCAGCTCGCTCAAGATCCAGGAGGTGTTGCAGACGGCGGTCAACCAGATCGGGCGGGCCCTGCATGTGAGCCGCTGCCTGCTTCTGCGGCCGCTCAACGTGGAAGAACGGCTGATCGCCTACGAGTATCATCATCCTGCCGAGGAATCCGTGCTGGAGCTGTTTTTCAGCGAGGAGGGCGTGGCCTTTCTCAGCACCGCCATGTCGCGGGGTAGCCCGCAGGATCTCGGCGATCCTTCCGTGGACCCGCAGAGCATCTACGACCGCCGCTTCCTGGAGAAGCTCAAGCTGCGCTCCGGCTTTATCGTTCCGCTCATCCTGCGTGACACCAATCTCGGTGTCATCTTCCTGCAGGACTGCCAAACCGTACGCAACTGGAGCATCGACGACTCGGCACTGATTGGGGCTCTGGCCGACCTGCTTTGCGTGGCGATCGAGAACGCGGAGCTCCACGAGGACAAGGCGCGGCAGGCGGTGACCGACGGTCTCACCGGCGTGTCCAACCGCCGCCATTTCAGCGAGGTCTTCTATCGCGAATTCGAGCGGGCTCGCCGGTACGGGCAGCCGCTTTCCCTGATCGTCGCCGATCTGGATTTTCTCAAGACCATAAACGACACCTGCGGGCACCAGGCCGGCGACGAGGCGATAAAGGCCCTGGCGCGCGTCCTTAACCAGGGCTCGCGGGCGGTCGATCTGACCGCCCGCTACGGCGGCGAGGAGTTCTGCCTGCTGCTGCCCAACACGGAGCTCACCATGGCCAGGCAGACCGCCGAGCGCCTGCAGAAGGAGATCAACGGCGTGACCGTCGAGGGTGTGGGCAAGATATCGGCGAGCATCGGCGTGGCCAGCTTCCCCGAGCATGCCAGCGATCCCGATGCCCTTTTCCAGCAGGCCGACGAGGCGCTTTACGAGGCCAAGCAGGGCGGGCGCAACTGCGTGCGGGTAGCCAGGAAAGCGGCGCCGGTCAAGGGGCACAATTGAATGATGCGAATTCTTACGGACCGCGGCGCCGGCGTAGGCAACCGGCGCTTCCGGGGTATGTTCAGATTGTAAGAGACAGGGAGATTGAGTCATGGGCCTAATTGACGATTTAATCCAGGGCGTGAACCGGGAGATAACCAAAGTCCAGACCCGTGGTCAGGAGATGATGCAGACGTATCAGCTGAACAGCCAGATACGCCATCTCGAGGGGAAAAAGACGGCGACGCTGATCGAGATCGGGCGCATGATCTACGAGAAGTATCAGCGTAGCGCGGACGTGAGCGAAGAGCAGATCGTCGGCAAGACGAAAGAGATTGTCGATTACGAGCACGAAATCACCTCGCTGCAAGCCGAGCTGGAGCAGGTCAAGGCCCAGTTCGACCCGAACCGGACCGCCTCGCAACGGGCCGAGGCGAAGGCCGGCTACACCCCCACGCCCGGCTTCACCTGCCCGCACTGCCAGGCGCCGGCGGCCTCCGACAAGCAGTTCTGCCCGGCCTGCGGCGGCTCGCTCCGGGGCGAAAACGGCGGCAAACCCTCAGGCGACGGCGGCGAAGCTTAGCTTCACCTGTCGCGCACAGCCCATCGCCGGCTTTCTGGATCGCCGCCGGCTCTAGACGCGGGCGTTCTTGCCGCAGTCCGGGCAGAAGAAAAACGACGGGCTCACCTTCGCCCCGCAGTGCGGGCAGTCTCTGAGGGTGATCCCGGGCTCCTCGGTGGGATAGCGGCCGGCCATTATCTCCCGGAACTGCTTCGACTCGGCCCAGGTCTTGATCTCGCGCGCGCGATAAACAGGAATCGGGTGGTCGAGCCACAGCTCCTGCATGAACTTGTAGACCTTGTTGAGCGTGCTGTAGTCGAGCTCCTCGTAGCGGTCGCCCTGGCGCAGGAACTCCTGCACGTCGATCTGCTCGAAGACGGCCTTCGAGCCGGCCGACAGCTTCATATGCAGTTTCAGGCAGACATCGACGTCCTGGACGACCAGCAGCTCGGCTCGATCGGCGGTGAGCTCGGACTTGCGCGACCACTCGAAAAGCGCCGCCGCCAGCCCGATTGAGGCGATGCCGCCCAGGCCGAGCATGCGCCCGGCAATGTGGGCGAGAAAATAGGCGATGCTGCGGTAGAGAACGTGTCCGGCCTTGACGTGCCCGAGCTCATGCCCGAGCACGGCCATGAGCTCCTCCTCGCCGAGCAGATCGACCAGCCCCGACTGCAGGACGATGAACGGCCGCTCGACACCGAATGTGAAGGCATTGATGTACGGGTTGGAGGTCAAAAAGAGATCCGGCTCGTGCACATCCAGTATGTCGGCGGCTTCCTTGAACAACCGGTAGATCTTGTGGCACTGCCTGGGGGTGACATGGATTGCCTGCCCGAGGAGCTGGATGCGGAAAATCCGCTCCACCCCCATCTCCAGCAGCCTGCGGAACACCCTGTCCAGAACCGGGATTTTTTTCACCGCCTCCAGCGCCGCCCGGTCGGCGGGGTGCTCGAAGGCGCTTGATGTCAGGCGCGGAAATTTTTTGCGGGCCTTCTCTTGAACGGTTGTCATGGCATCTCCTCTGGCGGGCTCTTATCTCCTTCTACCCCAGGGAGACGATTTCCAGCCCGCGACCGACGACAATGGCCAGGCGGTCCTTGTTAATTGTAACGGCCGAGGAGGCCTCGACTGATGGGAGGGAGGCGATAACCTTCGGCATGGCCGGCACCGACAGGTCGATGATCGACACAAGGTCCTGGCCGTCGCGGCGCCGGCCGACAACTGCCGCGCGGTTGCCGGAGACCGCCAGGGCGACGCCGTCGCAGGGCAGGTCTACGGCGCCCACGCGGGAAAGCTCCCTGTCCTGCCGGGAGAGCACGAGCAGGTGCCCGTTCGAGGAGCGATCCACGGCGGTTGCCACAAGATAGCGGTCGCTGAATGAGACATCGCGCACGGCCAGGCTGTCGAAGCTCAGCTGTCCCAGCGGCTGGACGCTGGAGGCCGGATCGTAGACGGCCAGCTTGTCGAGCCCGATGAGCAGCAGATGCCCGTCGCCGGCCAGGAGCCTGCGGTAGCCTGCCGGCAGCGTCAGGACGCTGCCGGCTATGAGCCGGTTGGAGTAAGCCGCCACCGGCGTCACCAGCGTCTTATTCTCCCTGGCGGACAGCACGTAGGCCTTGCGCTGGGACAGATCGAAGGTCATGTCCTGCCCGATTAAGTCGAGCGAGTCGATCGTCTCCGAGAGCTTGTCCACCCGCCGCAGCAGGAGCTTGTTTCTGCCCAGGCACAAAATGTACGGGCCGGCCGTGGCGATGGACTTCAAGGTGCTGCCGGCGTCGGCGGTCTCGACCAGCACCGGTCTTTCGGGGCTGGTGATGTCGTAGAGCTTGAGATCCGAGCCGGCAAGAACGACGAACTTCTCCCAGGCAGCCACGGCTGACGCGGGCAGGCGGGGAATGGTATAGGTGAACGACAGGCGCCAGGCGGATTTTTGCCTGGTCAAAACGTCCACCCCCTGCCATCCGGAGGCGATGTTGATCAAACCATCCCTGACGGCAATTGCCGCCGGCGCCTCTGAGGCGGCCCTGGCACCGGGCAGCTCCAGCGTCTGCCCCGGCGAAAGCCGCAGATCCCGGCCCATGGCCAGCTCGACGAGCGCGCGCGAGGAGCCGGATTCTCCCAGGAGGTAAAAGCGATCCTTCTGGGCGGTGGCGCAATAGACGGTGGTGAGCTCGTGCAGCGTCTCGCTCTGCATCACATGCGGTGCCGGCTCCAGGCTGATCGTCTTCACCTCCACAACGCCGGACGTGCTCGATTGCCCGGCGACCATCATCGTGTTCTTGCTGCGCGCCCAGACGCGAAAGTCGCCGTCCAGCTTCATGCTCTTGCGCAGTTGCGGCGCGTCGCCATTAAGGAGGCTCACGTAGTCCACCTGCGAGTTGTTGCCGGCTTCCAGCACGGCCAGGTTCCTGTCCAGCAGGTCGAGAGCGGCTATGGTCAGCGGCACCTTGAAGGTGGACAACAACGCCGGCTCGCCCGAACGACCGCGCACCGAGTAGACGGCGATCTGGTTGTCACCACGGGCGGTGACACCGCCGACGCAGACCAGATCCGCGCTTGCCGCGACCGCCGTGGCCTCCGAGAACCTGTCCAGCACCACCCGATTGAGCACGCTCGGCTCGGACATCGGCGCCAGGCTGACGGTGACCAGGGCGTATTGCGAATCCCCGGTTGACGACTCTTGCAGGGCAAGAAGATAGCCGCGATGGCGGGCGGCGCTGAAATCGATGATCTTCTTGCTGTCCACCGTGAGCTCGCCTATCACCGCCGGGTTTCGCGCGCGCTTGAGGTCTATGATCGCCACCCGCCCGAACTGGTCGGACAGGCAGGAATTGGCCCTGTCGATAAAGACCACGTGGTCGGGAACGATGGCCGGGGGCCAGTCCTGGCGCGCAATCGAGCGCAGCCCCGTCCTGGCCTGTTTTGCCCTGCCCCGGGCGAGGGCGGGCGGGCAGATAAGGAGCTGCCCCAGACCGATTCCGCCCAGAAGAAATGTCCGTCTCGAGACCAGCGACGCGATTTGGGGTGGTGACATGGCGCTCAGGGTACGACGGCGGCCACCACGTGCCTGACGATCTGCAATATGAAGATGGCGACCATCGGCGAGAGGTCCAGCCCGCTGATGGGCGGGATCAGGCGCCGGAACGGCAGGACCATCGGCTTGATCGCCTGATCCAGCGCCCGGAATGGCTGCTCGTACCAGTTGATGTTCGGAAACCAGCTCAGCAGGCACCAGACCACGATGAGCATGGAGACGAGATCGATAAGGCTTACAAGGATCCTTCCGATGTCCAGCACGGCCAGTTAACCATCACCTCTCGTAGACGTCGCTTACTGCTAAATTGTAACATTGGACGGCAAGCGGTTGAGCAATGGCGGAGCAGCCTCCCAAACTTACGTCGGAGCAGAAGCTGATCGAGGCGATAAAAAGCTGGGTCGGTGAGTCGTTTATCGGCGATGACTGTGCCGTATTGCCCGGCCGGGCTCTGGTTACATCCGACAGCCTGGTGGAGGGCACGCATTTCTCGCTTTCCTGGACGAGCCTGGCCGATCTCGGCTGGAAGGCGGTGGCGGTCAATCTCAGCGATATCGCCGCCATGGCCGGCCGGCCGCGGCACCTCGTGGTCAACCTGACCATGCCGCCGGGCTTTGCGCTCCGGCAATGCCGCGAGCTTTTCCTGTCCATGGCCGGCTGCGCGCGCGCCTACCGCAGCGACATCGTCGGGGGCGACCTCACCTGCGGACCGCTTCTGGTCTTGAGCGTGACCGTCCTGGGCGAGGCGCACGAGCGCGGCTGCCTCCGCCGCTCTGGCGCGCAGCCGGGCGATGCGGTCATCGTCTCGGGGGACTTCGGCGCCGGAGCGGCCGGGTTGTGGGCTCTGACGCAGGAGATCCCGGGCTTCGAGCGGGTGGTAGCCAGGCACCGGCGGCCGCTGCCGCGCCTGTGCGAGTCCTGGGCCCTGGTCAGGCAGACCGGGGACCGGGGCGCCCTCATGGACGCCAGCGACGGTCTTGCCGACGCGCTCGTTCAACTGTCGCGGGCAAGCGCCGTGGGCATGAGGGTCGATCTCTCCCGGGTGCCCATTCACGAGCAAACCAGGCAGGCCGCCGAGCGCGCCGGTGTCGATCCCCTCGACTGGGCGCTTTACGGAGGCGAGGACTATGAGCTGGTGGCCACCGTGGCTGCCGCGGATTGGGAAACCATGCGACAATCGCCGGAAAATCCCTTCGTGGCGATAGGGACGGTAACGCATGGCCGCGAGGTCGCCGTCGAGGGCGCAGCCGGGCGCCAGCTCGACCTGACCAGAAGCTACCAGCACTGGCGCGAGCTCAGTTGATCTGAGCGGGAGGAGAAAATGCAGGCAGGGACGACGGCTGGAATGCTGGACGGCAAGGAAGTTGCCGCCAGGGTGCGCGACGATTTGAAGCGGCGGGTCGAGGGGTTTTCGGGCAAGGGCTGCCGAGCCCCGGGGCTGGCCGTTATCCTGATCGGCGACAACCCGGCAAGCCATCTTTACGTGAAGAACAAGGTCCAGGCCTGCAAGAAGGTCGGCATCGAGAGCTTCCTGCACCAGTTCCCGCAGGCGGTGGCGGCCGAGGAGGTGCTTGCCTCGATTGAGCGGCTGAACAGTGACTGCAGCGTGGACGGCATCCTGGTGCAACTGCCGCTGCCCGCCCACCTGCCCACGGAGCGGATACTGGATGCGGTTTTACCGGGAAAGGACGTGGACGGGCTGCATCCGGTGAACATGGGTCTGCTCGCCTGTGGCAAGCAGGGGCTGCGACCCTGCACGCCGCAGGGGGTGATCGTGCTCCTGGAGCACTATCGGGTTCCCTTCGAGGGCAGGCACGCGGTGGTCATCGGTCGCTCGAACCTGGTCGGCAAGCCGGTTGCCTTCATGCTTCTGGAGAAGAACGCCACGGTCACCATCTGCCACAGCCGCTCCCGGGAGCTCGACGCCATCGCCCGCACGGCCGATATCCTGGTGGTGGCGGCGGGCCGCCCGTGCATGGTCAGGGGCTCGTGGATCAAACCCGGCGCCGTCGTCGTCGACGTGGGCATACACAAGCGCACGATTGCCGAAGGACCGAAGGCGGGCGAGTCCGAGGTGGTCGGCGATGTGGACTTTCAAGAGGCCTCGCGCGTTGCCTCGCTGATCACGCCGGTACCCGGAGGGGTCGGACCGATGACCGTGGCCATGCTTCTTTCCAACACGCTGACCGCCTACGAGCGGCACATTGCCGGCAAGTAAAAGCGCGGCCGGCGGCGGCCGCCCAAGCGGCGGAAAGGGCGGCTCCCGCCCGGCAAGCCAGGGGCAGCCGGCGCGGCAGTATACTTGTCCGGTGCGTGCGGCTGTGCTGGAGGGTTCAGATGACAAGCGAAGCTAAAAAGGGCGGGTTGCCGAGCTGGGCCAAAATTCTCATCGGCGCCACGGTGGTGGTGCTCGTCGGCGTGGTGGCGCTGGTGGTCGGGGTCGGGCTGTTTTTCGGCAACATGGTCAAACAGGCGCAGGACCCGGCGGCCATTGCCAGGGTCGCCCGATCGATCGCCACCTTCTCCGAGCCGCTGCCGGCCGGCTACAAATTCTCCATGGGGATCGACATAGCCGGGATAAAGACGGTGACGGTGGAGCACCAGCCGGAAAAGCAGATGCTTATCGTGATGAGCTTCCCGAAAAAGGAGAAGGCCGACCCTCAGACGCTTGTCAACGAGCTCTATGAACGGGGCGTGAACACGCCGCAGGCAAGCGCCAAGTTCCAGGAGGTCAAGACCAGGGGCACGGAGAAGGTCGCCGGACAGCAGATGCCGTACATCATCGGCACCATGACCGACCGGGTGAACAACAGGTTTGAGGGGCTGGTCGGTTGCATCGTAAGCCCGACCAGGAACGAGACCATATTCGTCTACGGCATTCAACCGCCGGGATCCCCTTACAACTTCGACGTAACCAGGGGTTTCCTGCAAACAATCAAGAGCCTGTAGGGGCAGGAATCCCAGCATAAGCGGGCAACGCCGGTGTTATGATTATCGGATGAATCGTGAGGCTGTCAGGAGACTATAGCAATGGCCGAAGAAACCCATGGCGATCTTTCGTTGAAGTGGCTGACATTTTTCTTCGTCTGCTTCCTGCTGGTCATGGCGATCGGGCTGGTCGCCGTGTTCACCTATAACGCCAACGCGCCCGAGCCGAAGCCGGGCGGTGGCGGCCACGGCGGCATGATCCTGCCGCAGGACGGGCAGTATGCGCCGCATGTGGTACCGAACGTCGTGGCGTAGCCTTTGACTAAAAGCCGGAGCCGTGGGAGTAGCTTCCGCGGACCCCGGTGAGCATCTTCAATACCGCGCACGTCTTGATGATATGTTCGCGCAGCGACCGCGAACGGGAGTCGTCGGCGTGCGCAAGCTCGTAGAGCAGGGGATCGAGCTGCAGCGCCTCCATGAGCTGAATCTCGGCGGTAACCACGTTGCGGTGGTGCCCGAGCTCCATCAACCGAACCTGGCGCCGCCCGATGTCGTCTGACTGGGCGATCTCGCGGTAGCTGGGATCGTGATCCGTTATCAGCGCTTCGCTGCCCGGGCTGAGGTCTATCCTGTGCGTGCCGAAGCAGACGACCGGCACCGGCTTTGAGAGGTCGCCGGACAGCACCATCAAACGCTCGGAGCCATGCCTGACGTTGAACGACACCGCCACCCCGTGTGGCAGCTGTGTCTGCGCCATCGCTGTGAGCACCGTCACCGTCTGGTTCGGCAGGATCAAAACCTCGCCGGCAAGCACCTGCACGCGGTTGTCCGGCAGCTCCTTGATCTCGGATTCCGGTGCCGGGAAGTAGTTGAATGAGCGCCCTTCGCCGTGCCATCGCGGGGCGCCGCTTGCCGCCGCCCCGCGCTCATCGGCGGCTGCCGCGGGCAAGCAGGAAAGGGAAAGCAGACCGGCTGCGACCACCATCGCCAGGAGACCGGTTGCCATTTTTTCTCCGCCCAACATACGGTGCCGCCCCTCCATGAGTGTAGCAGGCGCTGCGCGAGCATCCTTGACGGGTTAAGGCAGAAGGGCGTGTCAGGCTCTGCGCTTCCACGGCTGCCTGCCTCTGGTCTATGCTTCTATAATGACCGATCATCTCCGTAAGGCGAGGAAAAGTTGGCGTCCGGCTCCCCAGTAAAAGTCGAGATCATATCCATCGGCACCGAGCTGCTTCTGGGCCAGATTCTCGACACCAACACGAAATTTCTCACCGGCGAGCTGGCCACGATCGGTCTTGATTGCCACTGGCACACGACCGTCGGCGACAACAGGGCTCGCATCAAGGAGTGCGTGCGGCTTGCCCTCGAGCGGTCGGATGTGGTTCTGACAACCGGCGGGCTCGGACCGACGCCCGATGACCTTACCGTTGAGTGCATCGCCGAGCTGCTCGGGGCGCCGATGGTGTTCGACGAGGCGGTAATGGCCGATATCGCCGGGAAGTTCAGCAAGCGCCGATTGAAAATGCCCGAGTCGAACCGCAAGCAAGCGCTGCGTCCTGACGGGGCGCAGATCCTGCCCAATCCGGCTGGCACAGCCCCTGGGATTATCTGGCAGCCGGCGCCCGGGGCTCTTTCGGCCGCCGGCGTGAGTGACCCCGGGCGCAAGCGGGTGATTCTCACCTTCCCCGGGGTGCCGGTGGAGATGGTGGCGATGTGGAAGGAAACCGCGCGGCCGTTTCTTATTTCGTCCTTCGGAAAAGGGGTGATCTGGTCGTGCGATCTAAAGCATTACGGCATCGGCGAATCGGCGCTGGCGGAGATGCACGCGGATCTTCTCGATTCCGCCAACCCTACGGTGGCGCCCTTAGCCGGACGAGGCGAATGCCGCTTGCGCGTGACGGCCAAAGCGGAAAGCGAGGCGGCGGCCCGGGCGCTGGGGCTGCCGGTGATCGAGAAGGTGAAGGAGAAGAGCGGGCCTTTGTGTTACGGCGTCGATGACGACACCCTGGAATCCGTTGTCGGTCGCCTGCTCACCGAGAGGAACCTGACCCTGGCGGTAGCCGAGTCATGCACCGGAGGTCTTGTCAGCAAGCGGCTTACCGACATCGCGGGCAGCTCCCGCTACGTGAAGCTGAACGTGGTTGCCTATGCCGACGAGGCCAAACGGGATCTGCTCGGCGTCCACGACTATATTCTCAAGACCAAGGGGGCGGTCAGCGCCGAATGCGCTCATGCGATGGCGACCGGTGTGCGCAGGATTGCCCGGGCGGACATCGGTCTGTCGATTACCGGCATCGCCGGTCCCGGCGGCGGCAGCCCGGAGAAGCCGGTCGGCACTGTCTACATGGCGCTTGTTGCCGGCCAGTTCCAGACCGACAGGAAGCTCAAGCTGGCGGCGGATTTGCCGCGCGCGGAGATCCGGCATCGCTCCGCCAGTGAGGCACTGAATATGGTGCGCCTCTTCCTGTTGAATCCGCAGTTGCTACTGGCCTGATTCGGAACGACTTGCGCTGGACCGGGCGCCGGACTCGATCAATCTGCCGTCTAGCCCGCGGGCGAACCGCCCTTTGCCGAACGTGCGATCGATCTCCTGCTGATCCGTCTGTCTTATCAACTCGAAGAGGTCCGGGCTGGCCTTCCGCAGCGCCTGGCGCCTGGCTACGCTAAACCGGTACATCATAAGGGCCTCGGCGAATTCCTCCATGGGGTTGTAGAAGTAGCCTGTCGGCGGCGGCACAAGAGCCAATCTGGCCACGGTCGGGCTGTCGGCAGAGTACGCCTGGCGCAGGTGACGGGTGACTGATCCGTCCTCCGTCAGCGGCCTGCCAGACCTGTCGCACCGGACCCAGCGCTTCAGGAAGGGGACGGCCCTGTAGTAGTAGTCCGGACTTTCCCTGGACTGCACCAGCCACAGCAGCTCGCTGGTGTCCGACTTCCAGACCGCATGCCAGCCCATCGGCTTAATGAGCGCCCACTTCTCCGGCGAGAAAATGTCATAGCCCAGGCGATGGGCCGCGTTGTGCGCGAACTCATGGATCAAAATCTCTTTCAGCCTGGAGACGTTGCCGGACAGGGAGGGCTCGGTCAGCGTCTGCCCGGAAGACGCCGAGTAGATCGGGTCGACAAAGACGGCGGGTTGTTCCTTGTGGTTCAGCCCCCATTCCGCGGCAATTCCAATTCTCTGCAAATCCTTGATGAAGTACACGGGGACTCCTCCGCTGCGCGGCGACATCCCGAGCAGCTGGCTGGGCTCGGATTGCTGCAGAGCCGCCTCTAAGACGTAGAGCTCGTTGAGCCTGGGGGTGCGAGCCTCAAGCGTGATGGGGACGTCAGAAGAGCGGATAGTGGAGACCGAGTATCTGTGCGTGGTCCGCTCCCCGTCCCTGGCGATGTGAATCTGGTATCGCTTCTCCAGCTCGGATATCTTGCCGTCGGTCAGCTCCTGGAGACGCGCCCTTACGGCGGCGGGGTCCAGTCCGGATAGGGCCGTGCTGAAAAGCGCCTTCGGCTGCCCGTCGACGGTGACCCGGAAGTCAAGGCGATCCCCGGAGCAGGTGGTTTCTACCCCGGAAAGCCTGGCATCAGCCTCCGCCGCCTGCAGCGCCTGCGCGTCACCGCCCGGTCCGGCAGCGCTGGGCTCCGGCAGGGTCAGCAGGGCCAAGAGCAACCCGCAGAGCGACGCCAATCTGTGCCCGTTCCGCAAGAGACTGCCCTCTGCCCTCAAAGAATCAACATGGCGTCGCCGTAACTGTAAAAACGGTAGCGCCGGGCAACCGCCTCCTTGTATGCCCGCATCGTCGCTTCATGCCCGGCGAAGGCGCAGACGAGCACCAGCAGGCTCGAGCGGCTCAAGTGGAAATTGGTCACCAGCCCCTTTACGATCCGAAACGCGTGACCGGGCCGAATGTAAAGCGAGGTTTCGGCCTCGTCGATTGCCTGCAGCCGCCCGCCGGCGACGGCGCTCTCCAGCGCCCGGCAGGATGTCGTTCCGACCGCGATAACCCGCCGCCTTTCCGCAATGGCCCGATTGACGATTTCGGCCGTTCTTTCGGGAATCGAGAATCTCTCCGGTTCGATCTTGTGATCGCTCACGGGGCCGCTCATTGGCTTGAATGTTCCCGGTCCGACGTGCAGGGTCAAAGAGGCGATCTCCACGCCGCGCTTTTCCAGAGCCTCCATTACCTCATGAGAGAAGTGCAGGCCGGCCGTCGGGGCGGCCACCGCCCCCGGTGCGCGAGCGAACACGGTCTGGTAGCGGTCGAGGTCGGATGCTCTTTGCTCGACGTTCGCATCGCGTTGAATGTAGGGCGGCAGCGGCGCATAGCCGCTTCTTGCCAGGAGCGCGTGCACATCCTGCGGCGGACCGAGGTCGACGATCAGCCGTTTGTGCCCATCCTCGCCCGCGATAACATCGACGATCTCGATTGACCCGGATTGCGAACCGGCCGGCTCGAGGGTAAGCACTTCTTTCGCTTTGAGCTTTCGCAACGGGCTGGCCATCGCCTGCCAGAGGTTCGGCTTGTCGCCCGCCGGCCTTATCAACAGCAGCTGCACGGCGCCGCCGCTGCTCCGCCTGGCCAGCAATCTGGCCGGCAGCACGCGCGTGTCGTTGACAATCAGCACGTCGCCCGGCTGGAGGAGCCCGGGAAGCTGGCCAAACTTCCGGTGCGCGATGGCGCCGGACTCCCGGCGCAGGAAAAGCAGCCGGGACTCGTGGCGGACCGGCAGCGGCTCCTGGGCGATCAGCTCCTCGGGCAGCTTGTAGGTGAAGTCTTCGAGATCCAGACCCGAATCGCTGCCCGTGCCCGCGGGCACAGGCTGGTGAGCGCTCTCTTCTGGAGGTGCTTTTGACATAATCCCTAAGCATACGACACGAGGAACCGGGCCTGCAACGCGCCCGAGCGGATGCAATCCGCCCCTCGGGCGTGCGTTAATTTCTGCCAGGCGGTGCGGCCCCTGCAGCAACCCCTGACGGCTACGGTCCGGCGCGCGCGCATATGGCGGCAACAACGGCAACCACATGCACGCGGTCGGAAAACGAGTGAGCTATGGTCAGGCGGCGCCAGGATCGTCGCTTCTTGATACGATAGGTGGTTGCTTGCAGCGAACCCGACAGCCGGGCTGGATGCGGATGGACGTCAAGGATCTCGTGGTGGGCATAGCCGGATCGCTGGGGTTTCAGCGGGCGGTTGTAGGCAGTCTGGCACCGATGGAGGAAGAGCGCCGCCAGTTCGAGGACTGGCTTTCGCGGGGCTATGCGGCGGGAATGGAGTACCTGAGGCGCAACCCGCATTTCAGGACCTCGCCGCAGCTCCTCTACCCCGGCGCCCGATCGGCGATCGTGGTTTCGACCAGCTACTACACGGAGCCGCCGGCGGATCCCGGCCCGCGCTTCGGCAGGGTGGCGCGCTACGCCGTCGGGCTGGATTACCACGCGGTGCTGCGCGCGCGGCTCCGGGAACTCAAGGCGCAAGTGGAGGAGAAGCTCGGCCGGCCGCTAATCGGCAAGGCGTATACCGACGACGTCGCGCTTTTCGAGCAGGCTTATGCCAGGCGCTCCGGCCTGGGATTTTCAGGGAAGAACACGATGATTATCGGGCCGAGGCTCATGGGCTCCTATCATTTTGTGGCCGAGCTTTTCACCGATCTCGAGCTGGAGCCCGACGTTGCCTATGAGGGAACGTGCGGGAAGTGTTTTCGCTGCGGCGACATCTGCCCGACTGCAGCCCTCGTCGAGCCGGGATCGCTCGATGCCCGGCTGTGCATCTCCTATCTGACGATCGAGAATAGAGAAGGCATCCCGGTCGAGCTCCGGGCGCGGATAGGCGACTGGCTTTTCGGCTGCGATCTCTGCCAGGAGGTTTGCCCGTACAATCAGCGCCCGCCGGTTACTTCGTGGCCTGAATTCATGCCCGCAGCCGGGGCGGGGCACTATGTGGATCTGCTCGGCCTGCTCGCGATAAAAAGCGAGGAGGAGTTCCGGCAAAGGTTCAGGCACACCCCGCTCAGGCGCCCGAAGCGCAGGGGGCTCATCCGCAACGCGCTTGTGGTGCTCGGGAACCGGCGACCCGGGGGGATGGTCGGTGAGCTGGCGGCGTTCGCCGGCGGCGAGGAAGACCCGATGCTACGTGAGCACGCGGCCTGGGCGCTGGCGCAGTACGACGATCCGGCAGCCAGGGCGCAGCTGAAGAAGCTCATTTCACGCGAGCCAGATCAGGCGGCAAGGCGTCTCATGGAAAGCTATCGCGACGGTGGCGCGCCGGTAGCCGGCGCTACCGGCTTAGTGGTGGAAGATCCGGCTGGCGAGCCATGATCCGCCGCCAACGGCCAGGCTGAGGGCTGCGTTGTGCGTGAACTTGTAGGTCAGCATTCCGAGCCCAGCGCCGCTCAAGCCGGATTCGACGGTGTTCATTCCGGTCATGCGGCCGAAAACCCAGCTGCCGCCGATTAGGGCCATCTTTGCCTGCGGGTTGCTCACGGGCGCGAATATGGCGCCGGTGGTCAGCACGGTATCCATCCAGGTCGGCTGCAGGATGTGATCGAGCTGCGGATGGGCGGAGGCCGGCAGGATGGCGTCTAAAACCTTGCCTGCCACCAGGCTGCCGCCGGCGATCATGAGCTTGGTCTTCGTCTCGCCGGGTGCCACCAGGGCCAGCGGCACGCCGAAAGAGCTCAGGTGATACTCGTCTTTCGGCCCGGGCAATATCTTGTCGGCAAGCAGGGTGCCGCCGGCAATCGCCGCGCCCTTGAGGAAGGTCTGCACCCCGGGCTTGGCGAGAAACTCTTGTCCGGCTTGAATTTTTCCTGCGGTGGTCGACAGCGTTTCGCTCAGCGATTTCACGGTGGCCTCCGCAGGGGCGGTGGTAGCCTCCGCCGCATCCTTCACCACCGGGGCGGTGTAGTTTTTCTGCCACCAGCCCGCGGCTCTGGTTAAAGGGCCTGCTTCACCGAACAGGCCGTTGAGCTTGCTGCCCAGGTTGTCCAGAGTCGGCGCCGCTTTCGGGAAGGTCTTGCTCAGCCAGGAGTTTTCGCCCAGCAATGAGGTGCCCAGCGTCGAATCGCTGCCCTCAACGATGGCGTCAGATGCCCGGTTCAGGAGCCTGGGGAGGGGACCGGCAAATGTATAGGCACCGACGCCGCCCCAGAAGGCGGTCCCGAGCACGCTCGGCTGCTTCACCGGTCCGGCGAAGTCTGAAGAGCCGGCGGAGCCGGAAGTGCTTCCCGAGTCGGGCAAGCCCACCCCGTTGTTGCCGCCGGACTGCCCGGAGGCGGGAGCCGGCTGTTGCGGCACGTCGCCGGGCTGTTGCGGATAGCCCGCCTGCGGATAACCAGTCTGTGGATAGCCCTGGGTTGGCATCTCTTGCGGGGGAACGCCTGGCGTTTGCCCGGGCTGGAAATTATTATTCACGTCACCGCCCCAGGTGGACTTCCAGACGCCGCCGGCGTTGCCGGGGCCGGTCGGTGCATAGGCGCCGCTGGTGCCGTTCAGACCGTCGCCACCGAAGTAGGAAGAACCCGAACCTGGCTGGTAGGTGCCCGGCTGAGACGGCGCATACTGCGTGCCGCTCGTGTCGAGCCCCGACGACGACGCTGTCGGCGAGCCCAGCGAAGGATCGGTCTGGTTCCAATTCTGCTGAAGATAGCTGCTCGATGTGCCCGGATAGTTGTAGGCTTCGGATAGAGCGGGCGACGTCTGGTCCGGCTGACCAGGCACGCCTGATGGATTGCCGAGCTGGGTGTTGTCGAAGGGATAGCCCATGAGGATTCCTCCTGTCTCTGGCTTCAGATCTGAAAAGTGCGGGCGGTGGGGTCCGCTCCCGCTGCCCCTGAAGCTTTGATGGCGCTGGCTGGGCGCGCTTGGGGATTGATATGTCACCGGGCTTGTCCGGCTGCCGGTTGGCTCCTGCTCGGAGAAACCCAGGCCATGGGGTGGCCAACAACAGTAACCAGGCCGGTCGCCGTTTGAAATGGGGAAACCACGTACGCAATCATTAATTAGGTGCGCGGCAGGGTGACCGGTCTGCTCTTGCCGGAGCAGTTGAGCGCGAACAGTCTTGAAGGCGCGTTGTAGCCGAGGTGGGCCGGACGAGCATCGAATTCGCCGGTTTTTACTTCCAGCCGCCACTTGTTGAAGGAGCCGCTTTGATTATCGACACTGCGGGCGTCGTCCTCAAAAAACGTGCCCTGTCCGTCCGCGCCGTAGCACATGAGCGTGATGGGACTGAGCGCGTAGTCATTGGTGCTTTGCATGGCAGCGGCACGGGGAACGATGGCCACGTCGCGGGCAAAGGCGGGCACGTCCGCCAGCCCGAAGGAGACTTGATGCAGCTTCCCGCCTGCCAGCGCCGCCCCGGCGTTGAATGGGCGCCAGAGCCCTTCCGGGAGATAGACGCTTCGCGTCATCTGACCGCGTTTGAGAACTGGCGCCACCAGTATCTCCTTGCCGAACAGGAACCGGTCGTCGATCTCGAAGGCGAATCCGTCATCGGGTAGTGCCAGAACACGGGGCGCATGACTGGCGCGGCCGTGCGCATGTGCTCGTAGAAGAGACCCTCAATGCAGGGAAACAGCCGGTAGCGAGTCTCAATGTGGGAGCGGTGCTGGTGCTCGACCCCGGAACCGAACACCCACGGCTATTGCGAGGCGCCGTGCATGGAGCAGTGGTTGCGGAAAGGCGGGTAAAAGGTTCCCAGCGCGTACCACCTGATCAGGAGCTCCGGCGTGCAGTGGTCACCGAAGCCGCCAATGTCGGCTCCGCAAAAGGGAATGCCGGACAGTCCGAGATTCAGCATCATGCGAATGCTTTTGGCGAGGTGCTCCCACCAGGACATATTGTCGCCGGACCATACCGCGGCGCAACGCTGGATGCCAGCGTAACCGGAACGGCTTAGGACAAAGGGGCGATCACCCGGCTTGAGAGCGCTGAGCCCGTCGCGGGTCGCTTTGCACATCATTAGCCTATGAGCGTTGCGCACCTGTGCCCTACTCGTTCGGCGGGCTCGTTCATGTCGTTCCAGATGCCGGCAATTCCACTGTTGACGTGAAAGGCGTGGAGTGCGCCCCACCACAAGCGAGTGTCTTGCTTCCAGAAAACTGGAAAAGCGGAGGGCCCGGCCCAGACTTTGTCTATGAATGGCTTGCCATGCGCTTCTTTGCAGAACAGACCGTGTTTCTTGCCAATGGCGTAGACGAAATATTTTGGATCCTTCTTGACGCCAGGATCGATGACCGCCACCACCTTGAGATTTTGAGCGGCGAGCTTCTCAATCATTCCCCGAAAGTCAGGAAACCGATCAGGAGAGCTGGTGAACACCTTGTATTCATCCATGTAATCGATGTCCAGCACGATAACATCGCACGGAATTTCTTTTTCTCAAAACTGACCGGCCAGGCTCAGTACCGTCCCCTGGTCGGGGTAGCTCCACCGCGATTGCTGATGGCCCAGCGGCACAGCGGCGGCAAGTCAGCCCGGCCAGTCAAATCGGTGTAGGCGGACAGAATATCCGGCAGCTTCGAAGGGCCGAGCCAGTAAAGCTGCCAGCCCTGCCTGGACAAAAGCTCTATCCCGGCTTTGTTTGCCAGGTCCGTGTCCAGGAACCATCTCTGGCAGGCCGGCGTGTCGAGGAACAGGTCATGATACCGGTCGTGGAGATTGTCGTCTGCCGTGAAAGGCGTATGGGTTCTGCCCCGCATGTTCAAACTCGAGAGTCTCTCGCCGAGCCCGAAGCACTTCGCCTCGGCAGGCAGGTCGAAGAAGAACTCGAAGCTGCATTCAGACGATTGCCTCCACCGAAGGCCGAAGGGGATGTCGACATTCTGTTCCCGGCGTCATTCTTCGGCTTGATCAATGACGGCAAATGACACCGGCGCTGCCTGGTGTCCCTGCGGCCAGGCGCTCACGCGTATAAGCTGAACCCCGGCCGTCAATGCTGTCTCTACGCTGCGGCCACCGGCGAAGACATCCTTGCTTTCAGTGAGCTTGGCCCGCTGCGGGGTCTTCCGCGCAATGTGCCATTCGACTGTGCCGATCTGAGTCAATTTCCGTCCACCCGGATCTCCGCTGCATCAATGATACAGGAGAAGAATTTTATTCAGCCTATCAGGCAAATTCTTCGAGCAGCCTTCTGCGCGACCAAGATCTCATGAGTCATGTTGCCGACTGTAGGCTCGGCTGCTGACAATATAATCCGGGCAGAGACTCTTAATTTTGCCTTTTGGTGGAACTGAGTCGCTCAAGTTGCTGGTTCTGCTACCGCTGCTCGTGACTGTCAATCCGCAGCAGGTAGGGCCATGTCTCATGGGCAGGAGAGAATTCTGACCAAGGCAGGCGAAACGCGGGAGCGAATTTCCTTATTGCGAATCGGCCCGAAGCGAAAACACGCTTTCAGCAGAGAGCCCTGCTGCCACCGCCCCCTGTCGATGTGGCACCAGTAAGCGGCTAGATAATTCTGCAGATACTTGCGGCTGATGCCCTGATAGTGCTCTTGAACAAAGTTGATCACATTTTTCACCAGCGCTTCTGCTGAAGCTGTAAGCTCCACCAAGGCGGTACAGTGCCGATCGCCGATCTTCTGGCTTGGGGCGCTTTTATCATCGGCCGTGCGGAGGTAGCGGTCGCCTGGCCGGCGCCTGATGTGGCCTGCCAACTCGAGGAAGGTCAAAAGTGAAGACACTTCACCGGCCGGCAAGCCGGTGCGCGCGCATATAGCATCGAAGTGAACTTCTTGCTCTTTTAGAACCTTATATACTTTCTCCTCCTGGGCGGACATAGGCTGGCAGTCTATCGATGATCCAGGCTGCGTGCTCTCAGGGTTGTCCCCTGCTGATTTAAGCGGGGACTCTTGCGTCCCCGCGGACTGCGAGGCGAGGTCACTCGGCGGTCCCGATGTTGCGCTTGCTGTCATGTAAGCAGGAAAGTTGGCACATTCCTTTTGCGCCTGAAGGCTCCTGGCAATATGCTCCTCCTCGGCCAGCGGGTGAGATCTGGCCGGGGTCTCCCGGCTGCGTTTGCAGATCACCGGCGAGAAGAGCGAGGAGGGGAGAGCGCAGGCGTTGTCATCCATCTCGCTTTGAATCACCGTCGCCAACTTATTGAAGATGTGCCAAGCTGTGGAATATGCGATCCCGGCAAGTTTGTGAAACTGGCATGAGCTCACACTGACGCCGCGCTCCATGAGCCAGATGGCTGCCAGCCAGGGCCGGGGCAGCCGGACGTGGTGAAAGAAAGTTCCTGCCGTCAGCCAGGTAGGCTGTCGGCAATTTCTGCAAACCGCGGCTCTTGCTGAGAAAGCTGTGTCTAGTGCCTGACTGCCACAATGGCGGCATCTGATGATGCCGTCCTGGCAGGCTCTTTTACATAACTCTTCTAGACAGTCGTTGTCGGTGGGAAACTGGGAGTTGAACTGCTGCCATAGCTCGGCAAGCAGCGAGTGATGGCTTGGCTGCGGTTGTGCCGGCATTTCTGAAACAGGGAGGCGCGTAGTCATAGTCAGTCCTTCAGGGTCTACTGAATAAACGATCACCACCGGCAAAAGGTTCAATTGAGGTTGATAAATTCCTGAAACAGCAAGCTAAATTTAAGCTCCACCACAAGCCACGGTCTTTCGCCGGGGGATTTAACCGATATCGGTATAATTTCCGCTCGGCTTCGCCAGCCGAAGCGCCCTGGACCGCTTGGCGCTCTGCATCGTGATGGCTAAAGCCTACTCACCGGCTTGCAATCTGACTTAGACCTGAACGTCTGCAGTGAAGCGGCAACCAACTCTCATTAACGCGCACAGCATCGCCCACTCTCGATTACGCTTGTTTGATCACTGAGGTGGCGCCCGCTTAGTCTTGAGAGAAACCTTATGGTGGAGGCTTTCGAGACGCTGGCTGCGATGGGTTCGTTCCGGCCACCCTAATTCGGCCTCGCCCGCCGGTAGAGGTTGCGAAAGCTAGGCTGCCGCCGGGGCAAGGAGGCAACCGGCTAAAGGCGGAATGCCTGCGGGAGGTTGGCGGCATCATGAAAACAAGCAATACTACAGTCAAAATCGCACTCGCCTGGCTGGCCGTCGCGTCCCTGGGCGGCCAGCCATTCATGTCTGCGGCTGCCGAGGACAGCGGTGGACTCAAGGCTGAGCAGCCTTCCTTCGATACGCCGCCTGCTCACGGGCTGGCCGTCCTGAACGGCTCGGTAATCAAATGGGGCCACGCCCAGGCGAAAGGAGATTCTTCCGCCGGAACGACCCCTGCCGCATCGCCGGATCCGGCTGCCCCGGCGGCAGGGCACGCCGGCAGCGACCTGCCCCAGGTGCACGACGAGGATATAGATCGCTTGTTGCTTTCCGGCTCTGCCCGCGAAGATGGAATGACCGGCGAAGACTACCGTCAGCTGGGGTTCGGCATCACCGGAATGGAGACGTTCAGGATGTTGTTCGCCAGATATCCTGTCGTGGTCCGAGTCTTCCCTGGCTGTCCGGCGGAAAGGGCCGGAATTCAGCCGGGCGACCTCGTGCTGAGCGCCGGCGGGCACGAGTTTACCCGGCGCGACATGCAGCGCGAGCACTGGAGGCTGGTCGACGGCCGCGCAGGCACCGAAGTCGATATAAAGGTTCTCCGAGACGGAGAGGTGATCTGCTTTCACCTGACGCGGATGAACATCGAGGATATTCCAGATGAGAACCTGCGTCACATGTTCGAGCGGATGCTGCAACTGTTCGGGCCGCCGTCTTCTTGAATTGCAAGAATCTCGTCGGCGCATTGAACTTTTTGACCCCCTCCTGCGTGAGCTCCGGCGAAGAGCTGGATCGGAACAGAGCTCAATCCAGTGTGCTAAACTTGGGCTCCAAAAAAATCGAAGGGAAAGCGGAGACGGCACTTGGTCGAGATAGCGATAACTTACGAAGGCAAGCTGCGATGTAGGGCTACGCACGAGCCCTCGGGGTCCACGATGCTCACGGACGCGCCGAAGGACAACATGGGGGAGGGCGCTCACTTCTCGCCGACCGATCTGGTGGGAACGGCGCTCGGCACCTGCATGCTCACCATCATGGGCATCGTAGCCCAGCGTGACGACATAGATCTTTCCGGGACCACGGCCCGGGTGGTCAAAGAGATGTCCGCCTCGCCACCGCGGCGCATAGCCAGCCTCACCGTGGAGATCCGCGTCCCGCGCCAGCTCACCGAAGAGCAGCAACAGAAGCTGCGCAATGCGGCCCTTACATGTCCGGTGCACAAGAGTCTGCACCCGGATGTCGCAGTGCCGGTTGAATTCGTTTTCGGTTAAAAGGCCGGGGGAACCCGGAGATCACATGCCGGCGGTGAGACCGCCGTCGATCGGGATGATTGCCCCGTTTATGTAGCGCGCTTCGTCCGAGCAGAGAAAGGTGACCAGAGCGGCCACCTCTTCCGGCTCCCCGACCCGCTGCATGGGAATGTTGGCCATCACGAACTCGTGGAGGACTTCGGTGCCGGTTTTGCCCTTGCGCGCCCCCACCTGGGCGTTGAAGCGCTCGCAAAGGGGCGTGCGGATGCAACCGGGGCAGATGCAGTTGCAGCGGATTCCGGATGCGGCGTAATCCAGGGCGGTCGAGCGGGTCAGCTGAATGATTGCCGCCTTGGAGGAGCTGTAGGCGGCGTTCACCTTGATGCCGCGCAGTCCGGCGTCAGAGGCGTTGTTGATAATGACACCGGATCCGGTGCTGACCATGTGCTTGAGGGCTGCCCTGGTCACCAGAAAAGTGCCCTTCAGGTTTGTGTTAACCACCCGGTCCCAGTCGGGCTCGGTGGTCTCCAGCAGCGGGGCGATCAGCTCCGTGCCCGCATTGTTGAACAGAAAATCGATCCTTCCCCACTCCTCGAACGTCCCCGACACGAAGTGGTCCACGTCCTTGGCGTTGGCTATGTCGCCTGTGAACGACAGCGCCCTGCCGCCGGAGGCCTCGATCTCCCTGGCGACGGCAGCGCCCGCTGCCTCGTCGATATCCAGGATCGACACGCTGGCACCGTCCTCGGCGAAGGCCACCGCGGTGGCCTCACCGATACCGGAGCCGCCTCCCGTGACAAGCACAACCTTGTCGTCGAATCTCACGGCTTCTTGGACTTGTCCGACAGCTCTTTGATCGACTCCAGCGCCACCTCATCGGCCTGGTGTTGCAGCTCGAGCGCCTGCGCCACCTCCGCCTTCGACATCAAGCCCCTGGAGACGATAAGCTCGCCGAGGTTCTTGCCGGTCTTCTCCTGCTCCTGAACCAGGTCTTCGAGCTGCATAAGCGACAGCTTGCCCAGCTTGAGCAGTATCTCGCCGAGCATCTCGTGGCGGGCCAACGCTTGCCATTTTTCCTCGTCGGTGTGGAAGTCTTCGCTGCTCATTTCTGCCTATCACCCGTTTGCAAAGTTATTATTCCCAGCTATGCGCGCAGATCAACGTCCGGGGCATCCAGGCGGGGTCAGGCCGGCTTCAGACGCTGGCCGGCCTTTAGCTCTCGCCAGTACACCAGCAGGCAGCTGGCGTTGAAGATGGACGAATATGTCCCGGAGATGATGCCGATGAGCATTGCCAGGACAAAGTCGCGCGTGGTGACGCCGCCCAGCAGATAGAGCGCGGTCAAAGTGATGATCACGGTCAGCGAGGTGTATATCGAGCGGGCGAGGGTCTGATTGACGCTGTCGTTGGCCACGTCGCCGAAAGTCTTGCGATGCTCTTCGCCGGTTTTCGGGTCGGTGGACTTGCTGCCCACGAACTTGGAGTTTTCCCGGATGCGGTCGAAAACGACGATCGTGTCGTGAACGGAGAAGCCTATGACGGTCAGGATCGCGCTTATGAAGAGGCTGTCGATCTCGGTGCCGATCACCAGCCCCATGATCGCGAAGATCCCGGACAATACCAGGACGTCATGAAAGAGCGCCACGATCGCGCAGATTGCGTAGTCGAACATGTAGCGATAGGAGATGTACGCCACCATCATCAGGAAGGTCACGCACAGGGCGATGAGACCGCTCGTGAGCAGCTCCGGACCGACGGTGGCGCTCACCTTGTCCACCGAGAGCACCTTGAAGTCTCCCAGCTTGTTTTGCAGCTCGGCATCCAGCTTTCTCTTGAGCGATTCGTCGTCGAGCGCTTTGGTGCGCATGACGACCACCTCCTTGTCTGATATGATCGCCTCCTGCACCTGAGAGCCGGCCAGCCCGACATCGTCGAGAATGTTTCTCACCTGCTGCAGGTCCGCCTTGCGCTCGAACTGGTATTGCAGGATGGAGCCGCCGGTAAAGTCGATGCCCGGCTTCAGCGGTGCGTGAAACTGGAAGCAGCACCAGAGGATGCCGACCAGACCAGGTATGGTGATCGCCAGCGAGATGCCGAACCAGATCCAGCGGTATTTGACGATGTCGACGATCCAGCGGTCCTTCACTATGCCTCCTTGCTTACCAGCTTGGGCGACTTTTTGTCGTACTTCATGCCGAAGAGACCGAACCGCCTCGGCACCAGGTGCAGCAGCTCGCGGCTGGCGGTAATGGCGCTGAACATCGAGACGGCGACGCCGATCGCCAGGGTCACGGCAAAGCCCCTGACGATCGAGGTCCCGAAGAGCATGAGCACGCTGCAGGCGATGAGACTGTTCACGTTGCTGTCGAAGATGGCTGAGAAGGCGCGCGAGAAGCCGGCTTCGATCGCCGTGTAGAGGTTCTTGCCGGCCTTCAGCTCTTCTTTGGTTCTCTCGAAAATGAGAATGTTGGCGTCGACAGCCATCCCGATTGACAGGATGAATCCCGCTATGCCGGCCAGCGTCAGCGTTACCGGAATCGATTGAAAGATGGCCATCGTGGTCAGCGTATAGAGGATCAAGGCCGTGTCGGCAACCAGCCCGGGGACGCCGTAAACCCCCACCATGAACAGCATGACCAGGGCGATGCCGACGAACCCGGCGATCAGGCTCTTGTGAATGGAGTCCTGACCGAGCGTGGCGCCGACCGTGCGCTCCTCCAGGATCTTCACGGGCACCGGCAGCGCGCCGGCGTTGAGCTTCACCGCCAGGTCAACTGCCTGATCCTTGGTGAAGTTGCCGGTGATCTCGCCGGTGCCGGCCAGGATAGGCTCGCGCACGTTGATGCCGCGATACTGCTCGATCGGCAGCGGGCGCCCGTCGGGCCCGCGCTCGGTCGGTTGCCCGTCGAGAAAGATGCCGATCTGCCGCCCGACCAGCCGCGAGGTCAGGTCGCCGAACTTCTTCGCCCCCTCCGGCTTGAACTCGAAGAGGATCCGCCAGGTGCCGCCGGAAACCATGGGCACCGCCTGCGCGTGCTTGAAGTCGGCGCCGGTGAGCCCGACGTCCACCCAGATCGGCTTGCCGTCCGGGCCGAAATCAAGCTCCTTGAACTCCAGCAAGGCTGTGGTGCCGATGCGGTCTTTGGCCTGCTGGGGATCCTTGACGCCCGGCAGCTCGACAATCAGCCGGTCCTTCCCCGAGCGCTGGACCAGGGTCTCGGAGACGCCCAGGCTGTTCACCCGGTTGTTGATCACCGTCTCGACGCCCCGCATCACCTCCGGCGTGATCTCCGGCACCTGCCTGGAGGGCAGCGCCTGCAGGAGCAGCTGGCTGCCGCCGCGAAGGTCGAGCCCGAGCTTGAGATTGGTGAAGACCGCGTAGCCGCGCATGTGCCCGAGCACCTGGATATTGTTGGCGAACTGCGCCTCCTCGAAGCTGCGCTTGATGGTGTCCTCACGCTCGAAGTTGTTCATCTTGTCCCAGCCCGGCAGCTTCTGCACGCTGTCGAGCACCTCTTTCTGCAGGTCCGCCGGCGAGAGAGAAGCCAAGTGCTCGAGGCGGGCCAGCTCGCGGTCAGGCACGAAGCGGAACAGGGTCAGGACGGACCAGACGAGAATTCCGATCACGACCAGCAGTTTCCAGTGTTTTGCCAGCATTTGCTTTGTCAGTCAGGTGGGGGAGCGCTCATTAACCGGCCGCAATCGAAATCGCCCGGCGTCGACGCACCATTTTACCTGACTGAAGCTCGCGAGCCCGCCCGAAACACCCTGCCAAGCCCTTAACCCATTTTATTGTTACGGGAAGCAGGGAAGGAAATGAATGCACCGCGCTTCGAGCTGCCAATGGAACCCAAGCTTCTGTAATAAATAAGCGCGGTGCTTATTAAACAGTACAGGCCCTGTCCCCGCCCCGCTGCATGGCCAGCTCGAGCGCCTGGATGGCCCTGGCGATCAGCTCGTCATGCTCCCGGGCATGCGCCGGGAAGGACGCCAGACCGATGCTTGCCGTCACCTTCAGATTGTGCCAGTTGTGGGTAATGGCCTGGGTGCCGATCCTCTGCCTGATCCGCTCAGCGACAATCGCCGCGCCCGAAGCGTTGGTCTCGGGCAGGATGATTGCGAAGTCCTCGGCGCTGTAGCGGGCGGGAATGTCCACGTCGCGCACGCAGGCGCGCAACACGTTGGCCACCACCTTCAGAACCGCGTCGGCGGTTAGGGCTCCAAACTGGCGGCTGACGTCTTTGAAGCCGTCTATCGAGATCATGATGAGCGACACCGGGCGTTTGTAGCGCTTGGCCCGCTTGAGCTCGTCCTTCAGCTCCTTGATTAGCGTGCGAGAGTTGTACAGCTCGGTGAGCGAATCCAGAAGCGCCAGGCGCTCCAGCTCTTCCCCCTTGGCCGATGTCAGGGTCGCCTGCGTGCCCGAGAGGATCGATCTTTGCTCCAGCTCCTTGACCCGCTCGAGCACCTGGTTGTCGATCGTGCTGCGGCTGGCGGCCAGCTTGGTGCGCTGCGGGTTGTCCAGCACCCGGCAAAACATGCAGGTCGAGCTACAGATGTGGTCTTGCATTCCTACCATTGATTTACAACCTTCGCGTGTGGCTGTTCGGCCGGCAAGGCCTGGATAAATTCCACGGCCTTTGTTCCCCTAGACCCTGCTACCCAAACCTTGATCGTAAGAATAGAGCAATTTGCCTGCGGCGACAAGGCAGTTTAATCCCCGGCGGCGGCGGCGGTGCCGGCTCGGGGTGCCTCGCCGGCCGGCTTGACAACGCCGCCGCCGACCACCGTCCGGCCGTCCACAATGAGCTCGCTTATGCAGGTCTGCCCGTAGATGAGCAGGTCGTAGGGGCGGCTGGCGGCGGCAGGCGCCGGGCGCTCGACCTGGAAGACGGCTATATCGGCCCGCTTGCCCGGCTCCAGGCTGCCGATCTGCCCGGCCAGGCCCAGCGCCTCCGCCGCTCCCAGGGTCAGGTGATGAAAAGCCCTTTCGGCTGACCAGGAGAAGCCCGGGTCGATGGCCCGCTGTACGGCCAGGGCAAAGCGAGCCTCGGCCAGAACATCGAGGTTGTCCGTGGAGGCGGCGCTGTCCGTGCCAAACCCCAGCCTGATAGAGCTTTCCGCCATCCTGGCCAGCGGGGCGACGCCGTTGCGCAGGCGCGCGTTGCTGCGCGGGCAGTGAGCGACGGCCGTGCCCCGCGCGGCCAGGAGCTCCAGATCGCGATCATCCACCTTCACCGCGTGGGCGGCGATTGTCCGCGAGGTGAGAAGCCGGTGAGCGGCCAGATGGGCGACCGGCGACAGCCCGTGCCCGCGCCAGGAAAGCGACCGGGCCCCGCCCGGGATGCCGCCCGGCGTCATAGTCTCCAGGAAGTTATCGAGGTCGTGGTCCTGCCCGGCGATCCACCGGCACTCGGCGTCGGACTCGGACAGGTGAGCGAGAACCGGCAGATCCTCCCGCTCGGCCCAGTCCCGGGCCATCTCCCACAGCTGGGGGCACACCGTATATGGTGCATGGGGCGCGACCGTCAGGCGAACAAGGCCGCTTGCCAGGGCCGAGGACAGGGCAGGGTCCGCTGCCGAGGCGAGAGCCTCACGGCGGGCCAGCCAGTCCTGCCAGCGAGCCCCGGCCTCCCCGGGCGAAACCCCGAACAGCTCGAGGCCGACCACGCCGCGCAACCCCAGCCGGGCGAGCGCCCATGCCGCCTGCCCGGTCAACGAGGAGTCGCAGACGCAGGTGGTGCCGGAAAGGGCGATCTCCTCCGCCCCGGCAAGCGCGGATTGCCGCCACTCGTCCGGGCTCCACCCGGAGGCCCGCCCGACCAGGCCCTTTATCCAGGCAAACAGGCTCGACTCGTTGTCAAAGAGCGCCAGAGCGGAGTAGTCGAGGTGCGTGTGCAGATTGATCAGCCCGGGCGTGATGATCGCCTGGCCGTGATCCTCAAGCTGAGCGCCGGGGAAGCGCCTGGCGAGGTCCTGCCGGGGGAGAACCGCCACGATCTCCCGGTCCTGCAGGGCCACCACGCCGTTTTCTATTGATCGGCCCGAGACCGGCAACACCCATCGCGCCGCCAGAAAGCGCAAGCTGTCCATGGCGTAGAATTATATATCTCACACAGCAGACGGGTAATCGATGAAGGTCAGCATCGACGATCTAAGAGGTCAGCCCCAGCAACGTCTGGTCTTATCCTTCAAGGAGTCGCTTGCCGGGCTGGAGACGGTCAAGCCGGTGGTGGGCGATCTGACGCTCACGGCCGGGTCCTGGGGGGTGCATATCTCCGGGCGGGTGCAGACCCTGCTCAAGCTGACGTGCGACCGCTGTCTGAGACCTTATTTCCAGAGCCTGCCCGTGGAGATAGATGAGCGGCTCGTCTACCAGTCGAAGGATGCGGCGGTGCCGAAGGAGCGGGAGCTTTCCCGCAATGACTTCGTGGAGCCGATTCCCGACAACGGCATCCTTGACATCAGCGACATCGTCTACCAGGCCGTCACGCTGGCCACGCCGACCTACTGCCTTTGCGGCGCCGAATGTCCGGGACCGCCCGCCGGCGAGGAGGGGTCCGCCGCTTCATTAGGCCGCGGTAAGGCTGAGCGGACAGGGGGAGACCCTCGCTGGAAGAACTTAAAGACTCTGTTTCCAAATGAGGAATCCGGCGAAAAGTCGTAGATAATGTTTTACTTGAGTACGTGTCGGAGGGAGCCCGAGAGCAATGGCCCAACCAAAGAAAAAGACTTCGCACCAGAAACAGCAGCAAAGGCGAGCACGGTGGAAGGCCGGGGTATTGACCCTGGTCAACTGCCTGAACTGCGGGGAGCCGGCCAGACCGCACCAGATGTGCGCCAGCTGTGGCTACTACCGCGGGCGCCCTGCCCGCCGCCGGGACAGCCTGGTGGTCGAGTAGAGCGCGGCAGATAAGCTTTCAGTGAAACGTTTGAGCCGGAGCCGGGAATGATTCGCATCGCAGTCGACGCCATGGGTGGAGATTATGCTCCCCGCGAGGTGGTCTATGGTGCCGTTCTCGCCGCCAGGGAGTACGGCGTCGCCGTGCAGCTGGTCGGACCCCCGGATGCGGTGTCCGAGGAGCTGAAGCGCCACGAGATCAGGGGGCTGGACATAAGCATCGTCCCGGCCTCCGAGGTGGTGGCCATGGACGAGAAGCCCAGCCGTGCCATCGTCAAGAAAAAGGATTCGTCGATAGTCGTCACCACCCGGCAGGTCTCCGAAGGGCTTGCCGATGGGATGGTGGCGGCCGGGTCGACCGGGGCGGCGGCGGTGGCCGCGCAGATGGAGCTCGGGCGTATCCCCAATGTGTCCCGCTCGGCGATCGCCTGTGTAATGCCGACGGCGGTGGAGCGCCCGGTGGTCGTGCTGGACGTCGGCGCCAATGTGGAGTGCGACGCGCACCAGCTCCTGCAGTTCGGGCTCATGGGCTCGATCCTCTCGCAGGGCCTGTTCGGCACAAAAGATCCCAAGGTCGGGCTGCTCAACATAGGCACCGAGGAGACTAAGGGCACTGCCCTGGTGCAGCACGCTTACAAGCTGTTCAAGGAGAACAAGCAGCTCAATTTTATCGGCTTTACCGAGGGGCGCGATTTCCCCCTGGGCAAGGTCGACGTGGTGGTAACCGACGGTTTCACGGGAAACGTCGCCCTCAAGACGGCGGAGGGGATAGCCAGGATGGTGAGCCTGATGCTGCGCCACGAGCTCATGAGCTCGCTGCGCGGAAAAACGGCGGCGATCCTGTCGCAGCCGGCGCTGCAGGCCGTCAAGCGGCGGATTGATTACAATGAATCCGGGGGAGCGCTTCTCATCGGTGTCAAGGGCGTTTGCGTCATCGCCCACGGCGGCTCAAAGCATACGGCGATCAAGAACGCCATCCGCGTAGCCAGGGATATGATCGCCGCCAATATCGTTCAGCAGATCGAGTGGACATTGAGCCTGGTGGCGGCCGGGAGCAAGTAGTGAGCCAGCTTGTCGGAGCAAGACTAATCGGGGTCGGCGCGGCCGTGCCCGCGGCGGTAGTGACCAACGCGGACCTGGAGAAGCTCGTCGACACCTCGGACGAGTGGATCACCACCAGGACCGGCATCAAAGAGCGGCGGGTGGTCTCCGAAGACGAGACGGCAAGCGGGCTGGCCATCGACGCCGCCAGGGAGGCGATCGCGCACGCCGGCATCGACTCGGGCATCATCGACCTGATCATCGTCGCCACCTCCACGCCGGACAACCTTTATCCGTCGACCGCCTGTATGGTGCAGGCAGCGGTCGGGGCCGCTCGGGCGGCGGCCTTCGATCTGGAGGCGGCCTGCACCGGGGTTATCTACGCGCTGGCCGTGGGCCAGCAGTTCATCGGCTCCGGCACCTTCAAGACCGTGCTCATCGTCGGCGTGGACATTCACTCGCGCTTCTTGAACTGGGAGGACCGCAACACCTGCATCCTCTTCGGGGACGGCGCCGGCGCTTTTGTCATGCAGGCCACCGACGGGGATAATGAGATCCTGGCCACCTACCTGCGGGCAGACGGCTCGGGCGGGCACCTTCTCCTTATCCCCAACACGGGCGCCGCCTACCCGCACGCGGGCACCACGCCGCCGAAGGCGATGCACAGGTTCCTGCACATGAACGGTCGCGCCATCTACGAGTTTGCCGTCAACGCGGTGCCGGAGGCGGTGAAGGCTGCCTGCGCCCGCGCGGGCATCCGCGTCGACGACCTGGATTTCCTGGTGCCGCACCAGGCCAACCAGCGGATCATCAAGGCGGTGGCCGAGCGCCTGGGCATGAGACCGGAGCAGATCGTGAGCAATCTCGATCAGTACGGCAACACGTCGGCAGCCTCAATTCCGCTTGCGCTTCGCGATGCGCTCAGGCGCAGGCAGATCGTGCCGCCGGCCACCTGCGCCCTTGTCGGCTTCGGTGGCGGCTTGACGTGGGGCTCGGCCATTGTCCGCTGGACGGCCGGCACATAATGAGACAGGGGGCGTTCGGCCAGCAGATGAGCAAGATAGCCTGCTTATTTCCCGGACAGGGCTCGCAGAGCGTGGGCATGGGAAAGGATCTTTACGACAGCCTCGATGCCGCCCGGCAGGCCTTCGAGGAGATAGACGCAATGGCCGGCCGCTCCCTGAGCACGCTCTGCTTCCAGGGCCCGGACTGGCAGTTGAAGCGGACCGTGAACACGCAGCCGACCATACTGGCGGTCTCCCTGGCCGCCTGGAGGTGCTTTGAATCGGCCGGCGGACCGGTGCCCGATTTCGTGGCCGGGCACAGCCTGGGCGAGTTCACCGCCCTTGTTGCCGCCGGGGTGCTGACCCCGCAGGCGGCGGTTGCCCTGGTCGGGCGGCGCGCCCAGCTCATGGAGGACTGCCCGGCCGGCGCCATGTCGGCTGTGATCGGTCTTGCCCCGGAGGTGCTGGAGAAGTGCTGCGCCGACGCTTGCCTCGCCGACCCCTCTGAGGTGGTCGTTGTCGCCAACTTCAACACCAGAGAGCAGCTGGTCATCTCCGGCGCCCCGCCGGCGGTGGCAAAGGCGGGGGAGTCCGCGAAAGCTCTCGGCGGCAAGGTGATACCGCTGCCGGTGGGAGGCGCTTTCCACTCGCCGCTCATGGCCGCGGCGGCCGCGGAGTTCGAGCGCGAGCTGGCGAAGTACCCGCTCGCCGACGCGCGCCTTCCAGTCGTGCAGAACTTCGACGCCGGCGCATCGCGGTCCGCCCTGGAGATCAAAGCCAAGCTCGCCCGGCAGATGGCCAGCTCCGTGCGCTGGTGCGAATCGATCGAGTACATGCTGGGACAGGGCGTGGACACCTTCGTGGAGATCGGTCCCGGCAAGGCGCTGGCGGGAATGGTCAAAAAGATCGACCGCGGCGTAAGGGTCCTTAACGTGTTCGATTACCAGACCCTGGTGGCGGCAATTAGAGAACTCGCGGCCGCGCCCGCCACCAGAAGCCCGTAAGGGCGGGTTGCACGCGCCCTTGCTTCCGGCGTCGAGCACCGGGCGCGGGCGATGCCCGCTATGCCTTCTTGATCACAATCGAGCGCCGGGCAAGCTCTTCAAAGAACGGCCGCGGCGGCACGCAGGTTTCCGGAGGCTGCACGCCGCATGCGTCGATCTGCCCGCTGCCGATCATTTGCGCCACTATGGACGGTGGCACCCCGGTGTCCAGCGCCCCGCAGGAGATCTTCCAGCGGTCGTGCGAGCGAACGGTGGTCTCCATCCGCACCAGCGCCGGTTTTCCGTCTTTCGTGCCCCGGCAGTCGACCCTGACCACCTCGCAGTCATCCGGGTCTCCCTTGGGGGCCGGAATCCTGGCGATCATCCCGGCCAGGATCTCGCGCGGGGTCGCCGAGCAGCGCTCGAACGAAAGCGGCTCCTGCCCGCCGAACCCGAGCTCGACGAGAAACTTGAGCCGCTCGTGAAAGGCCGGCGGCAGCCCGAGGCGAAACGTCACCCGCTTGATCCCCTTATCCGCATAAGAGAGCGGCAGCGTCGCCACCTCGGAGTGCAGCGTGTATATCGCTTTACTGCGCCCCACCGGCTCCGGCAGCTCGACCTCGATCTCCCCGGACATCGGCGGTCTGGACTGGAAGCTGCCGTCCTCGAAGACCATCGGCTCCTTTGTGTACTCATCGAGGATGGTATCAAGGGCATAGGGCGGGTAGAAGGGGTGGTCGACGGCGGCAAAGTCGACGCAGCCGATGACAATGTCGATTGACTCCAGGCAATCGAGATCGGCCGCGCCCGCTGCGGCCATGACGTTGGTCATGCCGGGAGCGGCGCCCATGCCCGGAACGGCCAGCAGCTTCCTTTCCGCGAACCGGCCGCTCAACTCCAGCTGCCGGCGCGTCACGTGAAAGAGCCCGCCCAGATCGAGGTAATGGCAGCCTGCCGCCAGCGCGGCCTCCATCACGTTCAAATTGAAATAGTAGGGCGTCGAGTTGATGACGCAGGTGGCGCCGGCTAACGCCCCCACCAGTTGATTGACGTCCCTGACGTCGGCGTAAGCCGCTGTCACCTTCGGGCTGCCGATGCAGCTCCTGAGAGCCGAGGCCCTGCCCTCGTCGAAGTCGGCCGCCACCACCGACTCCACGGGCCCCGATTCCGCCAGGTCGCGCACGATCACCTGACCCATCGCCCCGGCCCCGCCAACAACGACTACCTTCATGGTTGCCACCCTCCAGAAGCTGCTCTCGTCTCCACATCCTTCGGTAGCCGGCCAGTTTAGCAGCCTGGCGGGAAATTGCTAACGCTCAGGATAAGAGATCTTGGAGAAGTAACGGCAGAAGGCATCGAGGCTCAACGAGAATCTGCCGTCGCCGAGATCCTTCACCTCCCGGCTCCGGGGCGGCGAGTTGCCCCAGGGATTGCGGAGCGTGATCGTTCGGGTGGCGTGGTCGTACCCGATTACCGAGTAAGTGTGCATCCAGACCGGCGCTCCCTCGCCGGTGCGCACGTTGATCGAGGCGTCGGCGGTCACCGCCCGCGGCGGCTTTTCGCGCATCAGATCCCTGAGCGTGCCGGCCAGCTTGTCCTGGTCCGTGTTCCACAGCCAGCGAGTCGGCCTGCCGGTGAGGATCCTGAGCCCGCCGTCGGTAAACGACGGACCTTCCGTGTGCTCTTGCGGGACTGGGGAATCTGCGCGCCCGAGCAGCCTCCTTATGACCCGGTAGCCAGGGTCGTTCATGCAGTGCTGCCCGTACGCCTTCTCCAGCACCCACATCCAGACGCCGTGCTGCCCCGGCTTGGGGAAAAGGAAGATCTCCGCGTCGGTGGGATAGCCGACGGTGACGGGCCTGCAATGCGGAAAGGTCACGGTGACGGTGCCGTCTTGGTTGTCGCGCATGAGGTCCACGATCGCCTGCGGGTTGTGGGCGACGATGGCGCCCGCCGCGCCGTAAAAGTAGCAGTTGCCGATGCCCGACTGGCGGACGGCTTCCAGGCGGACGCTGTTGAGCGGATTGCGCTGGTCGGCATACAGCCGGCGCACGGTGTGCCCGACCGCCTCGCGCATGTCCTTGAGCAGATCTTCCACGTCCTGGACCAGGGCCACGCTCTCCTCGTCCCGGCGCCTGCCGGATTTGACCTCTTTTTGCAGCTCGTCGAAGCGCTCGATCGCCCGGGCGGTGATTCGCCTTTCGCCCCCGCTGCCCGGGGGGTCGAGCGCTTGCAGCCTGTCGAATCGCGCGCGCAGCAGCGCCAGCATCTGCGCCTGGGAGCCGGTTATGTTGCGGTCGCCAAGCGCCCGGCCCAGCTCGTCGAAGGTGATCCTGTCGTTGCGGGCTGATCTTATAAGGGTGGCGAGCGCCTCAAAGCCTGGTTTGACATCGGCCGCGCTTGTCCGGTCCGGGGCGGCCAGCCGGCGCTCGGGGGCGGCGGGGCGCTCGGGGGCGGCGGGGCGCTCCGGCGGCGGCATCAGATCGGCCAGACACAGGGAGACGCGCTCGTCGGCAAGGAGCTCCGGATGGCGCGCCAGCTCCGGGTGGGCGTGTTGTGAATGCGTCAGCTCGTGCATGCCCGGCTTGCCTTCTTTTGCGGTTCAGCCCAGCCTCGCCGCTGAGCTTACAGCCAGGTTGTGGAAGAAACATGGCACCGCGGCAACCCTGGCGGCGCGGGCGCCCCTGCGCGCCGAGAGGTGTTGGCCCGTCCTGCCCGGAGCCTCGAGACCATCCGGGCAGCGGAGCAGAGTTGCTAATAGTGCAGCGCGCCGTCACGGCCTACGCTGTAGGCGCCCTGCTCGGCGTACGTGGCCGTGCCCTGGCCCGGCGGGTACGAATACCCGGGAGCGGTGAAGTGCCCCTGCCGGACACCGCTGGTGGCACCGTTCTGCCCTGGCACGTAGTAGTGCAGATCCGAGCGCAAGTTATCCCCCGGGGTGCCGATGTAGGCGCCCATGCGGGCTTGCGGCATGCGGCGGCGGCCGAAGCGGCGCTCCTCCTGCGCGGCCTGCGAGTACTGGTTGTCGCCCGGGGTGCCTATTGTTCCCCCCATGTGCACCGGCGGCAGCCCGTTGCTGGCCGGAATCGTGCTCATCCCTGCCTGCATGCCCTGCGCCGACCGGCTGAGCGTGCCCGAGCCGATGTAGGTTGACGAGGGGCTGTAAAGCCCGGTCTGGCTCTGGTTTATGACCCGGGAGTTGCCGTAGCTGTAGCTGTAACCCTGGGCGAGAGCCGGCGACCCGGCGACGAAAGCCAGCGTAAAAAAAGCAACCACGCTTTTCATGGGACCCACCCTTAGTAATTTGAACCACTGTTAACAGTCTACACCCCTTGTCAAGGACTCCGGGCACGGGCCGCTCGTTAACAAGCGCCGGGGGTCCGGTCGCTTGATTAAATCTTGCCGGACCTGTCCAGCGCGCCTGGCGCCGGTGTATATGCGGGTGTCCCTTCAAGCAGGAGTGATCCTCATGACCTTCTGGAGCAATATTGAAAAAGACGTGGCCGAAGGTGCCTTGACGGCTTCCGGTGTCGGCCTGGGCGCGGCCGTATACGAGGAGATATTCGGGAAGCCGGGCGACAAGAATCACGGCAGCTTCACCAAAAATTTACTAGACCCGGTTCACACCGTCGAGACGGTCTTCTCTGATCTGGGAAAGGGCCTGTCCGGCCTTTTCCACCACGACTCTAAGTATGACTATCCTACTTACGGGCTTCCGGATGTGCAGATGCTCGACGAGGGCTACGACATCAAAAAATATGTGGTCGATCAGTTCGACAAGATCACCGGCGATCGGCTCATGACCCCGGAGGCCATCGACAAGTTCATGCAGGCGCACCCCGACATGCCCCAGGCTGAAAGAGCGGCCCTGCACGAGATCGAAACCCACTTCCCCCACGGGGCAAGCAAGGCGGACATCGAGCAGTACGCCGACGGCAAGATCGCGCGCTCCGCGTTGATTATATAGAACCGCTACCGGAGCCGCCGCGGCAAGCCGGGCGCGGGGAACGACGCCGCCTCAGGCGGGCAGTGACAGCGCGCGCTTGTGGGCGGCGAGCTCCAGCGAGTCGTCCAGCGGGGCAAGGACGATGTCCGGGTGCCGGCGCCTGAGCGCCTTTGCCAGAAGCTCGTCGGTCAGATGCGGGTTCTTGGGCAGCAGCGAGCCGTGCAGGTAGGTACCGTATATGGTGCCGGAGACGGCGCCCTCCAATCCATCCTCGCCGTTGTTGCCGTTTCCGCTCACCACCCGGCCCAGCGGCTCCAGGGCAGGCCCCAGGTAGGTCCTGCCGCTGTGATTCTCGAAGCCGACCAGGGTGGAGCCGTCGGGCCGCCTGACGATCACGTTGCCGATCATCCGCCGGTCGCCCGCCACCGTGTAGGCGTCGATCAGGGAGACGCCCTTCAGCTCCGGTCCGTTGTGCGGCTTGTAATAGTGGCCGAGGAGCTGATAGCCGCCGCAAATGGCCAGCACCACCGCCCCGCAGTCCACCGCCGCCTGCAGCGAGCGGGCGTGCCTGAGCAGATCCTCGGCAATTACGAGCTGCTGCTTGTCCTGCCCGCCGCCGATGAAGTAGAGGTCGAAGCGCTCCGGGTCGATCTCCTGACCGACCCCTATCGCCTCCACCTGCACGCCGATGCCGCGCCAGCGGGCCCGCTGGGAAAGCGAGAGGATGTTGCCCCGGTCGCCGTAAATGTTCAGAAAGTGGGCGTAGAGGTGGGCGATGCGGACTGTCGGTTGATCTGTCATCCTGCCTTGCCTCGGCCGCTGCCGGTTCTTCATTTTGCCACATGCGCAACCGGCGTCCGCGCACCCGCAGCATCAATATATTAGAACCAATTAAACTATGACGTCAAAATGTTTTGACGTCACGACGCTATAACGTCGATTAACAGGGCATAATGTCAAGTAGGCGGATCTGGTAGGACGACCTCTCAACAAAGGTAAACGCAGTGGACCAGTCTAAATCCAAGGTAACCCTGTACGTGCGCCCCGAGCTGCACAAGCTGCTCAAGCTTCGCTCCGTCCAGGAGGAGATGAAGATGTCCGAGCTGGCCGAGAAGATGCTCGAGCGCTACCTGCTCGAGTTCAGCGAGGGCGAGCCTGTGGTTTGCCCCAACTGCAACTGCGAGTTTGTCCCGGCTGCCAGACTGGAGGCGCCGGTCAAGCTGCCTGTCGGCAGCGCCTAGGGCGGGCGCCGCCCGGGCGCGAGAAGGAGGATGACGACATTGCAGGAGCTGGACATCCTCATTCGCGCGCGCTATCCACTGGTCTATCTGGTCACGCCCGAGGAAGACAGGGCGCTGGCGGCGGTTGCCCAGATTGCCGAGAGCCAGGCGTTCAAGCCGCTTTACGTCTGGGCGGTCACCCAGGGCTTCCGGCCCTACCAGCGCGGCGGGCAGGGCGGCGCACCGGGGCAGCCTGCGGGGTCTGCCCTGCCGGGGTCCTTCGGACAGACAATCCCGGGGACAATCTCGCCCGAGGCGGCGCTTGATTTTGCCACCAAGCGCACGGACCCGACAATCTTTGTATTCAAGGACCTGCACCCGTTCCTGGACAGCCCGGCGGTGGTGCGCTGGTTGCGCGACGCGGTCGCCCACTACCGCAGCCAGCGTCTCGAGCAGACGATCGTCATTCTCTCGCCGGTGTTGAGGATCCCGCCGGAGCTGGAGAAGGACGTGGCCGTCCTCGATTACCACCTGCCGACCATAAAAGAGATAGGCCAGGTTTTCGATCGGGTCTTCGCCGACGGCCGCCTCAACGCCGGCGAGACGCAGCCGCTGCCGCCCGACGCCCGGGAGGCGATGCTGCGCGCGGCGCTCGGGCTGACCGTCGAGGAGGCCGAGAAGGTTTACACGCGGGCATTAATCAGCGCGGGCAGGCTGACCGAAAAGGAGCTGGACATCGTCCTGTCGGAAAAGAAGCAGATCATCCGCCGCTCGCAGATCCTCGAATTCTGGGAGGAGCACCGGACCATAGATCAGGTGGGCGGGCTGGAGAACCTGAAGAAATGGCTCATCGAGCGGAAGGGGGCCTTCACCGAAAGCGCGCGCGCCTACGGGCTGCCCCAGCCCAAAGGGCTGCTCCTTCTCGGCGTGCCGGGCTGCGGCAAGTCGCTGGTGGCCAAGACGGTATCAAACCTGTGGAGCCTGCCGCTGTTGAAGCTGGACATGGGCAGGGTGTTTGCCGGCATCGTCGGCTCCTCGGAGCAGAACCTGCGCTCGGTGCTGCGCACGGCCGAGTCCCTGGCGCCATGCCTCCTTTTCACGGACGAGGTGGATAAGGCCTTCGGCGGCATGGCCAACTCGATGGGTTCCGACGGCGGCACCGCGGCGCGTGTCTTCGGCACCTTCCTGACCTGGATGCAGGAGAAGAACTCGCCGGTCTTCGTGATCGCCACCGCCAACCGTGTGGACCGGCTTCCCGGTGAGTTCCTTCGCAAGGGGCGCTTTGACGAGACCTTCTTTATCGATCTGCCCAACCCGCAGGAGCGCGAGGCCATCTTCCGGATTCACTTGAGCATGCGCCGCCAGGAGACAAGCGCCTACGACGTGGCCGATCTGTCCGCGCGGACCTCCGGCTTTTCCGGGGCGGAGATCGAGCAGGCGATCATCTCGGCCATGTACGAGGCGTTCGCCGACAACGGCCGCGAGTTCAACCAGTTCGACATCATACGCGCAATCGAGGCCACCAAGCCGCTCTCTCAGTCGATGGCCGAGCAGGTCACGGCTTTGAGGGACTGGGCGCAGGAGCGCGCGCGCATGGCCTCGCGCTCGCCCACGCTCATAGACCAGAGCGAGTACTTGCGCCTGGAGTCCTCGATTTGATGCCAGGTGAGGAGGTGATGCTTCCGGCTATGAAGACTTGAGAACTTGAACGTTTTTTGGAGGTATGGAATGTCGCACTTTAGCACAATCAAGACTCAAATCACGGATGTGGAAATCCTGATCAAGAGCCTTCAGGACCTTGGTTTCACCGTGCAGACCAATGCTCAGGTCCGCGGACACAACGGCCTGCGTTTGCAGGCTGATGTGGTGGCCGTTCTTCCGGGGCACTACGATCTGGGATGGACAAGAAATGCCGATGAGACGTACGACCTGGTTGCGGATCTCTGGGGAGTGGCCAAGCAGCACAATCAGCAGCAGCTCCTCGACTCCATCAATCAGAAATACGCCGTCAACAAGACGATCGGTGAGATCAAGCGCCTGGGCTACAACCTGACCAAACAGCAGGTTCAGGCCGACGGCACGATCAAGCTGATCGTGCAACGATAGAGGCCGTGCGGGCAAAAGGGAGGCCGCGCGTCGTCTCGGCGCACGCCAGGCCTCCTGATCTCGCCTGCCCGGGCGGCATCTGTCGGCGCGCCTGCCCCCTGGGCAAAGGAGCTTTCAATGGCCAGCATTCACATCGCCATCGACGCCAGAGGAAACATAGTCGTGGAGACGGTCGGCACCACCGGCAGGCAGTGCGATCTGCTCGCCGGAGCCCTGGAAGCCAATCTCGGACGGACAACCTCGCGCACCAACAAAGATTGTTATGAGCAAGAATCGCCTGAACCCGTCGAAGAAAGCGGCTAGCCGCCCGCTTGTCAGCTCGCCTGTCGCCGGCTACCGGGACACCGGGCTGTTGAACATCACCGGTTACGTCGAGGAAAGCCTGGCCAACGGGCCGGGCGGCCCGCGCGCGGTCGTCTGGACCCAGGGCTGCCAGCACGCCTGCAGGGGCTGCCAGAATCCGGACACCTGGGACACGGAGAAGGTCGTGCGGCTTGTCTCGCCGGAGGAGCTTGCCGAGCGGATCCTGTCCAATCCCAACCACCGCGGCGTCACCTACTCCGGCGGCGAGCCTTTCCTGCAAGCGCGCGGGCTTTCCAGGGTCTCGCGCATCATCAGAGAAAGAAACGGGCTGACCACCGTTTGCTACAGCGGCTTCACTTACGAAGAGCTGACCGGACCGCACGCGCCCGACGCCGCCGAAGATTTTCTGCGCGAGATCGACCTGCTCATAGACGGGCGCTATGTCGAGGCGTTGAAAAGCCCGGACCCAAAAGCCCACATCTGGCGCGGCAGCTCGAATCAGCGCCTGATCTGGCTGAGACCGGATTTCCTGCAGGCGGAGCGCCAGTTCGACGGCAACGTAACCGAGATTCACGTGCTTCCCAACGGCACTGTGATCTTCACCGGATTTGGCGGGCAGGCCTTCGAGATGCGCTCCTGACGGTTTGCCACTATATACGGTGCACACCGCCTGCGGTGGCCGCCTGACAACCGGCGCCGTGTTTCGGATGCTTCGGCGCCCGGATGCGGCGCGGGCGCTTCTTGATTACCGGCGGCGCAGCCATGAAACCCGCATCACCACTGGAATCGATCGCGTTATCAGCCACCGGATCTGCCGCGGGCGGACGCTCCTGCTCCGGGTGAATTCTTGACGAGCGGGTTGCCATGAACCGGCTAAAATATTAGCTTTTGAGGATTTCCACTGCATATATTTTTGGGCGTCAATATCTTAAGATATTAACGTTATTTAAGATATTTGGGCGTGGCTCCTGATGCCGCTTTTGTGCCGGTGCAAAAATATGGTTCCATTTTTACTGTTACCGGTGATGTTTCGTACGTTTCCATTTGGAGTAAGATTGGCACATAGGACTCAGGTTGACTCGAAGGAGTGGTCATATATGAGGAAAGGGATTGCGACCTTCGTTACTAGTGTTGTTGCCGCAGGGGCAAGCTTTTGCATGAGCTTTCCCCCGGCTCTGGCGCAGGGTGCGAATGTGGGCGCCGGCGGTGCTTCCAGCATCAACGAGCTCACCGATGTTGTTGGCAACGAGTGGGCGTACAATGCGCTCAAGGAGCTTGTCAACAATCCTTGCCATGTTCTGGTTGGCTATCCGGATCGTACGTATCGCGGGCAGAAATCCGCGACACGTTTCGAGCTGGCAGCCGCCCTGTACAAGTACGAGCAGTGCATAACCGAACGTCTGGCCCAGAAAGCCGACAAGGCCGATCTGGAAAAGTTCGCTGCTCTGCTGGAAGAGTTCCGCAACGAGTTGAACAAGCTCAAAGCTCGCGTGGACGATCTCGAGCGCCGCATGAAGCTGGTGGAAGAGAAGAACATCGAGCAAGACATGAGACTCGCTTATGCGGAAAGACAGAAAGGTTTCTTGCTCGAGCGCGTGGTTAAGGGCACGCTGATTGACGTCCGGGACATAGGTGTCGGCATCGGGCGTGGTGCCAGAGCCGTCTACGAATATCTGTTCTAAACCCTCGCTCGGACAGCCTGACGTTTCTGCTTTGACGACCTGAAGTCCTGTGCTCCCGCATCGGCAACGCCTGTGCGGGAGCATTATTTTGCGCTGCCGGCGCCCGGCTGCAGCGGCCGGGCCCGGCATCGCCTTTCAAGGCTATACTTCTGATCGAAGGGGGTGTTGCCATGCCGCAGAGCAGGGAGCTGTCTTTTGCCATCGACGTCTGCAAGCAGGCAGGCGAGATCGCCATGCGCCACTTCAAGGCCGGGGTGGACGCCCGGACCAAGGCGGACGGCTCCCCGGTGACGGTGGCCGACCGGCAGTGCGAGCAGCTCATCCGGCGGGAGATCGCCGCCTGCTTTCCCGGCGACGATATTCTGGGCGAGGAGGAAGGGGGCAGCTTTGAGCCGCATTCCCGGCGGAAGTGGATAATCGATCCGATCGACGGCACCTACAACTACGCGCGCGGGATCCCGATTTTTTCCACCCTCCTGGCGCTGGAGCAGGCAGGGGAGATCGTGGTCGGGGTGGTCCATGCTCCGGCGGTAGGTGACACCTACTGGGCCGAGACCGGTGGCGGCGCGCACAAGAACGGGCAGCGCATAAGCGTCTCCGACTGCGCCGACCTGTCCTGCGCGCAGATAAGCTATGGCTCCCCGGCCCGCATCCTGTCCCTGGGCTACTGGGAGGGTTTCACCCGCCTGGTGGGCAGCACGTACCGGCAGCGCGGGCTCGGCGATTACCTGACCTTCGCCCTGGTTTGCGAGGGCAAGGCGGAGGCGGGGCTGGAGGTCGGCGTCTCACCCTGGGATCTGGCCCCGATGAAGATACTCACCGAGGAGGCCGGCGGCAGGTACTCAGATCTTGCCGGCGGACAGTCCGTCTACACCGGCAGCTGCCTGGTGTCCAATCCGGCTGTTCATGAGCCGATCTTAAAGCTGCTTACTGAAAATTACCGCCGGCCGGGGCATAAATGATAAGGAGGCAAGGCCGGCAACCTCTCCAGGGATATGGCAGATGGGTAAGTTTCAATGGTCACGATCAATGCGGGCGCGCATGGCGCTTGTCATGTCGGCGTCCTGCATCCCGGCGATTCTCATCTGCCACCTGATCGTGGTCGGCTTCAACGGCTTTCGCCTCTTCGATCTCCTCTGGTATCTGCCGCTGCTGCCGGCGCTTGTCGTGGTCAACTGGTTCCTGGCCGGGGCCGTGCTCGCCCCCCTGCGGCAGCTCCTGCAGGCCACCACCAAGCTGGCTACGATGGACATCCGCCAGCGCCTCGATCTCGACCCCAACGAGCCGCTGGAGACCTTCGAGCTCCGCAAGTCCTTCAATCGGCTGCTCAACCGCCTGGAAGAGTCGCTCAACATTCAGTGCCAGTTCGTCGCCGACGCCTCCCACGAGCTGCGCACGCCGCTCACCTCGATTCAAGGCTACACCAAGCTCCTGCAACGCCGGCGCGAGAGCATCGACCACCACCTGCTGTCCGAGGCCCTGCAAACCATCTCCGACGAGTCCGGGCGGCTTATCCGCCTGGTCTCCGATCTCCTGCAACTGGCTCGCGCCGATGCCGGGCAGGCGGTGATAAGCCAGCAGGAGGTGATTGATCTGCGCGGGGTTCTCTCCTCGGTGGAGGACACGGTGATGGTCATAGCCCCCGAGCAGATCGAGATCCAGTTCATCCTTCCCCAGAAGCCGGTCTGGGTTTTTGCTGACGGCGACCGGCTCAAGCAGGTTTTCCTCAACCTGACCAACAACGCCATAAAGGCCACCCAGGGCGGTGGCAAGGTGACCGTCACCCTGCGCTCCAGCAACTCCCAGGCCATCGTCCGGGTGATCGACACCGGGATCGGCATCGCCCCGGCGGATCAGCAGCGCATTTTCGATCGCTTCTATCGCATCGAGCGCTCCCGCACGCGCAGCCGGTTGTACGGCGGGGGCACCGGGCTGGGGCTGGCGATTGCGCTGACCATTCTCAAGGCGCACGGCGGGAGCATCGACCTGGAAAGCGAGCTCAACAAGGGCTCCACTTTTACCGTCCGCCTGCCGCTGGCCGATAAGGAGCAGGTGTCCAGAGCGCAGAGCGAGGTGGCGGCCCGCGGCGAAAGCGCAGCGGCCGTGCCGGCGCCGCCCGAGGCGGCGACCCCGGCGCCCGCGTCTCGCCTGCCCGCGGCCCGGGCAGGCGAATCGAAGGCCGCCAGCGAAGGCTGAGCGCTTAATCCTTCTCTTTGCCCGCCGCGGCTGCAGGCGCTGCTTCCGCCGCCGCTGCCTCTGCTTCTGCCGCCGCCTCGGCCCTGGGTGCTTCCTCGGCCGCGCGCGGCGTGGCCACGCGAACCACTATCTCCTCGGCCGGGTTGAGAATCTCCACGCCCGCAGGCACCTTCAGATCGGAGAAGTGGATGCCCTGGTCGAGCTCCGTTATCTGCTCGAGGTCGACCGTGATGGAATCCGGAATATCGGCCGGCAGGCACTCCACCTCGGCCTCGTGGTGGAACTCGATGAGCTGCCCGCCCAGCTTGACCGCCGGCGACACGCCCACGAACTTCAAGGGAACCGCCACGGTAAGCTTGCGGTCGGCCTGCACGCGGTAGAACTCGATGTTAAGCACCTCGTGCGTGGTCGAGCGGCGCTGCACGTTGCGCACCAGGGCGCTCAGGTTGGCGTCGTCCTCGCCGACCAGCTCGATGATGTGAGAAAAGGCCGCTGCCGGCAGCCGGGAGAACTCCCTGGCGTCTACCTGCACGGACCGGGACTCGACGCCCCGCCCGTAGATGGTCGCCGGGATCTTGCCTTGCTGTCTGAGCCGGTTCGGTGTCCTGGCCTGACGGGGCTCCAGTTTCAGCTTAAATTTCTCCACCATTGTTTTTCCCTCGATCTGCTGCCATCCGGCGTCGGACGCCGAAAAACCACCTGGGGCGCAAGGATTCGAACCTCGGAATGCCTGGACCAAAACCAGGTGCCTTACCACTTGGCGACGCCCCAATATAGCGCGAATAGCCATTCTATTAAAGAGGAGCGTTAACCGTCAACTTGCCAAGCGGCCCGCGTTTCAGAACGGCAACGTGCTCCCCTGCCCTGGCGGCGCCGCCTCCGGGCGGTCCGGCGGGCACAGGCGCCGGCGAACCAGGGCATGCAAGAGGCGATCCAGCGAGCAGATCCCCGGCCCGAAGGCGAGCACGAGGATGGCCGTCAGCCAGTAGAAGAACGGGTCGGCGGCGAGAAAACTGTCCGGATCGTGAAGGATGTTCAGCACCTTGGCGCGCTCGTCCGGGTCGATCAGGTAGGCGCCGGTCATCGAGCCGGCCAGAAGCAGGGCCACCGGCCTGCTGGCCAGCCCGGCTGCCAGCAACAGGCCGCCGAAGCATTCCAGGCCGCCGATAAACCAGGCGTTGAGCCCCGGGGCGGGGATGTGAAGGCTGGTGAAATAGTCCGTTACGTCGTCGTGGTGGAGCAGCTTCCCCCTGCCGATGCCGAACAGCTGCCAGCCGAAATAAAGGCGAAACACCAGAAGCACGATCGGCTGAAGAAAGCCGCCGCCGGCGGCCAGCATTTGATATCCGCGGTCAATCAGGGCGCAAACCCGGGACAGAATCTTCAAACCCCGATCCTCCTTTCGCCGTCAGCCCTGGCGAGCACGCACGCCTTCGGCAATCAGCGAGCGGGCAAACTCCAGCGCCTCCTCGCGATTGGCGTGGCCGCTCGCCATTTCGGCCAGCGACTGCACGCGTCTGGCCTCGTCCAGAACGGAGATGGTGACGGCGGTGGCGTCGGCGGTCTGCGATTTTGCCACCACGATGTGGTTATCGGCCACGGAGGCGATAATCGGCTGGTGGGTGATGCAGAGGATCTGGTGCGAGCGGGCGAGCCTGGAGAGCTGATCGCGAACGGTCTTGAGCACGCGCCCGCTGAGCCCCGTGTCGATCTCGTCGAAGACCACGGTGGCCACGTGATCCGCTCCGGCGAAGATCGACTTGATGGAAAGCATCACGCGGGACAGCTCGCCGCCGGAGGCGATCCTGGATACGGGGGCGGGCGGCTGGCCCGGGTTTGGCGCGATCAGGAACTCCAGGCGATCCTGGCCGTTGGCGCCGACCTCGACCTGCTCGAAGGAGATGTCGAACCGGCAGCGATCCATGCCCAGCTCGCAGAGGATCTTTTGAATATCGGCCGACAGGCTCCGCGCCAGCCTGCGCCTGGCCGATGACAGCTCGCCGGCCAGCTTGCCGAGCCGGAGATCGATTTCGGCAATCTCGCTTTCGAGCTCGGAGGCGGCCGCCTGCGCGTTCTCGAGCCGGCGGACTTCGGCGGCGAGCTCACCGCGGCGTGAGATGGCCTCGGCGAGCCCCGGGCCGTATTTGCGCTTGACGGCGGCCAGCTGCGCCAGCCGCGCCTGCAGGGCGGCCAGGCTCTCGGGGTCGGTATCGAGCGCTTCGCGGTATCGCCGGAGGTGGCGCGCCGATTCTTCGATTGTCTCCAGGCAGCTCTGCAGGCGCTCGCGCACCACGGACAGTCCGGCGTCCAGCTCGCATGCTGTTTCCACCCGGGCGAGCGCCTCCTGCATCAGATCGACGGCCGCAGGCGCTTCGTCGCCGTCGGCCCCGGCAAGCAATCTCTGGGCGGCCCCGGCGCTCATCTCCAGGGCGCTCACGTTTTCCAGAAGCCGGCACTCCTGCTCCACCCTCGCGTCCTCTTGCGGATCGCCGAGGGCGGCTTCTTCCAGCTCCATAAGCTGGAAGCGGGCGAAGTCGAGCAAGCGCAGGCGCTCCTCTTCCGAGATCCGCATCTCCTTCAACTGCTGGCAGAGATCGCGCCGGCGGGCATACTGTGTCCGCACCTGCTCCTTCAGTTTCTTGTGATGCGAGTCGCCCAGCCCGTCGAGGAGTTCCAGTTGGGCCTGCGGGGAAAGGAGCGTGCGCGCCTCGTGCTGCGCGTGGATGGACAGCAGCCTGGCGCGCAGCTCCTGCAAGATCGAGCTGTTGACCAGCGTTCCATTGATGCGGAACCGCGATCCGTTTTTTGTGATCTCGCGCGCCACCACTAGCTGCTCGGACTCTTCGCCCTGCAGCTCCTGCTGTTTCAGCCAGGCCGACACGTCCGGCGTCTGGGCGAAGGCGGCTTCGATCACCGCCTTTTCGGCCCCGGCGCGGATGACCGCCGGTCCTACCTTGCCGCCGAGAACCGCGTTCAGCGCGTCGATGACGATGGACTTGCCGGCCCCGGTTTCGCCGGTGAGGACGTTGAGCCCGGACGTGAACGGCACGCGTATGTGCTCGATCAGGGCAAAGTCTTTTATGTCCAGCTCTTGAAGCATCGAAGGCGACCGTGCGCGGACCAGGCCGCCAAATATGATACCGCTACTTCGCCCGCCGCAGCCGCCGCGTATATATTAAGCTCGCGCGGCCTCGCCCGTTGCCGGGGCCATTTTCAGACAGCGGCCAGGGCGTGGATGCTGATCTGGGCCGCCACATTTTTAGCGCACTCGAGGAACGCCCTGGAGACCGGATGGTCGGGATCGCTGGCCACAATCGGTTTGCCGGCGTCGCCGCCCTCGCGCACCGATATGTCGAGCGGGATCTCGCCCAGAAACGGCACCGCGGCCTCGTCCGCCAGATTGCGCCCGCCGCCGTGGCTGAAAATCTCGGAGCGCTCGTGGCAATGCGGGCAGACAAAATAGCTCATGTTCTCGATGAACCCGAGAACCGGCACCTCCATCTGCTTGAACATGGCGAGCCCCTTGCGCCCGTCCAGCAGGGCGACGTCCTGGGGCGTGGTGACGATGATGCCCCCGGAAAGCTGGGTGGCCTGAATGAGCGAAAGCTGCGCGTCGCCCGTCCCCGGCGGCATGTCCACGATCAGGTAATCGAGCTGTCCCCAGGACACGTCCCCGAGAAACTGCCGGATCGCCTTGTCCAGCATCGGCCCGCGCCAGATGACCGGCGTGTCCCTGGAGACGAAAAAGGACATGGACATGCACTTGACGCCGTAGTTCTCGGGCGGAATTATCTTGTTGTCCTGTCCCACCGGCTGGTAGTCCTCCACGCCCATCATCATCGGCACGTTGGGACCTGTGATGTCGCTGTCCAGAAGGCCTACTCTGGCGCCCAGCTTTGCCAGCGCGACGGCCAGATTGACGGCGACGGTGCTCTTGCCGACGCCCCCCTTGCCCGACGTCACGGCGATCACGTGCTTTACCCCTTCCAGCGGCTTTCTGGACTGCACCTTGCGCTGCGGGGCGACGACGGCCGTTGTCTCCATGTCCACCTCGGTGACGCCGGGCAGCCGGGAGACCGCCTGGCGAGACTCGGACTCCAGCTTGTCCCTGACCGGGCAGGCCGGGGTTGTCAGGGTAAGCTTGAAGTGCACCCTGGATCCATCCACTGAGATGTCGGAGACAAAGCCCAGGCTGACAATGTCCCGGTGCAGATCCGGGTCCATTACGGTCGACAGCGCCTGCCGCACCTGGTCTACCGACGGGGCGCTCGGGTTGCTCGATGCCATATTGCTAGATTCACTCGCCACTGGTGTCCACCAGGCAGATCATAGTTGCCAGACGGCTTGCCCGGCATTTCCCTAACCAAATATTCCTTATGACGCGCCGCTTTGCTCCCCGTGCGAGAACCTCACACCCCCAGCTTAGCGGAAATGGCCGCCGCGCTCTGTCGACCGGCTATAGCAAGAGGGCGCAGGCGTCAGAGAAGAACCACGTATCGGACGGTCGAGAAGCGGAGATAACCGCAGTCAGGCCGTTCTTGTCCAGCCGTTTTCGAATAATGTCGCGGCAGGCGTGAGTGTCCGAGGGCGTTCCGCTCGAATTCGGCCGAGCCGCCATTTGTATCTCCGACTCCCTCCAATTCAACACAAGCGCGCTCAACGCCAAGTTGTCCCATCACGCCCCCTACTGACGGGCCTTCGTACTTCACCAGGGGTCCGTTAGGTGTTTTGCCACTCACCCGCTTGCCGCTGTCCCTAACCTCCAAAGCTCACCTGCCGCCAGAGGTTTTCCATGACATCTCGACGGCAAATATACGCGGTTTTACGCTGGCGCTAACACGGGTGGCCACGTCCCTTGAAGCAGCTGATCGAACTGGGGGTGCTCGCTCCGGCAGAGGCGGGTGAGCACAGCTTGCAGTTGAAGACTTGTCACGGGTTTGGTTGTCGCCGCCATGTGGCTAGGAACAATTGGAGTCAGGAGGTCACTTCAGAGACTGCAGATGTATTGCAGTCTCGGTCGCTAGTATTGTTTTGGGGCGGACGTTCAGCCGTCGATAGGTAAGCAACTGATGAGCGCTGACGCTATAGCACATGTGCGGGAAATCGAACCGGGGCGGTGGGAAACGCACCGGCTGGAGGATCACTTGTATGGCGTGGCCAGGCTGGCAGGGGAATTCGCAGGGACCTTCGGCAATTCGGACTGGGCCTATCTGGCGGGACTATGGCACGACCTGGGCAAGTACAGCAAAGAGTTTCAGGCATACATAAAAACAGCCACGGGCTACGACCCGGAGGCGCACCTGGAAGGTAGAAAGGGAAGGGTAGATCATTCTACGGCCGGCGCTATTCATGCAATCCAGAGATTCAAGGCAGGCAGGGTGCTGGCGTATATCGTCGCCGGGCACCACGCAGGGTTGCCGGACTGGGAAAATGCAGATGCGGGTCGCGCCCAGCTCAGCCAGAGAATCATGCAGGAGGAGCTTCTCAAGCGCGTGCTTTCAGAAGCGCCGGCCGCTATCCTCACGCACCCGGTCCCGAGCAGCAAACCGCCGGCAGGCTCATCGCCGGCGCTATGGATACGGATGCTCTTCTCATGCCTGGTGGATGCCGACTTCCTGGACACGGAAGCGTTCATGAATCCGACAAGGTCAAGGGAGCGATCACGGTACCCTGACCTGAGCGCGCTGGCTCCTTTGCTGGAGCGGCATTTGGAGAACATTTGTCAGAAATCCCCCAAGAGCAAGGTCAACGAGATTCGAGCAGAGATCTTGGGCTGGTGCCGCGAATCGGCTGACGGCGACCCGGGCATTTACTCCTTGACCGTTCCGACCGGTGGCGGCAAAACGCTGTCGTCAATGGCGTTTGCAGTTCGGCACGCAGACAGGAACAAGAAGCGACGGATCGTGTACGTGATCCCCTATACGAGCATAATTGAGCAGACGGCAGAGGTGCTGCGGGGGATATTCGGTGACTGCGTGGTCGAGCACCAGAGCAATCTCGATCCGGAGTTAGAAACTGTCACGAGCAGGCTGGCCTCCGAGAACTGGGACGCGCCAATAATTGTCACTACAAACGTTCAGTTCTTCGAGTCCCTTTTCGCCGCCCGGCCGAGTCGAGCGCGCAAGCTGCACAGATTGGTCGACTCCGTTGTCATCCTGGATGAAGCGCAACTGATTCCGGCTGAGTTTTTAAAACCAATCGTTGCCGCCATGGAGCAGTTGGCGAGCTCATATGGGCTGACGTTCGTCCTGAGCACGGCGACACAGCCGGCGCTAAGTGCGGCTGACGGCAATGCGGGCTTCAAAGGCCTCCAGGAAGTGAAAGAAATAGTGCCCGACCCGGCGGACCTGTACAAGAGGATGAAGAGAACAAGCGTAGTTCTTCCAGAGGATACGAGCAAATCGGTGGAGCCAGAGCAACTGGCAGCAAGGGTCGCCGAGTACGATCAGGTGCTGTGTATCGTCAACACCAGGGATGAGTGCAGGGCGCTGCACGCGCTCCTGCCGGAGGGATCCATGCATCTGTCCGGTTACATGTGCGGCGAACATCGGTCAAGGGTAATCAATGAAATTAAGGTCAAGTTGAAGCGCGGTGAGTCAGTGCGGGTGGTCAGCACCCAGCTGGTAGAGGCGGGCGTGGACCTGGACTTTCCGGTTGTCTTTCGCGCGCTCTCGGGTCTCGACTCGATCGCGCAGGCAGCTGGCCGATGCAACCGGGAAGGTATGCTGGCTAACGGTAAGGTCTTCGTTTTCATACCCTGGAAGCCGACCCCACGCGGACACCTGCGCCACATGGAATCAGCATGCCGGGAAATCCTTGGGGCGGCGCGGGACGATATCCTGTCGCCGGAGTGCTTCCGCGATTATTTCCGGCACCTCTATTGGATTAAAGGAATGGATCTGGATAAAGAGCGAATAGACGACCACCTGAAAGCAGATCAGGGTTTGGCTATCAGGTTCCGGGAAGCAGCAACAAAATTCAGAATCATAGACGAGTCAAAACATCAGCCTGTCCTTGTGCGCTATGGAAATGGTGCCGAGCTAATTAATTTACTAAAAGCGGGCGGTCCGGACCGATGGCTCTTGCGGAAGCTACAAAGATTCTGCGTCTCTGTGCCCCGGAGCACGTTCCTGCAACTCGTGAGCGAGGGGGAGGTGGTGGAAATACATGAAGGGTTCTTTGCCCAGGCTTTCGAGCACCTTTATGACCTGAAGACCGGCTTTCTGGGTGACGGGGGGGAGCTTGTGGATCCGGCATCCCTGGTTGTTTAGAGCGGAGGAAAAGATGAGCGAGTACGGAAAAAATAAGATAAGGCTTAGAGTGTGGGGCGATTATGCCTGCTTTACTCGTCCGGAGATGAAGGTGGAGCGATTGTCCTACGAGGTAATGACGCCATCGGCCGCACGCAATATACTCCAGGCCATCCTCTGGAAGCCGGCAATCGACTGGCGGATAACCCAGATCGACGTGATCAAGCCGATCCGCTGGATCTCTATACGGCGCAACGAGCTCAGCTCGATCATCCCAACGCGCAGGGTGACCCAGGCCATGAAGAGCACGTCACATGACCTGGGCATATTCATAGAAGAGGACCGGCAGCAGCGGGCAGGGTTGTTCCTTAGAGACGTGGAGTATGTCATCCACGCCGAGTTTTACCTGACCAGCCGCGCGGGCGAGGCGGATAACGAGGCTAAGTTTCGCGAGTCATTCGCCCGGCGCGCGAGCATGGGACAGTGTTTCATGCAGCCCTATCTGGGCTGCCGGGAGTTTGCCGCCTTCTACGAGTTGTTGCCCGAGGATGCCGGGGCGCCACAACCCATCGAAGAGACCAAGGCGCTGGGTTGGATGCTTTACGACCTGGATTACGGGCGCGGCAAACCGACGGCCATGTTCTTCAACGCGGAATTGCGGGACGGAAGTCTGCGGGTCCCGGCAGCGAACAGCAACGAGGTCAGAAGATGATATTGCAGGAGTTAGTCAGCTATTACGAGCGTATGGCAGCTGATCCAGATTCGGGGATTGCACCAATCGGGCTGGAGTGGAAGGAGATCGATTTCGCGATCGTGATCGACTGGGGGGGAAATTTCCTTGATATAGAAGACCTGCGGTCCGGCGACAAGAAGCCCAGAGGAAGGCGCTGCCTGGTGCCGCAGACCGTCAAGCGGACAGTAGACATAGAGCCACAGCTTTTGTGGGATAACATCGGATACGTATTGGGGTTCGATGCGGATAACCCGAGTCGTGCGGCTAAGGAACACAGCGCCTTCAAGACGCGGGTCAAGGAAATTGTCGAAGACTCTACAGATGACCGGGCTGTCGCGGCGGTCGATAAGTTTCTGTCCTCTGACCACATGGAGGCAATAAAACGGCATTCGCTGTGGAAAGAAATTGCCAACTCGACCGGTTACATCAGCTTCAGAATTAAAGAGCAGCAACGCCTCGTGCCCGAGGGACATAGCGTGCACTCTGTGGCCCAGATGCAGCAATCGTCAAGGGATCATGAGGAGATAACCTGCCTCGTGACCGGAGAGAAGGACAGGCTCGCGAATCTCCATCCCTCGATAAAGGGAGTATACGGCGGGCAGGCTTCCGGCGGATCGATTGTCTCGTTCAACCGCGACGCATTTTGCTCCTTCGGAAAAGAGCAAGGTGCAAATGCACCGGTAGGCACATACGCTGCAACAGCGTACACGACAGCCTTGAACAGGCTGCTCGATCGCGGCTCCAGGCAGAGACTACAGTTGGGGGAGACATCGGTGGTCTTCTGGTCTGATAAGGGACATCAGCTTGAAGGCGTGCTTTATGATCTTTTCGGCGAGGTCTCCAAAGACAATCCGGCAGCGCATACGGAGGCGGTCAAAAGCCTGTACAAGGCGCCGGAGACCGGCGCGATGCCGTTCCTAGGCGATGACACTCGCTTCTTCGTCCTCGGATTAGGTCCAAACGCGGCAAGAATCTGCGTTCGCTTCTGGCACGCTTCAACCGTTGGCGACATCGCCAAGAATATTTGGCAATACTTTTCCGATATTGAGATAGTGCGGCCGTCATGGGCAAAAGAGCCGCCACGGCTAATGAGCCTGTTGCGATCGACAGCGCTGCGGGAAGAGCGAGATAACATCCTGCCTGCCCTTCCGGCGGCAGTGCTCAAGTCAATCCTGGACGGAGGCCCATTCCCGCAGAGCCTCGCCATGGCGGTCTTGCGTCGAGTGCGTGCCGGCGACGAGATCAACCACCATCGGGCAGCTCTGCTGAAGGCATTCTTGAATAGGGAGAGAAGACGGTACCATACCAAGGAGGGAGAGATGACAGTTGCTCTGGACGAAACAAATAAGAGTGTGGGCTACAACCTCGGGCGGCTATTCGCCGTCCTGGAGAAAATCCAGGGCGAGGCGCTCGGGGATGTGAATACGTCGATCAGGGAGAAGTACTATCCAGCAGCGTCGGCGACGCCGGTTACGTGCTTTCCTCTCCTGATGCGCCTCAAAAACCATCACCTGGCGAAGCTGGAGAACAAGGGTAGGGCAGTGAACCTGGAGAAGCTGCTTACAAACGTGGTAGCGAACGTTCAGGACTTTCCCGCGCATTTGAGCCTTGCTGATCAGGGCCGGTTCGCGATCGGCTATTACCATCAATGCCAGGCATTTTACGAGAAGCGCGATCAACACAACCAGGAGGCGGTGAAGTAAGATGACGGAACTTAAGAACAGGTACGACTTCGTCCTTCTCTTCGACGTACAGGACGGCAACCCGAATGGAGACCCTGATGCCGGCAACCTGCCCAGGGTCGATCCAGAAACCGGCAACGGGCTGGTGACAGATGTGTGCTTGAAGCGCAAGGTCAGAAATTATGTGTCGCTCCTCAAGAACAACGTGGCCCCGTATGAGATATACGTGAGAGAAAAGGCAATTCTGAACCAGCAGCACCTTCGCGGGCACCAGGCGGTCGGAAGCGACCTGAGCGGCGCCGAGGGGAAGCGCAAGGGCGGCGCGAAGGTAGAGGAAGCACGGAAATGGATGTGCGACAACTTCTATGACATAAGGACCTTTGGAGCGGTAATGGCCACAGAGGTCAACTGTGGACAGGTGCGGGGGCCGGTGCAGATGACCTTCGGGCGCAGCATAGATCCGGTGATCCCACTTGAATACTGCATCACCAGAATGGCGGTGACCACAGAGAAGGAGGCCGCGAAGCAAGAGGGGGACAACCGCACCATGGGCCGCAAGTTCACCATCCCCTACGGGTTGTACCGGTCCTTTGGCTTTGTATCAGCAAATCTGGCACGTCAAACCGGATTCTCGGAAGAAGACCTCGAGTTACTGTGGGATGCGCTGATCAACATGTTCGAGCAAGACCACTCGGCAACGCGGGGGCTGATGCAGACTCGTGGCCTGTACGTGTTCAAGCACAACAGCGAGCTGGGCTCCGCACCCGCACACAGGCTGTTCGATCTGATTCGGGTGGAAAGACGAAATCCGGAGCTGGTTGCGCGCTCGTTCGCCGATTACGTGGTCGACGTCGAGGCGGCAGCGGTGCCGAAGGGCGTGCAGTTGCTTGAGATGCACCTGACAAGAGTGCCGGTTCCAGCCTGAGGCGGCGCATCGTGGAAGGGGAGGAACTCGTTCCGATCTCCGCGCTGCAGCACTATGCCTTCTGCCCGCGCCAGTGTGGGCTGATCCACCTTGAGCAGAGCTTCGAAGAAAATGCCCTCACGCTGAGAGGACGGGGTGTGCATCAAAGCATCGAAAGGGTTGATGGTTGCGTGCGCGAAGGCTTGCGGGTAGAGTACGGCCTTCCGCTTTTCTCGCGTGCGCTGGGAGTGGTTGGCAAAGCTGACGTGATCGAGTTCCTCCCCGACGGTACGCCGGTGCCGATCGAGTTCAAACACGGCCGGCGGGCAGAGCGCCTGCCCGACCAAATTCAGCTTACGGCACAGGCATTGTGCCTTGAAGAGATGGTGGGAAAGGAGGTGAGAGAAGGAGCGATCTTCTATTTCAGCTCGCGGCGGCGGAAACAGGTTGAGATAACAGAAGAGCTGCGGGAGCTGACCAAGGAGACAATTCGGCAGACGCGGGCGCTGCTGATGTCAATGCGATTACCGCCGCCGGTTAATGATAGCCGTTGTAAGAATTGCTCATTGATCGATATCTGCCAGCCAAGCATCATAGCTCAAGGCGAGCGGAGGCAGAGGTTGCAAGACGTCCTGTTTCACGGGGAGGGCCCATGAAGACACTGCTCAACACACTGTACGTGACAAGCCCCGACGCTTATTTGAGATTGGACGGCGACACCATATGCGTAGAGCTGGATCGCGAAAAGGTCCTTCAGGTGCCGCTGCACCACATAGGTTCGGTTGTCTGTTTCGGTGATGCCATGCTGACGCCACCCTTGATGCAGCGATGCACCGCCGACGGCAAGAGCATCGCCTTTCTGGATCGGCACGGTGGTTTTGCCGCCAGAGTCGAAGGTGCCGTCTCCGGGAACGTGCTCTTGAGACTGGATCAGTTCGCTGCTTTCAGCAGCAAAGAGTTCCAGCTGACAACCTCCCGCAATATTGTCGCAGGCAAGGTGCACAACAGCCGCCAGGTACTCATGCGCGGCGCACGTGAGGCCGCTGATGAGTCCGATAAAAATGGGCTCTCCGCGGCGGCGGAATTCCTTGCCGCCATGCTTAGGAAGCTGGAGTCGGCCACCAACCTGGACGAGATCCGCGGGATCGAGGGCGAATGCGCCAGGACTTACTTTGGGACACTGAGCCATGTCATCCGTATCGACAGGCGCGCTCATTTCAAGATGAACGGCAGGAGTCGCCGCCCGCCGCTCGATCGTTTCAACGCGTTGCTTTCGTTTCTCTATACTCTGCTCATGATCGACTGCAGAGCAGCGCTGGAGGCTGTAGGACTGGATCCTCAGATTGGTTTCCTCCATGCGTTGCGACCAGGCAGACCGGCGCTCGCGCTCGACCTCATGGAAGAGTTTCGCCCGGTCCTGGCGGACCGCGTGGCTTTGACGGTTGTAAACAGAGGGCAGGTAAGTGCCGGGCAATTTGAAGTCCGTCCGGGCGGTGGAGTGCTCATGAGTCCGGAAGCGCGAAAGGAACTGATAACCACTTATCAGAAGCGCAAGCAAGAAGAGATTGCCCACGGACTGGTGGACGATCGCGTAGCGCTTGGTATCGTACCCCACTTGCAGGCACGGCTTATGGCCAGGACGATCCGGGGAGACATGGATGCATACCTGCCGTTCGTATATCGTTAGCTCATGCGAATCCTGGTCACCTATGACGTGTCGACAGAGACAGCACAAGGCCGCCGGCGTCTTCGCAGGGTAGCGAAAGTCTGCCAGAACTTTGGTCAGCGGGTTCAAAAGTCAGTTTTCGAGTGCGACCTGAACGAGACCTCATTTGCCAAACTTGAGACGGACCTGCTGGCGGAAATCGACCTGAAGGAAGATAATCTACGCCTATACCGGCTAGAGCGACCGTACGACCGCCACATTCGTGAATACGGAAGGTTCCGCGCCAGGGATTTTCAGGACACCTTGATAGTTTGAGCCCAGCGCGAACCTATAGCGACGACGATCGGCCAGGGAGGTTCGCGCATGCGCGTATTGAGTGCAGGGTATAAGGAATTCGGGACACCAGGTCGAGAGAAACCGCCAGCGGCGGACCAGGCGGAGTCCAGGTTCGCGCAATTCAGCAGGATTGTCTTACCAGGAGGGCCGCTTGAGACAAGGACCGTCATCCGCTCCTCGAGCGGTATGTGAATTGAAACGCCTTTTGGGAGAGCGAGAGGCCATCGACCTTTTCCGTCATCCGCTCCTCGAGCGGTATGTGAATTGAAACGATAGCAAACAGGCTATTTATCGGATATAATTTCCGTCATCCGCTCCTCGAGCGGTATGTGAATTGAAACACGGTTACGAAGTCCAACGGCGTGAGCTTTGCCCCCGTCATCCGCTCCTCGAGCGGTATGTGAATTGAAACACCCGCGACTCGTTCAGGCGGTCGTGCTGATCGCCGTCATCCGCTCCTCGAGCGGTATGTGAATTGAAACATCCAGCGAGCAATCAAGAGACCCGGAGCGCTCCCCGTCATCCGCTCCTCGAGCGGTATGTGAATTGAAACGATTATACGGGGCACGCGCTCGTCGGCTCTCTCCCGTCATCCGCTCCTCGAGCGGTATGTGAATTGAAACGACCGCAATGCAATACGGGGTCAACGTCGATGACCGTCATCCGCTCCTCGAGCGGTATGTGAATTGAAACGGTCTGCAGGACCAATCCGGGCTTGCCGGCTCCGATCCGTCATCCGCTCCTCGAGCGGTATGTGAATTGAAACGGTGCCCTTCCAGCGCGTAACAGCAGTATTCGCATCCGTCATCCGCTCCTCGAGCGGTATGTGAATTGAAACCGCGTCGCGCGCGCGGCAGTCGGCGGCGACGAACTCCGTCATCCGCTCCTCGAGCGGTATGTGAATTGAAACTCCTGGCGTCCGCGCAGGTTGTGCAGGCGGCGGCCGTCATCCGCTCCTCGAGCGGTATGTGAATTGAAACGCTGAGACTCAGTCTCGGGCGAAGCAGATCGCCCCGTCATCCGCTCCTCGAGCGGTATGTGAATTGAAACGGTGGCTTCACGTGGCCGGGAGAGATAGGCGCACCCGTCATCCGCTCCTCGAGCGGTATGTGAATTGAAACAGACCCTGACTGGTCCTGGACGTACTCGGATGACGCCGTCATCCGCTCCTCGAGCGGTATGTGAATTGAAACCATCTACTCCTCCTCCCCCTCGACGGCGACGCCGCCGTCATCCGCTCCTCGAGCGGTATGTGAATTGAAACGTCTACGGCTGGTAGTAGGGTTGGTTGTCGTACCGTCATCCGCTCCTCGAGCGGTATGTGAATTGAAACAGGTGGCTTTCCCAGTCGCGTCCCCGGTAGCCGTCCGTCATCCGCTCCTCGAGCGGTATGTGAATTGAAACGCCGCCGTCCAGGCGGCAGTTAGGGCCCACTGCCCGTCATCCGCTCCTCGAGCGGTATGTGAATTGAAACACCCAATTTTGCGAATTGGGTCAACAAGTCCACCCGTCATCCGCTCCTCGAGCGGTATGTGAATTGAAACACACTCGACGAAGACAGTGTACTCGATGTCAGCGCCCGTCATCCGCTCCTCGAGCGGTATGTGAATTGAAACGATCAGATCCCGGTCGACGACGCGCTTCTTGACACCGTCATCCGCTCCTCGAGCGGTATGTGAATTGAAACGGAGTTCAGACTTCAACGTCTCGAAAGTGCATCCCGTCATCCGCTCCTCGAGCGGTATGTGAATTGAAACGCCTCCCGCTCATGATCGTGGCGGTCGTCTGCACCGTCATCCGCTCCTCGAGCGGTATGTGAATTGAAACCGGAGCCCGTGACCGATCGGCGCGAATATCCGCCCGTCATCCGCTCCTCGAGCGGTATGTGAATTGAAACTGTGTCTATACCGGCGGCGGCATTTGTTATGCGAGCCGTCATCCGCTCCTCGAGCGGTATGTGAATTGAAACGGCGTGATAGACACGGAGATAGACGCTACACGCACGCCGTCATCCGCTCCTCGAGCGGTATGTGAATTGAAACATACGTCGAGAGAGCTGACGAGCGCGTGCCCCGTCCGTCATCCGCTCCTCGAGCGGTATGTGAATTGAAACCGGCGGTCACTGCGAGACTCTGGTCCCCAGCGGCCCGTCATCCGCTCCTCGAGCGGTATGTGAATTGAAACCTGTGGTGCTCGCGTGGGTCCAGGGCCCGCTGGCCGTCATCCGCTCCTCGAGCGGTATGTGAATTGAAACAGCCCGCAGGGCACATATCACGGAATCCCAAGACCCGTCATCCGCTCCTCGAGCGGTATGTGAATTGAAACTCCTTGCCGCCCATAGCGGTGGCATCACTAATAATCCCGTCATCCGCTCCTCGAGCGGTATGTGAATTGAAACTGCGTCACGCCGCCGTCCACCAGTATGCGGTCGTGCCGTCATCCGCTCCTCGAGCGGTATGTGAATTGAAACTGTGGGGCGGTCAAGGTAAAGCTGTCAAATGGCCCGTCATCCGCTCCTCGAGCGGTATGTGAATTGAAACTGCGGCCTAGTTCTCACGCCGGACGGCAGTCTGAGCCCGTCATCCGCTCCTCGAGCGGTATGTGAATTGAAACCACTTACTCCTCCTTGATCGTGACGCCGGCCTTCCGTCATCCGCTCCTCGAGCGGTATGTGAATTGAAACTTGTCACAAGGGCGTCTCGGTCGCGGCGCTGCGCCCGTCATCCGCTCCTCGAGCGGTATGTGAATTGAAACGCGCGGCATGGCGGAGTGCTGCGGCGGCGGTCACCGTCATCCGCTCCTCGAGCGGTATGTGAATTGAAACAGTGACAGCAGCGGTCAGGATGCCGCGCGGACCCGTCATCCGCTCCTCGAGCGGTATGTGAATTGAAACGCCAGAAGGTCAACGTGCCTTTGGGTGATGGACCGTCATCCGCTCCTCGAGCGGTATGTGAATTGAAACGCGCACACGAGGGGGCCCGAAAGCCACGCCGTCACCGTCATCCGCTCCTCGAGCGGTATGTGAATTGAAACTACTGCCGCATACGTATCAGCGCTTTTTTTCCCGTCATCCGCTCCTCGAGCGGTATGTGAATTGAAACTCGGTCGCGAGCGGCGAGCCATGCATCCCGGTCCCGTCATCCGCTCCTCGAGCGGTATGTGAATTGAAACCTGTTACTGCGGGAACCATAACTCCTTTTGTCGGCCGTCATCCGCTCCTCGAGCGGTATGTGAATTGAAACCCGGCTACTTACCCAGTAGCCGGGAGAGTACCCCGTCATCCGCTCCTCGAGCGGTATGTGAATTGAAACATCGAGTTCAGCCGGCCCGGCAGTGACGCTATGCCGTCATCCGCTCCTCGAGCGGTATGTGAATTGAAACTCCTTTTTTTTGAGAGGTTAGCTTACCCTACGTCCCGTCATCCGCTCCTCGAGCGGTATGTGAATTGAAACAGCGCCGTCTGCAAAAAGGCCGGCCATGCGTTCCGTCATCCGCTCCTCGAGCGGTATGTGAATTGAAACCTCCGCAGTGGCCCGCCCGGGGTAAGGCCCGGGCCCGTCATCCGCTCCTCGAGCGGTATGTGAATTGAAACACCGCTTGTCCGATCCAGCCTAGCTGTGTGCAGCCGTCATCCGCTCCTCGAGCGGTATGTGAATTGAAACTCCTAGGGCCACAATCAGCGGCTCGGCGGAATCCCGTCATCCGCTCCTCGAGCGGTATGTGAATTGAAACTCTCCTTGTGTTTTTTTGGGGGAGTTAGCCTACTCCGTCATCCGCTCCTCGAGCGGTATGTGAATTGAAACTCCTTTTCTGGGGGTTACACCCTACGTCTTGACCCCGTCATCCGCTCCTCGAGCGGTATGTGAATTGAAACATCTATAGCTGATAGTAGAACAGTATAGACTATCCCGTCATCCGCTCCTCGAGCGGTATGTGAATTGAAACGACCAGGATAGGACTCCCGGCGGGCTGCCAGGCCGTCATCCGCTCCTCGAGCGGTATGTGAAGTGAAACTCATAGTTTTCTCCTTGCCGCCCAAGAGGTGTCCGTCATCCGCTCCTCGAGCGGTATGTGAATTGAAACTGCGAGGACGAAGCGCGATGCGCAAAGCGCGATTCCGTCATCCGCTCCTCGAGCGGTATGTGAATTGAAACCTTTGCTGGCTCTGACCGCCAGGATCTGGCCATCCGTCATCCGCTCCTCGAGCGGTATGTGAATTGAAACCACGCACGAAGAAATCTCTGACCCGCATGAGCCCGTCATCCGTAAGCGTTCCATTTTGGGCATCTTGCCAGGGACGCTGCTGACTTGATAGAGAAGCGAGATGTACGGCCGGCGACTGAGCCAGAGGTACGGCAGGCCGCCACCGGTCCGCCATTGGTGTGACAGCATTGACAATGGTGTCGATATGGACTAAACTAAGTTTAGTCCAGGACAAAACAAGGCGATGCGCAAAGTTAACATTCACCAGGCAAAGACCAATCTCTCCCGCCTTCTCGAGGAGGTAGGCGAGGGGGCAGAGATAATCATTGCCAGGGCTGGAAAGCCGGTTGCGCGGCTAGTTCCTGTACAGAAGACGGGCAAGCGCCGCAAGCTCGGTGTTCTGTCCGGTAAGTTCACGGTACCATCTGATTTTGACGCACCGCTGCCAGAGAACGCGATCGAGGAGTTCGAAGGGAAACGTGGCACGGCTGCTCGTTGATACCCACGTGTTGCTTTGGGCTGTGGCAGAACCCGAGCGATTGCCGGTCTCCTTTCGAGAGCAGCTCGAAACGCCAGATAACCAGGTGCTCTTCTCGGCCGCAAGCATCTGGGAACTCGCCGTCAAACGGCAGATTGGTCGGCTGCCGATGGAAATTGCACCTGAGGAGATCGCCGCCGCTGCTGTGCGTGTTGGATTCGACGAACTCCCAGTGCTAGCCGTCCACGCAGCAGCGATCTTTCGACTACCCCTTCTCCATCGCGATCCCTTCGACCGTCTGCTTATCGCACAAGCAATTCATGAGCCTGCCCGTTTTCTAACGGTCGATCGTGTACTTCGAGGATACTCGGATCTCGTGGAGGTGCCGCCACTAGGAGCCTGATCTAAAAGTCTGGCTGGTTTCAAAAGCGGGAGCCCGTCGGGCTTAACGGATCGGACTCAATGTTAAGCACTCTCAATTGGCGGTGCACGATCGAACAGGTGGGTGTTTTGCCTGAAAGAGGTCTGGCTGATGCTGGCTATTTCAGCGAAGCAGTGGCTGAACCCCTCAGACAACGTTACGGATCAACTGAATGGCTGATTTCACCAGGACGGCTTGCACACGGATCTGATGTCGCAGGATCGCCGAATTGACTGTCAGGTCAAGTTTTAGTCAGCACATTTTTTAGATTCGGATATCCCTTGCAACCGCGGGGAGGGGACGGAAACTATTCCATTTTTGGCAGGACCTGCTGCTCTTAAAGGCTTCTTAAACCCTGCCATGGCAGGATGATATTGACCGGCAGGAGTGCAAGAAAAGGAGATGGAAGATGAGAAGGAGCACCCCGGCTAAAAGGACCATTTACGACAAGCTCGTCCTGGGCGCGGTGTTTATGCTGGCGGCGGAGATCCTGGCACCAGTGCCGCTGGTCGGGCCGATAATCGAGCTTATGGGATTCGTCTTGTAGACGCTGGCAACCGAGCGCGCCTCGGCTCGCCCGAAAAATTCCCGGACCTTCATTCCGTAAGAACACTGCCTGGCGCCCGGGCACGTTGGCGGTTCGCGCCCCCGCCGTCGCCAGCGCCACGGCCGTCGCCTCGCCAATCCCCCACGATGCCCCGGCAACGAGCGCTATCTTTCCTTCCAGCTCGCCTCCCATTCGCGCCTCCCGCCTGATTTGAAAAGCCTCAGGCTGCCTGCAGCCGCAAACCGCTATCTTATAATGAGCGCTGAGCGCTTGCGCTTGTCCCCGGTCCTGCACGAAGATCTTCACGAAGTCCCCCTGGCTACACGGGCAACCATGTCCACACATCACCACCTTCACCTCAACCTCCGCCAGAGGGCCCATCTGGAGATGGTGAAGCGACAGTTTGTGCCTGATTTCGAGCCGGAGGTGAGAGCCGAGGTGCAGGCTCTCAAGTCCAGGCACGCCGGCGCTGATGCCGGCGGCGGGCTCCGCGATCTGCGGTCTTTCCTCTGGTCTTCGATCGACAACAACGACTCTCTGGATCTGGATCAGATCGAGTACGTCGAGCGCATGGACAACGGCAGCATGCGCGTCATGGTCGGGGTATCGGACGTGGATTCTCTCGCGCCGGCCGGGTCGGCTATCGATCGTCACGCCGGAAAGAACTGCACGTCGGTATACACCGGCGTCGTCACTTACCCGATGCTGCCGGAAGAGCTGTCGGCTGATATGAGCTCGCTGGCCGAAGGCGAGGACCGTCGGGCGGTGGTCGTTGATATGACACTTGACGCCGCCGGTGAGGTTGTCGCCAGCGACGTTTATCCAGCGCTCGTGCGCAATCACGCCAAGCTGGCCTACGAAAGCGTCGGCAACTGGCTGGAGACCGGCAACCAGCCGCCAGGCAAGGTCGAGGAAGTCGAGGGGCTCCAAGAGCAGCTCATGATTCAGAACGAGGTCAGGGAGCGGCTTCATGCCTTGAGGCAGAAGCACGGCTCGCTGCACTTGCAGACGATCGAGGCCAGGCCGGTCCTCTGCGATGGCCAGGTGATCAATCTGGAATCGGTGGAGGAGAACCCCGCCCGGGAGATCATCGAGAATTTGATGATTGCTGCCAACATCACCATTTCGGAGTTCCTGGAAGCAAAGGCGATACCGTCGATCAGGCGGATTGTGAAGACGCCGGAGAGGTGGGATCGCATCGTGCAGGTGGCGGCAAGTTTCGATCGTGAGTTGCCGGCAAACCCGGATGTTCAGGCCCTGGCCGCGTTTTTGATCGAGCGCCGGAAGGCGGACCCCGAGCGTTTTCCGGATCTGTCGCTCACCATCGTCAAGCTGCTGGGCCCGGGCGAATATATCGTGCACAAGCCGGGCGTCAGGGACGAAGGGCATTTCGCGCTGGCCGTACACGATTACACGCACGCCACCGCGCCCAACAGGAGATATGCCGACCTGGTCACGCAGCGTCTTGTGAAGTCGGCGCTCTCCGGCGTCCCCTCGCCTTATTCCGTCGAGGCGCTGGACGACATCGCGCGACGCTGCACGGAAAGGGAGGACGGCTCGCGGAAGGTCGAGCGCACCATGCGCAAGGTAGCCGCTGCCGTCATGCTCAAAAAGCACATCGGTGAGAAATTCGACGGAATAGTCACCGGGGTGACCTCAGGGGGCACATACGTGCGGGTCTTCAGGCCGCCGGTGGAAGGCCGCATCGTGCAAGGAGAGCACGGACTCGATGTCGGTGACAAGGTCCGCCTGCGCCTGCTGTCCACCGACCCCGACGAAGCCTACATCGACTTCGCGCGCATCCGGTGATCGATTATCTCAGCCGCAGGATGCCCAGGAGCAGCTCCTCGAACGCTTCTTTCTGAACCGACGACGCGACCATCACCTTGCGCCCGCCGAAAAGCGTGGTAGACACCTTGCCCGCGCTGCGCCCGTGGGTGATGATGTCCAGGCGCATCTCCTTGAAGGTGAACAGCCCGGGCTCGATGGCGGCGGCGGCAGTCACCGTGTCCCAGAAATAGTATTCGAAGCCCTTCACCAGCGACCAGAGCCTGGCGGCCAGGAGCGAGGCTCTGTGCTTTTCCGTTTGCTCCTCCAGGCGCGAGAGAAACTCCTGCGTCACCGGCAGCTGGTTGGTGACATCGAGGGTGATGAGCTTTACAGGCACGCCGAGATCGAAGATCCTTTTGGCCGCCGAAGGATCCGCGTATATGTTCCATTCGGCGCTGCCGTCATGGTCGGGCTCTTCGACGTTGCCGGGCACGTCTATGGCACCACCCATGATGACAAACTCGTCGACCTTGTTTTTCAGATCGGGGTTCTCCTCGAAAACCGAGGCCAGGTTGGTGAGCGGTCCGGTGGACACAATCGTCAGCGGAACTTTCGAGTGCGTCAGGCAGTCGGTCACGGCCGCCTGCGACTTCCGCCCCTGGCCTTGCTGATAGAGCTTCTTCAAGGCAAGCTCGCCGAACAGCGGCAGCTCGTTGATTATGTAGCTTTCCCGGCGCCAGTTGTCCGGAAACGGGTGAGGAACGGGGTCCTCGCTGTAGGCCACCTCGGCCCCCTCGAGATCCAGGTAGGTGGCGATCTTGAGCAGCGCCTCGAAAGACTGCGCCACGTAGCAATCACCGTCGGTAACCGTCGCCGCCTGCAATTCGATCTCCGGGGACAGCCACAGGAGCACCGAGCTCAGGAGGTCGTCGACGTGACCGTCGTTATCGTGGATTACCGGCTTTGCCATGGCATGATCTGGACAGCGCCAAAACTGCCATTATAAAATCCCAAGCTCCATCTTGGCATCTTCGCTGCACATGGTCGTCGGGTCCCAGCGCGGGCTCCAGACGAGCTGCACGCTGGGGTTTTTGACCCAGGGAATCTTCGTGAGCGCCTGGTGGACCTGCGCCTGGATCACGCCTCCCAGGGGGCACGCCGGGCTGGTCAGGGTCATCCTCACCGTGACATCGCCATCCTTTATGTCTATGCCGTAAACCAGACCGAGATCGATGATGCTTATGCCCAGCTCCGGGTCGTAGATGGTCTTCAAGTGCTCTCGCACCACGTCTTCTTGCAGGGACGACATTGTTATTCCTCCGGCTAGTGATTTCTGTTGAGCGCTCGCGGGGGCGCTGCAATCCGCCCCTAGGGGATTTTTGATCCGGCGCGAGCCTTTTCGATGGCTTCCAGAAGCGTGTTCCAGGGCAAAAGAGCGCACTTGATTCTCACCGGGTATTTCCGCACCCCCTGCAGCGCCTCCAGGTCCTCGAGTTCCTCCGGCAGGAATACGTCCGGCGAAGGGCCGAGCATCATCTCCTTGAAGGTGCGAACCACCTCCTGCGCATGCTCGAGCGACTGGCCTTTCACCGCCTCGCTCATCATGGAGCCCGATGCCATGTTGATGGAGCAGCCGTGGGCGTCGAGCTTGATGTCCGAAATTGCGTCGTTGTCCACCGTCATGTACAGCGTGATCTCGTCGCCGCAGAGGGGATTCACCCCCTCGGTCCTGACCGTGGGGTGCTCTATCGTCCCGCTGTTGCGGGGGTGATGGTAATGATCCAGGATTGTCTCCCGATAAAGATCATCTGCAAGCGACATGACCCATGACCTTGTCCGCTTCCTTGAGCGCGTCCAGGAAGGCATCTACCTCTTCTTTCGTATTATAAACGTAGAAGCTGGCCCGGGCCGTGCCGGCAACTTTGAGGTCGCGCATGAGCGGCTGGCAGCAGTGGTGGCCGGCCCTTATGGCGATGCCCCCGTCGTTGAGGATCTGCCCGATGTCGTGCGGGTGCACTTCGGAAAAATTGAAGGATATCACGGCACCCCGGGCGGTGGCATCCTGCGGGCCGTATACGGTCACGCCGGGAATCTCCTGCAGGCCGGCGAGAGCGTATTTCGCCATCTCGATCTCGTGGGCGCGCACATTTTCCATGCCCAGAGTCCGCAGGTAATCGATCGCCGCAGAAGAGGCGATGACGTCGGCAATGTTGGGCGTGCCGGCCTCGAACCGCCAGGGCAGCTCGTTGAATTTCACCCGGTCGCGCCAGACCGAGCTTATCATGTCGCCGCCGGAGAGAAACGGCGGCATCGCCTCCAGGATCTCCGGACGCGCCCAGAGAACCCCGACACCGGTCGGGCCGAGCATCTTGTGGAGAGAGAACACCAGGAAGTCGCAATCCATACGCGCCACCGATGTCGGCATGTGCGGGACCCCCTGCGCCCCGTCGACCAGGATGAGGGCGCCCTGGTTGTGGGCCAGCCTGGCCAGCTCGGACACCGGCGTCACCGTCCCCAGCACGTTGGACATCATGGTGACGGCCACGAGCTTCGTCTTCGTCGAGATCAGGCGGGCGGCAAGCTCCATATCAATCTGCCCGTCGGCGGTCAGCTCCAGGTAGACCAGCCTGGCGTCCCGCTCGGCGGCCAGCAACTGCCAGGGCACCAGGTTGGAGTGGTGCTCCATGGCCGAAAGCACAATCTCGTCTCCGGCCAGAATATTGGCGCGCCCCCAGCTATACGCGATAAGATTTATAGCCTCGGTGGTGTTGCGGGTGAAAACAATCGATCGCGACTCGGCAGCGCCGATGAATTCTCTCACCTTCTCGCGCGTCTCTTCGTAAGCGGACGTGGCTTCCTCGCTCAGCGTGTGCAGCCCGCGGTGGATGTTGGCGTTGTACTCCCGGTAGTAACTGGCAAGCGAGTCGATAACGCAGGCGGGCTTCTGGGATGTGGCCGCGTTGTCCAGGTAGATGAGCGGCTTGCCGTTGACCCGCCGCTCGAGCACGGGAAAGTCCTGGCGAATTTTGGCTACGTCCAGCATGATTACGGAATACCTACGAAAATGTCCTCGCCGCGCACCTCGATGGCATAGGTGGGGATGGGCACCACCGCCGGCAGGCAGAGCACCTCCCCGGTGCGCACGTCGAAGCGCGCCCCGTGCCGCGGGCACTCGATTGCGTACTCGTCCAGCGAACCGTCGCCCAGCGGGCCGTTGTCGTGCGTGCACAGGTCGGCGGTGGCAAAAAACCGGCCGGCGGCATGGGCGATGAGCACGGGCACGCCGTCGGCGGAGAAAACCTTCACCTGACCGTCGGGAATGTCCTTTACCGTCGCTACCTTGACAAACTTCGAGACCATGGCATTGCACCCCGGCTAAATCGCTGGTGTCTGCCCGGATGGCTTGCGGAAGAGCTTCTGCGATGCGGATTCCAAAACCCAATCGACGGCCTCCGCCACCGGGTACGACTCCAGCACGGTCTTGAAGAAACCAAGCACGATCAGCTCCTCGGCTTCGCTTTCGGTCAGCCCGCGGCTCATCAGGTAAAAGATCTGATCGCGATCCACCGGGCCCACCGTGGCCCCGTGCGAGCACTTCACGTCGTCGGCCAGGATCTCCAGCTTCGGTATGGAATCGGCCTTCGACTGCCCGCCCAGAAGGAGATTTCTGTTCTGCTGGTAGGCGTTGGTGCGCTGCGCCACCCTGGCAACGCGGATGATCCCCTGATAGACGGATGCCGACGAGTCGCCGAGGGCGACCCGGAAGTTGATATCGGATCTGGTATCGGGAGCGTTGTGCTCCTCGATCGTGTTGAAGTTGAAGTGCTCGTGGCCGCTGCCCAGCACGAGGCCGGAAACCCAGCTCGCCGCGCCCGGCGCCTGCAGGTAGGTGGCGATGTCCGACTTCGTCGTGCCGCCGCCAAGCGCCACGGTCAACGAGGTGAACTCGGCGTCCTGCGCCACCGCCGCCTCCGATCTGTTCACGGAAACGACATTCGATCCGAACTGATAAAGGTCCAGGAACGACACCCTGGCTCCGGCGCCCGCCTGAATCTCCACCAGCCCGCTATGAAGGACCGGCGCCGATTCGCCGCCGCCGGACCGGCCTGCGCCCTCGCCGGCGCTCGCGTGGATCAGCGACACCTTGCTGTTGTCTCCCGCCAGGACGATCAGGCGCGGGAATATGGCACTGCCGGCGGTGGCTCCGCCCGTCAGCGCCATGCTCAGGATCGGCAGGTCGATCTCCACGCCGGGCGGGACGAAGAGAAAGAGACCGCAGTTGAAGAGCGCTCTGGCCATCAAGCCGAATTTGTTGAGGTCGGGCTTGGCCGGTACAGCCAGGTATGGTCTCAGCCTGTCGCCGTGCTCGCGAAGTGCTGTGGAAAGGTCACAGAGGATGACGCCTCTGGCCGCCAGACCGGCATCCAGCTCGATGTAGCCGGGGCGGCCGACCGCCTGGACAATGACGCCGGCGCGCCTGCTGAAGTGCCTGAGCGTCCTGGCGACAAAGGGGTGCTCCGGAGGAGACTTGGGTTCTACCGGCTGGAAATCCACGGCGGTGAAGGCAGACAGATCAAGGGCGCTCAGGTCTGTGCCGTGCCAGTCCTGGTCGCGGGGCGTCGGCATCGGGCACTTGAGATAAAGCTCCCAGTCAGAAAGCCTGGCCTCCTTCAACCAGCCGGCCTCGCCGTGGCGGGCCGCCAGGTCGTCGACGCGCTGCCTGGCAATGGTGCTTGCTGTCTTTGTCTCTGTCATCTCTGTCCTAACCGACCGAGCCTTCCATCTCGAGCTGAATGAGCCTGTTCAGCTCAACGGCATACTCGAGCGGCAGCTCCTTGGTGAATGGCTCGAAAAAGCCGTTGACGATAAGCGTCGTCGCCTCGGCGGCGGTAAGGCCGCGGCTCATCAGGTAAAAGAGCTGCTCCTCGCCCACCCTGGATACCGTCGCCTCGTGCTCGATCGTCACCTGCTGCTCGTCCACTTCCATCGTCGGGTAGGTGTCCGAGCGGGACTTCTCGTCCAGCAGGAGCGCGTCGCAGCGAACGCTGGATTTGACGTTTGTGGCGTTCTTGTAGACCTTGACCAGACCGCGGTAGGTGGCCCGCCCGCCGTCCTTGGAGATCGACTTCGAGGTGATAATCGAGCTTGTGTCAGGCGCCGCGTGCACCATCTTGGCGCCCGCGTCCTGGTGCTGCTCCCCGCCTGCCAGGGCCACCGAGAGCACCTCGCCGTGGGCGCGCGGCCCGACCAGGTACACGGAAGGGTACTTCATGGTCAGCTTGGAGCCGAGGTTGCCGTCCACCCACTCGATCTTCGCGTCCTCGTGCGCGACGGCGCGCTTGGTCACCAGGTTGTAGACGTTCTTCGACCAGTTCTGGATGGTCGTGTAACGGATGTGGGCGCCCTTCTTGGCGATAAGCTCCACCACCGCCGAGTGCAGCGAATCGCTGGAGTAGATGGGCGCCGTGCAGCCCTCGATGTAGTGCACGTAGCTGCCCGGCTCGGCGATGATGAGTGTGCGCTCGAACTGGCCCATGTTCTCGGCGTTAATCCGAAAATAGGCCTGCAGCGGGATCTCCACCTTGACGCCCGGCGGCACCCAGACGAAGCTGCCGCCGGACCAGACTGCCGAGTTCAGGGCGGCAAACTTGTTGTCGGCCGGCGGGATCACCTTGCCGAAGTGCTCGCGGACGATCTCCTCGTGCTCGCGCAGCCCCGAGTCCATGTCCAGAAAGATGACGCCCTGCTTCTCCAGGTCCTCGCGGATGGAGTGGTAGACGACCTCGGACTCGTACTGGGCGGTGACTCCGGCCAGGAACTTGCGCTCGGCCTCGGGGATGCCCAGGCGGTCGAAGGTCTTCTTGATCCCTTCCGGCACCTCATCCCAGTTCTTGCCCTGCTTTTCGGAGGGCTTGATGTAGTAGTAGATGTTCTGGAAGTCGATGGCATCCAGGAGCTCGCTGTTGCCCCACCTGGGCATCGGCTTCTTGAGGAAGGTTTCCAGCGCCTTCAAGCGGAACTTGAGCATCCACTCAGGCTCGCCCTTCATCTGGGAGATCTTGGCGACAATCTCCGGCGTCAGACCCCTGCCCGATTTGAACGCGTACTTCTCCTCGTCGCGGAAGCCGTACTTGTAGTCGGCGCCGATCGAGCGAATGTCTGCGGGTTTTGTCAGTTCAGCTGCCATTTTATCTCTCCAGATGCATCCATTCCTTGCCGGCCCAACTGCGTGGCGCAAGCGCGATCTACGGCGCGAGCGCCTGCGCTACGGCGGCGTCGGTGGTGGCTGCGGGTTCCTGGGTCACCCAGTCGTAACCCCGGGCTTCCAGTTCGTGCGCAAGCTCGCTGCCGCCGGACAGAACTATGCGTCCTTCCTGCATGACGTGAACGAACTGCGGCGTTATGTAATTTAAAATCCGCTGGTAGTGCGTGATTAAAAGCACGGACAGATCCGGGCCGGTCATGGCGTTGATGCCCCCGGCGACCGTCTTGAGCGCGTCGATGTCCAGGCCGGAGTCCGTCTCGTCCAGCACGGCCAGCTCCGGCTTGAGCAGGGACATCTGCAGGATCTCCAGCCGCTTCTTCTCCCCGCCCGAGAAGCCGTCATTGATGTAGCGGGAGAGAAAGTCGTCCTTCATCTCCAGCCTATTCATCTGCTCGCGCAGCTCCTTGCGGAACTCCTTGATGGTAAGCTCGGTCCCGCGGCGAGCCTTCACGGCCGCGCGCAGGAAGTTGGAGACGGAGACGCCGGGGATGGCCACCGGGTACTGAAACGCCAGGTAAATCCCGGCCCTGGCTCGAGCATCGGCGGGCATCGCGGTCAGGTCCTCTCCCTTATATAAGATCTGCCCGGCGGTGACCTTGTAGCGAGGATGCCCCATGAGCGTGTAGGAAAGCGTGGACTTGCCCGAGCCGTTGCGGCCCATGAGCGCGTGGACCTCGCCCGCGTTTATCGTCAGGCTCACCCCCTTGAGAATCTCTTTATCCTCCACGCTGACGTGAAGGTTCTTTATGGCAAGAATTGGTTTGGTTTGGCTCATTGTCTCGTTCGGTAACCGTCTGCCGCCGGGCACGATCTTCGCCTGCCAGCCCGCCGCTGCGGGAAAGTTAAAATTAGGCAAATCTCAGATCCTGTGGCTTTTACAGATATAATAGTATCAAAAATATCCCCTGACATCATCCGGATTAATGATCTTTACCGCCCATGCTGATGAATCTCTGTCGCCGATAGTCTCGAGAGGGAGCCTGCGGGGCGGCTGGCCATAAAATGGGGATGGGAGCCGTGTAAACGGGAACTTCATGGTAACGCGACTGGTCAACGACGCCCCTGAAAGCACCCACGAGGCGGTGCTCCTTCACCTCAAGCGTGAGGGCGAGATGACCGTGGCCAAGCTGTGCGACCGGCTGGGCATAACGGCCATGGCCGTGCGGCGCCACCTGGCGGGGCTGCAGCAGGAGGGCCTGGTCGAGTCGCGCACGGTCCGCCGGGGGCGGGGGCGGCCGACCTATCAGTATCGCCTGACCGAAAAGGCCAACTCCCTGTTTCCCTCGGCGGCACAGAACCTGGCCGGGGAGATCCTCGATGCGGTCTTCGAGCGCGGCGGCAACCAGGGCGTGATGGACCTGCTTGCCTTGAGGCACGACCACCTCGCCCGCAAGCTCGGGCCGCGGATGGAAGGCAAAGACCTGGGCCAGCGCGTGGCCGAGGTGGCCAAGATCTTCTCCGAGAACGGCTTCATGACCGAGTGGCAGGCGCTGCCAGACGGCAACTTCGCCATCTTTCAACGGCACTGCGCGGTGCACAACCTGGCCAGCCAGTACCGGCAGATCTGTATTATGGAGCCGCGCCTGATCCAGACGCTCCTGGGCTTCAAGGTGAGCCGCCAGCAGTACATGATGAAAGACGATCCGGTCTGCGGCTACCTCGTCCACTCGCAGGTCCGCAGCGAACCCACATAGCGGCGCATTGCCCGCGCGTCAATCGACGCCACGCAGGGGCGCATTGCATGCGCCCGATCAGATCCCCTTGACCTCCCAATATTTAGGGGTGGTCATGGGCGGCAGCACGGAGAGCTTGACGAAGTTGGCCGGGCCGCGGGCGGCGATCGGCAGGCCGCCGGTGATCACGATCGAGTCCCCGTGGGAGACGATGCCCCTGTCCAGAAGCGTGTCCTCGACCAGGGCCAGCGTTGACTCGGAGTCGCTTACCTCGGTTAGCATGAGCGGGGTCACCCCCCAGTGCAGGGAAAGCTGGCGGTAGACGTGCCAGTGCTGCGCCAGGGCGATGATAGGGCCTGGCGGGCGGAACTGCGAGATGAGCCTGGCCGTGGCACCGGACTTGGTGAAGGCGGCGATCGCCCGCGCCTTCATGTCCACAGCCATGGCGCAGGCGGCGTGCGCGATGGCGTGCGCCGAGGTGGGCAGCTCGTGCTGGTGCAGCCTGGTGAAGTCGAGGCTGGACTCCGCTGCCGTGGCGATGCGATCCATCATCTGTACGGCCTGCACCGGATAAGCTCCAGCGGCCGTCTCCCCGGAGAGCATGACCGCATCGGCGCCATCGAATATGGCATTGGCCACGTCCGATGCCTCGGCCCGTGTCGGGCGCGGGTGCTCGATCATCGACTCCAGCATCTGGGTGGCGGTTATCACCGGCTTGCCCTTGGCGTTCGCTTTCCTCGTAATCAGCTTTTGCGCCGGCGGCACGGACTCCGGGGGCAGCTCCACCCCGAGGTCGCCCCTGGCGATCATGACGCCGTCGGCGACATCGAGGATCTCGTCCAGGTGCTCGAGAGCCTGCGGCTTCTCGAGCTTGGCGATCACCACCGGTGGTGGCCAGTGGTCTCCAATCAGCTCTTTGAGATGACGGATGTCGCCGGGGTCCCGCACGAACGACAGGGCCACGAAGTCCACGTCCTGCTCCAGTCCGAACTTGAGATCCTCTTTATCTTTATCGGTCAATGCCGGTATGGACAGTCGCACGCCCGGAAGATTGATCCCCTTCTTGTCCTTGAGCACACCACCGGTGATGACCTGGCAGACCACGTCGTCCTGCGCCGTGTTGACAACCTTGAGCTCGATGAGCCCGTCGTCAAGAAGGATGGTGTCGCCGGCGCCGACCTCGTGGGCCAGCTTGGGATAATTCGTGCTCACAATCTCCGAATCGCCCGGCAGCTCGCGGGCCGTCAATGTAAATTTTTGCCCGGCCTGCAGATTCACTTCCGTGCCGGGCTCTATTCTGCCGGTGCGGATCTTGGGACCGCACAAGTCAAGAAGCACTCCCACAGAGCGATCCAGCTCGGAGCTGATCTCGCGCGTGACATCCGCTATATATTTGATGGTCTCGTGATCGGCATGCGAGCAGTTGATTCTGACAACGTCAACCCCTGCTTTGATCAGCTTTTCAATTACGTTTCGATCCTTGCTCGCCGGGCCGATTGTCGCCACGATCTTTGTTCGACGCATCAGAAAATTCCCAGAAATCCGTCTGATAACCAGTATTTAACAGGATCGGGCTCTTGATATCCAGTTGTTGTGAGCAGATTTAAAGAGCAGCGGCCGTGATTCTGCATATAATGGCCTCTACTGTGGAGATTTTCGGTCTATCCTGGCCCGGCTTGCCCGGTTGAATGGCTCTACCGGGCCGCCGTCAGCAAAGGTACACCAGTCTCGTTCTAAGGAAGGCGTGGGGCTACATGTATTTGAAGAAACATCAAGGGACGAGGCGTCCCGTGAGTGCCGGTCTGGCACTGCTGGCGGTGGCGATCCTCTCGCTCGTCGGTTGCCTGCCCGCCACCAGCGAATCGGTGCTCAAGAGCGGCGAGCTCGAGCGTCTGGAGGCCGGAGAGGTCATCCTCGACTCCTGCGTCAAGGGCAGCAAGTTGCCGCTGGTTCAGGGAAAGATCCTCATCAAGTCGCGTCCGGATCGAGTCTGGGGCATAGTGATCAATCCCCGGGAGTTTGCCGGCAAGATTCAGAAGCACGTGCGCAATTTCCACTTCCTGAAAGACACCCCGCGCAACTCGGTCCTGGATTGCCAGGTGGAGGTCGCCGCCTTCCTGCCCAGGTTCAACTATGTCGTCGAGTCCGACTACGAGCCGTGCAAGCGGATCGACTTCCGCCGGGTGGGCGGCGCGCTCAAGGATTTTCGCGGGTACTGGCTCTTCGAGCCTCGCGACAACGGCAGCAAGACCCTGGTCACCTACGCGATGTACCTCGACCCCGGTTTCTTCGTGCCGCAGTGGATCATCAGGCAGGGGCTGAAGCGAGAGCTTCCGGAAACGCTTGATGGCATCCGCAGCCGGGCGGCCGAATTGGACATCGAGTCGAACCGCGCCCTGGCTCACCGTGCCGGATAAGGCCGCCTTATATTCCTCGCCGCCGTTGCCGGCAAGGCAGGAACAATTTCCGGCAAAAAACGTCGGAACCCTTGTAACCTGGACAGTTCGGCGGCTCGCGGATATAATGAAATTGGGCTAAGAGCCTGAAACCAGGCGATCGCTCACTGTTTGATTTTAGTAGCTCACCTCGAACGAGGATAGGGGTCTTATGCCCTGCCCGGATCTCGTGTGCCGGCGGCTGGCCGGCACGCTGGCTGTATTGTGCGTTCTGCCGCTGGCCAGACCGGCGGCAGGGCAGGCGGCGACTGCCGATCTCCGGCAGCGCCTCAACCGCGGCGAGGTGGTCGTGGATCAGGAAGCACAGGGCAAGACGACCTTCGTGGTGGCAAAGATTCTTCTCGACGCGCCGCCCGACAAGGTCTGGCCGATCGTGGGCAACCCCTTCGAGTTCGAGGGCAAGATCAGCCCTCGCTTGAAGCGCGTCGATGTGCTCACCGATCGCGGCGACCTGTCCGTCCTGAAAATGAACGTGTACGTCTGCTTCCTGTTTCCCGAGCTGACTTACACGGTGGAGTCGAGGTATGACACCGACCACAGGATAGACTTCCGGCGCGTGGACGGCTCTCTGAAGGACTTCCGGGGATTCTGGGCGGTGGAGCCGTGCGATCAGGGCAGAAAGACGATCCTCACCTATTCACTTTACGTCGATCCCGGCTTTCCGGTTCCCCAGTGGATCATCCGCCAGGGCGAGATGGGAGAGCTGCCGAGAACGCTGATCGCCCTCAGGCAGCGCGTTCAATCGGTCTGCACCGGCAGATCCTGCCTGGAGTCACGATCGATCCAGGCTGCTGGCGGCCACCCGGCGCCGGGCGAGCCCAGGGACGCCCGGCACAGTTGACCGTGATATCAGCCGTGGTGCCCGCTACGAGGCTTGCGGCTCGCGGACGGGCAGGAAGCAGCGGTGGCAGACGTCGGGGAAACAGTTGTCCACCTCTTCCATCTCGATGAGCTTGCCCTCGTCGATCCGCCCGGAGCGAATCATGGACGCCAGCTCGCGGAAGCGCTGGTTGTGCTCGTTGAAGCGATCGATGGCGTACTGCCTGGCCTGCCCCGTGGTGACCAGGAACGGCCAGTCGCTCGACTCCAGCAAGAGCAGCTCCCGGGCTGCCTGCTTCAGCGCGCGGCCGACAAGGCCGCCGTCGGCGTCCTCGTAGTCGACGGCGATGCTCTCCATGGTGCGCTCCGCCTCGTGGATTACCGGCCACATCCACTCGGTCTCGTTGTTTAGCCACACCTGCCAGTGACCGCCTGATCCCCAGGACGACTCCGGCAGCTCGATCGCCCGCTTCGGCGGCATGGCGGCCAGGTACTCGGAGGCCGTCTGCATGGTGACCGCCGTATAGGTCTTCAGCTTGCGCACCACCTGCTTGATGAACTCCACACCCTCGAACCACCAGTGCCCGAAAAGCTCGGTATCAAAGCTGACCATGAGCAGCCCCGGCTCGCCGGTTTGCTTCAGGTGCTCGGTAAGCGCCGCCTGAAGCAGCCCCACGTAGTGATCCGAATTTTCGCGCACCCGCACGGCCGCTGCCTCAGGACTGTAAAGCTCCTTGGCTCCCAGGTCCGTGCTGGTGGAGGTCAGCTTCCAGTAGTGGAGCCCGGAGACGTCGTCTTTCTTGTGGAACTCCCTGTAGTTGCCGTCGCCCGGGTACCCGTGCTCCGCCGACCAGACCTGGAACCCGCCCTGCTCGTGGCGGCCGAGGACGGCCACCGGATACTCCTTGAGGTAAAAGGCCTCGAACGTGGTAAGCCCGGTCTCCGGTCGCGCCGCCACCGGTATGTACTCGATGCTGCCGTAGGGGCCGAAGTCACGCCGCAGCTCCACGGTCTGCCCGCCCTTGATCACGAAGGATTCGGTGAAGAAGTACTTGAGCCCGTTTTCGTGCAGCCACTTCTCGATGCCTGGCCGCCCGCCCTGTTGCGGGCGGTAGGCGCACTCGGGCAGCCAGCAGCCTCTCGGCGCCCGCCCGAAGTGCTTCTTGTAGGACTCGACCCCGGTCTTGTACTGGCAGCGCAGCGATGAGTCCGTCTCCAGCAACGGCGAAAAGCAGTGGGTGGCCGCCGAGGTGGTGATCTCGATCGCCCCCAGATCCTGAAACCTCTTGTAGCCGCCCAGGACGTCGCGTCCCCAGCGCTCGCGGTAGCTCTTGAGAATGTGGTCGAACCAGTCCGCGTAGAAGCGCGCCAGGTGCAGGAGGTCAGGGTTGGGCTGTTCGCCGCGCGGGGAAAAGCGCACCTCGTCACCGTGCGCCGCCTGGAGACGCCCCTCGAGAAACTTCTCGAAGCCCGCATTGAGGTGCGGATCGGCAATCTGCTCGGCGAGAATGGGGGTGATGCCGACCGTCAGCCTGGCCGGGATCCCCTCGTCCCACAGCTCGGCTATCGCGTTCAGCAGCGGAATGTAAGATTCCGCCATGCACTCGTAAAAGCTTTCCTCGCCGAAAGGCCACATGCCGGCCTTCCGGTAGAACGGCAGGTGGCTGTGAAGCATAAGTACGAAGGATCCGACGCTCAAGTGCAGGCTCCGCCCAGCGCGGACACCGCCTGGGGATCCGGCTGGAAATCCGCTATATTTAGTGTGACCGTCTCCGCGGCCGAGACACCGGAAGCGAGACCCGGTCTGCTGTCGGGTGTGGGTCCCAGCGCTCAGGCAGCAATGGAGTCGAATATATCAACTCGATTTTAATTTTGCTACGGCCGGGGACAAACCGTAACTAATCTTCAGGACAGCTTGAGTCGATAAGAATGTCGGATTTAGAGCACACCGCGCAGGAAAAGCAGCCGGCCGCGCCCCGGCCCGAGCCGGCGAGCAAGGCGCAGGAAAACCGGGTGGTGAAGCTGCTGGATAAAAACCCGCTCGGCATGACCCTGCCGGAAATGGCCGGCGGCACGCGGCAGTTGAAGCGCATCCGCACCCTGAGACCGCAGCTCGCCGAGGCCATCCGCACCGGGCTGGTGATGCCGGTGAGCCAGCGGGCCGGGCATACGGTCTACCGGCTGGTCAAGCATATGACCAATCGCTGAAACGCTGCGCTCGCAGGCGGGGCGAATACTCATTCTGCCTTCCCGCCGGCGGCCTCGAGCTTCTCCTTGAGAACCGGCGGGTGGCCCTCCACCAGCACGGTCTTGTCGCGGGAGGCGGCACCGGCGATTATTCTTATAGACGATTTAGGCACCGCAAAATAGGAGGCGAGAAACTCGATGAGGGCACGGTTGGCCTTGCCGTCGACGGCCCGCGAGGCAAGCCGCACCTTGAGCCGGCCGGCGAACGTCCCGGCAAAGCCGGTGCCCGCCGCCCCCGGCTGCACATGCAAATTTATCTTGATGCCGGTCACATGAACATTGTAGGGTGGGACGACAAGCGGAGCGCGGCTGCCGACTGGCGGGCGGGCCGGGTGCGAAAGGCAAATGAGTCGCCGCCAATCCCCGCTGCGCTTATAATCGATACAATGTTGTCTTTCCTGGAGGGAATCACATTGACCGTTCGCATCGGTGACATCGAGATCGGCTCCGGCAAGCCGCTGCTCATTATCGCAGGGCCTTGCGTGATCGAGTCCTGGGAGCTCATTTTCAACACGGCGTCGGCGCTCGTCGATCTGTCGAGGCAGCTCAACTTCCCGCTTGTCTTCAAATCCTCCTACGACAAGGCCAATCGCACCTCGATCGAGACCTTCCGCGGTCCGGGCCTGACCAGGGGGCTGGAGATGCTGGCCGACCTCAAGCGCCGGCTCGGTGTGAAGCTCCTGAGCGATGTCCACGAGGAGGCGCACTGCGCCCCGGCCGCGGCCGTTCTGGACGTTCTGCAGATCCCGGCCTTTCTCTGCCGGCAGACGGATCTGGTGGTGGCTGCCGCCCGCACCGGCGCCGTGGTCAACATCAAGAAAGGGCAGTTCGTGGCGCCGCAGGACATCATGCACAGCGTGCACAAGGTTGTGGCGTCGGGCAACAGGAACGTCTTCGTGACCGAGCGTGGTACCACATTCGGTTACAACAACCTGGTCGTCGACTACCGCTCGATCCCGATGATCAGCGCTCAGGGCTGCCCGGTGGTCTTCGACGCCACGCACAGCGTGCAATTGCCCGGCGCCGGCGGCGGCAAATCGAGCGGGCAGCGGCGCTACGTGCCGACCCTGGCCAGGGCGGCGGTGGCCGCCGGCTGCCACGGGCTCTTTATGGAGGTCCACCCCAACCCCGACGAGGCCAGGAGCGACGGGCCCAATCAGGTGCCGCTGGCCATGGTCAAAGACTTGATAGCGCAGTGCTTGAAGGTGCACGAGCTCGTGCGGGCGCTCCCGGAGCTGACGCTGCCTGATGAGGGCCAGTGCGGCCGGCTGGCGGTCAATCAGGAGTTCGCCCCCGTTTCGTGAGGCTTCTCGTTTTCGCCCTTATCCTCTGCCTGACCGTCTTCGGCCGGCCGGGCGTGGCTGCCCTGGCCCAGCCCGGCGCGTCACCGGCCGCTTCCGGCGAGCTCAACCTGCCGCAGATCATGGAAAAGACGCTTCTCGCCTACGGCGGCAAGCAGAATCTCGCCCGCCAGGAGATCAACTGCATCATGCAGGGGCAGGAGAAGGTGGTCTCGCCAGATGGCCTGACCGCAAGCCAGATGCAGTTTCGCCAGGTGAGAAAAGGTGCCGCCCTGCGGATCGATCTGCAGGTGCCCGGGGCGGTCTCGGCCTCGACCAGCACCGTATTCGATGGCACGACCGGCTGGAAGGCCGGGGGCAAGTGGGCCTCCGATCTGCCGGCTGAAGCGGTGCGGGTCCTGCAGGAGGACCGGGATCGCCAGGTGTTTGTGCTCGCCCACTGGCAGGAGCCTGGTTACACCTTTGGCTTCCTCGGACGCACGCAGTACAAGCAGACGCCGGTGCTGGCCATCGAGGTCGGGCACGCGGAGCACACGCCGACGACGTTTTTCATCGACGAGAGCAACTATCTCGTGGTTGCCTCCAGCTACCAGCGGCGGGATCCGGCAACCGGCTCGCCGTCCACCGTGGACACCGAGTACTCCAGCTACAGGCCGGTCGGCGGCACCATGATCCCGTTCCACCAGGCTCAATTTGCCAACGGGCAGAAGACGCTCGAGATGAGCGTGGAGGCCGTGGACCTGCAAACGGCGGTCGACGACGGACTGTTCAGGCGCGCCCGGCAGGCGGCTCCCGTGCGCCTGGACAGACCGCAGACGATCCCGGTGGATTACGCCTCCGGGGAGCTCATCGTCAAGGTCAGGCTCAACGACGGCGAGCCGCTGGACTTTCTTCTGGACACGGGCGCCAGCGAGACCATGGTCGATCGGCGCACGGCCGCCGAGCAGTCGCTGGATAAGCAGGGCAACACGATGATCTCCGTGGCCTCCGGCGCGGTCGCGACGAGCGCATCGATTATTCGCAAGCTGGAGCTGGGCAACCTGACGCTCGAGGGCGTGCATGCGCTCGTCCTGGACATGAGCCCGCAATCAGCGCAGCTCGGACGGAAGGTGGCCGGCATCATCGGGTCAAATGTGCTGAGCCAGTTCGCCGTGACGATCGATTACGGCAGGCGCGCCGTCATCTTGAGCGATGCTCAGGGCTACCAGGCGCCCGAGGGCGCTGCTTCCGCCCCGGTCACCGAGCGCCCGGGCTTGATGGTGAAGGCGGTGCTCGACGGGCGGGACGAGGTGGAGTTCCTGGTGGACACCGGGGCGGCCTTCAACCACCTTCCTGCCGAGCTGGGCAAAAAGTACGCGGCCGGGCAGCCGCTGCGCCTTACGGAGGGCAGCGGGCTCGACGGGCGCCCCGTGCGGCTGGCCGAAGCGGTCGTGGACAGCGTGGCCATCGGCAAGCTGTCGGTGCCGAAGGTGCGCTTCACCTATCCATACGAGGGCGCGACCCATGAGGGTCGCGGTGGCTTTTTCGAGACCTCCCAGGCCGGCATCCTGGGCAACCCGTTCTGGCAGAACTTCGTGCTCACGCTCGATTACCGGGGCCGGCGCCTTATCCTGCAGCCGGCTGCCGGACGCAAGGCAGGCGGCGAGATAAATCAGCTCATCACCGCCGGCGATACCAGGCTCGTCATCCACCGCGATTACCGGGCGGCCGAGGCTGCTTACCAGAAGGCGCTCGCCGCCGCCGAAGCGGCCGCCGACGTCAAGAATCGCGCCCGGGCTCTGGGCCGGCTGGGCATGCTGCACCGGGTGATGGCTCACGATCTGAGCCGCCCCGAGCAGGCGCGCGTCTCCTATCAATACTTCAACAAGGCTCAGGCTCTGGCCCGCAGCTGCGGGGACAGGGCCGTGGAAGGGCGGATCCTCGCCGACTGGAGCCTTTTGTACAGCGACAACGGCCAGGTGCTCGAGGCCAGGCAGACCATGGACGCCGGGCTGGCCATGGCTCCCGACGACCCGTACGTCAATGTGGATTATGCCGTCCATCTTTATCGGGCCAAGCTTTACGCGCAGATGCAGAGGTACGTGGACAAGGCCCTCTCGCTCGATCCTTCCAACTGGCAGGCGCTGTGGTATCAGGTGAAGCTGGCCGAGCTCTTCTACGACACGCCGAAGCTGAAGGCGGCGCTCAAGGAGATCCTGCGCTTCTACCCGTGGTCCAGGTTAGCCAAAGAGAAGTTGGCCGCCTTGAGCCCGCCGGCGGCCCCGCCGGCATCGCCGGCCCCGGCGGCCCCGCCGGCATCGCCGGCCCCTGGCGGGCTGCATTAAGGCCGCGGTCACTGGCTTGCCGGCGGCGACTGCGCCCCCGGGGGCGCGGTCGCCCGCTGCTGGCGGGCGGCATATTCTTTTACGGCCCCGGACAGCCGGATGAACCTGGGTCCGAAATAGTACTTGCGCATCTCCTGGTAAGCCTCATCGTAAGAGTACCGGTCGTGGGTCACGCGCCAGATGCCGACCAGGCAGCCGGTGCGATCGGAGCCGTGCGCGCAATGGACAAAGACGGGGCCGGCGCTCCTGCCGCTGGCCGCATTGTCCACCTCCTTGAGGAACGTGCGCACCTGCTTGCCGGTCGGGGCCCGGCTGCTCATCGGCAGATTTATATATCGCAAGCCCAGCGCGCGCGCCTGGCTGGACTCCTGGTAAACCTGCTCCGGCTTGGCGCGCAGGTCGATGATCGTCGCTACCCCCATCTCCTTGAGCCGTTTGAGACCGGCAGGCGAAGGCTGCCCGCCCCGGAAAAGGTAGGGGTGGACCTCATGAAAGTTGGGCAGGTCGCCGTTCTGGTCGCCGTACACACCGCCCCCGGCGACGCTGGGCTCCGGGCTGCCCGGGGCGGCCTGAGCGGCCGGCAGGGCGGTCAGGCCGCCCGCCAGGATGGATAGGATGGCCAGTTTGCGTATCATTTAGACTTTATTTTGGCACCTTTGCCGCCGGATTGAACTTTTTTGACCCGGCGAGCGTCTTATTTTATGGAAGACCGGATCAGGGGTGGAGAAAGGAAGTGGACCTTAGCGACGAGGCCCTTATCGAGAGTTTCCGGAAGACTAAGGACCCCATACACTTCAAGTCCTTGGTCCGGCGCTACCAGAACCGCATATACAGTGCGGCCTATCGGATTCTTGGCAGCATGGAGGAGGCCGAAGAGGTGGTGCAGGAGACATATATAAAGGTTCATCAGAACCTCAACCGCTTCCGCCGGCAGGCCTCTTTCTCGGCCTGGATCTTTCGCATCGCCAACAACGTCTGCCTGGACTGCCTGCGGGCCAAGCAAAGGCGCCGGGGTTTTCAACTGCTGAGCTTCGACCCGCAGTCGGCGCCCGAAAGTGAGGACTATGCGGAGGGCCCGTCGCCGGTCGTCTCGCAGGTGGCCGACGGCGGACCGGGCCCCGAGCAGGGGTTCGACCTGACAGAGGAATCCCAGGTGATTCAGGCGTCGCTCAGGGCCCTGCCTGATTATCAAAGGGCGGTCCTGGTCCTGCACGACATCGAAGGCTTCTCTTACCAGGAGATTGCCGAGATGGTCGGCACCAGCGTCGGAACGGTGCGCTCCCGGCTGCACTACGGCAGGCTGAAGCTGCGCGAACTGCTCGAGCCCTATTATTCTTCGTCCTCCAGCACGTCCCCGTCCCCAAGGTGATCCTCATGTCCGAGCGTCAATTTAGTTGTCTGGAAGTAGAGCCGCTGCTGGATGCGTTCCACGACGGCGAGCTCGAGGGCGCCGACAAGCGGCTTGTCGAGGCGCACCTGGCCGGGTGTGGGGCGTGCCGCGAAAGGCTCGTGCTCATCGGTCAGCTGGTCACCACGCTCAGGGCTTTGCCGGTGCTCAAGCCGCCCAGGGACATCGCCGACGAGATTCCGGCTATCATCGAGAAGCGCCGCCGGAGCACGGCCAGGGTGGTCGTGCCGCTGGCCTGGGGCTCGCTGGCGGTGGCGGCGGCGGCGGCGGTGGTCTTCATCGCCTTTCGCCCGCTTTCGGGCACCAACCACGGGCCGGTAGTCGCTGAAACGCACAGGGTCGGCCCGGGGGCCATGCCCGGGGCCAGGCCGGCCGCCGTGCAGGCAGGGCGGGAGGAGGTGGCTGTGGCCCCGCAGGGCGAGGAGCCGCGGCGCGGCCCCGGGGAGCGGGCGGCCGCCCCGCACCATCACGGGGGCAGGGAGCGCGCCTCCTTGTCCCCGGCAAAAGAGGAGCTGGCCAGCAAGACTGCCAGCAGCCGGCCGGCCGGGCGGGGCGGGCCCGGTGAGCCGACCGTGGTCGCGGACAACGGCGAGCTGGCGCGGCAGGATTTCGATCGCGGTGCAAGCGTGGAGGTGGCCACGCTTGGCGAAATCGGGCACTCCGCCTGCGGCGAGGCGATTGGGCTATCCACCGGCGAGGACGGTCTGTATGACATTAGGATGTAATCTGGTCCCGGGCATCCGGGCAACTGGAGGGGGCATGAAAGCGGCTGCGGCGATCCTGGTTGCGCTCACGATGGCGGGGTGGCTCTATGCGCAGCCGGTCCAGGCTCGCCCCGGCGATCCGGCGCCGGGCACGGCCGGCCGGCGCGGCGGAAGCTGGCTTGTGGCGCAGGATTTCGGGCGCGACGGGGCGAGCCTGCCGGCTCCTCAGGGCGGATTCAGGCGCGGACTCCGGCGCCGGCAGCTCGAGGAGGAGGCGGGCCCGGCGGGCGAAGCCGGCAACAACCTCGAGGGCGGGTCCTACCGCCGCTGGTCGCCTGGTGCGACCGGGCCCGGACCAGGCAGGTTTGCGCCGGACACGGGCGCCATGCCCGGGCGGCGTTTTCCCGGACGGGAAGGGCTGGGGCAGTTCGGCAACCCGGGACAGGGGCGGGCGGGTGCCGGCGGCCGGGTCGGCGGCATGGCCATTAATCTGGGGGCGCTGGGGCTGTCCGAGGAGCAGAAGCAGCGAATTCGCGAGCTGCGCGGGCAGAACTCCGGCAAGGCCCGCGCGTTGCGGCTGTCGCTCAGGGAGAAGCGGGCGGAGATGCGCCAGCTCATGTTCGATCCCAACGCCAGCGAGGAGCAGATACGGGCAAAGCGCAGGGAGCTGCGCAGGATGCAGGACCGGATGGAGGAGATGCAGATCGAGGATTTCCTCTCCCTGCGTTCCGTTCTCACCCCCGAGCAGCGGCAGCGGCTGCCGGAGATCATGCCCGGCAATCAGCAGGCACGCAACTTCCCGCGCCCGGACGCCGCCCCGCAGTCCGGCGTCGGCCAGTAGGCGGGTGGAAGCGGCGCTACTTGCCCTTTTTCTTGCCGCCCTTGTCGAACCAATCGAGAAGGAAGTCGTCGTCTGAACCGCCGGACGAGGCGGGGGGAGCGGCCTTGTCCTCCTTGGCCTGCTCCTTGGGCTTCTCCTTCGGCTTCATCTTTACCTCGGTTTTCAGGCTGTAGCCCGGATTGCCGGTGGTCACGCCCAGCCCTGACGGCGCCCCGTATGGCGGCGGCGGCGGTGCCACCACGTATGACGGCACTACCGGCGGTGGCGGCGGCACAAGCCCGCGAGGAGGCTTCGCCGGCTTGGCCTTCAGCTCCGCCGGCTTGGCCTTCAGCCCGACCGGCTTCGATTCGCCCTTCGGCGCCTCGGGCTTCAATGCAGGAGCGGCCGCCTTAGGCTTGACCTCCCTGGTGGCGGGTCGGGGCTTTTCGGGCTTCGGCCTGGGCTGAGGCTTGCGGGCGGGCGGCGCCGGCTTTGCCTCGGCTTTGGGCTTTTTGCCGGGCTCCGCTTTCCTTGCCGGCTTTTCCTCCGGCCTGGCAACCGACTTGGTCAGCGCCTTCAGCGGCGAGAGCACCGATGCGACCGCCGGCTTCTCCTCGGGCGGCGGCTGCGGTGCCACTGCCGGCGGTGGCGCAGGCGGAGGCGCCGCCTTGCCGCGCTGGACCTCGTCCAGAACATAGAAGGCGCGGTTGGCCCGCGCCAGGTCGTTCATGTCCAGGTAGGCGAGCGCCAGAGCTTGCCTGGCCTGGATGGAGTTGGGGTGCTTGAGGAGCGCCTGACTTGCCTGCATGGCCGCGTCCTCCGGCCTGTTCCTCAGCCGCAGAAGCTCCGACAGCTTCACCCGCGCGGTCACCGAATTGGGGTTGAGCTTGACGGCGCTCATCAAGTAGGTCTCCGCTCTTTCAAACTTGCTGGTCTCGAAAGCGTAGGTGCCCATCTCGAAGTAAAGATCGGAGAGGTAGCTGGAGCTGTCGCCGAACTCCCGCCTGGCCAGGGACACCGCCCTTTCGTAGGCGTCGAGCGCCTGCTCGTCCTGCCCGTTCAGTCGGGCCTCCAGCGCCTCGCTGCGCAGGATGCGTAAAGACTCCGAGGCTGAGGACAATGGCTTGAGGACACGCGCCTGCCCGCCGGCAATCCAGATGGGCAGCAGGGCCCAGGCGATGAAAAGATAGGCGGGCGTCCGGCGCATTACATCAAAACAACCTCTTCCCCCATTTTATGTTCAGGCGGCGCCCCTGGAAAGAGGGAAAATCCTGGTAGAATCTTGCCTGTCCGTTTGAAGGTAAGGTTATGCGACGCACAAGACTACAGCGGCCACGCGGTCAGCGTGAGGTGGCGCCGGCGCCGACGGTCGCCGGATCGGCGAAGATCTATGTCCAGGGCAGCATAGACATCAACACCAACATCGGCGAGGGCTACGGGCACTACCGCATCGCCGGCGAGTCGGAGATGCTGCCGTATGTCACCTCCGCCAACATCGCCTGTGGCGCCCACGCCGGTGATCCGGTCCTGATGGAGGAGGCCCTCGAGGAGGCGCGTTACTACGGGCTTTCCGTGGGCGCGCACGTGGGCTATCCGGACGTGGCCGGTTTCGGGCGCCGGGAGCTGCACCTGCCGGCCAATGAGCTGCGCGCGTCCGTTTTGTACCAGCTCGGGGCGCTGGCCGGCCTGGCCAGGACCTTCGGGTTCGAGCTTACCCAGGTCCGGCCGCACGGCTTTCTCTACCGGCAGATGTTTCACGACCAGCGGGTAGCAGCCACCGTGGCCAGGGCGATCGCCGAGTTCGATCGCTGGCTGGTCCTCATCGGGCCGGCCGGGCCCAATCTCCTGGCGGCAGGCGACAAGGCCGGCATCCGGGTGGCCGGCGAGGCCTGGGTAGACCGCACCTACGACAACAACGGCAACCTGCTGCCGCACACGCACAACAAGGCCATCATAAGCGATGTGAAACAGATCCTCGCCCAGGCGCAGAGCCTGATACGCAACCGTTCGGTGACGGCCGCCGACGGCTCGACCGTGAAGATCGACTTCCAGACAATCCACCTGCACGCCCGCGTCAGCGACGCGAAGTTCGTCGCCGAGCAGATCCGCATGATGGTCCCCGATGCCCGACCGCTGACCTCGGAGCCTTTCTCCGTCGACGAGCACGAGCACGCCCCGTTCGCTTACATCGAATGAAAGAGGTTTACCGGCCGGAAGCCCGCCTTACGGCTTCCGCTTTGCCGGCGGCACCATCTCGTCGTACCAGCTGCCGTAATACTCGGGGTAGTCTTCGCCGGTGGTGGAGGTGATGGTCTTCTCCAGCGCCTTGCGGACCGCCTTGCGGCCGCCCCGTTTGTAGCGGTTCAGCCACTCCAGCTCTTTGGGATCCACCTTTACACCGGCCTTTATAAGCTCGCGGACGATCTCGATCTCGTGGACGATAGCCTCAGTCTCCTCGTCCAGGCAGCGATTGATGAACTCGGACCGGCCGGTTTTGCCGGGCACCGGGTCGACCGTCGGCTTGACCAGCGCGTGCACAAACTCGTGGGCGATGCTGATCAGCTTGTAGTTGCGCGGGCACCAGCGGCCGATGTAGATCGTCCGCTTCTTGCGGTCGTAATAGGCCCGGCACGGCCCGTCCACCAGGCGGATCTTGACCCCTTCGAGGCGGATGCGGCTCAGGTCGGCCACCAAGGTCGGCGACTTAAGGGCCGTCTCTACCAGGCGTTTGCCGAACTGACGTTTCAGATTGCGTTTCGAATTGGATTCCATGGACAGTCCCGGGGTCAAAGTATGAAGATATATTAATTGTATAACAAGCGGCTGACAAGAGGGAGATCCTGAAAGCCTGGGCTGGCAAGTGATTGGTGAAGATATCAAGCTTTTGGCAATCGCCCGCGAAAGATTAATCCAGCCACTTTCAGGCGCCGGCCGGGCACGGCAGGATTGTGCCAAATAATGGTAACGCTTTCGTAACCTGTTATTTCGGGGGCGCCGGCATCGCCCGGGCAAAGAGGCGCGGTTTGAGCCGCTCGGGCGGCCGTGCCCGGCGACGGGGGCATGGACTGAGTTTCCTGGGACCTCGCCGCCGGGCCGGCGGCGCCTGTGTTGAGCGATCCGGTAAGGAGATCGCCTAATCCCCTTATCGGGGGTTTCCCCAAACGGCTGACCGGTGGTAAGACAGAAAGGGTAGGCAGCTGCTCTGCTCGGAAGCGATAACCTGTTGGGAGTTTTGTGCCGGGTCAGCTTCGCGGAGACGAATCCCTCCGACCCGTCATCAAGGGGTTATCCTTAGGCGGCAGTTAAGGAAACCCTTGGCTGACCCGTTGAGCCATGACAGGCATGCAAGTAAATCTGACCGGATCCGGATTGCTCAAGCTGTTTCGACAGGTTGGACATCTGGCCCGGCGCGGCTCGGATCAGCAGCTGGCGCTTGGCAAGTTGACGGAGGCCCTGGGCTGGTATTTCGGGCTCGACCGCTGCATGGCACTTCTGGTCAACCCCGACTCGCAGGAGCTGGAGCTGGTGGCCGACTTCGCCAGGGAGCCGCTCACCCCCCTGGGGGCGAAGCGCTACCACCTGCGCCTCAACTCGGAGTGGCAGCAGCTCCTGGCGGAGGGCAAGCCGCTGCCCTTGAAGGACATCCGCCCCGACCGCGGCGAGCCGAGCGCCATGCCCGAGCTCGACCAGTTCGTCAATGACAGCGGCAGCCAGTCGATGGTCTGCTTCCCCCTGGTCCACCCGGGGCAGCTGCTTGGCTGCTTGCTGATGGCTCACTGCCGGGAAACTCGCGGCTTCTCGGATGAGTTCCTGGAGCTGGGGGAGGCGATCGCCGAGGAGCTGGCCACGGGCATCGTCCAGTCCCGCTCCACACGCGAGCGGGAGATGGAAAGTCTGGTATTCCGGGAGCTGCAGGTGCCGATCCTGGTGGTGGGCGCTGAGTCGGATCGCATCAAGCAGGCGAACAGAGCCGCTTTGACGATGCTGTCCAACCGCGAGCGCCAGCTTGCCGGCTTGAACTTTCTCGATCTGATGCCGCATTCCGATGGGCGACGTTTCAAGACAGCGGTCGAGTCGCTGGCGTCTGCCAGGAGCGCCGCCCGGCTGGACGGCCTGGTTCTGAGCATGGCTGATGGCGGGACGACGACCGTCGACTCCTGCCTTACCTCTATGTCCGGTGATCTGGAGAGGAACGTCGTCGTCATCCTGGTGCCCCGCAGCCCCGGACTGCACGCCGGCGGCGAGGAGCCCGACGCCGCCAACTCAAAGGTAGAGGAGCTGGTGGCGAAGCTGTCGAAGCAGCTTTACTGGGAGCGGATCGCGCACCACATCACCACCGCGGTGAGTTCGACCCTGGACAGGGACGCCATCCTGCAGCTGGCCGTCGATTCGCTCGGGCGCGCGCTCGGCGTCAGTCGGGGGCTCATTGTCCGCACGGAGGGCCCGGCATCGCCGATGGTGACGCATGAATTTGCCCTGCCGGATATCTCGCCGCTCGGACTGGGGAGGACCAGCCAGTTCCCTGCTTCCGCTGTCTCCTGTTTCAGGAGCCGCTGCGGCGGATTCGCCGATCTCCTTCAGGCGGCCAAACCGCCGGAGCTGTCCCAGGCTGATTTGCGGCAGCTGCTGGACGGCGGTGTCGCCGCCATGGCCGGCTGCCCGATAAGCCACCACGGGCAGCACCACGGGCTGATCATAGTCGTGCAGCACGACAAGCCGAGGCAATGGACCGCCGAGGAGCTTACCCTGATGGAGACCGTTGCCGATCAGGTGGCCATTGCCCTCGGCCACGCCCACTCGTTCGGACAGCTCAAGGATCAGCTCTTCAACATCAATTTGATCGGCAATCTCACTCAACAGTTGACGAATGTGCTCGACCTGGCCAGCCGGGCGCGGGCGCCGGAGGAAGCCGCCGAGCCGGACAAGCCGGCCGGCGCCGTGCCGCCACTGTCGGTGCGCGAGCTCGAGGTGCTCAAGCTGATCGCCTCCGGACTGGCCAATCGCGAAATTGCCCAGAGGCTCTTCCTTACCGAGTCCACGGTCGAGCTGCACGCCTCCCGCATCCGCAAGAAGCTGAAATTGAAAAGCCGCACGGCGCTGGTCAAGTACGCCTGCGACAACAATCTGGTTTAAGCCCGGCGCCGCCTGCCCTAATCCGGCCCCGGCCTGACCGGTTTGCCCGGCCTGACGGCAAACAGGGTCCTGTAATCGGAGGGATCGATCAGGTAAACATACTCGTGCCCGTTAACGTCCGGTCGACCGAGCGGGCGGGAAAAACAGTACTTGAGGCGGAAGTGCGGGTGTACGCGCAGCTCGCCCTGAATCCCCTTGTTCAGCTCGAAGCCCCAGATCTTCGCGGCATCAGCCGGCACCGCCCCCGGCTTCTCCGGCAGCACCGGAACGACCGGAACATCCCAGGCCGGGTCCTCCTTTTCCGCAGGGGTGGGAGCAAGACCGGGAATTGGATAGCCGCGGATCGGCTCGTCCTTTCCCTGACAGCGGGGCGCCGTCCTGGTTGCCGGTCTGGGGCCAGCCGGCGCCGCGAGCGAGGTCGCCGCAAGCAGAGACGCGGCAACTGCCAGCGGCAGCGCCGCTTGACGATGGATCCTTTTTTTCACGACCACAAACCCCTCCCCGTAAGAGTGTGGAATTCCCCAGGGACATTTTCCCTGGCCATGATTAGATTGTATTAGCAGGGCTGGCGTTGAGGATGGGGCCGTGGGGAAGCTGGACGACCGCAATCTGGAGGGCAGGGCGCAGCAGCTCGAGAATGTCCTGCGCACGTCCACCGATTCTGCACAGGCGCAAGAGAAGATTCACGAGATGCTGCTTTACGATGCCGGGCACCTGAGCGCCGCCGACTTTAACCAGGTGAAGGAACGCTGGCGGGAGATGAACCAGGAGGACATCGGCCGCGCCGGCAGGTTCGACAAGCAGAACGGTTACAAGCTGCCCGAGGTGGAGCTGGGAGCGGCGTGGGACTCCAACCGCATCACGCTGGACGGCAACCGTGGCGGGCTTCGCCTGCAGCAGGAAGGCGAGAATGTCTTGACCTCGCAGGAGTACGACCGCGAGCACGCTCTTGCCGGCATGCACAACGGCGAGTCACATTCGTACGCCCGTTTGAGCGTCGAGGATCCCGCAGCCGATGTGCCGACCTATCCTCAAAACGCGGACGGCAGCCAGGACCTGGGGCTCGAGATCCCGCCGCTTCCTTCCGGCTCGGTGATCGGGGGCGTAAGACCGCATGTGCAGCCTGCCGGTGGTACCGGGGAGCGGCAGGGCGACCGCCAGCAATATGTCCAGGTCAGCTACCCGGACGGGTCCCGCTGGGAGGCCCTGCCGGTCAAGCCGAGCAGCCAGCAGGAGTTCGACCAGCTCAACGAGCAGGCGGTGCTGAATGCCGGGCGGACAATGCTGCAGGACGCGCGGGGCAACTGGTATTATCCGGTGCGTCCGCGCCGGTAAGTGATCGCCGCCTGTCACGAAGGCGGACGCGATGTCAGAGAATCATCCGACTCGCCGGCGCGAGCACGGCTCACAATGCAGACGTGGGCCGCGAAACCGGACAGGCCGGGCTTCAATGCCGACAGCCTGACGGCGATGATCGAGCGAGCGATGACTTTCTCGTGGGGCGTCTTGCGGGCTGCCCCGCCTGAGGTTGCCTGTCAGAGCCGGCCGCGAGCTTTTATCTCCAGGTAGCGCTCGACAAGCTTGCCGGACAGGTCCTGAGGCGGGCAGTCGAGAACCAGGCAGCCGCGCCGGGTGAGGACGGACAATGCCAGCTCGCGCTGGGCGGTAAGATCGGTCGCCACGGCGCGCTGGTAGATCCGATCGATCGAGCTGGAGACCCCTTCGGCTTTCTCGCCGACCTGGCGATCCTTGAGCGTTACGCAAAAGGGCAGGTGGCGCGGGCTCAGGCTTGCCAGCCCGGTCAAAAGCGTCTGCGAGCCGGCGGCGTCGGTGAGGTCGGTGAGCACCACCATAAGCGATCTCCCTTTCTGGGCGGCGGCGAAATAGGAGAGGACGCCGACGTAATCGGGCTCGACCATCCTCGGCTTCACATCACAGACCGCTTCGATCAGGCGCTTTAAATGGACCTTGCCGCGCCGCGGCGGGAGATAGAGGAGCGGCTTGTCGGCAAAGATTCCCATCCCCACCTGGTCGTTTCTGGTCAGCCCGGCAAGGGCAAGCGCCAGCGCGGAGTTGAGCGCGTGATCGAAGCGGGTCAGGCCTTCCAGCTCCGAGACCATCATCCGCCCGGCATCGATCAGCACCAGCATGTTCTGCTCCTGCTCGGCCTCGTAAATGCGCACCACCGGCCTGTCCTGGCGAGCGGTGGCCTTCCAGTCGATGCTGCGAACGTCATCGCCGACCGTATACTCCCGCAAGGAGGCAAAGTCGGTGCCGCGCCCCCGCCGCTTCAGGTGCATCTCGCCTATCTCGGTTGAGCAGTTCAGCTTTATGGACAGATCCCGGAGCGCTCGCAGATCGCTGAAGACCTTGACCTCGGCCGCCGCCGGAATTTTCCTCGTCCGCCAGAACAGGCGCAACCAGCTCAGATAGCGTATGTTGATGTCTCCCAGGTGATATTGCCCGCGCTGCCGGGGCAGGAGCGTGTATTCCAGCTCCGCTTTGCTGCCTGCAGGCAGGAAGAAGCGGAACTCGGCGGCGCTGCACTCGATGCCCCCGGGATAATCGTCCCGCAGCGCGCAGGTGAGCCCGGTGGCGCCCTGGTTGAAAACCGAGATCTTCACGTCGTTGGCTCGGCCGATCGAAAGGCGATCCTGCACCGCGCGCAGGGCCGTAATCAGGTTGGGGCGGGGGGTCAGCAGATAATCGGTGATGAGGAGGATTGCCAGGGCGCCATCATAGACCAGCCCGGTCGTGCGGCCGGCCGGCCACCAGAAGGAGGCGACAAAGGGCACCATCGCCAGTGCCAGGAGAACGTAAAGTAATCTGCTGGCCACCATGCTCGGCTCATCTGGGCACGGCCACCTGCGAAAGCAGGTTGGTTATGAGCTGGGCAATCGTCACCCCGTCCAGCTCCGCCTCCGGCGTTAGGATCAGGCGGTGTCTCAATACCGGTTGCGCTACGAACTTGATGTTGTCCGGGGTCACGAAGTCCCTGCCCTCGATGGCCGCATGCGCCTTGGCGGCCGCCAGCCAGTAAAGTCCCGCCCGCGGGCTGGCGCCCAGTTGCAGGTCGGATAGCCGGCGCGATTTCTGGACGAGCTCGGTCAGATAGTCGAAGAGGCTCTGCTCGACCCGTATCTGTCTCAACTCCTGCCGGCAGGACAGGATCTCGGACCGGGTGGCGACCGGCGCAAGAGCGTGGCTTTGCCTGTCGTAGAGCCCGTCCTGCCAGTTGTGCAGCATGCGCTTTTCGGAATCTTCGCTCGGGTAGGTGATGAGAATTTTCAGCATGAAGCGGTCCAGCTGCGCCTCGGGCAGCGGGTATGTCCCCTCGAACTCGATCGGGTTCTGAGTGGCTACCACCATGAACAGCTCGGGAAGCTTCTCCGTCTTTCCGTCCAGGGTGACCTGCCGCTCCTCCATGGCCTCCAGCAGCGCCGACTGTGTCTTGGGCGGCGTGCGATTGATCTCGTCGGCCAGCAGCAGGCTGGTGAAGATCGGACCCTTCTTCAAGCTGAAGGTTTTCGTGTTGAGATCGTAGACGCTGTTGCCGAGAATGTCCGAGGGCAGCATGTCAGGCGTCAGCTGGATCCGCCCGAACTCGGTGCCCACCAGCGCCGCCAGCGTCTTCACCAGAAGCGTCTTCGCCGTTCCCGGCACGCCCTCGAGAAGCACGTGCCCGCCGGCCAGGAGCGCGATGAACAGCTGGTCGATGACCTGCTCCTGCCCGACGATCACCTGGTTGATCGATTCCCGCAGCCTCTTGAAGACTTCTGTTACCAGTTGTGGCATAAGATCAGGGCCGCCATCCTCTGCCGCTTGCCAACAGCTCACGCGACTGTTGTGATATCTTATCGCAGGCCTGCACAAGTCTTACCAGCTCGCTCTCCTCAAGATGCCCGGCGGCCAGCGCCGCCTCGGACCGGGAAAGCAGCTCGGCGAGCTCCGTGCCCGGTCGCCCGGTCGCCCGGGCCCAGGAGTCGACCAGCTTTTCGTTACCCCCCTGAGGGGAAACGCCGAGCGCCTTGCAGAGGCGGGCCCGGAAGGCATGGTTGAGGATCTCCCAGGCCAGGTCGGCCGCCCTGGCGCGGCGGAAAGCGTTGGCCAGGCCGCTTACGAACTCGAGGGCGGAAATCTGCCTGGTGACCGGGACCGCCTGGACGGAGCCGAACCGCTGGCAGGAGCCGGCGATGGCCGCTGCCAGGATGGCCAGCGCCTGCAAGAAGACCAGCCCGAAGGGCCCGCGCCCCAGGTAGATGAAAACATTCCTGGATTGCAGGTGTCCGTGGCACTTCTCGTCAAAAAGGATGTCACCGTCGGCGGTGCTTATCAGATTGACGAGAAACTGAAAATTCGACCAGTGCGAAGGCTTGTCCGGGGACGTCACCAGATGACGATTGGCGCCGAGGTCGGGAACCGACCCCACCACGACCTCCCCTTTCCCGTGCTTGACCGAGGTGAAAAGGGCGCCGAAGGCGTCGGCGACCAGGGTGGTGCCGCCATCCAGCCGGGCATCAGTTGTCACGTAGAGCGCGGGCGCATGCGCGAACTCGGGCCTGCTGCCGTCCGTGTCGACCTCCTCGTCGGAGACGGGCTTCATCTCGTGAGCATCCAGGCGCAGCTTGTGCAGGATAGCCCGCCCGTAGGTGGAGGAGAAGCCGTCCAGATAGACGAGCTTGTTGCCGGCTTCCACCCAGGAGAGCAGCTCGTCGATTTCGAACGCTTGCGGCGACTCGTCAGGCGCGGCTACCACGAGCAAACCCCTGGCCTCCTTCAGGCGCCTGTAGGGAAGCTCCCAGCGCCGGCAGCGCAGCCCGGCGCGGCGCGCGACCTCGTAGAGCGCGCTGTAGCCGCTCGGTTTCGCATTGAAAGTCGAGGCCAGCACGCTGCCTTCCGGCAGGTACCTGGACATCTCCTCGTCGAAGCGGATGCCGGCATAGACAGCCGCCACGCTGACGGCCCCGAACACGACCAGTTGCCACCATATACGGTGTGACACCGCCGGCTCCGGCCGCCCGCCGCCGCTCATACCGGTATCACCGGCGAGCCGCTGTCATCCTGGGCGCGCGCGGGCTCGACCTGCGCCTCGAGATCCGTAAGCCGCGCCAGGCAGAGCCGGTAATCGTCGGCGGTGGCGCTGTCCCTGCCGAACCAGACCGTCTCCACCGGCGCCACCAGCTCCCGAAAGGCCTTCTGCACTCCCGGCCTGCCGGACAGGGCATACCAGTATTCGTAATTGGTTCTGGTGGGCACGAACCCGGCAATCCCCGCCTCCTCCAGAAGGCGCAGGGCCGAAAGATAAAGGGCCCGGCAGCCGGCGCGCCAATCCCCGGCTCCCGAAAGGCGCTCCGCCTCCCGCCTCCAGGCCGCCGAGTCGGGAACCCCGGTCACCGTCACCTGGCCGTTGCGGGCCAGCGCTGATTGCAGGCGGAGCTGGCTCAGCCTGGTCCAGACGAGCCAGATCACGGCGAGGGCGCCCAGCGCCCCGGCCAGATGCAGGAGGAGCTGCATGACCTGGCTGACCGTTTTCGCCTCGGCCAGGGCGGGGACGCTTATATGGAAAGACCCGAGCCAGTCCAGAAGCAGGCGCTGGAGCCTGGCCACCAGCTCCTGCGTTCTGACCAGAGCCTCCGGCGGCGGGTGGTACTGGTACGCTGCGGCGACGGCGGCAATCTCGGCGCTTACGTCCTTCACCGGGGCTTCACCTCGAGCGCGTCCAGCTGCCGCGTCAGATCAAGGGCCTCCTGGCGCAATCGCAGATCGTGATAGAAGAGCCCGAAGGCGACAAACATCGTCGGCCAGAGAAACATGGTCATGAGCGATTCCCAGATCTGCGAGAGCACCATCAGGTAAAGCGGCATCTGATAAGCTTCCGTTCCGCTCCCGGCGGTGATCCCGTGCTGCACGGCGTCGGTGACGGAGGCAATGAAAAGCGGCGCCGACAGCGGAATGGTGACCAGGCTGACGGCGACATAAAGCAGGAGGCCGAAGGCGCAGGCCCGCCAGAAATCCCCGCAGGCAAGCGACAGCCCGCGGGCGACGATACCGCCCATGCGCTCATCCTCGCAGGCAATTACGCACGAGGCCAGGAAGGCGGAAAGGACGATAAAGCCGACGCTGAAGGCCAGCCCGAATGGGGCCGCCAGCGCGCCGATGGCCGAGACGATGGCCAGCAGTGCGCCCGCCTTCGACACCTGGATGGCCAGCACAATCTCCACAGCCCAGACGGCACAGAGGACGACCAGCGCGGCCAGGGCGAAGACGGACAGGAGAAGGATCTGCCATTTCTTCCGGAGGATGTTCTCGTGACTCTCCCGGTAGTCGCCGGCGAAGCCGGCGGCCATGCGGACGAAAGCCAGCTGCCGGATGGTGAGCACCCATTTGGCCGCCATAAGCAGGAAGAAGCTGGCGGCGACGGCGGCAGCGGGCAGGAGCGCCTTCTCCAGCGAACCGGCCTTGAGCCCGGAGGTGATGAAGTACTGCATGCCCAGGGAGCCTGCCGCCGAGACAATGGTCGGCCCGAGCAGCGTGCGAAAGAAAACCGTGACGTGGCGCCGGTAGAGACGAAAGGAGCGACCGATCAGATCGCCAATCGACTGTGGGGTGTCGGGGGGGGCATCAAACAAACTGGCAGCCTCTGTGTGCTATTTTAAATCGAACGGGAGCCCCCGGGGCGGCGGAGGGCAGCCAGGTGACGGTGCCAGCCGGGAAAAGACACGAGATCCCCCAGCACTTCACGGCCAGCGCGGTCGTGGTCTGCCGGCAGCACATTCTGCTTGTGCACCACCGACGGATAGGGGCCTGGCTGCCGCCGGGCGGGCACATCGAGCCGTTCGAGATGCCCCACGAGGCGGCGGTGAGGGAGACCTTCGAGGAGACCGGCGTCCGGGTGGAGGTGATCTGCGAGCCGCCCCCCGGCCCGGGTGATCCGGACGCCTTCTTCCTGGAGGCGCCTCTGTGCCTGCACGGCGTCCGCGCCGTGGAAGAAGGGGCTGCCGTCTACCATCTGGACCTCTCCTATCTGTGCCGCCCGGCCGGCCGATCCAGCCGGGAGCCGCTTCTGCCCCCGGTTCGGAGCGGTGCGGACGTCAAGGAGGCTCGCTGGTTCAAAATTGCCGAGCTGGGCAGGATTGCTCTTGCCAGGAACGTCCTGGAACTCGTGGCGCTGGCCGGCAGGCGCCTGACCGGGTCGCCGTGAGCGCCGGGCGGTTCCGCCTGCCGCCGCGCTCATAAAAAATCGCCGAGTGGGTAAAAGGAAATCGGGGCGTGGGATCATTTTTCACGACTATCTCCACCGGGAAGATACAAATAGGGCATACTTACTATAAGTAAGCTCGAAGCGGGCGCCGCCACGGGATTAAGAAGGGACAACCTGCACATGACAAGCACCCTTGTGCAACAGCTGACCGGGGTTCGGGACTTAAAGAAGATCCTCGAGACGACCGTCAAGGAGCTCGGCGAGACATTCAGGGCCGAGGTCTGCCAGGTGGTGTTGAGCGACCCGCTCGATCCCAACGTCGTAAACATCTGCGAATACCGGGCGACGGCCGGCCAGGAGAACGGGCGGGAGCTGCCCTCGGTCACCGTGCCGCTGTCGCTGCAGGGCAAGTCCTTCGGCCACCTGGCCATGGCTCGCCAGGAGGCCGTCTCCCCCGACGAGGTGAACACGATAAGGGTCATCCTCGGCGAGATGGGGGACATTATCAGGCACGCCCAGATCAACGACATCGTGCAGCGCGATACGTTCCGCGAGCAGTTCATGGTCGAGATCGGCAACGTGATGGCGATCTCGCTGGGCATCGGTGACGCCCTCTTCATGGTCGTGAACATACTGGGCAAGGTGCTGCATGCCAGCCGTTGCCTTTTCATCTGCACCGACGACACGCAGGCCGGCTGGAAGTGCTACGAGTTCTGGCAGCAGGACAAGGTGCAAAGCTGCCAGCAGTATTGCTGGCCCACCACCGACTCGCCGGCCGTCGCCCAGACGCTGCTGGCCACCTCCCCGCTCATCGTTTATGAAGGGCAGCAGAACTCCTACGTGACACCCTTGCAGGAGGAGCTGCAGTTCATCGGAGCCCGATCCTTCCTCGGGGTGCCGCTGCGCAGCGAAACCGCCACTCACGGCTGCGTCATCCTCCAGCAATGCGATTACCGCCGGGCCTGGACGCGCGGCGAGATCGACATGGTGCAGAACGTGGCCGACAGGGTGGCCGAGGCATTGCTCAAGCTGCCTGCCGAAAAACGCGCCCGCGAGCCGATCATGCAGCTCCACCAGAGAACGGTCGCGGTGCCCGAGGATGCCGCGGTCAAGCAAAGCATCGAATCGGTGAGGCGGGCATTGAAGGGCGCGCTCGGGCAGCAGTCCATTCCGGTCGCCCAGAAGACTTCCGCGCCGGCGCCGCCCAAGCCGCCCGCGCCAAAACCAGCGCCGCCGCCGCAACCGGCGCCGGCAGCACCGGCGCCCCCAGCACCGCCGCCCTTCCAGGCGCCACCACCGGCAGTGGCGGGCGCCCAGGAGAGCTTCGCCCCGCCCCCCCCCGGCGGCAAAGGCCTGGGCAGCATTTTAGGCGGAATCAAGCAGGGTGCCGGCGCCACCGCCATGGCCGCCCTGGATCTCGGCGGCCCCACCACCCCCACCGCCCCCGAGATCCCGCCTCCGCCCCCGGAGCAGGCGGCCGCCGCCGCGCCGGCTCAAGCCTGGGGGACCCCGGAAGGGCAGACCCCGGCGCAAACGTCGCCATGGGGCGCGCCGCAGGAAGGGCAGGCTGGCTCGCCGTGGGCTGCCCCGGAGGCGCCGGCGCCGGGCGGACAGGCCGCCGTCGCCGAGCAGCCGCCTAACGGTTCGCCCTGGGGCAATCTCGATGCCATCCCCACACCCGGCCAGGGCGCTGCCCCCCGGTCCAGGGAGGGCAAATGGGGCGACCTCGACGCCATCGGCAGCGCACCGGCCCAGACGGTTGCTCCGCCGGCCAGGCCCAGCCAGTGGGGTGATCTCGACTCGATTCCCACCCCCAGCGGCGGGCCCGGCAAACCCGGGCTGGCGGCCATGGCCAAGCAGAAGGGCCCGCACGTCACCAGCCCGCTGCTCGCCTCGCTCCACAAGGACAAGGCGAAGTTCGCCGAGCCGGCGCCCGCCCCGGCCGAGTTCGTGGAAGGACCGCCGATCCAGATTGACGAAGCCCAGGCTCAGGCCAAGTTGCAGCAGATCCTCGCCTCGGCCAGCCCGACAAGCGACTACATCTTCGCCACCGCGGGGCTGGATACGCGCATGCTCGGCCGGATCGACGGCTGGGTGTCGCAGATCGAGCAGAAGGACAAGTACTTGAACGGTCACGCCCGGCAGGTAGCCGAGTATGCCACGGCGATCGCCAGGCAGGCGGGGCTTTCCGAGGAAGAGGTGGGCACGGTCAGGCTGGCGGCGCTGGTGCACGACGTCGGCAAGCTGGGCTCGGCGCCGCAGGTGCTGCAGAAGCCAGATGAGGAGCTGTCCGACGGCGAGCTTCTGCTCACCATGAAGCATCCGCTCGACGGGGCTGAGCTGCTCGAGTCCTTCCCGGATCTCAAGCATCTGGCGCCCATCGTGCGCGCGCACCACGAGGAGTACGACGGCAACGGCTATCCGGCCGGGCTCAAGGGCGAGGAGATCCCGGTTCTGGCCAGGGTCATCCACGTGGCCGACAGCTATCATCTGCTGACCAGCCCGATGCGCTTCCGCCAGGGCATGAGCCCGACCGACGCTCAGCAGGTGCTCACCAGGGGAGCGGGCAAGCAATGGGATCCGCGCTTCGTGGAGGCGCTCATCCTGGCGATCATGCAGCAGAAGGTTCCCGCTTCTTTCTAAATGGCGGCTTCCGGGTAGCCGTCCTTCCGGGATAAGGCGCAGGCAATGCGCCCCTGCGAGGTTCGCCCCGACCGCGACGAGGACGCCTGGAATCAGACGCCGATCAGGTCGCTCACGTCCATGCCGCGCAGGCTGAGGCTTATCTTGTGCTCCTTGGGCGAGAACTTCTTGATGATCGCCTTCAGCTCCTGGCCGACCTGGACAACCTCTTCCGGCTTGACGTTAGGCTGCTCGGACATCTCGACCGTGGGCAGAAGGGCGTCCACGCCCGGGTAGATCTGCACGAAGGCGCCGAAGCTCTGGATCTTGCGGACCTTGCCGTTGATGACCTGGCCTTCCTGAAACTTGTCCTCGATCTCCTTCCAGGGATCGGGCTGCATCTGCTTGAGGCTCAGGCTGATATGGCCTTTCTCCTTGTCCACCTTGAGCACCCTGGTGGAGATGATCTGCCCGACCTTGAGGACGTCCGACGGATGCGAGACGCGCTCCCAGGAGATCTCCGAGATCGGCAAAAGGCCATCCAGACCGCCCAGATCGATGAAGGCGCCGAAGTCGGCGATGCGCACCACCTCGCCGGTGACCACCTGCCCTGCCTCCAGCGTGCCCAGGATCTTCTCGCGCTGCACGGCCTTCTCTTCCTGCACGGCCAGGCGCTGGCTCAAAATGAGCTTGTTGCGCTTGGTGTCCGTCTCCAGGATCTTCATCGGGATCTCCATGCCGATGAGCTCTTCGGGCGTCGTGCCCTTCACGCGCAGCTGGCTGGCCGGGACGAACCCGCGCAGGCCGTAGACGTCGACCACCACCCCGCCTTTGACCACAGCCGAGATCTTCGCCCGTATGGTCTCGTCGCTCTTCTTCTGCTCCTCGAGCTGCACCCAGCCGCGAGCCTGGGCCACGCGCTTCAAGGAGAGCGTGAGCTGGCCGTTCTCGTTTTCCTCGCGCAGGATGTAAAACTCCAGGCGGTCACCGACCTTCATCACATCATCAATATTGTCGATGGGGATGTTGGAGATCTCCTTGAAAGGGACAAAGCCTTCCGATTTGCCGCCCACGTCCACCAGGACGCCATCCCGCTCGATGCGCACAACGTCGCCGGTGATTATGTCGCCCTGCTCGAACCTGTAATTGAACGTCTCCCCGAGAAGGCGCTCAAACTCGGAACGGGAGTTCTCCTCTATCTGCTTGTCTGACACTGAAACGGTATCTCCTTTTACAAGAATTGTGGACATTTGAACCTCGGGTACCTCCTTGTTCACCGCCCGCGGGCAGGTGGCTGTGCTTTTGGGCTCGGTGGATTCCCAGCCGGAAGTATGCGGCAGGAAAGGCCCTACCCGTTTGGTCCTACCGTCCATTGGCAACGGCGGCTCCTTTCGCGAAACCTGCACGTTGACAATCTACCCGTAAGTTTAACCACAGGTTGATGAATCTAACAATATACAACAGATGGAAGACATTCTTAAGGTTTGGGATTTTTATTTAAGCGCCCGGCCGGGTGCGCCGCCCGGGCGGGCGCCGCGCGTGCCCCGGGTGTCTTGCTGGCTTCTGGCGACGCGGGGGCGGCCGGGCAGCGGTCTGCGGTCTGCAAGACAGCGCGTCCCGCGCCGATCGGTGGCGGCAGCCGGGATTTATATGCGCGGCATACGCTTTGGATTTGCAATGGAAATTGGCTTGCTATGCCACTTAAGAAGGTGTCTCATAATTTTGACCTCGGGGCATGCAACGTCTATAATCTCAGCAACTGCTGATGGTGAGGGCGCTTCTCCGGGCCCTGTCATTCCGTAGTTCCTGCTGGATGAACTTCGCACAGGCACCAGCCTGCTTCCCCGGTTGACGAGCACGAATTAGCGAGGCACGTAAATGAAGGCACTGAACTATGCAAGCCTGAGCCTTTTGGCGGGCGCACTGATCCTGGGCGCTAATACCACCTGTGGTGCCAAACTCTTTCCGGACAACAAACCGAAGGCCGGGGCCCTGACCATCACCACCCCGACCACTCCTGAGCTGCAGGCGGCCGACGAGCGCGTCGCCAGGACCAAGCAGCAACTGGACACCGCGCGCAAGCAGCTGTCGGCCGCCAGGGCGCTGCTCCGCGCCGCCGAGGCCGACTACAGGGCGGCCCGCACGGAGCGGGAAGCGCTTGCCCTGAAGACGCATGCTCAGGGGCTGGCCGACGCTTCGGGGTTGAACGCGGCGCAGGCGCCGGCCAAGCCGGCCGACCAGGTCGCCGCCTCCACGCGCCTCTCCGCGGAGCAACAGGCGCCGGTTCCCCAGGGACAGGATGCCGGTCAGGCACGCATTCAACAGGGCGACTTCAACGCCGAGCCGGCGCCGACGGACGCCGCCGGGCTGCGGTAGGCGCCTCCGGCTGCCTCAGGGCTCAGCGGTGTTGATCCTGGTCAGGGCGTCTCTGGCGGCGGCCTGCTCGGCTTCCTTCTTGGTGTGCCCGGTGCCGGCGCCCATCACGGTCTGCCCCACCGAGACGCTGACGCTGAAGACAGGGCGGTCGTGCACGGGACCCTCGACGCCGGTGAGGCTGTAAACCGGCAGCGGCTTGGCCAACGACTGCGCCCATTCCTGCAGCCTTGCCTTGTAATTCTCCTTTGTCTCGTCGCGGTCCACGGCCGTAGCCTGGGCGCCAAAGAGGCGAATAATCAGGTGCTGCACCGGTATCAGCCCCAGGTCCATATAGGCGGCGGCGATTAGCGCCTCCAGGGCGCCGGCTGCAATCGAGGGTGTGGTGGAGACCCGCCTGCCTGTCAATATGTAGCGCCCGAGCTTCAAGCGCTCGGCCACGCCGGCCAGGGTCTTGTCACTGACAAGGACGTTGCGGATCTCGGTGAGGCTGCCTTCGCCGTAGGCGGGAAAACGCTCCAGCAGGTACTCGCTTATCACAAATTTCAACACCGAGTCGCCGAAGAATTCCAGACGCTCGTTGTCGATGCTGCCAGGGTTCTCGGCTGCATACGAGCTGTGCGTTAAAGCCTCTTCCAGAAGAGCCATTCTGCCGAAGGCAATCCCGAGCTCGCCCATGAGCTTGTCGAGCTCTCTCAAGCGCTTGGCCTGTATCGGGATTCCGGTCATGGTCATATTATAGGCACGGCGGCGGCGCATGCCCGGCGCCTGGCTGCCGGCGATCCTGGCCGCACAGGTCGAAATTCGGCGGCGGCGTTTTAAAGGATCCGGCGGGAACCTTTTGTTAATCATTGTTGAGCGATGCCCTGTTTTCCCGCCGTGGAACGTGACAGCAATCTGGCACGGCGCCCGCTATGAATCCACTATAATTTAGCCGGGGCTAGGGCCAGCCTCTATCCTGATATGCTTAAGGGCCCGGTGTGCAGGCAATACGGGCAGGCGTGGGATTTGCAGATTATGTACGACCTTCAAGTTGCGGAGATTGTTTTGTTCGTGGTTGTCGGCTTCGCCTTGCCCGGACTGGGGATGATCGGGCTCGCCTGGGCGCTGCAGAAGATCTTCGGCTTCCACACGCCCAACCCGGTGAAGAATCAACCGTACGAGTGCGGCATGGCCCCCTTGCAAGAGGCGCATCTGCAGTTTGACATCCGTTACTATCTCTATGCGCTCCTGTTCATAGTCTTCGAGATCGAGATCGTCTTTGTCCTGCCCTGGGCCCTGACCACGGACTGGCTGAAACAGAACCTACACAACCAGTGGCTGAGCCCGGTCGAGATGACGCTTTTCCTGGTCGTGCTCGGGGTCGGGCTGGCGTATGCCTGGAAGAAGGGAGCGCTCAAGTGGGAGTGACGCGTCATGAGTGAGACCGATGCCAAAATTCCAAGCGGAGCAAGCGAGTCGGTGCCGGTAAGCATCCCCGAGGAGCTGAAGGACACGGTTACCTTGACCACGCTCGACAAGGCGATCGAGCTGCTCAGCAGCGCAGTCGATCCGGTAGCCAACTGGGCCCGTTCCAATTCCGTCTGGCCGCTGACCTTCGGCACATCCTGCTGCGCCATAGAGATGATGTGCGTGGGCATGTCGGCATTCGACATCTCGCGCTTCGGCTCGGAGGTGTTCCGCGCCACGCCGCGCCAGGCCGACCTGATCATTACCGCCGGCACCATCACCCGCAAGATGGCCCCGGCCCTGGTCACGCTCTACGAGCAGCTGCCCGAGCCAAAATACGTGATCGCCATGGGAGCCTGCACCGTCACCGGTGGCATGTTCAACGACTCCTACTCGGTGGTGCAGGGCGTGGATCGCCTCATCCCCGTGGATGTCTATCTGCCGGGTTGCCCGCCGCGTCCGGAAGGGATCCTCGACGCCCTGCTCAAGCTGCAGCAGAAGATAAGGACCGAGTCGCTGGCCGAGCGCCGCAAGCGCGCCTACCGGCAGCGGGCCGTGCGCTACGTGGATTACGACACCGGGCGGCCGGTGGAGGATCTGGTGGCCGAGGCCAGGATGGAGACCGCCGAGGCGCTGGCGGAGGCGACGGGCTATGCGCTCGACCATCAGGTGAGGAAAGTGTAGCGGAGGGTTCATCTCCCCGTTCCCGAGCCTGCTCTGGCAGGGATGGGTCGGTCAGGAGGCGGAGCGACAGGCAAGAAGGACGAAGATGAGCGAAGGTCACGAGCCGGAAAAAGCGGAAGCAAAAGATGAGCTTAAGGCAGGCCCCTTCGGGCAGTTCCTCGAGGAGCACGGCATACCGAGCCGGCGCCTCCCGGACAGCTGCGGCGTCGAGACGATCGAGCTCGATGGCAAGCACCTGGAGGCGGCAATGAAGCGCCTGCGCAACAGCCACGAGATCGCGCTCAACTTCCTGGTGTCGGTCGCCGGCGTCGACTCGCCCGAGACCTACGACTCCGTCTATCACCTCTGGTCCTACAGCAACCTCAACGAGCTGGTGGTGAAGGTGCGTGTTCCCAAGGCGTCGGTGCCGGAGGACAGGCTGCCCCTGGTGCCCAGCCTGGCCCCTTTTTGGCCGGCGGCCAACTGGCACGAGCGGGAGACCTACGACCTGGTGGGCATCCGCTACGTCGGGCACCCGTACCTCAGGCGGATCTTGAACCCCTGGGACTGGGAGGGGCATCCGCTGCGGCGCGATTACAAGCAGCTGGTCGACGCCCTCAACGACAAGAACCAATTCAGCATGCGCTAGTAGACGAGGCCGCCATCATGTCAACGGAAACCACCAGCTTGCCTGCCACCGGTCGCCTGAAGACCGACGAGATGATCATCAATATGGGACCGCAGCACCCGGCCACGCACGGCGTGCTGCGCCTGCTGGTCACGCTCGACGGGGAGTTTGTCAAGCATGTCGAGCCGGTGATCGGGCACCTGCACCGGGCGCAGGAGTGGCAGGGGCAGAACCGCACCTGGTTCCAGTACCAGGCGCTCATCGACCGGGTCGATTATCTTTCGGGGATGTTCACCTCCTGGGCGCTCTGCCGGGCGGCCGAGAAGATAGACGGCACCGAGATACCGCTGCGCGCCGAGTACATGCGCGTTATGGTCGCCGAAATGAACCGCATCACCTCGCACCTGCTGTGGCTGGGGACGTACCTCATCGACCTGGGGGCGATGTTCGGCTTCCCCTTCTATCCGTTTCGCGAGCGGGAGAAGCTGCTTGACCTGCTGGAGGCGATATCCGGCCAGCGGATGATGTTCAACTACATAAGGATAGGCGGCGTGCAGGCGGAAGCCCCGCCCGGCTGGTTCGCCAGGCTCAAGGCCTTTACCGAGGAGTTTCCCCAGCGCGTCGACGAGTACGAGGCGATCGTCACCCAGAACCCGATCTTCCTCAAGCGCACGAAAGGGGTGGGCATCCTCAAGAAGCAGGTGGCCATGGATTACGGGGTCACGGGCCCGAGCCTGCGAGCTTCCGGCGTGCCCTTCGACCTGCGCAAGGTGAAGCCATATTCGGTATACGATCGCCTGAACTTCGAGGTGCCGGTGTTCGACGGCGACGGCGACACCTGGGACCGCTACATGTGCCGCATCAGGGAGATGCGCCAGTCGAACGAGATCATCAAGCAGTGCATGGAGCAGATCCCCGGCGGCAGCTCCGATGAGCTGCGCGAGAAGCGCAAGGCCTGCAACTCCTGCGACAAGGCCGACTGCCCGAACTGCGGCGGCGACCTCAGGATCATGACCAAGAAGCAGAACGCCGGCCTGCGCATAAAGGCCGGCGAGGGCTTCGCCGCCGTCGAGTCGCCGCGCGGCACCCTGGGCTGTTACATCATCTCGACCGGCGGGGACACCGCCTACCGGATCAAGTGGCGCAACCCCTCCTTCAGCAATCTCGCGGTGCTGCCGGTGCTGTTGCTCGATCACCCGATTGCCGACATCATGGCCATCTTCGGCTCAATTGATGTGATCCTTCCCGACGTCGATCGCTGAGGTGCCAATTGAATTCAGCCGTATTTGAAGTTAGTAAATTCGCCCGCCTGGCAGTTACCTGGGTGTGCATCATATTTGGTGCGGTCTGGCTGGCCTGCTGGCTGGTCGGGGTTTTCATCCCGGCGCTTATAACCCAGGCGGCGGCCTCCAGCACGGCCGGGCAATACTGGGCCGAGATCTGCCGGGCGCTGGTGCCGCTGGTGGCGGTGGCCGTGTTCATCCCGATTAACGCCATGTTCATGGTGCTGGCCGAGCGGCGGGCCCTTGCCCTTTTTACCGTGCGCAAGGGCCCGAACCGGGTCGGGCCGGACGGCCTGCTGCAGACGGCCGCCGACGCGGTGAAGCTGCTTTTCAAGGAGGACATCACCCCGCGCGGCGCCGACGCGCTCATGTTCACCCTGGCGCCGATCATCTTCTTTGCCCCCTCGATCATCGCGGTTATCCCGCTTCTGGCGGCGGTCTCCGGCAACCACCCGCTTTTCGGGATCGCCAACATACCGACCGGCATTTTCTACGTCCTGGCCGTCTCCTCGATTCCGGTGGTCGGGATCGTCATGGGAAGCTGGGCCAGCAACAACAAGTACTCGCTGGTCGGCGGCCTGCGCAGCGCCGCGCAGGCGATCAGCTACGAGATACCGCTGGTGCTGGCGATCGTCACCGTCTGCCTGATGGCCGGCACGCTCGACGTGGTGCAGATCGCCGACATGCAGAAGGGCCCGTTCTGGAACTGGTTCCTCTTCGGCAACGGGGCGCTCGCGCACGTGAAGGACGGCCCGGTGGCCGCCGTGGCCGCGATCTTGCTTTTGCTTTGTTGCCTCCTGCTTTTCCTCATCTACATAACCGGCGCCTGCGCCGAGGTCAACCGCATCCCCTTCGATCTGCCGGAGGCGGAATCGGAGCTCGTGAGCGGTTACAACACCGAATACAGCGGCATCAAATTCGCCATCTTCTTCCTGGCGGAATTCACCAATCTCTTTGTCGTCTGCACGATCGCCGCCGTCATGTTCCTGGGCGGCGGGCACTCGCCCTTCGGCAGCCACGTGGAGACCGGCTTCATCAACTGGCTTGGCGCCCAACTTCAGTCGCTGCCAGGCAGCGCTCAAGTGCTTTCACCGGCCTGGCTGGTCAACTCGCTTGTCGATCCGTCCACGCTTTCGCAGGCGATCTGGATAATTCTCAAGGTTTACACGCTGGTTGTCTTTGCCATCCTGGTGCGGGCGACCTTGCCCCGCTTCCGGATCGATCAGCTGATGGACTTCGGCTGGAAGAGGCTCATCCCTCTTGCTCTGATTCTTCTTGTCGCCGTCACCTTTTTGAGGGAGCTCCTGTAATCAATGTTGGGTTTAGTCGGTCAGGCCGTAGAAGGCATCTATCAGGTATGCAGGGGGCTGTGGACAGTCTTCAAGCATTCCGGGCGTCCGCCCACCACCAAGGAGTATCCGGACATCATGCCGGATCTGCCCGGCCGGTTCCGCGGGCGGCTGGCCCTTGCCGTGCACCCGGAGACCGGCGAGCACCTGTGCATCTCCTGCCGGCAGTGCGAGCGTGTCTGTCCGGACAAGTGCATCGAGATCACAGCCCACAAGAGCCCGGAAACCAACAAGCTCGAGCTCATCGAGTTCAAGATCGATCACGGTCTGTGCATGTTCTGCGGGCTGTGCACGGAGGTCTGTCCGACCTCCTGCATCATCAACACCAATGATTTCGAGATGTCCGACTACAGCCGGGAGGCCTTGATTTATGACCTGCGCCGGCTGACGCTCAGCAAGGAGGAGTCCGTTCATTACTTCAGCAAGAAAGAGCTGACCCCGCCGAAGCCCAAGCCGAAACCGGCTGCCAAGCCTGCCGCCGCCGGCGCCGCAGCGCCCGCCAGGCCAGCACCGGCCGCCAGGGCAGAAGAAGGTGAGGCGGCAAAGCCGGCAGCAGCCAAAGCGCCGCCGGAAAAAAAGGAGCAAGCACAGCCTGCAGGAGAGGCTGCCAGGCCGTCCGAGGCCAAGGCCCCGCCGGAGAAGAAGGAAGAGAAAGCCCCGCCCGCAGGCGAGGCCGCCGCGCCGGCCGGGGGGCAGGATGCGCCGGGCGACAAGCAGGACAAGCCCAAGCCGGAAGCGGGCGGCACGCAATAAAGGAGAATCGCAAGCATGGAGGGTCTCAATCTCCTCAGCCAGTGGGCGCAGGCCAATGTCGAGCAGATAATTTTCTATCTGCTGGCGATTGTGGCCATACCGCTTGCCTACGGCGTCATCTTCGATCGCAATATCATTCGCAGCGGCTTCCTCCTGATTGGAGTTTTCGCCACCATCGCCGGTCTTTTCCTTCTGCTGCAGGCGCAATTTCTGGCCATGGTGCAGATCCTGCTCTACGGGGTGGCGATAACTCTCGTGGTGGTAATTGCGCTCATGCTCACCAACCCGCGCCTGGAAAGGGAGGCGAGCACCTCTCTGCCCAGCCAGCGCGCGCCGGCCGCCGTGGTGTCGGTCCTCGTATTCCTGTGCATCTATCTGTCATTGCGTCCGCGCGTGGGCTGGCCGGTGAGCACCTCCCTGCCCCCGGATCCGGCGCAAAACGCCAGGGACCTGGGCATCTACCTGATGACCCAGTATTCTTTGCCCTTCGAGTTTGCCTCCATCCTGCTTCTGGCTGCTCTGATAGGGGCTATCATGCTGGCCAAGTCCGATGCTCCGGCAGCGGCCAGGCAAGTGGGGGAGGAGAAACCAGTTTCCAGCGAGAGGACGGATGATGTCGTCAAAGTCTAGGTTTTACGCCATTCTCTATTTCGGTGTCGCCGCGATCATAACCGCGCTATTCTGCACCGATCAGCTCGGCGGCATGCTTGCCGCATCCGGGCTGCCCGCCTATCGCGCGGATGTGGTCGCCTTCCTGGCCATCGTGGCCGTCGCCCTGGTGTCGATGGCTTTCGGAGGGCATAAGCAGGGAATCGTGATAGGGGCCACGCTCGCCTCATTTCTGGTCTTGACCGCGCACCAGGAGCAGATGCTGGTGCGTTATATCTCGCTGGGGGCGGTGCTCTTCGCCATCGGCATCTACGGCATGGTGACGTCGCGCAACGCGATAAGGATGCTCATCTCGATCGAGCTCCTGATCAACGCCGCCAACATCAATTTCCTCACCTTCGCCAGAACCGTGGACCCATCGGAGATCCGCGGTCAGGTCTTCGCCATCTTCGTGCTCACCGTGGCTGCCGCCGAGGCGGCGGTCGGTCTGGCTATCGTGCTGGCCATCTACCGCAACATGTCCACGGTCGACATGGAGAAGTTCAATCTCCTCAAGTGGTGAGCCCGGTCAGCGCTGCCTGTCGACCAGGACCCGCCAGTCCCAGATGAGCCCGCGGCCTGCTGCCGCCTGTCCGACCGGCACCATGAAGGCGTCCAGCTTGCCGCTGTCGATGCGGTCGAGAACGTCCGCCGGCGTCAGGCGCAGCCTGGTGGCAGCCTCGCCCACGGAGACGGCGGCGCCGGGAACCCGGGCCCGGTCTGTCATCTCGACCAGTCGATTGAGGTTTTCTACCGGCGAGTGGAAGGTGTTGTCTCCCAGCCAGCGATCGATGAGGCTGCCGTGGCTGGCCATCACCGTGCCGATCACCCGCCCGTCTTCGTGCAGCACCGGACCGCCGGACATGCCCCCGTCGCCGACGCCGCCGCTGAGCACGCGCGGCGGCAGCGCCGCCGTCTCGGCGCCCGTGCTGGTCAGGTAGGTGAGCCGCTTGCCGCCTACCCCCTCGACGTTCTCAAAGAAGCCGGTGCGAATGGCCAGATGCTGTCCGCCGGGAATACCCACGGCGGCTCCGGCGTAGCCCCTCCCCATGCGCAGGGGATCGGTGGAATAGGCGCGCGGCAGCGGCGTGAACATGCCGGGCGAGCCCGGCTCCGCCTCGAGCAGCGCCACGTCCGCGCTCGGCAGGCCGGCCACCGGGCGCGCGGTAAGCCTTGTGCCGGCGGCGTTATCCAGGCTGAGCCTCATGGAGGAGTCGGCGACGTGGAAGGCGGTGGCGAACCGGCCGTCGGCGGCGACCGCAAATCCCGAGCCGTTCATGTGCACTACCCGTCCGTCCTGCAGGAACTCCGGTCCCCGAATGCGGAAGACGCTCTCCTGTGCCGGCCCGCGCAGGTTGGTCTTGATGGCGTCCGAGTAATTGGCGATCGCCCCGAACTTGGCCCCGAAGAGGCCGGGCGTCATGGTCAGCGCGGTGTCGACGACAAACGGGGCAACCGTGCCGGCAATCCTGGCCTTGTTTTGCTCCAGGTGGTTCGGCGAGTTCCAGGTATCGGCGGCTGCCTGCCAGACCGTTCCGGCCTGCGTGCTCACATCGCGCAGGAAGCTGAAGGTAAGGGCGGCGCCGGTGGTCTTCGCCCCCAGGGAGAAGAGCAGCGTCCGGCTGCCCGAGAAGCGGGCAAGCGTATAGCCGGCGACAGCCGCCCCGGCTACTTCCGCCAGCGTCGTCCAGGGATGGTCCAGGCGGTCCTGCACGGCCCTGTCCAGCCCGCTGGCGATCCCGCCGCCAAAGAGATCCAGCTCGCGCCCGAGCCGTGACCACAGCGAATCGCTCTCCTTGGCCTGCCCTGCCGCGTCAGCAGCATGAAGCCGCCCCTGCTCTAAAGATGAACCCATCAAACGCCCTTACCCGCACGCGACTGCCTGATCATGCCCGGATCATATGTGCTGCCCGAGACCGCTTCAATGGGGAACCTACGTACGCCAGATCGTGAGCCCGCAGGGGCGCATTGCCTGCGCCCAACTCCGCCTGCGCGCATCCGAGCTTAAATCCTCACGGCCTGGCGGAGGAAGCCGCCCGCCCAGTCGTGCAGCTGATTCCAGCTCACGACGTGCCGCATGGAAAGCATTCGCCGGTGCTTCTCCTCGAAGCTCATGGTGAGGGCCCGCGCGATAGCCTGGGCGATCTCCTTAGGATCGCCGGGGTCGACCAGAAGCGCGCCCAGCGAAAGCTCATCGGCGCAGCCGGCCTGCCTGCTCAAAACCAGCACCCCCTGCTCGTCCTGCCGGCAGGCGACGAACTCCTTGGCGATCAGGTTCAAGCCGTCGCGCACCGGCGTCACGGCCAGGACGTCGGCGGTCTGATACCAGGCGGCCAGCTCTGACTGGTCCAGGTGACCATTGAGCCAGAGGATCGGCTCCCAGCCGTCCAGGTGGAACTTCTGGTTAATCTCCTTTACCCTGGCTTCCACCCGGCGTACGTAATCGGCGAAGTCGTTGCTGGGCGCCTGCGGCGCCTGCGCCAGTTGAACGTAGTGAAAGCGCCTGTGCCAGCCGGGATTCTCTTCCAGGAAACCGGCAAGCCCGTTGAGCTTTTCCAGCACGCCTTTCGAGTAGTCGAGCCGGTCGATGCCGAGAATGATCTGATTGGCCAGCTTGAACTTCTTGGGAATGGCGGCGGCCCGCGGCCTGTTGGCCTTGGCCAGCCGCTGCCAGTAAGCAAAATCCAGCCCGAGCGGCATGACGATCACCCTGGTGGTGCTCCTGCCGACGCGGACCTCCATCTTGAGGACGTCCACCACCGCTTCCGGGAGCAGCTCCTGCACGGAGTTGAGAAAGTTCGTCGCGTATTCCGTCGTGTGGAAGCCGACGAGTCGGTTGGTGAGGAGCGATTCGACGATCTCCCCGGCCACGGGGGAGCCTGCCATCACCTGTGGTGCCGGCCAGGGCACGTGCCAGAAGTGGCAGGGAATCGAGCCGGCCTCGTGAGCGATGAGTGGGGCGACCAGCGCCATCTGGTAGTCGTGGATCCAGCACAGGGTCGGGTAGCTTGGCGAGGGCAGGCGCAGCGCGGCGGCGGCCATCGATTGCGAAAGCTGCTGGAATCCCCGCCAGGACTGGGAATCGAACTGAGCACGCTCCGGCATGCCGTGCAGCAAAGGCCAGAGATACTCCAGGCAGGCCCTTTCGTGCAGCTCGACCAGGGCATCCGGCAGCTCGGGGCGATGGAAGGTGAAGCCGGGCACGCGGCGGTGCTGCGAGGAAGGCAGCCCCGAGAGAGCCAGCCACTGAATCTTGGTGCCCAGCTGCCGGGTGATCGGCTCCAGGCTGGCCGGCACGCCACCGCTCTCGCCGGGACCGCGATAGGAGATTACCTTGAGGGCCGGCAGGTGCAGTTGCAGCTCGCCGAGATCCTCCCTTGTGATCGGGGAAAGCAAGGATGGCTGCTGCGCGACTGCTGACATCTGGTACCTCTCAGGCGAGCTCTCGGGAGCCGGCCTCGACGACCTCGGAGTGATAAGACGACGCAATCGGCAACAACGCCCGTGATTGGCACAGGTGCTGTATATAGATCGCTCTTTATAAAGGTAATCTAAATGCCCATGGTAATCAAGCTGTCATAACCAGGATTAACCACAACTTAAAGGGCGGGGCGGGCGGCCGGTTAAACGGTCCGGCTGATACCGCCTGCGGTGGCAGCCCGTGTTGCGGATCCGCCCGCCCGGACCTGCCCGGATCCGTGTACGTAGATTCCCCATTGAAACCAGCCGGGGAGAACCATACGATCCTCGAACCTTCAGGGAATCGCATCTGGGGTGAACGGGTGGTATCCGAAGCTCGATTGGCGACCGGCGACATAGCAGCCAGCAGCCCAGCGCAAGCAGGGGAGCCGGGTGCCTGGCAGGCTCTTTCGCGGTGGGCTCAAGTGGAAGCGCGGCGGTCCGACGGTCCGAGGCAGCAAAAGGCAGACGCTTCCCGGCAGCCGGAACACCACAATCAGCCGGCGCTTGCCGCGACGGCGCCGGTGTTGGATCTGCCCCTGCCCACCGGCAATTACAACCCGCTCGTCACCGGGCTCCTGGGACGGGTGACCTATCTGGGGACCACCGGCAAGCTTTTCATTGAGGATTCGGCCTGGAAGGGGCAACTGGCCGGAGCCGGCCCGGTCGGCCGGCAGCTGCTGGAGCGGATGTCCGCGCTGGAAGCCAGGGGCTGGAGCATCGGCAATTTAAGCATGCAGGATCCCTTCTGGAAGCTGACGGGCAAGGGACTCCTCGGACGCTCGCTCCGCAAGCTGAGCCTGGGCGGTTACCACTGGGACTGGGACATGCAGCGGGATATCCCGGTCAAGAGAATCGCCATCAACGAGGGGCTGGTCAGCGCCGCCGGCAGCATGGGCATGACCTACGGCAACACCACGCCGGCAAAGACGATGGCCACGCTCATGGCGCACGAGCTCGGCCACGAGGACGGGATCATCAGGGATTTCGGCGCGGATTGGAAGCAGGTGGCCTCCAGGCTGACCCCGGAAGAGCAGCAGATCCTGGCCAGAAGAATGCTGGCCACCGAGACCAACGCTATTGTCAGCCAGCTTTACGTGGCCGACGCCATCGGAGAGCACAGCTTCACGACCGACAGGATGAAGGCCGCGCTGGTGCGGGGCGATCTGGGCGCCTTCATCCACAGCACGTGGGGCAAATCCGGCGGCTCCTATGGTGCCTTCGGCACTATGAGCCGCGGCGAGGCGAAGCAGTTCGTCAACGACTACCTGGCCAGCACCTACGGCTCCGAGTTGATCGATCCGCGGACGGGGAAGATCCGGGAGTTCGATCTCACGCGCGGGCAGGGACATCAGTTTGGCACCATCAGCGGTGACGAAACCCTGGCCGCGCGCATGGCCGAGACCAGGCAGGGGGTGACGCCGCCCGACAGCGCGCTTGGCAGGTTTTTCGCCGAAAGCGCAACCGGCCGCTGGGCGCTCAGGGGCGCCGGTGCGCTGGGTGCCCTGGCGATCATCGGCACGGTCGCCGACGTCGGCGGCGCCTTTCGCAAGAGCCCGGCAGCCGGCTTCGGCCGTGTCGGCCGCGTGGGCGCGGACTGGGCCGGCTACGAGGCCGGAAGCGCCGCCGGCGGTCTCCTCGGCCGATCGCTTCTTTCTGTATCCGAGCGAACGCCAGGCTTTCTCGGGGCGGCTTTGATCATAGGCGGCGGCTATGTGGGCGCGCAGGTGCTGGATTCGTACCTGGGCGGCAAGATCGAGCAAACAGTCACGTCAGCGATCGGTTCGCTGACCAGGCGCTTTCATCTCTGAGCCGATAGAGCTTCCTGACGGGTAAGTCCAAATTGATAGTACCGGGCTTCGCTCGTCTTGACTTTCGCATCTAAATCGCCGGTTTACCGAAGGCACAAATCCCGGTTCGCCTTTGCGCATATGCCTGATTGAGCTGAATTCGCATATTCACGCGGCTCGAGTAGTGCTTCGTTATCTGAAGTGGACGGCTGACTGACACCGGCTGCTCCGGCTGATCGGGCAAGCTGACGATTTAAATTTCACCCGATCTGTTGATCGGGCGGGAAAGAACCTGCCTTCCTTCCGCTGAGCGCGCCAGGGCCGCCACTGCTGATTCAAATTTTGCGGGTGAAAGCCGCAGCCCATGCTAGAAGGGCGAGGAGCGGCTTGCCAGGTGTTGACCGGGCAGCAAAAACAACTACACTCAAAATAAAACGTCTTCTCTATCCACCGGTCTCAATACTGTCGGCTGAATTTGGGGGTGTGAGATGAATATCCGATTTGAGCGCGGATTTTCAAGAGCGCCGCTGGTAATATTCATCCTTTTGCAGTTTGCCGCGACCACAGGCTATCCGGCGACGGCGCAAGATCGGCTGGCAGGCGCGCAAAGGCCTGTTTTTGAGGGCGGCTCATTTCGCATAGTCTCCGAGTTTCCGGTGGAAAGGCGTCAGGTTGAGAAACTCCACCGTCTTGCTGTTTCCGCATATCACTTTGCCATCGCCCACAGCAAAGGCGCGGAGCAGGTGGCGGCAGCTAAGCCGGTAACCTTACATATTATTTCGAAGGAGGACATGCGAAAAAAGATGCAGGGTGCCGCTGCGGTGACCGTGGGACCGGACGATGTGTTCATCGGCAGCAAGGCGCTGAATCCCGACCCCGTGCAGTTCGGGGGGGTGCTGGCGCACGAGCTGACCCATCTGTTGCACAACCGCATGGGTGGCCACCTGCCGAGGTTTCTCGAAGAGGGCTTTGCCGGGTGCGTGCAGTACCGGTACATCCTGGAGGCGGGGCGCACGACAGCGGAATCGCTTAAACAAATGCGCCGCTCCTATAATTTTACGACAGGTGTGGATGCACGGTTGGCTCGCCATGTCGTTGATGACGTCATTGCCGGGTTCGGCGGCGACAATCAGAAGCCCCAGGGTATAAACAAAGACGAAGTCACCGGGCAGTTGTTCGTCGAGTTCTTGCGCACACGGCTTATGCAGCACGGTGCTCCTCAAGTGTTCGAGAAGCTTAGCGCGATAATCTCAGCTCTGCCGAAGGACCTGAAAGTAAAAAGTCCAGACTACATGCCCCAATTCACATCTCAGTTTGAGCAACAGTTCGGCGTACCATGGCCGCAAGCAAAAGGCGAATTCGTCGCTTACATCAGACGCACCGAAAACAAACCGCGCAGGCGCCTGCAAGGCACGATCTGGGAAGCCAACCCATTCAACAGATGAACTCATGCCAGCTCACCGGCGGCGCGAAGTATAATTGCGAAGTTAAGACAGCCGGCCACTGGCTCCGGATCTGCCACCAAAGACAATTACTTCACGGCCGCGACCAGCAAAGAGAAGGTACGTCGGCCGTCGCAGAGGATTGCGTGATGCCTTTGAAGCATTCGAATCATTGTTCCAAGCTCTTGCCGCAGCGACGTCCGCCGAATGCGGACGATGCTCCCCGGAGTTGCGTGAAGCAAATTGTCGCCGCGGGTTGGAGGCAAGCGTTCTGACGTCAGCCCGGGGGAATCGACATATGCCCCTTGGAGATGCAACAGGGCAAGACGGTTTCCTACCGGCTTCTGCCTGATTTGCGGGTCTTCACTGGGGTTCGAGCAGCCCGGGCAGGTCCAGGACCTCGATGCGCCCGGCCTGCAGATCCACCTTCGGCACCAGGTGCTGCACAAATGGAACCAGGATTGTCTTGCCTTGCCGGTTGCCGGCCGGCTGGATCTCGAGCATCTGGTTGCCACCATCCACGACGGCAATCACTTTTCCGATGATGTCACCGCCCGTGGTGTAAGCCTCCAGCCCGACCAGATCGGACACCCACCACTCGTCCTCGGAAAGCGGCGCCAGCTGTTCGCGGGACACAAAGATTTGCGCGCCGGCGAGAAACTCGACGGCCGTGCGATCGCGCCATTCTTCAAAGGCGATGAATAGCAGGCGCCGGCTCAAGCGCACGGATCTGACGCCGGCGTGGAGCGTGCGGCTGTCCGGCAGGCGGATCTCCACGCTCTTCATCTCCAGGAGCAGGTCCGGGCTGTTGGTCGCCGGGACAATCTTCACCTCGCCCCGCAGCCCGTGGAAACCGACCACCTCGCCCACGGCGAAAGGACCCTGCCCTGCCGCCGCGGTCATGGGTTCAGGCTTACCCTGGCGCCGGGCACAGGCAGCGGCCGCGCCTCCTCCTTCCAGCGCTTGAACAGGCTGTGGTCGAAGCCGAACTGATCGAGCACGCGCCCGACCACGAAATCTATCTGATCCGAGATCGTCTGCGGGCGGTGATAGAAGCCCGGCGAGGCACAGGCGACCACGGCCCCTGCCTCCGACAGGGTAAGCATGTTCTTGAGCTGAATATGCCCGAAGGGCATCTCGCGCACCAGAACCAGAAGCGGCCGCCGCTCCTTCAGGGAGACAGCGGCTGCGCGGTGGATCAGGTTTTCGGTCAAACCGTGGGCCAGCGCCCCCAGCGTGCCGAGGCTGCAGGGCACCACTGCCATGCCGCATGTGCGGTAGGAGCCGCTGGCGACTGGCGCGCCGTAATCGTTCAATCTGTGAAGGGTGACCGGGCTGCCCGGCGGCAGCTCGAGATAGGCGAGCAGATCGGCTTTCAGATCGCCTGCGAGCTGGAGGTCCATCTCCTCGCGCATGACCTGGCAGGCGGCCTGGGATACGAGCAGATCGACCGGTTGCCCGGCCTCCAGCAGATACTGCAGCAGGCGCAGCCCATAGATAGAGCCGCTGGCCCCGGTAATGGCCAGGACGAAAGGAAGCTGTCTGTCGGGCGGGTGATTCATGGCCGGCTGATTTTCAAGACAAACCCAGATTATATAACCAACCGAGGCGCTGGTGGCCGGTTGACCGCCGGGTCCCGTTGCCGGCGGCTCAAAAAGCGCTGTCCGGGCCGGGCGGCTGTCCGGTGGGGGCGGAAGCGGGCGGCTCCATCGGGTTGTAGCTTCCGGGCGGCGCGGGCTCTGTGCCACCGCTGGTGGTGCCAGCCGGCGGCGAGCCTGCCGGGGCGAACCGGCGGCCGGCAGCGCTTCCTTCCTCCGGGAAGCCGGAGGGCGCCGGCTGAGGACCGCCGACTTCCGAGCCCGGGGCGACCGGGTTGACGCCTATCTTGAAGGGGGCGTCGAGTTTTATCGTCAGCGGCGAGCCGCTGTCGATGTAGAGGTCGTGATCCCGCTTTACCAGCGAGCGAATCTCCGGGGCGCCGTATCTTTGCATGCCGGCCTGATTGGCATTGCCGTAGATCGGATCCTTCATCATCATCTGCCTGGTGACGACTGTCGGCGCCCGCCCGGCCATCCGGCGCGCGCGGTCGGCCATGCCGGGGGCGACCGCCTCGAAGCTGGCCGCCGATCCCATGTAGCCGACGCTGCCGCCCAGGGCCGGGTTGGGCATGCGCCTGCCTGCCCAGATCGACTCGCCGGCAATCGAGGCCACCAGCGGATAGGTCATGCCGTCAGGGGTCTTAAGCCCGGTGAGCTGCACCCGCAGCTTGCCGTTCGGCTTCGGCGTGTGCCGCTGGTGGGGAAGCTTGTTCGATGGTATGGCCTCCACCACCTCGCCGATGACCTGCGAGCCGGCCGGGATGATCACGTCGACCCCGTTGGCCAGCACCGGCGCCGAGAGCGTGATTGTGAAGCGCTCACCCTGATGGCTGGTTCTGGAGCCGACCGATTTGTCGATTCTGCCCTCGAACACCGTGCCGGGCGGCAAGATAACCGTCTTGCCGGACATGCTCGAGGGCGCGCGGTAGAAGGTCTCCGGGTTGGCATTCGGCTGGGCGGCAACTGGCTGCCCGCAACACGCAAGGGCGGCCAGCAAGGCTGTGATCCGGGTTCGAGTCGATATTGCGCGCACCGGTAACCTCAAGAAATCTTATCCTGGCCGCTTGCGCCCTCGGCCGCGGGGCCTTCATCATGCGGTGCCGCGCCGGCGCCGCCTGCCGAAGCTATCCTCTTCCTGGTCAGCACGATTGCCGCCGCCCTGGCCGCCACCACGACCACCACGACAAAGACGCCCAGCCGCCACAGGCCGGCCAGGTAGCGCAACAGGTCCGGCATCATGATGCAGAAGGCGGCCCCTACCACCAGCGCTCCGGCGACGAACTTCAGGGCCTGGGTGTTGAGGGCCGCTCTCACCGTCAAAACTCTTTGTTCAGGTACTGCTCGTACTGGGCGAGGATAATCGGGGCCACCAGCCTGGTGCCGGCCCAGTAGGAGCCCAGCCCGAGCGCCGGCACGCCCACCAGGCGGATGAGCGGCGGCATGAAGCCGTAGAAGAACATGATCACGACCACCGTGACGCCCACTGTGACGATCATGCACAGCCGGGTGACCACCGCCTCCTGATCCGCCCGCGGCATGCGCTTCCAGGCGGCGGCCAGCGTGGCCTTGTAGTTGGCCCATATGTTCTTGAGCCCGGCCCGGGAGTGCTGCCAGGCTTCGGTCTCCTGTATGTTCCGCGGCCCCTGCCCGCGGGCCGGTGCCCCCGGGCGGACTGCCGGCGCACGGCCGGCCTCCGGGCTCATGTCGATATTGTCGCCGGCGGCGCCACCTGCCGTCCGCGCGGGGCGGTTGCTGCCGCCGCTGCCGTCGTCCTTCCTGGCGCCCCTAAGTTTTTTCAGGTCCATCGCGTATGACCTCACCGGTTCCGATTGCCGCCCATCTGATTCTACTTCTTCGCCCTGGCCTTCTCCAGCCTCTTCTTCAGTTTATCCAGATCGACCTCCACCTCCTTGCGCTGGGGATTGGCGTCGTCGGCCGCCTCCAGAAAGCAGATGGCGTAGTTTATCGCCTTTTCGGCCTGGTCATGGCTGGGCTTCCTGGCCTTGCCGAAGAGCGTGAACAATCCATAGTAAGCGTTCGGGTACTGCGGGTCGGCAATCAGCGCCTGCTTGTAGTGATCGACGGCCACCTCGGGCATCTGGCGGGTGGCGTCTCCGAGCTTGGTCTGCCGGGCCGCCTCGTTGCGCTGGGTGATGATCTTGCTTATCCCCTGCTCGGCCCGCGCCGAGACCTCGGGGATCTCCTTGGCGTACGTGTAGGCTTGCTCGGCTGACTTCAGGTCGCCGTCGTTGAAGGCCTGCTCGCCCAGGGTGAGCAGGTTGTACGGGTCGTCGCGGTGCTGGTTGATGACCTGCGAGAAGTGCTGGCGCGCCTCGCGGAAGTGGTTGGCGGCCAGCGCCTTCTCGCCCTCGGACAGCTCGATGCTCTCCTGCAGCTCCTTGGTTCCGGCCTTTATCACCTTGCCCTGCACGTGCTGCTCGGTGACCACGGTCTGCAGCTGTTCCATGAGCTGCTGCCAGCCGGGCGGGTACTGTCCTTCCTTGCGCGCCTTGCGGAAGTAGACGCGCGACAGCCCGAGCAGCGCGCTCGGGTCGTCGGGCTGCGAGGCGAGGATGGTGCGATATTCGCTCTCGGCGACATCGAGCTTGTCCTGGCGCAGGGCCAGCTCGGCAAGCCGGCTGCGCAGCGGCATGTCGTTGGGCAGGATCTCCAGGGCGTTGTGCAGTTCGGAGATGGCCAGCTCGCCGTCCCCGCGCATGGCATAGTAGTCGGCCAGCCGCTTGTAGGGGTCCGGGTTGTGCGGCTCGCGCCTGATCGACTCGCGCCAGTCGGCAAGGGCTCCGGTGCCGTCGCCCTGCTTGCGGTAGATGTCGCCGCGCACCTGGTACCAGTCGGGCGTCCGGTACTGCTCGGGAATGTTGCCCAGCTCCATGAAGGCCTCCTCGTGCTTGCCCTGGTTGGTGAGGAGGACGGCCTTCTGCAGAAAGGCTGGGTAATAGTGGCCGTTCATCTGCAAGGCCTTGTCCACCGCCTCCTCGGCCTCCTTGTCCCTGGGATCGAGCTTGAGCAGCGCCTGGGCGAGCAGGGTCAGGTTGACCGGGTTCTCGGCGATCGCCACCGCCTTCTTGAGCGGGTCGAGAGCGCCCTCGACGTTGTCCTGGGCCATCCTCACCAGGCCGAGCGTCTGCTGGGCGATGAGGATATCCGGGTTGGCGGCGATCGCCTTCTGGCAGAAGTTCTCGGCCGCCTCCAGGTAGAGGTCGCGCTTGGCAGGCGAGGCCACCGTTTTGGAGTGCACGAAGGAGACGTAGCCGGCGGCGGCGATCACGTTGGGGTTGTCGGCGAACTTTCCTTTGGCCTGGCGCAGTACCTTCTCGGCCTCCAGTATCTTGGCAGGCCACGCCTGCTTGGCCAGCGACACGGCCAGCCCGGCGTAGGCATCGCCGGTGGTGTCATCGTCGAGCAGCTCGCGGTAAGCCTCCTCGGCATCCTTGTATTTGTTGTGCAGGAGAAGATTGTCGGCGTCCGCCATGCTGCCGGCTGTTGCCGAAAGCGGGCACAAAAGCAGGCTTGCGAAGAGGAGTGCCGGCAGCCGGCAGGCGGTTAGTCTCATTTCTTGACCGATCCTGATTTACCCTGGGCCAGCTCCGTCGCCTTCTTCTGCTCCTTGTCCGCCCCTTTGGCGTCCCCCATCTTTCGCAGGATATCGGAAAGCTTCTGGTGGACGATCGGTTTGCCGGGGGCGATGCTGAGCGCTTCCCGCAAGCTGGCGGCGGCGCCCACCAGATCGCCCTGCTGCACCTTGGCGTCAGCGTCCTTGAGCAGCGGCTGGATGCGCGAGTCGGAGACGGTGTCCAGGGCGTCGTCCGCGCCCGGCTCCTTGAGCAGGGCGGCCTGGCGGTAAGCGACGATCGCCTGGTCGAGGTCGCCCTTCTTCTCGTAAGTGTTCCCCAGCAGGAGCCAGGCGTGCCCGTCGCCGGCGTTCTTGTCCACGATCTCGAGCAGGTCCTTCTGGGCGCCGTCGAGGTCGCCGCCGCCCAGCTTCTGTTCGATGGCCCCGTACTGGAGCACGGTTTTGGCCGAGACCGGCGGCCCGGCCGCGGCCAGCCGGGTCGGGGCTGCCGGTGCCGAGCCGCCCGCTGCCGGCGCCGACGGCCTGCCCGGGGCGCCTCCGGCTGCCGGCTGGCCGGCCGTCTCCGGCGCCGCGCCGCCCAGCACGCGCAGGGCCGGCTGGAGGTCCGGGCTGATATACGGATTGATCGAGTAGGCGTGCTGGTAGGCGTCGAGGGCCGCCTCTCTATCCTCCTGCGAGCCGGTGCGCTCGAACTGGGTCTGCTTGGCCCGCCCGAGCACGTACCACCACATGGCGTCGCTGGGATCCTTGCTCACCGCCTTCTGCACCTTGTCCACGGTATTGGCCACCATGGCCGGCGAGGCCAGGCCGGACCTGGCCACGGCCAGGTGGTAGCTCTGCTGCGCTTTGGCTATCTCCGAGCGCCGGGGATCGATCTTCCAGCACTGCTCGTACTCCATCTTGGCGTGCTCAAAGTCGCCGGCCAGCTGATAGGCGGCGCCGAGCATGAGCGTGTTGTCGAAAGACGGCCTGATCGCCACAGCTTCCCGGGACACCTCGACCAGGCTCTTGATCGCGTCGCTGTCGTCGGGGTTGATGGTCACCGCCCGCCGGTACTCGATGCCGGCATTGAGCAGGCGCTTCATGCCCACGGTGCCGCGCCCGGTGTCCCGGGCCTTGTAAGCGTACTGCTTGAGGATGTCGCCCAGTTGCCGGTGGCAGTCCGCCAGGTCGCGCATCAAGCGCTTGTCCGTCTTCGGCTCCCAGGTCTTGGACACGGCGATCTTCAGCTCGGCAAAGCCGTCGACGTCCTTGCCGGCCTTGAGAAGGACCCGTCCCAGCTCGGCGTGCGTGGGCCCGTCGTCGCGCATCTTGGCGCAGCGCCGGTACTCGACAATCGCGGTCTCGTAATCCTGGGAGACGTCGGCGTCCTCGGCCATCTTCTGGCGGACCTTGAAGTCGGTGGGGTCTTTCTTCAGCCGGGCGATGCAGTCGTCGAGGTGCGCCTCGGCCACGTTGTTGCCGGGATCGACGAACAGGGCGTGCCGGTACTGCTTCATGGCGTTGTAGATGTCGTGGCGGGCGGCCAGCACGTCGCCGTAGCGGAGGTGGGCGGCGGAGAGGTTGGTCATGAAGTCCTTGTTGGATGGCTCCATCTCCAGCGCCTGCTCGTGCTCGCGGATGGCGTCCGGCCACAGCCCCTTGGTTCCCAGCTCCACGCCGCGGTTGTTGTGCTCGATGGCCGTGTGCGGCTCCGGGGTGCTGAGCATGACCCCGCCGGCGGCAGAGCCGCCCGCCCGGTGGACGTGCTTTTTGCCGGCCGCCAGCCCCGGCTCAACGGTAAGCGCGGCGGCGATCAATGCGGTAGCCATCAAGAGACGGGGGCGGGGTGATGCTTTGCGCTTCCGTTCCATTGGCTGGCCAGGGCTTCTCCCGATAAGGGTTGAGGTCGAAGTTTCTCCTCCTTTAATATTTTATAGCGCCGTGTTGCCCGGCCTGCCCCGTGGCTGCCAGGTTTTGCCGTTGTCCGGCCGCTGGCGCTGACGCACGGGAAAAATTGTTGTCAGGACAACAATTTTGCAGAACTCCACGATTTCGCGTATTGACAAGCCCCGGCCAGCCAATTAAAACTTAGTCACTCGCTAGCCGGCGGCACCCTTGCTACATTTTGAGGAGGTTAACAGAAGCTAATCTGATACACTTATAGATAAGTGCAAAATCGCTTAAAACCTGTTCTGTAGCTAATTTCTTACTATTCGACAACCGGTTTTGTGCTGATCCGACTAAGCGATTTCGCCGGAGGGGAAGCAGTGAAGGCTAGATGCGCGCCAGGAATGGCTGCATGTTTGATTCTCATCCTGGGCTGGGCAATGAGTCCGGGCCTGGCGCAGCTGCCGCCTACAAATATGGGTAAGTACGTCCACCAGCCAGGCGACAACCAGTACAGCCAGCAGACGCAGATGGAGCGGCACGGCGTCCAGCAGGCGCCGCAGGTGCAGTATGCCAGCGCGCCGGCGCCGCTTTCGCCGACGCCGGTCCAGCATCGCCCGGACATCAGCCTGGATCCGATCGCGGCCGACGAGCCGGTGCCGCCGGCCGGCTTCCCGCCCATGCCGGACCGCCTGGACCTGCCGATCGCCAGCTCCGGCAGCTGGACGCGCAGCCCCTCGGGCGGTGGCGACACGGCGGGTGGCGGCCCCTCGCCGGGGCTCACGCCGGCCGGCCCGCCCCAGCCGACCTTCCACCAGCACTACGGGCACGTGCCCCCGGGAGCCTTCCTGCCGCCGCAAAGCCAGGCCGCACCAGCCGCCCAGCAATCGGGCGGCTCCGGCTATTACAAGGCGCGCTCGCCGGGCGACTATTTCAACAGCAACACCGGCGGCGCCGGCGGGCCGCCCGCCTATACGGGCGCCTCGGCCAAGGATCTGCGCTCGCTGGGGCGGGAGCCCAAGCTCAACGACCGGCTCGAGCAGCCGGGGGCGCCGGATGCGCCGCAGCCGGTGGTGGTGAACCAGGCTCAAACGCAGGATCTTTCCCTGCCGGAAGACGAATTCGCTTACCAGGCGCACGGCAAGGGGGCGCGGGCGAGGATCCGCAACAATATTCTCTACAGGGTGATAAGAATGCCGTTGAACTCGGTCGGCGGGGTGGCGGGCATTCGCTTTTAGGCGTTGGACCGGGCTTGTCCCGGATAAGGAGTTGGACGATGAACAAGTTGTTTGGGCTGGGGCTTCTGATCGCTTTGACGTCGCTTGCCGTGGCGCTGCCGGCCGGAGCCCAGCAGGTAAAGAGGAATGCCATGGAGAGGCTCGGCTCGCAGGGCGACCAGTTCTATCATGCGCCCAGGGAGTTCCAGATCATCGATAACCGCCCGATCATCCGCGACTTCCGCCAGGGCCCGGAGGACCAGGGCATGATCGATCTGCCGCCGGCGCCCGGCGCCGCCGGCAGCGGCGGCAGGATGGCCGGCGGTGACACGTTGCCTTCGGGCGGCATGCCGCTTGCCGGCGGTCCCGGCCAGGGCTACCGCACGGCCCCTTCCTCGCAGCGCGGGCTGCCGATGGCCGGCTTCGGCGGGCCCAACAGCAACATGGGCTCCTACCACCCGCCGGCCAGGGCGCTGCCCGGCGGCTTCAACACGGGCGTGCTGGGCAAGATGATGAACCAGCAAAAGGCCGCGGGTGCCGGCGGCGGGGCTCCCAGGTCGCTGACGCCTTACCGGGCCGGCAGCAACGCCCGGCCGGCCGGTCCGAGCGCACCGGCCGTGAGCAGCTACGGCGGCGGTTACGGCTCGGGCGGCTCGGGTTACGGGAGCGGCGGCGGCACCACGCAGACCGTCGTCAGGGGAAGCCTGCTCAGGAGCAAATAGCGCTTGGCGCGAGGGAAGATGAGACCAGTCTGGCTTGCCATAGCATCGATAATCGCCCTCAGTGGCTGCTCTCAACAGCAGAGCAGCCACAACCCGCTTGGCGAGGCGGCGCAGCTCTCCTCGACCACCGGCGGCGTGCTGAGCAGCCTGAGACCGCACGCCGACCCGGCGCTGGTGGAGAAGATCAAGGAGGACGAGGCCAGGCAGGCGCAGGCGGCCATGCAGGCTGATGCCACCGCCGGTGGTGCGCAGACAGGCACCCAGGCCACGGTCAACCTGCCGCCGGCTTCCCTGTCCCCGATTGTCAGCCAGCAGTCCGCGGGGGGCCCGATCGTCACCCCGGCCCAGCAGGCCCCGGCGGGCAACAACCCGTTCCCCTGGTGGCCTTTCGGGACCCAGCAGCAAAACCAGGCTCCCGCCCCGGCCCAGCCGCAGGTGGCTACCTACGGCGGCTACGGCGGGGGCGCGGTGCCGCCGCCGCCGCCCGGGGCGACGGGGGCGCTGGTTCCGCCACCGCCGGCGGTGTCATATCAGGCGCAGGGGCAGCTGATCCCGCCCTTCGGCGCCGTGCCGCCTCCTGCCGATCCTTACAGCAATCAGGGCGCCACGATTGCCGCCCAGTCCCCCGGCGCGCACGCGGCCGGCAGCTTCTTCGGCTCCGGCGGGCGCGTCTCCGGCGACAGCGCGCCCGACGACTCGCGGGCCGCCAGGAAGGCGGCCGGCTTCGTGCCGATCACGCCTACCGGCATGGAAGCCCGCTCGCCCTACAAGCAGCGCGATGACCTGAAGGTTCTCTGGAAGGGGGCCCTGGCCAGCTCCCCGCTGCAGCAGCTGATCAACAAGGACGACAAGCTGGGCCAGGAGATATCCAGGATCGACGTCGGCCTGCCCGGGGAGGCTACGAAGGGCAGCCTGAGCGCCTCCCAGAGACAGATCGACACGATCTTCAAGCCGGCGCCGCTGGACAAGAAGATCGCCACCGCGACCAGGCAGCTGGAAGCCGACGTCGTGCAAGCCTATTACCGCTACCTCTACTCGTACAACAAGTTCGCCCTCCTCCAGCAGACGGTCGCCGCCCGCAAGCAGGAGGTGGACGTGGCCGGCAGCGCCTCCGAGCAGCAGCGGGCGGCGGCCGATCTGGCGCAGGCGCAGAGCGACGCCGACGCGGCCAAAGACGATATGCGGGCCGCGCAGCTCGATCTGGCCGCCAGGTCCGGGGCGCAGGCGGCGCGGGTGATCATCGGGCGTGTATCCGGGGTGGCGCCCTCGGCCGAGTCGCTGGCCGCCGCCGAGCCGGCGACGGCGGCCCCGGCGCGGCAACCCGCCGGCGGCGGCGTCGGCAGGCACATCTTCGGGGCCGTGGAGTCGATGTTCGGCTTCGGGCACGACCGTAAGGAGGACAAAAAGACGGTGGCTGACAACGGCAAAGCCGCCCCGGCCGCCGGCAAGAAGGGCAAGGAGAAGGCCGCCAAGACGGCCCAGACGGAGGCCGCCACGCTGGCCCCGGCTCCGGAGAGCGCCGGCGCTCCCGCCGCCTCCTCGGCAGCCCAGCTTGCCGCAGCCCCGCCGGTTGCCGCCAGCCCGGCCGGCGAGCCGATCTCCTTTGAGCTCAGAGACGTCGACGTCACCCCGCGCAAATCGATATTGAAGGTGTCCATCCGCAACCGCGGCTCCGACAGCTTCAGCTTCAACGCCGACTCGGTCTCGATCTCGGAGGGCAACCACAAGCTTTCGGACGCGGCCGTGCGCGCCGAGTTCGACAGCACCCGGGTCGCCCCCAACCAGGAGGTGACGGGCACGATCACCATCTTCGGGCACCCCTGGAACGATCGCCTCTCCGTCGCCCTGTCCGACGGCGGCAAGAACATCCAACTACGCAGGTAAAAAATCTCGTTGCGCCTCCCATCCCTTCAGGTACGACCCCGATGAAAAGTACGAGCCCACCACGCGTGAAACGACTCAGGATGATCCTGGCTTTCCTGGGCACGGTGTTTTTCGCGTGGTCTGGCGCGGCCGCTCTGGCGGACGGCGGCGGCTCGGCGCCGGGCAGCAATCTGCCGGGGGCGACAAGCGGTGCCCCCGCGGACACGCAGCTCGATGCCAACCAGGGCACCGCCGTCGGTGTCAGGCAGAACTACATGAAGCGCTTCCCCTACGCCAAAGCTGCCGCGGCCTCGGACGTCCTGGTGCCGGTGCAGGGGGCCGGCGGCGGCGGGCAGTCGCAGGGCGGACAGGGCGGCTCCCGCCTCCTGCGCTCGGCCGGTAAGTTCGGCAAAGGCAACGAGCAGCCGCAGGCCCAGGTGGCGGCCTACCAGCCGGTAATCAAGTTCTGCAACGACGATCCGGAGGACGGCATCTGCTACATGCAGCCGCTGCTGATGGCCACCGACAAGCCGGCCACCTACCGGGACCTGGAGCTTTTCCAGACGGCCATGCAGGGAACAGTCGGCATGCCGCTTTCGGATACGCAGTTTCAGATCCTCGACCGGGAGAACAAGCAGCGCTTTATCGAGCTGCTGTTCGATCCGGAGCGCTTCATGTGGATGGCCACCAACACCAGCCAGCTGCAGGGGGCGGGCGCGGCAAACAGCTTTGCCGGCGTGGCCGAAAATACGTTCGGCAGCGCCTTCGACCGGATCATGCAGGGCGACGGGACCGGCTCCGGGGGCGGCGGCGGCGGCAGCGGCGGCGGCGGCGGCGCCTCGGGCGGGGCGCTCATCAACATCGCCAACGAGAACGCCGGCGTCAGGGCCTCGGCGGGCAGCACGACCAGGACGATACCGCAGGCGGTGTGGATGGTGCAGAAGATGTACCATTACGTTTTCGTGCCGATCGCCATCCTGCTCCTGCTTCCCGGTGCGGTCATCACCCAGACCAAGAGCTTCGTCGCCCAGGGCTTCGGGCTGGCCGGCGACGACTCCACCAGCCCCTTCGAGGGCATTCTGCGGGCCACCATCGCCGTCTTCCTGATCCCGGCGACACAGCTTATCGTCAGCTATTGCATCGACATCGGCAACTCGCTGGCGCTGTCCGTTCAGCCGTGGATCGACAGGTCGGCGATCATGCAGTGGGTGGATCAGCAGACCTACAACACCATGCCGGGCATGGAGGAGAACGTGGTGCAGATGCACGCCGGGGGCACCACCACCAACGGCACGCCGATTCAGTCGCAGCGCGGACAGAACGCGGCGCCAGGCACCGCCGTGGCGCCGAAGTTCGCCTTCAACCTGGACCTCTTCGGCAACGGCGGCGCCGGCAGCGTGGCCAACTCCGCCCTCAACGGCTTCCTGAATTCCACGATCGGCGGCGCCATCAACGGCATCCTCGATCTCTTCGGCTCCGGCCCCTCGGGAGAGGGCAGGCAGGGCAAGGCTGAGAACATGTACAAGCAACAGGTGGTGCCGGAGCGGGTGGCCTGGTTGAGCCAGACGGTCCAGCTGGCTTATAACGTCGCGCTCTATACGATGAGCTTCGCCATTATCGTGCTCACGGCTTTCCAGATTGTCTTCATGTGCTACCTGTTTCTGCTGGGACCGATCGCCGCCGCCTTTTTTGCCTGGCCTTCAGGGGTCGGCCGCAGCCTTTTCCGCACCGTCTTCGGCTCCTGGCTGACCGGGGTGATAACGCTCTCCCTGTGGCGTTTCTACTGGTGCGTGATCCTGGCCATCATGGCCCAGCGCGCCGGCTCCGTCTCGGCCAACGTCGAGTTCGAGATGATGGTTTTCACCTGCTTCCTCGGGCTCATGCTCTACGCGCCGTTCTCTCCTTTCGTGTTCAGCCCGGGACAGGCTGTCGCCCGCGTGCTGGAAACCGGCGGCCAGGCGGCCTCGGGGATCTCACAGGGGCTGCAGCAGGGAGCGGCCGCGGCCGGCATGCCCGCTGCCCAGCAGCAGCAGCTCGCGCAGGCCCTGCAGCCGCTGAGCCAGGCCGGCCAGCAGGCCATGCAGACAGGCATGGCGATGGAGGGCAACGTCATGGCCCAGCAGGGCGCGTATATGGGGATGCCCACCCCCGCGCTCGGGCAGTCGGGCGGCCAGTCCGGCGGGGCGCCGGCGGGCGCCGGCCAGCCGGGCGGCTCGGCGGCGGCGCCCTCAAGCGCCGGCGCCGCGCCCAGCAGCCCGCCACCAAGCTCGGTGCCGGCGGCGGGCGGCTCTCCCCACGTGGCGGCGGCGGGCAGCGCCCAGAACCTCTACAGCGGGCCGACCGCCTCCGAGGCGAGCAATCCGGCCGTGGCTGCCGCCCAGGCGCAGCTGCCGCCGGGAACGCATGTGGATTCCATCCCGCCCGGCGGCCCGGTCATGAACCAGCTCAGCCCGCCGGGCGGCTACAGCGCCGGCGGCCAGCAACCCAGCTATCTGATGAACACGACCGATCCCCGGCTGGCCCAGGCTGCCATCAGCTCAATCCAGCAGGTCGTCCAGCAGGTGCCCGGCGGCGGGGCCCCGCCTGCGTCGCCGCCGCCCGGGGGCGCGCCGCCGTCCGGGACCCCGCCTGCGTCGCCGCCGCCCGGGGGCACGCCGCCGCCCGGCACCGACGGTGGCGGCTCCGGGGAGATGCCGCCCCCGCCGCCGGTCATCATGTGAGGCTTTGCCAGGAGTAAGACGGTTCGTTACAAATTCCCTTCGAGGCTGATTCGTAAATGCTAGTTGCCACCAGATTGAAGTTCTCCCTTCTGCCGCTTATGGTAATGACGGCGCTGGCGATGCTCGCACCGGCCGCCTTCGGGCAGCAGACCGAGTCGCCGGGACGCGGCGGCACCGTCAGCCTGGGGGCCGGCAACACCAGCGCCGGCGCCGGTCCCGCCGACGCCAACCGGGGCACCGCCTGGGACATCCGCAAGAACTATTTCCTGCGTTATCCGGTGGCGCGCGAGTTCGGACCGACCACCACCAACGGGCACGACGTGATCCAGAACGGCATCTCCCAGGGCCCGGGAATGATCATGCACCACAAGTCGGGTCCGGTGCAGGTGTGGCCCACAAACATACCGACTGCCGTTTCGGCGGTGCCGACCAAGCGTGACGAGGGGATCTCCGACGACCTGTTCCAGACCTTCGGCTACCCGATCTCCGATACGCAGTTCCAGGTAATTTCGCGCTACAACGACAACCGCATGCTCGAGCAGCTCTACGACCCGGAGAAGCTCATGTGGCTTTCCAATTCGATAGGCAACCTGCAGGCAACCTCGATCGGCAACTCGGCGGCCGGCCTCGAGCAGAACCAGGCTTCCACGGCCATCGACAACCTGAACCCGGATATAAAAGGCTCCTATCTTTATAACTTCACAACCGAGGCGAATAACAAGTGGAACAAGATCCGGGATCAGCTCTTCGTCAGGATCGCCATCCTGCTCCTGCTTCCGGGGGCCGTTTTGACCCAGGTGCGGGCGATCGTCGCCCAGGGCACGCCGGTGCTCGGCGATGTCAACCCGTTTGAGGGGCTTTTGCGGGCCGTGGTCGGCGCCTTCCTGATCCCGGCCACCTACCTGGTGGTCAACTACGGGATCGACTTCAACAACTCGATTGCGCTGACGATCAAGACCGAGTACCAGCGCCTGTTCGGCTCCGACATGTACCAGGACGCCAAGATCGCCCACCAGCGGGCTTTTCCGATCCGCAACCCGGCCGACAACGCCAACGCGCTGGTGCAGGGGAACACGCCGCCGCCCGGCGGCAACAGCCCGTTTGCCCAGAACGAGGCCTTGAACTTCCAGGTGAACAACCCGAACGCCCTCAACCCCAACGGCGGCCCGGTGCCGCCCGGCTCGGCGATCGGCACCGATGAGGGCTCGACCTTCGACCAGGCGGTGGCGCGGGCCGTGGTCAACGCCATAAACGGCGGCATGGCGGCCAGCTGGACGGTGCTCGGCGCCTTCCAGCTCGTCTACATGCTCTACCTGTGGTGCATGGGGCCGATCACGGCCGCCCTCTGGGTCTGGCCCTTGAAGGCCCTGCGAGACTCCTTCACCAGCTGGGTGGAAGGCGTGGTCACGCTCTCCTTCTGGAGCCTGTTCTGGAACACCGTGGTCATGCTCATGGCCTGCTTCAAGGGGGTGGACGGCAGCACCGGCACCATCATCATGGGCGCCCTCAACTACCTCTCCCTGGCCTCCGTGCAATACGCCTTTGATTTCGCCAGCCTGGTGAGCGTGGCGGGCTACACGGCGGCGGCCGGCGCCCAGGCCGGCATGAGCCAGGCCGCCCAGGGGCTGGGAAAATCCATGAAGGGCGGGGCGGCCGGCGCCCGGGGCGGCGCGCCGGGCGCCGGAGCGCCCGGCGCGCACGGGGCACCGGGGGCGGTGCAGGCCCATGCCGCGGCCGGCGCCCCCGGTGGCGCAGCCGGTACGGGCGCGGCGGCGCTTTCGACGCACGCCGCCCTGGTCGGCGGCAGCGGCCCCGGCTCGGGGGCGCTGGCCCACATGCTCGCCGGCGGCGGATCCGGCGGACCCGGCGGGCCTGGTGGCCCGGGCGGGCCAGGTGGCCCGGGCGGCCTCGAGGGCGGTGGCCCACCGCCCGGCATGCACGCCGGCGCCGTGGCAGGAGTCACCGGCGGCGGCGCCGACATGGCCTCCTTCACGCCCCCGCCGGGAACGGACGGCTCGACGCTCTCCAGCAGCAACTGGCAATCGGGAGCTGGTTCTTCCTATGCCACCGGCGGTGCCGGCAGCACTTATGGGGACCCCGGTCAGGGCACGCAAACCCAGGCTGCATACGTCTTCCCGGGCGACGTCCCGGCAGGCGGGCAACCGGGCGGCGTCCAGCCGCCGGGCAACGGCGACAACGTCTATGATTCGGGAACGGCGCCGCCCGACAGCGTGGCAGCCGCCAACCTGCAGGGCGGCGCCCTGCCGGACCTGCAGGGCACAGCCGCCACAGGGCAGACCAGCGGCGGGGTGACGCTGGACGGCTACGTCAGCTCCACCGGGGTACCGGGCACCAGCGGTAGCTACTACGACCCCACGACAACGCCTAGCCTGGCCGGCCTCGACGCGAACGCAACCAACCTGCCGCCGCTCACCGGCACCGGTCTTCCCGGCGACCCGATTTCCACGGGGACGCTCGCTGCCGATCTCACCGGCGGCCCGCTGCCGCCGGACGCCCTGGGGCTGCCGCCGGACGCCCTGGGGCTGCCGCCGGGCACGAACCTGGATCCGGTATCCGGGCTCGTCCCCGGCGCCGTCCCGCCCGATGGCATTCCGGCCAACGTCACGGCCAGCTACGGGCGCGACGCGGTGATGATCTCGCCGGATCAGATGGCCAGCCTGCCCGGATTCACCCCCGGACAGTTCGACTCGGCCGCGCTGGTGCCGGCGCCGCCCGACCCGGGCATCGGCCCGATCGACACCAGCAGCATGACGTCCAACTACGACACCACGCACAACCTGAGCTACTACCAGGATCAAACCACCGGCTACAACTACTATACGGATGCCGGCGGCGCCAACTACTACTACGATCCCGGCAGCGGCTACGCGTACAACTACAACTCGTCGTCCGGGCAGTACGTTTATTACGACCCGGGCAGCGGGCAGAGCTATGTCCAGGCGTCGGTGGAGATGCCGCAGAACGTGTATCAGCAGCAAGCGGGCGCTTACGGCACCGCCGGCGGCGGCGCACCGGTTGATGTCTACTACGTCCAGCCTGGCGGCCAGCCTGCCGGACAGCCGGACGTGAACGTCAGCTACCAGTCGGGAGGCTACAGCGAGTCGCCCGCGTATTATCGGGAGGAGACCCCCACCTACTACGAGGAGTCCTCGATGGAGCAGATCGCCTATCAGCCGGTCGAGCAGGCGCAGCCGACAGAGCAGGTGAGCGCTCAGCCGGTCGACGACCAGGGCAGCCTGTACGCCGGCGGCGCGCTGGGCGCGGCGCTCGGCAAGGCAGGCGCGCAGCGCTTGCGGGATTCCGGCTCCGGCGAGCAGGCGCGCATGGTCGATCCTTTCTCCGACTTCCAGTCCGGGGCGGCCAACCGCTACAAGAACCTGAGAAAGAAATCCCGCAAGGAGCTTACAGCCGACGAGATCGCCTGGTTGCAGGAATACGAGGCCAACAATCCGGAGGCATGATCGGCTGCCGGTCCCTGACGCGCCGGCACCCGATGCCGGCCCGGCGGAGCCAGCCGGTTGACCCTGCCATCTTCTCGTGGAGGGCCTATACTTTACATGGGCGGCGGCGGTGCCGCCTGCCTGCCGGTGGCCCGTAAGGAGCGGGGCGGAGTAGAGCCGATGCTGTATGTTGCCGATGTGGGTGTGAAGTGCCCGAACTGCGGGGTGCGGTTCACCTCCCGGCAGCTGCCGGTTCTTTTCGATACCGGCTATCGCAACAGCGAGCTGCGCCAGGACTTCGGCGGGCGCATCCAGCAGATGGAGCACTACGCGGTGGTCACCTGCCCGAGCTGCGGCAACGCGGACTGGAGCAGCAAGTTCGAGCCGACCGGCGAGCCTGCCGCCCTGACCCAGCCGAACACGCCGGCGCACCTGCAGTTTCGCGCCGCCGCCCTGGGCGCCGAGCGGGCCGGGCGCGACTTCTACAATGTCGGTCTTTTCTACCTGCACGCGGCCTGGTGCGCGGACGACGTCAACGCGCTGCCGCAGGCGCGCGAGTACCGGAAGCTGGCCGCCGACGCCTTTGGCAAGTCGCTGGTGGATATCTCCTGCCCGATCGACAGGCGCGCCGAGACCGAGTACCTGATAGGCGAGCTTTTGCGGCGGGCAGGCGAGTTCGAGGCGTCCCGCGCCCATTTTAATGCCGTGCTGCCCCAGCTGCCGAGCCGTTTCGCCATAATGGCCCGCAAGCTCATCCGCATGTGCGAGGGCCGCAACGCCGGATCCCTGGACTTCCAGGCCAACGGAGGTTAGGCGCATGTCGCTGGTGCACCGGGTAATCCTGCTCAACAAGCCGCTCAAGATACGGGGCATGACCGTATCCCAGTGGCTGATGCTGGCCGGTTTCGCCATCGTGGGATTTTGCGTCTTCTCGCTGACGCCCAAGGAGTGGAAGATACCGCTGCCGCAGGGCAGCATGCCGACCGGCATGGCGCTCGGCCTGCTCATCGGCTGCGTCGGGCTGGGCGTAGGCTTAATGCTGCAGTCCAAGCCGATCGCCTGGTGGCGCAACCGGATTGTCTACGGCTTAAAGATCGCCCCCTGCGTGTATTTGCCGCGGCCGGAACCGGGAAGAATATATCCGGACCCGACCGTGGTCGACTCCGATCGCAAGGAGGACCGGCCCTATGTTTCCTAGCAAGCAATCGAGGGGGGGATTATGGCGGGCAGTTTGAGACCGCAGCCGCGCAGGATGAGCACCGGCTCGACGCTGCGCGCCGGCGACGGCGAGGGCGCCGGCGGCAACGGCGGCGGGCCGGCGCCCTCGCTCAACAACTTCCTCACCTCCTTTTACAGCGGGCTGCCGCCCGTGCTGCGCGATCTGCTGCCGTTCGCCCCGCCCGAGGGCAGGGAGGCCGGCGGTCCGCCGCCCGACGTGCGGGGCGAGGCCAGCTGGCAGGATGTCTGCTTCATCCACTCGATCCCGGGCGAGGACAACGAGGAAGGGCTGGTGGTGCTGGCCGACGGCAGCATGAGGAAGTACATCGGCTGCAAGGGGATAAACGCCCTGCTCTTCGACGAGGCGGAGCGCGAGCAGATGGCCCGCCAGTTTACCGCCTTCGCCAACTCCTGCGATTCGGACATCCAGATAATCGTCAAATCGCGCAACCTCTCCGTGGACGAGTACCTGTCGCGCTATCAGGTGCACGTGAAGTCGGATGTCGAGTACCTGAAGTGGTACGCCGACAACACGGACAAGTGGTTCCGGCGCATGCAGTACGTCAACTTCGTGCCGCAGCGCGACTTCTACGTGGTGATAAGCTATCATCCGCCGGATTGCAGGAACATGACCGCGCCCTGGAGCGGGCGGCGCTCTATCCAGAAGCACGAGGAGTACCTGGAGACCCTGAACCGCCTGTGCAAGACCGCCCTCGAGCAGCTGCGCGGCTCCAACCTGCGCCCGGCGATCCTCAGCAAGCGGGAGGTGCGCAACCTCATCTACTCGGATCTCAACCCGAGCCTCTCGCAGATCGATCCGGAGGCGCCGCCCTCACGCCCGGACATCTCGGAGGGTTCGTGCCTGGCCCAGTCGGCCCTCAAGCTCACCGACGAGTACATCTGGCTCGACGGCAGGTACATCGGCACCCAGTACATGTCCGATCCGCCGCACGAGACCTGGATGGGCTGGCTGGTGGACCTGCTCACGCTCTCGGTGGAGTACACATTTTCCATGTTCATCCACGTCTGCGATCAGGACGCCGTGCGCAAGAAGCTGGACAGGGATTACCGTCTGGGGGTGGTGACCAGCACGCAGCTGGCCACGCCCGACCTCGAGGGGCTGGAGGGCACGCGCTCGGCCGCCTCGGCGATTCAGGAGTTCCTGCGCAGCTCCAACAAGGCCTTCGACATCAGCTGCTATATCCGCACAGACGCCGAGTCCCCGGAAAAACTTGCCCAGAACACCGACGAGATAAGGCGTGTCTTCAAGAACCGGGGGGCGATCATGAACCGCGGGCAGATGCTGCAGCTCGATGCCTGGCAATCGACGCTGTCGGTGGGCGTGGACAAGCTGGCCATCGTCCACCGGGTGATGTCGCCTATCGTGGGCACCTTCTGGCCCTTCTTCACCGCCCAGTGCGGCACCCCGGACGGCGTGCCCTTCGGCTTCGCTATCGCCTCCCGGGAGCCGGTTCTCTTGAACCCCTTTTTCCGCGGGCAGGGCAAGGACGCCAACAACATGTTCGTGGTCGGCACCACCGGCGCCGGCAAGTCCTTCGCCGTATCCATGCTCATTCTGCGCCTGATGCCGCTGGGCGTGAAGTTCACGCTCATCGACAAGACCGTGGACAAGTTCGGCGCCTACCGGTTCATCACCGAGCTGCTCGGGCCGGAGCTGTGCGACTACGTGGATCTCGGGCCCAACTCGGGCAAGATCCTGAACCCGTTCGATCTCGGGCCCGAGGACAAGCCCGGCGAGCCTTCGCCCGACAAGGTGAGCGGCCTGCTCTCGCTGCTGGACATCATGCTGGCGCCGGAAGGGCGCGACGAGCTCAACGTCGAGGAGAAGTCGCTTCTGGACGGGCTTATCCGCGTGGCTTACATGGACGCCCACTTTCGGGGCACGGTGCCGACGATGACGGATCTGGCCCGGGTGACCGCCCAGGCTGCTGCCGACGAGGTGGACCCGCTGCAGCGCGACCGCCTGCAGCAGTTCGCGCGCGGGCTCTCGCTGTTTACCAGGCAGGGCGCTTTCGGCGGGCTGGTGGACGGCTACACGAACATCGACACCGACAAGCTCTTCATGGTCTTCGACACCCGCGAGGTCAACGACCCGCGCCTGGAGCGCATGGCCACCTTCATCCTGGCCGAGTTCATCCGGCGCAAGGCCGCCGAGTGCAAGGAGCGCGGCCTGCGCTACGCGGCGGTCATCGACGAGGCGGCGGCGCTAATGCGCTTCAAGGCCGGCGCCCGGCTGCTGGACGATCTCTCCCGGCGCGCCCGCCACTACGGGATGATGCTGGTGTCCATCACGCAGCAGCTCAAAGACTTCTTCCGGCAGGCAGAGCAGGCCGATTCGGTGGTGAAGAACTCGCACATGAAGATCCTCCTGCGCCAGGACCCGAGCGACCTCAAGCTCTTGAAGGAGACGCTCAAGCTGACCGATGCCGAGGTGGCCGCGGTGGAGAACTTCTCCACCCAGGAGGAGAAGCGGCGCGACAGCCAGCTTCTGCTCATCGTCGGCGCCGTCCACGGCACGATCAGGCTCGTCCCCTCGGGCATGGATTACTGGATCTGCACATCCGAGCCGATCAAGGACATCCCCAGGCGGCGGGCGATGATCGAGGAGGTCAAGCGCAAGAACCCGAAGCTCAATCACACGGACGCCTGCCGGCAGGCGGTCTACTACCTCGGTCTCCAGCACGACGCGTAAGCCATGGAAAAGATCTTCTCCCCGAACAGGTGGTTCGTGCTTTTCTGCGCGCTGCTCGTGGCCGTCTGGCTGGGACTGCAGGCGGTCGTCAACCTGCGGGTGGCCGATGAGGCGAAGCTGGTCGGGCAGCGCATCTTCACCTGGTCGTGGCCCGGCCGCCACTGGGCGTCCCGGGCCGAGATCACCGCAGCCGAGGTCCTGCGCCGGAGCGGCACGGACGCTATAGTTAAGATAAAGGGCAGGCAGGTTCTGACCAGGCCTCATGCCGCAGACGGGGGCGATGCCGCCATGTCGAGCGTAACGACCGATGTCAGCGCCACCTTGACCTTCTACAAGGCGAGCAACAACTGGGTTCTGGGCAAGGTGGAGCTTTAGTCGATGTACTGGCGAGTGAAAAATTTTCGGCCGGACCACCTGATGCGGCAGTACGGGCTGCACGGCTTCCTGGCCTTCAGCGTTTTCCTGAACCTGATCCTCTTCACCACCAGGCCGGGCCCGGCCAACAAGGTGACGGCCGAGCTCAAGGGCAATTTCGAGCAGCTGGCCAGGGATGTGACCACCCAGCTCCTGGACACCAGCTACATAACCTACGCCAGCTCCACGCAAAAGCTCCTGACCACCGGCGAGCTGCACCAGGTGATGATCGACAAGCTGCGCCAGTCCCAGCTTCTGCCCAGGAGCGCGGAGGAGATGAAGGCCACCGAGCGCACGCTCAGGGACGAGAAGGTGGTGGCGGCGGTGCGCATCGACTCGGTTTCGACCGGCGACCCGGTCGGGCAGCAGGGCTACGTGCCGGTGGACGTGCAGGGCGTGGTGGCCACCCACTCGGCCTCCGGCGCCGACGAAAAGCAGTTCCACCTGCGCTACTTCATGGGGCTGGTGGCGGCGCCCAGCGGGCAGGCAGGCTCCGATGTCAACTCGCACTCCCGCTACGCGGCGATGAGCGGGGGCGGCCAGCAGGCGACGGTGCCTATCATCGTTGACTATCAGGAGGTCGGCCCGGCGGGCTGACCGTGCCGGGCTCCGGTTGCAGGTTCTCTTGACCACCGGCCCGGCTGAGCGCGCGCTGGCCTGGAGTTCTTACAGGAATGTAAGGGTTGCCAGGAGACGTGGTTGTAGAATACGGGGACGGAGCGATTGACTTATGTTCTCGGGCATCGTCGAGGAAGTGGGGACCATACAGGCTGTCCGCGAGCAGGCCGGCGGCAGGCGGCTCAGCATCAGCTCGGGGGTTGTCTCGTCCGATATCAAGCTTGGTGACTCGGTTGCCGTCGCCGGCGTCTGCCTGACCGTTGTCGCCTTCGGCGCCGGCTGGTTCGAGGTGGAGGCGGTGGCCCAGACCCTGCGGGTGACGGCGCTCGGGCGGCTGGCGGCGGGTTCGCCGGTGAACCTGGAGCGGGCCCTTAGCCTGTCGGACCGGCTGGGCGGCCACCTGGTGAGCGGGCACGTGGATGGGCTGGCCACGGTGCGCTCGCTGAAGGCCGAGGGCGCCTCACGGCTCACCACCTTCGAGACCGACCAGGCGCTTTCCGGGCTTCTGGTGGAGAAGGGTTCGGTGGCCGTGGACGGCGTCAGCCTGACCGTTGCCTCGCTGTCCCCGGTCTCCGGCGGGCGCTTCAACTTCACCGTCGCCCTTATTCCGCACACGCTGGCCGTGACCACGCTGGGCGGGCTGGCGGCAGGCGACCTGGTGAACGTCGAGACCGACCTGGTGGGCAAGTATGTGGCCCGTCTCATGGCGTGTGGCTACGCCACAAAGGTTAATAAAGGTGGGCTGACGCTCGGCCTGCTGGCAGAACATGGCTACACTTAGCAACACCGCCGGCGCGCGCGGGACCGGCGCCCGCGGCCCCTGGAAAACCCGATGCTCGACGTGAACGTAAGGACAGATCAGCCGGTCGCCAGCGAGGCGCCCCAGTTCTCCTCGGTGGAGGAGGCGATTGACGAGATCCGCGCCGGGCGCTTCGTGGTCGTGGCCGACGACGAGGGGCGGGAGAACGAGGGCGACCTCATCTGCGCGGCCGAGCTGGTGACGCCGGCCATGATCAACTTCATGATCTCGGAGGCGCGCGGCTGGGTCTGCCTGGCGCTGACGGCCGACCGGGCCAGGCAGCTGGAGCTGCCGCCGATGGTGGAGGTGAACACCGACGCGCAGGGCACGGCCTTTACGGTGACCATCGACGCTGATACCAGATTTGGTGTCACGACCGGGATTAGCGCCTACGACCGCGCCACCACCATCAGGGTGGCCGCCGACCCGGCCTGCAGGCCGGGCGACCTGCGCCGGCCGGGGCACGTGGCCCCGCTTGTGGCCAGGGCGGGCGGCGTCCTGCAACGGGCCGGGCACACGGAGGCGGCGGTGGACCTGGCCAGACTGGCCGGCATAAGCCCGGCCGGCGTCATCTGCGAGGTGATCAACCTCGACGGCACCATGGCGCGGGTGCCGGAGCTGGCCGCCTTTGCGGCCCGCCACAAGCTCAAGTTCGTGAACATCGCCCAGCTCATCTCCTACCGCCTGGCCCGCGAGCGTTTTGTCGTGCGCGAGGCGGTGGCCTGCTTCCCTTCCGCCTACGGCCAGTTCACCCTTTACGCCTATCGCAACCAGCTCGACGGCACCGGGCACCTGGCGCTGGTGGCCGGCGAGGTGAAAGGGCGGCGGGACGTTCTGGTGCGCGTGCACAGCGAGTGCCTGACCGGCGACGTGTTCGCCAGCCTGCGCTGCGATTGCGGTCCGCAGCTGGAGGCGGCGATGGCCATGATCGCCGCCGAGGGCACGGGCGTGCTCGTCTATCTGCGCCAGGAGGGAAGGGGAATCGGTCTTCTCAACAAGGTAAAGGCCTACGCCCTGCAGGACGGCGGTCAGGACACCGTGCAGGCCAACGAGTCGCTGGGCTTCAAGCCCGACCTGCGCGACTACGGGGTCGGCGCCCAGATCCTTTATGACCTGGGGCTTTCTTCGGTGCGCATTATTACCAACAACCCGCGCAAGATAGTCGGGCTGGAAGGCTACGGGCTCACGGTGAGCGATCGCGTGAGCATGCCGGCCGCCTGCAACAGGCACAACCTGGATTATCTGCTCACCAAAAAGGAGAAGCTCGGGCACTGGCTGGACGGATTGGAAGGCCGGGCCAAGGAGGAAGGCGATCAATGCCGAGAGTGATAGAAGGGAAGCTGGTGGCGACCGGGCTCAGATTCGCCGTCGTCGTCTCCCGCTTCAATGAGTTCATTACCTCGCGCCTGCTGGGCGCCTGCCTGGATACGCTCACCCGCGCCGGCGCCGATCCGGAGGCGGTGGACGTGATCTGGTGCCCGGGCGCCTATGAGATCCCGCTGGTGGCCAGGCGGGCGGCGCTGTCCGGCGACTATCAGGCCGTGATCTGCCTGGGCGCCATCATCCGCGGTGCCACCCCCCACTTCGATTACGTGGCCGGCGAATGCGCCAAGGGCATCGCCGCCGTCGGGCTGGACACCGGGGTCCCGGCCGTCTTCGGCGTTCTGACCACGGACACCATCGAGCAGGCGATCGAGCGGGCCGGAACGAAGGCGGGCAACAAGGGCGGCGATGCGGCGCTGACCGCCATCGAGATGGCCAACCTTATGGGCCTGCTCGGCGAGGGCGCCCGGGAAAAGGCGCTGGCGGCCAAGGTCTGAACCTTCTTACTGGCCGGCCGGCCCGCAGTAAACGTTCTCCCTCAGGAAACGGGCGAGCACGTTGCTCACCCGCAAGGTCTCCAGCACCGGACCTTCCGCGCGCACCTGGCGCAGCATGAGGGCTCTGGGCAAGGACAAATTGCTGGTGGCCAGGCGGGCGAGGGTGCTGCCGGACAGGTGAAAGCTCACCTTCGGCTTCTCCGCGTCGGCGCCGAGCGGCTCCACGAGGGGCTTGCCGTCGGCGGACCTGAGCATGAAGGAGAGCGGCTCCGGCTCCTCGAGGAAGAACCCGACTTTGGTACCGCCCCTGGTGGCTTCCGCGGCCAGCTCTGAGGAGAGATTGCCGGGGATGAACTCCTGGAAGTAAGAGCGGGCAAACTCCTGCGAGTAGGACAATACCTCCGGGGCGGCCTCGGGCGAGAGCTTTCCCCAGTTCTCGGCGTTGCCGTAGTCGATCAACCTGCGGAAGTAGGCCTCGTCAAGCCTGGTCGGCGTGAAGTGGTAGCGGCCGGACACCTCGAAGAGGTTCCTGGTCTTGACGTTGAGGTCGTCCTTGATCAGACGCCGGAGAATCCCCGGCAGCGACCATTCATCCGTGTCCGCCACCTGGACACCCCCGTAGCCGGCCGCCGAGGCCAGGTAGCCGACCCACTCGCGATTGAGAATGCTCTGGGTGGACACCAGGTTGCAGATCCTGGGCCGCGATTCGTCCTCGATCAGGCGCCAGAAGAACTGGACAAGCGTGTTGGCCGGCTGGAACCAGAGCGTCGAGTCCGGGCTGTAATTGAGCTTGAGAACCCCCCGCTCCTGTCCTGCCGCCCGGCCGGCCCGCGAGAGCTCCCGCAGCAGCGAGGAGAGCCCGGAGAAGTTGAGGATGCCGCCGTCGACCGTGGAGCCCGATACCAGCGGCAGGCGGACCAGATACCAGGGCAGCTCGATGCCGGAGACTGCCTGCAGCAGCTTGTGCTCGTACTGCTGGCAGACGCCCTCCCAGTGACTGACCGGTTTTCGCCGCTCGAACTCCAGCTCCTCGGGGACGACGCCATCACCGGCGATGCCGCCCCAGAGCGAGGAGACCAGAAAGACGGGTGCGTCCTTGAATTGCCTGGTCATGGCCTGCAGCTCGCTGCCCGCCCAGGGGGCCCGAGGGGCCCGCGGCTCATCAAAGTTGGGCGGCAACCCGCAGAAGATCACGGCATCGTATCTGGTGCCACGCGCCGTCTGCCCCTGATCCAGGAAGCGCAGGCGCTCCTGAAAAATGTGCAGCTGGTCGTGACCGCCGAGCGCCTGCTCGAGCCAGGTCTGGGCGGCAGAGCGGAGCTCCAGCGGGGAGAGCGAGAAGAGGTTGAGGGCCGACTTGGTGGCAACGTGGACCTGCCAGCCCTTGCGCAGAAGCAGCGCGGCCAGCGGCCCTGAGAAGCTGGACACTGATCCCCACAGGTAGGCGGTCTTCTGGTTCATGATCAATCAGGCGCAAGGACCGGGCAGTCCTGCTGCCTGGCTCCGTCCAGGCAGGAAACAAGATAACACACGCCATGCCGGCCCGGGTACGGATGCGGATTTTTGTTACCTTGCCGGCGCCGGCCGCCGCCCGGCATAAAATTTTCTTGATTCTCCAGGGTTTGCCAGCCGCCCGGCCCGCGGGCGGTCGCGGTTGTGCTACCTTGAAGCCTTGCCGGCCGCCTCTGGCAGTCGAGAGACCGGCGGTTAAAGGAGAGCTCCGGAGGGGATTCCTTCGCGTGGTCGTGACCGACGCCTACACACAGGTCGAGATGATGGTCGTGGAAGCGTCCCGGCGGCTCGTCGACGGCGAGCGGGTGCTGGTCGGGGTGGGGATGCCCAATCTGGCGGCCTGCCTGGCTTTGAGGCTGCAGGCGCCCAATCTTGTGCTCATCTTTGAATCCGGGGTGGTCGGGGCGCGCCCCGAGCGGCTGCCGCTTTCCATCGGCGACTCGGTGCTGGCGGACAACGCGCAGGTGGTCTGCTCGATGTTCGAGCTCTTCAACTTCTACCTGCAGGGCGGGCTGGTCGATGTCGGATTTCTCGGCGGCGCCCAGATCGACCGCTACGGCAACATCAACTCCACCGTAATCGGCCGCTACGACAGCTGCAAGGTAAGGCTGCCGGGCAGCGGCGGCGCCTGCGAGATCGCCATCCATGCCCGGCGCACGATCATCATGACCAGGCAGGACGCCAAGCGCTTCCCGGCCAGGGTCGACTTCGTGACCAGCCCCGGCTACCTGGGCGGGCGTAAGGAGAGGTCCGGGCTGGGGCTGGCCGGCGGCGGTCCGACCGAGGTGATAACCGACCTCGGGGTCTATGAGTTCGACGCCGACGGGCGGATGGTTCTCACCCGCGTGCATCCGGGCGTTGCGCTGGAGCAGGTGGAGGCGGCTCTGGGCTGGGAGCTGGAGCTCGACCGGCTCCCGGAGCAGACCAGCCCGCCAAGCTCCGCCGAGCTCAGGGCTTTGCGCGAGCTGGATTGCCGGGGTGCTTACCTGGGGTGACGGCCCTACTGGCGGGGCAGGATGCGGCTGAAATCCATGGGCGCCTCGATGATCGCCGTGCCCGCCACGTCGTCGCCGATCCGCAGGCCGTCAGCCCGGCTGTAGGCCCGGTAGCCTTCCATGGGGATGACCACGGCGCAGTAGACCATGCCGATGAGGTTGATGATGCTGAGAACCGCCTCGTTGATGAAGGGGATGGTGACGATTCTCAGCACCGAATCGACGATGGTCAGAACAACATACGGCGCCACCAGCACGATGTTGCGCTGCACCGACTGCAGGAGGTCGCAGGGCCTGCCGGTCTGCACGTCCACGACCTGAAATCCCATCAGGTTCTTCCCTACCCCGCGCCCGTCGAACAGGAAGTCACGGCAGAGGAAGGCGATAATCATAACCGCAGGCAGGGGCAGAAAGGCGTTGATGAAGGGGACGAGCGAGACCACGACGCCGACCAGGTAACAGGCAAAAAAGTCGATGATCAGGGCGACGAGCCGTTTGCCGAGGTCTACTCGAACCGGCTCAACGGCAGGCCTCGCGCCCACCGTTCGTTTTGGTGCGCGTCCGGCAAACGGGCCCGGCGCGCTGCCTTGACTTTCATCCGGTCTCTTGCCTGGACCGCCAAAGGATCTTGTCATTGCCCCGCCTTTCTGGACGCCCTTCCTGCCTATCATAAATCACCGGCAGGCGATTGGGTACTGGCCGGCGTCGTGCCGCGGGAACCAGCCAGCGGCGGTTTCGCCGCCGGCGAGGAGACAGGAGTCAGAGTCGGTCGGTCCCGCCTCGGAAGATCGCCGCCCCGGCCGGTCAGAAAAGCGGGCGAAAATCTGACAGACGTCCCGGCGTTGTCGGGCTGGATCCAAAGAGATCGGAGCCCGGTCCTGTCGGAAAGGCGGGTGCAAATGTGGCAATTGGCCCGGCGCGCCTGAGCGGGGATCCAACTGGAGATCGCCGCTGGGCGTTGTCAGAAGAACGGCGGAAAATCTGACAAACGCGCAGGCGCTCTCGAAGGGGCATCCGACGAAATCTTCGCGCGGCGATGTCAGAAAAAGCGACGAAAATCTGACAGACCGGCCGGGCCGCTCAGGGGTGAGCTGGGCAGCGCTTATAATTTACAGCGTCCCATGGGCGTAGACAGCGCATCTCAACAACGATGTACAAGCGATGAGGTTTTTTCTCTATGAGCCAGACTGTAATTGTCGACGGACTGCGAACGCCCTTCGGTAAGCTGGGAGGTGCCTTGAGCTCGTTGCCGGCCATCGACCTGGCGGCGCCGCTTATCAAGGCGCTCGTCGAACGGTACGGCCTGCCAGGTGAGGCGATAGACGAGGTGATAATCGGGCAGGTGCTTCAGGCAGGTTGCGGGCAGATCCCCTCGCGCCAGGCCCTTATCCGGGCCGGGCTGCCCACCACCTGCGAGTCCACGACCGTGAACAAGGTATGCGCCTCCGGCATGCGCGCGGTGACGATAGGCGATCTGCGCATTCGTGCAGGCGACGGCGAGATTATCCTGGCCGGCGGGATGGAGTCGATGAGCCAGGCGCCCTATCTGGTGGAGGCCAGTGCGGCGCGCTTCGGCAAACGCATGGGGCACGCCAGGTTCGTGGACGCCATGCTGGCCGACGGGCTGGAGTGCCCGGTGACGCTCGTGCACATGGCCGTCCACGGCGCCAAGGTGGCCGAGGAGTTCAAGATCACGCGCGAGGCCCAGGACGAGTGGGCGCTGCGCAGCCACCGGCTGGCCGTGTTGGCGGCCGCCGAAGGGCGGCTGGCGGAGGAGATCCTGCCTGTGAACGTCCCGCAGGCCAGGGGCCCGGCAAAGGTTGTCGACGCCGACGAGGCGCCGAGACGGGACACGACGCTGGAGGCCCTGCAGGCCCTCAAGCCGGTGTTCTACGAAAAGGGCACGGTGACGGCCGGCAACGCGCCGGGGGTCAACGACGGGGCGGCCATCATGCTCCTCATGAGCGAGGAGCGGGCGAGGCGGCTGGAACTGAAGCCTCTGGCCAGGATAGTCACCCACGCGTCTGTCGGCCAGGATGTCCCTTATCTGGCAACAGTGCCGGCCCTTTCCATGAAAAAGGCGCTGGGCAAGGCAGGGCTCGCCGTGCGCGATCTCGACCTGATAGAGATCAACGAGGCGTTTGCCGCGGTTGCCCTTACCTCGGTGGGCATGCTGGAGGCCGATCCGGGCAGGGTGAACGTCAACGGCGGCGCCATCGCCTTCGGGCACCCGATCGGCGCCAGCGGCGCCCGCATCCTGCTCACGCTGGCCAAGGAGATGAAACGCCGGGGCGCCAGGCTGGGCGCGGCGGCCATCTGCTCGGGGACCGCTCAGGGCGACTGCGTCATCCTCTCGCGGGAAGGGTTGGACTGAGGTGGTGACGGTAAAGGATAGGGAGACAGCTCGGCGACGCATCGATGAGCTGCGCCGCCAGATTGAGCACCACAACTTCTGCTATTACGTGCTCGATCGCCCGGAGATATCCGATGCGGAATACGACAGGCTCTTCCGGGAGCTCCAGAAGCTGGAGCTCGACTACCCGGACCTGGCCACGCCCGACAGCCCCACCCAGAAGGTAGGCGCGCCGCCGTCGACGGAGTTCAAAGAGGTTCGCCACCGCATCCCGCTCATGAGCCTGTCCAACGCCATGTCCTTTGAGGAGCTCGACCGCTGGGAGGACAGGGTGCTCAAGGCGCTGGGGGCTGAAAGCGCGCAGGAGGCCGGGCTTGCATACGTTTGCGAGCTGAAGATTGACGGGCTGTCGGTGGCGCTCACCTACAGCGAAGGCAAGTTCACCCAGGGTGCCACCAGGGGTGATGGCGATACAGGCGAGGACGTCACGCTCAACCTGAAGACGATCAAGGACCTGCCCCTGACCGTCAAAGCGCCTGAGGGGACGACGGTTCCCGGGCTGCTCGAGGTGCGGGGCGAAGTGTACATGCCGTTGAGCAGCTTCCGGGCGCTGAACGCCGAGCTCATTGAAGATGGGCAGCCCGGTTTTGCCAACCCGCGAAACGCGGCGGCCGGCTCCTTGAGGCAGAAAGACCCGCGCATCACCAGGCAGCGCAATCTCTCGCTGTGGGCCTATTTTGCCTATTGCAGCGGCCCGCACGCGCACGAGCCGGCCAGCCACTGGCAGACGCTCGAGTACCTGCGCGGGCTCGGCTTCCCGGTCAACCCGCATCGCAGGCTGGTCGGCAGCCTCGACGAGGTGAAGCGGTTCTGCCGGGAGTGGGCGGACAGGCGGCACCAGCTGGACTATCAGACCGACGGCATCGTTGTCAAGCTGGACAACCGCCGCCTCTGGCAGGAGCTGGGAGCCACCGCGCACAGCCCGCGCTGGGCTATCGCCTTCAAATATCCGCCCGAGGAGGCAGAGACGGTCGTCGAGGCAATCGAGCTCGACGTCGGGCGCACCGGGGCCGTCACCCCGGTCGCCCGCCTCCAACCGGTCAAGCTGGCCGGCACGACCGTGAAAAGGGCCTCGCTCCATAACGCGGATCAGATAAAGCGCCTGGACGTGCGGGTCGGTGACACGGTCGTGGTGCGCAAGGCGGGCGAGATCATACCGGAGGTGCTCTCGGTCAAGCTGGAGAAAAGAAGGCCGGGGTCCAAGCCGTTCGTTTACCCGGAGCACTGCCCGGCCTGCGGGAGCAAGCTGGAGCGCCTGCCGGCAGAGGTGGTGGTGCGCTGCGTCAACACCTTCGGCTGCCCCAGCCAGCGCCAGCGACGGATCGAGCACTGGGTGGGCCGCGACGCCATGAACATCGAGGGCGTGGGCGAGGTGCTGATCAAGCAGCTTCTGGACGCCGGTATGGTCGACGACCCGGCCGACCTCTACAACCTGAGCGAAAGCCAGCTTGCCTCGCTGCCCCGCATGGGAACGAAATCAGCGCAAAACGTGGCCCGCGAGATCGAGCGGTCCAGGACCCGGCCCCTGGCTAACATCATCTCGGCGCTGGGCATAAGGCATGTCGGCTCTTCGGCAGCCGAGCTCCTGGCAGACCGCTTCGGCTCGCTCGAGGCGCTCATGGCGGCGGAGCCCGAGGAGATCGAGGAGATTGAGGGGATCGGGCCGGCAATCTCGGCCAGCGTGCGCGCGTTTTTCGATGGAAAGGAGAACCGCCGCTTCATAGACAAGCTGAAGGCGGCCGGCGTGCGGATGACCGCGGACAGGGGCGCGGCGGGGAGGCTGCCGCAGACGCTTGCCGGTCGCACCTTCGTCTTTACCGGCGAGCTTCCCGGCCTGGAGCGGTCCCAGGCGGAGACTCTGGTGAAAGCAAGGGGCGGCAAGATCACCTCCTCGGTGTCCAAAAAGACAGACTACCTGGTGCTCGGGCGCAACCCGGGCTCGAAACTTGCCCGCGCCCAGGAGTTGGGTATAAAAGTAATAGACGAGGCCCAACTGCTGGCCTTGCTGGAGAGCGAGTAGGTGAAAATCTATCAGGCACACGCGCTCGGGGCGGCAATAATCTTCTCGATCCTCTGCATGGGGCTTGTCGGGCTCTTCGTTATGCTGCCTGTCTTTTTCATTCAGTGGTGGTGGAACGCCATTGCGCCCTCCTTCGCTGCGCTGCCCCCGATCTCGCCCTGGCAGGCCAGCCTGCTTTACGCGGCCCTTGTGACGGTGCTTTACCTGGCGGGGCTCCTGCAGATCGAGTTCGAGGTCGGACACCGTGACTAGCGGCAAGCGGCCGGTGGCGCTTCTCTGTGTTTTCCTGGCGGCCGCGCCAGCCGCCCCTGGCTCTCTGGCCCTGCCGGCGCTGGCCAGCCGGGAGAAGAACACGACGGACCCGGCCATCAAGAATTACAACGAGGGCATCCAGCGCATGAAGAAGGGCCAGATCGACGGCGCGATCGACTCCTTTTTGCAGTCCATCGATTTTGCGCGCAACAACTACAATCCCTGGGCCTGGTTCTTCCTGGGCGAGTGTTACAAGCTGAAGAACGACAGGGAAAACGACACCAAGGCCGTGGAGGCCTTCAGGAAACACCTGGACCAGGTGGTGGGCAGATCGCCGGAGGCGCACATCGAGCTGGGCGAGGTCTACATGCGCATGGACCGCGACGAGGACGCGCGCACGCAGTTCAACGACGCCCTCATCGAGTACATGGGGCCCGGCCCGCGGGCGCACAACGCGCTGGGCAAGCTGGCCGTCAAGCAGGGAGACCTCTCGGTGGCCATCGGCCATTTCCGGGATGCGCTGGGCGACCCGCCCTGGACCTACACGGAGGCCTGGATGAACATGGCCGACTGCTACATGAAGCTGCGTAACTTCGGCGAGGCGGTCGGGCAGTACCTGGAGATGATGAAGGCCGAGCGTCTCAAGCTCACGGACGCCGACCGGCAACGGATCTACCTCAACCTGGGGCTGGCCCTTCTGGGCAAGGGGGACCATGAGGGGGCGATGCGCAGCTGGCGGGAGTGCCTCTCCCTCAACCCTTCCAACGCCGAGGCTCACCTGGACCTGGGCATGCTCTTCGACCAGGAGAGCCACATCAGCTCGGCGATCACCGAGTACAAGGCTTTCGTCCGCCTGGCCCCGGCTGATCCCGGCACCCAGAAGGTAAAGGATCGCATCGCCCTGCTCGAGCAGAAGCTGGCCCCGGCCGAGCCCGTTGCCCAGGAGAAGCCGACCCCCTATATGCGCCGGGAGCTGGAGGAGCACGAGGCGGAAAAGCGCAAGGCCTTCCAGCAGCTGGGCAGCCCGCAACCCCAGGGGGAGAGCCCCTTCTAGGGCTCGGCGTGCCGTGCGCGATGAGCGGATGGTAGGAGAGGTCCTCGACGGACGCTACGAGATCCAGGCGGTGATCGCCCGCGGCCGGCACGGCACCGTCTACAGCGGCAGACACCGGCTGATGGACCGCACGGTGGCGGTCAAGGTCCTCAAGCCCGAGCTTGTGCCGGGCGGGTACAGGCTTGCCAGCCTTCAGGAGCGGCTGAAGGCGCTGTCGGCGCTCGCCCACCCGAACATCGCCAGGCTGGAGGAATTCGGTATCACCGCCGGTGGCGAGAGCTTCCTGGTCATGGAGTATGTGGCCGGAGCCGCTCTTTCCACGGTGACGGCCGGGGGCCGGTCTTTCACCCTGGCCAGGGCGGCAGCCGTGTTCTCCCAGGTCTGCGCGGCCCTGTCTTATGCGCACCGGCTGGGAGTCGCCCACGGCGATCTTAGCCCGGCAAGCATAATGCTCGTTGCAGGCGACCACGGGCAGGAGACGGCCAAGATTGTCGGTTTCAGCGAGATGTCCAACCCGGTCCCGGACTGTGGCGCCGATCTTCGCGCGCTGACCGCCATCATGCGCGCGGCGCTGCCGGAGAGGCTTCCGCGGTCCCTGTCCGCCGCCCTGGACAACGCTTGCAGGCAGGGCGGGGCCGGGGCAGATCAAGGCATTGATGAACTGAAATCAGCCCTTGATGCCCTGCGGGCCGGCGAAGGCGGCCGCAACCGGCGTCGCTCCGGCCCGCGCTGGCGCGCCAGCGCGACGGCAGCAGTATTGCTGATGGTGCTTCCCGCGGCAACGGCAGCCCTGCTCTTTACCGATCAGGGCAGGCTGCTGCTGGCCTACACGGAGCTGTTGGTGCGGGAGCAGAAGGCTTCCGGCAACGATCCGGCGCTGGCGGGCCCCCTCGGCCGTGTGGCCCGCCTCGAAGAGAATCTTCACCACTACCGGCAGGCGGCACAGGCATACGAGCGGCTCCTTTGGTCCTCGGGACCGGAAGCCGGCGCGTCATCCGTGGAGCTGGGCTTCGCCCGCAAGCGGATAGGCGATCTTTACTGGGCTGCCGGGGACAGGGCTGCCTGCCGGCGGCAGTACCTTCTGGCCATGGCAGTTCTTTTGCCGATTGCCGAGCGTAAGCTGCAGCAGCATGAGGAGGATAAAGCGCGACGCCTCCTGGAGACGATCGCCAGCTTCCAGGAAAGAGGAATCGGGCCTGCCGACAGCGGCTTTGCCCGCGCGGCATGGAAGCTGGCGGACGCCTATAAGTCGTTGAGGATGTACCGTCGCGCGGAGCCCCAGTACAGGCAGGCCATCCGGATGATGGATAGCCCGGGCTGCAGGGATTATGCCGACAGAATCTGGCCGCTCCTGGATCTGGCCGAGCTCTGCCAGAGCGAAGGAAAAGCCGGTCAGGCGCGGGACTTGCTCGAGCGGGGCCTGGGAATTGTCCGGGCTGCCGGTGATCCCATGCCGGTGGCCCTGTTTGAGGACCGGCTGGTGGACGCTTACATAGCCTGCCACGACTATGCCCAGGCCGGGGCGGCGGCCAGCTGCGCCCTGCAGGCATGGCAGCAGACCGCGGATGCCGGGCTGTCGCTGGACCCGCGCGTGGCGGCCATTTCGAGGGCCCGCCTCTGTTATGCTCTCTGGCTCGACGGTGACAGGAGGCGGTTCGATTCCCAGCTCGACACGATGCTTGCCGAGGTGGACCGGCTCAAGGAGGCCGGGACCCGGGCCGAGCTGCTCAATTACCTGGCCGACAGGCTTCTCGGGCTCGGCGCGCCGGAGCGGGTGGCCGTCATCTGCCGGCGCCTGCTCAAGGTAGCCGGGAGCAAAGACGCTGTATCGCAGGTCTACCGGGCCAACGCCAGGCGCTGGCTGCCGCTGTGCGCCGTCGAGGCCGGCAACCGTGAGCTGGCGCAAAAGGAGATGGACGATTCTTGTGCCGCCGCCGGGGAGACCGCCACCTGGCCGCCCGTGCTCTGTTCGGATTTGGCGGAGGTGAACCTGCGCCTCCGGAGACCGAAGCAGGCCGAGGAGTTGCTCGACCGGGCAATCAGGCTTCTGGAAGCCGACAAAGACCCCGGCATCCGCCCCACCCTGGCCGAGGCCCTCGACCGCAAGGCGCGGGTCTTGATGGCGACAAACAGGGCGGCCGAGGCGGAGCCGCTCGTTGTCCGCGCCGGCTCGCTTATCGCGGGCGGGCCGCCGGTGAGGCTCTACCTCGAACTGCGGCTGGCGGCCGACCGCGCAGCGGTCTGGCGCCGCCTCGGGCGCCACGAGCAGGCGGCCTCGGCCGAGAAAGAGCTGGCGCGCCTGCGACCGCCGAACCCGCAGATCCGGATCTGAAGCCGCCCCTACTTGCCGGAATAGACCGGCTGCCGTTTCTCGACGAAGGCCCTTACCCCTTCCTGAAAGTCGTCCGACCGTCCGGCAATCTCCTGCAGGCTGGCCTCGTAGTCGAGAAGCTCCTCGAGATCGGCAAAGACCACCCTGTTGACGGCCCGCTTGGTCAGGCCATAGGCCTTGGTCGGTCCCTGGGCCAGACGCCCGGCGAACTCCAGCGCCTCGGCCATCAGCTTGTCGGCTGAAACCACCTTGTTGACCAGGCCCAGGGCAAGCGCCTCGGCGGCTTCCAGCTTCTCGGCCGTGTACATGAGCTCGAGCGCCCTGGTCAGCCCGATCAAACGGGGAAGGAAGAAGGTGGAGCCGGAGTCGGGGATGAGCCCTACCCTGGTGAAGGACTGAATGAAGGCGGCGCTGTCGGCTGCGATGCGGAGATCGCAGGCGAAGGCCAGGCTGGCGCCGGCACCGGCGGCGACACCATTGACGGCGGCAATTACCGGCTTCTCCATGCGCCGGATCCTTATTACGATCGGGTTGTAGCGCCGCCTTATCGAGTCGCCCAGCGACGGCCGCTGCCCGCCCGCCTCGCTGATGTTCCTGTCTTGCAGGTCCTGGCCGGCGCAGAAACCCCTGCCGGCCCCGGTTATGACAACGGCCCGCGTGCTTTCGTCCTTCTCGGCTTCCTTGAGCGCGTCCTGCAGTTTGAACGTCAGCTCGTCGTTGAAGGAGTTGAGCTTGTCGGGACGATTGAGCGTGATCACCCGCACGGCTTCCTTCTGCTCGCTGACCAGGATATTTTCTTCAGGCATGGTGTTGTCTCCCTGTGTTGAACGATGTTGCCGGGACACGGGCGGGGCGCCGCCCGGGGGCCTGCCGGCAAGCCGGCCCGCGGCCTAGCGCCCGGTGAAGCTGGCCGGACGCTTTTCCAGAAAGGCGCGCATGCCCTCCTTCTGGTCCTCGGAAGAAAAGAGCATGTAGAAGTTCTTGCGCTCGAAAACAAGCCCCTCGGTGAGCGAGCCGTCGAAGGCCTTCAGTACCGCCTCCTTGGCCAGGCGCACGGCGAGCGGCGACTTCTTGGCGATCTCGCGGGCCACCTCGCGCGCCGCCTCCAGGTAGATTTCCACCGGCACCACCTTGTTCACCAGCCCGAGCTCGTGGGCTTCCCGGGCTGTGATCGGGCGCCCGGTGAGGATCATCTCCATCGCCTTGTGCTTTCCCACCACCCGGGTCAGACGCTGCGTGCCGCCGGCACCGGGGATGACGCCTATGTTTATCTCCGGCTGGCCGAACTGGGCGCTCTCCGAGGCGATGATGATGTCGCAGCTCATCGCCAGCTCGCAGCCGCCGCCCAGCGCGTAGCCGGAGACGGCCGCCACGATCGGCTTTTTCACGTTGCGGATGCGGTCCCAGGTGGCGAAGCGATCCTTGAGCATGATGCTTACCGTGCCCTCGCCGGACATCTCCTTGATGTCGGCGCCGGCGGCGAAGGCTTTCTCGTTGCCGGTCAGGATGATCACGCGCACCTCGTCGTCGCGGTCGAACTCCTCGATGGCGGCCACCAGCTCGTCCATCAGCTCGCAGGAGAGCGCGTTCAACACCTGGGGCCGGTTCAGCCTGACGAGCCCTATCTGGCCCTCCTTCTCGCTTCGGATATTCTTGTTGGTCAAGGTCATCATTCCGTTTCTCCTCTTATGGATTCAGTTGCTGGCCGCACATGCCGCAGAAGGCAAAGGCGGCCGCTTGCTGCGCCTGGCAGGAGGCGCAGGCCACCAGCTCGGCGTTGGCGGCAAACAGCGACTGGGGTCCGGCCTCCTGGCAGTGTATCCGCGGATACGGCACCGGGCTTTTGCTGCGGAAGGACCTGAGCCCTTCGGCTGTTTCCAGGGAGCCCGCGTGCAGGGTGAGCCAGTCGCGGGCGTGCCCGATGGTCAGAGCCCAGGACAGGTCGCGCCAGAAATTGAGCTGCTGCTTGGTGTAGCGCGTGCACTCCGGCAGCTTGTTGTAGAGCTTCTCGGCCAGGTCGCCCACCGCCGCCTCCAGCATGGAAGCCGGCACCACCTGGTTGACCAGCCCCCAGTCGAGCGCCGTGTAGGCGTCGATCGGCTCGCAGAGAAGCAGCATCTCCCGCGCGCGCCGGTCGCCCACGATAAGCGGCAGCCACTGGGTGGCACCGCCGGCGGCGACGCTGCCGCGGGCGGCGCCGACCTGTCTTATGGTCACGTGATCGGCGGCGACCGCCAGGTCGCAGGCCATGTTGAGCTCGTTGCCGCCGCCGACCACCATGCCATTCAGGCGGGCAATGGTCGGCTTGCCGATGTTGCGCAGCCGGTCGTGCATCTCGATGAAAGCGTACATCCACTTGTAGTACTGGTTCGGTTTGCCCAGGATCTGCTCTTCCTGCTCCTTGAGATCGGCGCCGGTGCAGAACGCCTTTTCGCCGGCCCCGGTCACAACCACAACCGAGACGGCGTCGTCGTTGGCGGCGTCCTGAAACGCCTGGCCGAGCTCGTGCAGGGTGGCCAGGTCGAAGCAGTTGAGCACCTCCTGGCGGTTGATGGTGATGGTGGCCGTGTAGCCTTTTTTCTCGTAGATGATCCGCTGGAATCCGTAAGATTCGGGCGGGGCACCGGTCCAGAATGTCTCAGTTTGTCCCATCTCCTGGCCTCGCTTGTGCGCCTGTCACTGCTTTTTCCGGGCGACCGCCTCCGGGGTCAGCCCGCCACCGATACCGGGGCGACCTCCTCGGCAAACATCATGGACACCAGCCCTCTGGCGAAGCTCATCAGGTTCCGAGCCGCCGCCCGTCCCTCCTCCGAGGACATGGCCGCCGTGAGCGCTTCCATGCTGTCGAAGTAGAGCTGGGCGACCATGTAGTATTCGCAGTCTCCCTGGGGGGCGCCCGTAATCTTGGAGACATCAGCCTTTTGCAACCCGGGCATCTTCCGGGCCAGCGGCAGGTGGCTCTCGAAATAAAGGCGATCGAACTCGGCGGGGTTCTCAGGCTTCTTGTAGAGTGCGATTAACTTGACCATTTTTCCTTCCTCTTGTTTGGGCGAACGGTGCTCTCGCAGGTAGGAGCGGGATCACGGGCGGACAACCCGGGCCCGGGCGATTCGCTGTGTCCGGGCATCGGGTGGACGGGCGACAGCTCATCTATCTTGCGGGACAGCCAGTCTTTGCCCACGACCGCCTGGGTAACCGAGCCGCAGGCGATCTTGCCCCGCGGGTTGAAGGCCTCCACCTGGCAGACGACCTTGTTCCCCCTGATATCGGATACGGTGGCTTTCAGGGTGACCGTCATCCCGGGGATGGTGGGCATAATATGGGCAACCTGGACGCCGCAGCCTACCCCCTCCTCGTCCGGCTCCAGATAGGGCACGATCGTCTTTCTCGCCACCCACTCCATGTGATGGACGAGCCAGGAGGTGGAATACAGCCCGTGCACGGTCACGCCTCCGAAGGCGGCCACCATCTCCCGGCCCACCTTCACCTCGAGCTCGGCAGTCTGACCTGCTTTAAGCCCGGGCTTCATTGCCCGCCCCCGGACTGCCCGGCGCTTGCGCTCCGGCGATCGATCACGCGCACCGCCTTGCCATCGCTCCGCGTAAGCGAGCGGGGGGCGAGCAGGGTCACCCTGGCGGTCAGCCCCATCGTCTGCCTGAGCAGAAAGACCACGCGGTCGGTGAGCCGGGTGAGCTCCAGCCCGCCGTTCTCGATCCGTCCCCAGCGGGCGATCAACTCCTCGGTCACCTCGATCTGCACATCCAGGGTGTCTAGCGCCCGCTGCCTGTCCACGACCAGCTGGTAGTGCGGCGAAAGCCCGTCTATGCGCAGAAGCTCGCGCTCGATCTCCGAAGGGTAAACATTGACGCCGCGGATGATCAGCATGTCGTCCAGCCGGCCGCGCACCCGCCGCATCCGCATCATGGTTCTTCCGCAGCGGCACGGCTCGGCTATGAGCGCCGAGACGTCGCCCGTGCGGTAGCGCAGAAGCGGCAGCCCCTCTTTGCAGAGGTTCGTGAAGACAAGCTCGCCTTCCTCTCCCGGCGGCAGTGGCTCGCCCGAGCGCGGGTCGACAATCTCGGCCAGGAAATGATCCTCCCAGATGTGCAGCCCCTCCCTGGCCTCCCGGCACTCCATCGAGACGCCGGGGCCCATGACCTCGCTCAGGCCGTAAATGTCCAGGGCCGTGATCCGCAGTTGCTGCTCGATCTGAGCCCTGAGCTCCTCGGTCCAGGGCTCGGCGCCGAAGATGCCGACCTCCAGCTTGAGCTGCTCGGCTCTTATGCCCATCTCGTCCAGGGTGAAGGCCAGGTTGAGCGCGTAGGAAGGGGTCGCGCAGAGCACGCGGGCTCCCAGATCCTGCAACAAGGTCGCCTGCTGGCTGGTCTTGCCACCGGATGCGGGGACAACCACCGCGCCCAGCTTCTCGGCGCCGTAGTGGATGCCCAGGCCGCCGGTAAACAGGCCGTAGCCGTAGCTGTTGTGCAGGATGTCGCCCGGCCTGACCCCGGCGGCGGCCAGCGAGCGCGCGCACACCTCCGCCCAGGCCTCCAGGTCGGCGGCCGTGTAGCCGACCAGTGTTGGTTTGCCCCTGGTGCCCGACGAGGCGTGGAGCCGCTTGAGCTCCGAGAGCTCCACGGCGAAAAGCCCGTACGGGTAGTTGTCACGCAGGTCGCCCTTGCCGGTGAAGGGCAGGCGGGCCAGATCGGCTGCCGTCTTCACCGAATCGGCGGTGACGCCGGCTGCGCGCAGCTTATCCCGGTAAAAGGGCACCCGCGCCTGCAGGCGCTCCAGCACGCCCCGGAGCCGGGCAAGCTGAAGCGCCTCCAGCTCGTCGCGCCTCATGCATTCGAGCTGCCTGTTCCACATGAAAACGTCTAGGTTGAGCGCCACGGCCTATGGTGCTTTGGGGGTGAACCAGAATTATATCTTCTTATCACCGCCGGAGATCCGCGGGCGGGCAGGTAGAGCGCCGGACCCGGCAGCGGCCCGGCGAAGATTTTGCTCAGCTTCGCCGCCGGAAATCAAGCGCTCCTGACCCGTCGGCGCCCGGACGGTCAGGCCGGGCATCGCGCCTGCTCGTCACCTGGATGCCTGCTCGGCAGGTCTGTCGCGGGAGAACTCCTCCACCACCACCATGCTGCCATCGGCCCTTGTGGCGCAGCCGACGCCCACCCAGGCAAAGCCGGGGTTGAGGATGTTGTCCCGGTGATTGCCCGGCACCCCGGCCGGCTCGGACAGGAAGTAACGCTCCACTGCCGCCGCTTGCCCGGTGCCTTCAAAGAGGTTCTCCGCATAGCCGCTCTCCACGTGGGCCGGGGCGAGCCGCCAGGTGACGTCCCGGCCGTCCGGGTCGGTGTGGCTGAAGAATCCGCGCCTGACCATGTCGGCTGCGTAGTCGCGGGCAATGCGCTGCAGGGTGCGGCTTGGCTGGAGCGGTGGCGCCGGCGGGGACTGGCGGGCCCGGTCCGCGTTCATGAGAGCCAGCGTCTCCTGCTCGATCCGCTGGCAATCGGCAGCCTCGACGGCCAGCCGGCTGCCGTCCGCGCCTGCATACTCGGTGAGCGGGTTGCGATACCTGATCCGGTTCTCGACCAGCCGCAAGCCGTCATCGAACCGCCTGGCCGCAACCACGTTGAGGTCGCCGGACGGCGTCCGGTTCAAAAGCGCGTCCACGCCCTCGGCGCTGTCCACCTCCTGACCGTTGAGCGACAAAAGCACGTCGCCGACCGCCAGACCGGCCGTCGCCCCCAGCCCGCGGGCACCGACCATGGTGATGCGGACGCCCCGGTAGCTCCTGCCGAACAGGTCGACCCGGGCCGGCTCGCCATCGATGGTCAGCGTGGTGGAGAAGCGCTGCGGCGGCGGCGGGTAGAAGCGTGACGGCGCCGTCTCCTCCCCGGGCCGGCCGGCTGCCACCGGATAGCCGGTCTTCTGGGACGGTGCCGGGCAGGCGGCGGCAAGCGACGTGATGACGGCCAGGCAGGCAGCGGACACCGCCTTGCCTGTCGGCCCGCAAAACCGGTGACGTCGCGGTGTCGTTGTCGCTTTCAAGGGGTTGCCTCCGGCGGTGGGGCTACTTCGATTATCCATAGAAACCACAGGCCTTGCACGCTATACTGGGCCGGTCGTCGTGGTGAGGAGCGCCCGTGAGCCCGAGCATGTCAGGACCGGTCCTTGTCTTGTTTGCGGCCTCGGCCCTGGCCGCTTTTGCGATCCCCTTCTTGCGCGGGCGGGTTTTCGCCAAGATGAGCTGGCTGCCCGGTTGGGGCTGGGCAAAAAGCTTTGCGGCCGTCCTTTTGCCCTTTCTGCTTCTTATCGCTGCCGGTCAATTTGCGCACCTGCAGGCGGCCGGCAGCCTGCGCTGGTTCGCGCTTGCCGCCGCCCTGCCCTTCCTGCTTTCGCGGCTGTCCATGCCGGCGCCGCTCAACGGCGTTATCCTGCTCGCGCTGACCGTGGTCTGGACGCGCTGCCTGCCCGAAGCAGCGACGGCGCCGGTCTGCTTCGCGGCCGTGGCCGGGCTTGCCGTGTGGAAAACGGCCGAGCACCTGCTGCTTTCCTCCGGTCCGACGCTCGAGGATCTCCTGCCGCCTTTAATCTGGCTTGTCGGGTTGAACTGGCTGCAATCAGCGATGCCCGCCACCGCGCAGGCGTCCAGGGAAGGGCTTTTGCTGGGCACGCTGGCGGTCGTCCTTGTCATGCGCCTTCTGCAGACCCCGTTCCTCGGGGTTGACAAGCTGTTCGTCAAAAGGATAGTGCTTGCCTCAAGCGGCGGCCTGTTCGTGCTGCTGATAATAATGAAGCTTCTGGTGGCGCCCGATCTCAGCAGGCTGGCGGTGCTGGCTGGCGGCGGCGTCTTTCTCAGCTACCTTTTCCAGTCCCTGCACAAGGAGGAGGCCGCCGATTACGGGGCGGTGGAAGCGGTGACCGTCCTTGTACTTATCGGCATCTTCACGCTCGTGGCCACGCGCCTTTTTGGCACCTTCGGGCTTGTCGTCCTGGCGCCAACCATGCTCCTGTCCGGGCGGGCCGGCTTCGCGCACGCGGCGGCGCTCTTCTGGGTGGCCAGGATCCTTGTCCAGTCTTTCGTCCTTTCCTATGTGCCGAACGTGACCGGCATCAACCTCACCCACGCTTACACCAGCGCCGCGCTCTACGCCGGCTTGCTCGCCGCCATGCTGGCCAGCCTGGCCTTGCGCGATCTGACCGACCGGCGCTGGCTTACCGCGGTTTTCCTGGCCGCCGGCAGCCTAAGCCCGCTGGCCGGAGATTATTTCCTCCACGAGGAGCCGACGGCCAGCTTTCTGGTGGCGGCCGCGGTGGGGGCGGTTCTTTGCGCGGTGCTGGCGCCGGCCATGTACCGGCAGTCCATCCCCGGGCACGAGAGCGTACTGCTCCTGGCCGTGCAGATGGTCGCCTTCGCCCTGCTCGGCAATGAGCTCATCAGCCTCGGCAATCAAGGCACGGCCGCCGACAAGCTGGTGGTGCTTGCCGCCGGGGCGGCCTGCCTGTTCGTGCTTACGGGGCTGCTTTACTTCGCCTTTTCCCGCTCAGCGGCTGAGCCGGTAGAGGTCCCGGGAGACTAGCTCGGCGCGCCCGTCCCGGCGTCTGGTCACCTCCACCTGCAGGCAGCAGCCGCTCAGGCAGGTCACCCGCCGCCAGAGAGGGCAGCTTTCAGCGCGCGCGAAGCGGGCGCCCAGGATTGCCACCGCGAGCTTGCTGCCGTCCACCCGGCAGCCGATCATGATCGGGAAGGGGGCGTTGTTGCCGAAGCGCAGATCGGCCTGACCGTACCAGACGGTGGCGTCCAGCCCGGGCGGCACCGAGCGCACGGTCCTCGCGTGCGCGGCCCGCTCGTAAATGGGGAAGCCGGACTGGAGCGCGGCCTGGTAGAGCGCCGAGGAGAGCAGGCAGATGCCACCGCCGGCGGTGAGGGGGCTCTCGCTGCCCAGGTAAGAGCTGGCGTAGGCGTAGCCGTGCTTGCCGGTGCGCGGCCCCACGCGGCCGTTGAAGGAGAAGCGCTCGCCCGGCCGAACTACGGTGCCATCGAGGGCGCGGGCGGCGACGGCTATGTTGGCCCGCTGGGCCGGGTTCAGCTCGGACAGGGAGAACGTCTTTACCACAAGGGGCCTGGCGAAAGGATCGAGCGCCCAGACGGCGGCGGCGAGCGCCAGCGGCAAAAGATAAAGGGCAAAGGTCAGCCGGCCGCTTGCCGGCTTGCCGGGCAGGGTCGCCGGCGGGCAGCCTTTCATTCCACCACCTTCAGATAGTCGAGCCCGGAGTAAGCGCGGACCTTGTTCGTGTACATGCCGGTCAAGGACATCGGGTTTATCTGGAAGGTGCCCGGCATCTCCATGCGCACCATGGTGTAGAACTCGTGCTTGCCTGCCGGCAGGTTGGTCACGAAAAAGACGATCCGGTCGTCCAGAACGTCCTGGTGGGTCCACCACCACTCGCCCCAGTCGCCGATCATGAAACTCTCGCTTTCGTTCTGCCCGCCTTCGACCATGCTCGCCCGTGGATCTTCGGAGGCCACCTCCGCCCCGCTCGGCAGCGCCGCTTCGACTATCACATAGGGCAGGGCGACCGGGGTCTCCAGTTGCACCTTCATGAGCACGGTCTCCCCGGCTTTGATTGTCCTGTCGGAGATGAGCCGGGAGGTGAAATGCACCTGGCCCTTATCGTTCATCGGCCCGGGCTGCAGGCGGAAGAACTGCCGCGACAGCCCGATGCCGCGGGGCAGCGATTTTTCAGCTATCTCGTCGCCGGGCTTCAGGTGGCGCATGTAGGTGACCAGGCTGTTGTAATAGAGCCTCCCGGGCCCGGCCTTTTTGAGCGTAAGCTGCCGCGGGGTGGCTGTTACGGGCACTGAGATCCTGGTTTCCGGACCGTACTCGTTTTTGAGGTCGAAATTGAGCGTGGCCAGCGCGGCATCCGCCAGATAGGCCGCCAGGGAGAAGGCGGCCGGCGTCTTCGCCCTGTCCGCGAGCTCCTCTTCGAGAAGGGCCACGAAGACCTGGGAGGTGGTTTTCGTGTTGGCCCAGCCGTCGCGGTCACGCTGGAGGAGCAGCCACTCCTTTATGTTGTCGATGCGCTCGTGGTTCTCGGGCTCCATGGCCAGCACCGCCCGCAGTGCCAACGCCGTCGTCTCCACGCCGGTGAAGCGGTAGGTGTAGTCCAAGACGGAGGACTTGCTTCTGGGGTTGGCGCTCAATAGTTTGAGCATCGTCTCGCTGTGGTCCCAATCGACCAGGTTCTCGTGAACGTTGGCCATCTGAACCAGACGGTGGAAAAACCTCCCGGCCGCCTGGTCATCCCCCCAGCGCTTGTAGGCCATGGTCAAGAAGGAGAGCGCCTCCGGTGTCAGACCGTCGGTCTCCTTGATCAGCCAGGCCCTCAATGGCGCAGGCGGCTTCTGCCCGTAGAGGCTCATGGCGTCGAGCGCCTCGGCCATGTCCACCTTCACCTCCAGGTCAGCATAGTGATCGTGCATGATCTGGGGATCGGTGAGCTGCTTGTGGAGGGCGGGCAGGGAGCGGGACAGCCAGTCGAGGGCGCGCCTGACCGGGTGCGAGTCGACCTCGTATCCGGCCGACCGCAGCAGATAAAGCCCCTCGAGGACGTGAGCGGTCAGGTAGACGCTGGACTGGTCGTATTCCCACCAGCCCCAGCCGCCATCGTCGTGCTGATAATGCTTGAGCTTCTCGAGCGAGCGCTTGTAGACGTCGGCGAAGAGCTGCCTGGATGCCGGATCGATCGGCACCGCCAGCTGCTGGTGCAGCCGCATCGCCACCACCGAAGGCATGAGCCTGCTCATCGTCTGCTCAGTGCAGCCGTAGGGATACTTGATGAGCGTGTCGAAATTGCCCAGAACCGGGCCGATGGAAGAAGGCGCCACGCTCAGTTGATACCGGGCGGTCTCGGGCGCGGCATCGCGGGACAGCCCCACCGGCAGCGTGACCTGGTCGGGATCGCCGCGCAAGCAGCCGCTGCGGGCCGAGAACGCGGGCAGCCCGAGAGAACGCACCGGGAGCTTCCTTTCCATGGCGTCACCGGCCGTTTGCCCGATGGCCCTGGCGGCGATTGTCGCCTCTCCGGAGGAGACCGCCGTGACCGGCCACTGGTAGCGCTCCGCCTTGTCAGGGGCAATCTGGCGCTCCTGGACGGGCGCCTGGTGGAGCTGGAACTGCCCGGAGGCGGCGAGCGTCACCCTGACGCTCTGCGGCTTGCCCGTGTAGTTGTGCACCACCGCCGTGATCAGCCCCTGGTCGCCCTCGGTGAAAAAGCGCGGCAGCGCCAGGCGCAGAATCATCTCCTGGGTGGAGACGATCTTGTTGGTTGCCTGCCCGACGTCGACGGATGTGTTGATACCGCGGACGGTGGCGCGCCAGGTCGTCAGGTTATCCGGCAGCGTGATGCTGGCTATGGCGATGCCGTCCGCGTTGGTGGTGACCTCCGGCAGCCAGGCGGCGGTATCGCGGAAGTCCTTGCGCACTTTGGGCTCGATCTTGTCCGGCCCGCCCGAGTACTGCTCGGGGAAGCTGCAGATCGTGCTGACGTCGTTGTAACGCCGGCTGTAGAAGAACTTCTGGATGTCCTGCGCCTGCTCCGGCCTTATAGCGTAGATGCTTTCGTCGACGACGCCCAGGGAAAGCTCGGTGTCGGGCGCCGGCTTGCCGTTGGGGTAGCTGGCGTGGATCGTGTAGGTGACCTTGTCTCCCGGCCTGTACCTGGTCTTGTCCGTGTCGACCGTGACGTTCAGGAAGTGCTCCTGCGGCGCCACCTTCATGATCTTCGACTGCTCATAGAACTGGTGGCCGGGCCCGACTATGGCCACAGTCACGTATACATTGGGCTCGTAAGCGCTTTCGACCGGGATCTCGACCATCGCCGCCGTGGCGGTCATCGGCACGATCTGGCGGCGATAGAGTTTCGGTCCCTCCACCGTCACCAGCGCATCGGCCCCCTCGCTGCCGGTAAAGGGGCCGCTTATCATCACCCTGGCCGTCTCGCCGGGGCGGTAGGCGCCTTTGTCCAGCTTCACCTGCAGGGCCTGGCGCTGGGACTCGTCCGCCGACAGCATATAGGGAATCGAGGCGTTGGCGATCCAGACGCTGCTCTCGTCGTAAACCAGGTGATTCTGCGAGTCTATCGCTTCGGCGGTAACCACGTAGGTATCGGTTGGCAGGGCCCCTTTTGTCCGGAAGGAGACACGCCCCTGGCCGTCGCTGCCGGTGACGACCTGGTATTGCTCCTCCAGCTCCTGACCGCGATAGGTGTGCTCGACCCGGTCATAGAGCCAGCGCACGAGCTTGATCACCACCGCCTGATTAGCGACCGGCTTGCGGTCGTAGCCGACGGCCGTGAAGTCCACCGCAATCGGGTCACCGGCCCGGCACACAAATTGATGAGGCTGTACGAAAAGCGCGAAGTTGCCGGCGGTCACCGAGCAGTAGCCGCTCGAGAGCACGGTCATGCGGCTTATGTCGGTCACCTCCGCCTCCACCTTGTAGCTCTTGTCCAGGTACTGCGAGCCGAACGGCTGGCTGCGATCCGGCTCGATCGGCTGGCTGTCGAACTCGATTATCGCCTCGCCCGCGTCGTCCGTCTGCGCGAATCCCTGGCTCACGTAGTCGCCGCCGCTGTAGCTGTCGTAATAACCAGCTCCCGCCTCCTCGTCTTCCCAGTCGTCGAAGTAGCTGTAGTAGGCCGGACGCGGCATCAGCTTGTAGCGTGAAGACCAGTCCGTCGACGCGTAGACCGAATACTTGATGCGGGCGTCGCGCACCGGTGCCCCGAAGTAATAGGACGCGCGCACCCGCATGCGCACCTTGGAGCCTGCTACTACCCGTGGCTCTACAGGCGTTACCTCCACCTGGTACTCCGGTTTGCGGTACTGGGCGACCTCGAAACGCTCGTAGTCCTTGGAGCCGTCCGGGTAGACGAAGGTGAGCTGGTACAAGCCGGTTTTCCCTTCGGACGGGATCTCGACCAGCCCGTGGAAGGTGCCGTGGTTGTTTGTACGCAGAGCGCCGCTCCAGATCTTGTTGTTGTCCGGGTCTTCAGCGGTGACGCTCACCTCCGTCCCCGCTTCCGGCGTGCGGTAGCCGTCGGGTGAGAGCATCCTGGCCAATGCCTTGAAATACACCGCCTGCCCCAGCCGGTATACCGGACGGTCGGTGTAAAAGTACGTTTGATATTGATCGTGATCGCTGGAGGCGGTCGTTATTTCGCCGAAGGCGTGCTGGTTGCCCAGCGAGCCGCAGACGAGCAGGGTGGCGTTGGCCAGCCGGGACAGCGCCGGCAGCTCGACGGTGCCGTCGGCCCCGGTTTTGCCGCTTATCCCGGTCGGCTCGATGGCGTTGTTTGTGTTGGTCATCGCCGATACCATCACGCCCTGCCTGGGCTTGAGCGTCTTGAGATCGACGGCCCGGACCAGCGTCGTGTTTCTGGCCTGCTTGATCACGAGCCCGACGTCCGTGACGGTGAACCACGTAAGGGAGCGGTCGGTTTCCCCCTCGGCATTGGCCAGGGTGGCGACGGCAAAATAATCTCCCGGCGGAAGCGGCTCGGAAAGCCGGAAGTCGGCGCGCGCCGAATCTTCATCATCCAGTGTTACTTCCCGGGACATCGACTTGACCGGCTGCCCGCTCTCGACGAAGTCGAGGACTTCGTCATCGGCCTTGTAAATGTGCAGGTCCTGGCTGACGTTAAGGTCGTCGTCCGACCAGCCGTGTTTGCCGCTGAGAAGCGAGAGAAATTCCCGGGCGTAGATTTTTACCTTCAGGTGCGTGCCGCCGCTGGCGTTAACCCAGAAATGCGGCTTCTCCACGGTGGTGAAGACACGGGTGTTGGAGGCCACGCTCACGCCCGGCTCGAGCACGCTCATTGTGATCGTCTCGGGAAATTCCGTTACCTTGCCGTTCTCCACAAATATTCCTGTCTCGTATACGGTCGAATAGCCCTGGGCATGCACCTTCAAGCTGTACTCGCCGACCGGCAATTGATCTATGCGGAATGAGCCGTCCGGCTTGACCCAGGCCCCGCGCTCGACAGCCTCGCTGCCGCGCGGTCCTTCGACGACCGCGTAAACTTTGTTCTCCCTCATGTTGTAGGAGTAGAGACCGAGGCGCTGTTGCTCGAGGGCGATGTGGCCCGCAACAGAGCCAACCGGTCTGGTGAGCAGGATGGAGACCGCCGCCAGCAGCAGGAGCTTCAGCAGGGCCAGATTGACGGACAGCAACGTGTTCTTGTCGCTCTTGTAAAGTGCTCTGATTTCACTGGTAGACATCGGCCTTTATCCTGTAGAGTTGAACCGGCTCGCCGGGCCTGACACCGGCTTTCACCTTTGCCTGAACCAACTGGTAGTAAGCATCGCGCGCCTCACCGGGCAGCAAGACCGCCGACCGGCCGCCGGCGCGCAAGAGAAGCCCGTCCACAAGCGGATTTTGTCCGCTTATGCTCCTGATCGGCTGCAGAGCCCTGACTACCGTCACCTGCACCTTGAGACGCCGCCACTCGTTTGCGTTTATGCGTGCGTAACGATAATCTTCGGTAAGGGCGCCCACGGTCGCATAAACGGTAGAGGTTACCAGATCGTCGTGGCAAGGCGTGAGCGAGCCCCAACAAGCCCTCGATCTGCCGTTGCGGCTAAGGGTAACAAAGACGCCGGAGCGCTTGCGCCACAGCTCATCGACGGGAAACTCTGCGATAACCCTGGTGAGCGAGCCGTGTTTCAGGCGCCCGCTTGTAAAGTAGTATTCGACCGTGCGCCTGGCCACTTCGGTCAGCGATGCGGTGCAGGCCTGCCCGGCGCTCGAGAGCCGGAGCAGACAGACAAGGGCCACTGCGGTGGCTCCACTTACTTTCCAAAGCACCGGCGGCGCTCCCCATTTCACCTGTTCAATGTACCCGCTACACTTATATGTTCTCGGCAGGTTTGTAAAAAATGGGATCCAAATCGGACAACGCAGAACATTCTACCGGGCGGCGCCAGTTTCTGAAATCGCTCTTCGGCTTGGGTGGCGTGATCAAAGGGCCGCCGGCCACCGCGATGCCGGCCCAGGGAGCTTTCGTTTGGGCCGACTTGAAGACCGGCCAGGTAGGCTTTCCCACGGGCACGGCCATGGAGCCCGGGTTGCCCGGCTCGCTGATGAAGCTCGTCGGGGCGGCGGCGATCAGGGAGGAGAACCTGCTGCCCGCCAAGGTCACCTTCGAGTGCAGCGGCTCCATCCAGCTGCACCGCCAGACTTACACCTGTCAGGTGGCGCACGGCCGGCTGGATTTTGCCCAGGCCATCGCGCAGTCCTGCAACGTGTTCTTCGTGCAGGCGTCCGAGTCGCTTGCGCCGCCGCTCTTTCTTGCTTACGCCAGGAAGTTTTCCCTGGACAGGCCGGCGGCCGGTTTCCCTTCCGGACCTTTTCCGGACATAGCTCAGGGCGAGCCGCAAAGATACGTGCTCGGCCTGGCCGAGGAGCTCAAGCCGCAGATGCTGCAGATCTTGCAGATGAGCGCGCTCATCGCCACCCGTGGGCGCCCGCCGGCGCTCTACGACGCGCAGGAGCCGGGCGCCTCCGACGTCGCCCCGCGGCTCGATCTGTCCAGGGCAACCTGGGATCTGCTCGGCGAGGGGATGAAGATGGCCTGCCGGCTGGGCACCGCCCGGCAGATCGATCCGGAGAACAAGTTGCGCCTGGCCGTTAAGACCGGCACCGCGCCGCACGGCAAGAGCTTTCAGTCCTGGGTCACCGGCTACTTCCCCTGGGATGCGCCCCGGCATGCTTTCTGCGCGCGGGCGCCGTCGGGCACCAGCCAGTCTGCCGCCGTGCCGCTGGCTCGCCGGTTTCTTTTCGCGGCCGAGTGGCCTTGAAGGGTCGGCCCGGGTAGATCTCCGGTACGGGCCGGGCAAGGGATCCGGCCTCAAGGTCATGGTTCGGGATGATGCAGGCCGACAGCCGGGGCAGAAGCAGCATGATCGTGGTGGGCTACGCCAGGGAGTCCTCGGCCCGGGCCTTCGACGAATCAAAGCAGCCCGGGCAGATCCGCCGTTTCTGCCAGGAGAAAGGCTATAACCTGGTCTTTCTCGAGCACGAAGTCGGGACCGGCAAGAACGTCTGCCGCCCGGGACTGTGGCGGGTCACGCGCTCGCTTGTCTGCTATCGCTGCGATCCCGGGTTCATGCCCACCAGTTTCGACGTTGATGCCTGGGTGCGGAGAGCTCTCATGTTCTGCCGCTGCTCAGACCCTGCCGGTGTGGCCGGTATCGTGGTGGCGGACATGCAATCGCTTTGCTGCGACCCGACAAGTGGCAGCAAATATGCGCTGGCACTGGCGGTTGTGCGCAAGCATCTGTTCGTCGGAGAGCGGAAGTCCTGCGTGAGCTGCTGCAATCCTGCCGCAGCTCCGTTCATGGGTCGCAGCTAGAAATTTCCAGTCTGAAAGAGAGACCCTGCCGGGTTGAACTTTTTTCGATGCGCGCACGTTATATGAATTATGGACGTAATTCTGACAACGTGGAGGGCCAAAAAATGCGAAGCACCACCACCACATTCATCCGCAGACATGTTTTTTCCCTTCCTTTAGGACGGATTTTCACCACGCGTGATCTGCTTGGGTACGGGCGACGCTCAGCAGTGGATCAAGCAGTGTCCAGGCTGGTGAAGTCCAGCACAATTGTCCGCTTGGCGCGAGGTGTATTCATCAGGACCGGCTCCCCGATTCCGGACACGTTTGAGATTGCTCGAGCCAAGGCCGAGGCCTTCGGCAAGCAGATTGCTGCGCACGCCGGCAAGCTGGCTTTCGATCTGGGATTGACGGCAAAGGCTCTGGCAGAACCCGCATTTGCGGTCAATGCCGGCTCAAGTTCATTCCAGGCCGGTCCCGTGAGAATTCATCTGAAGAAGACCGCTCACCGGAAGTTGCACCTCGGTGACCGCCCGGCAGGGAGGGCGCTGAGGGCCCTGTGGCACGTGGGCAAGAAAATGGTTGATGGTGCCTGCCTGACCTCGGCAACGGCTCGTCTCGGGCGGACCGATCGCGCGGAGATCCGCCAGGCGGCATCGCTCCTGCCGGCCTGGCTCATGCTGCACTTCTTGCGAGATTAAGGTGACTGTCTGCCGGGCCCTTTGCTGGTCAACAGAAGCAGCTTATCGTCGGTGTATGAGACAGCCCGATCATTTTTGAAGGTGATCTCGAAATACTCGCGCGCGGGCGCCGGAGCATTGAGAAATACTGCCAGCACCCTCTTTTTCCTTTGCGGGTCCGGACCCTGGCGGTCGATCCACTTCTCGACGTCATGACTCTTGCGATAGATCTGGCTGCGCACGATGGAAAAGCCGGCGCGCTCGAGCATGGCACGCCATTCCTGCTCCGTGTACGAGCGAACGTGGGTCGGATCGCGAACCACCTCCAGGTGGTTGAGGAAGCGATCGAGCTCCGGATCGGGGGGGGCGATGCTGTCTTCGAGCACGAATCTGCCTTGCGGCTTGAGCACTCGATTGATCTCGCGCAGCGCCTGCAGGGGATCGAGAAAGTGATGGGGAGCTATGCGGCAGGTCACCACATCGAACATCTCGGAATCGAAGGCCAGGGACTCCACATCCGATAACACGGCCTTGGCGTTGTCGAGTCCGCGCGCGCGAAAGAGTCTGCGCGCCTCCTCGATCATGCCGGCGGACAGGTCGGCGGCCACTATCTCCTTCACCAGCGGCGCCAGCGCCGCCGCGGTGTGTCCGGCGCCGGTGGCCACGTCGAGCACCACCATGTCCCTTTTCGCCCCGACCAGAGTTACCAGCAGGTCGAGATCCTGTCCGCGGGCGTGTCCGTCGCTTTCGGCGTAGGACCGCGAGGCCTGCCCGAAGCGGCGCGCTATCTCATCCTTGCTGGGAGCCAAGGCCGGGTCCTGCTATCTGCTTTTCCGCCGGCACCCACTGGCCGCTGTAGAGCGGGCGCAGGCTGTTTATGGCGGCGATTATGGCCGAGCCGTTGTTCAACAGCGTGGCGCCGGCCGGACCGATCAAGCCGGCCGCCGCCAGGGCCAGCCCCACACCGTTGGGTATGGCGATCAAAGTCAGGTTCTGCCTGACCAGGCCCAGGGCACCGCGGGCGATATCAACTGCCTCGGGCAGCCTGGAGAGATCGTCGTCCGTCAGAATAACATCCGAATGCTCGCGAGCCGCGTCGGTTCCGCCGTGCAGCGAGATGGCCACGTCCGCGTGCGCCAGGGCCGGCGAGTCGTTTATGCCGTCGCCGACCACCGCCACCGTGAAGCCACGCTCCTTGAGCTTGGCCACCAGCTCGGCCTTCTGCTCCGGAAAGGCACCGGACAAAACGTTGTTGATGCCGGCCGCGTGCGCCATCGCCCGAGCCGGCGCGTCGTTGTCCCCGGTGGCCATGATGATCTCTTTTATTCCCTTGCGGCGCAGGGCCTTTATCACCGCGGGTACCTCCGGGCGCAGCTGGTCGCTGTAGGCGATAAGACCGGAGAGCTGCCCGTCGATGGCCACGTAGGCCATCGACTGCCCGCGCGCCTGGATCTCCGCTTCCGACTTTTGCGCCGGACGCACGTCTATGGATTCCGCCTCCATCATGCGGCGGGAGCCGACGATGACGTCCAGGCCATCCACCTGGGCGCGGACGCCCATGCCGCGCATGTGCTTCGATTCGGCACGCTCAAGGACGTTCAGGTTCTGGTGCCCTGCGTAACGAACGATGGCCCTGGCGGCCGGGTGCTGCAGGCGCTGCTCGACCGCGGCGGCAAGCTCAAGCATGCGCTCGCGCGGCAAGGTGCCGAGGGTGACCACCTCTGTTACGTGCGGCTCGCCGGCGGTAAGCGTGCCTGTCTTGTCGAACAAGATCGCATCGACCTGCGAGAGGCGCTCGAGCGCGCCGCCGCTCTTGATCAGGATGCCGTGATGCCCGGCCCGTTGCATGGAAGCGAGAATGGCAGTGGGGGCGGCGATGCGTACGCCGGTGGCGAAATCAAAGATGAGGATGCTCAAGGTGCGCTGCACGTCCCGCGTGACCATAAGGCAGCCGACGGAGCCAAGCAGAACCGGCATTACCAGCCGATCCGCCAGCACGGCCGCGTAGTTCTGCACGCGCGTTTCGTGGATCGGGGCGCTCTTTACCATGTCGATGACCATGCCGGCCTTGGTATCGCGCCCGACGGCCTCGCAGCGCAGGTAGATCTTGCCCTCTACCACCACCGTCGCCGCGTAGACCTTGTCGGTGGTGACAATCTCCACCGGCATCGACTCGCCGGTAAGGCTGGCCTGGTTCACCTGAGCCTGGCCGCTTATCACCACGCCGTCGACCGGGATCATGTCGCCTGGATAGACGACCACCACGTCCCCCACGCACACCTGATCGGCAGGCACGCAGACGCGTTTCTTGCCGCGGACGATCCAGGCCGACCGGCCGGCCAGCCCCAGGAGGTCGGCGATGATCTTCTTGCAGCGCTGGGCGGTAAGCTCGCGGATAAACTCGCCCAGGCCGATGAGCGCGGTCATGAAGCCTGCGGCTACCGTCTTGCCGCTGGCCAGCATCATCACGGCGGCAATTCCATCGAGGGCGTCCACGCCCAGCCGCTTTTCCTTGACGGCCGTGTCCAGGGCTCGCCCCATGATCGGAGCCACCGAAAGCCCGACCAGCGCATTGGTGACCGCGAGCGGCATCTCGAGCAGCGCTGCCGCGAACGCTGCTGCCCCCAGCGCGCACTGCACCATGGCCGGTGTCAGCTTCTCGATCGCCTCCACCACCCGGGACAGAAAAGCGACCAGCGGGGGCGGTGCCTTCTGCCCGGTCTCGGGCGGCTCCACGTAAGGCTCTGCCGACCAGACGCCGCCCCGGTCCAGGCGGTCGATGATCTGCCCGAGCGTCGAGCGGCTGGTGTCATAGGTAATGATGGCGCTCGCGCACCAGCGGTTCACGCGCACGCTGGTCACTCCGGGCTCGGCCATGAGGAGCCCGCGCAGGCGCTTGCCGAATTCCCCGTCGTGCGCGAGCTCCTCGACGCGGATGCGCACCCTGCCTGGCACCACGTGACGGAGCGCGTAGCGGACCGTCACGTCGCCGCCTTTCTCGACGGTCAGCCTCGTCCGCGGCTCAGCCCCGCCGGGTTGCGGCAGGGAGGCTCTTTGCGGGCTGGGATCGGGCTTTTCTGCTCCGGACATCAGGTCTTGTTGCTGGTTTGTTTATCTTGAGCGGCAATCCGCTTGTCGTTCGGCGTCAGCTTGCGGGCGGCCAGGGCGGCGGTGGACTCGCTTGCCTGCAGGCCTGGCTTCTCCACCTGCAGCTTCCAGTACGTGTCAAAGGCGTAATAGAAGAGCACGATGGGAGAGATGGTCATGAGCAGGTCCTCCCCGGGCGCCCGGCGCAGGCGCCAGACGCCCAGCCCCAGAAAGGCAAGCGGCACGACCGTCTTGAGATCGAGCACGTTGCTGGTGGCGCCCGACAAGCTGCTGTTGGCGGCTGTAAACAGATTGGCGATCAGGTGCGCGCCCACGGTCAGGCCGGCTACCGCCGGGCTGCCCGTCTCCACAAGCGCCTCCAGCAGGTCAACGGAGACGTCGGCGACCGTCTTTTCCACCGCCTCCAGGATGGCCGGCACCTCCTCATGATGGACGAGGATGCTGCCGGTGCGGTGGTTGACCTCCACGCCCGTGACGCCGGCCGTCTTTCGCAAGGCATCCGCGACCTGCCGCATGCTGGCGGCTGTGCGGTGCTGCTTGGGAACGCGTAACCGCGTGCGATGGGGAAGGTGGTGGGCCACCCCGCGTGAGTAAGGATGTAGTCGTCCTGCCATGCTCGCCACCTCGCCCGGGCGTTCAGGGAAAGCCAGCCTGACCGGCGCCGGGCCGGCGGCCGGCTTGCCTCACAACTGTTCTTCAGGCTTCGGCTTTGTGAGCGTGCTTCTTGGAGTGGTCCTTGCGCTCGGCTTGAATCTCCGCCACCACGTCGCTGGCTTCCTCGCGGACCTCGGCTGCCAGATCCTTGACCCGATCCGAAACTACCATCCCGGCACGAATCACCTCTTTGAAGGCTGTACGCAGGAACTTGCGCCCACCGGGCAGAGCGATCAACACGACGGCAAGCAGTCCCCAGCGTCCGGTGGCAGCTTCCATTAAGTCTTCAAACATCATCCAACTCCTTATCTGATAGACGGATCACCCGGTTGTAACACATTCTGCGACGGGCGCGTTAAAAGTCTTTCACGACCGAACGCCAGCCGCTCCGGCCGAGCCCGCTAAGGATTACAGACTACCTAAGATTCTCCCAATATTGTCGCAGGTTGTCCAGCGGTGGGGGGAATTCGTATCAATTTAATATGATAGTCAGGAACCGGCGGGCATTGTCCGCTGCCGACCAGGGACGGAACGATGAACCAGAAATTTCAGGCTGCCTTTACCGTCTGCGGGCTGATCCTCGATGCCCTCGGCGGCGTCTTCTCCGCGCTCGATTTCTGGGTCCAGGCTGCACCATATACGGTGGTGCTCCGCGCCGCTCCCGTGCTGTAGCCTATGATCGTCATCGTCATGGGAGTAGCCGGATCCGGAAAGTCCACAGTCGGCAGCCTGCTGGCCTCAGAGCTTGGCTGGCCGTTTGTCGACGCCGATCAGCTCCATCCGCCGGCCAGCGTGGCGAAAATGGCCGGTGGCACGCCGCTCGATGATGCGGATCGCCTGCCGTGGCTGCAGGCGATCCGCGCCAGGATCGCCCGCTGCCTGGCCGAGCGGCAGAGCGCGGTTTTCGCCTGCTCGGCGTTAAAGCAGTCCTATCGCGACATGCTGCGCGCCGGCGCCGGCGCCGTTTGCTTCGTCTATCTCCGCGGACACTACGGACTCTTTGCCGAGCGCATGTCGGTCCGGCCAAATCATTTCATGAAAAGCGAGCTGCTGGCCAGCCAGTTCGAGACGCTCGAGGAGCCGGCAGACGCGCTTGCCGTGGACGCCGCCCGCACGCCGGCCGAGGTCGTCGCCGAGATAAGAAGCACGCTCGGTGTTTGAGCCGGTCGTTTATCGGTATCCATCGAGATACTACACGACTTTTCGGTGCCTACTTGCGAAAAGATACCGGGGCATCTTAGGATCAATGGCAGATGGATCCGCCGCTGAGAGTAGATCCAGATCAACAACGGATCAAACAACAGAAAAAGGAGATGAATAGCCATGACGGTAGAAACCCTGAGCAAAGAGGCTTTGCGGGCCGTTCAGCACTTCGAGGACAAGCTCGCTTTCGAGACCAACCCTTACGGGCTGAACAGGATGATCCAGGACGGCGAGCCGCTCGCGATCATCGACCTGCGCGCAAAGGAGCTCTACGAGAAAGGACACGTGCCGGGCGCGATCAACATCCTTTATGAAGAGCTGGAGCGCAAGGCCGCCCAGTTGAGTAAAGACAAGACGATCGTTGTCTACTGCTACGACCTGCTCTGCCATCTCGGCACCCGGGCCGCCCTCCTGCTCGCCCAGAAGGGCTTCAAGGTGAAGGAGCTGATTGGCGGCTATGAAGAATGGCATAAGAAGAATGCCACCATGGAAAACAAGCTGCCGGTCGAGACGAAAGCCGGCTCCAGCTGCGCCAGCCATGGCGCCAGCTGCGGCTAAAAGGCACCGGCCGGTAGGCGTGGCCGTCTCAGCCGGCGGCCGCGCCTGCCGCGTTATCATTGTATGGACCGCTCGAGGAGTAAAGCGATGCGCAGCCTCTTTTCTTTTCTGACCGCCGGGCTTCTTCTTGCCGCCCCCGCGCTGGCGGCGGACGACACCTTCCAGATTGATCCGGTGCACTCGGCAGCCCAGTTTTCCGTGCGCCATATGATGATCTCCAACGTGCGCGGCGAATTCAACAAGGTGAGCGGCTCGGTTGTCTACGACGGGCACGATCCGACGGCCGCCCGGGTCGACGCCACGATCGACGCCGGCTCGCTCAACACGCGCGAGGAGAAGCGCGACGCTCATCTAAAGGGTCCCGACTTCTTCGATGTGGCCAGCTTTCCGACCATCACCTTCGTCTCCAAGAAGATCGAGAAGCAGGCTGACGGCAAGCTGAAGATGACAGGCGATCTGACCATGCACGGCGTGACCAGACCGGTGAGCCTGGCTGTCGAAGGGCCGAGCAAGCCGGTCAAGGACATGCAGGGCAACGAGAGGGTCGGTGCCAGCGCCACCACGACCATAAACAGGAAGGACTTCGGGCTGACCTGGAACAAGATTCTGGAGACCGGCGGGGTCGCGGTCGGCGACGACGTGGCGGTGACGATAGACGTCGAGCTGGTGAGAAAGCACGCGGCGGCCTCCGGCGCGGAAAAGACCACAACAGCCAACAAGAGCTGATGCTGCAGCGGCCAGGCCTGCGGCCTCTTCTCCTGTGGCTGGCTGTCGCTTTCGCCGGGCCGCTTTGCGGCCCGGTTTTCGGCTTCTCGGACACGGTGGCCGTGGAGCTTTTCCAGGCCCACCGGCCGGCAACCCGTATCCTCATCGAAGGGCCCTTCACGGTGCGGGCGCCGGCACCGAAAGTGGTGGCAGGTGGCTTGCACGAGATAAGAAGCGATGGCGGGCGGCTCCGGATTGTCCCGGTCAGCGCCCGGCTCGGGCAGGGCGTCGCCGCAAGGCGCTTGATCATCACCGGGGTGCAGGGTCGGCCGGTCGCCCTTCGTTACTCGCCGTCCGCTCCCAAAAGACATTATCCGGGGACGCTGGAGCTGTCCCTGCGCCCGGATGGGCGGCTGAGGGTCCGCAACGTGGTTGCCAGCAAGGAATATGTCTGCGCGGTTGTCGGCAGCGAGACCAATCCGGGCTGGGGCTCAGAGGCCCTCAAGGCGCAGGCCGTTTTGACCCAGACAAGGCTTGCCCGTTACAAGTTGAATGATCCCCTAGGTGACACCACGGAGATTGAGGCCTATCTCGGCGCCGACTACGAGCGCCCGGCGGTCCGCAAGGCTGTCCAGAGCGTATGGGGGCAGATCCTCGCTTACGGTCGCAGCCCGATTCAGGTGTTCTATCACTCTACCTGCGCCGGCAGAACCAGCGCCGGTGATGATATCTTCGGGGAGAAGGCAAGAGGCATGCCCTACCTGGCCCCGGTCGCCTGCCCCTACTGCCGGATGTCGCCGTTTGCCAAACCGACGGTGAAAAGGATCCCCCGCCGGCCGTTCGAGAAAGTGTTCGGTCCGGGCCTGCCGTCGATTGTCACCGCCGATGGTGCCGGGCGCGCGCTCGAGGTGGCTCTCGGCGACGGCAGGCGCATGCGCGGCTACGAATTCTGGATCCGGCTCGGGCAGACACTGGGCTGGGATAAGGCGCCCGGCTTGCGGATGACCATCACAAGAGCCGCCGACGGACAGGTGGAGGTAAGCTCGACCGGAGCCGGTCACGGCGTGGGGCTCTGCCAGTGGGGCGCCGCCGAGCAAGCAAGGCTCGGCAGATCCTATCGGGAGATCCTCAACTTTTATTTGCCGGGCACCGAGATCCTGTGAGCCCCGGCCTTCCCATGTGCCACAATTATTCCACCTCCTTTTCTTAGTTTTGACCCGTGACCGTAGCGCTTATTTCCAGTCAGGAACTGTCACAACGTGTGGCCGGCGGTCTCGCCGGCTGGAGCATTGTCGACGCGCGCACGGCCGGCGAGTTCGACGCCGGGCACATCCCCGGGGCGGTCTCGGTTGCCTGGGAGCAATGGTGCGAGGCGCCGCCTGCCGGCAGCGAGCCGATCCTGAGCCAGCCGGGATTCTGGGGGCTGCTGGCCGATCCGGTGGCCAACGAGTTTTGCCGGCGGCTTTCCAGGGCGGGCATAGGCGGCGGGGAGCCGGTGGTCGTCTATGCGGATGGGGCGCGGTCGAAGGGGCGCGAGGGGCGTGTCGCCTGGATGCTCCTCTATCTGGGAGCCTCCTGCGTCTATCTGCTCGACGGCGGCTGGTCCGGATGGCTGGCCGGCGGCGGCGAAATCGAGCTTTGCCGTCAATCCTCGCGGCCGCCCGCCGAGTTTGCCCTGTCCGTCCAGGAGCACAGGCGCGTGCGGCTGCCGCAGCTCCAGGAGCTTTACAGGAGCAACCGCATGCCGCTCATGATCGACACGCGCACGGACGGTGAGTTTCGCGGCCACTGCTACGACTACCAGCCCCGCAAGGGCAGGCTGCCGCGCTCGGTGCTGGTGCCGTTCAGCTCGCTGTTCCTCCCCGGCGACCGGTTCATAACCAGGGAGCGCTACCTGGAGATCATTCCGCCCGGGCTTGCCGACGAGCCTTACGCCGTGGCCTATTGCGAGGTAGGGGTGCGGGCGGCTACCTTCGCCCTGCTGCACGAGATGTACACCGGATGCCCGATGCCGGTCTTCGACGGCTCGATAATGGAGTGGGCCTGGCACACGGCGCTGCCGATCCTCGTTTAGGGCCGCGTGATCGCCTGCGGCGGCCGAGGTGCAATAATCTATCCAAACTGCAAGCAGATCGGTGTCATGAGCAGGAAGCAGAGCGCCCGGACAGATCGGACGGCAACGGTCACCTTCAGACCGTGCCGCGCCGAGGATCTCGCCCGGCTTAAGGCCATGGTAGAGGTGTTCTATCGTGAAGACTGGCGGGCGGCTGGCTGCGCCACACCGGACATTGCCCGCACCTTGGCCGAGCTCGAGCTGAGACCTTCAACTTCTTCAGCAACGAGTTTCAGGGGGACATCGTCGATGTCGATGAGATTTACGTGGATGCCCGGCACCGGGGGCTGGGGATCTCCTCGGCCTTCTTCCACTGGCTCCAGCAATCGCAGGCGCCGTCGGCTGCCGGCTTCTCGCTGCAGGTGGCGCCGGCGAACCCGGGCGCTGCCAGGTTGTATGAGCGCATGGGGTTCCGGGACACCGGCAACAGGCACCTGATCAAGATCAACACGGGCAACGGTCATGGAGGTGGGGCGTGATGAGCACGAGGATCGGCAAGAAAACTTCGGTCAAGGCGAGCAAGTTCAAGGAGTCGGTGATTAGGGAGATGTCGCGCCTGGCGGCCCTGCACCAGGCCGTCAACCTGGCCCAGGGGCTGCCGGACTTCCCGGCCCCGGCCGAGCTCAAGGAAGCGGCCTGCCGCGCCGTCGAGGGAGATATCAATCAATATGCGATCACCTGGGGCGATCGGGCATTCCGGGAGGCCATTGCGGCCAAAGCAGGCGCCTACCTGGGGATGAAGATCGATCCGGAAACGGAGATAACGGTGACCTGCGGGGCCACCGAGGCGATGATCGGCGCGCTCATGGCCACCGTTGATCCCGGCGACGAGGTGATCGTGTTCGATCCCTTCTATGAGAACTACGGACCGGACGCAATCCTGTGCGGGGCGGTGCCGCGTTACGTAACCCTTACGCCGCCGGATTGGACGTTTGACGAAAAGGAGCTCAGGGAGGCGTTCAACGAGCGCACCCGCGGGATCATCATCAACACGCCCGGCAACCCCACCGGCAAAGTCTTCTCGAGGCAGGAGCTCGCGACGATCGCCGAGCTGTGCCAGAAGTTCGGCGTGATCGCTTTTACCGACGAGATCTACGAGCACATCCTTTACGATGACGCCGAGCACGTGGCCATCGGTTCGCTTCCGGGAATGGAGGAGCTGACGGTGACGATTAACAGCCTGTCAAAAACCTACAGCGTCACCGGCTGGCGGGTCGGCTACACGATCGCCTGCCAGGAGATAACGCAGGCGCTGCGCAAGGTGCACGACTTTCTCACGGTGGGAGCGCCGGCGCCGCTCCAGCGTGCCGGCGTGGTGGCGATGAATTTTCCCCGGGACTACTACGACAAGCTCAAGCGTTTCTACAGCCTCAAGCGGCAGATGATGCTGGAGATGCTCGACGAGGCCGGGATAAAGTATTTCACGCCGGCAGGCGCCTATTATGTCCTGGCCGACATAAGCGAATTCGGCTTTGCCAGCGACATCGAGTTCACCGAATCCCTGGTGAAGGATACAGGCGTGGCCGTCGTGCCCGGCTCCAGCTTCTACAGCAATCAAGAGCTTGGCAAGAGATTTGTGCGCTTCTGCTTCGCCAGGCAGGAGCAGACGCTGCAAGAGGCGAAAGCCCGCCTTGCCCGCCTGCGCAGACGCGCACGCTGATTGCCGATGCCGGTTGCTCGCGGAAGATGCAACCGATTGCCAGCTTCTCGGTCAGATGGCGAAGACCGTTAGTAATCGCGGCGCAGGATAACGAGGCATAGCGGAGCGCAGGGCGGCGAGGAGCCGGCAGCAGCGGAGCGTCTTGACGCGCCGCGATTCGAGCCGCCAATGGTACACGAAGACCGTTAGTAATCGCGGCGCTTATAACTAAGGAAAGCGGCTGATTCCGTTGGGCTGCCATTTGAAAACCGGCGTCAGCGGGTCGTCCTCCTCCTCTCCTTCCGGGAGCGGCGAATCATTGTCCCTGATGCTTGCGCGGCGGTAACTGTCCGGGTCGCCGTCGCTGGTCGTGTCAGGCCAGAGACGTTGCTTCTTCAGGGACTCCGGCACTATCGAGCTCATGGGCAGCGAGCGCTGTCCCACCGTGGGCTTGAGCTCGCCTCCTGCCGCCTCAGCAACAAACGGGGCCGCGTCTGGCAACTGAGGACCGGCGGCCAGCGGTATCACAAACATGAAGGCGCGCGGCGAACGTACATACTTGACGTCTCCCGTGTCGATACGGACGCGGCCGCCATCTTTCGTGACCATCACCAGCCTGGCGGGGGTAGCCTCCACGATTCTTCCCGAAATCGAGCCTTCCCGGCGGAAAACGACATCATCCACCTCGGGGCTGTCTATTTGCCGGAGCCCCTGGCCGGACTGGAAGTAGACAAGGCCGGTCACCTTGCCCGGGTTCGAGGCGGTATCCGCCTCGACCTTGATCACGACGCCATGAAGCAGGTCGGTCGGTTCCATGTACTCATCGGCGGCGCCTGTCAGGGTCACAGAGTTGTTCGTCACCGTGAACAGGGCTTTGAGAGAAAGCGCCGCCAACTTATCGACCGGAACCTGGCAGGATACCGAGCCGGGCTGCCCGCCGGTGTCCGGTCGGAAGGCGAGCGGCGCGGGCAGCGCGGCGCCGGACAGGACCAGCATCTGCCCCGCCGCGGCCAGCACCGTCAATGTCTTCTGGGCCATATCCATCGGAAAGGTGCATTATATACGATCAAACAAGAACACCGCCCAAGCGAACTTGCGGCGGTGTTCTTGCTACTGCCTGACTGCCCCTTGCGAGTGGGCTCAGTATCTACTCACGCTTCAGCCAGTCCTTCACGTGAATCGGGCTCGCCTGCTACTGTCTCCGGACAGCGCTGCCTGTCGTTTCCGCAGGGCCCCTCGGCTCACGGTGCTCAACTCGCTCGGGTGAGCACTCACCGTTCATGCCTATAGTTTACCGCCGTCCGCTGTATGCGGAAGTACCCCAGTGGACATTTAAGATCCGTGCTCTTGCCAATCCCGGGATGCGCATAACCATATGTAGTGGCAATAGCAAATTTGATTAACAAGAGCCGGATCAATAGATGTGGCCTCGCGATCCGGCTGTGGATATGCTCTTGCGGGTTGCTGGAAATCCAAAGGCGGTCTGTTGTGTAGCCATAAGATATATCCGCCAGGGAAGCCGCCGGCGATTAGCAACGCTTAATTGCCAGTCCGATCCGAGCTATAGAAGTTTCGCCTCGGAGAGGATTTTCTGCGTCAACTCTCGCGTCCCGGGGCCGTGTCAGCCTGATCAACTCCCTGGCGGTTTTTATGGCGCGAGGCGAAAACGGCAGGTCGCCGGAATCGAGCCGGACAGCGAGTTGAAGTTTTTGACGGTGGAGCACGGCGCCAGAGGCTCGGCGCCCAAATCCGGGTTGTAGCGAAACCAGCGATGCTCCCTGGTGCCCGGGAGGACAAAGGAGCTTTTGTAGCCCTGGCAAATCTCCGCTAGCCGCTGTCCGAACCAGGCGGTGCCGGCGGGCGCCGCATCAGGTGGTTCCTGCCCGGTGCCGCAATCGGGCAGGCGGGGATGACAAATGCCATGAGCAAGTACAAGAGCTGTATTATCCGGCAACCTCGCCCGATGCAGGACCAATACAAAGACACCACCCAAGTAAACTTGCGGTGGTGTCTTTGCTACTGCCTGACTGCCCATTGCGAGTGGGCTCAGTATCTACTCACGCTTCAGTCAGTCCTTCACGTGAATCGGGCTCGCCTGCTACAGTTTCCGGTCAGCGCTGCCTGACGTTGCCGCAGGGCCCCTCGGCTCACAGTGCTCAACTCGCGCGGGTGAGCACTCACCGTTGACGTCTATTAGTTTACGCCAGGCGGCTGCATGTGGAAGTACCCCAGTGGACATTTAAGATCCGTTCTCTTGCCAATCCCGAAAGGCGCATAACCATATGCGGTGGCAATAGGCGATTGCATTAACAAGAGCCGGATCATCTTTCATAGCCTGGGTGGGCGGCGTTTGATATGCGATCGATCGTCCAATGATAGGCAGTGGCAATCCAATCGACCGCTCAGGGATATGTTCATTCGCGCCGGCTCGGGTTCTGATAAACCCTTAATCAGCGGATGGGACATCTAGAGGGTATCCGCGCGCTCCTAGACAGCCCATTCCAGCTTGCGCATGGCGGTTCCGTAATTGGACAGGGCGCTTTCCACCTCCGGATGGCTCTTGCCGTACACCTTCATTTCAATCTTGAGGACGCGCCGGAAGAGAGGCGCCGCTTCCAGATAGTTGCCGCGGCTTATGTGCAGCCTGGCAAGCGCATTGAGCGTAGGCACAAGACGGGCGTCCTTGTCCCCGAGCACTTTCTCTTTGATCTGCAGGGCGCGCTTGTAAAGCTGCTCCGCCTCGGGGAATTTGCCGAGGGTGTGATAGATGACGGCCAGATTGTGAATGCTGGAGACGAGGTCCGGGTGAACCGAGCCGAGATTGTCCTTGCGGATCACGAACGCCCGCTCGAAAAGCGGCTTTGCTTCCGCGTATTTGCCCTGCTTGTAAAGGGCGGAGGCCAGGTTGTTGAGCGCGCTGGCGACGTCCCTGTGGAAACGCCCCAGCGTCCTTTCCTTGATCTCCAGGGCCTCGCGGGAAAGCTTTTCGGCTTTGGCCAGCTTCCCCTGCTTGTAGCAGATCGTGGCCAGGTTGCCGATTGTGATGGCAAGCCCCCTGTCGGCGACTCCCAGAGTCCTCCGCTTGAGGTCGACAGCCTGTTCGTAAAGGCTTTCAGCCTCTGCCAGATCGCCCAGGTAATAACGGCAAAGGGCGAGGTCGATCGTCACCTCCGCCGCGGCCAGCGAGCCGCCGGGCCCGCTAAGCTCGGGCAGCTTGAGGGCGTTCTTGAGGAGCAGCTCCGCCTCCGAGTACCTGCCCTCCTCCCGGGCGTCCCGAGCGGAGGACACCAGATCCTCCACGGCCGTTCCTTTGTGCTCCTGGCCGGTCAGCTCGCAATCGCCTTCCGGATCGGAGATCTCGACGGCTCTGCTCTTCCTTCGCAGGAGCAACTGATAGTTCTCACGGGCGGTCAGCGCCTCAGGATGGTTGTGGGCCAGCCCGCGCTCGCTCATGGCGATCACCCCTTTGTAGAGGAGCTCCGCTTCGGAGAGCCGGCCGGTCTCGGTGTACAGATTGGCCAGACGGTTGAGCGTCATCGCCACGTCCGGGTGCTCGCCGGCCAGCGTCTTCTTGCGAATTTCGAGCGCCTGCTTGTAGAGCGGCTCCGCTTCCGGATAGTTTTCCAGAGCATGGTTTATAAGCGCCAGGCTGTAAAGGCTGTCTGCAACCAGCGCGTTGTCGGTTCCCAGCTGGCTCTCCCTTACCGACAGCGCGCGCAGGCAGAAGGTCTCGGCCTCGGCGTAGCGCCCCTGTACCCGGTAAACGGTCGCCAGATCGTGGAGCATTGCGGCGACGCTCAGGTGGTTGACCCCGACGGCCCGCTCGGTTATGAGGATAGCCCGCTTGTAGAGCGATTCCGCCTCGTCATAGCGGCGCTCGGTACGATAGATGTGCGCTAGATCGGCGAGCAGGGCGGCAAAATCCAGATGGTCGGGACCGAGCTCGAGCTCGACGGCCGGAAGCGCCTTCTCCATCAAGAGCCGACCTTCACGGACTGCGCCCTCGGCCAGATGCGCCCTGGAATCCTGGAGGAGCTTTTCCGTCTTGGCGCTGATCGCTCTCGGGGCCCGTTGGCTCTCGGCCTGGCCGGCCGATGGCCCGGGGGTCGGGGCAACGCCGGGGGCGTCGTAGGCGGCGCAGCGTTTGTAGAGCTCTTTTGCCTCTTTTGCCTTGCCCAGCCTGTCCAACAGACGTGCCAGCTCCTGCGCGGTCGATGACACATCAGGATGATCCAGACCGAGCGATGATTCGCGGATGTACAGGGCGCGGCGGAGCGATGCCTCGGCCTCGCAGTCCTTTCCCGCGCACTGGTATAGCCCGGACATCTCAGCCAGCGTCTGGGCCACCAGCGGATGGCAGATGCCGAATGTCCTTTCCCTTATGTCGAGAAGCTGCTTGAGCAGGTGCTCCGCTTCTTCGTGCCGTCCTTGGAAGGAATACATCCCAGCCAGATGGCTTACGGCAGGCGCCACGTCAGGATGTCCTTGCCCGGAGAGTTTCTGCGTGATCTTGAGCGAGCCTTCGAAAAGTTGTTCCGCCTGATCCAGCTTGCCCTGAAAACGGTAGACGATTCCCAGGATCAGCATGCTATGAGCAACTAGGGCATGCTCCGCCCCATAGGCTGCCTGGCGGATCGAAAGCGCCTTTAGAGCCGCCGGCTCGGCCTGGGCAAACCGGGCCGTTTCCACCAGCAGAAGCACAAGCTCCGACAAGGTATCGGCGAGCTCGAGGTCGCCGGGGCTCGAGCAGCGAAGCTGGAGGTCCGCGGCTTTGGCCAGGAAGGCTATTGCCTCGTTGAGCTTGCCCTGACCGCGGCAGGACCTGGCCGACTCCTTGAGCTGAGCGGCGGTCATGTCCTTGCCCTGGTCCCCGGAACGGTCCTGCGACTCCACCGGCGCGGCATCCTGCGCGGTGGCGGGCAGCGCGGGGGCGGCCTGGCTCTCCCTATAAGTTTTGCGGCACCGGGCTTTGACTTGGCGGTAGCGGTCACCGTCGAGGTGAATCTCTGCCTGGCGCTCGGCTTTCGATAAGGTGATCGAGCCGGCGGCGGCTACACCGGCTTCGGAGTCCCGGGCCTCTAAGGCCTTCTTATATAAGAAGGCGGCCTGGACATAGTCTCCGTGCTCAAAACAGGACCTGGCGCGCTCGATAAGGCTTGACGCCTGAAATTGGGTGGACATTTTTCCGTCTCTGGGTGGATTTTGCTGGTCGTGATGCCCGAATCTCTTGACATTGAAGCGTTTCCGGTCTTCGGGCTTGCCTGCTTATAATGGCCTGAGCTTAAGGCGAACGGAATGGTGAAAACCGCATGGGTAGCGGAGATCACGCCCTTGGCAACCAGGGCTTTCCTGAACGGTTGTGAAGAGAGGTTCCCTGCCGGCGAAACTGCTTGATTGTTCCGAATTTCGTTGGCAGGGGCAGCGCTTATCTATAATGGAGGCAAGGAAATCGTCGGGTCAAAGGGGCGACCGTGTACATCTGCCGACTGTGCCACGCTGAAAACAAGCCCACAGCCAAGTTCTGTCGGAGATGCGGCGTGGCGCGCCCGGCCGACGAGCAGCAGGCGGAAGGCGTCAATGAACCGGTCGAGACACCAGTTGCCGCAGCCGAAGACGGTGGCGGAGAACCGGCCGCCGCGCCGGAAACGCCGCGTCCAGCCGAACCATCCGCCGCCGAGCTGCAGATGAAGATGCAGGCGGAGTCGGTCCTCGGTGAAGAAAAGCCCTCGGCGCCCGCCCAGGAGGGCGCCGAGGGGCAAGCCGCCGCCGAGCTGCGCCCGCCTGCTCAGCTGCCACCGCCGGTGGTAAGCGTCGTTGCCGGGGCGGCTGCCGAGTCCGCAAGCAGCGCAACGCCCCGGCCAGCCGATGAGACCGCAAGCGCCGGGCGCCCCGCAGAAGCAAGGAAGGCAAAACCGGGTGAGCCGGCTTGCGCCAGCTGCGGGGCAAGCATCAGGGCGCGCGACAAATTTTGCATATGGTGCGGGGAAAAACAGCCATCCCGGGTGCCACCACCGATGAAGCGATGTCCGGAGTGCCGCACGGAGCTCCCGGTGGATGCGAACTTCTGTTATGTCTGCGGCAACGACGTGGGCATGCACCCTCGCAAGAGAATCCGGGTGCCCGCCGAGCTGTTCGAGGAGGAAGATCCGGAGCTGTATCCCCGCTTCGAGATCTAAAGGCGAGCGGCATCTTTCCGGCGCCTGCCTGACCTTGGCAGCCGGGGCGGTTATCTCACCTGGAAAACTTGCCGAGAGCCAGAATTGAACTGGCGACACAAGGATTTTCAGTCCTCTGCTCTACCAACTGAGCTACCTCGGCAGAAGGCTCTGTTGCTGCCAGCGAGCGCTGTGGCCCGTCAGCGAAGACAGGGAGAAAATATAGCACATTTGAACGCCGCGATTAATAGACGCTGGAGCTCGGCTGGCTGGCCAGCTCGTTGTAGACACCGGCTACCCTCAGACCGTCGGCGGCCCGCTTGACCAGGAAGGCCGCTTTCACATCGTAAGGCACCGGCCGGCCGCTCGCTTGCAGAATATAGGTTCCGGTGACGCCGACGACCACGCCGCCGTCGGGGTTTATGGCCTGAGCCTGTATCGCTGTCGGATGGAAGACGGCGACTATCCGGCCGTCGGCCACGCCGTTCGCCGTGTCCGGGGTCCAGTAGATCGACTGGAAGGACGCGCACGCCTCCTTGCTCATCCAGGCGAACGCCTGCTGGTGGCTCTGCGCGGCGGTGGTTGCCGAGTAGTCCATTGACAGGCCGAGCCACCATTTGACGAAGTCGGTCGCCAGGTTGGGGTCCAGCGTCGCCGGTTGCCCCTGGCTTTGCCCCGGGCCGGACGCCTGTCCCTGACCCTGCCCCGGCTGGGCCCCCTGCTGCACGGGCTCGGCGGCCCGGCTGCTGTGAGTTGCTCCGGAGGGCTCGTCCTTGGTGCTCATTCCGCTCATGAATATGGCCAGCATCCCGATGATGATCAAGCCCATCAGGATCTTGTCCCTGAAGATTCGCTGAATCAGCGCATGTGCTATCTCTTGAATCATGAGCCGAAATCCTTGACACCTGCTCCGGCATCAGAGCTGCCAGCCCTGCGCCTTACATTTTGTGCTTTGTGACTGAAAATGCAATAGAGTTCATGGTGAAGTTCCCATGATCAAGCTTATTAGAGGGGAGAAACCGCAAGCCAGAAGCGACCGGCAGGGACCGCGAAGCTTGCGGGTGGGGCATGCCTCGCCCGCGCCTGTTGACGCGCGGACCCGGCGCACAGCGCCGCCCCCGCGCTTAAATAAGGTAAAATGTCCGCGACCGGGCAGCCACAACGAGTCGGGGATCGGGCGTCCAGATGTCTCAAAACGAATCAGGTTTCGAGGGAGCGCAGGCCGGGGAGCAATCCGGGCCGGACTCCACAGCCCAGCCGCAGACGTTCACCGTGAGCTCCGATCTGGGGCAGGCGCGTAAATACGTGGCTTACACGGTCAAGCTGCCGGCCGAGCAGCTGGCCGCTCTGCAGTCTATCTGGCTCGAGCTCAAGCGACTTTACGGCACCCATTCCCCCGACAAAAGCGGAATGATCCAGCAGGCGATCTCCGAATGGCTGCGAAAATGGGACGGTCCCGAGCGTTCGGACCTGCTGCAAGAGCTCTTGCAGATCCGCGAAGATACCCGCCGCCGCCAGTATCGCAAGTAAAACGCACTACCGGCGGTGCATGCCCGCCTTTGCTATTCCTGCCTCAAGTGCCGGTAAAGGTAGTACCCGAACACCCCCACCCCGACAACCACGATCGCCAGATCGAACTTGTGCCAGTAATGCGTGAACATCTCGATGTTCTCCCCGAACTTGATCCCAGCCCAGGTGAGGAAATAACACCAGATAAGCGAGCCGATGAAGGTGAAGAGGCAAAAGATGGCAAAGTGCGCCTTGAGCACCCCGGCAGGAAAAGAGATGAAGGTGCGCACAATAGGCAACATGCGGCAGATCAAGAATGTGATGTCGCCATACTTGTCGACCCAGCGGTCCGCCGCCTCCAGCTCTTTCGGCTTGAGCAGAAGATAGCGCCCGTATCGCTCCAGGAAAGGGCGGCCGCCGTAAAGACCGAGGACGTACGAGGGAATCGAACCCAGTACGCAGCCGATGGCTCCGGCCAGAGCTGCCAGATGGAAGTTCATCTTGCCCTGCTGCACCAGGATGCCGGCGGTCGGCATGATCGCCTCGCTGGGCAGCGGGATGTTGGCCGATTCAATCGCCATCATGGCGATGACGCCGCCATAACCCCAGTTGGCCACGGTGTCCCTGATCATCATGAGCACCGGGTCGATAAGTTCGTGAATCACGGTCAGCCTCGCAAAACAGGCAGGGGTGGATCCTGAAAGATTCTAGCGTCTGCTGCCCGCGCTGTGCGCTGCCTGCAGCAAAAGTTAGGTAAATAAAGCTTTCGATTTCGGAGGAAGCCCGGGCGCAATCCGGGTAGTATATTACCGGCGTCTGAAGGCGTCGGCGGGTAGGCAAGCAATGGGCGCGTCTGAAAAGGTCGCTGTCGGTTCTCAAAGCCGGTACTTCACGTTGGCAACAGCCGGGCATGTCGATCACGGAAAGACCAGCCTGCTCAAAGCGTTGACGGGAATCGACCCGGATCGGCTGAAAGAAGAGAAAGAACGCGGCATGACGACCGACCTGGGCTTTGCGCATATGCGCCTGCCGGACGGGCTGGTAGTCGGCTTTATCGATGTGCCGGGGCACGGCAAGTTTCTCAAAAATATGCTCGCCGGCGTCGGGGGCATCGAGCTTGCGCTTCTGGTCGTGGCTGCCGACGAAGGTCCGATGCCGCAGACATACGAGCACGCGAGGATCTTGAGCCTGCTGGGAATCAAATCCGTTCTCGTCGCTTTGACGAAAAACGACCTCGTCGACGACCGGCAAACGACTGCGGTTGCCGCGCAGGTCGAGACACTGCTGGCCGGCGAATCCATCTCCCTTATGGGGCTGGTCCCGATATCATGCACGCAGGGAACAGGGATCGGCCGGCTGAAGGAGGTCCTGGTCGAAAGTCTCAACAGGATGCCCGCCGAATCGACCGCCGGCGCAGCATTTCTGCCGGTGGATCGAGTGTTCAACAAACCGGGCTTCGGGACGATCGTCACCGGGACGCTGGTGCGCGGCGAGCTCACGACCGGCTCCGAGATCTGCATCGAGCCGGGCGGCATGAAGGCGCGAATCCGCCGCCTGGAGACGTTCGGGCAAGTCCTGGAGCGGGCGCGCGCCGGGCAGCGATTGGCTTTGAACCTGGTGGTCAAAGACGGCGGCGGCATCGCGCGCGGCCACGTCCTTCTCGGCGAGCCGCTGGCTCCCACCACGTTGATTCTTGTCCAGCTGGCGGGACTGCCGGAGCGGATCTCGGCCGGCGAGCTGGCTGCGCTGGCCGGGCAACCGATCCGGCTTTATCACGGCACCGCCGAATACCATGGTCGGGTGCGATGGGTGGAGCTGCTTGCCGACCCGGTCGCCTCAGAGCGCGGCTGCGGTCCGCTGGCGCTTGCCGCCCTGGCGATGTCCGATCCGGTGGTGGCCGAGGCAGGGCATCGCTTTGTGATCAGGCTGAGTGATGACACTATTTACGGTGGCAGGATACTGATGCGCGACCAGCCGCGGTGGCTGGCGCGCGCGAAGCTCAAGGAGCTGGCGCGTCAAATCCTTGATGGTGACTACCAGGCCGCGGCTGTGTCGTACGTGTCCTCGTCTCCCCAAGGCATGGTGCCGGAAGGGCAGCTCGGCAGGCTTCTGCCGGCTGCGGTGAGGGCAGGCATTGCCGGCAACATCATCGCCGCAGGTGATCTGGTCAGGCTGGCCAACTACCTTCTGCCGAAAGCGGTAAGACAGGAGCTGGAGGACAGGGCCGTTGCCGCGGTGGCAGCCCGCGCCGGCAAGGCCTCCGATCTTTCGGGCACGGCGCTTGTACCGCTCGAGCAGCTAAAGGCCAGCGTCATGCCTGCAGCCGACCGGACCGTCTTTCAACAGATAGTTCAGGCTGCTGTCGAGGGCGGAAAGCTGGCCCGGCACGGCGACAAGGTGACCCTGCCCGGCGCTGCCCAGGCTGCGGCAAACCCGGACCGGGAAGCGCTGGCTCAAGCCGTGGTCTGCGTGCTTGCGGAGAACCTGTGCCTGGAGATCGATGAAATCGCCCGCCGCCTGGCTCGTCCGCCGCGCGAGGTGAAATCGGTGATTGAGCGCCTGGCGGAGACTTCACAGGCAACCGTGGTCAACTATGAGTTTGCCTCGTCGGCAGCGACTATCCGGAAGGCGCACGAAATTCTGGCCCGTCTGTGGTCTGAGAAGCAACAGATTAGCCCCAGCGACTTCAAGGAGGCGCTGGGCGTCACCCGCAAATATGCAATGGCTCTGCTCGCCCACTTCGACGACTTGAAGATAACGAGGCGCGTCGGCGAGGGTCGAGCGCTGCTTGTACAGCCGCCCAAAGCTTAGCTTCCGCTTGCAGCGCCAGCCATGCCGGGGGCGGTTCGGGAGCGGGCACGTTAAAATAATGCCCGGACGTCCGTTGTGAGCAGGCATGGCTAAATTTCGTCTCCGTAATTTGATGGCCCGGTATCCGGCCCTCGATGGGCTCAGGATCAAGGTGCTTGCCGGGATCTGCCACCACGGGATGCGCTTTTTCGACAGCTCGTACAAGATAACCTGGGTTGTCGCTCCGGGCGCCAGACCGTACCTGGAGAACAAGGCCCCGGCGGTGTTCGCGCTTTATCACGGGCGCATGGTGGGGATGTTGCGGCTCGTCTGGCCGAGGGACAAAACAACGATCCTGGTCAGCCGCAGTCGTGACGGCGAGATTGTCGCCAGGGCGCTCGAGCAGCTCGGCTACTCGCTGGGGCGCGGGTCGCCGGCGCACCGCCCTGTCGAGGGGGCGGTGCAGATGGTGAAGGCTGCCCGGGCGGGGCAGCATCTGGCGGTCATGGTGGACGGTCCGCGCGGTCCCATCTATAACGTGAAGCCGGGGGTGGTCAGGTTGGCCCAGCTGGCGGGTCTGCCGATCGTTCCTTTTGTCTGCTTTGCCCGCTCGCAATGGTGGTTCTGGGGCTGGGACAGGTTCATGGGCCCGCTCTGGTCGACGCCAATGGTCTATGTGGTCGGAGAGCCCATCCCCGTCCCTGCCGGGCTGCCCGACGACGGGCTGGAGGCCGTGCGGGCCAAGCTGGAGCAAACAATGTGCGCCCTCCGCCAGGCGGCGGACAGCTATTTCGACTACGTTGGCTAGCGGCACGCGCCTCTGTTAAACGTAGCGAATGTACTTCCGGCGCCCTGCCGGTAGGATGTTAAGCGGGAGCGGCAGGGACATGTTTAGGACGCTTGTAAGACGCCACACCAGCGGACAGGAAGCCGATGCAAGCCGGGAGGGCTGCTCGGCGGCTGCCGTGGCGCCGCTCCTCGTCCCTGTCGTGTGCCTGGCCCTTGTGCTGTACGCGAGCCTGGCCGCCGGCTGGCCGCGATTCAGTCGCGCCGAGGTCTTCTTTGCCGAGTGCGCCAGGGAGATGCTCGGGCAATCCGATTGGATCACCCCGCTCTATCACGGCAAGCCCTTCTTCGATAAGCCGATCCTCATGTACTGGTGGATCATCGGCACGTTCACCACCTTCGGCATATCTCATCTATCGGCCAGGATTCCGGCAATCATTGCCGCCCTTATCACGGTCGCCCTGACCGGGACCGGTACCGCCAGGCTTTTTGGCCGGCGCGGCGGCGCGCTTGCTGCCATGGCGCTTGCCAGCTCGTTTATGTTCATCTCCTTTGCCGCCTCGTGCATGTCCGACATGAACCTGGTCCTCTACGACACGCTGGCGATGGCTCTGCTCTATGCCGGGTTGGAGATGGAACAACGGCGAGGGCTAATCTGGTGGCTCGCTTCGGCAGCTATGGGGCTGGCGTTCCTTACCAAGGGGCCCGTGGGTGTGGTATTACCCGCGGTGGCGTTCGCGGCCTTCCTCGCGGTCACTCGCAAGCTCTCCACGGTAAAGCCCCGTCACCTGGCCGTCGGCGCCCTGACCGTGCTTGCAATTGGCTTGCCGTGGTTTCTGGCTGCGTACAGGGCCAACGGGCTGTGGGCGATCAGCTGGTTTTTCCTGCGCGAGAATCTCCAGCGATTTGCCGGCTCCACCTACGACACGCACAAGCCGGCCTGGTTTATGGTGGCGTCATTCGTGAGCGGCTTTGCGCCCTGGTCGCTATTCCTGCCATTCATTGTCTTTGTTGAGGCGCAGGAGGGCCGCCGGCTCGGCCGGAAAGGAAAGGGCGGCAAGGCGGGGCCGGGCAGCGCCCCCGTGCCGCCCGCCGGGGCGGACGATGGTGGCTGCCGGCGGAAGAGGCTATTCCTGTGGCTCTATCTCGTGGCGGTGCTCGGGTTTTTCAGCGTCTCCCGGGGCAAGTGCGATTACTACGCATTGCCTGCCTATCCGGCGGCCGCAGCCCTCGTCGGCGCCCACCTGTCGCGCTGGATTGCCGGGGGTTGCCGCCCCGCTTACCTGGTCGGCTGGCTTTTTGCCGCCGGTTTTGCCGCGGTGGGCGCGCTCGCTGTCTACCCGCTGGGCTGCATAGCCGGCGGCAAGCCGTTTTTCCTCTGGGCTGCTCTGCCGGTGACGCTGGTGCTGTCCGGGTTGGCCATTGCGGGGTCCTTGTGGCGCGGGCGTCTTTATCTGGCCTATGCCGCCGCTTTCGCGGGCATCTGCCTGGCCGGGACCGGATTTGCCTGGCAGGGGCTGAAGGAGATAGGGGAGATGCAGTTCACCGGACGCTTTTGCCGGCAGATAAATCACAGCCCGCCGGGGACCAGGATCGGCGTATTGGCCAGCCATGCCAACTCCATCGACGAGATAACCTTTCAGACCGGCAGGGAGCCGGTCCGCCTGAACACGGCAGCGGAGCTGGCCCGCTTTCTTTCACTTCCGGGCATAGCTGTGGCTGTCGTGTCGGAAGATGAGCTCAGCCGGCTGCCGGAGTCCGGCCGCCCGCGCATTGTGGACAGGATGCTGGCAATCTCGAGGCCGGTTACGCCGGGCTACGTGATCGAATCGAAGGGCCGGCTTGTCAATCCGGTGCCGCTTTGCCTGGTCATTAACAAATGATGGGCGAAGCAAAATCACCTAGAGGGGCATTGCATGCGCCCCTAGGGCCGCTCATTCGTCTGCCAATGAGCGGCGCGCGGGGCCTTTGATTCGCCGACCACCGAAGTCAGCGCCTGCTGGTCTATCCAGCCGCGGTCGATGAGGATTGCGCCCAGTTTGGCGCCGGTCTGCCGTTGCTCGAAAAGAGCAAGCCATAGCTGCTCCATGGTGATGTAGCCATGCGCCAGCAGCCGCTCGCCCAGCTTGCTCCGCAGTGAGGGAAGACATTCCTTCAATTGCTCATAGGTGATCCAGCCCTTGAGCATGCACACCTCGCCCAGAAGGAGCCCTGTGTCAGCCTGGGCGTCAAGCGCCTCTCGCAGCTGTTGCTCGGTGAGATGGCCGGCTTCGATCAGTCGCTGGCCGATCAGGCTGGATGAGAAGCTGCGTGGCGATTGTGGCATTGACAACTGCTCCCGGTGCTCGGCTGCCTACGAGTCTACCGAGATTATAATGTGATCGCCGGCCACCCCGACCGGTTTGCCTGAGCTGTCCAGTGCTCGCGGGCGCGCCTCATACAGCCCGCGCTCGGGAAAGTCCGAGCGCTCGAGGAGTATGGTACCGGAAGCGGTATCACAGCGCAGGTGTTTCATCACCACCCGGCTTGTCTCGCTGGTGTTTTGCGTCTCGAAAGTGAGGTTGGCCCTGGTCAGCTCCAGGTCGACCGAGGCGGCGCCGGCAATCCCGGCGGCATCGACGGTGACGGAGGCGGACGGCTCATGAGCCGAGAGGTGGAGGAAGCCCTTGCTGCCCAGATAGCCGGAGCCGGGAAAGGCGATTGCGGGCATGATCGTTGCCGGGTCGACAAGCTCGACCGACTTCACCAGGAGGTGGCACCGCTCCGGGAGCAGGAGCTCGAGCTGCCTTAAGGCGCCGCCAAGCGCGTACTCGGGGATGGCGCGCAGCGAGAAGACGAGCCTGCGCTCGCCCTCGCCCGGCTCGATTGACGCGTGCACGCGATGGCGCAGCGCCAGATCTTTTACCAGATCGTTGCTGTAAAGAAGATCGGCGCCGACAGCGCTTCCCTGCCCTTCCGGTGCCAGGAGATCGGCTGTCACGCAGACGAACTCGGACGACCAGCAGGACCGGCCGGGAAGGGTAATGATGAGCCCGGGCCTGCCGGCCGGTCCCGGGCCGCCGCGGACCTCCAGCGAGCCGTCTGCCCGGGCGTTAAAGCTCACCTGAGCTGCCGGGCGAGGACAGAGAACGGCGGCAAGCTCCTTGCCGGTCCAGAGCGCGGACGCGCCCTTATCCGCCCGGATGTCGATCTGCTCGAAACGCCTGGATTCGCTTATCCAGCGAAAGATCCTCACCTTGTCGGCGCTTGCCAGAAGCGAGCTCTTGAGATAGCCGAAAGGCAGGAGCGGCTCGAAGCCGCCCACGGTAAAGCAGTTGTTGATCGTTCGCGGCAGCTGCGGCTGGTGCGTCATGCCGACTATGGCGTTGCGGCACACGTAGGCGCCCTGCATATTGTCCGGCAGCCCGATGACGAGCACCGGCGGATCGCCCGGCAGTGACTGGTAAAGGTCAAAGAGCGCTCTGCGGATCGCGTTCGACTCGTTGCCGGCTCTGAGCCAGGCCTGATTGTTCGTCCACAGCAGCGCCCAGGCGCAGGCGAGGAAAGCCGCGGTGACCAGCCAGGTTGTGGCTGCCAGTGGTGAGCCAAGAGGCTTGCGGCTTGCAAAGGCCGTGCCAAAGGTGATAAGCGCGCACAGCGGTGCCGTCGCCAGATAGGCGAGGCGGCTGCCCTCCAGGTCGTCGGCGATGGAGAATAACTTGTAGACAGGCGCCAGCGAAAAGGCGATCCAGGAAAGGAGGAAGAGAAACGGGGCAAAGGCATTGCGGTTGCGGAAAAGCGCCCAGGCGGTAAGCACCAGCGAGCCGGCCAGGCAGGCCAGCCAGAGCTTGGTCAGCGGATGATGCGCGCCGACAAGCTCCTTGTTAATGGGAACCAGCATCATGGTCAGACCGTGAATCCAGCCGCTGACGAACAAGCGCGGGTTGGCCACGAAGAGCAACGAGTTGTCGTAGCCGCCGACAAAGGTCCCGAGCGCGATCCTTCTGACAACAAAGTAGGCGGCGAGCAGCACCCAGAAGGGGAAGGTTGCCCACAGGCCCCGGGGACTCCAGCGCTTCCCTTCACCGGCGGCCTTTCTGCCGAGCAACACCTCCCAGGCGACGAATAGAGCCGGCAGGGTGATGGCCATCTCTTTGGAAAGCAGGGCCAGCGACATGCTCAGGGCGGCGGCTGCGAACCAGAGGACCTGATCCGTGGAGCGCCACCGGATGTAATACCACAAAGTAGCAAGCGTGAAGGCGGTGACGATCGCGTCCACCCGCCCGGTTATCCACGAGACTGCCTCCGGGTGCAACGGGTAGAGAGCGAAGAGGGCGGCGGCGATAAAGGGCCAGGCTCGGGCGCCGATTTTGCTTTCCCGGTCATTGAGGTGGCCGGCGATCTCAAAGACGATCAGAAGCAGAAAAAGCGCGCTGGCCAGATGCGCGGCCAGATTGGTCAGGTGAAATCCCAGCCCGTTGGCGCCCCAGATGAGATAATCGCCGACCATAAAGACGGATATGAGCGGGCGATAAAAGCGCGCGGTCGTGCCGTCCAGCCAGGCGCTGTGGAAATTGCGCCATATGAGCTCGGGATTTCGGATCGCATCGGGAAGCCAGGTCAGATGGACAAAGTCGTCCCCGGCGAAGAAATTGAACAACGCCGGCTCGTAGGCCAGAACAGTGGCCAGCACTATGGCTGCCACGGGAAGCACCGCCAGCAAGACTGATCGAAACCGGCCGTGCATCCTCAGCTGCTCAACGGATAAGCTTGCGCCGCCGTCGGTGTCTGCACCGGCGTCAGGGCACCGGCGCCCAACACATCACGTATGCCCTGAGCTATGCGCTCGATCTGCCCCCTGGAAAGCTCCGGATACATCGGCAGCGATAGGACCTCGGCGGCTACCCGCTCGGCTACCGGGAAGTCTCCGGCCTTGTAGCCCAGGCTGGAGAAAGCGGGCTGCAGATGCAGCGGCACCGGGTAATAGCACATCGAGTCGACGCCGCGCGCGGCAAGCCCCGCGGCAAGCTGGTCACGCCGGACGCCCGGGGCGGACGCTGCGCTTTCCACGCGCACGGTGTACTGGTGCCACACCGGGGTCGTCTCGCCGGCAACAGCCGGCAGGATAAGCCCCGGGATATCCCGGAGCAGGTCGTTGTAATGGCGGGCGACCTGCCTTCTTTTCTCGTTCCAATCGGCGAGATAAGTCAGCTTTGTCAGAAGAGCGACCGCCTGCAACTCGTCCAACCGGCTGTTTACCCCGAGCTCGTCGTGGTGGTAACGGACCCGGCTGCCGTGCGCTCGCAATACCCTGAGCCTTTCGGCGACCCGCTCGTCGCTGGTGACCACCATGCCGGCGTCGCCGCAGGCGCCGAGGTTCTTGGTCGGGTAGAAGCTGATGCAGCCGGCGTCGCCGAAGCTCCCGGTCGGCTTTCCCTTATAGAGGGCACCGATCGCCTGGGCGTTGTCCTCGATTATCTTCAGGTCGTGATGCCGGGCGACCTGCACAATCCTTTCCATCTCGGCCGGCTGCCCGTAAAGGTGGACCGGCAAAAGCGCCCGGGTCCTTCCGGTCACCGCCGCCTCGATGAGGCTGGCGTCGATGTTGAAGGTGAGCGGGTCGATATCCACAAAGACCGCCCTGGCACCGCGGTGCGCGATCGCCTCGGCGGTGGCGGCGAAGGTAAAGGGAGTGGTAACCACCTCGTCGCCCGGCCCGATGTCCAGCGCCCAGAGGGCGAGGATGAGGGCATCGGTGCCGTTGGCGCAGCCGACGGCCTGCCGGCAACCGCAAAGCGCCGCTACACTCCGCTCCAGCTCGCGCACATTATCGCCCAGAATATAATGCCCGCTGCGCAGGACCTTGATGATCCGCTGCTCGAGCTCAGTGCCTACCTGCTGGTACTGCTTCTGCAGGTCAAGAATCGGAATTCTGTCCGTGGTCATGCTGAGTCTCCAATCCTCCGGCATCACGCCGGCTGAGTCCTGGAGAGTCTATATTGGATCCGGTCGTGTTTTAAAGAGCATGTGTTTTATCAGCCCCGTGTTTGGGGCGTCAAAGCTAAAAATTCTCTCAGGCTGGGGCGGGCCGGGGCGGCGTCACGTGTCGCATACGCCATCACCGACGGTGCAAAGCAAAAGGGAGCGCTGGCCAGCGCTCCCTTTGCGCAGTCCATCAAGGCGGGTTACTTCTTGCCCTTACCGGGCATCGCCACCGTGCGTGACAGCGCATTGGTCACGAACAGGTTGAGGCTGACCCCTTCTCTGTCCGCTCTTTCGACGAGAGCCTGGTGCAGAGATTTCGGCAGCCTGACGGTGAACTTGCCGCTGTACTTGGTGAAGTCTCCGCCGGCTTTCGCCGCCGGGGCCTTGGTGGCCCTGGCGGCATGCTTCACCGGTGCCTTGCGGGTTGCCTTGCGGGCGACGGCCATCTTCTTGTGTGCCACCGCTGCTGGTTTCGCAGACCTTGATGCTTTCGGCCTCGCTTTAGCCTTCTTCTTCTGTGCCATGTCGCTCTCCTTTTAACTGGGGCTATCTGGTCCGGCAAATCCTCGAAAAGATCGAGTCATAATGAGGAACACGGACGAAAAACAGGTACACCTAACCGGGCCGCCGCGGAGGTCGCGGTGCCCCTTGAATGAAGGATGCCACCTACCACCACTTAAGGTGGCATGAATATTGTACCAAAAACTATCGAAAGTAAATCCCGTTGGATATGCGATCGGACTTCCGGGCGCCGAAGAGCCCACCCTGCTGAACCTTGCGGGGGTGGCTCCACGGCTGGTGCGGCACCACTCTTAATGGCTGGTATCACGAGTGACGGCGAGAAATTTGGCGAGACGCAACGCCCGTGATGCCATTCAAACTGCAGGGGCGAAGCCTGCCCGGCCCGCCCCCGGGAAGGCGGCAAAAGGATTACGAAGTATTACGTACGGTAGAATCGAGGCAGAGGACAGGCGTTGAAAATCCTGATTATCAGACTTAGCGCGATCGGCGATACGATTCACACCCTGCCCGTGGCTGCCGAGATCAAGCGGAGATTTCCGGACGCCCAGGTCACCTGGCTGGTCGAGCCGCCCAGCGCACCGCTGCTGGTGAACAACCCGGTCGTCGATCGGGTGATCGTGCTCAGGCGAAAGAGCTGGCTGTCCGGCCTGACCAGGCCGTGGCGCTGGCCGTCGGTGGCCCTTGAGGTAAAGCAGGCGGTCGATGATTTGAGGCGCTCGCAGTTCGATGCGGTGCTGGATGTCCAGGGTCTGGTGAAGAGCGCTATCTGGGCGGCCGCCAGCGGGTCGCCGGTCCGGATCGGCTTTGCCGGCGCCAGGGAGGGGGCAAGTGCCCTCCTGACCGATAAGGTGGACGTCGGTGATTATTTCGGCGCGGACGTGCACGTGGTTAAGCACCATCTCAAGCTGGCCGATTACCTGTTCAGGCGTTTGGGCAAGGAAGAGACCGGTGCCGGCGGGCCTCAGGCGGCCAGCTTTCCGCTGCCGGCGGTGCCCGCACAGGCGGTGGCGAAGGTCGAGGCTCTGCTGGATGAGGCAGCCGGGGCAGCCGCGCATCAAGACATAAGTATGGCACGACGGGCGGTGCTCGTGCCCGGCACGACCTGGCCCTCGAAAATCTGGCCCCCGGGCAGCTGGACCGCCCTGGGCCGGTTGCTGGCGGACAGGCTCGGGTTCCGGATCTGCCTGGCCGGCGGTGGCGGCGAAGCTGCCACCAACTCCGCCATCACCAGGGAGCTCCGGGACGGGGAGCCGCCGGTCGCGGTGGTGGACCTCACCGGTAAAACCAGCCTTCTAGATCTGATCTGTCTTTTCCAGCGGGCGGACCTGGTGGTGGGTGGCGACACCGGGCCGCTGCACCTGGCCGCGGCTGTCGGCAAGCCCAGGGTGGTCGGCGTCTACGGCAGCACCCCGGCCGGCCGCAACGGTCCCTACGGACCGCAGTGCCTGACCGTCAACCTCGGGCTGTGGTGCCAGCCCTGCTTCGAAAAGATCTGCCCGCTGTCCACCACCGCCTGCCTCAAGGAGCTGACCCCGGAGACGGTCCTGGCGGCGATCGAGGGCCATGCAGGCGCGGTGCCCTGATTCCTGGTTGCTCGCTTGCCATGCGGGCGGGACTGCTCCGCCCTTCAAGCACGAGCTATTCGCAGATCCAGGTGTCGGTTTCGCGCTTCCACCCCTGGACGAGTTCGCCGTCGTGGAAGAAGATGGAGACCTCTCGCACCGCCGATTCCGGGCCGTCGGAGCCGTGGACGAGGTTGCGCCCGATCTCGACGGCCAGATCACCGCGAATAGTGCCCGGCGCCGCGCTGGCGGGGTTTGTTGCTCCTATTACGTTGCGGCAGAGCGAGATCGCGTTCCTGCCTTCCCAGACCATGGCCACCACCGGGCCGGAGGTGATGAAGCTGACCAGCCCTTCGTAAAACGGCTTGCCCTTGTGCTCACCGTAGTGCTTTTCGGCAAGCGCCGGGGTGACATTTAAGAGCTTGAGCCCGACAAGCTTGAGCCCGCGCCGCTCGAAGCGGGAGATCACCTCGCCTACAAGCCCGCGCTGAACGCCGTCCGGTTTAACGGCAACAAAAGTTCTCTCCAGATCTGCCACCTGCGCACTCCTTAAATGGAAACCTATAAATGATTACCACGGGCGCGGCATCCCGGCCTGACTTTTCAATTTAGCTTAACCAGTTTGGCAAAGCGCGGGTCCAGCAACCGCTTGCCGGCCGCCTCGAAGTCCACGTTGTACAGCTCTTTGTCTCTGTCTCCGATCACCTGCACCACCTTGCCGACGCCAAACTTGCCGTGCCGAACGACGTCGCCCGGGGCAAGCCGCTGGAAATCCGGCGGCGGGCTGCCGCTGGCCGCCCGTTCATGGCCGCCGCCCGGAGATGAGACACGCTCGCCGGTTCTTATCACCTTCGGGCGGGCAGCCGGCTCAGCCTTCATGAAGCCCGGTAGACGCTCTGACCGGTCAAAGCCGGCCCGCTCAAAACCGAACCTGTCACCGCCGCCTGTGTCGCGGTTGCCGGAGTAGCCCCCTTGCCGCCGCGCCGGGCGCGGCCCGGCCCAGGCGTCCTGCCGGGGCCCATCCGCGTTTCTCACGGACTCCGGCTCGGGATAATAGCCCACGAGCAGGTCCGGAGAGATCTCGTTCAGGAACCGGCTGGGGATCGTGTAGCTGGTGGACCCCGAGGAGCCGCCGCCGAAGAGCATGCGGCGGCGCGCGTAGCTGAGATAGAGCAGGTCCTGCGCCCTGGTGATGCCCACGTACATGAGCCGGCGCTCCTCCTCGAGCGCCTGCGGCAGGTTGAGCGAGCGGATGTGGGGGAACAGCCCCTCCTCCAGCCCCATCAAAAAGACCACCGGAAACTCGAGCCCCTTGGCCGAGTGCAGGGTCATGAGCTTGACCGCGTCCTCGTTGAGATTGGCCAGGTCAAGATCGCTTACCAGCGATACCCTGGTCAAAAACGACTCCAGGCTGGCCTCGCCGCCCAGCTCCTCGAACTCTCTGGCGACCACAATGAGCTCCCTGACGTTCTCCAGCCGGCTGTAAGCCTGCGGGTCGCCGCCGGAAGCCGCCTCGGCCTCCAGCTCGGCCAGATACCGGCTCTCGCTCATGACCACCTCGATCAGCGTGGAGACGGAGACTGCCCGCGAAAGCATCTGCCAGCGCGCCACCATGGAGGCGAACTCGCAAAGCGACCTGGCGGCCCGCCCGGAGATTTCTGGGGCGCCGCCGGCGGCGTTTGCCGCTTCCAGCAGGCTCTGTCCGCGCTCGTCGGCAAGGACGGCCAGCCTCTCCAGGGTCGTCTTGCCCAGCCCGCGCCGCGGCTTGTTGACCATGCGCATGAAGGACTGCCCGTCCGCCCCGTTGTATATGAGCTTCAAATAGGCGAGCACATCCTTTACCTCGGCGCGATCGTAAAAGCGCGTCGACCCGACCATGGTGTAGGGGATGTTGCTGCGCACCAGCACTTCCTCGAGCGCCCGGCTCTGCGCGTTGGTCCTGTAAAGGAAGACGCAGTCGGACAGCGCTTTGCCGCGGGCAGAAAGCCTCTTGAGCTCCTCGACCACGCAGTAAGCCTCGTCCACCTCGTCGATGGCCGCGAAGACCTGCGCTTTCGCCCCCTGCCCGCGGTTGCAGCGCAGCACCTTCTCGATGCGCTCGGCGTTGTTGACGATCACGCTGTTGGCCACTTCGAGAATCGTCCTGGTCGATCGATAGTTCTCCTCCAGCTTGATCAGCCGGGAGTCCTTGAAGTCGTTCTGGAAGCCGAGAATGATCCGGAAGTCGGCCTTGCGCCAGGAGTAAATGGACTGGTCGACGTCGCCGACCACCATGAGGCTCCGACCCCGCCAGTCGTGCGGCTCCTGGCCGGGCACGGCCAGGAGCCTGATGAACTCGTACTGCGAGTGGTTGGTGTCCTGAAACTCGTCGACCAGTATGTGGCGAAACTGCTCCTGGTAACGTTTGCGCACCAGCTCGTTCTGCCTGAGCAGATCGGTGAACACCAGGATCAGGTCGTCGAAGTCCAGCGCGTTGTTGCGGGACAGCTCCGACTGGTAGCAGCTGAAGACCTGCGAGATCCGCTCATCCCGGTAATTGAGCGGCTGCCTGCCATAGCGCGCCGCCGAGCAGCCGTCGTTCTTCAAAGAGGATATGCGTGACATCACCTCGCGGGGGGCGAAAGCCCTGTCGTCGAGGTTGAGCCTGGCGATTGCCGCCTTCACCACGTTCAGGCTGTCGGCCTCATCGTAGATGACGAAGTTGCTCTTCCAGACCAGGCCGTCCGGGCTCCGGTAGGACTCGATGTCCCGCCGCAGGAGGCGGGCGCATGTGCTGTGGAAGGTGCCGATCGACAGGCGCCTGGCCGTGTCGTGGCCGACCAGCGCATCAAGGCGCTGCCGCATCTCACCGGCGGCTTTGTTGGTGAAGGTGACACCCAGGACAGAGGAAGGATCCTCCGCCAGATGCGTCACCAGGTAAGCCACCCGCCGCGTGAGCACGGTTGTCTTGCCGCTGCCGGCCCCGGCCACCACGAGCGCCGGACCCCAGCCGAGGGTCACGGCCTCTTGCTGGGAGGAATTGAGCCCGGAGACAAGGTTGTTCGCAGCCACCATCCTCACCCCCGTCAGTGCCCGCCTCGAAGTCGTGCTATCATTCCTTGCGGGCCGGCAAGACCCCGCCCGGAATATCCCCCGTCACAGGCTTTGCGGGCGCTCCGGTCAGGGCCGATAATTACAACTTGTAAACAGCCCGCGACACGGCAGCCGCCAGAAACCAAAGACATGTACCCTGAGATCTCACACCAGTTGAAGATCATAACAAACTTGCCGGCGCCTCACTCGCTTACTTCTTACTCACCTCGCAACCAGGGAAAGAACCACCTCCATGAGCCCCGCTGAACCAGGCGCCGTCACCGTACCGACCGTCGACGAGCTCGCGCAGGAGCTGTTGTTGATCCAGCAGTCCGGGCCGCGGCGGGTGGCTATTATCGGCACCCGCAATCTGCCGCTCACCCACCAGCAGCTGGTGGAGATGCTGAGCTACGCCCTGGTGCTTTCCGGCAACCAGGTTGTCACCTCCGGTGGTGCCAACGGGACCAACATGGCTGCCATAAGAGGAGCTCAGAGAGCCAATCCGGACCGGCTGGAGATCATCCTCCCGCAGACGATCGGGCAGCAGCCGACCGAGGTTCAGGACCTGCTCATCGGCATCAAGCATATTCACGAGTATCCGGAAAGGCGCACCATGACCCTGGCAGATGCCAGCCGGCTGTGCAATCACGAGATAATCGACCGCTGCCAGCAGATCATCTGCTTCCTCTACCACACGAGCCACACCCTGCTCGAGTCGGTCAATTACGCCAAAGAGCACCGCAAGATCGTCACCAGCTTTTATCTGGATTGAAAGCCCCGTGCCGCCGCTACCCGACCTGACCGCCATCAACCTGCCGGTTCTCTTTCTCATTGCTCTTACGCTGTCCGTCCTCTTCCTGCCGCCCTGCATCCGCTGGCTCAAGAGTCGGCAGATCGGGCAGTTCATCAGGGAGGAAGGACCGCCCAGCCACTCGGTGAAGGCGAAGACCCCCACCATGGGCGGTGCCTGCACCATGGCCGCCTTCGGGCTGGCCTCGGCGCTGTGGCTTGCCTGGGTGCCCGGGCGCAACCTGGAGGCGGCCACGGTCGTGGCAATCGCCATCCTGGCCGGGGCGATAGGCGCCGCCGATGATCTGGCCAAAATCAACCGCCGGGAAAACGCCGGCATCTCGGCCCGGCTGCGCCTGGTGCTGGAGACCGCGCTCGGGCTGGTGCTGGCGGCGCTTCTGCTGTGGCAGGGGACCGGTGCCAGCCACGCGCCGACGGCGGTGATACTTTCGGGCGCCGCCGGCCTGGCCTCGAAAGCGCCCGTTACGGCGAACCTCCAGGTGGGAGGCTTTCTTTTGCTGTCCGCCTTTCTGCTTGCCGCCACCACCAACGCCTTGAACCTGCATGACGGCATGGACGGCCTGGCCGCCGGCACCGCGCTGCAGGTGCTTCTGGTGCTGGCGGTCCTGCTTTCGGCCAGCGGGCAGGGCGAGCTTGCCGCCGTGGCCGCCGCCGGCGCCGGGGCGGTGGGCGGCTTCCTTATTTTCAACCGCTTCCCGGCGGCCATCTTCATGGGTGACACCGGCAGCCTCTTTCTGGGCGGGCTCATCGCCGCCCTGGTCGTCGCCGGCGGGCTGGTCGTCTGGTTCGTGCCGCTGGCGCTCGTCTATATAGCCGAGACCATCTCGGTGATCGTGCAGGTCGCCTATTTCAAGCTGACCAAGGAGTACCAGACCGACCCGCCGCTGCCCGCGCCGGCGCTCGCCTGGCTCAAGCTGACCAGGCGCCTGCCCGGACAGGGCAAGCGCCTGCTCCGCATGGCCCCCCTGCACCACCACTTCGAGGCCGTGGCAGCCGAGCACGGCAAGGGAGAATGGGAGGTCGTCGCCTGTTTCTGGCTTGCCCAGCTGGCGCTTTCGGCAAGCGTCATTCTGGCGTTCTACAACCTCTGAGCACGCCCGACCGACCCGAACAATGCCGGACGGTGCAGCGCGGATTGCCTCCGCGCCTGCGGTGCGGCGCGCCTGCCGAGCCGGGCGGGAAGTAATGCAGGTCGGCACTGGGTTATACTTCGATTTCGTAAAGGTGGCGTCTCCCGCAAGGCAAGAGAAGGACTGTCGGTGGCGGCCAAGGTGATGCAGCTGGTCAACGATCTCGTCGCTCAGGGGCGGTGGGACGAGGCTTATTCGGTTCTGGTTCGCTTTTCGTCGCAGCAGCCTAACGATCCGCAGATCGAGTACCAGCTTGGCATGCTCTGCTTCAACATGGGCAAGTTTCCGGAGGCGGAGCGGCACCTGAAGACGTCGCTGTCCATCAACACCGATTCGGTGGAGGCCCACTACCAGCTCGGGCTCATCCTGCTCAAGCAGAGAAGGCCGGCCGAGGCGATGGCCGAGTTTCGCTCGGCCTGCGAGATCAAGGATGGCTTTGCCGTCGGACACCTGCACTGGGGAATAGCGCTTTCCCAGATGGGCTCCTGGCGGGGGGCGCTCGGGCAGTACAATCAGGCGATCAAGTTGAGCCCGCAGATGGTGATCGCCTACTACCAGGCCGGTCTGGCCAGCCTCGAGCTCGGGCAGCTCCAGGATGCCGGGCAGTTCTTCCGCCAGGCCACCGATCTCGATCCCAACCTGGCCGAGGCCTACCACGGCATCGGCATGACGCTTATCGCCCTTAACCGCCCGGCGGACGCGCTGCCGTTTTTCGAGAAGGCCTGGGAGCTGAACAGGGAGCTGGCCGCCGTGCAGAGGAGCTGGGCGGCGGCGCTGTCCGAACTGGGCAGGCACGACGAGGCGACCAGGCATTATCAGGCGGCAATCAGCCTGGGACCGAAGGCGCTGGCAGCGCAGGAACGGGCGCTGCTCTACAACGACTGGGGCGTCAACCTCTTCCGGCAGGGCAAGCTGGACGAGGCCCTGGAGAAGCTCATGCATGCCGTCGATGTCGACCCGCAGCTGATACGGGCCAGGCTCAACCTCGGGCTGATCCAGAGCGCGCTGGAGGAGCTCGACGGCGCCGCCGACTCGTTCGAGCGGGCGCTGGAGTCCGATCCGGAGTGCGCCGAGGCCTGGCTGCTGTGCGGCATCACCTATCTTTTCCTGGGGCGCCACAAGGAGGCGCTCGAGAAGTTCGGCCAGGCGCAGCCAAAGGGCGCGCCTTCCGGCGAGGTCAATCTATGGACCGGCTACGCGCAGCTGGCGCTCGGGCAGGCCGATGTGGCCGAGCGCCACTTCGGGCGCGCGGTGCGCGAGATGCCCGGCAACTACCTGGCGCACGACGCGCTGGGGCTTTCGCTGTCGGGGCTCGGCCGTCACGCCGAGGCGATGGCCGGCTTCCAGCAGGCGATCGCGCTCAAGGGCGACTACGGGCTGGGCTATCTGCACCTGGCGCGCTGCCTGGAGGCGCAGGGGCGCCGCGACGAGGCCAGGGTCACCTACCGGCAGGCGGTGGAGAAGGACCCGCACTGCCTGGCCGGTGAGAAGCAGACGCTGGAGGCGCTCATGGGCAGCGCTCAGTACGAGCTGGCCATGACGAGGGCCTTGCAGCTTCTGGACATCTCCCCCAGCGATGTCGAGGCGCAGCTGACGCTCGCCCGGGCGCTCAAGGGACAGAACCGCACCAACGAGTGCGTGCAGATTCTCCACGGCCTTACCGAGGATTCTCCGCAGTGCGGGCCGGCGCACGCCCTGCTCGGCGACATCTACCTGTCCCAGGGCAAGCTCGCCGAAGCCGACCAGGAGTTCCGCCAGGCTTCCTTGCTCTTCGAGGGGGACGTCGGCCTTTACTACAGCTGGGGCAAGACGCTCTCCCTGCTGGGGCTCCACGAGCTGGCCGTGGACAAGTTTGCCAGGGCCTCCGAGTTCGATCCGTATGACGGGGACACATATGAGGCCTGGGGGGCGGCGCTCAAGGTGCTGGGCAGGTTCCAGGAGGCCGCCGAGGTGTACAAGCGGGCGGCCGAGTATATATGAGCGCCGGCGCCGAAGCGGTCCGGGAGGGGGCGGGCGAGCCGGCGGCGGTCGGGGCCCTGGTTGCCGGCGGGCAGAGCGCCGAACTGGAGCTGAAAACGGAGCAGCTCCTCTACTTCCGCCTGACCTTCGCCCTGGCCAGCCTCGGCTTCTCGCTCTTGATCGGCTATTTCGCCCGGCCGGACTTCGATCTTTTGCTGGTCGTCCTGCTCATCCTGGCGGTGGCCGTCTACTCGCTGGTCGGGCTCGATCTCCTCAAGCGGTGGCGCGCGCCGGGCAGGCGCTCGCTGGCCAGGCTCAACGCTGGCTTCCTGGCCCTGGACATTGCCAGCCTGACCACGCTCATTCACCTGACCCGGGGCATCGACTCCGATCTTTACTTCCTCTACCTGCTGCCGATCCTGCTGTCGAGCCACACCTTCGGGCGCCCGGGGATCTATCTCACGGCCACCTGTGTCTCGCTGTCCTATGTCGGGCTCCTGCTGGCCGAGAACGCCGCCTTCCTGCCCTACCTGCTGGATCCGGGGCACGGACTGGCCGCCGCCTACACGCACCGGCTCTGGGTGCGCATCGTCTCGCGCAGCGCCATCCTGGTCACCGTCTCTTATGTCTGGGGCGCCTTCTGCGACTACATGTCCCGGGTCACCGAGCACGGCGCCAACCGACTGCGCGAGCAGCTTTCGGCCAACCAGAAGCTCGTGACCGAAAGCCGGGCCCAGGCTGCGCGCGAGCACCTGATCAACACGATCAGCTCGGCCATTCGCAGCACGCTTGATCTCGGGCAGATCCTGGAGACAACCGCCAACGAGCTGAGCTCGGCGCTGGGCGCCACGCGCTGCGCCATCGTCTGCGAGGCGGACGAGCCGGAGCCGCCGGCCAAGTGGGAGACGATCAACGCCGGGCCCGGCGACCACGAGCATCCGCCGTTGAGCGAGCAGTTCTGCCGCTATCTGCTGGCCAGGAAATCACGCTATGAGGAGGCGGCGGACGGCACGCTGAAGAAGACCTTCGTCTTCGACGATCCGGGGGCCGACGAGGCTTTCGGGCCGCTTGGCGAGGAGCTCACCGCGCTCAAGCTCGATTCGCTGGTCGTGCAGCCGATGATGTACGGGGCGCAATCAAAAGGCGTGGTGCTGATAGGCGAGTGCGGGCGCCGGCGACGCTGGACGCCGTCCGAGCTCGAGCTCGTCAAATCGGTGGCCGGTCAGGTGGCGATCGCCATCGAGCACGCGCGCCTGGTGGATCAGCTCTCGCGCAAGAACCGGGACCTGCACAAGAAGAACCTGGAGCTCGACAAGACGAACCTTGAGCTGCGCACCACGCACTCCCAGCTCATCCACCAGGAGAAGATGGCGTCGCTGGGGCGAATGGTGGCCGGCATCGCCCACGAGCTCAACAACCCGGTCAACTTCGTGCACGGCAATCTGCCTTACCTGCGCGGGTACTTCGAGGACATGAAACGGATAATTGCCGAGAGCGACAGGCTGCCCGACCGGGCGCCGGTCGAGCAGCTCAAGCACGAGCTCCGCTACGAGTTCCTGCTCACCGACCTCGACAACATCATCGCCGACCTCACGGAGGGCGCCGAGCGGATCCGGCAGATCATCAAGAACCTGCGCAGCTTCAGCCGGCTCGACGAGGCGGAGCTGAAGGAGGCGTCGCTGGCCGAGGGGATCGAATCCAGCCTGAAGCTTTTGAGCCAGTACTACGGGCGGGACAAGATCGCCCCGACCGTCGAGCTGCCGGAGATACCGCCGGTCGTCTGCTATCCCGGGCAGCTGAACCAGGTGTGGATGAACCTTCTGTCCAACGCCGCCCAGGCGGTCGCCGGGGCGGCCGAGCCGCGCGTGAAGGTCACAGGCGAGCTGGAGGGCGACTGGGTGACGGTGGCCATCGCCGACAACGGGCCTGGCATAAAGCTGGCCGATCGGAGTAAAATCTTTGAACCGTTCTATACCACCAAGCCGGTCGGGGCCGGCACCGGGCTCGGGCTTTCCATCTGCCACTCGATCATCGAAAATCACGGCGGGCAGATCTGGTTCGAGTCCGAAGAAGGTCAGGGAACGACCTTCAAGGTGCGGATCCCGCTCCGGGCCCGGCCGCCCGACCCGGCCAGGACAAGCGACAGCTCAGACAGCCATGACCCAGGAAACGAACCACGGCAAAGCGGGGGAGAGCGAGGAGCTTTCCGCAGCGGAGCGCCTACATAAAATCCTCGTTGTGGACGACGAGCCGGCCAATCTCCGGCTCCTGCAGCGCGTCTTTGCCGATGACTACCAGGTGCTGGCCGCCGGGTCGGGCGCCGAGGCGATCGAGATCCTCAAAAAGCACGACGTCAGCCTCATAGTCACCGACCAGCGCATGCCGTCGATGACCGGCGTGCAGCTTCTCGAGCAGTCGCTGGCCATAAGACCGGAGGCGATCAAGATCCTTATCACCGGCTACACGGACGTGCAGGCGCTGATAGACGCGATCAACTCCGGGCGCGTCTACAAGTACGTCCCCAAGCCGTGGGATGCCGACGAACTCCGGCTCACGGTCAGGCGGGCGCTGGAGACCTACGAGCTCAAGGCCAGGAACGCCCGCCTTCTTGAAGAGCTCGGCCAGGCTCTTTCGGAGCTGGAGGATCTCTCGGTGGGCACGATCAGGGCGCTGGCCGACGCGCTTGACGCCAAGTGCGACTATACCTCCGGTCACAGCCTGCGGGTAAGCCGTTATGCGGTGAGCATCGGGCGGGCGATCGGGCTGGAGCGCGATGAGCTCAAAGACCTGGAGCTGGCCGGCATCCTGCACGACATAGGAAAGATAGGCGTCCCCGAGTCGATCCTCTGGAAGCCGGCCCGGCTCACCCCGGAGGAGCAGGCGGTGATGGCCCAGCACCCGGTGCGCAGCGCGCAGATAATCGGCGACCTGCCGATCCTGAGCCGGGCCCGCCGGTGGGTGCTGCACCACCACGAGTATCTCGACGGCTCCGGCTATCCCGACCACCTGCAAGGCGAGGCCATCCCCTACGGCGCCCGGATCATCCTGGTTGCCGACGCCTACGATGCGATGACCAGCGACCGCCCTTACCGCAAGGCGATCGGCCACGCGCGGGCCGCCGAGGAGCTGCGCCGGCACGCAGGCAAGCAGTTCGATGCCCGGATGGTGGAGGCGCTCATCTCGGTGGTGGGGGAAAAGGGCGAGAAGCTAGAGGGCGGCATTCCCGAAAGTTTCCTCGGGCTCACCCTCTCCTCAATTGATCCAGGACAGCCTGGTAGACAGTTTCAGGAGGAACACGAACGCCAGGCGCGGGCCGGCTCGGCCGGCTGAGCGCTTCCCCCGGGGTCTGACCGGCGCGCAGGGCCAGGAAGCGCGGGTCGGCGGGCAGCAGCCTGCGCTCGTCGGTGGGGCCGAAGAGCGCCACCAGCGGTTTGCCCAGGGCAACCGCCAGGTGCATGGGCGCCGAGTCCACGCAGACGATGAGGTCGCAAAGCGAGATGAGCGCGGCAAGGTCGGCCAGGCTTGCGGTCCGCCCGGCAGCCTGGAGTAAGCGCAGTCCGGCGCAGCGGCAGGCGATCTCGGATACTGTCTGCCGGTCATCAGGCCCGCCGGCCAGCACCGGCAGTATCCCGGGGGCCCCGGCCAGCATGGCGACAAGCGATGCCCAGGCGTCAGCGCTCCAGGTCTTGACGATCCCCTTCTCAAGGGCCAGGCGGCTGGTACCGGGGTGGATGAGGACGCGGCGGGCTCTGCCGCCTTCAGCACCGCCGGCGGTGGCGGGCCCCTCCGCCAGCAAGCGCCGCATCCTCTCCAGGGACTCCGCGCCGACGGAGGCCTCGGGCAAGCGCGGCTGTCCGGCGATGCCGAGCCCGCGCACCAGGTCGTGATACATGAAGCCCGCGTACTGGTCCCTGACCAGCGGCACCGCCGCGGTAAGCAGCAGTCGGGCCAGGCCGCCGGAGTCGTAGCCGACGCGGGTGGGGATGCCCGAAAGGAAAAGCAGCACCGACACCAGGGGAGAGCTTCCCGAGGAGATGGCGACGTCGAAGGCGCCCTCGCGCAGCAGGCTCAGGAGGTGGCAGAGATCGCTTGTGTGCAGCGGTCGCTTCTTGATGTCGAACTCGATCGTCTCGTCAATGAGGTCGGTTATCTGGCGCACCGAAGCCGAGCGCGGCTCGAGCACGAGCGTCAGGTGCCAGTGCCGGTGCGCGGCGCGGATGCTTGCCAGGGCGGGCAGAAAGAGGATCTCGTCGCCTATGCCGCCAAAATTGATCGCCACCAGCCTCACAGTGCCCATTGTCCTCCCCGCGAACGGGCGCAGGCGCCTCAGGCGTCGTCGCCAGCCCGTATAATATCTCAGGGGCTCGAGCGTTGAAGTCGTCTAGCTGGTTTATCCTCTTTCTTTTTGCCGCATTCCTCGGTGTGGGCACGGGTTACATGGCCACGCTCATTCTCCGCCCCGGCCTGCTGCCGCCCATCCTCCGCTGGGGCAGCCTCCGCCAGCCGTCCACGGTGCTCATGCTGGGGGTCGATGTGGTTTACGCCCAGCAGTCCGGGCGCGCCATTGCCGACCCGCGGGCGTTCAACGGCCGCTCGGACACGATCATGGTCGGGCGCCTGGATCCGATCCGCAACACGGTTTGCCTTCTTTCCATCCCGCGCGACACCCGGGCGATGATCCCCGGCTACGGCACGCAGAAGATAAACGCGGCCAACGCGCTGGGCGGGCCGGAGCTGGCACGCCAGACGGTGAGCTCCTTTCTGGGCGTGCCGATCGATCACTACCTCGTGCTCAACGTGCACGGCCTTGTCGATCTTGTCGACGAGCTGGGCGGGATTACGGTGGAGATCCCCAAGCGCATGCGCTATATAGACTGGACGGCCAAGCTGAACATCGACCTGCGTCCCGGCTTCCACACGCTGACCGGCAACCAGGCCATGGGCTTCGTCCGCTTCCGCCACGACGCTTTAGGCGACATCGGGCGGGTGCAGCGCCAGGAGATCTTCATGCGCGCCGTTCTCGATCAGGCGCTCAAGCCGGAGTCGTGGCCCCATATCCCCCGCCTGATCGAGATCGTCAAAAGCCACGTGTTGACCGATATGTCCGATGCGGAGATATTGTCCATGGTCACATTCACCCGCGCGGTGCCCAGGGCCAACCAGCAGCTGGTCATGCTGCCGGGGCGTTTCTCGGGGACGGGCGACTGGCTGGCCGACGAAGGGGACGTGCGCCAGATTGCTGCCCGCCTGATGGGCTCCGACTGGCCGCGGGCCAACAAGACCGACGTGCGGATAACAATCGAGAACGCCAGCACGCATCCCGATCTCGGCCGGCGCCTGGCCAGGCTCTTGAGGGCAAAGGGCTATGACGTGGTGTCCGTGAGAGGGTTGCCGCCAGGAGAGGCGGCCCGATCCGGCATGACCCGGATCATCGCTCAGAGAGCCAATCGCGATGAGGCGGAGATGGTGAAGATGGATCTTTCCGGTCACGGGGAGGTGGTGGCTGCCTCCGTCGGGGATATCCAGAGCACGGTGACCGTGGTGGCCGGAGACGATCTGGAAGGCGTGGTGGCAGAATTCTCCATACGCTGAAAAGCCGGGCGCCCTGCCCTCTTTACGTGGGCATGCTTAAACCTTTAGACATTATTACGTTTCTCCCCGCCCGTGCCTTTGACGCTTAGGATGCGATAGTGTAAAGTCTGAGCGTCTCTTTCGGCACCAACAAAGGCAGGCAACATGATTCATTACGTATATGCGACTCGGGGTGGTTATCTATATCTGGTCGGTCGCTACAGTCACCGGCCCAAGGTTCGTGATGCCGCCGAGTTCGTGTTGTCCGTGCCGGACAAGACGCCGCAGGTGGCCATCGACACGCTTGCCCACCGCCGGTTCATGGAGCACCTGCGCCGGCCGCGCAAGGTGGCTCACGACCGCCACCACGGCGCCAGGCACGAGCGCGAGCTGGCCACGGTATAGAAGCTTTGTAGACTTTTGGTGACCAGAGGCTCTCCGGCGGGCGGCAAAACTCGCCAGATTATCTGACCGTCGGGGGCGAGGCCCGGGAAGTCAGTAACTTATAATTCTGTTGTTCGATTCGCATCTTTAATGAGATCGGCAACAAGATCGGACGGTTCACATCCCCCTTCTGGGGTAATTTGAGACCGCGCTCATGTGCGCAAGGCTGCCAGTTGCGCGGCAAAAAGAGCCATGGCGCCGAGCTAGAAAGGAATCCAAGATCATCACCCGGGCGGCGTTGAAAAAAATTCCTGGATTAAGCAGCGTTATTTTTCGGCTGCTGCTGGGCAAACATCGCATGTGTGGGATGAGCGGAAGTGGTTGGTGGAGGTCAGCAGAAAATCCGAACCGGAGAACGGCTGGCCTTGCCGCTAGGAAATCAGGAAATCTTTCGATGGTGGCCGTCGCGATAGCCGTCAGCGCCAGGTCGTGCCGCGCACCGCTTCCAGCGTGTCCAACGGGGCCGGCACCGGTCGCCGGGCTCAGGCTCGCAGGTCCGGTTGTTTAGCGGTGTTGGTGTCTTGTGTGTAGATCCGGAGGGCTGGAGGAATTCTGAAAACGATCTTTTGTCGGTGTGGGACAAGTCTGTTGGATAAGAGGCCAAAAAGCGCGCCTGTCATATTCGCAGCATACAAAGAAAGGAAGGGGAATCATGATTGCGAAAGTCAAAACAATGAGAGGAGCCAAGGGCTTTACCCTGATCGAGCTTCTGGTTGTTGTGATCATTATCGGTATTCTGGCGGCGATCGCCTTGCCGAACTTTATCGGTGTCCAGGACAAGGCGCGCGTGGCGTCGGTGAAGTCCAACATGCGCACGACGCAGATCTCGGCCGAGTCGTTTGCCACCGATAACGGTGGCACCTACCCGTCGGCGCAGCCGTCGGGCGCCGACCTCTTCTCCACCTACTTCCCGGGTGGCAGCTCGGGCGGCACAACCTACGGCAACCCGCCGGTCAATCCGTTCACCAACGCCGGCGTCTGGACGAACTTCGTCTCGATCTCCGTGAGCAACGTGCCGCAGGAGCGGCAGAAGGCGCCGTCCTCGGCGGCGATCGCCGGGCAGAACCCGGGACAGATCGGCTACTGCGGCATCGGCACCTCCTCGACCGGCGTCAATTCGACATCGTACGCGATTGAGGGTGTCGACTCGGCCAAGAACGGCATCGCCGGCAGCGCGCCCGGAACCACGCTGGTTCTCTCCAACCAGTAAGACCGGCTGCAGGTGGCAAGCCATCAAAGAGGCGGCGCCCGGCGCCGCCTCTTTGATGGCCTGTAATCGCTTCCCGATCTGAAGCGTGCTTAATGAAATTGTCTGCTGGAGCGGCTCAAACTTATCCCCCGTCGTGGTGAATTTGAAATACCGTTAATGGGCTAGTGGGGCAAGGCGCTATCACCAAAACGGGATGGTTACTGGCTCTTTGAAGCTCGATTTGCAAACGGTCTCCCGGGGCTGAAGATTAAGTGCTGTTATTTTGCCGGCGGCAGAGGGCAGAGAGCTTTTGTGCAGGAGTGCCGGAGCGGCCGGACGGAGACGGCTGCTGATTGAATGTGGGTCCCGCCCCGGTGCCTGCGTCGCGAGCGCAGGGAAACTCAAAGGAAGGAGAAGGCGTCGGCACCGGGCGCTGTACGGTGCTGCCTCCTCGGGACGTGCGTGTTGCCGACGACGGAACTACAAAGGAAGGACAATCATGATTGGCAAGATGAGAAAGATTAGGCGAGGGAAGGGTTTCACCCTGATCGAGCTTCTGGTTGTTGTGATCATAATTGGTATTCTGGCGGCGATCGCCTTGCCGAACTTTATCGGCGTCCAGGACAAGGCGCGCGTGGCATCGGTGAAGTCCAACATGCGCACGACGCAGATCTCGGCCGAGTCGTTTGCCACCGACAACGGTGGCACCTACCCGACAGCGCAGCCGTCGGGCGCCGACCTCTTCTCCACCTACTTCCCGGGTGGCAGCTCGGGCGGCACAACCTACGGCAACCCGCCGGTCAATCCGTTCACCAACGCCGGCGTCTGGACGAACTTCGTCTCGATCTCCGTGAGCAACGTGCCGCAGGAGCGGCAGAAGGCGCCGTCCTCGGCGGCGATCGCCGGGCAGAACCCGGGACAGATCGGCTACTGCGGCATCGGCACCGCTTCGGTCGGGGTCAACTCCAGCTCGTACGCGATCGAGGGCGTGGACTCGGCCAAGAACGGCATCGCCGGCAGCGCCCCTGGAACTACCCTGGTCCTCTCCAACCAGTAGGCGACGTGTGGGGCCCGCTGTCCGTACCAGGCGGGCTCGGTCAAAGTCGCCCGGCCCGGCAAGCGGGCCGGGCGACTTTGTTGTATTGTGTTAGCGGGCGGGCAGGCAAGGACAACCGCGGTCGTCGGCAAATGACTTTCCACAGAGCAATTCCAGCCCGGGTGCGCAGCTCGGCCCTGCTTGTAGCCTGGCTGGCCGTTCTGGGCGCCGCCATTCACCTGAGCCAGCTCGGGTTGCTGTCCCAGCTCGAGAGGCGGGCAGCCGGCACCGCCGGCAGTGCGCCTCTCATACCCAGTCCGGCGGCGGTCAAAGCCCTGTCCCTCGGCTACGACCAGCTCCTGGCCGATATCTGGTGGCTGGCCTTCATCCAGTACTTCGGTGACTACAAGGCGCGCCTGCGGGATCACAACCGCTTCGCTTATGCCTACCTGGACCTCATAACCCAGCTCGATCCGAAGTTTATCCAGGCCTACTGGTTCACCGCCTTTTCGGTCGGCTCCGAGGCCCGCCGCCCGGACCAGGCCGACCGCATCATCAGGCGCGGGATGCGGGCCAACCAGGACAACTGGTACCTGCCCTTTATCGCCGGCGCGAACCAGTACCTGTTCGCCCACAACGACGCGGCAGCGGCCAGGTATTACCGGCAGGCGGCCAGATACCCGGGGGCGCCCGCCTGGCTTTCGCGCGAGGCGGACATCCTGCAGGCCAGGCTGCCCACCCTGCTCAAGGAGATCAAGACCTGGGACAATATTTACTGCTCGACCGGCGACAAGCTGGTCAAGCGCGAGGCCGCGCGCCGGCTGGTCGAGCTGTGGACGACCGTCTACAAGACGGTGCCCAGCCCGGCCGCCAAAAAAAGGGCGGTAAGCGAGCTCAAGGCCTTCGGCGTCGATATTGAGGGCAGGCAGCGGGGGACAGTGCATTGAGATTCGGGCAGGCGGAGCTGACAATCATCAGGGAGTGCACCTTCAAGCTGGACGGCGGGGCCATGTTCGGCGTCGTGCCCAGACCGCTCTGGAGCAAGCTCTCCCCGCCCGACGAGCTCAACCGGGTCACCCTGGCCTGCAACCTTTTGCTCATCGAAACGGGCGGGCACCGGGTGCTGGTGGAGACCGGCATGGGCGACCGCTGGGCCGACCGCGAGCGGGAGCGCTACGGTCTGGCCACGCTCATCGACCACGGGCAGGCGCTGGCCGCTGCCGGTCTGGTCAACGAGGACGTGGAGGCGGTGGTTATCTCGCACCTGCACTTCGATCACGCGGGCGGCGCCACCCGCCTGGACGGCGAGCGCCTGGTGCCCACCTATCCCAGGGCCAGGTATTACGTGCAGCGCCGGGAGTGGGAACAGGCGCACAACGCCAACGCCCGGGCGCGGGCAAGCTACCGCGCCCAGGACTTCCAGCCGCTGGCGGAGCACGGCGTGCTGGAGATCATCGAGGGCGATTGCCAGATTGTCCCCGGCGTCTGGGCGCGGGTGACCGGCGGGCACACCAGGGGACATCAGGTGGTCACCTTCGAGTCCGGCGGGCAGAAGGGCATTTATTTTGCCGACATCATGCCCACGGCCTCCCACGTGAGCCCGCCCTGGGTGATGGGCTACGACCACTTTCCCCTGGAAAGCTGCGACGTGAAGGAGCGATGGCTGGCCACGGCCGCCAGCGAGGGCTGGCTGGTGGTCTTCGATCACGAGCCGGGCGTACCCTGGGGGCACGTGGTGGTCGGCGCCGGCGGCAAGTTCTCCTTCGTGCCGCTTGCCGGCGAGACGCTCCTGCCAGGCGGGGCTGCCGGCGGCCGCCGGGCCGGGGCGCCGCCTCAGGCGCCGGCCGTGTAGGTGTTGTGAAGCTGCCCGCAGGCGGCGTCTATGTCCGTGCCGCGCTCGAGCCTTATGGTCACGGTCTTGCCGGAGCGGGCGGCAATCTCGGCGAAGCGCTGCTGCGCCCGCAGCGAGGGGCGCTGGTAACAGACCTCGCCTGAGCGGTTCCTGGTCGGGTTGTAGGGGATGAGGTTCACGTTGCAATGGAGGCCGCCCACCAGCTCCGCCAGCATCTCCGCCTGCTCCGGGCGGTCGGTGACGCCGGCCAGCAGCACGTACTCGATGGTCAGCCGCCGCCCGGTGGCCTGGTAGTACTCCTTGAGCGAGTCCATGAGCTCGGTGGTCCCCCATTTCCTGCTCACCGGCACTATCTGCCCGCGGGTCAGGGCGTCGGGCGCGTGCAGCGACAGCGCCAGCGTCACCTGCAGCCGCTCCCGGGCCAGGCGCCTTATGCCGGGCACGATGCCGGAGGTGGAGACGGTTATGTGGCGCTGGCCGATCCCCACCGACTCGCCGAGCGTCCGCACCGACCTTATCACCTCCTCGACGTTGAGAAGCGGCTCGCCCTGTCCCATATAGACCACGTTGGCCACCCTGAGCCCGGAGTCGCGCTGGATGGCCATCACCTGGTCGACAATCTCGGCGGCGGTCAGGTTGCGTGTGAAGCCCATGAAGCCGGTTGCGCAGAAGGTGCAGCCGACCGCGCAGCCGACCTGGCTGGACAGGCAGGCGGTCAGGCTCGGGCGGTCCTGGAAGGACATGAGCACGGATTCGACCATCTGCCCGCCAGGAAGCCGGAAAAGGTATTTGCGCGTCCCGTCCGTGCTCAGCTGCCGGTGGGCCATTTCAAGCAGCGGCACGGTGGCGCGCTCGGCGAGGTCGGCCCTTATCTGGCGGGAGAGGTCCGTCATCTCCGCAAAGGAGCCGGCGCCCCTGGCGTAGATCCAGCTGTGAAGCTGGCGGGCGCGAAAGGGCGGCAGCCCGCATTGCCGGGCAAACTCGATGAGCTCCTCCAGGCTCATCCCGGAAAGCGCAACGGGGGTGCCCCCGGCCCTGGCGTTATCTGAGGTCATGGCAGCTTCCTCCAGTTACAGTTTAGTCGAAAGCCAAGCGCAGCGCCGCCGGGCCGCGGGCGGCCGGCCCGGCGGCCCATGTTAGAATTGACCTCTAGGACCGGCTCAGGTCGGCAGTGTTCACGAAATATTACGGCGGATTCCCGGCTCGTGGTTTTCTGCTCGCCGGCCGGGATTAGCAAGCCTCAAGGCGGCAACGGCTTGCGGCAGAGGGATGGCCGAGGGGCGAGGATTATAGATGTCTGACAGCTGGGACGAAAGAGCACGGCAGTGGGTCAAGGGGCTCTTCGGGGACACGAACGAGAGGCGCCTCAAGACCCTCGAAGGTTACGTGGCGCGCACCAACGCCCTGGAGCCGGTGATGGCCGCCCTTTCCGACGAGGAGCTGCAGGGCAAGACGGCCCAGTTCCGGCGGACGATCGAGGCGGCCCTTTCCGAGGTGGAGGATGTGGCGCTCATGCCGCCCGATGCCCCCAGGATGCCAGGCCAGTTCCGCTATCAGAAGGACAAGGTGCTGGCCCAGGTGCTGGAGCGGCTTTTGCCCGAGGCCTTCGCCGTCTGCCGCGAAGCTGCCAAGCGAACGCTCAACATGCGCCACTTCGACGTGCAGATCATGGGTGGGGCGGCGCTGCACTTCAACAAGATCGCCGAGATGAGAACCGGTGAGGGCAAAACGCTGGTGGCGACGCTGCCCGCCTACCTGAACGCGCTGTCCGGGCGTGGCGTCCACGTGGTGACGGTCAACGACTACCTGGCCCGGCGCGACGCCGAGTGGATGGGGCAGATCTACAAATTCCTCGGGCTTACGGTCGGGCTTGTCTACTCTCACCAGCCGGACCAGGAGAAGTACGAGGCCTACCGGGCTGATATCGCCTACGGTACCAACCACGAGTTCGGCTTCGACTACCTGCGCGACAACATGCGCCCCTCGCTCGAGCAGCTCGTCCAGCGCCCCTACTACTACGCGATCGTCGACGAGGTGGACAACATCCTGATCGATGAGGCGCGAACGCCGCTCATAATCTCCGGCTTTCCCACCGAGTCTTTTGTGGACATCTACCAGCACATGGCCCAGATTGCGCCCCTGCTCGAGCGGGGGGTCGATAAGGACGACGAGGACTGCGACTACTGGGTGGACGAGAAGACCCGCAACGTCCTTTTGACCGAGCGCGGGGTGATGAACGCCGAGAAGCTTATCGGCACGAGCGACCTCTACGACGTCCGCTGGAACCTGGCTCACCACCTGTCGCAGGCGTTACGGGCCAAGGAGCTTTACAAGCGGGACACCGACTACGTGATCCGCCCCAACGAGGAGGGCAAGCCGGAGGTGGTGATCGTCGACGAGTTCACCGGGCGGATGATGCTCGGCCGCCGCTGGAGCGATGGGCTGCACCAGGCCATCGAGGCCAAGGAGCGGGTGCCTATCCAGGAGGAGACCATGACGTTTGCCTCCATCACCTACCAGAACCTCTTCCGGCTTTACCCAAAGTTGGCCGGCATGACCGGCACCGCGCTCACCGAAGCGGCCGAGTTCCAGAAAATTTACAACCTCGATGTGGTGTCCATCCCCACCAACCGCCCGAACATCCGGATCGACTACCCGGACGTCATCTACAAGACCGAGGAGCAGAAGTTCCTCTCGGTGGTCGAGGAGATCGTGGAGATGCACAAGCTCGGGCGCCCGGTTTTGGTCGGCACCACCAGCATTGAGAAGTCAGAGATCGTCGACGAGCTGCTCTCCAAGCCGCAGCGCATGGGCGAGTACCTGCTGAAGAAGGTTGCCAAGACCCTGGAGCTCATCAAACGCCAGAAGCTGACCGGCCAGTCGATTGATGCCCTGAAGAAGATCTTCGAGCGCCCCGGGCTCATAGACGCCGATAAGCTGCTTGAGCTGGTGCAGGCAATTGAAAAGGAGTTTCCCAAGGCCGACGAGCTCATCGAGCGGCTCTACTCTCTGCAGAAGACGGCCTCGATCGTGCAGGCAATCCGCAAGGGGATCCCGCACAACATCCTGAACGCCAAGTACCACGAGAAGGAGGCGATGATTGTCGCCCAGGCCGGGCGCAAGGGGGCGGTGACCGTGGCCACCAACATGGCCGGGCGAGGCACCGATATCCTGCTTGGCGGCAACCCGGAGTACCTGGCCAAGGAGAAGCTGAAAAAGGAGGGGCTGACCCCGGAGGCGCCCGAGTACGAAAGCAAGCTGGCCGAGCTCACCGCCCGCTTCAAGGTCGACACCGACCGCGAGCACGAGGAGGTGGTGGCGCTCGGCGGCCTGCACATTATCGGCACCGAGCGCCACGAGTCCAGGCGGATAGACAACCAGCTGCGCGGGCGCGCCGCCCGCCAGGGGGATCCGGGCACGACGCGTTTCTTCCTCTCCCTGGAAGACAACCTGATGCGCATCTTTGCCGGCGACAAGATAAAGGCGCTTATGGAGTTCATGAAGGTCGACGAGGAGATGCCCATTGAATCGCGCATGGTCACCCGCTCGATCGAGGGGGCGCAGAAGAAGGTGGAGGCGCACCACTTCGACATCCGCAAGCACGTTCTCCAGTACGACGACGTGCTCAACACGCAGCGGGAGGTGATCTACCGCGAGCGGCGGCGCATCCTGGAGAAGGGGGATCTGCGCGAGGGGATCCTGGACATGCTCGAGGAGCACATCGACATTGTCCTGGGCAGCCACATTGATCCGGAGACCCCGCCCGAGACCTGGGAGGACGCCGGCATCCCCGAGGTGCTCTCGTTATTGAGGGCCGACATCCCGATCCTGGAGGACGTGAAGGTCGACGAGCTGGTCGGGCTGTCCTACGACGACCTGCGCGAGAAGCTGCAGGAGGCGGCCAGGCTCGCCTACCGGGTGCGCGAGGAGCACATTGGTCCCGAGAACATGCGCGAGCTCGAGCGGCAGGTGCTGATCCGCACCATAGACAGCAAGTGGGTCGATTACCTGCACAACATCGACGTGTTGCGGGAGGGGATCGGGCTGCGCGGTTACGGCCAGCGCGATCCGCTGCAGGAGTACAAGAAGGAGGCTTTCACGATGTTCAACGCCCTTCTGCGCTCGATCCAGCACGAGTCAATTCAGCTGCTCTTCCACGCCCAGCCGGTGATCATGAACCTGGAGGAGCTCGAGCAGCTCATCGCCGCCGGCGAGGAGCCGAGCGCCTCCGAGGAGCCGGCCGATTTGGATGTGGCCCCGGACGGGGGCGCCGGCGGCAGGCCGGAAGAGTCGGGGGGCCCGGCCGGGGAGGCGGTGGCTGCCGATGATACGGCCATCAGCTGATACCGTGCGCATCCTCTCCTTCGACACCAGCGGCCCCTGCCTCAATCTCTGCCTGCTGGAGGGCGACCAGGTGCGATGGCAGTCCACGCTCGAGCCTGGCGGCAGCCGCCAGCAGGCGGCGGCGATGCTTCTACCCAGCATCGCCGGGGCGCTCGCTCGGGCGGGCTGGCGCAAGCGGGATCTCTCCTGCCTGGCGGTCGGGCGCGGCCCGGGCAGCTTCACCGGGGTACGCACCGGGCTGGTCACGGCGCGCACGCTGGCCCAGGGGCTTCAGCTGCCGGTGGTGGGCGTCTCCACCTTCGAGTGCCTGGCCTGGCTGGTCGAGCGCCCGGTGGGAATCATCCTCTCCTGCAACCCCGGGCACCTCTTCGCTGCCGCCTTTGTCGAGGGGAAGGGCGGCGACCTGGCCCCGGCCTGCGAGCCGGCCCATCTGCCGGCCGCCGAACTTGCCGGTCGGCTCTACCTGTCCCCGCGCTGGATGGCCGACCGGGAGGCGGCCCGGTCGCTGGCCGGTGCGGTTGCAGCCGGCGAGCTGCCGCCGCTTTCGCCGTTGCCCGAGCTAAACAATCTGGCCGTGGTAGGAGCCCAAATCGCCCGGGATAGGTTATCTTTGAGGCCGGCCGAAGAGTTTCACTGGAGCCGCCTCGAGCCGCTCTACCTGCGCGCGCCGTCGGTGACGATCAAGAAGGATGTTGATACGCATAAGCCCAATGATGCTGTCTGACCTCGATGAGGTCATGGAGATCGAGCCGGTGGCCTTCGGGAGCCATCACTGGTCTCGCCAGTCCTTCGTCAACGAGCTCAACAATCCCACCGGGCACTATTTCGTGGCCAGCGACGAGGGCTCCGGCAAGCTCCTCGGTTATAGCGGCTTCTGGCTCGTCGGCGAGGAGGCGCACATCACCACCCTGGCCGTTCACCCCGAACACCGCCGGCAGCACATCGGCGAGCGGCTCCTGCTGCACGACATAGGGCAGGCCGAGAAGGTGGGCGCCAACTGGATGACGCTCGAGGTGCGGGTGTCCAACCAGATGGCCCAGCAGCTCTATTACAAATACGGCTTCAAGAACCTGGGCTTTCGCCGCAACTACTATCAAGACAACAGCGAGGACGCGCTGGTGCTGTGGACGGAGAACATCAACGCCCCCGAATTCAAGGCGCTGGTCGCCAGGCGGCAGGCTGAGGTGGAGGCGCGCCTGGGCTGCCAGGACGACAGTGCCCAGCGCCACATGGAGGTTTAGCAGTTGCCCGTTTCGCTTGCCGGCATTCTCGAGCAGCTGAAGCGCCGGTCGCTTGTCGGGCAAGTTGTCGTCGTCCTGGTCGGCGCGCAGATCCTCTCCTTCGGCTCCTTCGTCTGCCTGGACCTGCCGACGGCCACCCAGAGAAATATGCTCGCCTTCCTGCGCAACCAGGCGGTGGTGGCCACGCAGGCCCTGCCGGAAAGGGCCCAGGCGCGGGTGCGGCAGGCCGTGCCCAGGCTGGCCGCCCCGGCCGGCGAGGTGCGCGTGAGCCGCTACGTCCCGGTCGTCCCGCTTTCCGTATTCATCGGTTACATACTGGGCTCGGCCCTCGGGTTGACCGCCGCCACCTTGTATTTGGGGGCGGGCCTTGTCGGGCCTTGCCTGGGGATCTACCTGTTTGCCGCCGGCGGTGGTGTCAGCTACTACCAGCAGCCGGGTTTCGGCTACCTGCTGGGGATGGCGGCGGCCAGCTACTGTGCCGGCTGGGCAACCTCGAAGCGGCGGACCAGCTTCCGCCAGTTGCTTGCGGCCGTCACCGGCGTGGGGGCGGCGCACGGGGTGGGGCTGGCCTACCTTCTGGGCAGCTGTCTGGTCTCCATCCTCTTTGACGGCGCCAGCAGCTTTCCTGGCTGGCGGCCGTGGGTCTTCGAGCAGGCGCGCAATCTCACGTGGTATCCTCTTCCCTACGATCTCCTCTTCTCGTTTGCGCTCATCGGGGTCGGCTTTCCCTTCCGCTGGCTGGTGAGGACGCTTATCGCCCCGGACATGGGGGTCAGGCCGCGAGGGCAGCAGAGGATCGAGGACCTGGTTTGAGCGAGGCGCCACCAGGCTGGCATGAGTATTCGGTTAGCTCAGATCATACGCATCGCTGCCGGCTCCGCCTGCCTGGCCGGGCTGGGCACCTTCCTCTATGCCACGCAGGTCGAGTGCCGCCGCTACCAGCTGGAGACGCTGTCGCTCACCGTCGGCGGTGGCGCCATGGCCCGCGTCTTTCGCATCCTGCACCTTTCGGACCTGCACTTCAGCCATCCGGAGTCGCACAAGATCGACTTCCTGCAGAAGGTGACCGCTCAACACTACGACCTGGTGGTCATCACCGGCGACATCTTCGAAAATTACACCGGGCTGTGCTATGCCGGCTCGCTCCTGGCCAGCCCGGCGCGCCTGGGCGCTTATGCTGTGCTCGGCAATCACGACTACTACAACTACTCCCTTTTCAACAAGACCATGGGCCGCCTGGACCGGCGCCGGCGCCACCCGCGCCAGCGGCGCGATGTGCGCCCGATGGTGAGGGCGCTGGAGCGGGCAGGGATAAGGGTTCTCTTCAACGAGGCGGTAAGCGATCCCGGAGCCGGCCTGCATGTGGTCGGCATCGACTATCCGACCGTGGACGGCGAGCTTCTCGGCGAGCTGGTCGCCAGGGCCGGTCCCGACCAGCTCAAGCTGGTGCTCTTCCACCTGCCGCTGCATCTGGAGCGCATAAGCAGCAGCGGCGCCCACCTGGCTCTGGGCGGGCACACGCACGGCGGTCAGATCCGTCTGCCGGGGCTGGGGGCGCTCACAACCGACTCCGAGCTGCCGCGCCAGGAGTCCGCCGGCCTCATATGGCGGCATGGCACGGCATTCCACATATCCCGGGGGCTGGGGGCCGATCCGCGCAGCAACATCCGCCTGTTTTGCCCGCCGGCTGCCACCGTGCTGGAGGTGCGGCTGCTCACCAGCTGAGGCGCTGCCAGCGCCTGCCGGACAGCAGGAGCTTCTGTCGCCCGGCGTCAGACGGTGGTGACTGCCCCGGGACAGGCTTGCCTCGTCGCCGCCGCCCTTATCGCAGGAAGTGATGGGTAAGCCAGGCCGGCAGCAGCGCCGCCGCCCGGCGTATCGCCAGCCGGTCCGTGCGCCCGAGCGAGGCGGTGGCCATGGCCAGGCGGCTGCAGTCGATCATCTTATTCCCCAGTTGCCAGAGCGCTCTCAGCACCCGGCCGGCTGGTTCGTCGCCGAGGAGCAGCTTTCTCGTGGCTGTTTTTTGAAGACGAACTCTTGTGGTGCCGAGCTGGAACGAGCTGCTGCTGCCGCTGACGGCAAAGGTGGGAGCGGGCGGCGGTTCGGGGAGAAGCCCGAGCTCGAAGGCGAGTGTCTGGCCGTGGGCCGCAAGCTTCTTGCCGAAGGCTTCGGCCTTGGCCCGGGCAATCTCGAATGCCGAGGGTGTCGGCGAGCCGTCCCTGACGAAGACGCCCCGGGCCAGGCGGACGATCACGTTTGATCTGACGAGCCTGGCGATCGCCTGGTCGACCGCCGGCCGTCGGCCATAAGAGAGGAGCTCGCGGCTGGTGAAAATCTGCCCGAGCGGCAGCCCGAAGATGTGTCGGCGAATGAGTGAGGTGGTGATGCTTCTCATTTTTCGTGCCCCCGTGTTGTCAGAAATACATCCGTAATTCATATAACGTTTGGCGGCTAAAAAAGTTCAAACCACCCCCTCCTCCCCGAAATGCCGGTCCGGCGAGGCAGGCGGTTACAAGCGCGTATAAGGCAGGGTCTTACGGGGGGAGCGATTGGAGGCGCCCGGGTGGCGTTCCGGTCAGGGAATGTAATCCGGGACCAGGTGGTAGAGATAACGCATGGTGGCCGCGTCGTTGGGCGATACCACGCCATAGCCGTAGTAGATGCTCATCAGATCGACAGGGTTACGGCTGTGGTTGGCGATGCCTAGCGCGTGTCCGAACTCGTGGGCGGCCGACGCCCGCATCTTGGGGGCCGGCATCGGCACGCCGTTGCTCTCGGTTGTTCTCAGCATAATCACCACCGGCTTGAAATCGGCCTTGCCGCCGGCCATCACCTGCCGGTAGGGAAAGACGGTCATCGACGTGTAACCGCGAATGTCGCCAGCAAACAGCGCCATGCCGCTTCTGTCCACGAAGTGGTGCACCCAAAAGACGTAAATGTCCGCGTCCGGGTCGCTGGTCAGGACGTAGGAGAACAGCCCCTCGCGCTCCAGGGGCTTCCACATGCTGATCCCCTGCACGGCGGCGGCGTACTGCTCCTCCGTGTAGCCCTGGGCCACGGGCAGGCTCTTGAACTGGCCGGGCGTGCTCAAGATCGAGGCGGCCAGATCCGGCCAGGCGGCAACGTTGCTGGTGTTGGCTATGGGGGCACCCAGCTGCTCGTCGATGAAGCCGTCGATGGCCAGGCCGTGGGAGACATAGACCTTGAGCGGCATCTGGTCGCTCAGCCAGCGGTTGGTCGTGCCGTCCGCCCTGCGGAATTCCGGATAAACTGCCCCGGCCGCACGCGCGGACCCGGCGGCCGGCGTGTGGCGGGGGGCGGCCGGCCTGCCCTGGGCACGAGCGGCGCTGGCCGGGCCGGGAAGAGCACCCAGGCAGGTGGCGGCAAGGACAGCGATCACGCCCCTGGCAATCTCACCGGTTCCTCGCCCCATCTCACTGAAGCTCCTTGTCTGCCGAACGACTTGCGGACGCACCGAATTTACACCTTTTCTACCACAGATGCGCCGGCCGGGCGCCGCCGGGAAACAAGCGGCGGCAACATTCGTCTGAGGTTTCATAAACGAATGGTTAAAGACCGGCTTGTGGAGCCGGAGGGCGGATATAAATTAAAGGTGCTGGCCGGCCAGAGCGTCCGCAGTTTCTCCAGTAGGGGGGCTTGAGGGATCGAGCCCGTTGGGGCAGCACCAACACTGCGGCCAAATTCCAGTCCCGGACTTGCTCCGGGACTTTTTTCGAGCGGCGCCCGGGTGGTTGTGTTACAGTGAAACGCGCGGTAAGCATGCTCGACAGGGCGGGTTGCAGACGATGACAAGCTTCTCGAACGGCCCGATACGCGCCGTGGTGCTGGCGGCGGGGCAGGGCAAGCGCATGAAATCAAGCAGGCCCAAGGTTCTCCACCAGATCCTCGGCCGGACGATGCTCTCCCGGGTGCTCGACGCGCTAGACGCGCTCAACCTGGCGCATCTGCACGTCGTGCTCGGGCACATGCACGAGCAGGTCCGGCAGTTCCTCGAGGGTTGCCCGCCGGCAACACCGTGGTCGGCCCAGCTGCAGCTGCCCCAGCTGGGCACGGGCCATGCGCTCAGACAGGTGGCGCCGGCGCTGGCCGGCTTTTCCGGGACATTGCTGGTCACCAACGCGGACAACCCGCTCATCGAGCCGGGAACGCTGGCGGCCCTTATCGAGGCCCATCGCCGGGACAGGGCGGCTGTCAGCCTTTTGACCACGGTGGTCGAAGACGCGAGGAGCTACGGTCGGATTGTCAGGGATGTCACGGGGGCGGTGGTGAAGATCGTCGAGGACCGGGACGCCACGCCGGAAGAGAAGCTTATTACAGAGGTCAACCCGGCCACCTATTGCCTGCAGTGGCCGGCAGTCGAGCCGGGTTTGCGGGCGCTCACCAGCGACAACCAGCAAAAGGAATACTATCTGACCGATCTGGTGGGCTGGGCGGCGGCAAACAAGATGACCGTGGCCAGCCTGGTGGTGCGGGACTGGCGGGAGGTGGTCGGCATAAACTCGCGCCTGGAGCTGGCGGAGGCGGAAGGCCACCTGCGGGACCGGGTTGTCCGCCGGCTGGCCCTGGAGTCCGGGGTGACCATCTGCGATCCCGCCTCCACCTGGATCGCCCCCGAGGTAAGGATCGGCCAGGATTCTCTGGTGAAGCCGGGTTGCTATCTGGTCGGTGAGATCGAGATCGGGACTGACTGCCAGATCGGCCCGCACACGGTGATGGCCGGCAGGGTGAAGGTCGGCGACGGCAGCACGGTCGTGCAGTCGCACCTGGCCAACTGCGAGGTCGGATCCCTCTGCCGGGTTGGGCCCTTCGCCCACCTGCGCGAGCAGGCGCGCACGGCCGATCAGGTGCGGGTGGGCAATTTCGTCGAGATCAAGAACAGCTCCATCGGCTCGCGCAGCAACGCCGCGCACCTGGCCTACGTCGGCGACGCCGAGGTGGGCAGCGGCGCCAATATAGGCGCCGGCACGGTGACGGCCAACTACGACCACATATCCGGCAAGAAGGCGCGCACCGTCATCGGTGACGGTGCCTCCACCGGCAGCAACTCCGTGCTCGTCGCCCCGGTCGCCGTCGGCTGCCAGGCCAGCGTGGCCGCCGGCACCGTGGTCACCCGGGATGTTCCCGAAGGGGCACTGGCCGTGGGGCGGGCCCGCCAGGAGAACAAGCCGGGCTGGGTGGCCAGCCGCAAGCGCCGGTCGTAGCCTTACTTTTCCATCTCGGGCAGCGACTCCTGGGCCGAGTCCAGGGCGGACAGGAAGGTCAGCCGGTTGCGCTCCGCGTCGGCGAAGGATGTCGAGTCGACGGTGATGTACTTCACCAGCGACATCGGCACCAGGTGCTTGGAGTAGTCTCGCTGGGTCGGGCGGTCGGCGTCGCCGTAGCACTCGATCTCGATGTAGTCGTGCCCGACCCGCAGGACCCGTCCGGTGAGCGCGGTGCCGTCGGCAAAGTGAAGCCTGGCCCAGGATTTCTTTTCGCAGAGGCGCTCGAGCCGCATCTTCAGGTTCATCATCGGTCCTACCTCGCCTTATCTGACGCTGGCCGTTCTTCGCGTTGGGAATGCGCCTTTAACCCTTACCTTGATCTTAGCACCAGCCGGATTTTTAGTTTTTCATCCGCTGCGGGCGGCAGTGGAGCGGGCGGGCCAAAAAAGTCAATACTTGCTCTTTTGGCAATAAGTCTTACACTGGCTTGGGTGGGCAGGTCGGGCAAACCTGCCTGGGGAGCCGGCCTTGCGGGAGCACGTGGATACGATTGATCTTGCGGCAAGCGTATATGCGCCGGCGTCGAAACCGTCGATCGCCGCATAGGCAGGCGATAGACGAGAATGGCCAATGCTAGAAACGGATATATTAGATGCACAACGACAATCTTCCTGCCAACCTGGCCAAGCGTATCGAGGAGCTGCTGGGACGCGAGACAAGCTACTGGGAGGACGAGCTGTACTCCGTAGAGGCTCTTACCAATCTGCAGTACCGGCAGGCGCTCGAGAAGAGCTTCAAGCTGGATCCGCTGGGACCCCTGCCCGGCCGGCGATAAGATAGATTCCCTTGAGCGTCAGGTCCGGGTCGATGTAATCAACGGCCTTTGTCTGGCGGGCCAACAGGGACGACCAGCCGCCGGTGGCCACGCAGACGGCCTGCCCGCCGAGCGCCTTACGCCCCAGCTTCACCCACTGCTCGACGATGCTCACATGGGCCTGCAGCGTGCCCGCCGTAATTGCCGCTTCGGTGTCAAATGCCAGCATGCGTTGCCAGTCCGCCTCCTCGGTAAGCTCCACCGCCGGCAGCTGGGCCGCCTCCTGGTGGAGGGCGGCCATCGTCCGCCCGAGCCCGAGCGTAATCAGTCCGCCGCGGAACTCGCCGGCAGCCGAGACCGCGGTCAAGGTGGTGGCCGTGCCCAGATCGATGGCCAGGGCCGGACCGCCGGCCCCGTAAAGCTTCCAGGCGGCCACCGCGTCGGCGAGCCGGTCCGCCCCCATCGTGCTGTAGATGCCGCTTATGATTTGCTGGCCTTCGATCCGCACCTCGAAGAGCTCCCGGCCCCGGGAGCGCCAGTGCCCGGCCAGCACGGCGGAAGCTGCCGGGACAACCGAGCAGAGCGCCAGCGGCAGGCTGTCGGCGCGGGACTCGAGCAGGCGCAGCACCGCCTGCGGCTCGCAGGTCGGGTGGTGCCAGGTCTCTCTTAGCAGGCCGCCCCGGAACAAGCCGCAGCTTGTTCGCGTGTTGCCCACGTCGACCGCCACCAGATCCTTCATCGGCGCCCGCCCTCCGGCTCGGGCCGCTCGCCGCCCAGATACCTGACCAGCCCGTGCTCGAGGGCCCGGGCCGCCTGCTCCTGGAAGTCCGGGGAGATAAGCCTGGCATACTCGTCCGGGTTGATCATGAAGCCGACCTCCACCAGGACGGCCGGCAGATTGCTGGGGCGGCAGAGGAAGAGGTTCTGATAACTGGTGCCGAAATCCGGCAGCCCGGTCTCGGCCACCAGCTGCTTTTTCAAGAGGGAGGCCAGCTCCTCCGACTGCGGGTGGTACCAGTAGCTCGAGCTGCCGTGCTCGACCCAGGGATCGCGCCCGTCGGGCAGGGCGTTGCAGTGCACCGAGACCAGGAGGTCCGCGCCGCCGGACACGGCAGTTGCGACCCGCTCGGGCAGCGAAGGGTTTTCCTGCTCGCTTGTCCTGGTCATGATCACCCGCGCTTGATCGGCTTCCAGGCGCTGCCGCAACCGGCTGGCGATCGCCAGGTTGACCGCCGACTCGGGCACCCCCGTAGGCCCGAGGGCCCCGGTCTCGCTGCCGCCGTGACCGGGGTCGAGGCAGATTACGGCGCCGGCCAGCGGCCCTTTCGCCGGGTCCAGGTGCGGCGGCCCCTTTACGTGCAGGACGAGGCTGGTGCGGTCGTATTCGGCGGAGAACCCCCACTGCCGGTGCTGGGGCAGGTGGACGGTGACCTCGTAGAGGCGGTCGGCCGCCTGCCGCCAGGTGACGTTCTCGATAAGCTCGCTGGGCACCGCCGGCGGTGTACGGCTCACCCAGTCTGTGTCGGCCGTGGCCCCGAAGATTCGCAGGACGAGCCGCCCGGGGTTGAGCTGCTGCTCCAGCTGGTAAGGCAGGCGCTGGGCAAGCGGCACCACTATCCGCGCGCCGGTGCCCTCGGCCTCCACGTTTATCGTCCTCACCGCGCAGGCAGGCGGCGGCCCGCCCTCCTCGAAGGACAGATCCTGCCCGGCAATCCACAGGTGATGGGCGGGGGCGACCAGGCAGCGCATGAAGCTACCCTGCCAGCCGTCGACCAGCAGGCGGACGCCGGCTGGCTCCGGGGTCGTGCGCGCCTGCCCCGGGCCCAGGCGGACCACCGTGTCGTCGTGCACGGTCCGGGCCGGGCGCGGCTGCTCGACCGTGGTCAGGCGCGCCCGCCCCAGGCACTTCACCGTGCGCCGGCCGGCGGTGAGCTGGTAACGCACGGTGAGCCCCCGGAAGCGATCATCGGCTCCGACGCGATAAAAGCCGAAATAGAGGTCCGGGGCGTGCTCGGGCTGCCGTTGAAAGGTGCGCCCGTAGGCCGTGTCCAGCCCGAGGTTTATGATCGCCTCGCCGAAGACGCTCTTGTGCCCGGGCACCCCCTGCCTGAGCGGCACGTGCCGCCGGCCCAGCCAGGCCTCGACGCGCGCGCCGGGCGTCGCCCGCACGGCCAGCGGGATCAGGTCGCCTGCCGTCACGCCCAGGTCCTCTTTCGGCTGCGCCGAGTCGGGGGCGAACCTGAGCGCCCCGGCTGGCACCGACGGCGGTGGCGTCTCCCGCAGCACCGTCACAGTCCGCGCCGCCGCCCCGTCCCTGACCAGGAGAAAGCGGTTGGCACCGGGGTCGAGGCTTACCACGTGGGCAAAATAGCCCTGGGCGTTGAGCCTGACTGGCCGGCCCTGGCAGGTGAGCGTGCTGCCCGGCGGGCAGGAGCCTATGAGGAAGGTGGCGGCGGCGGCTACCGTGGCCTCTTCCTTCGGGTAGACCACCATGATGCCGCCCGGTGCCTCAGCCGGCTGGACGAGCTGGGACAGCGCCGGCTTGCGGGCCTCGTCCGGCGCCACCGCCGCCGGTGTGCGGCAGGAGAGCGTGGAGCCGCCAAGCGCTGCCGCGACGAGCGCGGCGGTCAGGATCCTTTGCTTTTCAGCGGGCATCTGCTGCGGCCCCCGGCCGGGGATCATGTCCTTCCTGCTGGCGGGCGGCATTGCCCGCCTGGGCCAGGGCGACGTCGTTCAAGAGCCAGTTGAAGTTGGCCATATATCTTCTCTTTACGTGGATGTCGGACAGATCCACCTGCTTGTCCCCCTCCAGGAAGCGGCTGACGAAATCAAACGGCGAGCCGGCGGCCCGGGAGAGCAGGTCAGCGTTCCAGCGGAAGAAGGGCGAGAGATAGACGGTGTAAGTCTGCCTGTCGAAGTAGACGTTGTCGGGGTTGTTGACGAAGCGCCGGCAGGCCGCCGCGCTGTCGTCGGACAGCGCCGGCGCCTCCAGGCAGTGATCGAGGAGCGGCGGATAGCCCCGGGCGCCACCGCAGACGGTGAAGAGCGCGCGGGCGTCGACCGCCGCCAGCAGCGGCCGCAGGTGCTCCTCCTCGATCTGCCCGGGCGAGTAGGCCTTGCCCCCGATCACGAAGTCGTGCAGGCCGGGGCTGCGGGCGATCTCCTTGATGCTGCCGACCGGGTAGTGGTCGGCCACCGTCTTCAGAATGAGCAGGTTGTAGGCGTTTATCCAGAAGCACAGCCGCTCGTCGGCGCCGGCCAGCCGGTCAGGGCTTATGTGCTCGAGCTCTTTCACGGCCCGGTTCAGGGCAGGGGCCTCATGCACCAGCCCGCGATAATCCACCAGGTCTCGCTTGACATGATATTTGAGCAGGCGGTCGAAGGTGGCGAAGCGGTAGGAGACCGGGTGCTCGACGGTGACGAACCAGGAGGACAGGTAGCTGCCCATGTTCATGAGCAGCTGCACGGTGGCCAGGATCGCGCCGGCGGCCAAAAGGGCCAGCGGCACCAGCCCGCGCCTCCAGGAGATCCGTTTTGCCCAGTCTGCCATCGCTTTCCCGGCAGAGGCCGCCCCGGCGAGCCCGAGCGCGCCAGCGGCTGTCCGTCTTATGTGTAATTGTAAGCGAAGGCGTTAAAATTACTTGCTCGGAAGGCGATCGCGCGGGTGGGACGCAGGGGCTATGGCTGGGCGGGATGACGCCGCGGGGCGCGCAATCAAGATCTGGCAGTTTACGGACACACACATCCTGGCCGGCCCGGAGGCGCGCTTTCTGGGCGTGGACAGCTTCGCCAGCCTGAACGAGGTGATCGACCTGGCCCTTGCCGGCGGCGGCATCCCCGATCTCGTGCTTTTGACAGGCGATCTTTCCCAGGACGAGTCGGCCGACTCATACCGGCGGCTCGCCGGCGCCGTCTCCCGCGTGGCAGCCCCGGTCTATGCCCTGCCCGGCAACCACGATCGTCCGGAGCTCCTCATGGAGATGCTTTCTGCCCTCGGCGGCCGCTTCAGCTGCCAGCGGGAGGTCGTCTGCGGCAGCTGGCTCGTCGTCCTTCTCGATACATCGGTGTCCGGCAGGGTGGAGGGCTGGCTGGGCGACGGCGAGCTTTCCCGGCTCGACGGCTGTCTCGCCGAGCACCCGGAGAAGCACGCGCTGGTGTGCCTGCACCACAACCCGGTGCCGGTGGGCTCTGAGTGGGTGGACCGGCTCGGGCTTACCAACGCCGACCAGTTTCTGACCGTGATCGACCGCCACCCGAACGTCCGCGGCCTGCTCTGGGGGCATGTTCATCAGGAGTTCGCCGGCCGGCGCGGGCGGGCGGAGCTTCTGGGCACACCCTCCACCTGCGTGCAGTTCAAGCCGCAGGCCAGCCGCTTCCAGATCGACGGACAGGCGCCCGGCTATCGCTGGCTGGAGCTCAACCCCGACGGAGGCATCCGGTCCGCGGTCAGCCGGCTGGACCATCTGCCGGACGGGCTCACGTTGGACTGCCCAGGTTACTGACTGCCTATGTACAAAGTTGCCTTCGAGCTAGCCATCATCCTCAGCCTCATCCTGACCAACGGTGTCTTCGCCATGTCGGAGATCGCCATCGTCTCGGCGCGCAAGGCCCGCCTGGAGAAGTGGGCGAAGGAGGGCAACGAGAAGGCGGGAGTGGCCCTTTCCCTGGCCAACTCGCCCGACAGCTTCCTGGCCACCATTCAGGTCGGCATCTCGGGCACGGCCATCTTGACCGGGGTCTTCGGCGGCGCCACCGTCGCCGAGTATCTGGCCGGGGTGCTGGCCGCGGCGCCCGTGCTCAAGCCTTACAGCCGGGGGCTGGCCATGGCCGCCGTCGTCCTGGCGATCACCTACGCCTCCTTGATCCTGGGCGAGCTGGCCCCGAAACGGGTGGCGCTCTTGAACGCCGAGCGGATCGCCTGCGCGGTGGCCGTGCCAATGACCTGGCTTTCCCGGGTGACGGCGCCGGTGGTCAGGTTGCTTTCGGCCTCCACCGATTTCGTCCTCGCGCTTATCGGGGCGCGGGCGTCTGCCGAGCCGCCCTTGACCAGCGAGGAGATCAAGCTGCTGATCGACCAGGGCGCGCAGCAGGGGGTCTTCGCCGCCTCCGAGCACGATCTGGTGAAAAGCGTGCTTCGCCTGGGCGCGCGCAGTGTCACCGCGCTCATGACCCCGCGCACCGAGCTTGTCTGCGTGGACGTTAACGACCCGCCGGACAAGGTCTTGAGCGTGCTGGTCTCCGCCCAGCCGACGCGCGTGCTGGTCGTCGACGGCGACCACGACCACATAAGGGGCTACGTCCGGGTCAAGCACCTGCTTGCCCAGCCGGCCGGGGACCGGGGGCTGGATCTGCCAGGGTTGCTCGAGGAGCCGCTCTACCTGCCGGAGACGAAAAGCTCGCTCGAGGCCCTGGAGATGTTCAAGAAAACCGGCGTCCACATCGCCGTGGTGCTCGACGAGTTTGGCGGCGTGCTCGGGGTCGTCACCATGACCGACCTGCTGAAGGCGATTGTCGGCGAGCTGCCGGTGGCCGGCGTCGCCGGCGACCCGCGGGCGGTCGAGCGCACCGACGGCACCTGGCTTTTCGACGGGCGGCTGCCGGTCGACCAGTTCAAGGAGATGGTCCGCCTGGCAAGCCTGCCCGACGAGGAGCGGGCCCACTTTCAGACGCTGGGCGGCTTTGTCATGCACCAGGTCGGGCGGGTGCCGGCCGTCGGCGATCAGTTCCAGGCTGGCGGACTAATGTTCCGGGTGATCAGCATGAACGGCAACCGGCTCGGCAAGGTGGCCGTTGCCCGGACCAGCCAAGGCGGCTGAGGGTCGGTTTCCGGGCAAGCAAAAGCACCGGTTGCGGAAAGACCTGGAGCGTACGAGATTCGAACTCGTGACCTCTTCAATGCCATTGAAGCGCGCTACCAACTGCGCTAACGCCCCGCGGAAGTTCTTTTATATCATACACGGCGGCGGTGGGCTAGGGCGCGGCGTCCCGTCCCGCCGTCGCCCTGTCTCCCTTGGCAATCGGGGGCAGGAGCGCTTCGCCTCTTGCAGCTTGGAAAAAAGTAAGCGCCCGGCGGCAGGGCGTGGCAGCCGGCTTGACCGTTCCGTCCTGCGGGAGTTTCAGGCGCTAATGTCAACGATGGCTCGAAAGTGTACACTGATGACGGTTTATAGGCGCAGGCATATGCAGACCAAATGGTTAGTTAGTATCCCTTTGCACACCGGCAGGCGGTCGGCAAGCGGCACAGGAACTGACAGGGTGGCGGCTGGCTCGAGCTGGTGGCGACAGTCTGCCCGGACGGTCAGGACCGCTGCCAGCGGAAATGGGGGCACAACTGCATGCAGGCGCCCGCCGCGCCGCCTTCTCGTTGTTCTGATTGTGGTGATCTCGCTATTTTTTTCCGGCCCGGTGCTTGCCCACAATAGCAATCCGGCTTCCGCGCCGGCGCCGGGGCTGCCAGGTGCCGGCGCTGCCGGCGAACCCGAGGACAGACACGAGATCAACAAGACCTTCAATATGAGCAAGCTGCGCCTGCACTCGGCCGTACACGCCTACGAGTTCCGGCCGGTGAAGATGGAGTCCAAGTTCAGCCAGCCGATCACGCTTGCCGAGGCGCTCGGCTACGCACTCAACAACAACCTGCCGATCAAGATCTCGAAGGAGAACTGGAACTACCAGCGTTTTGTCCTTTTCAGCAACACGGCGAGCCTGCTGCCCAACTTCGCCATGTCCTACGACCTGACCCGCACCCACATCATGAACGAGGACATCTCCTCGCTGGCCCGCGTCTTCCTGCCCAGGGTGAGCTACCCGGTGTTTCAGGGCGGCAGCGTCGTCTACGGGATCATCGGGCAGCTGTGTCGGGAGAAGGGTTGGCGGCAGGCCTACCACGCCAGCGTCAACGATGCCCTGCTGGATGTTTACCAGAGATACAACAACCTGCTCCTGGCCCGGGTGCTCCTGCAGATCCGCGCCAAGGCCGTCGAGGTCTCCGAGGAGCAGCTGAAGGTCAACCAGGCGCAGGAGAAGGCCGGCACCGGCACCCGCTTTGCGGTCATGCAGTCCGAGACGCAGCTGGCCAACGACAGGCAGGCGCTGCTGCAGCAGGAGGTGGCCGTCCGCCAGGCGGCGCTCGCGCTCAACTTCTCGCTCAACTCGCCGATGGCCGTCAACCTGGTGCCGGTCGAGGAGACGATAAGCGAGCAGGCGCTCTTCCAGTCCCACGCCAGCATAAGCGAGCTGGTCGACTACGCGCTCAGGCACCGGCCGGACCTGCGCGAGTACGAGCTCTTCAAGATAGCGGCTGCCACCAACGTCCAGGTGGCGGCAGCGCCGCTTTACCCGCAGCTGGCCTTTTTCACCCAGTACTCCTACACCAACACCACCACCAGCCCGGGCGACCGTGCCCGGGCAAGGGCCTCGGCCGCCGCCTCAACGGCCACCGCCGGCGCCGGCGTCTTCGGCGGGCTCTTCGAGACTTACCAGCAGGGCATGGGCCTGGTCTGGAACCTGGCCGGCGGCGGGCTGGTGAGCGCGGCCAACATCGCCGCCGCCCAGTCGCTCAACCGCCAGGCGGCAATCCAGGCCAACCAGCAGCTGCAGACGGTCCTGCAGCAGGTCCGCTCCAGCTATCTGAACTGGCGCGTGGCCCGCGAGCAGATCGACAACGCCGCCAAGGGCGTCGACTCCTCGGCCGAGGCCCTGCGCCTGGCCGAGCTGCGCTTGAAGACCGGCGTCGGCACCAACCTGGAGCTCATCCAGGCGCAGCGGGACTACATAAACGCGCTCACCACCCAGGCGCAGGCGATTGTCAGCTCCAACCTGGCCCAGGCGCAGCTCCTGCACGACACGGGGGTGATCTCGCTGGAAACGCTTCTCCACGGCTACAGGGGCGGGATGAAATGAGACAGCGCGGCGCGGCAGCCGTTGCCGGCCTGGCTCTCGCCCTGGCCGTGCTCCCGCCCCGGGCGGCTTGCGCCGGCACCGCATCCGGCGATCCGGGCCGGCCGGCTGGCGCCGCACCGCCGGCGGTGCAGCCTGCCCCGATAGAGCTCGCTCAGGCCGGGGGCGCGCCGGGGCGGGAGCTGGAAAGCTCGAGCCACAGCGCCAACGGGATCCTGGACCTGAAGCCGCTCTATCTCGGCTCGGTCATGATCACCTCCTCGTCCCGGGCGATAGCCGAGGAGCCCAGGTACGACCAGTCGATAACGCTCGCCGAGGCGATCAATTACGTGCTGCTGCACGGGCTGCCGATCAAGATCTCGCGCGAGAGCCTCAAGTACCAGCGCTATCAGACCTTCTCGAACATAGCGGCCGGCCTGCCCTCCTTCACCATGTCCTACACGATGAGCCGCAACAACATCTTCAGCGCCGACACGCTTTCCATCGCCCGCTCCTTCCTGGCCGGGGTCAGCTATCCGGTATTTCAGGGCGGCGCCGTCCTTTACGGCGTGCTGACCCAGCGCTACCGGGAGAAGGCCTGGGTTTATACCTACAAGACGACGGTGAGCGATGTCTTTCTCGACGTATACACGAAGTACACGAACCTGGTGCTCAACCGGGTGCTCATGCAGATCTGGGCCAAGGCCGTGGAGGTCGATCAGGAGCAGCTCAAGATCAATGAGGCTAAGGAGAAGGCCGGAACCGGCACCCGCTTTGCCGTCCTGCAATCGGAGACGCAGCTGGCCTCCGACAGGCAGTCGCTGCTCCAGCAGCAGGTGGCCGTGCGGCAGGCGGCGCTGGCGCTCAACTTCGCCTTGAACTTTCCGATGGCCGTCAACCTGGTCCCCGTCGAGGAGACGCTATCCGAGGCGGCCATCTTCGACGATAAGGTGACCCTGAACGAGATCCTCAAGGACGCCATGAAGCACAGCCTGATGTTGCGCCAGTACGAGCTTTTCCGCCTGGCGGCCGAGCGCAACGTGCAGCTGGCCTCGGCGTCACTGTATCCGACCGTGTCCTTTTTCACCCTCTACCAGGCCATCAACAGCGGCGTGACGCCCGCCCAGAATGCCGCCGCCGTGGGCGGGGTGGCCACGGCGGCGATCGCCTCCACGCTCAACTCCACCTTTGCCGGCCGGGTCACCAACCTGGCGCTGGGCCAGCAGCAGGGGTTCAGCCCCACGGCCGGCCTGACATCGACCCAGGGCGCCAACACCGGGCCGTCGGCCATGCCCGCCGCCTCCGGCGGCACCCCGATCGCCGGCGTGCAGTCGGGTTCCCTGGTCACCTCCGGGGCCGTCGCCCCCTCGATCTTCGGCGGCGGCACCGGTGCCGCGCAGCCGAACTTCAACGGCAGCCTGCAGGCGCCGGCCGGCATCTTCCCGGGCATATTCAGGGACTTCATCGCCGGCTTTGCGCTCACCTGGAGCCTGCCCAACGGCGCCGGCCTGTCGACGGCGGCCCAGATCAACGCCGCCCACAGATTGGCCCGCCAGGCGCTCATGCAGTGCAATCAGGCCATCGACCTGGTACTGCAAACGGTGCGCAGCGACTACCTGGCCATGCTCTCGGCCCGCAGCCAGATTGACAACGCGGCCTACGCGGTCGCCTCCTCCCGCGAGGCCCTGCGCCTGGCCCGCGTGCGGCTGGCCAACGGCGTCGGCACCAACCTGGAGGTGATCCAGACCCAGCGCGACTACGTCACCGCGCTCACCAGCCAGGCGCGGGCCATCGTCGCCTCCAGCCTGGCCCAGGCCCAGCTGCTGCACGACATGGGCATGATCTCGGCCGAGACGCTCACCCGGGGTTACAAGCCAGGCGCGTTCGTCGACCCCACGCGCCGGTTGCCGGGACGGCTCACGCCGTAGAGGCCTGTCGGCCGTCACTGTCCGCCGGAAAGCCGGGCGGCGTCGGTGGCATCGAAGAGGGTGTGGACCGGCATCTCGATCGTGGTGCCGGTGAGCGTGTCGCCGGTCTGGAAATAGACGATCCCCTCCGTCTTCTCGCGCGGCCACAGGATCCGCTGGCCGAACCTCGAGGCCTCGGCTATCCTGCGGGCCTCGTCGACGCCGTATCTCCTCTGGATCGGCTTTTTGCTGGTGACCACGGATTCGACGGTGGGCGCAAGGCCGACCGTCACCGCCGCCGGCACCACCCTGGCTATCACCTCGGCGGCTGCCGCGGCCGCGTTGTGGTCCGGGCGCACGCTTTTCTGCACCGTGGTCACCGAGGCGCAGCCATAGCGCTTGCCGCCGGCTACGGCCTGGGCACTGTCGCCGTCGGCGACCAGCGGGCGGCTGGTGTCGTTGACGACCGCGATCTTGACGCCGCGCAGGCCGCCGAGCTGGACGTCGGCCCGCTCCACCTTCAAGGTCACCTGCGTGCCGACAAACTCCTTCAGCGGCCTGGGCGCCGGCGCACCCTCGGCGGCCGGCGGCCCGATCAAAAGCAGGTCCGGGGTCATCACCTCGTCGGCGCCGGGGGCGCTCGGCTTGCCGCCAGCGCCTGTTTGCCCGGCCGCGGCGGCGGTGCCCGGGCTCCTGACCGCCTCCGGGCCCGGCGCCGCGGGCGCCTGGGCCGGCGCCTGCCGGCACGTGGCCGCCAGGCAGAGGAGGCTTGCGATCACCCCGAAACTCTTCCTCATTTGCTCTCCATCGAGACCGGCTGCGGCGACCGGGCGGCGGCCCGGCCGCCGGCTCCGGCCCGGGCCTGCTGCTTGAACCGCTCCAGCGCCCACCGCCCCTTGCTCTTAAGGTTAAGCCAGAAGTACTTGTCGGGCGGCCAGAGGAAGGAGGTCTCGAAGTAGCACCAGATCGTGCAGCCCTGGCAGAATCCCCAGCTGCCCTCGGCCCGGCGCTTCTCCTGCACCTGCATTGAATGCCAGAGATCGTCGAGATTGGACCGCCCGCTTTCGTGCTGGATTCTCAGACGCTCGTCGTGCATGTGATAGCAGGGCAGAAGCAGGTGATCGTCGGGCGAAATGACGATCGTCGAGGAGATGGCCCGGCAGCGGGGGGCGCGGATGTCGTTGCCGCCGTCCTTATAAAATTCTACAAAGGCCCAGTTGACGCAGACGTTGTCCATCCGCGACAGCCGCTCGAGCTCGGCCAGCCCCTGGTCGTGCAGCAGCTCGTTGCCGCAGTAGTCGAAGACCGGTCCCAGGAGCACGACCACGTTGAGCTCCTGGGCAAGCTTCACCACCTTCTCCATCTGCCAGATCGACCGCGGGGTGGCGGTGGCGATGATCGACGGCTTCTCGCCCAGACTCTGGGCAAGCCTTATGCTCTCCAGCACCTTGTCCAGCCCGTCTATGCCGCGCTCGGCCTCGTACTCCTGGCGGTCGGTGGTGGAAAGCGAGAACTTCAGGTCGTCGACCAGCCCGGCGATCTGGCGGGCCAGCCGCGGATAGAGGGTGCCGGTATTGGCCAGGCTGGTGAAAAAGCCCATCTCCCTGGCGGCCCGCAGCACCTGCGGCAGGTGCCTGTAGATGAGCGGCTCGCCGCCGGTGAAATCGACTATCTTCACCCCCAGCCTCTTGAGCGCAGCGAGGTTCTCGATCACCACCTCCGGGGAGGACTCCCGGATCCGTATGTTCTCCGGCTTCACCGGTATGTCGCAGTAGGTGCAGCGTGAGTTGCACTTGTAGGTCAGGTAATAGTTGCACATGACGGGCGGCATGGACGTTCAACCCTCAATGTCAGGAGAAAGTCGAGCCTACAGTATATTAGCTGTCGGTCACCCGGTGGCGGCGTCGTATACGCTATGCTGGTCGCCGTTGTGGCAGCGTGCGGCAAAAGAGGGTCCCAGATGCGGCATCCCAGGATTCTGAGCGGTCAGGAGGCGGCGCTGCTCGTAATCGATGTTCAGGAAAGCTTTCGCAAAGTCCTTCCGGACGTGGCCAATCTTACGCGCAACATTTCTATACTCGTGGAGGCCAGCAAGCTTCTGGCGGTGCCGGTCCTGGTCACCGAGCAATACCCGCACGGGCTCGGCAGGACCATGGCCGAGATTGCCGCCTGTCTGGGCGAGCACCGCCTCTTCGAGAAGCTCCACTTCAGCTGCTGCCAGGCTGAAGGCTTCACGGACGCCATCAAGGGTTCGGGGCGCCGGCAGATTATCGCCTGCGGGATCGAAGCCCACGTCTGCGTCAGCCAGACAGTGCACGACCTCATCCAGCAAGGCTTTACGGTCCACATCGTCACGGACGCCATCTCCAGCCGCCTGCCCAGGAACAAGGAGATCGGCATCGAGAAGATGGTGGGCTCGGGGGCGGTGCCCTCCTCGGTGGAGATGGCCCTGTTCGAGATGCTCGGACAGTCCGGGACCGAGACATTCAGGACCGTCCAGAGGCTCATCAAGTGAGCTCGGGCGGCGCAGGGCACGCGGGCGCCGCAGCGCCTCGGCGTCAGGGGGTGCTGCCGGGCTCAAGCGCCCGCTCCACCGTCAGCCGGAGCGCGTCCATCTGCTGGCAGAGGTAGGTGGCCATGCGGTCGACGCTGTTGCTGATGATTGCCGAGGCGATGAGCATGACTATCATTACCAGCAGGCAGAGGTTGAAAAAGTTTTTGTTGACAAAGCCCTTGTAGTCGTTGGTGAGCCGCTCCATCACCTTCAGGCGGGTCTCCAGGACGTTGACGAAGGCTGTCTGGCGCTCATCGAGCCGCTGGGCGAGCTCGACCGTGTTGCGATCCATCCTCTCCCGCAACGGCTGCACGAGCTTCTGCAGGTCGGGGGTGGTGTCCGCCTGGGAGTCCCGGTCCTCGCTGCCGGCCGGGCCGCCCTGCCTCCCGCGGGCAGCCGGGAGCGCCTTGTGCACGTCAGTCAGCAAGGCCTTGAGCTTGGCGATTTCGCCGTGCTGTATCTCGGTTATCTCCTGCAGCCGGTGGTCCAGCTCGTTGAGCCGCGCGTTGAGGTTCAGGATCGACTCGGTGAGCAGGTCGGACAGGTTGTGTATGCCCTTGAGGATCTCGCCAGACTCCTGGTAGGAGGCGCGAATGCGCTCGTAATCCGGGGCGAATCCGGCCGGCGCCCCGTCCAGGTGCCCGAACTCGAAACCATGGTACTGGTCGAAGGCGGGGATGATGCTGTCGACATCCACCCCCGTGTCCACCCCGAGCGCGCCGGGAATGCTCGGCTCACCGGTCGAGCTGGCGTCGGCCAGCTCGACCATGCGCTGCGAGATATGCGCTTCCAGGTCGTTGAGTTCCGGGCGAAGCGGCTCGTCGTGTGCTTGCCCGCTGTTCTTGTCCAGGGATTCCTTCTTGGTTGGCATCGGTTAAATAGGCGGCGAAACCAGACACTCTTTACATTCCCCGGACGGCGGCAAAACCAACACCCGCCCGGCCTTACATGCGGAAGCTGGTGCCGCGGCCTTTGGCGTACATCGCGCTGCCGGCGATGACCTTCTCCTTGGCGGCGCTCTTTTTGACCTCGATCTTCTTCATCGATTCCGGCTCCTCCGTCGGCGCGTCCTTGTAGACGCCCCAGTAGACCGGGCCTACCCTGCGCTTCTTGCCGCCGTCGGCCGGGAAGAGCAGGTTGGGGAAGGCGATGAAGAGAAACACGCTGGCGGCGATGGCACCGGCCATCAGGTTCAGGAAAATGTCCATGATCGAACCTTCGAGAAACAGGACAGCTCAAGCCTATTTGAGGGCGCGGGGAATGTCGATGGGAGGACTACTAAGTAAAGCCGCGCTGCCGCCTGCTGCCGGGACTTCGGCCCCCGCAACAGGAAGAAGGCGCCCCGGGGGCGCCTTCTTCCTGCGGTTGTGTTCCTCTCCAGAGGGTAGTGAAACTCCCGGAGCAATCGGTCAGTGGGCCATCGCCTCGGCCAGGTCCTTGTAGAGCCCGGCCAGCTGGCCCGTCACGATCGCCGTGGATGGCTCCTCTTCGGCGAAGCGCTTGAACTCGGCTGCCTTTTTCTGAAAGAGGGCGCGCAGCCGCTCCTCGAACGCCTGGACGTGATTATTCATTGGTGATGCCTTTCTAGAGCACGATCACGAGCGGGGGTGACCCCGATCGCCTGCAAACAGATTGAAAGAGAAGGTGAATTAATTCTGTCTCAAAAGGTTGTCAAGCTCAATACCCCCGGCGGAGTTTTTTGACCGATCCCGAGAAATTAATCTAAATGAAAGGACGGGCTCGTGAACGAGCCCGTCCTCCGGAAAGCATCCAGGGCCGCTTAGCGACGCTTGGACTTGCCGGCCTTCTTGGCGGCCTTTTTGGCGGCCGGCTTGGAGGTGCCGGAATAGGACCAGGACGACTGCCGCTTGCGGCCGTCGACCACTTCCTTGAGCTCTTGTCCGGCGCGGAAAGCCGGAACGCGGCTGGCCGGAATGCGCAGGGGAGCCAGGGTCCTCGGGTTACGGCCGGTTCTGGCCTGGCGGGTACGGCGCTCGAAGGTGCCGAAGCCAACCAGGGTCACCTTCTCACCACGGGCAAGGGCGCCGGTGATGGAGTGAAGGATGGCGTTGACCGCGCCGCCGACCGTGGTCTTGGGCTGTCCGGTAAGGTTCGCGATATCGCTGATAAGCTCAGCTCGGTTCATTTCGTTTCCTCCTTAGTGAAAAACCAGCATCTGGTCTCCAAATGCGGGATGTTAGCACCGGGGATTCCTTTATTCAAGACGATCTAGCCGTTCCTGGAAAATTTTATCCTCCAGGATGCCGCCTTGCGACCGGATCTGTAAAAAGCCGGACCGACCGCTGAGCCGGGGAATCGCCTGGCCACTAACCCTGCCGCCGGTGAAAAATTTCCGGCCGCCGGGCCCGCGCCTGGATATCTATACCTCGAACCGGCAGCGGCGGCCAGGCCGGATAGGCGCCGGCGAAAAACGGCGCCGGCAGCGCTTAATGAGCCTGTCCCGGCCCGCCCATGGACTACAATAGGGAATGTAAGACACCAATCTCATGTCTCAACCGCATTTTCCCCACCAGCCTACACTGAGGAATCTCCTGAGCTGCGAGGCGCTGTCCGAGGCGCAGGTCGTCTACGGGCAGGACCTGCTGGACAGGCCCGTCTGGCAGGTGGCCACAAGCCTTTCGCCGCCGCCGCGCCCGGGAAGCCTGCTCGTGACCCGGGCGGGCACGCTGGGCGCCGCCGAGCGATCCGGCTTGTCGGAGCTGGCCGGGCTGGTGGTGATAAGACCGTATGCGGTGCCGGTCGAGGCGGCCGGGGGATCAAGCCCGCACGCGCCCGCCGGTCCGGTGGCCTCGCTCAGCCTGGACTTGGAGATGCAACGCCTGGTCAAGCAGTGCGCCGACGCCCAGCTGCCGCTTCTCACCCTGACTGCTTTTGCCGAGCCCGGACAGGCGGCCGAGGAGGTGCGGCTGGCTTTTCTCGGGGAGCTCAAGCGGGCTGCCTCGCGCCTGCATGCGCGCCTGATCGCGCTTGTCCTTGCTGAGGGGCTGCCCGGGCTCATGGAGGAGCTGTTCGGCTGGATCAACCGGCCGCTGGCCATCGAGACCGCCGACTTCAAGATCCTGGCTGCCAAGAACATGGGCCCGACGCCGCCAAGCCAGCAGAGAGCGCTTACCGAGGAGTTCACGGAGGTCCTCAATCGCCAGCTGCGGCAGGCCGAGCCGCACAGCCTGGAGAGCTTTCCGGTGCGACCGTTCAAGATCGGCCGCCGGCTGGTGGTGCCGGTGGTGCTCGACGGTGTGGTTTCCGGCTACCTGTCGGCCATGGTGAAACCGACCGATGACGTCGAGGCGATCGCCGAATACCTGGCCCCGGCCGCGCTTGCCTGCATGGTGGATTTCAGCCAGCGGCGCAAGGAGGTCTCCACGTTCACGGCCACCCAGCAGAGCCTGCTCAAGGATCTCCTGTCCGGGCGCAGCCTTTCGGCCGCCGACCAGGAGAGGGTGGAGCGGCACTTCGGCTTCGACCTGTGCGACCAGATGCTGGTGTTCGCCGTGCAGGTGGTCAGCGGGCAGAACCAGCCGGCAAGGGCTTTCGCCTGGCCGGAGGAGCCTTACGTTTCCACGGAGATCGAGGGCACGCGCGTCTTCGTGGTGCCGCACAACCGCAACGCCGCCAGGACCTGGCAGCAGGAGGCCGAAGGGCTGGTCGGCTTGATCAAGAGGGGGGCGCCGGACGTGAAGGTGCAGCTGGGGGCCGGACGCCTGACCGAAACCACGCTCGACCTGCCCGACTCTTACCGGGAGGCCAGGCAGGCGCTGATCATCGGCTCGATGATGAGCGGCGAAAGCGAGTTCGTGATCGGCTACGGCGAGCTGGGCGTCAAGAGGCTGCTTTACCTGATGTTCGATCACCCGGAGCTGGACAGATTCTACGAGGAGAACCTGGCCCCCTTGGAGGCTTACGACGCCGAGTGGGAAAGCGAGCTCGTCCCGACGCTGTCGGTCTACCTGAAGGAGGGAGCCAATCTGAACTCGGCCGCCCGCGCCCTTTTCATCCACCGGCACACCCTGCGTTACCGGCTGGAGCAGATTGCCGATATATTGAAGGTCGACATCGATTCGCAGGAGGTGCTGCTGAACCTGCAGATCGCCTTCCTGATCAAGGAGATGAAGGGGAAGTCACAAGCTTGAGCAACCGTGCTGTCGAGACCATCCGCGTGTGCAAGCGCTTCGGCGATACTTGCGCGGTCAACGACGTCAGCTTCGCCGTAGGCGCGGGGGAGTTTTTCAGCCTGCTCGGCCCCTCCGGCTGCGGCAAGACGACGCTTTTGCGAATGCTGGCCGGCTTCGACAGCCCGACTTCCGGGCGCATTCTCGTGGCCGGCAAGGAGATGGTCGGGGTGCCACCCCACAAGCGGCCGGTGAACATGGTCTTCCAGAGCTACGCCTTGTTCCCGCACCTGACCGTCTTCGAGAACGTGGCCTTCGGGCTGCGGGCGGCCTCCAGCCTCTCCCGCGAGGAGATCCGCGAGCGCGCCGGCTGGGCTCTGGACCTGGTGCGGCTCAAGCAGCTCGGCGACCGCTACCCGGCCCAGATCTCGGGCGGGCAGCAGCAGCGCGTCGCGCTCGCCCGGGCGGTGGCCAAACATCCGGCGGTGCTCCTGCTCGACGAGCCGCTTTCGGCGCTGGACCTGAAGATCCGCCAGGAGATGCAGGAGGAGCTGGCCAGGCTGCAGCGGGCGATCGGCATCACCTTCGTCATGGTCACCCACGACCAGGGCGAGGCGCTGGCCCTGTCCGATCACCTGGCTGTCTTCTGTAACGGCAACCTGGAGCAGATAGGCAGCCCGGAGGAGATCTACCAGGCGCCTAAGACGCGCTTTGTCGCCGAGTTCATCGGGCAGACCAACGTGCTCGAGGCCGCGGTGGTGGAGTCAGCCGGTAGCTTCTGCCGGGTGCGGGTGGGCGACGGGTTTTTCCTCTGGGTGAAAAATGACCCGACGGCCGGCTCGCTCGCCCGGGAGCAGGCGGTGGCGGTCTGGATCCGCACGGCCTCGCTCAGGCTCTTTGCGCAGCCGCTGCCTTCCGGCGAGGACCACCTGGCCGACGAGCCGGTGAACCGCTTCCAGGCCACGGTCACCGGGCGTAGCTTTCAAGGCACGACCACGGATTACCGGCTGGAGACCGGTCCCGGGCTCGTGCTCAGGGTTTCGCGCCCGAACGACGACACCGCGTTTCACCCGGGCGACCGCGTGACCGTCTGCCTGCCGGCCGGCTCGGCGGCGATTCTGGTTGCCACCGCCGGCGGTGCGGAGCTGCAGGAGGCCCCCGCCTGATCGCGCGCGCAGCCCCGGCTGCTCAGGCGAGATCCTCACCGTCCGGCGCTTTTGCCCAGCTCCTTTTTGATCTCCTGCCAGGCCTCATAATTGAGCCGGAAATAGAAGAACATAAACAGCCAGATGGCGCCGGGCAGCCAGAACTGCCTGAGCCAGCCTGCCGCCGGGGCGGCCTCGATATAGACCGACGCCAGGAAGAGGGCGCCGATGAGCGCCAGGTATGACGCCGGCGCCGCCAGCGACAGGCCGGCCCGGCGAAAGGCGGCGATCGAGACGAGCGAGACCACGAACCAGGGTGGATAGAAGGCTACCAGGATCTGCCCGAAGAGGCCGGCGCCGAGCCCGGTGGCATAAACGATCGCCGGCATGGCGATGGCCGCCAGGGCGAAGGCCATCGAGAAGGCGCAGTAGAGCTTGGCATATCGCAGGCTGAACATGAGCTGAAAACCTGCCCGGCCGGGACCCTGTCAGGTGCTCGCCCAGAGGATCCGGCTGCCGGATTCCAGGGTCTCCATCTCGTTTAAATGCCAACCGGCGAAAAGCTCCCGGATCTCCTCGTCGGAGAAGCAGCGCAGGAGCATACCGCGCCGGCCCTTGTCGGTGTAGACGTGCGTGCCGTCGCCGAGCCTGTAGTATTCGCCCGGTCCGGTGCCCACCTTGTCGAAGCAGCCGAAAAAGACGCCCCCTGGCACCAGAATCGATCTCAGCCTGCCGATCGCGGTTCTGGCCAGATCGAGCGTCAGGTGCTCGAAGATCGAATTGGCGACCACCGCGTCGAACGAGCCCGGCGGATAGGGCAGGTCGGCGATATCGCCGACGTCGAAGCCAAGCTCATGGCCCTCCATCTCCGACCACTGCCTGGCCAGCTCGACGGCGTGCTCGGCCAGGTCCACGCCGGTGACGAAGAACCCCTGCCGGGCAAGAAAGATGGAAAGCCAGCCGCTGCCGCAACCGAGATCGAGCACGCGCCGCACGCCCTGCCGCGAGAGGGCCTCGGGAATGGCGGTTATGTAGGGGAGGTCCGGCATCTGGGTATAAGGGGTCTTGACCATGTTCCAGGCCCTGGCCCAGAAGTCCGCGTTCTCCCGATAGACATCGGACTTGAGCCACTGCTCCAGATCCTGGGTGATATTCGCCGTGTTTTCACCGCTCATGGCGTCCTGCCGTCTGCCCTTGCGCTACCGCTGCCGGGGTTGCCGAACCAGATCTCTTTCTACCAGGGGTGGCAGTTTATCACAAGGGGAGAGGGCCGGATTGTCAGGGCGCGGCAGCGGTCGCGCCGGGCGAGCAGCAGGAGCCGGTAGCGCTTAAGATTAAATAGGAACGGCTACGGGTATTGTGTCTTTGCAGGAGCGCCGGCCTGCAGGGGCCGGTGCCATAAGGCGGAGGGCTTGGCTTGCAGCAGGGCAGCTCACAACTGCAGATGATGCTTTTGCAGCAGGCCGGCATGGCATCGCTTCCGCTCAGCAGCCTTTCGCCGGACGCCTTCCTGGGCTTCCTGCGCTCGGTCGAGCAGCTCGTTCTCGATGAGCAGCTCAACCCGATCGTCGTCTACTGGTCCAGCCAGCAGGCAAAGAGGCTCTTGCCCAAGGGCCAGCGCTACCGGGAGCTTATGCGTGACACCTTCTGCGTGTCCGTCTTTTCGGAGGAGCGGGCCGATGCTGCCGACGAGTGGTGCTTTCTCGTGGAAAGCCAACTGCTCTCGCTCATCGTATACGGGCAGCAGTCCGGGGATCAGTCGGCGGGCACGGTTTTCCAGTGCGCGGCCTCGCTTTCCCCGGATCTGGTCCGCCAGGCTTTCGGCAAGATGCTGCCGGTCTGGCAGTTCATCGACCTCGCCGAGGCCAACCGCCTGGAGGACGCGCGCAAAAACATGCCGCCGGCCGGCACGAGCAACCTCATGGCCCGGCGCTGCCGGGAGCTGTGGCCGGTGGTGAAGGTGCCGACCAGGGAGTTTGCCCGGCCGGGGGAGCCGGCGGCGCTCTCCGCCCCGCCGCCGCTGCGCCCGCCCGCCGTGAGTCTGCCGGAGATATCCCCCTGTCCGGGGGAGGCTGCGACGGTTCCCACGCCCGAGCCGGATGCCGGGCAGGAGGCCCCCGCGCTGCCGGCCACGCCCGCCCCGAGCCGGGCGTCGCGTTTCATGGCCTTTGCCGACTCGCCGCTTACGGCGCCGGCCGACCTGGTGGCGCCGCCGGATGCGATCGGGGCCAGACCCTCGCTCCTGCCGGCCGCCCAGGAGATCATAAGGGACATTATCGGGCAGCTGCGCCACTCCGACGACACGCAGACGATTCTGCAGACGTCCATCGAGAAGCTCTCCCTTTTCATGAGGGCCCATCGCGGTCTCATCTGGCAGGTGCAGGACGGCGAGCTGGCCGTGACCCACGAGTACGCGAGCAACGGCTACAACTGCTTCGCGGGAAACAGGCTCGGCTCGCAGGATTCGACGGCGATCCTGCTCGAGTTCCTCTCCCGCTTCCCGGAGGAGTCTGCAGCCGGGGTGATAAGCGTCCCGGACACGCACCTGGACACCGACCTGCACAAGAAGAGCCCGACGCTGGCCTCGCTCATCGAGCTGGGCGACGTGCGGGCGCGCCTGGTGGCCCAGCTGCGCTGCCGCGGCATTTTCTCCGGTTTTCTGGAGCTCCAGCATTGCGGGCAGACCAGGTCATGGACGGACACGGACGCGCACGTTTTGCAGAGCGTGGCCGAGATGCTCTCGGTCGTCGTGCAGCAGTCCAAGGACCAGTCGCGCATCCAGTCCGACGCGCAGGAGATGAAGCTGATAAACGAGATTGCCGGACTTTTCCGGGAGTCGAAGGGGCAGCGCAGCCACGACGTGCTGGTGCAGTCGGTGGCGCTCGTGGCCAGCCACCTGGGCTTCGTCCGGTCGCAGATCTATCTTTTCAGCCCGGAAGACGATCTGCTTGTGCCGCAGATGGCCCACGGCAACGCGGAGCCGGTGGCGCTCAGCGTCAAGGACAACCCGTTCGTCGCCGTCTTCGAGAGCGGGCGGGTGCGCAAGATCAATCTCGAGCCGAGCCGCAAAGGGGACCCTTATTTCAAGCACGACACGGCACTGGTGGTGCCGCTCCTGTCGGAAGGAGAACGGCTGGGGGTGCTCGGTTTCTGGCAGCGGATGCCGGGGAGGATCGAGCTGCGCCAGAAGGACGAGGACCTGGTTCTCAACATATCGGGGCAGCTGGCCACGTTCATTCGCGCCGACCAGGCCATCGCACAGATAAGGGACGATCAGGCGCGCGCGGCGCTGATAAACAGGGTGGTGACCGAGATCCGGAACTCTTTGAAGGAGGTCGATCAGCTTCTCGAGACCCTGGTCGAGGCGCTGCAGGAGTACTTCCTTCTCGGGCTGTGCGTGGTGTCCCTCTACGACGGACACGCGCAGGACTTCACCAAGACGAAGACGGCCGGCGCCCTCAATGAAGGGGCCAGCCCGCTGGCGCCCAACTTCGGCGAAAAGCTCTTTCTGAGCCTGCTCGACGAGCTCAAGCAGGGGCAGGTGATCTTTCTCGGCCGCGGGGAAATAGACGAAAAGCTGGCCGAAAGGGGCATAGCGGTTCCGGAATTCGCGCGCATGGCCACGCTCGTCCCGCTCGTCCACGGCGGCGAGCTCAGGGCGGCGCTGTGCATGGTGTCAGCGGACCGGGCCCGCCCCTATCCGGACAAGGACCTGCAGATGGTCTGCGACGTGGCGGAGCGGGTCGGCGTGGTGATCTCCCACGCCCAGCTCTACGCGCAGGTCGAGCAGCAGGCGGTCACCGATCCGATGACCGGCCTTTTCAACAGGCGCTATTTCAACGAGCAGCTCTCCCGGGAGCTCGACCGCTTTCAACGGCACGGGCACCCGTTTTCTTACATCATCATCGATCTCGACTATCTAAAGAGGATAAACGACAACCTCGGGCACCAGTTCGGCGACGCGGCCATCAAGCACATTGCCGCCGTGCTCAAGCGCCAGGTGCGGGATGTGGACACGGCCGCCCGCTACGGCGGCGAGGAGTTCGTCATCCTGCTGCCGGTCACCGATGTGAAATCGGCGCGCATAGCGGCCGAGCGAATCTGCAACGCCATCCGGGAGAAGCCGGTGGAAGGGGTGGGTACCGTTACCGCCTCGGTAGGCGTCTCCACGTTCCCGACCGACGCCACCGACCGCGACAGCCTGACCGAGCTGGCGGATCAGGCGCTTTATCTGGCCAAGCACCGCGGGCGCGACCAGGTCTGCTCTGTCTCCGAGGACCTGAAGCCCAGCCTCGCCAAACGCGGCCAGGAGGCGCTCGAGGTCCAGCAGGAGGCCATGAGGGCCAGGGCCGCGCAGTATGCTTCCATAGATCTGGGCCTTATCGCCGAGCACGGCGTGCTGGGGATCATGGGCTCGATCGTCAAGCTCATCGAGGCCAAGGACGCTTACGACCAGAGCCGCTCGCCTAGGGCGGCCGACTATGCCACCCGGCTGGCCCAGGCGCTGCACCTGTCCAAGGAGCACACGACGATCATCTCGCTGGCCGCTGTCCTGCACAACGTCGGCAAGCTCGCCGTGCCCGAGGAGCTGCTGAAAAAGCCGGGGCCGCTGACGCCGGAGGAGCGCAAGATAATCGAGCAGAGCCCGGAGGTCGGCGCCAGGATTCTCGAGCCGGCCAGGCACCTGCACCGGGTGGCGGCGGTGATCGAGGCCTATCACGAGCACTGGGACGGCACCGGCTACCCGAAGCGGCTGAAGGGCGAGGAGATCCCGCTCGAATCCCGCATAATCGCCCTGGTCGACGCCTACATCGCCATGACCTCGGACCGCCCCTACCGGCAGGCGCTGCCGCCCGAGCAGGCCATCGAGCTCATAAAGCAGGGGGCGGGCAAAGAGTGGGATCCGCGGCTGGTCAAGCTTTTCGTCTCGCTCATGCAGCGGCAGTCGGCCGGCGCCAAGAAGTGACCGCTTGTTGCGCATCCGCAACAACGGCTAAGGGCTTGCCGCAGCCCCTGCTATACTGCCTTTGCAGGTCTTAATAATCCGTTAATAATTGCAGGAATTAACTAGCCAGACCGGCAACCGGCAGATAAGATCGACTGTAGATCGACCGACTTGGCAGCTCATCTTTTCAGCGGGCCACCAGGTGTTGGACCCCGAAAAAGTCTCACGCATGACCGAGTGAGTCGAGCGGCAACGATCGGAAGGAATCGGTCTCTCGCGACGGCGAGAAATCAAAGGAGCAGGCCCCTTTGGGTCCGGTGGGTGAACCGGCAAAGGGGCCTGAATGCATCCGTGCTTTCCCTCAGTCGGCCGGGAAGCTCACTTGACCGGACTGGCTTACTTCCAAGCGCACCACGTGCGAGCCCTTACGGAAGAGGATCGACGCCGGTTTGACGAGCGCACCCTGCTCGTCCATCCGGATTAGGCCGGCAGCCGCCACCGAGTCGGGCAGCGGCCGGCGGATGAAGGTGCGCGCCCCGTCGGATGCCGCGCAGACAGTGGTGTGGTCAAGCCCACGCATGGATATATCCAGGGTCACAAACCTCCTGTTGGCCCTGGCGTATGCCTGAGCATCCCTTATGACGCAGACGAAGCTAAGGGCCGCCTGCCGGGCGGCGCCGCCGTCGTGGCAGCCGCGCCAGAAGCCGATACCGGCTAAGGTACCCAGAACGAGGAGACCGGCGATGGTCACCCACAGCGGATCGAACCTGTCCAGTCGGGGCGGCTGCGGGCGGCGCTGTCGCCGGTCATCCGTCTGTATCCGCCCGCTTCTCCTCATCACGATCTCCTAAAGCCAGCTGGCCTGGCTGGGATCCGTGGCGGCCAGCCTGGCTTCCTGCCAGGTCACGGCCCGGTAACCGGTAATCACGGACGGGGCCGGCTGAATGAGCGTGCTCACGGTTCCGACCCGGGTCGGGTCGATGAACGTCATGCCCGGCGGCCGCAGCTTGAAATCGTAATGGAAGAAGGCGCCGCCATGGGAGTTGAAGTCGGAGATTACCCGGGTGACACCGCCGACGATGGCGCCATAATAATTGGCGTCTGTGGTCACCGGCTGCGCCCCGACGTTCACCGTGGCGTTTGGCGCATAAATTGTCATGCGCTCGTTGCCGAGCAGGTAGATATTCTGGGTGCCGTTGTAGTACATCTGCAGGTTGGCGGCGCTTCCGGATGTCTCGTTTATCGTCGATTGGGGCGTGATTGCCAGCTGGTTGGGGGAGGCGCCGTTGGTTACCCCGTTGTTGCCTCCCTCGTTCATGTTGCTGGCACCGTTGATCCCTTTCATGTTGATGTTGGCGTTGTTGCCCACCGAGACTGCGGTATTACCAGCGGTGGCACCCTGAATGAAGAAACGGCTCGGCCCGGCTGCCGGATCGATGACGATCGAGGCGTTGCCGCTCATGTTGAGCGAGTTCAAAATGTAGTCTCCGGGCGGGATCTGCATGCCGTTCTGGCTGTAGGTGACGCTGCTTACGCCGGGTGTGATGGTCAGAGTCTGTCCCGACCCGAGCGTCACCGTGCCCAGGCTCGGCGTGCCGGGGGCGGCCTGGGGCACCGGCGGCAGCTGCGGCTTGCCGTAATTCTCATAGGAGTCGACAATCCCCCCCTGCCAGCCGCTTGCGCTCTGGGGCACGGCGCCGCCCTGGCCGTCCGGGGCGCCGGCGTAGACGCCGTCCGGCAGTCCGAAGACGTTGTTCCAGGATTGTGCGGCGGCCGGGTTTATCGATTGCGGCGCTCGCGGCCAGTAGCCGGTGGTATCACCGTTGGAGAAGACGTTGCCCATTATCTGAACCCACGGCGCCTGAGAAACCGGGGTGGCGTTGTAGGTCTGCGCGGTCTGCTGAATCTGCTGGGTCTGATAGGAGAGCGGATTGGGAAACTCCATGTGGTAGCCGCCCTCGGCCACGCCTCTTTGCGTGCTGCCGGTGCCAACCTCGTTGCCCGCCCCGTAAGTGCCCATATCGGCGAAAAGGCGAGGATCCGGGCTGTTATAGCTGTTGCTGCCCGCCTGTCCGACAAACTCGACCCGCTGGGTGCCGAAAAGCCCGAAAGGGAACTGCACCGCTTTGTTGTTGGAGCTTGTCCCCGCCTGCACGATTGGTTGCAGGATCACGCGCACATTGGTAACCGCCGCCCCGTAAACCACGGTGGCGGTCACGCGGCGGAACGGGTTCGGGTAAGGCGCCCCCGGCAGCTGCTGATTGCCGGGATTGAGCAGGGTGGGGTTGCTGGTGAAGGCGAGGCTGGTGAGATTGGGGTCATAGAGGATGGAGTTGGAGCCGAACTGGGATTGAAACGCCGGCGGTGGCGCCGGATCGTTGGGATAGGGGTCCATGTTGGTGTTGCTAACCGCCGGCAGATTCTCCACCAGAACGGACACTTGCGGTTTCGGTCCCTGTCCAGGCGTCCAGCCCAGCACGGTTGCCGCATCCAGCGTGGTGGTCTTGGCGCTGCCCGGCACCGTCCCCGGATCCATCTGACTGATCTCGCCTGCGGCCAGAGCGGCATTGAGCTGCCCCAGTGTGTAATCGAGGGCGGCCTCGGCGAGCGCGCGGGCGGTGTTCCCCTGCTTGAGGCTGGCCGACTTCTCGAGGAGCGGCAGCATTCCGGAAAGGTTGGCGGTGGCGAACATGGTGATGACGGTCGCCAGGATGAGCACGTTTACCAGGGCGAAGCCATCGCCGCGCGCGGGCGCATCGCCGGGCCGGCGGCGGGGTTGCCGGGCCTCATGCTGGCAGGTATCTGGGCGGGCGGACATCGAATCCTCCTTATGCGTTAAGGCGGGATCAGCTCGGGGGCGGCGCACCTATGGTGGTGGCTGCGACGTTGTTGCGCATGTAGAGTTCCGTTCTAAGCGGAATGACGGTGGCGTGGCCGCTGGCATCCTGAGCCGATATCTCCAGATTGACGATGACGCCCGTGTAGTTCTGAACGGCCAGCGGGTCGACCGTGGCGGTGGCCGTGTTCAGGTTCTTATCTATGTACTGGAATATCGAGGGGTTGCCGTTTCCATCGGTGGGGCCGACAATGCCCGCCAAAACCGTCGTCACCGCCCCCGGCTGGATGCCCGGCGGCGCGTTGGTCAGCCCTTTGGGAGCGGGGAAATAGGCCATCTGGAGCGCGTACTGGCCGGCCCTCTGCGGGTCCGGATCCGGCACCAGGTTGTAGACGTAGGTGTCCAATGCCGTCAGCGGCGGCGCGCCTGTGAAGGCGGGCGGCAGGCACAGGGGAAAGCCGTTGCTGTCGAACGTCGGAACTTGCAGAACCAGGGTTGTGGAAGACAGGGTATAGGGGCTGTTGGGCCCGCCGGCCCACGGCCAGGTGGCGACCGTCATTGTGCCGCCCGGTCCGTAGAGCGGATCGCCCTGCGACGGGAAGGTGGCCGCGGTGAGGGCCGCGGTGCCGTCCTCGATGGAGGCGACCGGGATCTGGGTGCCGTCAACCGCGCCCGGATTCTGTTGCGGCCCGGTTGGCAAACTGGGATTGAGCACCGGCTGCGACGGCGGTGGCGTCACCCCGTACAGCTCGCCGAGATTGCGCGCCGAGCGCACGCGGCGGCCCATGGACTGCAGGGCAAAATAGGCTGAGTTCAGCGCGTCCGAGCGGGCCCAGAGGAAGTTGCCCTGTGTATTTTGCATCGTCAGGAGCCCGACCAGCTCCAGGGTGATAAAGCCGACGAGCAGCGCGGCGATCAAAACCGAAATCAAGGTTTCGCCGCAGCACCTGATTTTGCTTCGTTTTGTGATCCTTGCGTGCCGGCACATGGTTGTCAGCCCCCGAATCAACTGTTGAGCCCGTTTTCCACGAGAATGCTGGAGGTGTTGTACTGGTGCGTGCCCTGATTGTCGATCCAGGCGACGGAGACGCTTATCAGGAGGGTGTTGCTGGACTGCTGAGTGATGGTGACGGTGACCTGGTTGTTGACCACGAAAAAGTTGTTGGTGGCGCCGGCGTTGCCGTGCGGCCCGTGGCCGTAGTGAAAATTGCCGGTGTCCTTAGCCAGCGGGCGCGGGAACAGCGGATCGTTGCTGGCTTGCCCGTTTACCACCACGTAATGCGTGCCCAGATTGGCGGCCACCGTCGAGTAGGGCAGGGCGCGCAGCGAGTCGATGCACTCCTGAGCTGTGGCAGCTGCCATAATCTGCTGCTGCGACGCGTCTCCGATTGCAAATGTCTGAATATAGAGTGTGAGCACGGCTGTAGCGAATAAGGAAGCGACAAGCATCGCGACCAGGACTTCGATGAGCAGATTGCCGCTCTCTTGACGACTGGCCATGTTATCGTCAGATGCGATCCTCCTAACCAGGTGCCGGCGGGCAAGGCTCGGTTGTGCGGGTCGACGCAGCTTCCGTCGTGAGAACCGTCTCACCGATGGACAGGCGAGCCACCGCTAACAGCTCTTGCGCACCACCGACTGGACAGCTTCACCAATCGAAAAGACCGACTACCCGATCTGCTTTATACCCACGAGCATTTAAGGGCAAACTATCCCCCGAGAAGGGTAGATCTCACGCTCGAGCGATCAACTGCAGGGGTGATGTCAGGATGGCGGTGCTATGGATGGCCGCCCGACCCGGCCGCGGGCGGCCGGCGCCGGCGGCTGCACGAGCTTGAGGAGCAGGCGCTGCAGGTCGTCCATGTAGGTGAACACCACCGGCACCACCAGCAGTGTCAACAAGGTGGACATGAATAGCCCGCCCGCCACGGCAATCGCCATCGGCGCCCTGGCCTCGGCCCCGGCGCCCAGCCCGGCGGCCACCGGCAGCATGCCGGCGATCATGGCCGTGGTGGTCATGAGAATCGGGCGCATGCGCGTGTGTCCGGCCGTGAAGATTGCTTGCTGCTGCGGCATGCCGCGCTGCATGGCCACCAGGCTGTATTCGACGAGCAGAATGGCGTTCTTGGTCACCAGACCCATGAGCATGACGATGCCGATGAGCGCGTACATGTCGATCGGCTTGCCGGAAAGCAGGAGCCCGATAAGCGCCCCGCCGAGCGAAAGCGGCAGCGACATCATGATCGTGAAAGGCTGCAGGAACCCCCGGAAAAGGAGGACCAGCACCGCGTAGATGAGCAAAATGCCGGTGGCGATTGCCCAGCCGAATCCGCCGAAGATGTCCTTCTGGATCTCTGTGTCCCCCGCTGGGTGCTCGCTGACGGAGCCGGGCATGCTCTTGAAGGCGGGCAGGTTGTGAATGGCCTGCATCGCCTGCCCGAGCGTGAAATTGGCCCCGAACTTGGCGGTCACCGACACCTGCCGGCGGCGCTCGAAGCGATCGATGCGCGTGAGCCCGCTGTCCATCGTCACTCGGGCCACGCTCGCCAGAGGCACCAGGCGCCCGCCGTTTGCCGCCAGCTTGAGATTGCCGATCACGGACATCTTGTTGCGGAAGCGGGGATCCAGCTGAACGACGACGGGAATCTGGCGATCGCTGAGATCGAACTTGGGGCGATTGGCGTCGATATCGCCGATGGTGGCAACCAGGGCAGTGCGCGCGATCGCCTCCACGGAGACGCCCTGCTCGGCGGCGCGGGCAAGGTCCGGGCGCACGACGATCTCCGGGCCGAGCGTGGCGGCGCTGGACTGCACATCCGTGAGCTGGGGAATCTGGCGCACCTGCTGGGTGAGCTGCTGCGCGACCTGCTCGAGCGCCTCGGGATCGCGGCTGGTCAAGAGAACCTGCACGTTGCCGGAGCCCCAGCCGCCGGTAAAGGCCGCCCGCGCCCCGGGCAGGGAAGTAAGCCTCGGGCGCAGCGCGTCCTCGAACTCGTCCTGCGATAGTTTCCGCTCGTTGCGCGGCTTGAGAACAATATGGATGCGCCCCTTGTTCACCTCGCCGTTGCGCCCGAGGCTGGAGAAAACCGTAGCCACCTCGGGCCTGGCCATGATCGCGCGCGTCAGCCGATCAACGGCGGCTGTTGTCTCCTTGAGTTTGGAGCCCGGCGGCAGCTCGACGGTCACTGTGGACTCGCCGCGATCGATGCGCGAGACCAGGGACGTGGGAAGCATCTTGAACAGCGCCAGGCTGGCCCCGAAAAATATCACGCCGGCGATGACCGTCGTCAGCCGGTGCCTGACGGCCAGCGACAGGGCGGCGTCGTAGGCTCGCCTGAGCCGCGGGCTGTCGTTCGTTTCCCGCTGAGGCTTGAGCCAGTATGCGGCCATCACCGGCGTCACCATACGCGCCACCACGAGGGAGCAGAAGACGGCCACGGCCACCGTCAACCCGAACTGCCTGAAGAACTGCCCCGGTATGCCTCCCATGAAGGCGACCGGTATGAACACCACGACGGCGGTCATCGTTGTTGCCACCACGGCCAGACCGATCTCGTCGGCGGCATCGATGGCCGCCTGGAAGGGGCTCTTGCCCACCTGCATGTGACGGACGATATTCTCGATCTCGACGATCGCGTCATCGACCAGTATCCCGATCACCAGCGCCAGTCCGAGCAGCGACATATCGTTGAGGGTGAAGCCCGCGGCCTTCATGAAGGCGAAGGTCGGTATCACTGACAGTGGCATCGCCAGCGCCGAGATCAACGCCGCCCGGCCGCTGCGCAGGAAGGCCCAGATCACCGCGACCGCCAGCACAGCGCCCAGCAACAGCGACTCGAAGGTGGCGGCGCACGATTCGCGCACGTATTTGGCGTCGCTGAAGACCCGCTCGAATTTGATGTCCGGCGGCAGCCGTTTGCCGAGCTCGTCGATAACCCGCTCGGCGTCCTTCTCGACGGTCACTATGTTGTGACCGGGGCGGCGGACAATCTCCATGCCGACCACCGGCTTGCCGTTGAGGATGGCCATGTGGCGCTGCTCGGAGACGCCGTCCGTCACCGTGCCCAGGGCGCTCAGCTCCACCCAGCGGTTGCCGGGCAGCATGATGCGGGTGGAGCGCAGCCGCTCGATCGAGGGGGCGCTGCCCAGCGTGCGGATCGACTCCTCGGCCGAGCCTATCTCTCCCCGCCCGCCGGGGGCGTTGACATTCAACGCCCTCAGCTGCGTGTTCACCATGTCGGCTGTTGCGCCCAGCGCCTCCAGCCGCACAGGATCGAGCTCGACGTTTATCTGGCGGTCCACCCCCCCGAACCGGTAAACGTGACCGATGCCGGGGGTGGCCATGAGCGCCTGGGTGACGTCGTTGTCGATCAGCCAGCTGAGCTCCATGGTCGATCGTTTCGGCGACGATACCGTGTAGGTGACGCCGGAATCACCGATGAAATCCTGGCGCTGCACGATCGGCTCGTCGATGCCCTTTGGCAGCTGCTGGCGTACTCTGGTCACGGCCTCGCGCACGTCGTTGGTGGCCCGGTCGGCGTTGGTGCCCAGCTCGAACTCCACCTCCGTGTCCGCGGTGCCGGTGCTGATCGTGGAGCGAATGTGCTTGACGTTGGCGATGCCGGCAATGGCATCCTCAATCCGGCGGGTGACCTGCGTTTCCAGCTCGACCGGCGCCGCGCCGCTTTCGGTGATGACGACGGAGACCCAGGGCACGTCGATGTTCGGCTCCTCCTCGATGCCCAGCCCGGCGAGAGCGGTTATGCCGGCGACCGTCAGAAGGAAAAAGAGAACGATCGAGGGAATCGGGTTCCTTATGCACCAGGCGGAGATGTTCCAGCTCATTGGTCCCCGACCCGCACGGTGTCGTTGTCCGAGAGGAACCTCGCCCCGGCGGCCACGACCGGCTCGCCCGGCGAAAGGCCGCTGGTCACCTCGACCACATCGTCGCCCGGCGCGCCCACCTTGACCGGGCGGCTGACGGCGCGGCGGCCGTCCAGCGTGAAGACGAACGATGCTCCATTGCGCGTGACCAGGCTGCTCACCGGAACGACAAGCGCCTGACGGTGCCCGAGCAGGACCTGCCCGCGCACGAACATGCCCGGCTTCAGCCCGGCGTTTGCCGGCAGGGCGATGCGCACGGTGCCCAGGCGTGTCGTTGGATCCACCTGCGGGCTGACCAGCATGACCTTGCCCACGACCTTGCCGGGCTCGTCCTCGCGGGTCGATATGCGCACCGGTTGCCCCGCCTTGAATCGCGGGAGATCGAGATCGCAGACCTGCGCGCGCAGCTCCAGGCGGTTCCGCCTGATCATGGAGAAGAGCGGCCTGCCGGCTGCCGTTATATCGCCGATATGCGCGTTGCGCCCGGAGATAAGCCCGTCATCAGGCGCCCGGATAACGGTCTGCTGGATCTCATCCTCGAGCTGCTGGACCTGCGCTCTGGTCTCGGCGATTGCCGCCCGGGAGATGTCCACGTCCTCCGCCCGCCCGCCTCGCTGGGCGACCAGAAGCTTTTCCCGCGCCTGCTCGACCATGAAGCGTGCCGCCGTGAGCTTAGCTTCCGAGCCGCGCACGTCCTGCTGGGCCGTGTCGGCGGCAACCTGCTTGGTTTCCGCATCCTGATTGCTGACCGCCCCTACCCGCAACAGCTCCGCATAGCGGCGGTCGTTCACCTCGGCGTTCTTGAGGTTTACCCGTGCCTGCTTGAGCTGAGCCTCCCCCTGCGCGACATTGGCCTCCGCCTGGGCCAGCGCGGCGGCCAAAGCGAGAATCTCCTCCCGGCGGTTGGGCTGGATGGATTTCCTGAGCGTCGCTTCGCTGGCCGCCAGACGGGCCCGTGCCTGCTTGAGCTGGGCTGTCAGCAGGGCGGAGTTCAACCTGGCCAGCGGCTGGCCTTTGCGGACGAAATCGCCTTCCTCCACCGCCACGGACTGGATGCGCAAACCGTTGACCTCGGCGCCCACGCTGAGCGGGTCCCACGCGGAAACAGAGCCGGTGACCGACACGCTGTCATCGACGAGCTGCAAGCGGGCCGCAGCCGTCGTCACCGCCATGGCCGGTGTTGCCGCGGCTGCGTGCGATTGTGCCGGCTTGTTGAGATGTTGATATACAAGCGCCAGCGCCACAGCGGTCACCAGCAGCATGCCGATTATGAAAGCGGCAGGTTTTGTCCGGCCTCTGGGCGCGAAATCCGGTGCGGCTGGCCTGCGGCCGCTCCCACCATCCAGTTGGTCTGTGACCGGGCCGTCCGCGGACTTGGACAATTCTGGCTTCACAACCCTGGACCCCTGCCGGCCACCCGATCCAGCACAACACAGGCCGGCTTGACCGATACCGTGTTGCCAATAGCGTAAGTCAATTATGAGGCCTCCCTGCAGCCGGATCGGGGAAATTGATTTTCCTTTAATCTTGCGCCGGGTTGGCAAGTGCCGGAAGAGCTCAACCGGCGGAGGCTCTGGCGGCACTACCGTCCTGCTTGTAGGCCAGACAGCGGACCGCCCGCGGCCGCTCCGGCTTATGGCAGCCCTCATCATGGTTGAAGCGGCAGGTGTCGCACAGATAACGATCGCCCGGCCGTCTGACTGCCGCACGAACGGTCAGTGCCAGCGCTGCTGATCCGATTGCGGCGAAAATGATCCAGTAAGCCATACTCACTTCTTGCCGCGGACCTGTCTGCCCGGTCTCATCAGCGCCAGGAAAAACGCCGACGCCACCACCGCGGCAATGCTTGCCAGAAAGATCCAGTCGCTCATCGCATCAATTATAAAGGGGCCCGCCGATCAGGCCGTCCCCTGGAGCTTTGGATCGAGCACGTCGCGCAGGGCATCGCCTACGGTGTTGAAGCAGAGGATGGTGATGAAGATGAGGAGTCCGGGAGCTATCAGCCACGGCTCACTGGGCAGGTCGTTCACGTTGTCCAGCGCGGCCTTGAGCATGTTCCCCCAGCTCGCGTCGGGTTGCTGAATGCCGAGGCCGATGAAGCTCAGACCTGACTCCGAGAGGATGAAGCTGGGGACCTGCAGCGTGGCGGCGACGATGAGGAAGCTGGCGGTTTGCGGTATTACGTGCCTGACGATATTGACGAACTCGGGCAGTCCGGCTGCCCGTGCGGCAAGCACAAATTCCTCCTCCCTGACCGAAAGCACCATCCCCCGAATGACCCTGGCCAGCCCGGCCCAGCCGATGAGGGAAAGGATGACGGTGATAAGCGCGAAACGGTCGGAGCTGGACATGCCCGGCGGCAGAATGGCCGCCAGCCCGATCAAAAGGTAGAAGCTCGGTATGGACATGACGGCTTCGGCGACGCGCATCATCACGTTGTCCACCAGCCCGCCGAGGAAGCCGGAGACGCCACCGTAAATGATACCGATCGGAAAGGCGATGATCAGGCCCAGGAAACCTATGGTCAGGCTTTTCTGGGCGCCGAAGAACAGCCTCGAGAAGTTGTCCCGCCCGTTCACGTCCGAGCCCAGAAGAAACAGGCGCGCCGGCGGATCGACCCCGATGAGGTGAATATTGCCGCCGACAACCCCGAAGATCCTGTAAGGCTCGGCGGCAACCAGGAGCCTTAGCGGATAGCTCTTATCCGGCTGCTCGAAATAAAGCTGGCGGAAGGTCCCCGGGTCGAATCGCCGCTTGACCGCCCGCACGAAAGGCCAGGTCCAGCGGCCTTCGTCGTCCTGAAAGTGAACGGTGGTCGGCGGGGCGTTGGCCAGATCGGGATCGTTGAAGTGCATGCTGTAAGGGGTGAGCGGGTCGGCGAGCCCGGCGCAGGCGTACAGGAGCGCCAGGACAATGAGCCCGGTTCGGGCCAGGTGGTCGCGCCAGAGCCGCTGCCACGGCGTTCTTCTAAGGCGGCGCGGCGGCACGGGAAGCGTTACGGCCGGCGGTTCCTGAATCATTCCAGGGCGATCCTCGGGTCGACGAATTTCAAAAGTATGTCCGCCAGCAGGTTGCCGGCGATGAGCATAACCGAGCCCAGCATGATTGAAGCCATCACCAGGTTCATGTCCTTGGTAAGCACAGCCTCCAGTGTGAGCCTGCCCAGTCCCGGATAGGCAAGGACCGTCTCGGTAAGGGCGGCGCCGCTCAGCAGCGAGGCGAATTCAAACCCGAAAAGGGTAATCAGCGGATTGATCGCGTTGCGCAGCGCATGATGAACGATCACCTTGCGCTCCGGCAGCCCTTTTGCCCTGGCCGTGCGCACGTATTCCGCGCGCAGCACATCCAGGAGGTTTGCCCGCATCTGCCGCTGCACCCCGGCCAGACCGATGAAGGTCAGCACGGTCACCGGAATGACCAGGTGCCGGGCGAGATCCAGCATCTGCCCGAACGCATCGCGCTGGAAAAAGTCCGGACTGGTCAGCCCGCCGATTGGCAGGGCGCCTGTGCCGAGAGCCAGCATCAAAAGCAAAAGCGCGAGCAGAAATGTCGGCATGGACATGCCAAGGGTGGTGACGATTCCGAAGAGCTTGTCTATCCACGTGCCGCGGTTGACGCCTGCCCAGATGCCCGCCGGAACGGCGATAAGCCACGTAAAAAATACGGTGAGCACGCCGAGCAAAAGGGTGTTCCCCGCCCGCTGCATGAGCAGGATAAAGACGGAGCCGCCGGTGGTGGAGACGCCGAGATCCCCTCGCACAAGGTTGGCAAGCCAGATGCCGTACTGAACGACCGGCGGCTTGTTCAATCCCAGGCGCTCTTCTTCGGCTTTGATGGCCGACCGGGAGATGGCCGGGTTGGCCTTGAGATAGGCGAGCGGATCGATGGGAGCCAGCTTCAGCATTGTAAAGCTGAGCACCGAAATGATGAACAGAAGCGGTACGGCTTGCCCAACTCGCTTTAATATGTAGATCGGAACCGACATGGCGATGGCGTGCGGTCGTGGTTGGTTGCCGAGGAGTCATTATAAGTGTTCCGAGAGGTTCAATTTATGCGGGCGCATGTTATCGCCCTGACGTTGCTGGTGGCCATCCTGCCGTGGGCGCTGGCGCAAGCCGCCCGGGCCGGTTCGGGCGCTTCTCCGGGCGCGGCGCCGGGAGAAGCCCCCTGCCTTTCCTGGGTCAATCCTCGAGTGAGCCCGCGCGCCGTCCTTCTCTGCGTGCACGGGCTGGGGCTCTACAGCGGTTCTTATGAGGCCTTCGGCAAGAGGATGGCCAGGCTCAACATCGCCACCTATGCGCTCGACGTGCGCGGGTTCGGCTCCTGGATGAAGAACCAGGGGCACACTCAGGTGGATTTCAACGATTGCATCGCCGACGTGCAGAAGGCCCTTGAAACCCTGCACAAGGCGAACCCCGGGCGGCCCGTGTTTCTCCTGGGCGAATCGATGGGCGGGGCCATCGCCTTGAGGGTGACAGCGCTGTATCCCGATCTTGTCTCAGGGCTTATCTCCTCCGTGCCCGCGGGCGACCGCTTTAAGGAGAAGCGAACGGCGGCTTCCGTGGCCCTGCATGCGCTCAAAGGCTTCAACAAGCCGTTCGATGCCGGCGAGAAGGTGGTCGATCAGGCAACTAAAAACCCGGAGTTGCGAAGCAAGTGGGAAGGCGATCCCCTGGACAAGATGGATCTGTCGCCGCACGAATTGCTGCAGTTCGATCGTTTCATGAAGGAGAATCATGACGCGGCCAAAACCATTGTCAGCACCCCGGTGTTGATCGTGCAGGGCTGCCAGGATCAACTCGTGCGCCCCAAGGGCACGATCGAGCTGTTCGATGAGCTGAAGACGCCGGATAAGGAGATCGTGCTGGTGGCCAATGCCGAGCATCTGATTTTCGAGGAAGGGCAATTTACCGATGATGTGGTGAGCACCGTCCACCAGTGGATAAGCCGGCGCATCTCCGGCAGCGCCAACACCAGCGCGCTTTCGGACGTCAAACTGCTCGAGGGCAAGCAGAATCTGGCGGAAGGTCAGTATGACAAGGCGGAGAAGATCTTCCAGGAAGCCGTAAGAATCGAGCCCGAGAGCAGCGAGGCGCATCTCTTGCTGGGGCAGGCCTACGCAAGGACCAGGGACTATGCCCGCGCCCGCGAGCACCTGCTGCGGGCGATGAAGCTCGGGAAAGGCAATGAGCACACGAAAGATGCCAACAAGAGCATGCTCGGTCTGCCGGCGCCGGATCAGCATGCCATCTCCGCCTCGGGCACCGACGTGGACACCCTTCTTACGGGTCTTGCTCCAACGGGCGGCAGCGCCGGCCGGTCCCTGCGCCGCAGACCGATCGTTCTCTATTTCTACGCAAGCTGGTGCGAGCCGTGCCAGGATCTCGATGCTGCAATCGAGCGGGCAAAGCAGCGGTATGGCCGCACGGTGAGCTTCATAAAGATCGATGTCGACGATCCGGACAACCGCCCGCTCCTGGATAAGTTCTCGGTCGGGCCGGTGCCGACGCTGGTGTTCCTGCGGGCGAACCGGCAGGTCGCCTCCTACGCGATCGGCTATTCCGACGGCGGCAGCGGGCTCTGGGCAGGGCTCAGGAAGATCGCCTACCGACGGTGAGGCGGTGCGAAAGCAATGAAGGATTCCCGCAAGGCGGGCGGGGCATGCCCGCCTTGCGGTGGGGTTCGATAGCTTCGCGGGCTCTGAGTTACGGTGGCGATCCCTTTGCTTTGCGGATGTAGATCTCTTCCAGGTTATGCATGCTGCCCAGCGGAGTGTAGTTTATTCCCAGCGGGGTGGGACGATAGTTGCCCACGTTGTCGCGCATGGCGGTGAGATCCAGGGACGAGTACAGGTAGATGAAGGGGGCCTGATCGTAAGCAATCTTTTGATAATGGTCGAATATCTCATGCCTTTTCTTGTCATCGAATACGGTGGCGCCAAGATCGAACAGATCGTCGATTTGCTTTTCCCAGTCGCGCGCGTCCTTGACGACCATCTTTCCTGCATCATCCGGCAGGCGCTGATCGAACAGGTGCAGCCGGCCGTCCGACTTCCAGATGTTGGCTCCGTCGTAAGGCTCGAGCCGTGAGCCGGTCAATCCCATGACAATCGCTTCCCAGTCGAGGCTTGTTTCCACCTTGTTGATCAGGGTGTTGAAGTCGATCGGCTGGAAATCGACCTTTATCCCGAGCTTCTGCAGGTCGCCGGCGATCATCACGGAAGCTCCTTCGCGCGTGCTGTTGCCGGCGTTCGTGAACAAGGTGAATTCGACGGCATGCCCCTGCGAATCGTAGAGGCGGTGGCCGCGTTTCACGAAGCCTCCTCTGGCGAGCAGGTCGGCGGATTTTCTCAGATCCTGAGGGAACGGCATAAGGTTCCTGTTGAAATAGACGGATGCTGTGGATTCGGAGGTGAACAAGGGCTCGCCGACGCCCCGCAAAATGTTGTCTACCAGCCGCTGGCGATCCACGGCGTGATTGATCGCCTGGCGGAAGTAGACGTTGTTGAACCACGCCTGCTTGACCGGATCGACGTAGGGCTTGCCCGTCTTTGGATCCTTGCGGCGGCACATGTTGACGATGAAAAACATGGTGCCGTCGTCGGGTCCGAGGTTGTACATCCTGAAATGACCGGCGGATTCGCGCTGCTTCATGATGGCGGCGTCTTGCCCCCTGATGGCGCGAATATCCAACAGATCGATTTCATCGCCGTAGAATTTCAGGATCATCGTGTTTTGATCCGGGACGATTGCATAGATGAACCGATCGAGGTAAGGCAGCCGGCGTCCCAGCCTGTCCACCATCCCGTAGCGGGGGTTGCGCACGAATTCGACCCTCTGTCCGGGCACGTAGCGGTCCAGTTTGAAACGGCCGCTGACGACAATGGATCTGGGGTCGCAGTTTGTGCCCCAGAAGCTTTCGAAGGCGTCCCTTCCGGCTCGAGTTACCGGCTCCAGGATATGCCTTGGGGCGACAGGCGCGTTGGACAGCTCCGTCAGGAACGGCGCGAAGGGCGCGGCGGTGTGAAAGCGCACCGTCAGGTCATCCACCTTCTCGACCGCCGGGTATTGGCCATAAACCGACAGAACATCATGGGTGGTGGCACTGTGCTGCCCAAACTTCTGCCCGACGAGGACATTCATCGTGTAGGTGACGTCATCGGCGGTGAGGGGCTGTCCATCGGACCAGGTCAGCCCTCTGCGTAAACGGATCGTGTAGGTGCGCCGGTCTGGACTCACCTCTATGGAGCGGGCAAGGCGCGGGTAGGGCTTTCCCGTCCAGGCGTCTATCTCCACCAGCTTTTCGAACATGAGGTAGCCGATGCCGACCGCGTCGACGTCTCCCGCCGCCCAGACATTGAACGTTCGCGGCCCGCTGCCGAACTGGGCCACCCGCAGCGTGCCCCCAAACTCTCCGGGCTCGCCGCGCGCCTGCCAGACCTCCGCCTTCGTGTGGTCGGGCAGCTCGATCTCCTTGAGCTGGAACGGTCCGGGGTGAGGCCATCCGGTGGCAAACGGACCCATCCCCTGGCGCCAGATCTTGCCTGGGCCCGCCGTGCCGCCGACCGCGGACGGGTCGCTCTTATCCTGCCTCGCGGGACTCCGAGTGCTGCCGGCGCACCCGCCCAAAAGCAGGAGGGCTGCGGCTGTTGCCAGAAAGGCTCGCATTACTTCTTCTTGTAGATTTCCTCTATGTTATGCATCGCGTTGGTGAGCCCCTGGGAAAGCGGGGTCGGATCATAATTCCCCAGGGTGTTGCGGGCGCCGATGATCGTCATCGGGCTGACGAGATAAATGAAGGGAGCCTGGTCATAGATGATTTTTTGATACTGGTCGTAGATCTGTTTGCGCTTCGCCTTGTCGAGCGTCTCCGCCCCCCTGTCGAACAGCTCGTCAAGCTGCTTCTCCCACGGGCGCGCGTCGGTCACGGCGACCTTGCCCGTGCTGTCCGGCAATCGCTGATCAAATAGGTGCAATCGCCCGTCGCTCTTGTAAACATTTGCCCCATCGTTGGGCTCCAGCGGATCTCCAGGACTGAGCGCCATTAAGCAAGCTTCCCAGTTGAGCGAATTACCAGTCTTGTCGTTGATGATGTTGAAGTCGAGCATTTGAAAATTGACCTTCATGCCGAGATTTTTCAGGTCGCCGGCGATCATATTCCCCAATGCCTCAAAGAAGGTGCCTCCGGATGCCGCCAGCATGTCGAACTCGACCCTGTGCCCGCGCCCGTCGTAGAGAAATCCGTCGTCTCTTTTCCGGAAGCCTGATTTTGCGAGAAGCGACATCGCGTACTCGACATCCGCGGGAAAGCCTTTGAGCTCTTTGTTGCAGAACGGGCTGGTTGGCGGCTCGGCGGTGAAACTTGGGAAGCCGATGCCCTTGAAATAATTGGCCACGATGTTGTCCCTGTTGATGGCGTGGTTCACCGCCTGGCGAAAGTTGACGTCGTTGAACCAGGCTGATTTCACCGGATCGACATACGGCTTGTGCGTGTCCGGGCTCTTGCGCCTGTTCATGTTGAACATCAAAAAGGTGCTGCCGTTGGACTGCCCGAGATTGTAGAGCTTGAAATTGAGCGGGCCCTGCTGCCCGATCAGGTCGGCCACGTCTCGTGCCCGCACCACCGTTACATCAATCTCTTGCGCCTTGAACTTGAGCAAATTGGTGTTCACGTCCGGGACGATCTGGTAGACGAGCCGGCCCAGGTAAGGCAGATGCTTGCCATCCCGGTTAACCATGTAGAAGTTCCTAGCCGGCACGAACTCGACCCTCTGTCCTGGTACGTAGCGGGAAAGCACGAACGGCCCGTCGGTGACCAGCGTGCCGGGATCGCAGTTGGCGGCCCAGAGTTGCTGAAACAGGTCGCGCCCGTTTTTCTGCTTGATTATCGGCTCGATGACATGCTTCGGCGCTACCGGCAATCCGATCAGCCTCTCGAAAGGGGCAAACGGCCTGGGAGTGACGAATTTGACGGTGAGGTCATCGACCGCCGTCACCGCCGGTGACTTTCCCTCGATCGTCGTGGTGTCCCTCAGCGAAGAATTGCCGTAACCGCCGGCGACTAAGGTGTTCCAGGTGAACACGACGTCGTCGGCGGTGATCGGCTTCCCGTCCGACCACCGCAGACCTTTACGCAGCCTGGCCGTATAGGTGACGCCGTCGGGGTCCACCTTCCAGCTGTCGGCCAGGTCGGGCAGCAGCCCGCCCGTGTAGGCATCCATCTGCAGCAGTCCGCGGAACATCAAGGCTGACAGGTCGCGGGACTGGGTGTCGGTGGCAGTCCAGTAGTTGAAGACCTTCGGGTCGGAGCCGATAATGGATTGAACGACGGCGCCACCATAAGGCCCCACCGGGAAGCGACCCACCATCATCTCTTCCCCGTTCAAGAGAATCGTCTTGTAAGGCCCGGGGTTGGGCGGATTTACGACCGGCAAGGCGCTCTTGGCCGCGCCCCTGCCGCCCGGGGCCTGGGACTCCCCCGGAGCGACGGCCGTTCCCGGCGCCACCCCGGCAGCAGGGCCCTGTGCAGGCTGCGCGGAGCAGCCGGCCAGCACAGCCGCTGATACCGTCCATAGTGCCAAAAACTTTCCAGCCAATCTCATGGACACCGCTCCGGCAGAAAAGGGGAGGATCGAGTCCTTCCATAATCCCATGGGAAAGCGGTGGAGCATGAGCGCTTGTTAACATACTGACAACACCGGATGACGATTATACGGTTGTTTGACCGGGCTTCATCAACTATCCTTTTCTCGAATGTGGAAGCCGGCATCGCCGGTATGGCAGTGGAGCCTATCTTCAATGAGCTTGTGCGACTCGAGAAGCAAACTGCTGATGAGCGCGCTCGTGTCAGGGGTGCTCCTGGTCGCAGGCGCAGCGGAAGCCCGCTGTGCAAACGCCCAGCTCTACACCTTAGCGGCCGGCGACTGCCAGACGCATCATGCCAAAGGAGACGGCTTTGCCGTCCGGGCAATGCGGGGCACACTGTACGCCGTGGACGGCGAGCACACCCTGCGCCTGGAGCGCGGGCGCATTCTCCTGGCCTCGAGCCGGGCGATTGCCAGGCTTGAGGCGGGCTCCGCGCGACTCCAGGTTCAACCCGACTCGGCAGTGCTGGTGGAGACGGGTCCCGGCGGCGTGACCAGAGTCTACTGTCTGGACTCCAGCGACCCGCTGCGCCCGGGGGTGACGGTCACCTGCGACGCCAGGTTCGACACGGTCTCGCAGGTAATGCTCACGGTCGGTCAGGAACTCGTCACCGCCTTGCGCGACGTCACCGAGGAAGATGCGCTGGCCGCCGACGGGATCGAGCGGCGGCCGGTGGCGGCTGGCGGCAAGGCCCACTTACCCCCGAATGTCCGCCTGTACGAGTACTCGCTGGCTCAGATGGCCGACTACGACGATCTCCTGAAGTGCCGCAACGTGCAAGCGACAGAATCAGGGTCGGAGCCGAAATTCATGCGGGATCTCTTCGCGCGAGTCCAGGTGCAAGCGGTCCGCCAGAAAGGGTTCTCGGTCAAATACGCCAGACGCCCGGCCGCTTTCATTCCCGGTAGTGTCCCCGCCGGTGGTGCCGGGGGCCTGGCGGCGAAGAAAGAAGGAAACACCATTGTCTGTGCCGGGCGGGATCGGCTCATCGAGGCGTATCCCGGCTCGATCTTCGAGGTCGTCTCTGCCTGCCAGGTGGATCTGTCGCGAGGCATCCTGCTGGCCAGAAGCGAGCAGCCCGCGACGATAGTTGCCGGCAGGTTCCGGGTGCGCATATCACGGAGCATGGCCGTGCTGATTCACGCCGAGCGCCAGTGGTTGAAGGTAACGGCGCTCACGGACGGACCGAAGGAGGCGGTGCGCATCGATAGCGAACGGGACTCCTGGCACATCGCTCCCGGGCAAGAGTTGCTGGTGACCGATGAGCCGCCCACGCTTTCCCAGGTGTTCGATACCTGCAAGGTAGGGCATCGCGAAATAGAGAGCCGCCGCACGGCTCGCGGGTGGGTCACCACAAGCGAAGTGAGCCTGACCGATCTGTTGACCAATCAACCGCTCATCTCGGGTGTCCGTCATAAAGGCACAAAGGAGCTGGAGAAAAAGATGGTGGGTGATCTCTTCAAGACCGCTGCCGAGCAGTCCGTGCTCGCCGCCCGCGCCAGCGAAAGCTTCAGGCAAGGGATCCCGGACGATGAGACCGGCGACTCCACACGCATGGCCGCCCACTGTAATCACTGCCTCAACTAGCCTGCCATGAGAAGATTGGTTATGCGGCGGCATCGCTACATCTTTCTGCCCGTCTGCCTGAGCGTCGCCCTGGCGGTAAGCGCGGGCAGCTCGCCTGCGCGGATGTCCGCGCAGGCTGGAAGCGCCGAAGCCGCCCAGGCTCCGGGATATTCCTTCGCCGTCGACGGACGGAAGGTCATTGTCGGGGCTGCCCGGGGTGGTCAAAGCTACGAATTCACCGTTCGCCCGGCCGGCGCTGCACATTTCAAAGACGAGGCCACGCCGAAGAAGCCGGGCGCCGGTGCTCCGGCCGAGATTATCCTGCAAGGCTGCGCGGCATCGAGCACGGAGCCGACCTTGCTGGAGGGCATCGTCGTGGATGGCTCGTTGTCGGTGACCAACCCGCAGGGCAAACGCTTCCAGGCGGGAGCCGATTTCACCGTCGAGCGGGGAGGAACTGCCATCGCCATTCAGCCGGCAGGGGCCGCCGCATCCGAGCCCCGGCTCATTGCTGAGTACAGCTGCTGGCTCACGCGCATGGACTCGATCGTTGTCGACAAGACCGGCGCCGTCAAGCTGGTTGAGGGCACCGAGTCTAAATCAGCTCCCGACCTGCCCGCCATGGCCGAAGATGAAACTGCCATCGCCAACATCCTGGTCCGGGGCGACCGGCAAACAATCACGCCCGACGACGTGCTGGAAGTGCGAAGCGAGCCTGTTGCGCCGACCTGCCGCGACTCGCTGCGCCAGTATGTCGACCGGCTTAAAGCCGGCGGCACGGTCAAATTCGGATTTCTTGGCGACAGCGTGACCGGCGGCAGCAGTGCCAGCAGTCCGCTGCTTTCGTTCCCCAGATCCTTTCACACGACGATGCAGGAGAAGTTTCCTGGCGCCAGGGTGCAATCAGCGGTCTTCGCCATCCCGGGCGCCAAATCGTATGACCTGCTGCCGATGATAGGAAAGTTTCTCAACGATGAGCGACCCGATCTTCTCTTTGTCGAGTTCGTCAATGACCTGGGCGTCTCCCCGCAACGATTGCAAAGCTCCTACGCCCAGCTTCTCAGCGTGTGCGAACAGGCCCACGTCAAACCGCTGCTCATCGCGCCCCACTTCCCCGCCCCGCAAATGGCCAAGGCCTCTTCCTGGGCCGGCATACAGGACAAGTTCTACCTGACCCTGCTTCACGAGCTTGCTCGCGATCGCCAGATCGAGCTGGTCGACGTCTCGCAGCGATGGGCGCACCTGGATCGAGACGGGCTGAGGCCGGACCTGATGCTGGTCAACAGGCTGAACCACCCCAACGACACCGGGCACGCAATCTACCGCCAGGAGCTTTTGCGCTGCTTCGGAATCGAAGTCCCCTTAAGGCCGGTCAGGCAGGCGGCGACGAACAGGTAACGCCGCGCGTGGCGTTGCCGCAACCTCCTGCTGACAGCACAGGTGGACCCCGGAATTCGCGCCATGGTGCAAACTCTGCTTCGGGCGCGCTTGCCCCGGCGGCTGAGGTGGCCCGGTTCAACATCCTGCTGTGTCGTTTTACCAAATTTGGTTAAAAGTCTGTTTTGACAGTCAACCTTAGAGACGACCCGAGAGCAGGGATTTACAACTATTCCGGCAAATCCGGACCCCCGGCCATTTTTAACCATTTTTGGTAAAAGAAGAAAGCACCGCATCTCGTAGTGGCCCTCACGTTAAAGAAGCCGGAGCCATTTTCTGTGACCGGCAGCAGCGTTGTGCCGGTGTCTCGGTCCGGTCAGCGAGCAGTCTGCCTGTTCCTTCGATTGTGATCATTCATTGGAAGAGCTCGGGTGCGAAGGAGTGGACGGATTGAATGGTTATGGCGCCGCCGAAGTTGGGCAGCTCTCCGCCGCGCTCGGACAGGGCGCGGACTGCCACGACGCCCACGGCTTTGCCGCGCTGGCTGACTACCGGCCCGCCGCTGTTTCCGGTGGTCACCGGGGCGTCCACCTGGAGGATGTGCGGGGCTACGCGGCTTATGCGTCCGGTGTTGAAGGTCGGCGAGTAGTATTTCGAGGCGTCGATGTCGATCTGCTCGGAGGCGGCGGGATAGCCGATGACCTGGATCTCCTGACCTTCGGTGGGCGGCACGGAATCGAATTCGAGCGGCTCGGCGCGCACGCTGGCGACGGTCAGGATCGCCAGGTCGGGTTCGCTTTCCAACCTCGCCACCTTATAGAGCTGCGCTTCCGCGGCGGGCTGCGTCACCGGACCGGGCGCGTGGAGGAAATAGGCCACCTCGGCCGCCACTCCTACCTGGGTCAGGTATCTGTTGAAGAGGAGCCGCTGCGGGTCGGCTTTCACGCAGAGGTACGTGTCGTACGTGTCCCAGATCGCGTCGGCTGTTATCTGGTAAGTGGCCCGCTCGGCGACGCTCATCTGATCCTTCCTGGCGCCGAAGTTGATGATCGACAGCAGCTCGCGAAATCTCTTTTCGGGATCGCCGGCGGTGGCGGTCTGCTCGGCATAGAGGCGCATGGCAGCGTAAAAGCGCTCGCATTCTCTGATGATCTGATCGCCGCTGTCGACGACGTGGCGGTTCGTTATGAAATAGGTCCTGTCCGTGCGCGAGACCTTTATGGGAAATGAGGTGCCGAAACCCACCACCCGGTAGCCCTTGTCGTCGGCGGTGGTTATGAAGACAGGGTAGTGGAACTTGGGCGAATAATCGGCGAGCTGGGCCCACAGCCCGTTGCCCAGGCGGAGCTTCAGCCCGACGTTTATCTGATACACCTGGCCCTTGAGCCGGTGGTCGAGCTTCTCCCAGCTTTCCACCGCGCGCGCCTGTTCCGGCATTGCCGGCAGGGCGGCAAGAAAGATCATAAGGATGGCAATCTGGCGGAACATCTCTGCTGTGAATTATATGTCTACCTCGATCTCAAACGTACGTTGCCAGGGTTGCCGGAAGGCCACTTTGTCCGGCCGGAAGCCCAGAGCCCCGGCGATGGTTGCCACGTGCGGGGACATCAGCGCCGCAAGGGTCGCCGCGTCAACCTGTCTTGTGAGACTCTTGCGCACCATTGCCTGGTACGCCCAGTCATCGCAAAAGCGCACAAACAGACAGCGCTTGACCGCCTGCCCGCTGGCGGCGGCGCCCTGCTTGAGAGCAAACCATCGCGAAACGCCCATCGCCAGGGCGGAACCGACGGCATTGCCGGTTGTGTTCCAGCCCGCGTATCCCCAGAGCTTTTCGACAAGCTCCCGCCGGTCGACAAGCGCGGCTACCAGCGCCGGGTCCGCGCCGTTAGCGTAGGCGACGTCGCAGAGGACCACGGGTTTGTTCGCTGATTCCAGAAGCGCGAGCGTGGAGGCGACGGATCGGCTGGTGTCCAGGTTGCGCGTATCCTTGTGCCCGGGCAGCAGAACGTGATCGCCCTGAATTCCAGGCTTGCCGTGGACGATGACGATGAAATCGGGCACGCCGTCTCCGGTGATGCCGCAGGCGAGCAGCTGCGAGGCGACTGTCTGCCCCACCGTCTGGCCCTCGTACAGGCTCTGGCAATCGGCGGCTTGCTGCGGGCTGAAAAGCACGGAGGCGGCCGGCCGGACCCCGGCGACCCGCGCCAGCAGGCGGGCCAACAGCGCCATCAGAACCTCGTCTGCTCCCGGGTAGGCAAAAACCTTGTCTTCCAGCCCGAGGTCGGCGGCCTTGCCGGCAAGCCTGTCCCGCTCCAGCCGGTTCAAGCCGCTGGCGCCGGAATCATCCAGGCTGAAGGCCAGGAAATCCAGGTTGCCCTTGGCCGCGTGCTCGAGCAGATGCCGGTTGACCTGATGGTTCCGCCAGCGCGTCTGGAGATAATCCTGCCGGATGTCCGGCGGAATCCGCATCTCTGCTGCCGCAAGCGTGCCGGGCGCCAGCTTCTCCCCCCGCGCGAGCCGGTCCAGAAGCCCCGACCAGGCGAAGATCTCCCGGCCGAATCGGGCCCAGTAAGGCTTCTCCTCGGTGGCGTCGTAATTGTCGGAGATGCGCATGATGCTGGACTGCCCGAAAATGGCTCTGGCGGGCCCCAACTGTCTCCGCCAGCGGTCGAGGCAGGCTGTGCGATCAAGGAGTGTCTTGAGCGGGTCTTCGCTGCGGCGCGAGCTGACCAGCCCGCCGTAGATGAGGCTGTCCAGGCACAGGAGCAGCGCGTCGGGCTGGTCAGCTCGCACGGAGGCCTCGACAAAGGAGGCAAGCGCCCCGGGGTTGGCGGGGTCCGTCAGCCCTCCCAGCATCCGGCGGGGCGGCAGCAGGGCTTCCAGTCCGGCCAGCTCGGCCAGAAGCCGCGGGAAGACGCAGGTGACCGGCCGGTTGTCGATGGGGAGAATAAGGACTTTCAAGGCTGCCCCGATTCCAGGGTCGCTCCGGGCTTGGACAGCTGCTGGACCGGCATGCTGGCGGCCGGAACTATTTTCAGCCCGGTGGACCTGGGCGGCTCGCCGGCGACCAAAACCCCGTTTTTCACGCCGGTCTGCCCTTCCGAGGTCACCGGGGTGGCGATCTCCAGGTCGGCGAAATCGGGTCGCGACCAGACCGCCGCCTCGAAAAACAGGTTCTGACCGATGAGATCGCCCTCGATTGGCGTCTCTATGGTCAGGTGAAGGATCCCGTCCTCGGGTATCTGCCCGACCGAGACCACCTTGCGGTCCGGTCCCAGCCTGAGCGGGTGACCGTAGATGGGCCTGGCGCCCGAGTCCTTGTCGGCCATGGCCAGGGCGACGAAGCTGCCCGGGCGCCCCTTGATGGTAAATTCGGCGGTTCTGCTTATCACCAGGCGTCCGGGCAGGTAGAGCCGGGACTGCACCAGGCGCTCGGCCAGGCTGCGGTGCGTCAGCGCCGACAGGCGATCGCCGATGGCTATCGGCTTGACCGGAGCCGGCCGGGCGCTGCCGATGGCCGGGGCGATCGTCAGGCTCAAGGAGCCCTGCCCGGTGGGCATCATCATCTCCGGCGAAGCCCGCTCGCTGTCCGGAGAGGGCGACGCCGCCGCCGGCTTCGGGCCGGGCGCGCCGAAGGGCGTGGGCAGCGTTTTGAGCAGGTTGACCGGGCCGTAAAGCTCCCCCGCCCGCGCTGCGCACGGGGCAGCCGCGAGCGCTGCTGCGACAACCAGACAGGCTGTTAAATTGCCCTTGGGATAAATCTTCATCTTCGGTGTATGTTAAGAATAGTCCAAATAGTACCACCAGACATGCGTGGCGGGTAAGTGAGCGTCCAGATAACGGAGAGCGACAGATTAACGGCTGACGCCATGTTCTCGGCGAGCGCCCTCAAGCGGCTCGTCGTTACCACCGTTGTCGACCACTTCCCGCTCATCGATGCCTTTTGCATCGCCACGGCTCTGCATGTCCTGCTCTTGCCGGTCATCTGGTGCCTGGGCTGGGGGCTGCCCTGGCCCAAGTCGCCGGTCATCACCTCGGTCATCGAGATCGATCTGCAAGACTGGCCGAATATGGCGAAATCCAAGAAGCTGTACGAGTTCAGGGATCCAAAGCTAAATGAGTAAGCCTCTGCTCACCGCCAGCTGGTCAAACCTTGTCATTGTCACCTACGCCGTACCGCCGGGTCTGATCAGACCGAGAATCCCGCACTGGCTGGAGCTCGATCTGCTGGATGGGAACGCCTTTGTCAGCCTGGTCGGCTTCGAGTTCCGTGACACGAAGGTTTTCGGGCTGAGCTGGCCGGCGCCGCGCAGCTTTCCGGAGCTGAACCTGAGGACTTACGTGCGGCACGGGCAGGAGCGGGGGGTGCTTTTCGTCTGCGAGTTCGTGCCCACCCGGCGCGTTGCCTGGGCGGCGCGCGGGCTTTACAACGAGCCTTACGCGGTGGCGCCGCTGGCGGTCGAGACGCTTCCGGCGCCCGCTTCCCTTTCCGTCCGGTACAGCCTGAGCTGGCGGGGGCGCACGCACACGGTGGCCGTGACCGGGCGCAAGCCGGCCGTCGTCCCCGCCGAGGGCAGCCAGGAGAACTTTTTCAAGGAGCACCGCTGGGGGTTTGGCGCCACCTTCCTGGGACAACCGCTGCGCTACGAGGTCCTGCACCCGGTCTGGAGCCTGTACCCGGTGGAGTCCTTTTCCCTGGATTTCGATTGGGAGCAGGTTTATGGACCGGAATGGGCCTTTTTGAACGGGGCCGACCCGGAGCTGACCATGTTCGCGCAAGGCTCGGCCGTGCAGCTCTATCCGTGGCGGTTATTGGCTCGGCAGCACGCGATGGCCTCGAATTGAACTTTAAGGGTCGAGCGAGCGTCTTTAAAGGAGCGGACTGAGATGACGGCAACGCCGGTGCCGGCATTGCCGCAGCATATCTTTCCGGAAAGCTCGATCCATTTTTAATGAGGTGATCGTGATGACTTCAAGTATGCTTGCCAGTGATCGGGAGCTGGTGCGCGAGTCGGCGCTGTGCATCGCGGATGGTGGCAGCGATTCGACATATCCTGTCGGCCCCGAGCATATTCGATATCTATTTGATCTGTGCACGGGAGCGTCAGTGTCACTATCACACAGCGGCAAGGCATGGAAATTTCCTCCTGAGATCCAGGTTGATGACGGGTTGCTGGAGGCGGCAGGCGGTTCTCTGCTTTTGGCCAGGCTTCTGGTGAGGAGAGGCATTCGCACGGCGGCGGAGGCGAAGAGCTTCCTCGATCCCCACTGCTACGAGCCGGCGAATCCCATGGAGCTGCCGGACATGGCGCGGGCGATCGCCCGCATAAGTCAGGCGGTTGCCCAGGGCGAGCACATCACTGTCTACGGCGACTATGACGTCGACGGAGTGACCGGCACCGCGGTCTTTATCTCCGTGCTGCGGGAGCTGGGAGCGGACGTGGACTACTACATCCCCAACCGCACCGGCGAAGGCTACGGGCTCAACCTGAAGGCGGTTAGCATCCTGGCCAGCAAGAGGCGGACGAAGCTTATCATCACCTGCGATTGCGGCGTGTCGAATTTTGCCGAGATCAATTTCGCCAAATCGCTCGGTGTCGACACGATCGTAACCGACCACCACACGATGCCGGAGATGCTACCGCCGGCGGTGGCGGTCATCCATCCCAAGCTCCTTCCGGAGGATCATCCCCTCTATAATCTGCCCGGAGTGGGCGTCGCTTACAAGCTGTGCGAAGCGCTGCTGACCGATCGCGGCAAGTCCGAGCAGTCCGAGGCCCTCCTCGATCTCGTCACCCTGGGGATGATTGCCGACCTGGTTCCGCTTGTGAAGGAGAACCGGTACCTGGTGCAGATCGGGCTGGGCAAACTTGCCGCCACGGTAAGACCCGGGCTGCAAGCGCTGCTGTCGCAAGTGAAGTCGGGCGGCGGCACAGATGTGGTGGGATTCGGCATCGCTCCCCGGATTAACGCCGTGGGCAGGTTGTCGGACGCCAACCGGGCCGTCGAGCTTCTGACCACCGGCTGCCCGGCGCGCGCGGAGACGATCGCCCGCGAGCTGCAGACGGAAAATGCGCGGCGCCAGGAGCTGTGCGAGAAGATCATGACCGAGGCGGACAGGCTTGTATCATCTCGCTTCGATCCGGCCTCCGACATGGCGATCGCCATCTACGACGAAGGCTGGCATCACGGCGTGGTGGGCATCGTCGCCTCGCGGCTGGTGGAGAAGTATCATCGGCCCGTGTTCATCGGGCAGCTGGAGCGTGAAGAGGGGATCGTCAAGGGATCCGCCAGGGGCGTGGAGGGAATCGATCTCTATGAGGCGCTGAAGGCCAACGAGCACCTGCTGGCGCGCTGGGGCGGGCATAAGATGGCTGCCGGCTTCAGCGTGGAGATTGACAAGGCCACGGCGTTCTGCGAGGCGATTAAGGACACCTGCAAGCGCTTGCTCGGCGAGAAGAGCCTGAGACCGGTCCTGGAGGTCGACGCGGTCGTGGAGACTGCCGACGTCTCCATGAGCCTGGTCAGCCTGCTTTCCAAGCTGGCGCCGTTCGGCATGGCCAACCGGAAGCCGATGCTGGTGGCTAAAGGGCTGCGGTGCGCGGAGGTTCGCGTCCTCGGCAAGGAGGGCAAGCACAACCGCGTCATGTTGCAGGATGCGGAGACGGGGGCGCTTTTTGAGTGCGTGATGTGGAACAGCAAGGGGAAGGCGCCAGCCGAGGGCCAGGTGCTGGATGCGGCGTTCCATGCGGAGATCAATTCCTTCAACGGAAGAGATAGGCTGCAGCTGGTTCTGGTCGATTGGCAGGATCCGGCAAGGGAGACCACGGTGCTGCCCGAGCGCGCGGGGTTCCAGGCCGAGCCGTCTAAGGCGTACTCCGGGGCCGATGCGGGCGTCCCGCCCGCGCCCCCAGGGGTTTCCCTTCCAAAGACTGTGACGCCGGGGGTGGCTGCAGCACCATCGGTGGTGGTGAGCAAGGGGCAGCCGGGCCCGCTGCTGGCCGCTTCCAGCATGACCTGGAAGGATCTGCGCGACCATTTGTCGCCGGCGGCGCTGCTCGAAGCGGCGCGGCGCAAGCTCGGGCAGCGGCTGGCCGTTTTCTCGGAATCCGCGTCGCGAAACGCGGCCGCCGGGTTCGTGGATCGCACCGGGGTCGAAGGCGCCGGACATCTCATGCTCTGGCACTACCCGCCCTCGGCGGAGGTCTTCCGGAGCCTTATCCTGAAATCAGGCGCCTCGCACATCTACCTTGTCCGCCCGCCGGACCCGGAGGTGGAGGAGCCGGCGAGCGGGTACCTCAAGCGGCTGCTCGGTCTGGTCCGCTACGCGGTCAATAAGAAGGAGGGCAAGGCCGAGGCTGAGCGGCTGGAGTCGGCCATGGGCACCACAACCATGGCCATGGCGCTGGCGCTGACGATTTTCCGCAAACTGAACCTCGTGGAATGGTTTTGCGAGGACGGCTGGCTCTATCTCGACCTTATCGAGCAGGGCAGCGGCTCCCCGGAAGACCTTGCCGAGTTCCGGCAGCTGGGCGGCTGCTTGAGGGAAATTCATCAGTTCCGCGCCTGGTGTGCCCAGGCGGGGCTCGAGGAGATACAATTAGCCGTTACGCCAAATGACATTGATTTCAATCCCGGGCCGGCCGGGTCGAGCAGGAGAGACGACCGTTATGAATTCCAAGACGGGGCAAGCTTCGGGCAGGCAGAGCCAGTCCACCCTGCTTCCACTAACTGAAGCCAGGATTGACTGGCTCAAAAGCAAGATCCGCGATGTCCCGGACTTTCCCAAACCGGGGATCGTCTTCAAGGACCTGACAACCCTTATCAAGGACGCCGAAGCGCTCCGCTTCGTCGTAGATGTCCTCGCCGACAAGTACCGGCCGGTCGAGCCGGCGTACGTCGCCGGCATCGAGGCTCGCGGATTCATAGTCGGGGCAGCGCTGGCTTACAACCTGGGCATCGGTTTCGTGCCGATCCGGAAGCCGGGCAAGCTGCCCTATAAGGTTCAAAGGCAGTCGTATGAGCTGGAATATGGAACGGACGCCGTCGAGGTTCACGTCGACGCTGTCGATAAGGGAAGCAGGACGGTCTTGATAGATGACCTCCTTGCCACCGGCGGCACCGCTTGCGCCGCATATCAGTTGCTGACGGCGATCGGCGCCGACGTGGTCGGCATCGGCTTCATAACCGAGCTGGCCTTCCTGTCCGGACGGCAGAAGCTGCCCGCCGATGTCGATGTCTTCACAATGATAAGCTACTAGGGACGCGTGCTCCTCATGGCTCTCGAGTCGGCTGCTGAACGCGGATCGCTGCGTACGAAATAGTCTGTTGACTTGATATTGCCGCAAAGGTTTATGCTGAACGCGGGAGAGCTTACCCGGGTATTCAATCGTGGAAACCGACAAGCCAGTTATCCTCGTGGTCGACGATCATCCGACCGAGCAGATGCTCATGCGTCTGCTTGCCGACCGTGTCGGCCTGGTGGCCCATATAGTCGAAACAGGGAGAGAGGCTCTGGCGGCCCTTTCCGGTGACAGGAGCTACGCCATGGTCTTCATGGATTGGAAGTTGTCCGGCGATATGGACGGCCTGGAGTGCACGCAGCAGATCCGTGAGATGGAGAAAGGGAGGGGCACGCGCGTGCCGGTGGTGGCTGTTACGGCAAAGGCCATGGTAGGCGACCGGGAGCAGTGCCTGGCCGCCGGAATGGATGATTATCTGAGCAAGCCGTTCACCCTCGAGCAGTTTACGAATATGGTCCAGCGATGGGTCAGGCGATCCGACGAGCGGGTGAGAACCCCGTAAGAGGCGCTGCGCCTGCGGGTCAGGCGTAGGTTCCATCTGGGTTGCGGATGGTGATTTCCCCCGCGTGCAGGGTCGTGCGCCCCCTGTCGACGGTATCGACGATCAATCCCCCGCTTTCATCGATATCCACGGCCAGCCCCTGCAACTGCAAGGAGCCCGATGTCGCCTTTATCGGGCGACCCAGCGTCACCGAGTGCTGCCGCCAGGCATCAAGGACATCCGCGGCCCTTCCTGCGGCCATAAGGTCCAGCGTCTGCTCCAGGTGCCTGGCCAGGCAGGCGACCAGGAGGTTCGGATTGACCGGCTGCCCGGCCAGGTTCTCCAGCGACTCCACGCGATCCCGCAGCTCTTCGGGCAGCGTGCCGGGGTCCAGCCTGAGGTTGATGCCGGCGCCCAGCACAAGGGCTATGGACTGCCTCTGCTGTCCGGTCGCGGCGGAGCGGTAGCCCGCCGGCGAACTGGGAATCTCGGCCAGGATGCCGCCTAGCTTTTTTCCGTTGGCAACCAGGTCGTTGACCCACTTGAGACCGATCTGGAGCCCGGCGCATTCCCAGATGGCCTTCACGCAGGCGACACCACAAGCAATCGTGTGCAACGGAAGATTGGTTCCGGAGGCATCCGGTCGCAAAAGAACGCTCACATAAACTCCCGCGTCCGGCGGGGAGACCCAGGTCCTGCCCAGTCTTCCCCGTCCCGCGGTTTGCTGGCGCGCGACGACCAGCACGCCTTCCGGGGCGCCTTCAGCGGCCAGGGCAGCTGCGCGGTCGTTGGTGGATTCGATCTCCTCCCACAACTCATTGGCCCGGCCGGCAGCCCTGCCGAGCCGCCTGGTCGAAAGCAGCCGCTCGATTGTCTCCAGGCTGAGCCGCTCCCCGTTCTCCTGCGGGTCGGACCTAGCCATGAGCGATTGTGGTCACTATCTCTTTGGATCCGGTGAGAATCTTGTGGATCGGGCACTTGTTGGCGACCGCCTTCAGATTGTCCACCTGCTCCGGAGAGAGATCTCCTTCCACCGTAATTGAGCGGGTAATCTTGGACATCTGGCGTCCGGGATTCTCCGGGTCGTCCACTTTTTCCTCGGTCAGCTCGACGTGCACTTTTTGCAAATCCCATTTCCGGCGCTCGGCAAAGATCTGCATGGTCATGGACGTGCAGGCGCCAAGGGCGGCCAGCAGGAGCTCGTGCGGATCCGGGGCGGTCTCGCTGCCGCCGACATCCCTGGGGGCGTCACTGACCAGCTTGTGGGAGCCGGCCTGGATCTCTTGCTTGAACAACGGCTCTTTCAGTGAGGTGACGGATACTTTGGGCATAAAGCTCATTCCTCTATTTGTAAACCGATTCGGTGAGATCATAAGACAGGAATGACGGCTTGCGGTGAAACTCGCGGGGTTGCGTAACAATCCCTTTGGTGCCGGCTGCCGGATGCGTGAGAGGAGGCGAAAATCCTGAAGGCTGACGATATAAAGGCGGTGGCGCAACGGTTGCGGCAGGCGCGCAAACTGGCGGTGTTGACCGGCGCCGGTGTGTCCAGAGAGAGCGGCATCCCCACCTTTCGGGACGCGCAGACAGGGCTGTGGGCCAGTTACGATCCGGCGCGTCTGGCCACGCCTCAAGGGTTTCTTGCGGACCCGCCGCTGGTGTGGCGCTGGTACGATATGCGGCGGGCGATTGTTCTTGACGCGCAACCGAACCCCGGGCACCTTGCCCTGTCCGAGATGGAGGAGATGATACCGTCCGTGGTGATTATCACTCAGAATATCGACGGGCTTCATGCAAGGGCGGGCTCGCGCGACATAATCGAGCTGCACGGCAATATCGCCCGCTATAAGTGCTTTGAGAACGAGCACCCTCAGGCGGACGTGCAACCGGGGCTTGGAGAGCCTCCCCGGTGCTCCTGCGGGTCGTTGTTGCGACCGGATGTCGTCTGGTTCGGGGAGAATCTTCCGCCTGCGGCGCTCGAGCGAGCTTTTTCGGAAATACGATCCGCTCAGGTGGCTCTGGTCGTCGGCACGTCCGGACTTGTGCAGCCGGCCGCATCGCTTCCATTTATCGCCAGACATCACGGTGCATACCTGGTGGAGGTGAATCCTGAAGAGACCGCGACAACAATTATCGCTGATTGCTTCTTGCAAGGGCGGTCCGGCGAGATCCTGCCGCGCATAGTCGAAGCGATGCGGGATCTCAAAGTATGATCGGCGGATATTGGATCGGCGCATATATGATCCGGATGCACATGCAATAGCAAGAGACAGCACCCGATCGATCTCTATTGGATTGATGCCAAGGCAGACGCGAAGCCGTTTTTCCTTGAACAGCAAATTTTATGATCTTGCCGCGCGCAGTTGTGATAATGTCCATTGAGCAACTGAGGAGCGAGGAGGACAAGGCAAGAAAGAGATACGGCATTCAGATAGTAAAAAGGGATCGTATTGATCGATCTGGTGGGGGAAGTGTGGTGAGATTCCACCGCTGTCCCGCAACTGTAAATAGCAAGAGCTAAAGCCAGGCTACCCACCTGAATGCGTCGGACGGATCCTCTTCGAGGTAAGGGGGCGACGTCGAGTCACTGCAGGGAATGACCTGCCGGGTGATCGATATTGCCTTCTGGAGCGGATGAGCCAGAAGGCTTTTTGTTTGCGGATCGTGCCGTTTTCTGTCGTGACTCCAATTCGCTTGCCGCTGCCACCAGACGATTGCACCGGGAGACTGAGCACATGAGCCAAACCATAACCAGCACGACGGCAACAGAATCGACCGCGGAATCCCCGTACTCGCTCTATAAGGTTATTCGCCGGAACGGGAGCGTGGTGCCATTCGTGCCGAGCAAGATCTCGGTCGCGATGACCAAGGCGTTTCTGGCTGTCGCGGGAGAGGGCGGCGCGGAGAGCTCGCGGGTGCGTGACGTCGTGAACAGGCTGACAGCGCAGGTCGTCGAGACCCTCATGCGGCGGCAACCCGGTGGTGGCACGCTGCACATCGAGCAGATTCAGGATCAGGTGGAGCTCGCGCTTATGCGCGGAGGCGAGCATGAGGTGGCGCGCCGCTACGTCTTGTATCGTGAGGCGCGGGCACAGGAGCGGGGACGCCGGTCGCAGTCGGAAGCGGCCGCAGATGTGCAGATCCAGGTGACGCAGCCCGACGGCAGCAAGACCCCGCTCGATTTCGGGCGCATCAAAACGGTGATTGAGGAGGCTTGCAGCGGGCTCGGCGACGCCGTCTCGGTGCGCACTATATTTGATGGCACCATAAGCAGTCTCTACGATGGTGTTCCGCTCGATGAAGTATTCAAGTCGGCCATCTTGAGCGCTCGCTCGCTCATCGAGCGCGACCCTGCGTACTCCTATGCCACGGCCCGGCTTCTGCTGGATCAGGTCCGCAACGAGGTTCTTGGCGAGCCGACGACTCATGCCCAGATGAAGGCTCGCTATCCGGAATATTTCGGCGAGTATGTGAAAAAAGGCATCGAGGCCGGATTGATCGATCCAAGACTGAGTCAGTTCGAGCTGGAACAGATAGGCGCCGCTCTCGTGGCGGATCGCGATCTCAAGTTCCAGTACCTCGGCTTGCAGACCCTGTACGATCGGTACCTGCTGCACACGAACGGGCGCCGCTTCGAGTTGCCCCAGGCGTTCTGGATGCGGGTGGCGATGGGACTGGCCCTTAACGAGGTCGAGCGCGAGGAGCGCGCAATTGAGTTCTACAATCTTCTGTCCAAATTCGACTTCGTCTCTTCCACACCGACCCTGTTCAACTCGGGCACGCACAGGCCGCAGCTTTCTTCTTGTTTTCTTACGACGGTCGACGACGACCTGTCGAGCATTTACGAGGCGATAAAGGAGAATGCCCTTCTTTCCAAGTTCAGCGGCGGGCTCGGCAATGACTGGACCCCGATTCGCTCGCTGGGCGCTCATATCAAGGGGACAAACGGAAAGAGTCAGGGGGTCGTGCCCTTTCTCAAGGTCGTGAACGACACCGCCGTCGCCGTCAATCAGGGAGGAAAGAGACAGGGAGCCGTCTGCTCTTACCTCGAGACATGGCACCTGGACATCGAGGAATTCCTCGAACTGCGGAAAAACACGGGCGATGACAGAAGGCGCACCCACGACATGAACACCGCCAACTGGATTCCCGACCTGTTCATGGAGCGGGTCATGGAGGACGGGCAATGGACCCTGTTCAGCCCGGATGAAGTTCCCGACCTGCACAACCTGTACGGTCCCGCCTTTAAGGAGACCTACCAACGGTACGAACAGGCGGCCGACAACGGGCAAATGAAGATCTTCAAGAGAGTGTCCGCCACGAGCCTGTGGAGAAAAATGCTCTCGATGCTTTTTGAGACGGGGCACCCGTGGATGACATTCAAAGACCCGTGCAACCTGCGCAGCCCGCAGCAGCACGTGGGCGTGGTCCACTCCTCGAATCTGTGCACAGAGATCACCTTGAACACCTCCAGCAAGGAGACGGCCGTCTGCAATCTCGGCTCCATCAACCTGGTCAACCATCTCGACGACAAGGGGCTGAACCGGGAGAAGCTGCAGCGTACCTGCCGGACGGCGATGCGCATGCTCGACAACGTGATCGATATCAATTTTTACAGCACGGGAAAGGCCCGCAACGCGAACTTGAAGCACCGGCCGGTCGGGCTCGGGTTCATGGGCTTCCAGGACGCTTTGCTCACGCTGAGGATTCCTTATGCCTCGCCCGAGGCTGTGGAATTTGCCGACGCAAGCATGGAGGCCGTGAGCTACTATGCCATCCTGGCCAGCAGTGAGCTGGCTCGCGAGCGCGGCACGTATTCGAGTTACAGGGGCTCGCTCTGGGATCGCGGCATCCTGCCGATCGACAGCCTGGATCTGCTTTCACAGGCGCGAGGCAAGCACCTGGAGCTCGACCGGTCAACCCGAATGGACTGGCAGCCAGTGCGCGAGCACATCGCGCACTGGGGGATGCGCAACAGCAATTGTCTGGCGATTGCCCCCACCGCCACCATATCCAATATTATCGGCGTCAGCCAATCCATCGAGCCGACTTTCCAGAACCTGTTCGTCAAGTCGAACCTGTCCGGCGACTTCACCGTGCTCAACACATATCTTGTCGAGGATCTGAAGCGACTCGGATTGTGGGACGAGGTGATGGTTCATGACCTCAAATACTTCGATGGATCCGTGCTGCCGATCGAGCGCGTGCCGGCGGAGCTGAAGAAGCTGTACGCCACCGCCTTCGAGATCGATCCGAAGTGGTTGATTGAAGCCGGCGCCCGCCGCCAGAAGTGGATTGATCAGGCGCAGAGCCTGAATCTGTATATGTCCGAGCCCAGCGGAAAGAAGCTGGACGAGATGTATAAGCTCGCCTGGATTCGCGGGCTGAAGACGACCTATTACCTGCGCACCGTAGGCGCGACCACCGCCGAAAAATCCACCGTGCAGACCGGCGCCCTGAATGCGGTTCCCGCCGCCGCGCCCGTGCCGATTCAGGGGAAGGCGTGCTCGGTGGCGGATCCCGATTGCGAAGCGTGCCAGTGAGAATGCACAAGGAGGCAACCAATGCTCAATTTCGAAGAACCCGCCGCCGAGTCCTTCGCCCCGCCCGTTCAGGCCGCGGAGCCAACGCTTAACGGAGGCGCCAATACCGGCGTTGAGGCCATCAGGTTCAATGCCAGCCGGATTCGAGTGGACGACAAGCGCGTCATCAACTGCCAGGCCGATCTCAACCAGCTCGTCCCGTTCAAATATGAGTGGGCGTGGCAGAAGTACCTCGATGCCTGCGCCAATCACTGGATGCCGCAAGAGATCAGCATGAGCAGGGACATCGCCGTGTGGAAGGACCCCAGCGGTCTCACGGAAGACGAGCGGCGGATCATCAAGCGCAACCTCGGCTTCTTTTCAACCGCGGACTCGCTGGTGGCAAACAACCTCGTGCTGGCGATCTACCGGCACATCACCAACCCGGAGTGCAGGCAGTATCTGCTCAGGCAGGCATTCGAGGAGGCGCTGCATACGCACGCCTACCAGTACGTCATCGAAAGCCTGGGGCTCGATGAAGGCGAGATCTTCAACATGTACCGGGAGATACCCAGCGTTCACGACAAAGGCGCCTTCGAGCTGCAATTCACCAAAGAGCTGGCGGATCCGAACTTCCGCACCGGCACCTTCGACAAGGACCAGCGCTTGCTGCGCAACCTGATCGGCTATTACCTGATCATGGAGGGCCTCTTCTTCTACGTCGGCTTCGTGCAGATGCTGAGCTTCGGCAGGCAGAACAAGATGACCGGCAGCTCCGAGGAGTTCCAGTACATCCTGCGCGACGAGTCGATGCACCTCAATTTCGGCGTCGACCTGATCAATCAGATCAAGATCGAGAACCCGCACCTGTGGACGCCCGAGTTTCAAAAGGAGATTGTCGACCTGGTGCGCGAAGGCGTCGAGCTCGAGTACCGCTATGCCGTCGACACGATGCCCCGCGGCGTGCTCGGGCTCAATGTCTCGATGTTCTCCGACTACCTGCGGTTTGTCGCCAACCGCCGCCTCAAGCAGATCGGCTTGTCGGAGCAGTATCCCGGGGTCTCCAATCCGTTCCCCTGGATGAGCGAAATGCTCGACCTGCGCAAGGAGAAAAACTTCTTCGAGACCCGGGTAATCGAATACCAGACCGGCGGCACCCTGACCTGGGACTAAACGCATGCCTTAAGTCGCAAGATTCGCGAGGGGCGAGACCGTGGGATCACGAAGCCCTGGGGGCGCGGGGGTCCCGCCCGCATCCAGGGGCGATGCGTGTGTTGAGCTACTAAAAGCAGGTCCCCGGCCTGCCCCATCAGAAAGGGCAGGAGGTGAAGGCCCACACCCCCACGCTGCGCGGCCGGACGCTCAGCCGAGATATAACGCCGGCTCCGCCGCCGCGCAAAACCGAGATCGACCCGCCGCCCAGCATTCCGCTCAGATAGTCCGCATAATTCCCCGGCGGAAGATCGCAGGCAACGCCCGTCAACCGGTAAGTTTTGCCCGCGCTTTTGTTGATCGCCACGAGAACGGAGCTGCCCGCGTATGAGCGCTCATACACGTAAACATCATCGTTGCTCCAGCGGCTTACCATGGACCCGTAAGCTAAAGCCGGATTATCTTGCCGCAGCCTGGAGAGCTTGCTGATGAGACGGTACGCCGGCGTCGTTTCGGAAAACGACTGCATGAGCGGCCGGTCGTAAGGATCGCCGCCGCCATCCGTGTCATTGTGCAGATATTGCTCGGTCCCGTAATAGATACAGGGAATCCCCCGGCACGTGAGAATAAACGCCAGCGCTTGATGCAGCCTGTTCCGGTCGCTCACGAGCGAGAGAAAACGCCTCAGATCATGATTGTCTATGAAGGTAACGAGGCTGCCGGAGTCCCTTATGTCCTGCTTCTCGCGGGACAAAGTGGCTTCCAGCTCAGACATTCCGCGGTCGTCCTTCCCGAACACCGCATTAATGGCTGTATACAGCGGATAATCCAGCAAAGCGATCCCGCTGTCGTTGGCGACCTGACAGGCGGACCTGTAGAGCGGGTCCGCCGTCCCCATCAGCATCCATTCGCCAAAAAGGAAGGTGTCGTGATGAGTGCGCAGGGCATCAGCGAAGCCGGGCAGCCATGCCCAGTCGACGTGCTTGATGGCGTCGAGGCGGAAGGCGTCCGCCCCGTGATCCTGAAGCTGCGTCGCTGCATCCTTCAGGTAGCGGTCCACGGCCGGATTCGCCTGGTTGAGATCAGCCAGATCAAACAGGGTGAAATTCTGTACCTGATACGGATCGTTGAGATCCGAAATCTCCGGATTGTGGTGAAACATTCCGGCAGGATCATTGTCGATGTCCGCAAGCTTCACGCCGCTGTCGTAAAGCGCGCCGTGTTCTGCGGAATGTTGTGGACTTGTATGGTTCGCGGCGAAGTCCACTATTAGCTTGATGCCCGCCCGATGCGCTGCTTTTGCCAGTTTGTCGAAAGCTTGCCAGCTGTTCGATGAATCGCCGAAGTGCTCGTCAATTTGCTTGAAGTCCCTGGCATGGTATCCGTGATATGGCGCTTTCAGCGGCGGATCGAGCGGAAAATTTATGTTGTCCACCGGCGGCGAGATCCAGACGGCCGTGATGCCCATGCCGGCGAGGTAGGGCAGCTTCTTCACGATGCCCTCGAGATCCCCGCCCCAGTATGCCTGCCAGTTTGAATGGGTGCGATCGAACATCCCCCTGCTCACCTGCGGATCGTCATTGCCCGGATCGCCGTTGAAGAACCTGTCCGTGATGATCTGGTAGATGACTTCTTTCTTGAAATCGGCGCTGGAGCTCGGTGCCGCCCCGGCGACCGCGCAGGAGAAAGATGCAGCCAACACGAGCAGCAGATTCCTGGTTCGTGATGACATCAGGGGTCTCTCATGGCAGTTTTACGGGACCGTGACCAGCTCAGGAGTGCCGGCGCCGGCAAATGTCGCATTGAGGGCTCTTTGCCAGCCGGCATAATCGGCGCTGCGATCGGTCTCAGGCACAAATGTGAGATCGTGACGCCAGAGATGAGAGATCTCTTTCAAATCCCGGATCAACCCGGCCTTCATGCCCGCGAGGGCGGCGACGCCCCAGGCGGTTGACTCCACCTGAGACGAGCGGATTACCGGAATTTTGAGAAGGTCCGACTGGAACTGCAGCATGAAATGGTTTCTCGTGGCGCCGCCGTCGACGCGCAACTCATCCAGCTTTACCCCGTGGTTCTCAATGTCGAGCGCCACGTCGGTGATTTGATACGCCATTGACTCGAGAGCGGCGCGCGCGAAGTGCGCTTTGCCGCTGCCGCGGGTGAGCCCGGTGATTGTTCCGCGCACGTCGGAGTTCCACCAGGGGGAGCCCAGGCCGACAAAGGCAGGCACGAAGTAGACGCCCTCGTTCGATCCGATTGCGGCGGCCAGCGCCTCGGTTTCGTTGCTCGATTCGATTATGCCCAGGCCGTCCCGCAGCCATTGCACAGCGGCTCCGGCGATAAAGATTGCCCCCTCGAAGGCGTAATACGCGGGCTGCTTGTCGAGCTGCCAGGCGATCGTTGTCAACAGTCCGGGCGCCAGTCGCGGTTTGGTCCCGATGTTGGCGAGCAGAAAGCAGCCGGTGCCATATGTGCACTTCGCCATCCCCTGGTCGAAGCATGCCTGCCCGAACAGCGCCGCCTGCTGATCTCCCAGGTTTGCCAGGATCGGCGCCTCGAAGCCGGCGACATCCTTTTTTGTGACTCCGAACTCCGCATTTGATGCTACCACCTGCGGCATCATCGCCCGCGGAATAGACAACCGTGAAAGCAGCTCGCCGTCCCAATCGAGCGTGTCCAGGTTGAACACCATCGTGCGCGACGCGTTGCTGGGCTCGGTGACGTGGCTCTTGCCGCCGGTGAGATTCCAGATCAACCAGGTGTCGATTGTTCCAAAAGCAAGCCGCCCTTTGTCAGCCAGAGCTCTTGCTTCCTTGACGTTGTCCAGAATCCAGGTGATTTTCGGCCCGGAGAAGTAGGCGTCAGGCACCAGCCCGGTTCTCTGGCGGAAGGTGTCGGACTCACGCCGCAGCTGCTCGGCCAGCGGTTGGGTTCGCCGGCACTGCCAGACGATTGCCCGGTGGACCGGCTTGCCGGTCTTTCGATCCCACACAACGGTGGTCTCCCGCTGGTTCGTGATGCCCACGCACGCTACCTCTTCCGGCGTCACCCTGGCCTGGGCGAGGCAGTCGCGAATGCACTCCAGCTGCACCGAGAGGATCTCCATCGGATCGTGCTCCACCCATCCCGGCTGCGGGAAATGCTGGGTGAACTCCTTCTGCCCCACGGCGAGCGAATCGCCTGCCGTATCGAAAAGGATTGCCCGGCAGCTTGTGGTTCCTTGATCGAGACTCAGTATGCACCGGCGCATCGCGGCAAGATTTCCTCCGGTAACGGGAGAACACGATCTTACCAGGATGGCGGGCGGGCGCCCCCCGGCAGCCCGGCCCGGGCGTCGAGGCCTACGGCTGATGCCGGCGGGTGGCAGCCCGGTACCGCCGCGACAGAGTTAATGGGATGACGCGAATTTGCCACGAATCTGTCCTCAATTTGGCGAAACTGAAGGCTAGTCTAGAGTAGATTTCTCCCGAGCCGCCAGCGGAGCAGGGACCGGACCCACACCGGTCCCTGCTCCTTTTCTACGCAGGGGCGTTCGGATGCCTGGGCGCAAGCGATAAGAAGAGTTGCTACGCCAGCGTCGCCGCCACGATCGGATCCGGCTTGAGAAGCCAGGCAGCGGAGATGCTGGCGATGTCCTCCAGCGCCGCGGCGAAGACCTTTATGGTTGCTGCCTGGAGGTGCTCAGAGCTGCCCGCCTGCTGGCTCTGTCTCCCCATCGCCGTGACGTAAGACTCGGGCAACGGCAGGTGAACGAACAGCGACGCCCGCCTCCTGCCGGTCAGTTGCGCGGCGCGCAGGGCTCGATAATAGATTTCGTTGCACAGGAAAGTCCCTGCGTGATTGGACACCTCGCAGAGGAAGCCCCGCCCGACCAGGAGCTGCGCCATCGCCCGAAGGGGCAGGTCGGTCCTTATGGCATCCGGCCCGGCCGCGTCTATGCGCTCGCCCGCCGGCTGATGCCCGCGTTCGTCCGCCAGCCGGTAGTCGCGGATGTTGAGCGCGAACCGCTCCAGATTGATCCGATCGCGCGTGGGCGCCAGCCCGCTCAGAATCACTGCCGCCGGGTCGTCGTCAAGAGCCGCCAGCCGGGCGCCAAGGGCATCCCGGGCGTCCTCGCAGCAGCTCTTAAAAACAAGCTTTGTCAAGCTGATCGGTTCCATGTCCTGGGCAAGGGTAATTTCGTCCGGCAGCGACTCCACCGCCAGTTGGCTAGGGTTATACGAGAAATCAGCGTACTTTTCGAAGCCTGTGACGATAATGTTCATGGCTGGACGGGCGCCTGACCCTGGGTGTACTCCTTATCATAGTGTAGAATGTCATTTGCTTTTCAGCCGAAGTGGCGAAATGGCAGACGCAGCTGACTCAAAATCAGCCGCCCCCAAAGGGCGTGTCGGTTCGACTCCGACCTTCGGCAATCATCGTTTCAACTAATCCGTTCGCATAATTTCCGGGTAGAAACGCTACCTGTTCTAGCCGGTCCGTAACGCATGACATCAAGCCGGCAGTTGCCATGGCGACCACTTTCTTGTGCGACCGGTCGCGACACGATGACTTGGGAAGACCCAAGCCGGACGGTTCGGCGTGGCCGGTTGACCGGCACCGCTGCCTGGCCGGAGCAATCATCCCAAAGGATGAGAGCTGCACCGTGAAGACCCCGGCCTGGATCCGGCTGTGCTGAGCGGCACCGGCGCATCATACTTGCGAACGAGGCTGACCGAGCCGCATTAAGTTAAGCTCTAAGGTAGTAAAGAGCCACTGAACTTGGTGAGGGTCCACTGGTTATGAAGATTCTGATTGCCATAGACAGCTCCGCATATGCGGACAAGGTTCTGGAGGCTGTCGCCGGGCGGGTGTGGCCGGAGGGCTCGGAGTTTCTGCTGCTGACCGTGGTCGGAGCAGGGTCGAGCTGGGCAACGCAGGAAGAGCTGACGCATCAGGCTCAGGTCATTCTTGACGGACGGCTCAAGGAGCTGAGGTCGAAGATGAAACAGCACACCCTGACCTCTGAGGTCGCGGTGGGCAGCGCCGGCCCGGTGATCGTGGAGACCGCCCAGCATTGGGGCGCGGACTACGTCATTCTCGGATCTCACGGCGATACCGGTATTCGCAAGCCTGGCGTGGGCAGCGTGGCTGCGGCCGTGGTCAACCAGGCGCCGTGCTCAATCGAGATCATCAAGCTGCCGGCTAAGGCAAAGAATGGTCGAAACCGCCACAGTGCGGTTGCCAACGCTTCTCGCTGATCGGCTGCCAGAGCGCTCGCCCGAGTCCGCCCGTCAGGGAAGATCCTGCTTGCGGTGCCGGCGTCCGGATCGGCATGCGAAAATATGCCAATGTCTTTCGGTGCACGTTGCTGGAAGGGAGGCATCGATGTCGAAGTTCCTTGTCCTCTGGTCGCTGGAGCCCTCAATGATGGGTTCCCAGGCAGTCAAGGCGGTTCTTGGCATGCCCGCGTACGCGGCGAAGCTCACCTCGGAGGGAAAGCTCGAGAAGCGATACCACGTGGTCGGACGGCACGGCGGCGCCTGGATTTACGATGTGGCGAGCAATGAGGAGCTGGACCGCTGTCTGGCTCTCGCACCCGTTTACAACTACGCCCGTTACGAGGTGCTCCCCCTGGCGGAGATGCAGGATCCATCGACCGTGGCATCGCCGCTTGGCGAGAGCGGTTAGCGCGCAGCTTCTGCTTAACAGATGCGTGGAAGCTGGTCGCCGGACAGTTTGTCCAGGATGCGGTGCCCGCCCACCCGCGACCGCATAACAACCCGCCCCGGGTGCTCGGTCGTCGCCCGGCCGATCACGCAGGACGCGCGGGCGGCGGGGTCCTCGGCCATGACCGCCAGTAGCTCATCGACCCGCTCGGGAGCGACTAAGGCTACCAGCCTTCCCTCGCAGGCGACATAAAAAGGATCGAGCCCCAGCAATTCGCAGACCGCCCTGACCTCCGGGTGAATCGGGATGTTTTCCTCGTCCACGACAACGCCGATCTCAGAGGCCGCTGCCAGCTCGTTGAGCACGCTGGCCAGACCGCCGCGCGTAATATCCCGCAGGCAGTGTACCGAGTCGGGCACGGACAGCATTTTCTGGACCACATTGTGCAGCGCGGCGCTGTCGCTCGAGACCGAAGTTTCGAGATCCAGCTCTTCCCGGCAGGCCATGATTGCTATGCCGTGGCGGCCGACGTCGCCGCTCAGCAAGACGCAATCCCCGGGACGCGCGCGGCTGGCCCCCGGCGCCGGCTGCTGATCGACCGTTCCCACGCCGCACGTGGTGATGAAGAGTTTATCGGCGGCGCCCTTGTTGACCACTTTCGTGTCGGCGGCCACCAGCGTTATCCTGTTCTCCAGGCAGGCGTTGTTCACCGAGACGGCTACCCTCGACAGGTCGTCGAACGACAGCCCTTCCTCGAGTATGAACGAGGCGGTCATAAAAAGCGGGCGCGCCCCGCGCATGGCCAGATCGTTCAGCGTCCCGTGGACCGAGAGCGAGCCTATGTCGCCGCCGGGGAAAAAGATCGGGGTGACGACATAGGAGTCGGTTGTGATCGCGATCTGCCCGCTGCCCAGATCGAGCAGCGCGGCGTCATCCAACTGGCTCAGGATCTCGTTGCCCAGTAGCGGCAGGAAAAGATCCTCGATCAGTCTCGAGGACAACTTGCCACCACTGCCGTGACCTAGCCTGATTACATTGCCGGTCCGGGATGGAGCCGGGCAGGAAATCGCAAGCGGCTGTTGGCTGTCAGACAATGTCTTCTTCTCCGAGTTTGATGTGAACGAGATCCCACAGTACGTGCAGCAATATGGTGTGGCTTTCTTGAATGCGATGAATGCTGTAGCTGGGCACGATAAAGTCCCAGTCGGCCATCCCGGACAGACGCCCGCCGTCCTTGCCGGAAAATGCGATGGTGGTGAGCCCGATTTTGCGAGCCTCCTGCAGCCCCTTGACCAGGTTCGACGACATGCCGCTCGTGCTGACGGCAAGGGCCATGTCGCCTCGCCCGGCCAGCTGGGAGAGCTGCGCGGCAAAGACGGCGCTGAAGTCGAGATCGTTGGAAAGCGCCGAGAGCAGCGCTGACTGAGTCGTGAGCGGAATGCAGGGCAGCGGCTTCCTCTTCTCGAAAATGGGATGCATGAATTCGACGCTGATGTGCTCAGCGTCGCATGCGCTTCCACCGTTGCCCAGCGTGAACAGGCGATGCCCCGCCGAAAATGCGCTTGCCATATGCGCTGCCAGGCGATCCAGCTGCTCGGCGTATTGATCGAAGAACTTTATCGCCGTATCCGCGCTCTCATGGACTTTCCGCATGATCGCCTCGCGGCAAGTTGAGAAGCCAACAGCGTCGGGAGTGGTATTCATCCTTCAATTCATCTCGCTTTTCCGAACCTTACCGAACTTGTAGTACGCGGCGCACGTGCCTTCGGAGGAGACCATCGTCGCGCCAAGGGGATGCTCGGGCGTGCAGTCCTGCCCGAACGCCGGGCAGTCCGGCGGCTTTTTAAGACCCCGCAAGATCTGCCCGCTTATGCAAATCGGCGATTCTTGACCGCAGGTGGTGGCAATCTCGAACTCCCGCTCCGCGTCGAACTGCTTGTAGGCGTGGCTCAGCCTGTAGCCGCTCTTGGGGATTGATCCGATGCCACGCCACATGCGGTCGGTCACATCGAACACGTCGGTGAGAATCATCTGTGCCGCCTGGTTGCCGGCCGGCTTTACCGCCCGGGAATACTGGTTCTCGACCCTGGCCTGGCCGGCTTCAAGCTGCCTGACGCAGCGCAATATGCCTTCCAGCAGATCGGTCGGCTCGAAACCGCAGATCACAATCGGCACCAGGTAGTGGCGGCTGATCGCCTCGTACTCCCGCCACCCCATGACCGAGCAGACGTGCCCCGGACCGAGAAATGCCTGCACCGTATTGCCCGGCGACTGCAATATCGCCACTATCATCGGCGGCACGGTCACATGCGAGCACAAGAGGAAGAAGTTGGTCACGCCTGATTTTTTGGCGTGATAAACGGCCATGGCGTTGGCCGGCGCGGTGGTCTCGAAGCCGACCGCGAAGAATACGACACGACGGTCCGCGTGCTTGCGGGCAAGGTTCACCGCGTCGAGGGGAGAATAGACGATCCTCACGTCGGCTCCCCGGGCCTTCAGCTCCAGCAAGTCGGAGGTGCTGCCCGGCACGCGCAGCATGTCGCCGAAAGAACAGAAGATGACATCGGGCAGCTGGGCGATGGCGATGGCGCGGTCAATCAGCTCCACCGGGGTTACGCATACGGGACACCCTGGTCCGTGAAGCAGCTCCACCGCGTCGGACAAAAGGTCCTCCAGCCCGAACTGGAGGATCGTGTGGGTCTGTCCGCCGCATACCTCCATGACTTTCCACGGGCGGGTCACCGTGCGCTTGATCTCTTGCGCGAGCAATTCGGCGAGCCGGCGATCTCGGAATTCATCGATGTACTTCATGGGGTGGTGAGCTCCTCCAGGCCGTCGCTGAGGGCGAGGTGCTCATAGGTTCTTCTGGCCTCCTCCTCGTCTATTACGGAGATGGCGAACCCGACATGGACGAGCACGAAATTTCCCACCGACACATTCGGGGTGTACTCCAGGCATGTCGATTTGCGGATGCCGCCAAAGTTCACCCTGGCCATCACCAGCCCCTGGCTTTCAAAAATTTCTTCCACCTGTCCGGGAATTGCAAGGCACATGGAACCAGCTCCTCAATTACCTGCGGTTATGAGCCCGTCGCTGTTCGCCAGGGCGATCACGGCCTGCCCCAGGGAAAGCCCGCCGTCGTTGGCGGGCAACTGGCTGGCAGAGAATACCTGGAAGCCGTCCGCGGCAAGCAGCTCGCGCGCAAGCTGCAGGAGGAGATCGTTTTGAAAGACGCCGCCGCTCAAGCATACTTGCTGGATGCGCGTAAGCTCGCGGAGCTTCAGGCAGACGTCGAGAATTATCCGGGCAACCGTGCTGTGGAACCGTGCTGCCACCACGGCCGGTGGTGCGTGGCCGATCACATCCCGGTATGCTGCCTGGAGAATTTTCGCCGGCAGAACGCTAAAGGGCGGCTCGTCGCCGAGCAGGTCGAACGGGTACGCGCCGAGACGATCGCTGCCAACCGATTGCGAGGTGACAGCCGCCTGCAGCTCCATGGCCGCCTGCCCCTCATAATCAGCTATCCGGCAGATGCCGAGCAGGGCCGATACCGCGTCGAACAGCCTCCCGCAGCTCGACGTCAGCGGTGAGTTGAGCTGGCCGGCAATCTGGCTCTTGATCGTCTCCACCGTGCCACTGCCGTATTCGGATTCGAGCTCGCGGAGGAAGGGAAGGAATACCGCGTCCGCCGCCCCGTCGGCGCAGATGTAGCTGAGCGCCATGCGCCAGGGCTGCTTTATGCCCCGGCTCCCGCCCGGCAGCGGATAAGGCTTCAGGTACGCGGCGCGTTTATACGCCGCCGGAGAACACACCAGGAACTCGCCGCCCCACAGCGTCGCGTCGGGTCCATATCCCAGCCCGTCAAACGCCACGCCGATCACCGGCTCCATAAGACCGTGCTCGGCCATGCAGCTGACAATGTGCGCATGGTGATGCTGAGCGGCTACGAGCGGCAGCCGCCACTGGGCAGCGAGCTCCTGCGCGATGCTGGTGGACAGATAATCAGGGTGGCAGTCGTGAGAGATGAGATCCGGCTGGAAATCGAAGAGCCGCAGGTAGGTGTCGAGCGTGTCCTGAAAGTGCTCGTGGGTCTCCAGGTTTTCGAGATCGCCTATGTGCTGGCTGACGAAGGCCTGGTTGTCGCGAATCAAGCAGAAGGTGTTCTTCAGATGCGCGCCGCAGGCCAGGACGTGACGCCGCGCTTTGAACGACAGCTGGATCGGCAGAGGCGCGAGCCCGCGGGCCCTGCGGATCGCAAGCCGGTCTCGACCCGCGAACTTGACCACGGAATCGTCGTAGCGGGAGCGAATATCACGATTGTGCGTAAGAAAGCCGTCGGCTATCTTTGCCAGGCGGCGGCGCGCTTCTGCATTTTCGATCGCAATCGGCTCCTCATTGTAGTTGGCGCTCGTCGCCACGAGCGGGCGCTGGTAGTCTCGCAGGAGCAGGTGATGAAGCGGGGTGTAGGGCAGCATCACGCCCAGCCTGTCTATGCCCGGCGCGATCTCATCCGGCAAATGACGCGGTCCGGACCGCCTCAACAGCACGATCGGCCGCCGGCTGCCGGTCAGCTCCCGTTGTTCGTCATAAGAGATCTGGCAATACGACCTCACCATCTCGACGTCGGCCATCATGACCGCAAACGGCTTGCGGGAGCGGCCTTTCCGCTGTCGCAAGGCCCGCAGCGCTTTCTCGTCGGCGGCGTCACACATCAGATGGAACCCGCCCAGCCCCTTGACGGCAATAATCTGCGAGTTCGCGAATGCATCAAGCACTGCCGGTACTGGATCCGTGGCGCCGGCAAACTCGAGGCTCGGCCCGCATTGCGGGCAGGCGTTCGGCTGGGCGTGGAAACGCCGGTTCGCCGGATCCTCATATTCGTCCCGGCAAGCCTTGCACATGGGAAATGACGCCATGGTCGTGGCCGGCCGGTCGTAAGGCAGTGAATTGATAATGGTGAAACGCGGCCCGCAGTTGGTGCAGTTGATGAAAGGATAACGAAAGCGGCGGTCGGCCGGATCGAATAATTCCGCAAGACAGTCCGCGCAGGTGGCCGAGTCGGGCGGGAGGAAACGCTGTGTCGACGGGTCGCGAGCGCTCTCCAGTATTAGAAAGCCGTGAGGCCCATCGGGCTGCGGGCTGACGGATTCCGACACCATCGAGGTGATGGCGGCCAGCGGCGGGGCCTCGCTCTCCAGCCTGTGCAGGAACGCCTCGAGAGCCTCCGCCGGACCCTGGGCTTCGATCTCCACCGCGCCGTTGTTGTTTCTCACATATCCGGACAGGGCAAGGCGCCCGGCCAGGTTAAATACGAACGGACGAAAGCCGACACCTTGTACGATGCCTGAAACGGTAATTTTCAAGCGTGTAAGTTCGCCAGTGACCCGCACGGCTCGTGCACCGACAGACGGCAAAGGCCTATTGTAGCGTTTAGCGCGTCTTGACAATCATCCTTCCGAATGATCCCATGAACCAGGAACGTTTCAACGGCTGGCTGGCGAGAAATGAATCCTGAGGTCGATTCCCGCGCGCCGGTTACCGGGCAGAATTAGATTGATGGACAGGGGGCTGGTAGAAGAAGCTTCTGGAGAGAATATGAGGGTGCTAGTTGCGATTGATGGCTCCGAGTGCTCGGCGCAGGCTGTGGATTCGCTCCTCGAACGAGTATGGGCGGACGGGACGGTCTTCCGGCTGATCACCGTGATCGAGCCGACCTTTTACATGTACGGCGTGCCGGGAGGGTACGTGGAGCCCGTGGTCGAAGCCGAGCGCGAGCTCGCGGACTACTGCCGTAACCTGTGTGCTGATAAGGCGGCGCGGATTAAGAAGGCGCTGCCGAGATGCGAGGTATCAACAGAAGTGCTCAAGGGGCTGGTTGCCGAGTCGATAATCGACGAGGCGGTCCAGTGGGCGGCTGACCTCATCGTGCTTGGCTCCCACGGGCGGACCGGCGTCAAGAGGTTCCTCCTTGGCAGCGTCGCTGAAAAGGTCGCCTCGCATGCCCCGTGCTCGGTAGAGATAATAAAGCACAGGCAGCCGGCCGGACCGGCCAAAGGCAGCGCACTGGCGCGCACCTCATCTCAGGCGAGCGACTGATTGCTCAGCCGCATACAACCGGGCGGTAAATCATGAAAGTAATTGTGGCGATCGATCAGACCGAATATGCGCGACAGATCCTTGATGCCGTTATCGCGCGGCGGTGGCCCGCGGATACGACGTTCAGAATCCTGACCGTGCTCGAGCCCTTGCACTGGGAGCGCGTGGTGTCGAGCGAGTGGAACAAGCTTTCCCTGGAGCTTGCGGCTGCCCGCCGGCGCAAGGCTGACGAGGTGCTGTCTGAAGCTCGCAAGAAGGTCCAGAAGGCGCTGGCCGACTGCCCGGTTCACGTGGAGCTGAGGGAAGGGAGCGCCCGTGAAGAGATTGTGACGGCGGCAGTCGAGTGGATGGCGGACAAGATTGTCCTCGGCGCGCATGGACGTGCGCCGAATCGCTTGCTGCGAGCCACTGTCGCTGGGTCGGTCGCCAAACATGCGCCCTGCACCGTCGAGCTGGTCCGATTAAAGGAGATTGCCGAAGCGGCGTCGAGGCCGGCGGTCGCCGCAAGCCAGGCGGACTCCTCCTCGTGCGCCTCTAAATCGCCAAGCTGATTGCCTCCCGTTCACGTTTAGCTGCCGCCGGATCGGTCGCCCACGATTCGCGTTGCGGCGTCGAACAGTGTGGTCAGAAGCAGGCAGCCTATGGCGCAGGTTAACACAAGCCAAAGATCTTGACCGCCAGGCGAGGTCATGGACAGAACCCTGGCCAGCGGGCGCCAGTAGACTCCCCCCGCCAGGAGGGCGAGCGCCAGGAGCGACGTGAAGAACATGGGCAGACTCGGGCGCAAGCCGCCCCGCCGGGAGGATGCTCCGCCCGCGCGCAACCAGCACCAGGATTGCAGCACAAGCGACACCGAAAGAACGGACAGCACCAGCGTGTTGGAAAGCGCGGCACCGCCTGCCCCGGCCGGGCGCGATGCTGCCACCAGATATGCCACCACGGCCACGATCAATCCTCGAAAAGTTATCTGATAAAGAACATCCGGTCCAAGGATGTGCTCCGACCGCTTTCTTGGCTGCTGCCTCATCACCTCGGGAGAACCCTGCTGGAGCACTATTCCCAGGCTGGGAAAGATGTGCATGATCAGGTTAAGGTACAGAAGCTGCAACGGCTTGAGAAACAGGCCTTCGTTGCCGGTAAGGATGCCGAGGGCGATGGCGGTCACGGACGCCACGCTTGCCGTCAGGAGGTAGGCGACCGAGCGTTTTATCCGCTCGTAAGTGAAACGCCCCTGCTCGATGGCCTTGACGATGGTGCTGAAGTTGTCGTCGGTGATCACCAGATCGGCCGCTTCCCGCGCCAGATCGGTTCCCTTCAGGCCCATGGCGACGCCGATATTGGATTGTTTCAGCGCCGGGGCGTCGTTGATCCCGTCCCCGGTCATCGCCACGACCTCGCCTCTGGTCTGCAGATATTTGACGACCTCCAGCTTCATCTCCGGCGTGACGCGGGAGAGCACGGATATCCTCTGCATGCGCTCCTCGAGCTCGTCCGGGCTCAGCTCCGACAGCTCCGCCCCCGTCAGAACATCAGGCTTGCCGGTTCCCGGGGAGTGGATGCCCAGCTCCTGGGCAATCGCCTGCGCGGTCGTCGTCTGGTCGCCTGTCAGCATGATTACCCGGATGCCGGCGTCCTGGCACTCCTTAACAGCCTGGCAGACGTTTTCTCTGGGCATGTCGGCGATTCCCGTGAGCCCCAGCAAGGTGAGGCCGCGCTCGACCTCGGCGGCTGAAGGTGTGGCGGGGACGGCGTCGATGCGGCGGGTGGCAAAGCCGAGCACTCTCAGCCCGCGAGCGGCGAGCCGGCGGTTCTCGGCAAGGAACCACTCGCGCTCGGCTTCGGTGAGCGGCACAACCTGGGTGCCAACAAGGATGGTCGTGCAGGCGGGAAGCACGGTGCCGGGTGAGCCTTTGACACTGACCGTGGGCGATCCTGTCCCCGGGCTGGCGTCGATTGTCGCCATCCGTTTGCGGGCCAGATCCAGCGGCAGCTCAGCCAGACGCGGCCGCCGCGCCCGCAGTTCATCTTCGTCAATGCCGGTTTTTCTCGCCGCCACCAGAAGCGCTCCTTCGGTGGGATCGCCGTGCACGTGCCAGTCCTCTCCCTCATGCTGCTCCAACCGGGCGTCATTGCACAAAACGGCCGCGTTCAGCAATTGGACGACCGACGGGCTGAGCCGCTTGCCGCCGTCGCCGCCGTCGCCGCCGTTCACCTTGAGCTCGCCGACCGGCTCGTAGCCGCGCCCGGTGAGGACCAGGACGGTGTCGCGCGTCACCACCTCCGTGACATTCATCTTGTTTTCGGTCAAGGTCCCCGTTTTGTCGGTGCAGATTACCGACGTGCAGCCGAGAGTCTCGACCGCCGGCAGCCTGCGCACAAGCGCCTTGTTCCGCACCATCTCGGTTATGCCGTAAGCCAGCGCCAGGGTGGCCGTGACCGGCAGGCCCTCGGGGATGGCTGCTACGGCCAGGGCGATGCCGGTCTCCACCATGCGCATGAGCGGGTACTGCTTGATGAGACCGATCACCGAGACGATGGCGCAGATTACGATGGTCAGGTGGGTGAGCTGAACCCCCAGTCGCTCGAGCTGCTCGGCCAGCGGGGTCGCCCCCGGGCCGGTCACGACCACCAGCCTGCCCAGCCTGCCCAGGCGGGTGCCCCTGCCGGTGGCCACCACCAGCGCCGTCGCCCTGCCGGATGCCACCAGGGTGCCCTGCCAGAGGGCGGTGGAAAGTTGCTCTTCACCGCCGGCCTCGCTTTCCTTGTATACCGGCACGCTTTCCCCGGTCATCGCCGACTCGTCCACGGACAACGAGGCGCATTCGACTATGCGCGCGTCTGCCGGCACCCGGCAGCCGGCGCCGAGCAAGATGATGTCGCCAGGCACCAGCTCGGAGGCGGGCAGCTCCACTTCCACCCCGCCCCGCCTGGTGCGGACGAGCCCGCCGGCCAGCCGGGAGAGGCTCTCCAGAGAGAGCTTGGCCCGCATCTCGGTGGCGAAGCCAACCGCCGCATTGATGAGGAGCGCCGCGGCAATCCCGCACGCCTGCATGAACTCCCGGCCGAGCAGGGACAGTGCCGTTGCCACCACAAGCAGGTAGATGACGCTGGACTGAAACTGGCTGACGAGGATAGTGAACCACTGCCCGCGCGGTACCGCCTGGAACTCGTTTCGCCCGCACTTCACCAGGCGCCGGGCGGCCTCGCCGGCGCTCAGACCGCCGGCTGCGTCCGTGCCCAGTCGCGCAACCGCCGCTGATACGGGCATCGTAAAGAGCGCGGTTCTGTCACCGCTTTCAAGGCTCGAGTCGCCGCCGCTTGCCGGCGGTCGCTTCATCGACCCGGCCGGAACGTTGTCACCTGCCATCGCCGCGGCTCCTGTTCCGAAGCGGGATCACTTTGAGGTCTTTGTGGCTGTCTCGCGCTCTTCGCGCTTTCTGGTTCCGGCCCGACCGGGCTTGTAGACGAGGACGCTGGTGCGAGTGTGCCTTACCACCTGGGTGGTCGTGCTGCCCAGAACGTTCCTGTCCGGCCCGCCCATGCCGTAGGCGCCCAGCACGAGCAGGCTGTGGGATCTGTCGGCGAAATCGAGTATCGTCTCGGCGGTGAATCCCTTCTCGATGAAGAATACATCCTTTGGCCAGTCCTCGCGGAGATAAGACTCACCCTCCGCCACCAGCGCCTCCGCTTCCGCCTTCTTGTCGGGCGAGCTTATCACGGTCATGGCCTTCAACTGGCAGTCCGTATTCTTGGCCAGATTCTCGGCCATCAGCAAGGCGCCGCGAGCCGATTCGCTACCGTCGTAGGCGACGAGCACCGTCTTCACCTGCTGGACCGGCTGCACCGTAATGAGCACGGGGACGTCCGACTCGACCACGATGCGCTCGGCCACGGAGCCCAGCATGAGCCTGGTCGGCATTCTGTGCAGGCCGCGACCGCGGTGCCCCGCGATCAGGAGATCGAACTCGTCGGCATATTTGACGATCTCCTCGACTATGTACCCCTCGTCCAGGAAAGTCCGGGCCTTAATGCCTCTGGCCAGGGCCTCGGTGGCGAAGAGATCGAGTATCTCCTTGCCGATCCGCCTCAGGGCGGCGAAGACGCGCTCCGAGGTCTCGATGGAGCGACCGAAGCCGAGCTCTTCAGCAAACTCCGGCTCAATGAAAAGATCGACCAGGCGGGGGTCGACGACGTGCTGTCCGGCCAGCTCAGCCTGAAGATTAGAGGCAAGCCAAAAGGCGTACTCGGCTGCGATCTGGCTGTTCTGCGAGCCATCCAGCGCTACAAGGATCTTTTTGAACGTCATTGTCCTTACCTCAGCTACCGCTGTTTCAATTGAAGCATCATACGTACCGGAGGGGAATTGATCGCAGGGATGATCATAAGTGACCGGCAGGTCGCTCATAAGAAGGATTACCAGATGCAGGCCCTGTGCCACTATTGGAAAGGAAGAGGGCATGCCTGCGGGGAGCCTCCGGGCAGATGACGATGAACACCGTCAAAAGATCCAAGGATTGCGCGTGTACCCACCTCCTGAACGGGAGCCAGGGGGATGTGATTCTGATTAGCGCCGGCGGACCCCGCCGGAACGGCGGCTGCCCTGCGGCAGCTTTGTGCGACGCCCTGCCTGCCCGTGTCCTGTCCGGTGTCTGCCGCTACGACAACGGGCACAGCCATAAGATCATGGCGGCTGCCCTGGCGGCGCACCGGGCCGCGATAATCGTCGATACGACATGCCATGGCACCACCGCCAATACCGTCACCATCTCGAATATGGGCACCGCTTTCGATCGGCACTCGGTGTCGGATCTCCGGGCTCGCCGCGGCGCGCCGGCGGCTTACGGGTTTCGCAAGGACAGGGGGCCGGGACATCTGCCCCGCCGTGTTATCTTTTTCGAGGTTGAGATCGACGAGGGCGTGTGGTCCTGGCGGCCGAACGCCGGGTTTCGGGAGCAGATGCCCGCACTGGTCGCCAGTCTCAGCCTTCTGATAGCGAGGATGGTAGAGACAGTAAAGCGCGATGCCAAAAAGAAATCATGAGACAGGGTCGACCTCCTGGCGCGACGACTACGCCCGAAAGGTCACGACTGCCGCTCAGGCAGTGAAGCAGATACGCTCCGGCGACACCATTTATATACACTCCAACGCTGCTGCCCCCACTGAGCTCATCCGGGCGATGGTCGGCAGGGCCGATGAGCTGCGCGACGTGAAGGTGCTGCACATCCTCACGCTGGGGGACGCGGAATACGTGCGCAAAGAATATGCGGATTCCTTCAAGGTGCAGGCCTTGTTTATCGGCCAGAACGTCAGGGAGGCGGTGAACGAGGGAAGGGCCGAATATATGCCGGTTTTCTTGAGCGAGATCCCCGGCCTGTTCGAGTCCGGCCACGTGCCGGTGGACGTCTGCCTGGTCCAGGTGTCCCCGCCGGACGAGCATGGCTACTGCAGCTACGGCGTGTCCGTGGACTGCACGATTGGCGCCCGCCGGCGCGCCCGCCTGGTTATAGCGGAAGTGAACAAGCAGATGCCAAGAACGCTGGGCCGGTCTTTCGTTCACGTGAGCAGGCTCAATTTAATCGTGGAGTGCGACCGGCCGCTGCCGGAGATTGCGCCGCAGGTGCCGACGGCGGTGGAAGATGCGATTGGCAGGAACGTCGCCGAGCTTGTCGATGACGGCGCTACGATCCAGCTTGGCATCGGTTGCATTCCAAATGCGGTACTGAGTCATCTCGCCGGCAAGCGGGATCTCGGCGTGCACAGCGAGATGGTTTCGGACGGGTTGGTCGATCTGTGCGAAAAGGGGGTGATAACCAACGACCGCAAGACAGTCCTGCCGGGCAAGATAGCCGTCAGCTTCGTTATGGGCACCAGGCGGCTGTACGATTTTGTGGACAATAATCCAATTATGGAGTTCCAAACCAGCGACTTCATCAACGACCCGTTTGTGATCTCGCAGAACTACAAGATGACGGCTATCAACTCGGCGCTGCAGGTGGACATTACCGGGCAGGTGGTCTCGGACTCGATCGGGACCTATCTGTACAGCGGCTTCGGAGGGCAGGTCGACTTTATCCGCGGGGCGTCGCGCGCCAGGAACGGCAGGGCGATAATCGCCATCCCGTCTACGGCAAAGGGCGGGACCGTATCCCGAATCGTCACTTATCTAACAAAGGGCAGCGGGGTGGTCACCTCCAGGGCCGATGTTCACTACGTGGTCACCGAATACGGGATTGCGCAGCTGCACGGCAGAACCCTCAAGCAGCGCATGCGGGCTCTCATCGGCATAGCGCACCCCGACTTCCGGAAGGATTTGGAGCGGGAGTGCCAATCAATCTCCTGGCTCTAAATGGACCGGCCCGCTGCCCGGCGGGATTCAGCCTCCAGGATGATTCCCATCGGGGGCTCGGGGGGGAAAATGGAGACCGTTGGGTCTTCCGTTCCCGGTCAAGCAGATCTCGGGTGCACGATCATGACGTCTGAATACTACGCGCCGGCGGCTTGCCGCCACCAGCAAGGCGACCAGAAGCCGGGCGGCCTGGCGGTTGTCGCAATTGGTAACACGCTGAGAGCGGACGACGGGATAGCCCAGGCGGTGTGCCGGGCGCTTCCTACGTCGGTAAAGAAGCAGGCGTGCTGTTTCGATCTGGGTACCCATACCTATTTTTTGATCGACTGCCTGCGCGGGCACTCCGCGGCGATAATCATCGATTCGACAAGCAGTGACAATCCTCCCGGCACAATCACTGTCCTCGATCTGGCAGAGCTTGTGGCGTCCCACTCGCCGCTCAAGTGTCGATTCAGCCATGGAATTTCCCTGCTCGATGAGCTGACCGTGGGCTTGTGGCGCGGCTTGCTGCCGGCAACCGTCCTGTTTGTGGGCATAGAGGCAGCCAGTGACGGCTGGGGCGAGCAGTTGAGCGACACGCTGGCCGAGAAGCTTCCGGAGGTGACGGCGGAGGTCGAGAAGCTGATCCAGGGGCTGCTGGAGGGCGAGAAGATCAATGCATGAAGCGGCGGTGGCCAACGCAATCTTAGAGCACGTTGAACGCAGGCTCGCGGACGCGGACGAGGCGGTGGTGGCTTCGGTCCATGTCCGGATCGGCGAGTTCTCCAATGTGGACCCGGAGAGCCTGCGCTTCGCTTTCGACAGCCTCAAGTCCTCGTGCGCGATCTGCCGGGAAGCGACGCTCGTCGTCGAGAGCGCTCCCGCCTTTGCCGTTTGCAGTGAAGGCGGGCACCGCTACCGCATTCTGCCGGAGCATGCTTACCGCTGCACCGAATGTGGTGGCGGCATCAGCAAGCTCGTTGCCGGCGACGAGCTTGATATTACGGGCTTAGAGTTGTTTGCCTTTAGCTAAAAGGAGTTTGGAAACATGCATGGATCACCGGACGAGCACATTCTGGAGCGCCTGCTCGAAGACAACGCGCAACTTGCCGATCACAACCGCGAGCATTTTGACGCTCATGGCGTGACCGCCTTCAACTTCATGAGCGCTCCCGGAGCCGGTAAGACGCTGCTCCTGGCCGCGACGATCAACGCTTTGAGGGATGATTACGGTTGCCTGGTCATCGAGGGCGACATGGTCGGCGAGCTGGATGCCGACCGCCTTCGGGAGCTCGACATACCGGCCGTGCAGATCGGCACCGGCCGGTCATGCCACCTGGACGCGCGGATGGTGGCGCGCGTCCTGCACGAGCAGCCGCTGGCGGGCACCGATCTGGTGTTCATTGAAAACGTGGGCAATCTCGTCTGCCCGGCCGAGTTCCCGCTTGGCGAGCACCTGCGCGTGGTGGCGCTGTCGGTGACCGAGGGTGACGACAAGCCGTTCAAGTACCCGGTGATCTTCCACCGCTGCGACGCCGTCGTCTTCACCAAGTGCGACCTGCTGCCGTACGTCGATTTCCAGTCGGAGCGGGCGCGGCGATTCATCAGCGCCGTCAACCCCGAGGCGCGGGTCTTCGAGCTGTCGGCGCTGTCCGGACAGGGGCTCAGCGAGTGGACCGGCTGGATCAGGGAGCGCGCCGGGCTCAACAGGGGCCGACCGGCCGGGCAAAGGCAAGGAGCCGGACATGTGCATCTCGCTGCCGGCTAGGATAGTCTCCATCTCCGGCCGCACGGCGGAGGTGGAGATAGACAACATCCGGCGCCGGGTGCTGCTGATGGTGGACGGGGCGGTCGCGGGCGACTTTGTCCTGGTGTACGCCGGCGCCGCTCTGACCATCGTGGACGAGTCCGCGGCCCGGCAGACCGAGGATCTTTTCGCCATCGGACGGGCTGGGGCGCCGCAAGGATGATCTCCAGGCCGCCGCTCGCATCCCCGATTAATCCATGGGGCCGATGATTTTCACCCCGGCGGGCCAGATCATGGGGTCAGATGGACACACGTACGGGACCGGCGATGGAACAATGTTTTACATTTGAGAAAGAACAATTCCCGCTCTTCTTCGAGGCGATGAGCGAGCACGGAACGGTCTTAGCGCCGGTCCGGGTCTCGGAGCAGTCGTTTGCCTTCCGGCCGGTCTCATCTGCCGGCGAGATCGCTTTCGAGGCGCTGCGCACGATCCTGCCGCCCAAGAAGCTGTTTTATCCGCAGCGGGAGACCATCCTGGGCTACGAAGGGCGGACGATCGAGGAGCGCAAGCCGGACGTCAAGCCGCAGGTGCTCTTCGGGGTTCACCCGTGCGACCTTGCCGGGCTGGGCGTCCTCGACGCAATTTTCTCGTCCGATCCGGCCGACAGCCACTACCTGGCGCGCCGCAAGGCGACCATCGTGGTGGGGCTCTCATGCATGCCCGACAGGTATTGTTTCTGCAATTCGGTGGGGACGGACTCGCCGGAGAAGGGTTACGACGTGTTCCTCACCGACATCGGCGGCTCGTACTTCGCGCGGGTCAACAGCCCCGCGGGGCTGCAGCTTCTGCAGTCCAGGCCCGGGCTCATGCAGCCGGCCTCCGGCGACGCCAGGCAGCAATATAAGGATTTCTGGGTCAACCGCGACAGGGCATTCCAGATCGGCTTCAAGTCCGGGAATCTGCCGGCCATCGTCGATATGGAGTGGGACAACCCGATCTGGGAGGAGCTGGGCCAGCGTTGCTTGAGCTGCGGCAACTGCACGCCGGTGTGCCCGACCTGCTATTGCTTCGACATCCTGGATGTTGCCAGCCTCACCGGCGATTCGGGAGAGCGGGTGCGCGAATGGGACAGCTGCCAGTTCAGCGGCTTCGCCCAGGTAGCCGGCGGCTTCAACTTCCGCCCGGGGCCTGTCGATCGGCTCAGGTTCTGGTACAGGCACAAGCTGCACGGCTTCGAGGACGCCTACGGCTTTCCCACCTGCGTGGGCTGCGGGCGCTGCACGGTGTCGTGTCCGGCCGGCATCGACGACATAGTTGGCGTGGTGCTCAGGCTGCAGGGCGGGCAGGACGGGCAGGGCGGAGAAGAAAGATGAACGCGCTTAAGACGCCTTTTTTCCCCGTTCACGGCGTGATACGCTCAATAATCGAGCTGGCGGCCGACAACAGGCTCTTCGAGATCCAGCTGCAGGAGCCCAACGGTCTTCCGCGCTGCCGTCCGGGCCAGTTCGTGCAGTTGTGGATTCCCGGCGTCGGCGAGGCGCCCATATCGGTGTGCTCAGGCAAGGTCGGCGCCAGCATGGAGCTGTGCGTGCGCCGGGCCGGACGCGTCACCAGCGCGCTTTTCCAGATGCAGGAAGGCGACTGGCTGGGCCTGCGCGGTCCGTACGGCAACGGGTTTCCGGTGGAGCTCTTCGAGGGCAAGGACCTCGTCCTGATCGCCGGCGGGCTGGGCGTGGCTCCCATCCGCTCGCTGTGGCAGTACCTGCTGGACTACCGCCAGAAGTTCGGCCGTCTCATCCTTGTCTATGGCATGCGGCATTCGATCGACCTCCTGTTTCGCGCGGAGTTTCAAGTGCTTCTGCGGCGGAGGGATCTGGATGTCTACATAGCCGCTGAAGACGTTGTCGGGCCGCAGCTGCCGACCGTCTCGTTCCAGCTCGGGCGGGTCACCGACATGATCAAGCTTGCGCAGATCACCCCCGGCTTTCAGGCGGCCGTCTGCGGCCCGCCGGTCATGTACAAGTACGTCGTCCAAGAGTTGCGCGCCAAAGGAATGCCGGACAGCAACATCTGGCTGTCGCTGGAGCGCCACATGAAGTGCGGAATCGGCAAGTGCGGTCATTGCTACGTGGGTGGGCAGTTCACCTGCCGGGCAGGACCGGTCTTCCGGCTCAACGACCTGCAGTTCCTGCCGGAGGCGATCGAGTGCGCTTAGGGAGGATGATCATGGACAGGCTTGAACAACCACTTCCCTGCATCTCGGTGCACAGCCTCACCGGCTGCGCCGGAGAAGAGCTCGTCATTCTGGAGAATCTCCAGAAGGCCTTGCCGCTCGTCCGGGTGGTCAGCTTCCCGTTTGCCCAGAGCGCAAACGAGATGAGACCGGTGGATATCGCTTTTGTCGAGGGCAGCGTCAGCCAGCCGCACGATCTGGAGAAGTTGAAGGCGATTCGGGCCACCGCTCGCTGGCTGGTGGCGGTCGGCAACTGCGCCGTCTGGGGCTGCGTGCAGGGCGGGGTCTGCCGGCGCTTCACGCCGGAGCAGATGGCTCGCGATGTGTACGGGCAGGACAACCAGATTGCCGCCCTTCCGTCGGCGCCGCTGGACAAGTACGTGCGCGTGGACGTGAAACTGTCCGGCTGCCCGATCGATGCCGGGCAGTTCCTGTCCGTGCTGGCCAGCCTGTTGAAGGATCACCTCCCCTATATCACCCACAAGCCGGTCTGCCTGGAGTGCAAGCTCAAGGAGAACGGGTGTGTGCTGGTCGAAAAGAACCTGCCCTGCCTGGGCCCAATCACGGCCGCCGGCTGCGGGGCGCTCTGCCCCACCTTCGGCGCCGCCTGCTACGGCTGCTGGGGACCGTGCGAGGCACCGCAGATGGAGGCTATGGAGATCGTTCTCAAGGAGAAGGGTTACGCGATCGACGAGGTGATCTCGCGATTGACCGCCTTCGGAATTCCCCAGGAGATCTACTCCCGCGACAAGCCATTGGAGCTTAAGGTGAGCCGGCAATGACCGATCATGAGCGAAAGACCATACACATTCCGGAGGTCTGCCGGGTTGAGGGGCACTCTGCGGTGCATGTCGACATCGATGCCGGCAAAGTCTCCAGCGTGACCCTGGATGTCTTCGAAGGCACCAGGTTCTTTGAGAAAATCGTGCTCGGGCACCATTACGAGGAGATCCCGCACATCACCTCGCGCGTCTGCGCCATCTGCTCGACCGGCCACGTGCTGGCGGCGATATTTGCGGTGGAGCAGGCGCTGGGCATTGCCCCGTCGAGCACGACGCTGCTCCTGCGGGAGTTGCTGCATCTGGGGATGTTGATCGAGTCGCATGCCACGCACATTTATGCGCTTGCGCTGCCCGACTACGTCGGCGCCCCGGATCTCTCCGACCTCGCCTCCCGCTACCCGGACCAGTTCGAGAACTGGAACCAGCTGCGCAATCTGGGGGCGGCGATTCAGACGATCATCGGCGGCCGTCCCTTCCATCCCGTGAACATGCACGTAGGGGGGCTGTCGAGGTTTCCCGCCCACAGTGATCTGAAGAAGCTTCTCGCCATGCTGTCCAGCTCTCTGGAGCTGGCCTTCAGCACGTGCGATCTTCTCCTGTCCTTCAAACCGCCGGTGGCGAGAACTACCCAACCGGTGTTTCTGGCCCTGGTGCCCCGGGAGACCGAGTACGGTTTCTTCGGCAACACCGTGCGCAGCAGCGAGGGCTGGGAGGAGCCGGTTCAAAACTACAAGCAGTATCTGGGCGAGCATTCGGTGCCCTACAGTCACGCCAAGCAATCGACCGCCAGAGGCAAGCCGCTCATGGTCGGCTCCATGGCAAGGCTCTCGCTGTTCGGCCACCGGCTGGGGCGGCACGCGCGCTCGGTCTACACCGCCAGCCCGCTGGCCTCCGGGGATATGAACTCGTTGTGGAACAATCTCGCTCAGGCGATCGAGATCGTGGAGTGCATTTACCAGGCCGAGCTGGTGATCGAGAAGCTCCTGGTCGAGCTGCCCCGGGGTGGCGGGGACACCGGATTGAAGCGGCTGCCGCCCAAAGCCGGACAAGGAGCCGGAGCGGTGGAGTGCCCGCGAGGAACCCTCTACCACTGCTACTCGCTCGACGATCGAGGCCACATAGCCGCCGCCGACATGATCACCCCGTCCGCCCAGAATACCGCCCGCATCGAGCTGGACATCCGGGAGGTCGTCACCCAGTTCGTCGATAAGGAGCCGGAAACCCTGCAAGCCAATCTCGAGACGCTGGTGCGCGCCTACGACCCCTGCAACACCTGCGCCACGCACATGGTGAGCGTGAAGTACAACTGACCCGGGGTTCCACCTGCCGGCGCACCCCGGCGGCAGGTGGAACCCCGGCGCGCACCCGGCGGGCGCGCGTCTAGCCTGCATCTCTCGGGACGGGGCGAGCGCGCGCAATAAGCGGTTCTTCCCTGGGGGCGCGGGCGTCCCGCCCGCATCCCACGCGGTCCCGTTTGCAACTTGCTCGCTCCACGTAAGCGGATCAGGCCTCGCCGCTGTCGCGGCGGGCGGCCGTCTGCACCGGCTCGCGATGCTGCCGGTGATGGATCTTCGGCCTGACTATCTCCACCGTGCAGGGCGCGTGGCGTGCCACCGACCGCGACACGCTGCCGAGGGCGAACCGCGGGCAGATGTCCCTGCCGTGGGCGCCGAGCATGATCTTGTCGGCCTGCCATTCGGCGGCGCTGAAGAGGATCTGCTCTTTAGGGCTTCCCTCCCTGATTTCAAAGTGCACACGCGCGTCCGGCAGGTGGCTCTGGAGCAGCTCCCTGAACCTGGCGCAAAGCTGCTCGGCATCGTGCATGCGCCGCGTGTGCGCCTCGCGGGCCACATCTGCCCAGCGGCCCTTGCCGAGCTCGGCCCAGGATACCGGCTCGATCACACGAAGGATCTTGAACTGGGTGTGCCTGGGCCACTCCCGCCTGGCGACCTCACTGACCATCTCCTGCGAGTACGTTGAATCATCGACTGCTACGATCGCTTTCATTGTCTTAAGTCCGTAATACCATTTGCGCAGGCTTGGAAGAAGGTTGCTCCTTCTCCGATTCCTCCACCTTCGCCGCGGGGATCCTGATCACGATTACCGAGCAAGGTGCGTGCGAGACCACGGCATCCGAGACGCTCCCGAGCAGGAAGCGGTTCACCCCGCTGCGTCCGTGAGATCCGACAATAACCAGATCCGCCGGCCAGCTCTCGGCTATCTCGAGAAGCTTCTCCCTGGCTTTCCCCTTTACGACCTCTTCCTCGACGTGCGTGGTTTTGAAAGCGTCCCTTATCTTGAGGCCGACATGCCTTATCAGCGCAGCCGATACCTTCTCCGCCTCGCGAGAGACGTCCTCGAGGAAAGGGAGATAGGAGACGTCCGACAGGTGCTCGATCCCGATCGGCTCAAGGACATGCACCACCTTGAAGTCGGTCGAAGGCGGCCACTGATGCTTGACGACAAAGTCGGCAAGCGCCTCCCCGAAGGTCGCATCCTCTACTGCAATTAGCACCTTCATCTTGTCAATCCCCTGCGGTGAGGTCAACGGCGTATCGCCGTACTCTTCTTTTATACTGAAACGGGCGGCGGCGGGCCTCGGCCGGGGTATGGAGTTCTCCCCGTCCAATAGGCTGATTCGTGCGGCCGGGGCCCGGGGACGGTGTTCCGCGAAGGTGGTCGCGCCCGCCCGCTCATCCTAAAGGATGACTGGCGCCCGGACCGGCTTGCCGGCGCGCCGGCAGATCCACTTCCGGCCCTCCTCCAGCAGCGCCATGCCGGCCATGAAGGGTAGCATGAACAGCCAGAACCGCGGCGGCAGCGGCGCCGTGTGCCACACCGCGTTTCCAAACGGAGTATAGCCGATGACGAGCATCAGCAATATCTCCGAGCAGATCCCCCAGATGAGCAACCGGTTGGTGAACGGTCCGAGCGAAAGCACCGATTGGCGATCGCTGCGGCACATGGAGGAGTTGACGATCTGCATGCAGATGAGCCCGCAAAGACAGGCCGTGGTGGCCTGGCGGTACAGCGGATTGTCGGCGCCGAGCGGCTGCCCGTACCGCCAGAGGCCGGCTGCGAGCACGAAATGATAGGCCGACATGGAGCCGGCCGCTACCATCAACCCGAGGAAGAGGTAAGCGCGCGCGAGCAGGGGAAGGTCGAAGAGCCCCACCTTGCCCGAGCGGGGCGGAACCTTCATCACCGCCCGATCCGGTTTTTCGGTCCCCAACGCCAGGGCGGGCAGAATGTCCGTGCCGAGGTCGACGCTGAGTATCTGCAGGACGCTGAGCGGAAGCGGCACGCGCAGAAGGACAAACGCCAGGCAGGGGACAAGCTCGGCTATGTTCGAGGCCAGGACGTAGGTGAGGAACTTGCGGATGTTGGCGAATACCGCCCGCCCTTCTTCCACGGCGTTGACGATGCTGGCGAAGTTGTCATCGGCCAGAATCATGTGCGCCGACTCCCTGGCGACGTCCGTGCCGGTCAGGCCCATGGCGATGCCGATGTCCGCTGCTCTCAAGGCCGGGGCATCGTTGACCCCGTCGCCGGTTACGGCCACGATGTGCCCCTTGCGCTTCAGCGCTTCGACTATGTGCATCTTCTGGTCGGCGTCGGCTCTCGCGAAGATGATCTCCGGGGCGCGAAGGATGAGGAGCAGCTGCGACGGCGACATGCGCCTGAGGTGCGAGCCCGTGATAATCACCGGCCGGTCCGATTCGACCAGCTTGATCTCGGATGCGATGGCGTGCGCCGTCTGAGGGTGGTCGCCGGTGATCATGATTACCTTGATCCCGGCCTCCTTACACTTGCGGATCGCCTCTGGCACCTCAGGTCTCGGCGGATCCTCGAGACCGATCAACCCGGCAAGCGTGAGGTCCGACTCCAGCGCGGACTGATCGTATTCATCGGGGACGACCTTTTGCGCGAGGGCCAGCACGCGCAGGCCATTCCTGGCCATCTGCTCCTGCGTCTCAAGGAGCCCGGCCCGCAGCTCCTCGGTCATCTCCGTGGTGCCGGTCTCGGTGTCAATCTTCCGGCACAGCGGCAGAAGCAGCTCCAGCGCTCCTTTGGTGTAGAGCACCAGACGGCCGTCCTGCCAGCCTAGGATCGACATCCGTTTCCGCTCCGAGTCGAAGGGAAGCTCATCGACCCGGCGGGATGGCTGCAGCCCGGGCGATGACGCGCGCGCGAACTCCACGAGGGCGACCTCGGTCGGATCACCGGCAAGGTATGGCCGCCCGTTCCTTACGGTCTCCTTGACGTTGTGGCAGTTGATGGCGATCTCGCACAGGCGCTCGAAAACGGCGCCCTCGGCCGGGACAGGGCTCAGGCGCCCGTCAATGTCTATGGTGCGCCCGCAAAAGTGCAGCCGGCGAACGGACATGCGATTTTTTGTCAGGGTGCCGGTTTTGTCGGTGCAGATGACGGTGGCGCATCCGAGCGTCTCGACCGACGGCAGATGGCGGATCAGGGCGTTTCTCTTGGCCATGCGCTGCGAGCAGGTAGCCAGCGCCAGGGTTACCTCCGGGAGCAGCCCCTCGGGAACCAGGGCGACGATGATTCCCAGGGCAAAGAGGGCGTTGTCCCAAAAGGTCAAACCGATCGCCTGACCGACCAGGAAGAACAAGACCCCCACGATCACGGCGATCGAGGCGATAAGCCGGCTCAGGCGAACAATCTCCCGCTGCAGCGGGGAGAGCGGCTCGCCTTCGGTCGACTGCGTCAGCCTGGCGATCTTGCCGAACTCCGTGTGCATCCCGGTGGCGAAAACGATGGCGGTGGCCTCTCCGGAGAAGACGGAGGTGCCGGCAAGCAAAACGTTCTTGCTGCGGAAAATCTCCTCCTCCTGGCAGACGCGCGCGTCCTTCGGCGCCGGCTGCGATTCACCGGTGATGGTGGCGTTGTTGACCCTGAGCGCGAATGATTCCAGGATCCGGCAGTCGGCGGGGATGTCATCCCCTTCTTCCAGGCAGATGATGTCTCCGGGCACGAGGTTCTCGGAAGGCACGGTGGTAAGCTGCCCGTCGCGCAGCGCCTTTGCCTCATGAGGGATCAGCTTCTGCAGGGCCGCTATCGCCTGCTCCGCCCGGAACTCCTGCCAGAAAGAGAAGACGCCGTTGATGACGATCACGCCGATGATCGCGACGCCGAGCGCGGCCATGCCCCCACCGGGGGCCTTCCACTCGGCGAAGAAGGCGATGGCCGCCCCGCACCAGAGGATAACCGCGAAGAAGTGGGTAAAGCCCCGCAGAAAACGCAGGAACATGGGCTTGCGCTTGAGCCTCTCGATTCTGTTCGGGCCGAACTCCAGCAGCCTTCTTCCGGCCTCGGCGGCGGACAAGCCCCGCGCACTGCTGTGCAGTGACTCAACTACCTCCGAAGCAGTTAGCTGATGGATTTTCACCTCGATGCGACCCGGATTTGCGGCCCCGCCATCCTCGAATCATCCTTCAGGGCGATGACAGCGCCTGGTAGCTCTCAGACTGGCTGGTCACGTAGAAGGTCTTGCGGCGGGCGTCCAGCTGCCGCAACATGAGGGTCAGCTTTGAGGACAGGGCCTGGGTCAGCCGTCTTACCGTGTTTGCCTTGTCCCGTTTGTACTCTTCATGGAACTCCAGAAGATCGAGCGGCCCGCCGACATCGATGACCACCGACCGCGGTCCTTTGATCGTGCGATGGCCGAGGACCTCCTCCTCGAAGAGATCGATCAGCTCGGCCAGCTGCTCTTGAGTCGCCGGGTCCTTTATCTGTCCTTCATAGATGCCGATGAAGTTGATCACGCGATGCAGGTCCCTGGCCAGCGACCTCAGCTGCTCGGCTCGTTCGGCCGCCTCCTCCTTCAACTGGGAAGTGCCTGGCGGCTCTTTAGCGTAGCGAAGATCGTAAATCCTGCTCAGCAGCGTCTCCGCCCACTCGAGTTGCGTGCCGCCTGGCGGCAGCTCGACGCCGATGTTCGCGGCAACCTGCCTGAGCACGGTCGAGCGCAGCCCGGAGATCCGTTCGTTCAAAGAGGCGTTCGGCTCCGGCGTGTAGCCGTACCGTTTCTCCAGATCGAACAGGATGCAATGTGCCACACGGCGCAGGCGGTTGTAGAGGGACTCGCCCGCAGGGGCGGTGATTCCCAGCTGCTCCTCGAGCTTGCTGGTGCAGCTTTCCAGCACGTCCCGCACGTCGGTCCGGTAGACGTACTTGATGGCCAGCGGCAGGATGTATACCGATGTCTGCCTTCCCTGTCGGGCCAGCTTGTCGAGGGCGGCCAGGCCAATCTGGACCGCCCCTGGTTTCAACGGCAGCAGTGCATCGCTGTCGTGGCTGATCTCCCCTTCCGGGAAGATGACCACCTTCTTTCGCCCTTCCACGATCAGATCCCTTGTTGCCCGGAACGACGCGTAGTCGGGCGCGCCCCTGATGATCGAAAAGCATCCCAGGTGCTGAAGCCATTGCTGATTGATTCCGCGGGCGTGGAAGAGCTCCCAGGCGGTCATGATATTGAAGCTCTCCCGCACGGCCCGGGAGAAGGCGAAGATGATGTCCGCGTCATCCTCGCTGGGATGGTTCGGGCAGATGATCGTCCGCTTCCCCTTCAACCTCTTGAAGCGCTCGAGCCCGTCGTCGACAATCTCCAAGTGGGTGTCACCGTGCCGCACCCTGATCACGGCCGGCGCTAGGAGCTGGGCCAGCGAGATCAAAACCGGCGAGTCTTTCGGTGGTTCAAAGGTGCGCATATTTTCCATCCTGCGGCGAAAACTCTCATCTCTAAGATAACGAAGGCTGGACGTGGCTGCCTCGCTCGGGGGACTGATAGCCATTGCCCCTGAGCGCGGCCACGACCTCGCGGTCCTCGACCTGGTGGAAGTCGTTGTAGAAGAAACCTACCGCCTGAAAGTCGAATGGCATGAAAAGGGCGACGAACAGGTCGCACTCGTCATTCAGGAGCCGTTTCGCGTCCCAGGAAGCGACCGGCGTGGCGACGACAAGCATGCCGGCGCCGCGCATCTGTAACGTTCTCAGGGCGGCGAGCACGGTCATGCCCGTGGCGATGCCGTCGTCCACCACGATGACCACCCTTCCCTCCAGCGGGGGCCTGTCCTGGATGGACGCAGCTTGCAGCCAGTGGCGCTCCAGCTCCCTGGTCTCCTTGATCAATCGGGATTTTTGCTGCTCGATGTAGCCCGGCGTCACCCCGAGCCTGATGACCAGCTTGTCCTCGAGGACGACGATTCCGTGCGAGGAGACGGCCCCTATGGCCAGCTCCGGCTGAAGCGGCGCCGCAATCTTTTTCGAGACCAGCACGTCCAGCGGGCAGCGGAGCACTGAGGCGACCTCCGCAGCCACCGGCACCCCGCCGCGCGGCAACCCGATGACCACCGCCTCGGACGGATGGAAATCTTCTTTCGAGTTGAGCGTCTGCGCCACCTTTTGAGCGAGCCGGCGACCTGCCTCGACACGATTGGAGAACATGGCTGTCACCCTCCCTGTCCGGATCGTCATCAGATACGCCGGACGGTTGCCCGCCCGTTCTTCAAGCATGATCGATCTCCCTGGCCGGTACTTGCACTAAACGGATGATCCGGCCCTCAACCAGGAGGATGAACCGGGAACGCACGCCCGGAAGGTGCCGGGGCGGCGCCGGGCAGCGACGCTGATCTGGACGGCGCCATGAAGATCCTGTACAGGGCCGGTATCACCAGGAGGGTGAGGGCCGTGCTGCTGAACAAACCACCGACGATGACCGATGCCAGCGGCTGCTCCAGCTCCTGTCCGGCCCCTCCCATCATGGCCAGCGGCAGCATCCCCATGCCGGCGGTGAGGGCGGTCATCAACACCGGCGCCACCCTGGTCAACGCCCCGCGCACGATCGCCTCCTCGATCGCGGCGCCGGCATCCAGGAGAGAGTTGATCTGCGACACCAGCAAAACCGTATTGCGCGTCGAGATCCCGAACAGGCTGATGAATCCGATAAGCGATCCAATCGTGAGCAGGTTGCCGGTCATCACCACCGAGGCAATCCCCCCGACCGCGGCGAGCGGGAGATTGATGGCTAGGAGAAAGGTGGCTTTCCATGACCCGACCGCTTGCCGGAGCAGCATGAAGATTCCCAGCAGAGAGAACATCGCGGTCCAGAGCAATGCTTCGCTCGCCTCCTGTTGCGCGGCGTACTGGCCGGCATACTGCAAGTAGTAGCCGGCCGGCAGCTTTACCCGGCGGGCGATCTTCTCTTTCGCCTCCGAGACGACGCCGACCAGATCCCTGCCGGCGGTGTTGGCCTGAACGACGATCCGCCGGGCAAAGTTCTCCCTGGTTATGTTGGTCGGCCCTTCGGTGAGCGCGATATCGGCAATCTGCGAGATAGGGATGCGGGCTCCCGCGGGGGTGTCGATGAGCGTGCTCCTTATGGCTTCGACGTTGGAGCGGTGCGGCTCGTCGAACCAGAGCCGGAGATTGAAAAGGCGCTGTCCCTCCAGAACCCGGGACATCACCTTTCCGTTGAAGGCGATCTCGACCAGCTCGGCCACGTCGGAGGAGGACAGCCCGTAGCGGGCGGCGTTGTCGCGGTTGATCTTGATCGACAGCAGCGGCATGAGCACCTGCGGCTCCCTGCGGACGTCCACGGCGCCGCGCACGGAGTGCAGGACGGCCGCGGTTTCGTCCGCCAGCCGCCGAAGCTCGGCGAGATCGGGACCGAAGATCTTGATGGCGATTGCCGCCTTGGTCCCGCCGGAGAGGATCTCGTTCATCCGGTGCATGATGAACGAGCTCACGTCATAGCAGGTTCCGGGCACCTCGGAGAGCCGCTGCCGAATGCCGGACACCGCCTGCAGCACCCTGCTCTCATCCGGCTTGAGCAAGATGTCGATCTCCGAGTAGTTGGGGCCTCCCCCGCTGTCATCCATGGGCGCGCGTCCCGCCCATTGAGCGACGGTGGCGACATCCGGGTCGGCAAGGAGGGAGCGGGTCAGGGCTTTCCCCATGACGGTGGTCGCGTTCAGGCTCTGCCCGGCCTGACCGATCATCGTCACAATCAGCGTGCTCTGCCGGAACTGCGGCATGAGCGCCTGACCCATCTTCGGAACCAGGAGGACACAGATCGCCACCAGCAAGGTCGAGCTGAGCAGGATCACGCGGGGATGGCCGAGAACCGCCCGCAGCACCTGCTCATAGCCGCCCTGGACCATCGACATCGTCCACGAGCTGAGAGACGGCAGCTTTTTCTGGGTGCCGAAAAAGCAGGTGCAGAGGGCAGGGGTGAGGGTGACGGCAACGCACCAGCTAGAGATCACGGTGAGCACGTAAGCAAGCGCCAGCGGGCTGAAAATCTTGCCCTCCACCCCGGGCAGGAGAAAGACCGGCATGAAAACCAGGCAGACGATAAGCGTGGAGTAGAGAACCGACGAGCGGATCTCGCGGCAGGCCTCGAAGATAACCTGCAGGACAGGTTTCGGCGCCGGTGAGCGCTGGTTCTCCTGCAGGCAGCGAAAGACGTTCTGGCAGTCCACCACCGCATCATCGACGGCCTCCCCGATGGCGATGGCCAGGCCACCGAGGGTGATGGCATTGATCGAGCCGCCCAGCAGCTTGATCGTGCAGACGGAGGCGATGAGCGCCAGCGGCATGGCCATGATGCTGATCAGGGACAACCGCCAGTTGAGAACAAAGAGAAAGAGGACGATCACCACCAGCGCCCCGCCCGAATACATGGCCTCCAGCACGTTGTGGATCGAGCGCTCGATAAAGTCCGCCTGGCGGAAGACGGTGACCACCTGGACATCGGGCGGCAAGGTGCGCTTGATGCCGGTGAGGGCAGCCTCGACCCGTCTGGTCAGGGAGAGCGTGTCGACGCCGGGTTGCTTGGTGATGTAGAGATAGACCGCCGGCCTCCCGTCGACCATGGCATCGCTCATCCGCAGCGCCGGGCCGATCTTCACCCGGGCCACGTGCCGGAGCAGGACCGGCACACCGTCCCTGGTGGCAATCACGGAGGAGGCGACGTCGTTGACGTTTAGGACCCTGCCCATGCCGTAAATGGGGATCTGGCGATCCTTGGAGAGTATGAATCCGCCTGGCGGGGCCGTATTGGACTCCTGAACGGCCTGCGCGACCTGGTTCAAGGTCAGCTTGTATGTCAGCAGCTTGGCCGGGTCGACCAGCACCTGATATTCCTTCTCGTCGCCGCCGTAAACGAGAACGCGCGCCACCCCCGGCACCGAGAGCAGCCGGTTGCGGATGTCCCAGTCAGCCAGCGCCCGCAGCTTCATAAGCGGTGTGGTGCTGGGCACGAGCCCTATCTTAAAGATGTCGCCGATTGGCGGGATCGCTGGCAGCATCGCCGGCCTGCCGGCGGCCGCCGGAAGTTGCTCGGCGGCGACCAGCAGCCGCTCGTTGACCAGCTGCCTGGCGATGTATAGCGGGGTGCCGAACTGGAAGATGACGGTTATGCTGGATAACCCGACCGCCGAGGTAGATCTGACCAGGCGAGCGCCCGGCATGCCGTTAAGGGTGGCCTCCAGCGGGATGCTGACCGAGGCCTCGACCTGCTCCGCCGTCAGTCCCGGAGCCTCGGTGGCGACAAGCACCTGGGGTGGTGCGAATTCGGGAAAGACGTCGATGGTCGCGCTTGCGCAATAATTGAGGCCGGCGAGCAGGAGAAAGCCGGCCAGGAACACAACCAGGAATTTATTGGAGATGGACCACTGTATGATCCGGCTAACCATCGCCGCCTTGCTCCCTGGTGGTGTTGGCGCGCCTGGCCCGCAAAGCGCTCGCGATGATGAGCGTTAACGCGACCCCGAGCACAAAAGCGCCGGCGAAGAGCCAGACGTGTGTATACCGATCCCCTTGCTCCTGCCGGCGGTCAGTGTCGCCGGTTATCTGCGCGCCCTGCTGCCCGGACTGGCCGGTTTTTGGCTCGGGCTGTTCGGTTCCAGGACCGTCTGGCTGATCGGGCTTCACCTTGAAGACCTCGCCGCCTACCTGGAACGCTCCCTCCACGACTATCTTTTCTCCCGACGACAGCCCCTCCCGGATCTCGACGAGATTGCCGAAAGAGCGGCCGACCTCGACTGGCCTGGCCTGAAAACCGTCCGGCGTCTCCAGAAGAACGTACGCCTTGCCGCGCTGCTGCACGACCGCATCGGCGGGGATGAGCACCACTTTCGACGGCCGGCTCGTTTGAATTCTCACCTGCCCGTACATGCCCGGTTTCAATTTGAGCCCCGCGTTGGGAAGCTCGGCGCATACGCTCAGCGTTCGCAGGTCCGGGTCCACCTGGCTGGCCAGATAGGACAGGGTGCCGGCAAACTGCTCGCCGGGCAGCGCGGTAACGGTAGCAATCACCTTTTGCCCCTTGCTGATTCTGGCTATATCAGGCTCATAGACATTGGCTCGAATCCAGACCCGGCTCAGATCGCAGACCACGAATAGAGTGTTCGAGGGATCAATGCTCTGTCCTGGCGTGGCATCGACTTTCGTCACCAGCCCCTGGTGGCTGCTCCGGATCGGAACGGAGACGACGGTGCGCTTCTCGCGGAGGATGCGCTCGATATCCGCTTCGCTCAGCCCCAACAAACTCAGCCGGTGCTTGAGCGGCTCCATGGTCAGCTTCAGCTTTTCATGCAACGCCGCCAGCACCAGGCGGCGCTTCCTCGTCGCGGCTTCCAGCCGGGTGTCGGCAACCTCCAGCTCGGAGAGGGCGGCGTCCAGGTCCTTCCTGGCCAGGATACGTTCGCTATAAAGCATCTTGATTCTCTGATAATTGGCCGTCGCCAACCGATGTCTGGAGACGGCTTGATTGACCTCATCGTCCAGTACCGCCTGAGAATGGGCGATCTCCGCCTGAAGCTGGGCCCTCGACTGCAGCGTCTCCGCAGCCAGCCGATTAATGTCGGGGCTGTCGATCCGGGCAAGCTCCTGCCCGAGCCGCACCGCATCGCCAAGGCCGGCCAGCCTCATGGAGACGCGCCCGGGGATCACCGAGTGCTGTTTGTACTCGGAATGAGGAATTGCCACGATATTGCCCGGCACGACAACCTCGGAGGCCACGGGTTTTTCCTGGACCGCCTGCACCTTCAGATCCACGGCTTCGTTTCCGAGCTTGCTCAATCGAATAACGCCCGCCCGCGCGCCTTCCCCGGCCGCCGCCGCGCTGTCCGCGGCCAGGCCGGCATTGACGGGCAGGGTCAGCCAGACAAGCAACAAGCCGCCTGTCAGGAAGGAAGGCAGCCGCCATGCGGGTGATGTCGGGAGATGCTTCATGTGAATCGGCGGTGAGACATGTCGGACCTTCAGACCCTGATAGTCCCAGCATGAACGATCTGCCGGGACGGGTCTTGCACACAGGGGATGATTTCGCCCTTCATCCCATAGGCTGAAACCAAATCATTCTATGTATCAATGCGGAATCCGCCGCCGTGGGCGAGGATAGGGGAATGATTCGGACGGTCGGCAGAAATTGTTTGAGTGGTTCATCGCCGGAGGTCGCCAACCAATGAGAACACTATCTTTCCTCGTTGCGCTCAGCGCGTCGGAACAATCGCGCAATGCCGCGGAGCTGTGCTGGTTGCTTGCCGAGCGAGCGAACGCGAAGGTGTTGGCTCAACACGTGATCGATACCCAGGCTGCCTGGGAGATCTTCGGGAACGACAGACCGGGCTTTATCGGAAGCGGACCCTATGTCGCCGCCCACGAGCAGCTGCTCGGCTTGCTGCGATCGCTCGGCAAGGATCTGATAAGTGTGTACGACGTCTACGCCTCGGGTCATCCGATCGAGAGTCAATCGGTCATGGATGAAGGAAACCCGGTGCGAGAGATCTGCCGGCGAGCCGCCGACAGCGACCTGGTAATCATAGGACACAGGCCCAGCATGTTTGAGGAGCCCGAGGATGAGCGCCGCCTGGAGATGAGATTCTCCCTGGCGGAAAGCCTGGCGCACGAGTGCCCCTGCCCGCTTTTGGTTACGCAGGAGCCGTGCAAGCCATGGTCGGACATGCGGATAATCTCCTCGATGGATCATCTCAACGAGATGTACATAAGAGCTTGCTACAAGCTGGCGTCGAGCCTGTCCTTGAAGGCTGAGCTGGCGGTTCTGGCCACCGGCACGCACGAGCAGGAGAAGGGCGACTTTATAAGTGACTTCAAGCAAGCCAATACCGATTTGAGCGAGCTGCCGGTCTACGTCAAACGGATAAGCAATCAGATCTTCTCCGAGAGCAAATCCGCCTGGTGGGCCGAGGAGGCGGACCTCGAATGGAACGCTTTGCCGGATACGCTCATGATAATTCCCACCAGAAAGTTTGGCGATCGGCGCATCACCTTGTTTGGGGCCTCGCCGGCGTTCTTCGTCCGTCATCTGAGCCTGCCGAGCATCCTCCTATGGCCGGAAGAATACACCGATCGGTTCCCGGGTTTGCCCGGAAAGAGCGAGGGCGAGAAGGTAAGCATGAAATAATCGGCCCGCTTGCTGCGATGCCGGCGCTGCCGAAAAATCCTGCCGCGTTGCTCACAAGCGTCGACGACCAGGTACAGACCCTCAGCCTTTGATGGGAGAGGGAACCATCGTGTATCCTGTGGTCAACGGCATTCCGGATTGGCTTCCGTCCGGCGGGCAACATTCAAAAGTCCTTACTGAGATCTCCCCGGCGGCCGTGCATCTGCTGCAATAGCAGGGGGCGACTGCTCAGGCCTGGTTTCCGCCCTCGCCGGCCTCCTCGTCTTCCGGCAGCTCGACCGGCGTGTCGCATTTGAAGTCGGAAGCCTTCACCTCTCCCAGGAACTTCTTGAATTCCTCTTCCTCGGCCTCATCCGGCTCCTGCTGGATCGGCACCCCGGCGCTGGACAGCACCTGCGGCGCCACGAAGACCGGCGCTCCCGCGATGGTGGCCAGGGCTATGGCATCGGAAGGACGGGCGTCGATGGTGATCGACTCCTCCGCGCCGGTGCCGCCCGCGTTTTCCGGATCCAGGTGGATCAAAGCCTTGAAGGTGTTGGAGTCAATCTCGTCGATGACGATCTCCCTTATCCGGTAGCCGAACCGCTTGATGATCGAAAGCAGGAGCTCGTGGGTCATCGGACGCTGGCTGCGAACCTTGGCGACGGCCATGCTAATCGCCTGCGCCTCCGGCAGCCCGACGAAAATCGGCAGCGCCTGGTTCTTGCCGGCGTCGCTCAGGATAACGATCGGGCTGCCGCCGTCCCTGTCGACCCCTACCGCTCCTACGTACATCTGAATCATGCGCATAATCCCCCCTTTCGCCGCTTGCGACACGACAGCAACGCCTGCTCCCCGGACGCAAGCAACTCGACCGTCGTTCCTCATGGTCTCTCGGATCTCATCCTAACAATTTTTCTAAATCCATGCCCGCCCCCAGGGCGATTCGCTGGTGGGGCATCTTGCTTCCGGTGGATCCGAAAAAAGACAAACTAGAAGCCGGCCTGACCGGCTTCTTCAGGCTCGAGGCTTTCGCCAGGGTGCCTGCTGCCCGCGGGGTTCCGTTTCCAGTTCCCTTTCGGGTTTCTCCTTTCGAGTATATAGACGGCTGCTGCCGGGAATAGTTCCCGGTGATACCACATACGGGGTCAAACCGTCAGGTGCTCCTTGAACCAGTCGCGCGCCAGCTCAGCCACCCTCTCGAGCGTTCCCGGCTCCTGGAACAGGTGCGTGGCGCCCGGCACTATCTCCAGTTTCTTCTCGGCTCGCAGAAGCGCCAGCGCCTCCTGGTTGAGTTGAACGACCTGGCAGTCGTCGCCGCCCACAATAAGGAGCGTCGGAGCCTCGACCCGGGGCAGCGCTTCCCCGGCCAGGTCGGGTCGCCCGCCGCGCGAAACAACCGCCCCGACCGAGCCCGGCATCTGCGCGGCCGCGACCAGCGCGGCGGCCGCCCCGGTGCTGGCGCCGAAGTAGCCGATTTTCAACCTGGCGGTCTCCGGGTGCTTCAAGAGCCACCTGGTCGAGCCCACGACCCGCTCGGTAAGCAGATCGATATTGAATCGCAGCTGCGCCGTGTAGATATCGAAGCGCTCCTCCTGCTGCGTGAGGAGGTCGAACAACAGCGTGGCGAGGCCGGCTTCATTCAGCTCGGCCGCGACAAACTGATTGCGCGGGCTATGCCTGCTGCTTCCGCTTCCGTGCACAAAGACAACCAGCGCTGTGGCGTTCCTGGGGATGCACAGCTCGCCCGCGAGCATTACCGTACCAACCGGAATTTCCACTTCATGGGTTGACCCTTTCCGTTCGCGTGTCATTCTGCTCATCCCAGCAATCTCCCTGCATCTTGCACCTGTCCGGTCAAGCCGGCAACCTCTTCGACGTTGGCCTTTGGAAAGCATTACGCACCGTCGGTGCTCAAGACCTGTATACACCTGCTCATCTGTCGTCTGCCTACGAAAAAATCCCCGGTCTTGCTCAGGGGGTGAGACATGCTCTGCCAACCGGACGCGATCACATCGCGAAAGGTGAGCCTATACCTGACTATAGTGAGGTAAGGCGGCCGGCGCTTCCGCCACTGGAGTGACCGGCAACAAAAAGAAATGGCCGAACCATCCCAAAGAATGACCCGCCTATCATTCCGCTAACGCATGCGCGTGGGGTGCCGGCGTCCGACAATGGTGTCACCAGGGAACGTCGGCTAGAGGAGGCTGCGAGGATAATGAGCGCTTGCTTTGAGAACATGGCTCCGCAGGACAGGTCTGAGCGGTGGCTCTCGATCATGAAAGAGGGCAACGAAATGTACCGGCGCGGCAAGTTCGCCGAAGCCGAGAAGCTATACCGGGACGCGCTCGCCAAGGCCGAGGAGTTCGACAAGGCGGATCCGCACCTCGCGGCAAGCCTGAGCACGCTTGCCTGGTTTTACAGAGAGCGCGGCAGGCACGTGCAAGCGGGTCCCATTTATGAGCGCGAGATTGCTTTGTGGGCAGAGGTTCTCGGGGAGGACCACCCGGCGCTGGCCGCGACGCTGGAGAAGGCAGGGGAGTTCTACTGCGCCCAGGCGGACTATGAGAGGGCGGAGGCGGCTTACCGGCGTGCCGTGGATATCCGGCGCAGGACCGCATCCGATCCCAAGCTGGAGCTTGCCCACTGCCTGGATCACCTGGCGGACATCTGCTTCAAGCAGGGCAAGTTTCCGGATGCTGAGGTCCTTTACAAGGAGGCTCTGCACATATGCGAGCAGACGCTCGGCGCCAATCATCTCTGGGTAGCGGCGTTGCTGCATGCTCTGGCAGGCATTCACCAGTGCCAGGGCAACCTCGAGGACGCGGCGACCGTCGGAGCCCACGCCAAGGCGATCTGGACTAGCCACATGAAGTCCCCGGCCGCAACGCCGGGCAAATAGCCGGGAGTCGTGTCCTCCTCGCGTTTCGCGTCGGTCGGGATCGCGGTCCCGGACATCACCTGAGCGGAGACGAAGATGGGAGCCTTGGCCCTCAGCGCCAGGGAAATGGCATCCCAAGGTCGCGCGTCGATGGCCTTGACCGGGTTGAACAGACCGTGGCCTCCTCCCCTTGCGCAGGCTCTTATGGTGGCGATGTAGGTTATCGTCAACAGCTCGTTCACCGCAAGGTGCTTAACCTTGCAGCCCACATCCTGAATCACCCTGAGCAGAAGATCGTGCGTCGGGGGACGCTCCGGCTTGACGTTCTCCAGGCAACGCTGGGTCGCGCTGGCTTCACCGGCGTCGAGCAGCCCTCGTGGGGTGCCGGCAATGCGCCCCTATGCCACCTTGCTCTGCCGTGCGTCCTTCTGTGGCCCGAGGACTACTCGCCCGAGCGGCTCACTTATCCCGCACCTGTTAAAGCCCGTCCAGCACAGTCGACGGTCTGAGCTGCTCCTTACAGGCGGCGAGACCGGGCATCGCCAGTCGGAAGGCGGCATGTCGACCCGGGTGCCGCGCTCTATGCCGGGCAACGCCTGGCGGCCTTTTGCCCGAAACGCCAGCGCTCGAGGCGAACACTGGAGCCATGGCGCCCGGCCGCGCTGCCTTTATGATCGCCAACCAGGCGTGATCCCGGCATGTATCTGAGGCGTGATCCGCCGGTGCGCCTCTGGGATGAGCGCGCCCCGAAGTCGTTGCTTAGCGGTGCGGAAGATCCGGGATGGATACGCACAGCGGCTGATGTGCAACTGCCCGGCTTGCGATTTTATAGAAGAGATCGGACCTGCCATCGAGGAGGGACTCATGCAATCGCACATGCCGGCTGCGAAGGGCGGTTGGACCCCGGTAGCCGACCGAAACCCGTACAAGGACTTCTTCGAACGGAAGAAGCAGTCCTGGCGCCAATACAAGCAGTATCTCAAGGACAGCTTCCGGAGGATGCCCAGGTCCGAACAGGAGAAGCTGATCAGGAAGTCCTGCACGGTCGTCACCGTCGGCTCGGCGGTCACGGTGACAAGTCTCGTCTACCGCGTGCTTCCGCTTGCCACCAGGCTCCTGGGTGTGCCGCTCATTGTGGCTGGCGCATTTATTCTGGGCCGCAAGGTCGTGGGTCCACTGGCGGTTGCGCGCTACGGCAGGTATCTCAACAAGCCGGAGGCGAGCCCGGGGAAAGAAGAGCCGGGCCGCGGGCAGAAGGCGATGCCGGGGCGTGGAGCGGCGCCCGCGTAGGTTTCGAGGGAAAAAACTATGAAGTAAAGAAGATACAAGTGTCCGTGATTATTCACGGAAGTGATACCAACAGACCGTCGACCTGAGCACGGTCGGTACCCCGACCACCAACGGCGAGCGAATTGCCTATGCTGAGGCCTGCCCGGCGCAAAATAACTTCAAAGCAGCGGACGAGTAGATGAAGACGGTGATGGGCAGCACCACCGATCTCAAACAGATGTTCGCCCTCGGCGACCTGGGCCTCATGATCAAGGACCTGCCGACCGCGGAGGAGGCGTACAAGAGGGCTGCCCTCATGCCCGGCGGCGAGGAGCGGGCCCGCCGCGGGCTGGGGCTGGTCGCCAAACAAAAGGAGGTGGCCAGGCAGGATCTGACCATGGCCGATGATCCGCCCAAGAAGGCCCAGATTAAGAGCTCGCTGGATAAGTATCGGGCGGCCATTTATGAGAACCCCAGGGTTCCGGAGGCCCGCCTGGGCTACGCCGTCGTCTTGCAGAAGGATAAACCGGAAAAGGCGAGCAATCTCAAGCAAGCGATCACGCAGTACAAAGCGTTGCTGGACCTGGAGACGGAGCTTCCGCAGAAGGAGGCTAAGCGGATCAGCCGCAGGATAGCCGCGCTGCAGGAACGTGCTTACAAATTGTCACAGAGGGAAAAGGGGTACTGCTGACGACCGGGTCCGCGACCGGCAGGCCAGGCCTGGCGCACCTTTGCGCGTGCGGGTGGCCTGGCGCAATGTACTATGTGATTGTCTGCTCTCAGAACCGGCCATCTCTCAAGGCGAATAATCGCCTATCCTGAATCAGGCTGCTCAGTGGGGGAAGGAAACTATGCGATACAGGCGTCTGTGGATTGGGCTTTTGCTGGTCGTGCTGCTGTCGTTTGCGGTGCTCGGCTATTACGGAAGGGAGATTTACGCGCAGGCGCCGCCGGTTCCGGAGACCGTTCGCGTGGAAAATGGCGAGACGCTTTTCACCGGGCAGGACATCCGGGACGGTCAGAACGTATGGCAATCCATGGGCGGGCAGGAGGTCGGCTCCATCTGGGGCCACGGCGCCTACGTGGCGCCCGACTGGTCGGCAGACTTCCTGCACAGGGAAGCTGTGTGGCTCATCGAGCGGTGGTCAAAGGCCGATTACAAGAGCAGCTTCTCGAACCTGAACCCGGAGCAGCAGGCGGTGCTCAGGGCACGGGCGACGGAGGCGCTCAGGAAGAACACCTACGATGAGCGCACGGGGACGCTCACGCTCTCGGCCGAGCGGGCGCAGGCGGTCAAGGCGGTGTTCGCTCATTACGCGGGACTGTTCGGAGACGATCCGTCCCTGGCCCGCCTGAGGGACGCGTATGCGATCCCGACCAGGGCCATTCGCGATCCGGACCGCATGGGTAAGATGAACGCCTTTTTCTTCTGGGCGTCGTGGGCCTGCTCCACGGAGAGGCCGGGCAGCAGGGTGACCTACACTAATAACTGGCCCTCGGAGTCGCTGGTCGGCAACCAGCCGAGCGGGCAGATTGTGGTCTGGTCGGTTATCAGCTTTGTCTTGCTGCTGGCGGGCATAGGGGCTCTGTCCTGGTATTTCGCCGCCCAGCGCGGCCGCCCGATCGAGGAGCATGAGGTGCCGGACAGCGATCCTTTGCTCGCGCTCAAGCCGACGCCCTCGATGAAGGCGACCCGCAAGTACTTCTGGGTGGCCGGCGCCCTCTCCGTGGCGCAGGTGGGGCTTGGGGCTCTAACGGCGCACTATGGCGTGGAGGGATCCGGCTTTTACGGCATCCCGCTTGCCGACTGGCTTCCCTATGCGGTGACCAGAACCTGGCATACCCAGCTGGGCATTTTCTGGATTGCCACCGCCTGGCTGGCCACCGGTTTGTTCATGGCCCCGGCCATATCCGGCTATGAGCCCAAATTTCAGCGCGCCGGCGTCAATCTCCTCTTCCTCTGCCTTCTGATCATCGTCGTCGGCTCGATGGCCGGTCAGTGGCTGGGCGTCATGCAAAGGCTGGCGCTGGAGACCAACTTCTGGTTCGGCCATCAGGGTTACGAGTACGTCGACCTCGGGCGCTTCTGGCAGATCTTCCTTACGGTGGGCTTGTTCCTCTGGCTGGGCTTGATGACCAGGGCCTTGCTGCCGGCGCTCAAGGCGCCGTCGGAGAACCGGAGCCTGCTCAGCCTGTTCGGCATCTCCTCGCTGGCCATCGCGGTGTTCTATGCGGCGGGGCTCATGTGGGGCCGGCAGACGAACCTGGCCATTGCCGAATACTGGCGGTGGTGGGTGGTGCACCTTTGGGTGGAGGGATTTTTCGAGGTCTTCGCCACCGTGGTCATCGCCTTCCTGTTCACCAGGATGGGGCTGCTGCGCACGGCAACCGCCACCGCCAGCGTGCTTTTCTCAACGATTGTCTTCCTTACCGGCGGCATAATCGGCACCTTCCATCATCTCTATTTCACGGGAACACCGATGGCGGTGCTGGCCCTGGGCGCCACGTTCAGCGCGCTGGAGGTGGTGCCGCTGGTGCTGATCGGGTTCGAGGCCTACGAGAACTTGACCTTGAGCCGCGCCAAGCAGTGGGTCGCCGCCTACAAGTGGCCGATCTACTTTTTCGTGGCCGTGGCGTTCTGGAACTTTGTCGGCGCGGGGCTCTTTGGTTTTCTGATCAACGCGCCGATCGCGCTTTATTACATGCAGGGGCTGAACACCACCCCCGTTCACGGGCACACGGCCCTGTTCGGCGTGTACGGGATGCTGGCGATCGGCCTCATGCTTTTCTGCATGAAGGGGCTGGCCTCTCACAAGGTCTGGCGAACCGGCGCCCTCTCTTACTGTTTCTGGGCCACCAACATCGGGCTCGGGCTGATGGTGCTTCTCAGCCTGCTGCCGGTCGGACTGCTGCAGACCTGGGCGAGCGTGGAGCACGGCATGTGGTATGCCCGATCGGCGGAATTCCTCCAGACCGGGACCATGAATACGCTGCGCTGGCTGCGCGTGGCCGGTGACACCATATTCGCCACCGGCTTCCTGGCGCTCGGCTGGTTCGTTCTCGGTCTGAAAACCGGCTGGTCAGTCAAGCCGCAAACCGATGAGATCATCGCTCGCCAGCGAATGCTCGCCACCGAGCACCGCTCCTGAGCGCACATCCGCTTAAACGTCGTACGTGGCGAGGTAGCGGCCTATGGTGCGGACCTCGGCTAAGCACTCTTCAGCTTGTTCGCCATCGCCGGTCTCCTGCAAGCACCTGGCGAGCTTGTCCAGAACCAGCGCCCTCAGCGGGTGATGCGGGCCGATGAGCGGCTCGAGTATGTCGCGCGCTCGATCGAGCAGCTCCTGGCACTCGCTGCGCTTGCCCTGCAGGAAACGCAGCCTGGCGAGCTTGAGAAGGCACCGGCCGTACCAGTAGCTCCTGCTCCCCAGATTCCACTCGAAGAGATCGAGCGCCGAGCGGACCAAGGTCTCCGCCCCATCCAGATTGCCGCTATCCAGCTCCACGTCTGCTGCCCCCATCAGGCTCTTGGCCGCCGCGGCCTTGTCGCCCGACTCCTGCAGTCCGTTGATGCATTGCTGGTAAAGCGAGTGTGCCTCCGACAGCTTGCCCTGCAGCCTGTAAACTTCGGCCAGATGGCGGGTGTCCGACCAGCGGTCGCTGCCGCGCAGCAGTTGCCTGGCCAGCTCACTGGCTGCCCGGAATGCCAGTTCAGCCTGCCGGTATCTCTGGGTGCAGGTGTATATCTTCCCCGCCAGATGATACAGTCTGTGAAGATCGATGCCATCAAAAATGGTGCGCGCCATTTCCATCTCCTGGAATGCCGCTTCGATGTTGCGCAGCGCCGCATGATAATCGCCGCTTTTCAGGGCCATCTCCGCCACGCGGAGATGCCCTCTACAGCGAGATTGCAACTCGGACGGTGAAATCAAGGTGGGTTCTCCTCGTTTGGGGACGCGACGCCTTCCGCAGCGCAGCGGGCACCGCGCCTGGTGGCGCCGTCATCCATGCTGGGCCAGGCAAATTCCAGGTTAAACGAGTGTCTTCATCCTGGAACCTCATGTTCCTTATTGTGGCAAGCGCCGCAGACCGGCGCCTCAACCGCCGGAATGAATGTGTAGGAACGGTCACGATTCTTCTTCGGTGCTCTCGTGCGACGAGCCGAGCACCGACCATTCGGCCGGCATGCTGACCGGCATTCGGCGGTTTCCCCAGCTCCCCTTGCGCTCGCCGAACACGCCCGGAATAACGGTGTGGCAGGTCGAGCAGCGATTGCGGTTCAGGCGATAGGCGCCGATGGAGTATCCCTTGCGCTCGATCACGCATTCTCCGCAGCCGGGACAATAGGTGGATTGGCCTTTGCGGTTCGGAACGTTTCCCGAATAGACATACTTCAGCCCCGCGGCCAGCGCCTGCTCACGAGCTCTCGCCAGCGTCGCCTGCGGTGTGCAGGGTTTGTCCGGCAGGCGATACGCCGGATGGAAGGCCGTGAAGTGGACAGGGACATCCGTCCCCAGGTTGCTGGCGATCCACCGGCACATCTGCTCGACCTCTTCCGGGCTGTCGTTCTCGCCGGGGATCATCAGGTTGGTGATCTCCAGCCATACGTTCGTCTTATGCCGGATCCACTGCAGGGTCTCCAGCACCGGCTCGAGATGCGACAGGGTGAGGCGCCTGTAGAAGCCTTCCGTAAACCCTTTCAGGTCGACGTTGGCGGCGTCCATCACCGAGAGGAGCTCTGACCTCGCCTCGCCGGTAATATAGCCGGCCGTCACGGCGACGGTCTTTATGCCGCGATCCTGGCAAGCCCTGGCGGTGTCGATGGCGTACTCGGTCCAGATTACCGGGTCGTTGTACGTGAATGCCACGCTGTGACACTTCAGGTTGTCGGCCATCTCCGCGATTGTTTCGGGGGATGCTTTCTCGCTCAGGTCCTCGACTTCGCGGGACTTGCTGATCGACCAGTTCTGGCAGAACTGGCAGCCCAGGTTGCAGCCGGCCGTCCCGAAGGAGAGCACGCTGGTGCCGGGCAGGAAATGGTTGAGCGGCTTCTTCTCAATCGGATCGACGCAAAAGCCGGTGCTCAGCCCGTAGGTCGTGAGGATCATCCGCCCGCCCTGGTTCTGCCTGACGAAACAAAAGCCCCTGTCCCCGTCTTTGAGCAGGCAGAAGCGCGGGCAGAGATCACATTGAATGCGCCGCCCGCCTTCGACCGCATGCCACCACCGCCCGGGCAGCCGCCCGATCAGCTTCTCTCGATTATTGAGACTGACTTCGTGATTGAGCATTGTCCTCACCTTCTTCGCCGGCGTCACGGTTCAAGACTGATCCGCGCGCCAGGTACGCCGCATCCGGGCGGAGCATCTATTTACGATCTTGTATGGAGAGTGTGAAATTGTCATGCACACTGGGACTGATCCCGGCCGGGCCGATGGCCTGAGCTTGATCTGGCCGCGGGCATGCTGCCGGCGCCAATTCATCCGAAAGGTCGAGTGAGGAACTCCCGGTAACCGACTAAGATCCGATCTGAGTGGCGGGCAACCGGAGGAGGACTCTTTATGGTTGGTTTTGAGCTCAGCGACGAGCAGCGTCAGATTCAACAGTTAGCCCGCCAGTTCGCGGAAAGGGAGATAGCGCCGAAAGCCGCCCATCACGACGAGACCGGGGAGTTCCCGCGCGAGATCTGCCGCAAGGCGTGGGAGCAGGGGTTGATGAACACTCATATCCCGGAGCAGTACGGCGGCGCCGGTCTGGGCGTCTTCGACGGCTGTCTCATCGCCGAGGAGATCGCCAGCGCCTGCACCGGCATCGGCACGGCCATGGAGGCGAACAACCTGGCCGAGGCGCCGGTCATCGTCGCCGGCGACGATCGGCAGAAGAAACAATTCCTCACCCCGATGACCGAGGAGCTGCAGTTCGCCGCCTATTGCGTGACGGAGCCGGCGGCCGGCTCGGACGTGGCCGGCATCAAGAGCCGGGCGAAACGTGTCGGCGACGATTATGTGCTCAACGGGCAGAAGATGTGGATAACCAATGGCGGTGTCGCGAGCTGGTACTACGTCCTGGCCTACACCGACCCGGATAAGGGGCACGACGGCATGTCGGCGTTCCTGGTGCCGAAGGACACGCCCGGGATCGAGGTCGGCAAAAAGGAGTTCAACATGGGCCAGCGGGCCTCCGACACCCGGGCGGTGACATTTGTCGACGTGAAGGTGCCGGCAGCCAACCTCCTGGGTGCCGAGGGGCAGGGATTCAAGATCTCCATGGCCGCCTTCGACCACACGCGGCCCCTGGTCGCGGCGGCTGCGGTGGGATTAGCCCGGTGCGCGCTCAAGCACTCCCTGCAATACGCCGGCGAGCGCACGGCGTTCGGCAGCGCGATCGGTGACTTCCAGGCGGTCAGCTTCATGCTCGCCGACATGGCCAAGGATATAGATGCGGCCAGGCTGCTGTGCTGGCGGGCGGCGTGGCTGATCGATCAGGGCGTCCGCAACACCAAGGAGTCGTCCATGGCCAAAGCGTTCGCCGCCGACATGGCCATGCGCGTGGCCACCGACGCCGTGCAGATCTTCGGCGGGTACGGCTATTCACGGGAGTATCCGGTGGAGAAGCTGATGCGCGACGCCAAGATATTCCAGATCTACGAGGGCACGAGCCAGATCCAGCGGGTAATCATCGCGCGGCACCTGCTGGCTGCTAAGGGCAAAACAGCTGTCCCCACAAAATAGATCCGAGGCGCGAGCGCCTGCCCTGCGGGCTGATTGGCCGCCCTGCTGCGGAGAATCGTCCTTAAGGATGATAACGGGCGCGAGGCTGGAGACTAAACTGGATATAAAGGTACATAAATCTGGAATGCCATACCTGTCGTGACACAGTTATTTGTTGGTACCGCCCCCGGTGACTCGTCGGCCGGCGTAGATTTTTCTGCGCAGCGCGATCGTCTAATGGCAGGTCTGTGAGATGATGAGCAAACTTTCTGGAGAAAAAAAGAGAATCCCCGCCGAGGCGATGATACCGGAAGTGCTGGAGCGGTACCCGCAGGCGCGGCCGGTATTCGATAAATATGGCTTGAAGGGTTGCGGCGGCCCGCTCGGACCCTATGAGTCGATCGGTTATTTCGCACGCGCGCACGAGGTCAACGAGGAGAAGCTCTTAGAGGAGATCAACGACACCGTGCTCAACAGGCCGGTCGAGCTGCCGGTCACGGCGGCGGAGCCGGACTTCACCGACACGATCTACAGACGCTTCTTCCTGGTGGCGATTGGTATCATCCTCACCCTGGGCGCCACCTGGGGCGCCTATCTTCTCTGGAAGATCGGCGTGACCGGAAAATTCGCCGGCGCCTCCATCCATGAGGTAAACGCGCACGGACAGGCTCAGGTCTTCGGCTGGATGGGCCTGTTCATCATGGGCTTTGCCTATCAGGCGTTCCCTCGCTTCTGGAACACCGCGCTCTGGCGCCCCCGGCTGGCGCTGGCCGTTTTCTTCTTGATGATAGCGGGGGTGGTATCAAGCTCGATGGCCATCGCCGCCGGACCGGCCGTGCCCTACGCCGCCGCCGTGGCCGTAGCCGGCTCGGTCGTGGAGCTGCTTGCCGTGCTCATCTTTACCACCCAGATCGCGGGCACGTGGAAAGCCAGCGGCCGGGCGCTCGAGCCGTATGTTGGCTACGTCTTTACGGCCCTCACCTGGTTCTGCGTGTCCTCGGCGTTCAATGCCTGGCACGTTTGGAACACCATGACCGCAGCGACGGACGCGCAGTTGCAGTGGTACGTGCGGACATTCCAGTGGCCGTTGCGCGATATGCAGTTTCACGGGCTGGGCATGTCGATCATTTTTGGCGTCTCGTTGAGAACGCTGCCGCACCTGTTCGGGCTTCCCAAGGTCGGCGAGCGGCGCGCCTGGTCGGTTCTCGGCCTTGTCACCCTGGCCGTCATCCTGGAGGTGGCGTTTTACCTTCAGTACAGGCTGACCGGCAACGAGGTCTTTGCCCGGGCGCTGCTTCTGCCGTGGGCTCTTTTGCTCATGGCGGCCGCTATCTTTGTTCTGCCATTCCGGCTCTGGCGGCCTTTCCCCGAGGCGGATCGATCCGCCAAGTTCATCCGCACGGCCTTCGCGTGGCTTTTTGTCTCTCTCGTCATGCTCGCCGCCATGCCCGCCCAGCAGGCGCTTAGCCACATCGCCTTCAGTCATGCCTACGCGGGGGCGATCCGGCATGCGATCACGGTCGGCTTCATCTCCGTGATGATCATGGGCTACTCGCTGAAGGTCGTAGCCACGCTGAACGGTCTCGATTCCCGCAAGCTGAGCGCGATGTGGGGACCGTTCGTTTTGATCAACGCCGGCTGCGCCATGCGGGTGGGCGCCGAGGTCTTGAGCGATTGGTATCGGGGCGTCTTTTCGGTGATGGGATGCAGCGGCGTCCTCGAGGTAGCGGGGCTTGCCTGGTGGAGCTCGCATATCCTCGGCATGATCGTCCGCGGCAAGCGCGAGGAGATGCGTCTTGCCGGGCCGGGGGCCGGCCAGGCCGTGCAGACGATTTCAGAGAGCATGACCGGCGGCCCGGCGGCCAGCGAGGCGCCGGCGGTAATAACCGGCGAACTGAAGGTGGCCAGCGTGCTCGACTGGTGCCCGGAGACGGAAACCGTCTTCCTCAAATACGGCTTTCAGAAGATCACAAACAAGCTTTTGCGGAACACGGTGGCGCGTCAGGTCTCAATTGCGCAGGCATGCGGCATGCACGGTGTCCCTCTGGAGGAGTTTTTACTGTCCCTGAACGAGACGGTGCTGGCGACCAAATCCGCCTCGCCGTCCCCGCCGCCGCCGTGCGGTTGCCATGAGACGGGGGAACCAATGGACAAGCGTTGCCGCAGTCAGGAAGATAGTGCAGGGTCTGGAAGCCGGGGGTAGGTTCCTCCGTCCTGCCGGCTATCAGGCAAGGCGACTCATTCTTTAGAAGGATATGAAATTGAGCTGCACGTGTCAGAATCCCCGAAAGTGGCACATTCGTGCCCGGCAAATTGCAGGACTTCAGGTCGGACGCGGTTTAACGGTGGCAACAAAAGATAGCCTGCAAAAGACCGCGGCGCGCACGGTGTTCGTGTTAGCGGTTGGGCTTGTATTCAGCCATCAACCAGGGGCCGGCGCAGAAGAGCCCGACCGCTCCGTGGCGTTGTTCAACCAGAAATGCTCCGGCTGCCACACCATCGGCGGCGGCAGTCTGGTGGGACCGGACCTGGCGCCGGTGCAAAAGTGGAACCAGACGGACGCAACGGCCGCCGTAAAGCGGATGGAGAAAAACGTCGGGCCCCTCACCGACGATGAGGTCAAATCGCTGGTCCGGTTCCTTCGCGATGCCGACGCCGCCAAGCGGATCAAGATGGCGGCCGAGAAGGCGGCAACTCCTGTAGCCGGCGCCGAGGTGGAGAAGGGCTCGAGCGATGCGGGCAGGCTTCTTTTCACCGGCGCGCAACCCTTTGCCAACAAGGGAATGGCTTGCATAGCCTGCCATCAGGTCGACGGGGTCGGCGGCACCATGGGGCCTGATCTGACCGGCGTTGCCAGGAAGATGGGCGAGGGTCCGCTGGCGTCCGCGTGCGAGCAGACGAGCTTCAAGGTCATGAAGGCTGCTTATCGCGAGCATCCGGTGACAAAGAAGGAAGCGCTGGATCTGACGGCTTATTTCGTTTCCCTGCAACAGCCGCACAACAAGGGGAAAGCGGCGCCGGTGCCGCTCTACGGGGCGGCCATCGCGGCGCTGTCGATGGGGGCCATCGCTTTCGGTTATCGCGGGCGCAACCGGGGCATTCGAGCGAGGCTCGAGAGGAGATGACGACATGGCTTGGATAAGGGACATCTTCGCGCCCAAGCAGCGGCAGTGGGAGGACTTCTACCGGAATCGCTGGCAGTACGACAAGATCGTGCGCAGCACGCACGGCGTCAACTGCACCGGGTCGTGCAGCTGGAACGTGTACGTGAAAAGCGGGATCGTCACCTGGGAGCTGCAGGCCCTTGACTATCCAACGATCAGCAAGGAGATACCGCCGCACGAGCCGCGCGGGTGCCAGCGGGGGATCTCGTGCTCCTGGTATCTCTACAGCCCGCTGCGCGTGAAGCATCCATACATGCGCGGGGCGCTCATCGATCTCTGGCGCAAGGCCAGGCAGGCTTTCCCCAACGATCCGGTCGCCGCCTGGCAATCGATCGTCAGCGACCCCGAATCGCGCAAGCGGTACCAGAGCGCGCGCGGCAAAGGCGGCTTCAGACGCAGCAGCTGGGCGGAAGTAAACGAGCTGATGGCCGCGGCCAACATCCACACGGTCAAGCGGCACGGCTCCGATCGTATCGTCGGCTTCTCACCGATCCCGGCCATGTCCATGGTCAGCTACGCTTCCGGCGCCCGCTTCCTTCAGCTCATGGGCGGGGTCGCCCTCTCCTTTTACGACTGGTACTGCGACCTGCCGCCGGCCTCGCCCGAGATATGGGGCGAGCAGACCGACGTGGCCGAAAGCGCCGACTGGTTCCATTCCAAGTTCGTCGCGGTGGTCGGCTCCAACGTGCTCATGACGCGAACCCCGGACGCTCACTTCCTGGTCGAGGCGAGACACCGCGGCGCCAAGGTCGTCGTCTTCTCGCCGGATTTTTCCATGGCCTCCAAGATCGCCGATGAGTGGGTGCCGATTCACCAGGGGCAGGACGGGGCCTTCTGGATGGCCGTCACGCACGTGATCTTGAAGGAGTTTTACTGCAACAAGCAAGTCCCCTACTTCATCGATTATGTCAAGAAGTACAGCGATGCACCATTTCTGGTGACGCTCAGCAAAGATAAAGACGGCAATTACGTGCCGGGCAGATTGCTGAGGGCCAGCCAGCTGGAGGCAACCAGGCAGATGGAGAACGCCGAGTGGAAGATGCTCATGCTCGACTCCGCTACCGGCAAGCTGGTCGCGCCGCGCGGCACCATCGGGCACCGCTGGCAGACCAGGAAGGGCGAGTGGAACCTCAAGCTGGAGGACTCGATTACCGGCGAGCGCTTTGATCCGCGGCTCTTTCTGACCCAGCCCAGGGCGGAGATCTGCTCGCATCTGAAGGCAAGCGCCGAGCTGGCCAAAGAAGCGGCTGGCAAGGCCGCGCCCGAGCCGGTCGGCGCGCCGGCTACGGGCGGTGCCACCACCGTGGTGGACGACGTGGTTCCGGTCAAATTCGCGGACTTTTCCGAAGGGACGAGCGATAAGGTTCTTGTTCGCAATGTGCCGGTCATGGCAGTTGATACCGTGGACGGACCGGTAATGGTGACGACCGTGCTCGAGCTGCTGCTGTCCCAGTACGGCGTTGCCAGGGGGCTGGACGGCGATTACCCGTATAACTGCGACGACGAATCGCTTCCTTATACACCTGCCTGGCAGGAAAAATTTACGGGCGTCAGCGCCGGGCTGGTGGAGAATTTCGCGCGCCAGTGGGCGAGGACCGCGGAGCGCAGCAAGGGCCAGTGCAGCGTGATCATCGGCGCCGGCGCCAATCACTGGTACCACAACAACCTCATTTATCGCGCCGCGATCATGCCCTTGATCCTTTGCGGCTGCGTGGGCAAGAACGGCGGCGGCTTGAACCATTACGTCGGGCAGGAAAAGCTGGCCCCGCAGGCGTCGTGGGCTCCCATTGCCTTCGCCACCGACTGGGTGGCGAAGGCCCGGCTCCAGAACGCGCCCTCGTTCCATTACATCCACTCCGACCAATGGCGCTACGACACCAACTTCAACGATATCTGCCAGGTGTCCGGCCTGGGCCACGGCATGGCCTCGGGACACACGGCCGACAAGCAGGCGCTGGCCGTGCGCAACGGCTGGCTGCCCTGTTTCCCGCAGTTCAATCGAAACAACTTCGATCTGGTGCGCGAGGCCGAGGAGAAGGGGGCCAGGAGCGACGAGGAGATCATTCAATACGTGGTGGAGCGTCTGAAAGAGCGCACGCTCAAATTCTCCATGGAAGATCCGGACAATCCGGAAAGCTTCCCGAGAGTCTGGTACATCTGGCGGGGCAACGCCATTCTTTCCTCCGCCAAGGGGCATGAATACTTCCTCAAGCACTACCTGGGAACGCACAACAACGCCATAGCCGAGGAGGCGGCCAGAGATCTGGTCAAAGAGGTCACCTGGCACGACAAGGTCGAGCTGGGCAAGATGGACCTGATCGTCGATCTTAACTTCCGCATGGATTCTTCCGCCCTCTACTCGGATATCATCCTGCCCGCCGCTACTCACTACGAAAAGCATGATCTGAGCACAACCGATCTGCACTCATTCATCCACCCGTTCCAGCCGGCGGTGCCCCCTTGCTGGGAGTCGAAGAGCGACTGGGACATCTTCAAAGGGATAGCCTACGCCACCTCCGAGATGTCCAGGCAGTACCTCCCCGAGCCGCTGAAGGATCTTGTGGTGTCGCCTTTGATGCACGACACCCCGGACGAGATCGCCCAGCCGACCGTGAAGGACTGGACAAAGGGCGAATGCGAGCCGATTCCAGGCAAAACCATGCCCAATTTCAAACTGGTCGATCGCGACTACACGAAGATCTACCAGAAGTTCATCTCGCTCGGGCCCAACGTCAGAAACAACGGACTGTCCGTGCACGGCACGCACTACGACGTCGCCGACTATTACGACAAATACATGCTCGGCAATCCCACCGAGACATGGGACGGACATGAGTACCCGTCTTTGAAGGAAGCCAAGGATGTCTGCGAGCTCATTCTGCTTCTGGCGGCCGAGACCAACGGCGAGATGGCTTATCGGGCCTTCGAGGCCGAGTCCAGGAAGACCGGCATCGATCACACGCACCTGGCAGCCGATGTCAGGTCCGTGCACTTTACCTTCGACGATCTCAAAGCCCAGCCCAGACGGTATCTGACTACCCCGTACTGGACCGGCATCACCAACAACGAGCGCACCTATTCCGCCTACTGCCAGAACGTGGAGGAGGAGATCCCCTGGCGGACGCTTACCGGGCGGCAGCACATGTACCTGGATCATGAGGTTTACAGGGCGTTCGGCGAGCACGTTCCCACGCACAAGCCGCGACCCGACGTCAATTTGACCAGGGATCTGGTGAAGTCGAGCCCGGATGGCGCCTCGATCGTGCTCAACTACGTGACGCCGCACGGGAAGTGGCACATTCACTCCACCTTCGGGGACAACCTGAGGATGAAGACCCTGTCCAGGGGCATCTACCCGATCTGGCTCAACGACAAGGACGCCGACCTGATCGGCATCGAGGACAACGATTGGGTCGAGGCCTACAACGATCACGGGGTGGTATGCACGCGCGTGATCGTGAGCGCCCGGATACCGCGGGGAATGGCCTTTATCTACCACTCCCCGGAAAGAACCCTCTCCGTGCCGAAGTCGAAGGAGCGCGGAATGCGACGGGCGGGCGGCCATAACAGCCTGACCCGCACGCGCCTGAAGCCTATTTTCATGATCGGCGGCTACGGGCAGTTCAGCTACGGCTTCAACTACTGGGGCCCGCAAGGCGTCAACCGCGACACCTTCGTTCGGGTCAAGAAAATGACGGACAAACCCGAGTTTTAGTTTGGTGAAGGAGACCCATTGTGGATATTCGCGCTCAAGTTTCAATGGTCTTCCATCTGGATAAGTGCATCGGTTGCCATACCTGCAGCGTCGCCTGCAAAAACACCTGGACGGATCGCCCCGGCGCCGAGTACATGTGGTGGAACAATGTGGAGACGAAACCGGGCACCGGCTTCCCGACGCTGTGGGAGGACCAGGAGCATTACAAGGGGGGCTGGAAGCTCAACGAGAAGAGCCGGAAACTGGAGCTGCGCTCGCAGGGCAAGGTCGACGCCTTCCTCAAGCTTTTCTACAACCCGAATCAACCGGGCCTGGAGGACTATTATGAGCCGTGGACGTACAAATACGCCGACCTCTTCGACGCCCCGGAAGGCGACGATCAACCCACAGCCATCCCTGTCTCCCAGATAACGGGCGAGCCGGTGGAGATAAAGGCGGGGCCGAACTGGGACGACGATCTGTCAGGCTCGACCATATACGCCGAAAACGACATCAACCTGGACGAGCTGTCGGAGGACGAGCGGGAGCAACTTTTCGAGATCGAGCGGGTCTCGATGATGTACCTGCCCCGCATCTGCAACCACTGCGCCAACCCCAGCTGTGTCGCCGCCTGCCCGTCAGGCGCCATATACAAGCGCGGCGAAGACGGCATCGTGCTCATCAATCAGGACGTCTGCAAGGGGTGGCGCGCCTGCGTTTCCGCCTGCCCATATAAGAAGATCTATTACAACTGGAAGACCGGCAAATCGGAGAAATGCATCCTGTGCTACCCGAAGCTCGAGACAGGGCAGCCGCCCAACTGTTTTCAATCGTGCGTGGGGCGCATCCGCTATCTCGGCGTCTTGCTTTTTGACGCCGACCGCGTGCCGGACGCCATGACCGTTCCGGATCACGCTCTCGTGGAATCGCAGCGCAGCGTCATCCTCGATCCGTTCGACCCGCATATCATCGAACTGGCCAGGGCAAACGGCATCAGCGATGAGTTCATCTACGCCGCGCAGAGATCTCCTGTCTATAAATACGTGATGAAGTGGAAGATCGCCCTGCCGCTGCACGTGGAGTACAGGACGATGCCGATGCTCTTCTATGTGCCGCCGCTGCTGCCGGTCATGGGCAAGCTTGACAACGGCACCTATGACAACGAGGTGGACGGCTTCTTTGCCAGCCTGGACAAGTCGCGCCTGCCGATCAAGTACCTGGCGCGCCTGTTCAGCGCCGGCAACGAAGAGATTCTCGAATCCGTGATCAAGAAGCTTATGGCGGTGCGATATTACAAGCGCTCGATGGAGATCGAGGATCTCGACCTCGTTCTCATCAGCCGCATGATGCGTGAGGGCAACGTGACCCCGCAGGAGGCCGAGGAGATCTATGCGCTGACGGCGCTGCCGACGGTTGATGAGCGCTTCGTCCTTCCCCCTCTGCAGCGGGAAGAGGCGATGTCGTCGCCGAACCTCGATCCGGAAACCTGCAGGGGCTGCAGCGGGTTTGGCTGCCATGACGCGCCAGCGCGAGGAGCATAGCCATGTTACGCAAGGTCGATAAGGCAGCAGCCCTGTCCTCGCTAGCGGCCATGCTCGAATATCCGGCAGAGGATTATCTTGACAATGTCGAGCGCGCGAGAGAGCTTTGCAGCTCGATATCGCGCCCCGCTGGCAGGCGGCTGGGTGAGTTCCACAAGCTCGCCTCGAAACACACGCTCGAGGAGCTCGAGGAGCTGTTTACCCGCACCTTCGAGATTGCGCCCGTGTGCAACCTCTACACCAGCGCGTACATTTATGGAGATGAGAGCTTCGATCGCGGCACGCTCATGTCAACCCTGAAAGTCAAATTTCAGGAGGCAGGCTTCGACCCGGGCGATGAGCTGCCGGATCACCTGGCGGTCTTGCTTAAGTTCGCGACTTACCTTACAACAGAGGAGTTGAATGAGCTCATAACCTGCTGCCTGATGGATCCTGTCAAGCAGATGAATGAGCTGCTCAAGAACTCGAACGGCCCCTACTCGGCCCTCATGCAAGCTATTTCTGATATTTTGAGCGTTGATCTGCCCAGAGAGTTAGCACATGATTGATTCCGTTCTTTTCATAGCACTGCCCTACCTGGCGATTTTTGTCTGTGTGTTCGGCTCAATCTACCGGATTCGCAGGCAACCTATCACGTATTCGTCACTGTCCTCGCAGTTCCTGGAGAATCAGGGGCTGTTGTGGGGTTCCGTGCCCTGGCATATCGGGATCCTTTTGATCCTGCTCGGGCATTTCATCGCCTTCCTTATGCCGTCCCTGTGGCAGGGCGCGATGTCGCACGCGGTGGTGCTGGCGGGGGTCGAGTCGCTCGGGCTGGGTCTGGCCATTGTCTGCACGGTCGGACTTGTCGTGCTGGGGGTCCGGCGCATCACATCCGCGAGGATTCAAGCCGTCACCAGCGGAATGGATCTGATCGTGCTGCTGCTCCTGCTGGCTCAGGTCGGGCTGGGTCTGGCCACGGCCGTGATGTATCGCTCCGGCGCGCTCTGGTGCTCGGCCACGACCACGCCCTACGTGTGGAGCATCGTCAGCTTCCATCCCGATATGTCGTTTGTCCAGGATATGCCCGTAATTATCAAGGGCCACATTGTCGGGGCGTGGCTGTTGATTCTCCTTACACCGTTCTCCAGGCTCATCCACATGTTCGCCGTGCCGTTCCAGTACCTCTTCCGTCCGCCGCAACAGGTGGTCTGGACCGATCCCCGGCGGCAGGAGGCTGCGGTCGAGACACTCTCCGAAGAGGAGTCCCGGCGGCACTTTCTCAAGGCATCGGTCGGCATCAGCAGCGGTCTCCTTCTTCTGGGCATCGGTGTTACGGACAAGCTGGCTCGCTTCTTCTTCGGCCCGCGCTTGAGCCAGAAAGAGGAAGCCGAACTGATGCAATTCCGGCTCGACCGCTTGAAGCTGACGGCCGAGCAAAAGCAGCTTGAGCTCGAGCGCCAGGAAAGCCCGTACATCCTGGTAGGCGAGCTGGCTGATCTCAGCCCGGACGAGGGAAAGTACTTCATCGACTACGCGATGCTGCCCGCCATGGCTTTCAAGGGCGAGGACGGCCTGCCGCTGCTCCTTTCGGCCAAGTGCACGCATCTCGGCTGCACGGTCGGCAACAAGGTGGACGATAAGGGGAAGATCCTCTGCCCCTGTCACCTCTCCTATTTTGATATCAAGTCTGGGGAGCCCAACCCGAATTCGCCCGCGAAGTTGCCGCTGCCGCATATCGGCTGGGTGTTAATGGACACTCGCGGCAACGTTCTGGTCAGCCGGACTGCAAGCGGGCAGACAAAGGGATCAGCCGACCAGGCGGCTCTTGCGGGCGCCAGGGTCTATATCGCCAAGAGCCTCGCGGAGGAAACGACATGAAGAACGGCACTGCCTTTGGTGCCCTCGCTCACTTTCTACAAGAGCGCTTCCCGGTCGACAAGATGAATTTCCACTCGATGGTGGAAAAAAAGGAAGTGCCCGTGCACTCCATGAGCTGGGGCTATTACACCGGCGGTTTGACCCTTTTCTTTTTCATCATTCAAGTGGTCACCGGCCTCCTGCTGCTCTTTTATTATCAGCCGACGGTCAGCGATGCCTACGCGTCGGTGGAGTACATAACCAAGTACGTGACCGGCGGCGCGCTTATCCGCAACATCCACTCCTGGTCCTCCTCGTGCATGATCCTGTTCGCGATGATCCACATGATCACCGCCTTTGCCATGAAGGCATTCGAGAAGCCGCGGGAGATTACCTGGATAGCTGGTGTTCTCCTGCTGTTCATCACCTTTACCTTCGGCTTTACCGGCTACCTCCTGCCGTGGAATCAGATCGCCGTCAATGCTTCCAAGGTTGGCTTGCAGTCGGTCGAGGCGGCCGGACAGTACCTGCCTGGGCAGCTTTCCCAGCTGCCGCGCATGGCGATCGAGACGTTCCAGGGAGAGGCCAGCGTCGGACAATCCACCCTGGGACGCTTCTACGCCATGCACGTGGTGCTCCTGCCGATGGCCATCGCGGCCCTTCTCGGTCTGCACCTGCTGTCCGTCCAGCTCCACGGAATGAGTCAGGGGGTCGACGAACCGCCCAGGAAGGTGGAGAAGTTTTTCCCCGTGTTCTTCTTCAAAGACGTCAGCCTGTGGAGTGCGGTGTTTCTAATTCTGTTCGTTATAGCGAGCACGGTACCGTTCGACTCTTTTCTGCCCTTTCCGCTCCTCGAGCCTTACAATGCCATGGGCTCGACGCCGCCTGGCATCAAGCCGGAATGGTACTTCTACTTCGTCTATTATCCGCTGGAGATGCTGCCCTTCTGGGTCATCCTGCTGGCAAGCAATATCGCGGTCGTGGTGCTTCTCCTCACCCCCTGGATTTTCAGGGGCACGAGCCGGCGAACGCTCCGCTACATCTCCCTGGCGGCGTCAGCTTATCTGGTTGTGATTACATTGTTCGGGCAGGATATCTTGCACATGGTGAAGCCGGGGTTTTGAAGTGGTTATGAGAGCAGGGGCCGCAATCGTTTTTGCATCACTGGTAGTTGCCTGGAGCCAGGCGGCGCCGGCCTTTTCTTTTCCCCCGTTTCAGCAGTTCAGCGAGAAGCACTCGGGGCGCACGACCAACTGCTCGATGTGCCACATGAACGACGACGGGCCGACCGGCAACGGGCACGGCCAGATAGGCGGGCTCACCAAGGACCAGCTCGAGCAATTGAACAAGGCCAGGGCGGCCCTGCAGCCGGGCTCGGAGGTTGATAATCCAATCCTCAACAAGTTTGGCAACGAGATCGTCCGCAAGCTCGGCATGCAGAAGGTGCTGGAGTTGAGCGCCGATCCCGCGAAGCTGCCCGAGGCGCTGGGCAACACGACGGATCTTGACGATGATGGCATACCCGACGCCCAGGAGTACCTTGACGGCACCGACCCGCTCAACAAAAGCCACGGCGATCCGGCCAAGCTGTTTTTCATCAACCTGAGCCGCTGCAAGCTTCAGATTGCGCTTGCCGTGGTCGCCGTGTTCCTGCTCGACTACGGCCTGGCGCACCTGCTCAAGGGGCTTTCGATAGCGGCAAAAACCGCTGAGCCCAAGTGAAACGGGAAAGCAGGTTTCCTACGAGCCCGCTGAAAACCACAGCCCAGGCGACGAGGGCAACGTAGACGAAGCAATAGGGAATGCCGAGCAGCAGCGGCAGATTCATGACCATCGCCAGCTGGTACGTGCATGTCGTGTACATCCCCAGGGGGAACACCAGGCCCCAGTAAAGCGGATCGTAGGCAAGCGGATATCTTTTATAGACGTGTCTCCAGATGCCCAGGATAAAGAGCATGGGTATCCACCAGGTTCCTGTCGCCCAGAACAACAAGGTAAAGCCCTTCAGGAAGGGAAGAACCTGCTGCAAAAGGGCCGAGCCGTGGGCGTTGGCGATCAGGGTGGTGCCGGCCAGCGTGCTGATTGAGACCGCCCCCATGTTAATCCAGTAGGGGGGCGCGCAGTCGGAGGGGAGAAATTTGAAGAAGGTGTACCGGTAAAAGATCAGGGCGATGAGCCAGATGTAGAGCATGCCCCCGGCCAGCCACATGCAAAGAGTAAAGAAATTGAGCACCTCCAGGTGATCCGCGAAGGCTGGCGCCAGGGCTCCGCCGAGCACGGCCACCGCCTGGGTTGCCACGACGGACACCAGCCACCCGCCATTGATTCCCTCGGCCAGCGGCGGTTTTTCCTCCTTGATCGTCAAGCCGGTAAAGATCGCGTAAGTGAGCGTGACCCAGAGCGCGATGCCCAGGGCCCACAGGATCCGCCCGATCAGATAGTCGTGGCTGATGAGCACGAACTGGCTGCCGAGGACACAGGTGCCGGCGACCGTGGTAAAGAATCCAACGCCGCGGTTGTGATCGGTCAGATCCGCCAGAACCTCCTTGCGAAACCAGATCAGGCGCGCGCCAACGAGCAGCCAGAGGGATAGGAAAAGCGCGACGTTCAGGTAAAACAGCGCCACGGCGATCAGATTGAAGCCGACGAGGTTGGCTGCTATCGAGACAATCCCCGTGGCCATCACGGCCGCGAAGTATGCCGGATGAAGGTTTTTCAGCTCGGTCACGTATTCATCCATGTTGCTCGCCCGGCGGGATGTCGGCAGGCTGGAGGCGCAAGTGGAGGCGCCCGGCCACTCCATTGTCGTTCCTACCCTGAGGGAATTCATCAGCCTGGAGGACGAGCCCGTCCCTCCCCGACCGGCCTGCCGGACTGTCCGGTGAGCGCGCTAAGTTCCTGCTCCCCCCTTGAGCAGGGCTTCCATTTTGTCCAGGGAGTTCAGCCTCTCCTTGAGCGTCCTTTTGGCCAGCTGGCTGCCCCCGTGTTGCCGGAAGATCTGCCACTCGCCGCGAGCCCTGGCCTGCGCCGCGTCGACCATGCCGATGCCGGTGCCCGGAATGAAGGTGGTTGCCGCCTGGGCCACCCGCTTGCTGAACAAGTTTGTCCCGCCCTTCGGCTTCGGCAGGGCGGCCGCGACCGTGTGCCCGCCGAAATTGAGCTTGACGTTCACGGCAGGCAAGTTCGGATTGGCGTGGAAGCCGAACCCGGCATTCATAAGCTGAATGCCGTATCCCATCTTTGTTCCACCGATTGCTGCGTTGATAAGGGTTCTTTCAATGAGCTCGCGGTTTTCCTCTCTGCGCTCCGCCCTGGCCGCCACGGCCTGCTTTTCAAAGATCTCGCCCTGCAGGTCATAGATGCGGGCACGCCTGGCCACGGTTCCGAGGACGGAGCGATCGTCCACCGCCGACCTCGCCAGCAGCGCCCACAGCTTCTGCCTGTCCGCGTTCAATGCCTCCGCCGCGCCGGCGTTGAGATCCGGCAGTCTTCTTTTCAAGTTGCGCTGTGCCATCTTGCCGCCGGTGATCATCGAAAGCCGGGTGACAATCGGGAGCAGGACTATGAGCGCGCCGGAAAGCGTAAATCCGAGCCCCGAGGCGCCGGCCAGATGCGGGCGATGGCAGGCGGCGGCTTCCAGGCTCATCAACGAGCCGATAAAACCACCGGTGCTGGCCGCCGAGAGCGCCACCGCCTGCGCGGTGTCCTTGCCGTATCGCCAGCGGGAGGCGCGAATGTTGAACTTTGAAAATTCCAGAACCGCCGCGTCCCTGATGTCCTTGAGGACCGCGCCCTCGGCGGCCAGCACCTGCCTGTCACCATCGGCCATGGACTGATCGGCACTGACGGCCGTGTCCCTGGAAGCTATCAGACGATCGATCTCCGAGCGCAACTCTCTTACCCGCCTCGTGGCCGTCTTCCCATCCAAACCGCGCCGTCTAAGGTTGTAGCGCCGCAGGACATCCAGGCAGGACTCGAACACCACCCCGCCTGCCAGAACGCTATGACCGATGAGCAGGAGGGTCGGCCCGGCCTTGGCCAGGTCGGTGGGCAGAAGTTGCGGTCTCTGCCAGTATTTCCAGCGGGCGGCGGCCAGGGTAATGATTCCGGCGTTGTTGATCGCGAAGTGGGCTTCGTTGTACAACCAGAAGCGCCAGGGTCGCAACCGGCTTTCTCGGGTGGACTCGATCCGGTAGTTCGTGCTCAAGCGAAGGAGCTCGATCTCCTTGCGCACGATTTTTTCGGTGAGAGCCTCTATTTCCGGTGCCGCGGCCAACGCCATCTGGTTTCGCCCGTCGGGGACTGCCTCCGCACCATCCGGGGAAGTGGCGGTGGTGCCGGCGGCCCCCTCGAGCGCGCGGGCCGCCGGCGGGCAAATCAACGACGCCTGGACAAGGAGCAAGCACGCAAGGATGGAGCAGAAAATGGCTTTCGCTGCCGACTCGCGTAACATCCCCGGATAAGCCTCCGCCCGCAGGCATTAAATCAATTAAGTCTAACGCGCGCCTTGGATCGGCCAGCGCGATCAGTCCGGCGGCATGTACGCGCAAAGGTTGTCCTGAGCGAGCCAGCTGCCTGATTCACCATAAGCCCGTGCCCGGGAGCCGCCGCACACCACCCGAAACTTGCACCGCCCGCACTTGCCCTCCAGGTTCGAGGGGTTGCGCAGTTCCTGGAAGAGCGGGCTCTCTCGATAGATGGTGACCACCGAATCCTGCTTTACGTTGCCGGCCGTCACGGGCAGAAAGCCGCTCGGGTAGATGTCGCCCACGTGCGAAATGAAAAGCAGCCCCTTGCCGTCATTAACCGATTGATACGATCGCAAGGCGCCCACCCTGGCCGCCGATCTGAGCCCGCCCAGGGTGGCTGAGCGGGCATCGTCCGGCTGCTTCGAGTGGCGCTGGATCAATACGCGGCGGAAGTGGGGGGCGGCGGTCGACTTGATGTCGAACTTGCTTGTGAGGCTGAGGTCGGCCATCTTCATGAGAACCTGCTCCGCCTCATCGGCGGTAATCTGCATGTCCTGCGTGGCGCGCCCGGTGGGAACAAGAAAGAACACGCTCCACAATACCGGATCGCAGCTGGCCACCAGCTCCGCCATCTCGTCGAAGCGATAAAAGTTCTCCTTCCACATTGTGGTGTTGATCTGCACGGGCAGACCGTTCTCGTGCGTCCAGCGCACGATGTTCCGGCTCCAGGCAAATGACCCCCGCACACCGCGGAAGGAATCGTGGGAGCTGGCGTCGGGACCATCCAGGCTGATGGCGATGCGGGAGACACCGGCGTGCTTCAGCCGTTCTATATACTCTGCCGTCACCAGCGGCGTGGCGCTGGGCGTCACCGCGACCGGCAACCCCCTGGTCCTGGCCTCTTCGACGATCTCGTACAGGTCCGGTCGCTGAGCTGGATTGCCGCCTGTCAGGACGATGAGCGGCTTTCCGAACTCCTTGAACTCCTCGAGCAGGAGTACGCACTGCTCGGTGGTGAGCTCGAGCGGGTTTCGCCTTTCGATTGCGCTGGCCCGGCAGTGCTTGCACGCCAGCTCGCACGCTCTGGTCAGCTCCCAGAGGATCAAGAATGGCGACCGATCGAAATCAAGCATAGGTAGGAAATCCTACCCGGTAACTTTGTCTTTTCCATCAGTCTCGGGGATGAGCACCAGATGGTTACCGCCTAGGGCTCGCCGCCATTGCCGCCCGCGAGCACGTCGTCCACCCAGGAGAGCGTGGCCATCATGGCCGGAAAACCAAGGGTGGTCACGGAGAGGATAATCGCGTGCCGGATCTCGTCTGCCGTGACGCCAGCTTCCAGGGCGCGGCGGCAATGCGAGTGAACCGCCCCTTCCATGCGCGCCCCGGCCGCCAGGGCCAGCTTGACAAGGGCTGCCTCTTTCTTCCCCAGCGGCCCGCTGGCCGCCGCTGCTTTGCCCAGGCGGTCGTAGGCGGCGAAGACCTCGGGATGGCTTTGTTGAAACTGTAAGTACCTGCCAGGAAGTTTGCCGGGTCTGGTTGTCATGTCTCTGCCTCCGGTTAAGCGGCCACTAAGATAACAGGTCTGCCGCCTCACAAGCACTCGTGGGCGAAAGACCTAAGGTGCTTGTACATGCCCAGGTACCACATGACCGGCACCAGGGCTTGCGGTTTGACGCGCAGCGTGTCGAACAGCGATCTCACGAAGAAAATCTGCCGCCTGAAATCCAGGGTGAAGAGATAATAAAGGATCACCCGCATGCCCGCCAAGAAGGTGGCGGGCGTGATGCGATGAGCCCTGTGCGTGTAGGCGGTGAAATTTTCCAGGCTGCCGATCAGTCTTTCGCGGAAGGGACCGTAGCTGTACAGCTTGCGGCAGAGATTTATGTAGCCGGCGCACAGCCGCTGGTAAGGCATCTTGAGGGGGATGACATTGGTCACCGCGCGCGTGTTGTTGCCGGTCTCGATCTCCTGGCGTATCCTGCCCGCCTCCAGGAGCCGGCGGTGCAGGGCCGTCTTCGGCAGCGCCTGCAGCAAGCCGACCATCGCCAGCGGTATCTTGGCTGCCTGAACGAAGTTGTAGACCTCGTCGAAGATGCCCTCATCGTCGTTGTCGAAGCCTACGATCATGCCCGCGAAAACGAAGAGACCGTAGCTCTGAAAGATCTGCACCGCCTTTACCAGATCGACCTTCAGATTTTGGACCTTGTTTGACTCCTTCAGGCTCTCCTTCCTTGGCGTCTCTATGCCAACGAAGACGGCGTGGAAATTGGCCTGGCGCATCAGCTCGAGGAACTCCGGGTCTCCGGTGATGTCGACGCTTATCTGGCAGTGATAGACGGGCGGATAAGGTACGGACGCGTTGAACTTAATGAGCTCGTGCAGCAGCTCGCGCGAGTGCGTGCGGTTGCCCGCGAAATTGTCGTCGGCGAAGAAGATGGCCAGCATGCCGGCCTCATACCAGCGCCGCACCTCTTCCATCACCTGGCTCACCGGCTTGACCCGCACGGCCCGTCCGAACATGATCGTGATGTCGCAAAACTCGCAGTTGAACGGGCACCCGCGAGCCGTCTGCACAATCCCCTGAGCGTAGCGGCGCACCTTCACCAGGTCCAGGCGCGGCGGTGGCGAATGCCCCATCTCAACCCTGGTCGCTTCAGGATAGTGCTCGGCCGGCGTGCCGTTGCGCAGGTCCGCGATGAACTGCGGCCACGTGTACTCGGATTCGCCCTCGAAAAGGACGTCACAGTGCGGCCTGCACTCATCCGGCGTCAGATTGGCGATCGGCCCGCCGATCGCCACGAGCTTTCCCTGAGACCTGTAGCGGTCGGCCAGCTCCAGCACCCGCTCTTTCTGGAGCAGGTAGCCCGTGATGCCTATGATCTCCTGAGCAGGCTGGGGAAGGGCCGGCTCGATGTGCTCATCGCATATGGTGACAGGGATGTCGGCCGGCGTGAGCGCGGCCAGGGTCATTAAGTTGAGCGGCGGGAAGTTGGCCGAGTAGCCGCTGAGGTCGCGGCAGAAATCCATGCCCCAGAAAGAGGGGGGGAATTTCGGTTGTATCAAGTAGATGCCTTTGCGCAAGGAGACCCCGGCGGCCTCCCCGACTGTCGGTCGAGTTGGTTCCATGCTGTTATCCAGTTCTATATCCAGCGGGCAATGCCCCGACGATTATGCAGCCATGTACGCGTTCTGGTTTATCATCCTCAAGGATGATAACTTCTGGTAACCAGGCCGGGAGTCCGGCTGCGGACAACTCCCGGTAGCTCAGCTCTGCTGCGCCAGCACCGCCCGTCCCGCTTGCTTTGCCGGCTCCACGCCCTTCCGGGCCGGTTGCGGGAGCCTGATCACGACCACCGAGCAGGGAGCATTGGAAACCACCCCCAGGGAAACACTTCCCAGCAGGAACAGGCTCACTCCTTTGCGTCCGTGTGATCCAACGACGATCATGTCAGCCTGCCAGCCGCTGGCGTTCCCGATGATCCGCTGGACCGGGCTTCCCTCCGTTATCACCTCTTCGACGAGGACATCGCGCAGCTCCTGTTGAACCTTGACCGCCACCTGACCGGTGAGCCTGGTCGCAGCCTGGCGAGCCTCTTCGAGATACTGGCTGACCGTCTGCGAGTGCAGCAACTCCCGCTCGGGCGGCGTCCACTCCATCACATGCAGAACCCGGAAGTGCGTGCCGGCCGGCCATTTGTGGTGGGTGACAAAGTCGGTGATCGCTGCGCCGAATTCCTCGTCGGCTACCGCTAACAACACTTTCATGATCGATTTCCTCGTGCGGGCGCAGGGCGTCTTCTTCTATCCTGCACGAGGTACGCCTAACTGTCATACGCACTGAGGCTGATCTTTGAGTAACTCTGGGTTGAGCCCTGGCTCAGCGTCGGCGGGCGGCGCCGGGGACAATTGATCTCGCAGCCGCTGCCCGGCAGATGCTCCATCGAGCAATCGCACTTGTTGCCGAGCCATCGCGAACCGAGCATCTTCAGGCTCATCAGTATGTGGTACAGCTCGTGCCCTTTTCCGCTCAGGCGGTATTCGACGGCCGGCGGCCTTTCGGACAGGACGACCCGGTCGATGATCCCGGCATCCGCCAGCACGTGAAGGCGCTCCGACAGGGCCTTCATGCTCATGCCCGGAATGAAGGAGAGGAAACGCCGGCTGCGCACCGGCTGCATGTAGAGCTCGCGCAGGATCTCAATCGTCCATTTCGCGCTGAGCAGATCAAGCATATAGGTGATCGGGCACACGAAATCGTCTTGCGTTTGCGGCGCCGGCGCCGTTTGATCTTGTTGCTGTATCGCCATCCACTTCCTCCCCTTGCTGGTAGCCAACTTATCACACGATTACGCCCGCTTCCTCAGTCCTTCGGCTGTTTTTCTGCCAGGGATCATCCTTTGGGATGATCGCCACCGCGAGCAAGAGCCCGGCGCCGCATTTCGGCTCAGCTCGACCGTGGTGCCAGAGTTCAATCATGGCCACCCGATCAGGGCAAGCTAAGCGTAGTGCAGCCGCTTGCGGCGTGTCGGCCCACCGCGGGGACGGCGCAAGCGGGGGACGGCGCAAGCGCCTGCACTACGGGGAGGGCGAGGCGGACACCGTGCGCGGGACGCCGGCGGATGGTGCCACCGGCAGTGGCTCGAACCTGGCCGTGAAATGGCGCAGGGCCGCGGGCTGCTCCGTTATCCGCAGCCCCGCCACCTGCTCGCGCCGCTTGTAGACGTTGGCGGCGGCCTCGATTACGTAATCGTAGTGGCTCTGGCTGTAAACGCGCCGCGGCAGGGCGAGACGGACAAGATCGTGCCTCGCTGTGCCCCCATCCGGCGAGAGGGCGGCTTCGCCAAACATCACCCTGCCGATCTCGCAGGCGCGGATGCCGCCTTCGAGATAGAGTGCACAGGCAAGCGCCTGCCCGGGCAGCTCCCCGGCCTTCAGATGCGGCAGCATGGCCGTGGCGTCGATGTACACGGCATGCAGCCCGGCAGGCGTGACGATCGGGATGTCGTGCGCCTGAAGACCGCGAGCCAGATAGTCCGCGGCGGCCCGCCTGTAGCGAAGATAGTTCTCGGAGAGCACCTCCTCGAGCCCTACCGCCATTGCCTCCAGATCCCGCCCGCTCAATCCTCCATAGGTGGGGAAGCCCTCGGTGAGGATGAGCGACTGCCGCAGCTCTTCGGCAAGAGCGCCGTCGTTGATGGCGATGAAACCTCCCATATTCACCAACCCGTCCTTCTTGGCCGACATCAGGCAACCGTCCGCCTGGCGGAAGATGTCGGCGGCGATGGCACGCACGGGGCGCCCGGCTTGCCCCGGCTCGTGCTCCTTGATCATGTAGCAGTTCTCCGCGAAGCGGGCGGCATCGAGATAAAACTTGATGTTGTGCTCCTTGAGCAGCCGGGAATACGCGGAGATATTGGCTAGCGAGGCCGGCTGTCCGGCGCAGGCGTTGTTCGAGACGACCAGCATGCCCAGGGGGATGCGCTCTTTGCCGTGCTCTTGGAGAAACTTCTCGACAGCCTCGAGGTCGATATTGCCCTTGAACGGATATGCGGACTGGAGGTCGGAGGCTTCCTGACAGGGAAGATCCACGGCGCAGGCGCCCCTGACTTCGATGTTGGCGCGGGTGGTGTCGAAATGGGTGTTGCTCGGAACCAGATCGCCCTCCTTGACCAGGCGGGTGAACATGAGCCGCTCGGCGGCCCGCCCCTGGTGGACCGGGATCAGCTCGCGGAAGCCGAAGATCTGCCGCACCTTCTCCTGCAGGCGGTAAAAGCTTTCGCAGCCGGCGTAGGACTCGTCGCCGCGCATGATCGCCGCCCATTGCTCGCTTGACATGGCGGAGGTGCCGCTGTCGGTCAGCAGATCGATTATGACCTCGCGGGCTTTGATCCGGAAAAGGTTGTAGCCGGCCTTGGCCAGTATCTGCTGGCGCTGTTGGCGGTCGGTGAAGTTGATCGGTTCGACCGTCTTGATTCGAAAGGGCTCTATTATCGTCTTCATGCACGTGGTCTCTTTGTTAAGCTGCCTGTCTTATAGTCACTCAAAGGTTGCCACCTGGTAATCATCCGAAAGGTGGAGAATTGAGGGCGCCCGCCCGCGGATTTTCCGGCCTCGTTAGTCGCGGGCTGAAAAGGGTCGGTACTGCAGCATGCCCTGCAACGTGTTTACCAGGCCGGCTGCCGGCGACATCCGGTATTTGAGATATCGGGTCGGTGGCTGTCGCATGTTGCCGGTTTGTTGAATCCGGCGGCATTCCAGCCAGGCAAGCACGTGCACGATGCCCGACAGGACTGCGGTCACCGGCCCGGGCGGACCGAACTCTTTCTCGTACTCACGGCCGAGCAGACGGACAAGCTCGATCGTCTTGTCGTTTTCGGCAAACCGCTCGATCACCGGAAAGAGCGGCCGGAAAGACAGGCATCTCTCCTTCAGGCGCGGTGTCATCCCACGCAATCGAGGATTTGCGTGGGATCGCATGGTCCGGTAGCCGCGCAACGAGGTCTCAGCCAGCCGCAACAGCGATGGGCCCTGGCGCTCATAATCCTGCCTGAACGCGTCTTTCAGATAGTGACAGGTCTCCTCGCGGGCGAAGGCTGGGTGGGTAAACCAGATCTTGTCCTGACCGTGCCAATCAGGATAGGGAATGTCCAGGCGGATCCGTCCCTGCCCATCCATCTCCTCATAGAGCGCCGTGCCCGGCAAAGGCCCCAGCTCCATGAATTGTACGAAGTCCGTGCCCAGGTCGATTACAAAATCGATGTCCTCCTGAATGTTCTCCTTGGTATGGTGATCCATGAACAGGATGGCGGAACCGAGCACCTGGATCCCGTAGTTGCGGAGCTCCTGAATCATCGCCTTCAGGTCCACCCCCTTGGTCTTGGTGAACATCGAGTGCTTGGATTCCACCCCGATCCAGACGAAATCGATGCCCATCCTGGCCATGAATTCGACCCCGACCGCGTTCACGGTCTCCGCGGACGAGAAGACGCCCAGGTAGTAGTACTTGTTCTCGCGCTCCATCTCGACCAAAAGCTCTTCGGCGCGAGGACGATTCTTGAGGAAGTTCTCGTCCATCACGAAAAACTCCCGGCACCCCAGTTTTCGCTCCAGCTCCTGAAAGGCGAGAAAGAGCTCGCGCCCGGTGTTGAGATAGCCCACGTACTTTTTCTGAAAGTGGTGCGAGGTGGCGCAGAAAGAGCAGGCATTGACGCATCCCAGCCCCGGCATGATCACCGCTGCCGTGTCGGGAAGCGGGATGCCCATTACCAGCCTCTGTACCGTGGAGAGGATGGCCGGCTGGCGGATCGGTTGCGAAGGATCCTCCCCCAGCAGACGGCGAAACCAGGCGACGCCCTCGCCTTTGCTTATGTAATCACAATCAACCAGCTCGGTGATATTGGCTATGTTTGTGCAGTGCCCGCCGACAATGATCTTGGTTGCCGGCGACAGCTCACGGATAATCTCGGTCATCTTCTTTACTTTGCCGACATTGGCAACAATTGAGCTGATGCCTATGTAATCGTAGCCTTTGACCACCTCCTGCTTGAAGCGATCGAGGGTGGGAAAATCAAGCACCACCGCCGGTGTTAGCAGATTCTCGGCGATCAGGTAGAGCCCGAAGCTGGGATGGTTGGTTCTCAGGGAGAAAAGCCCCTGCTCGCGGGTTACCTGGTTGTGAAAGAGCTCCATCACGTTCAGTCGTCGCCCGTATTCATCGTCCACGCCGAATGGACCGAACACCGATGTCAAAAGAAGTTTCATACGCATGCCAAAGCTGCTCTGTCTGGATCTCTCGATAGGCCAAGATGCCCGCGAGAGTATACACGAGTCGCTCCCCGGTGCCATCTGGTTACATTTGGGTGATCGGCAACCAGCGGGTAATCACCTTGCCATGCCGTGTATCGCTGCTGAATTCAAACGGCGGAGCGAAAGCGGCGCTGGCGCCGGTGCTGCCGACTGCCGGCTGGATCGCCGCAACGACGGCCGATTGCGCCCGGATTGAGAGGCAACGGCTGACTGGTCTAGAGGACCGGCAGCCCGGAGGGCTCCACCACCGCCTCGGCGTGCTCCGGGTGCAGGATGTCTTTTTCGACCTCGGAGATGAGCAGGAGCGTTCGCACCACCGAGTCCGCGTTCAAGGAGATGCTGTCAATCCCCAGCTCGACCAGAAAGCGGGCGAACTCCGGGTAGTCGCTGGGCGCCTGTCCGCAGATGCCAATCTTGCGCCCGGCGCTTTTTGCGCCGGCAATCGCCGCGGCGACGGTGCGCTTGACCGCCTCGTTGCGCTCGTCAAAGAGGCGAGCCACAATCTCGGAGTCCCTGTCCACGCCAAGGACAAGTTGCGTGAGATCGTTCGAGCCGATCGAGAAGCCGTCGAAGATCTGCGCAAACAGGTCGGCAGCCACCACGTTGGACGGCAACTCGCACATGACGTACACCTCAAGGCCGTTCTCGCCGCGGCGCAGGCCGTTTTTCTCCATCTCCGCCACCACGCGCCGGCCTTCCTCGGGCGTGCGGCAGAAGGGGACCATGACCTTGACGTTGGTCAACCCCATCGACGAGCGCACCCGCTCGAGCGCCCTGCATTCCAGGGCGAACCCGTCGCGATAGCGCTCGTCGTAGTAACGCGACGCTCCGCGGAAGCCTATCATCGGGTTTTCCTCTTTCGGCTCGAACTGCTCGCCGCCGATCAGGTTGGCGTACTCGTTCGTCTTGAAGTCGGACAAGCGCACGATCACCTCGCGGGGATAGAAGGCGGCGGCGATGGTGCCTATCCCCTGGGCGAGCCTGTCGACGAAGTACTCCTCTTTCCGCGCGTAGCCGCGGGTCAGGGCCTCTACCTTTCTGCGGAGCGATTCGCTGGCGAGCTGGTCGAAGCGGACAAGGGCCAGGGGATGAATCTTCACCTCGTTGGCGATGATAAACTCCTCCCGGGCCAGACCGACGCCGTCCACGGGAAGGGCGGAGAGCGCGAAGGCCTGCTCGGGATTGCCCAGGTTCAAGAGCACGCGCGTCTTCGGGCGAGGAAGTTGGTCGAGCGACATCTCCTCGCGCGCGAAGGGCAGCCTGCCGGCGAGAACCAGCCCGACCTCGCCCGAACAGCAGCTGACCGTGACCTCCCGGCCGTTGCTCAGGATCTCGGTGGCGCGTCCGGTGCCCACCACGCAGGGGACCCCGATCTCTCTGCTGACGATCGCCGCGTGGCAGGTTCTGCCACCGCGGTTGGTGACAATCGCCGCCGCCCGCTTCATTACCGGCTCCCAGTCGGGATCGGTCATGTCGGCGACCAGCACGTCGCCGTCATGGAATGAGGGCAGCTCGCTCAGGTGGCGGATCACCCGCGCCGGCCCTGCGCCCACCTTCTGTCCGATTGCCCGCCCTTCCAGAAGGATCTCCCCTTCCGCCTCCAGCCTGTAAGTCTCAAGGACCCTGCGATCGCGCAGTGAATGCACCGTCTCCGGCCGGGCCTGGAGGATGAACAGCTCGCCGGTCGATCCATCCTTCGCCCACTCGATGTCCATCGCCGTCCGCCGGCCGTATTTGCTCGAGTAATGCTCTTCGATGATGCAGGCCCAGCGCGCCAGCTGCAGCGCTTCCTCATCGGAGAGGCTGAGCTTCTCCCTCTCCTCCGGCAGCGTCTCCATGTTGCGGGTTGTGCGCGTGCCGTGACCTGCGTAGACCATCTTGAACTGCTTGGCGCCAATCTTGGTGCGGATGATCGGTTTGAACCCCACCGCCAGGGTCGGTTTGAATATGATGAGCTCGTCGGGATCGACCCGGCCGGCCACCACGTTCTCCCCGAGACCATAGGCGGAGGTAATAAGCACTACGTCGGGGAACCCGCTTTCCGGATCCAGCGTGAATATGACGCCCGCCGAGGCCAGATCGGAGCGCACCATCTTCTGGACCCCCACCGAAAGGCGCACGGCCATGTGATCGAAGCCGTGATCGATCCGGTAGGCTATGGCGCGGTCAGTAAACAGCGAGGCGAAACAGTTGAGGCATGACTCGAGGAGCGCCGTCGCGCCGCGCACGTTGAGGAACGACTCCTGCTGCCCGGCAAAGGATGCTTCGGGAAGGTCTTCGGCCGTGGCGCTCGATCTGACAGCCACATCCACCTGGGCGCCGTAACGCTTCTCCATCTGGCGATAGGCGTAGCGGATCTCGTCCTCCACGGCCGGCGGCAGACCGCTGTGCTTTACCATCTCCCGGGCCATCTGTGCTCGCATGGATAGATCGTCCAGGTCGTTCTTGTCCGCGGCGGACAGCAAACGGCGCAGCTCGTCCTCGATGCCGCCCGCGCGCAACAGCTCCGCGTAGGCATCGGCGGTGACCACAAAGCCGCCGGGCACGCTCACCCCCTGCGACGCCAGCGCTCCTATCATCTCGCCCAGGGAAGCGTTCTTGCCCCCGACGAGCCCGATGTCGGCCAGGCCGACTTCATCCAACCAGCGTATAAATCCAGTCATGATCGACTCCTGTTTGCCGCTGTGCTCGAGCACCGATAACCGCGACGCCGCTGCGCCACTATCGTTATTCTTTGATGCTTGTCTGCCCCGCGCATCCTTCCAGGGACTGGCGGGACCGCCGCAGGCGCCTTTGCGTCATCCTTGCGGATGTGCCGGAAAGCCTGGGCGGGCCTCCGTCTCAAGGACGATGCTGCGGGCAGGCGAGGGCGGTTCAATGGTAAGCGTTAGAGGAGAAAGCAACTCATGCTGGACATCATTGCTGTGATTGTCTTACTGGCCATCATTGTTTTGCCGTTCCTGGCGTTCATGTTCGATCGGTGGGGATTCGATCAATATCACCTGGATCGATAGAGCCACGGCGCAAACCGGGTATTGCCGCGCAGGAAATCATCACCAGGATTGATGCCGGGGAGCCGCTTTTGCGTAAAGATTGATCACATGAGGACTCCCCGTCAGTCTGGTGACCGGCATGAAGGAACTTTCCATCCTACTGTGTCTCGATGGCTCCGCGCAGTGCAAGTACGCGATGGACGTCTGTTTCGAGTGGGCGCGACATCTGCCGGTGAGGGTCGCCGCGCAGCACGTGGTGGACTCGATCGGCCTCTGGGATTTCCTCGCCCACGACGAGCCCGGACTGGTCGGCAGCGGGCTTTACATGGCCGCTCGCGAGGCGATGTATCGGGAGCTCCGCTCCATAGGCGAGACCCTAATTGAGGTTTACAACTCCCATGCCGGCTCGAGCTCTGCCAATGGCGGAGCCTTTCTCGATGAGGGCAGCCCGGTCAGGGAGATCTACCGGCGGTCGGCTGATTATGATCTGGTGGTCATCGGTCATCACCCATCACAGTTGCGCTCTCCTGCGGAGGAGCGCCGGCGGTTTGCCCGCTTCTCGCTGGCCGAGAGGCTTGCTTATTACATCAAGCGTCCCCTTCTCATCGTTCAGGCTCGCAGCGAGCCCTGGCGGAGCATATTCGCTATGCTGACGGTCCGGCACGGGCTTCCCGCGAGTCTCGCCGGGATTATGGACCTCGGGGCCGCGCTCGAGGTGCCGGTGACGATCTGCTTTGTCACCGACGGTGACCATGAGGAGGAGCGCATTCCCGAGCGGATCGCTGCCCTGAAGAGGTTGCGGGCTGATTCAAAGTGGCCTGCGCCTGCGATCGCCTCGGTAAGGAACAGCGTCTCGTCGTGGACGCCATCGGTGGAGTTGGCGCCGGACACGCTGGTGGCGCTGCCGATGCTCGACGTGGCCGAGTCACGTGAGACAGCTCTTGGTGTTCCCGTGGATCTCTTCGTCCGTCATGCCCCGTATCCGGCGATCCTGCTCTGTCCGGAGGTAGCCCCGCAGGCGCAGGCCCAGGCACCGGCCGGGAAAGCTCGTACCAGATGAAGAGGCTCTTCCCGTGGTTTGCGGACCAGCTTCAGCTGGCGACCTTCTCTTGCTCCGCCTGCTCGGTCTTCCCCGCGGGCTGCTTCTCTTTGATGATCTCAATGGAACAAGGGGCCAGGTGCAGGACGCTCTCGGCGACGCTGCCGAGCAGAAGCCGGTTCAGCCCCCTCCGTCCGTGCGAGCCCATGACGATCAGGTCCGCGTTCCAGTTCCTGGCCGTTTCCACGATCATGTACTTCACCGTGCCCTCAACTACCTTTCCGGTGATAGCGGCCGCGGGGAACCGGCTCTGAAGAATCGCTACGTCCGATTTCACCAGGCGCTCCAGATGCTGGTGAATCGTGGCCAGAATACCTTCCGGCGGCGGATAAAGTCCGTACTCCAGATAGGGCGACTCGGCCACGCTCAGCACCATGAATTCGGTGCCGGGCGGCCATTCCCTGTCTGCCACCGATCGAACAGCTCTGGTGCTGGGCTCGGACCCGTCAACCGCGATAAGAACTCTCACCTTCAAACTCCTCAGGCGGTGACCGCGCTGTGGGACAGCGACATTGCCCGAAATGCCAGGAACATCGCCGCCTCTTTCCCCCTGGTGTGCCGCAGAATCACCTCGAGCTTGCGAAGGCTCTCGGATATCAGCGGGTGATTCGATCCCAGGACCCTCTCCCTGGTCTCCAGACCGATCCAGTAAAGGCGCTCCGCCTCGGCATAGTCGCGCCGCAGGCAGTGACGGGTTGCCACGTCGTCCAGCAGCTCCAGCAACCGGGAGTCGAGTCTCCCGACATCCTCCGATTGTTTCAGCGCATGCGTCAGGGCCCGTTCCGCGGCGCCCAGGTTGCCGCGCGTTATGAAGTCCTGTACGACCATATAAAGCATGTCAAAAGCGGATCCGTGTTCCAGGTCGTGCACGGCAATCTCCTTGCGGCGGCACCGCGGACAGACGTATGCGAACCATTGTCGATGGTGGCAGTGTCTTTACGCATGAGCTGGAGGAATGAAAAGGAATCATCCGAAGGGATGAGTTTGAATAAAGTGTCCGTTCATGGCATAACACATGCACGAGTCTCGGCGGTGGTGACCATCCCCGAGCAGATGGCGCGGAGCCGGCGGCGCCGTCATCCTTTCTACGTAACGGCTGAACTTGGCTAGAAAGGCTCCCAATAGTTAAAAAGGGTGATGCCGGCACCGGAAGCAATCTTCTAAATTACGATTAACGGTGCTTTTCGGATGGACCACGATAGAGGGGTGCCCATTATGAGTCAAATTACCAGGTCCGAAGCGTGGGAACTCTACATCGCTTCGGCTAAGCACGCTTCCGAGCAGGGCAAACAGGTCGAGGCCGAGGCGATGCTGGCCAAAGCCCTCAAGGAGCTCGACGATCTTGTCGACACGCACAAGGGCATACTTGCGGACGTGCGGCACGCCCTGGCGAACATCTACCGCGACAGCGGGCGCTATTCTCAGGCGGAGCCACTCTATAAAGAGGCGCTCTCCGCGGCCGAGTCGGAGAAGGGGCGCGACGAGCGAAATGTGGCCTCGATCCTCGATGACCTCGCCACCGATTACTGCCTGCAGGGACGTTTCGACGAAGCGGAGGGGTTGAGAAAGCGCGTGGTGTCCATACTGGGCAAATCGCGTAAGGAAAGAGATCCGCTCCTGGAGCGCAACATCGAGGATCTGGCGGCGATATATTTTGTCGAGCGCAAGCTAAAGGACGCCGAGGAGCTCTATCGCCATTGCGTGGTGGATCGCGAACATGTGCTCGGCCTCGAGCACCCTTACACCGCATCGGCGCTTATCGATCTCGCCTTCGTCCTCTATATGGAGGAGAAGTATGCGGAGGCAGAAAAGCTGTACAAGGAGGCTCTGGCGATCAGGCAAAGGATACTCTCGCCAGACCACCCGCTAATCGCCAGGACTTTAAATGATCTGGGCAAAACGCTGTGCGCGCAGGGAAAACATGAGGAGGCTCAACCGCTCTGCAAGCGGGCGCTGGAGATCCGAGAGGTAGCCGGGGCGGGCGGTGACAGCGCAACTTTGAGCGAGCTGGCGGATGTCTTGTGCGGCCGCGATAAGTTCGACGAGGCTGCTCCGCTCTGCGAGCAAGCCATGGAGTTACGACATCGCTTTGTGGGCAAGGACCAGACGGTTCGCACCAACCAGATGGAAAGCTACGCGTTCCTTCTGCGCCGGATGCGCCGGGACGCCGAGGCCGATCGGGTCGAGTCAATGGCGCAGGAGCTGAGGGCAAAAGCCGGATGATCAAAGCGCCGTGCCCAGAAGGTTAAGTGCCGTAGCCGGCCGCTGCTCGTCCGTATCCATCGCACCCGGAAAGCCCGTTCAGCACTTCGCCCATCATGGCATGGAATTCTGCGCAGATTGACGGCTCCGCGCACCACGCCTCAGGGGGGCCATAGCGAAAGCAGAGCTGGGTCGTATGCGTCTCCTGCCGGAACTGCGCCAGGGCGACCAGCACCATGGGCGTGTCATCAAAGCTGGCCAGAGGATGCGCTACCTGCAATACCAGAGACAATTGCGGTCCGCAGGAGTAAGCGCTCTGCTCAACCGAGAAGCCATGGCGCCAGGCGGTCAGTTTGAGCAGGGTTTCGGTGAGCAGCAAGGCCGTATCAGGGCCCAGGTTGGCATAGAAGTAAGCGACCGGAGCATCGTCTGCGTCCAGCCGTTTGCAGACATGCTTGCAACTTTTGCACCGTTTATCCATGGTTGCCAGCGGTAAGACCACGCACCCAATTTAACTAGTCTAGAGCCAAATGGGCGCTGACACATCCTTCTGCGGGCGTATGTATCGCGCCCCCGATCAGTCCGTATGTGTCGCATCGTCCGAAGCGATGACCGGCAGGGACACGACGAATCTCGCCCCGCCCGAAGGTGCGCTCTCATAGGCTATGGTTCCGCCGTGAGCCCTGGCAATCTCGGCGCACAAGCACAATCCCACGGTGGCGCCAGCATAATATTTGCCCGTCTCGGAAACGTACTGGAAGCCCTGGAATAAACGCGGCAGGTCTTCCGGCGGAATTCCGGGTCCATCGTCTTCGACCGCAATTACTGCTGCGTGCGCCGCGGGAAGCCATGTTCCTTTGATCGTGACCTCGGACCTGGCAAACGTCGAGGCGTTGTCCAGAAGATGCTGGAACAGCCGAGACAATTCAGAGAAGTCGCACTCAACAGCCACGCCCCCATCGCCGGCCTCGTACCGGACAGCTAACCGGTTGCCGGTCGCAGGGACCGTAAGGCGCGTTTCGAGTTCTCTGAGCAGCTTGTCGAGCGTCCAGGTTCTCAGGCGCAGATCGACGTCGCCGGTCTGATACCGATAAAGATCAACCAGCATGAGAAGCTGGTGCTGGAGCTCGGAGCAGTTGTCCGCGAGGAGTCCGACCACCTGTTTTTGCTCGGTGGTCAGTTCACCGTATTCCCCCTCCAGAAGATGGGTCAGCGCCCTGTGGCTTGCCATGGCTGGCGTGCTCAGCCTCAGCTTGAGCGCCCGCAGAAAATCCTCCCTTTGCTGAACCACGGACCTGCTCATCCTGTCCACGGCTCGAGCGTGAACCTGACAGGCAGCCACAGCGCCCTCCAGCTCCGCGGTGCGTGCGGAAAGCTGCTCCTTAAACTGATCTCGTAAGCGCGTTAGCTCCTGCTCCTTGTGGTGCATGATCCACCACATGAAAACCATGCCCCCGGATGTGGCGAGGAAACCCCTCGTCAGATGCAGGAGCCGCATTTGGCCCGTGCTCAGATCGGGAAGGAAAAACTGCTCGAGCGCCGCCGCCGCAAGCAGCCCGACTATCGCCACGATAACCGCCGTGCTGACTGCCTGCGACACCTTCAGCCGGCTCGGACCCGCCTCGGGCGAAGCCGGCTGGCCCCGCCCGCTCGTTCCATCGCAGCAGCAGGGACGGCGACAGGAGGATGAGTGGAGGTTTACTACGCTCTGGAAGTTCACGGCACCAGGTGTCTTTAAATACGCAAGCCCTCGCCGCTGCTCAGGCCGCCGCTCTTTACCATACTCGGTTGCCAGCCCGGCGTCATCAGTCCAAATGAGGATAGCTCTGTTGAAATCCAAGTAGGATTATCCTGGCACCGACCCGATTTACGTAAGAAGGCGAAATACAGCCGTTTCTGCCCGGATATCAGGTCCCTTGCCTGGAAGGCAGGCGTTTCAGCGAGCAGACTGCCCGCGAGATTGATTGCGCCGTCAGAGATCTGGTGAACAAAGCGCTCGACCGGGCAATCGATATCTTGACGGCCCGCCGCGACGACCTCGACAAAGCCGCCGCGGTTTCGCTCGCCAAGGAGACGCTGACGCAAGAGGATCTGATGGATCATACCCGGACAGATAACCCGCGGCAGGGGGCGGCTCCGGCCGCTTGAACTCAGAAGTCTGCCGTTGTGGACGAAGTGATGGCGTGGGAAAACCGCCCGCTCGATGCCGTCTACCCGATCGTCTGGTTCGACGCTCTGGCGGTCAAAGTCCGCAGCAACCAGCGTGTCGTCAACAAGGCTGTCTATCTGGTGCTGGCTGTCAACTTCTGGGGGAAGAAGGAGTTGCTGGGCATCTGGATGTCGCAGAACGAAGGAGCGAACTTCTGGCTCGGCATTCTTACCGAGTTCAAGAACCGCTGGGTCCTTCTAGTGTGATTTCTCCTTTCGCGCGGTGGCAATGCGCTCTCGATCTTCGATCTGCGACTCCTTAGCTCGCGCCTCCACTTCAGCGGATTTATGCGCAAGAGTCTTTCGCCAATCGCAGAACTGGCTCTATTCGATGTCATGCTTACGGCAATACTCGGCGCCGCTGAGCGCGCTGATTTTCTAATCAGCGAACACTTTGCGCCAGTGCGGCTCCTTCGCGTAATCGCGCTCGCGGAGCCTTGGCATGCCTGCCCTCTTTCAAGTTGTCTTACGAGTGGCGTCTGCGTCGTGGCTTCCAACCATCCGGCACTGTACGCTCAATAGCAAATCACGCCGCTTGAAAAATTTCTACGACGGGTACGACCGGACGCACATGTTTCAAATGGAACTCAATGTGCACGACACCCCAGTGCGTGCACGTACTGCCGCACGGCGACAGCGCCCCACCATTGAGGGGAAAAGATACGTGTGCATGGACAGCAGCCTAAATTTTTGGATTGCCGGAGCGGCCCAAATTTAACGTGCCAACGACAATTTAATGATTGGTTCTCGCAAGTGCTTGTTTAGGCCGTCGTAATCCGTGGCACACAGTTATCAAGAGGTATTTGGTCGCTTTGTCCCTCATTGTCCCGCAAAAACCAGCCAAGCCAGTTACGAAGCTAAACCCGGGAAGAACTGATGAATTTTGGAGCCACAATCGTGCCCAAGATTGTTATGATTTTGCTGTTATGTGCTCTTGTGGGCGCGAGTTTTACGCCGGTGTCCGTTGCTGCATGCTTCAGTGATCTGTCCAATCACTGGTCTAGGAATGCTGCAACGCGACTTTCCGACAAGGGAATCATATCTGCCGCTCCCGATGGCAGGTTTAATCCTGACCAGCAAATTTCAAGGGGGGATTTTGCACGCTGGTTGGAGTTGATTCTTGAAACAGATCGAAAGGAACTCGATTCTGACGAGAATAACGATCCTGATAAAGTGAAATTGGCTGCTGGCGGGCTAAACTTTATTAGACTCACTGCCAAGTACTTTGACGTCGAGCAAGATGGAGCGTCCAGCCCGGAATCGCCGGTGCTAAGAGCACAAGCCCTGGCAGCCTTGGGTCGGGCATTGGGTGCCAGGGAGCCGGATGAAGCGTCCATTGAGGCTCAATTGGCAAGATACCCCGATGGCTATCAGGTCCCGGACTGGGACAAGTCCTCCGTGGCAGCATTGTGCGCTGCCCGTGTCTTTGTGCTTCCCCCCGGCCAGGATTCAATAAAGCCTGGCGGATTGCTTACCAGAGGAGAAGCTGCTGTGCTCTTAGATCGATTTGACTCATATTGCATCAGGGAGACTATTACTGCCGCAGCCAATGCGGCAAAATCGTTCTGCCCTGATCCAGGCGCAGCAGTTACTGACGGTTCCAGCAATGAAGAATTAATTGATCTGTACGGCGATTCGGTGGTTTGTGGTCAATTAATAGTTCGAGATGTGTATGCCATATTCCCTGTCGGCACCAGTTTCAGAGTGACTCTGAATGACGGGCTCGATTCGGCCAAAGATAAGCGCGGTGATTACCGCATGGGTACGACAGTGACTAGGATTTGCATCAATGGGGCTTCAGTGGAAGAGGGTGCTGTCTTCAAGGGACGGCTTACGTCTGTAGTGTCTGCCAAAAGATTTTTTGGAGCGCCAGGAAGAATTGGCATTCACTTTAACGAACTGGAAATCCCTTCCCTTGGTAAGACCTTCCCGGTTTCAGCTCGCGTGGACACCTCAAGAACCCGTCTTACGGGCGGGGACGAGGGGCAGCGTGCCCACCGGCTAGCACATAATGCTGCCAAAGGAGCAGTGATCGGGCTTCTTGTGGGTTCCCTTCTCGGACCGGCAGTTGGCACCTATATTGGTGACGGACGATGGGCCAGCATGCTGTCCAATGTCACCACTCAAGCGGCTTGCACAGGTATGGGCGCTGTAATAGGAGCAGGTGTGACAAAGGGAGCCGAGCTAAAGATCCCTCCGGGAGTGACGATGGACCTGGTCTTGGATAAACCTCTAAGAATACCGGTTAATAACTTGCCGCCAAAGGAACTCCTTGCGTATCACCAATGGTAAGCCGAGCCTTCCGTTGTTTGATAGCTCCAGAGAGCTACTGAAGCCATATGCTGCTCAGATTTGCACTTTTATTGCTTTTCCTTGTGCTGATGCCACAAGCTTCGGCTCAAGCTTTCGGTGATGTGCAAGTTGAAGAGGAGCAGCGCGAGAAAATTAAAGCTCGAATCGAAGAGCTGAAGCAGAAGAATAGCCCGAAGCAATTAGCGGCTATAGATGAGTTAGTGGCAATTGGCACGCCTGTCATTCCGCTAATCGCGGAGGCAATGCGGAACGAGAGCCCAGATGTGCGCACGGCTGCTATTGAGGTGCTTGCCAGATTGGGACCAGCAGCCGCTAAATCGGTGCCCGATCTGATGAACTGTCTTTCCGACGAGAATCGGGTGGTGAAGGAGACGGCGGTCTTTGCTCTGGGAGAGATTGGTCCCTCGGCAAAAAAGTGCATACCGGATCTAGTTTCTGGTCTACTCTGTCCACCGGCCACGTATCAAATTGCCTGTGCGAACGCTCTGTCCAACATGGGTGTATTAGCCGAACCGGCGCACAAGAATTTGATCGAGTTGGCCTGCAACTCCACAGATATGCCGGTCAGGTTGGCAGCCATACAAGCGCTCGGCCATATGGATGGCGCTGCCAAACCAGCTGTTCCAGTCTTGAAAGGCCTGCTACTCGATCGATCTCCTGAGATTTCAGCAGCAGCACTGGCCACCGTGTCCAGGCTGGGACCAGTTGCTGGTGATACTACCCCCGAGTTGCTGGTCCTTGCTCGATCCACCAAGCTTCAAACGCGCAGGGCAGCCATTGATGCGATTGGGAAAACCCGCTCCGCCTCATCGGATGGACTCGCGATCCTCATAAAGGCTATCTTCGACAAAGATTCACAGACAAAGATGCTTGCAATCAGATCTCTGGCATCCTACGGACTGAAAGCCGGTGCCGCAGTACCATCGTTGCTGGTGATTCTGGCCGGAACGGACTATCCGGCAGCAGCGGCCGCTGCCAGAACCATCTCGATGTGTGATCAGGGATCGGCACAAGTGGTAGACGCGCTTATAGACGCTTGCAAGAGCCCAGATCCTGGCGTGCGCGTGGAATCCTTGCACGCACTCGGCACTCTGCATGAAAATGCCAGGCAAGCCGCTTCCGAAGTAGTTGGGCACTGTAGCGATCCTGATCCCAGAGTGAGAGCGGAGGCGGCTATTACTATCGGGAAATTCGGGGACAAAGCACCATTTGCGATGCAGGCGTTGATTCCTTTGATTGGCGACCAGGATCTGTCTGTTCGGTATTCTGCCATCGTTGCGCTGGGAGCGTTCGGAGATCAGGCAAAGTCTGCTGTGCCGGCACTGATATTCTATGTGAACAGCTATGATACTGGACTTCGCCAGAGAGCAGCCTGGTGTCTGGGGAGGATTGGGACAGGCGCTGCTGATGCTGTTCCTGATTTGATTAGGGCTCTGGAGAATGGCAGCCCTGTCGTAAAGGAAAAGGCGGCGCAAGCCCTGGGACGAATAGGAATAGCTGCTAAAGATGCAGTTCCCGTACTTATGAAAACCCTGCAAAGCACCACGCCCGGTGTCAGGCAAGCATCAGCTTGGTCTTTAGGAATGCTTGGCGGGTGCTCCAAGCCGGCTCTTGCGATTCTAGATACAGCGCGGCAGGACGAGGACCCAGAGGTGCGGAAATTAGCATCTGAAGCATATACCCGCATTGAGCAGGCAAAGCCGTTACCACCGATTGGTCAGCCCCCACGGGCTGTCCAGAGATCCGCGCAGCCAAAATCTAAGCTAGTAAAATCGCAAGCACAACTCGATGGACCGAGTTTGCGTATGAGGAAACGACGGGTGCAATCAATGAGGGAACGATCCAGGCAAGGGCGGTAATGGCGAAAGCGGCGACTACAGTCGATGCGGTAACATCAAGGTAAGCGGAGACGATTTGACCGCCAGTTGTGTTCTTCCCCAAGAAGCAGGACCCCGACCGCCGAAAGACGGCTTGTGGCAGCCCGACCGCGCCGGTTTGCCGGGAATCATTCCAACGGCTGATGCGCGTCTGAAAAAATCCTGCTACGAGTTAGTCTTGATACCTTGCGCAGGGGGAAGCGTGGCTCTCCGTCATCCTCATATACGGCTGGCTGTGTACGATCGCCTGCTTTCCAGCCGTGATTGTATCAATGCGATCTCTGAAACGGCGCGACAGTGCGGGCTGCGGTGCCCGCCGGATCTCTGCGCCGTGCGCCTCCAGGTAGAGCGTGGCGCCTGCGGCTCCTTGACCACCGCCAAAGTCATCCTCGAGGCGACGGCGCCCGCGGACGCCGCCCGTCTGGCCAGCGAGCTGGAGTCCCTGGTCGAGCAGTACAAGATTGCCATGGCCAAACCGCACTGCCGGGGTGTGGACGGGGAACCGACGGTCATTGATTGTGGGGGCATGGCGCCGATTGTCATGGACTTTCTCCTGCAGCTGCTCGAAGTTTATTGGACCGATCCGGCCAGGGCGTAGTCTTGACCTCAAGGCGCATCGCGCCCTGACCGGATGAAGGGCAAGCAAAAAGCAAGGCTTCGCATGGGTGGATGGATACGTCGCCTCGCTTTTGCTTTCCGGGGGCCGAAGCCTGCGGGGTTCAGGGGTTCAGGCAGACTTCACCGGGATGCCCTTTTCAAGAGCTCTTGTGCGCGCTGCAAGGATGCCCAAGGGCATCCTTCGCCGGCCTGCAATGACTCTAGCGCCTCGAATGCCGGCTCCGCATCGTTCGGACGGATGAAATGCGGGGGCGCTATATTTTGAAACCGGAAGCGTCGCGCCGGTAACCGACGGTCCGGGACTCCTCCTGACGGAGGGTGGTTGCCCAGGCGGCGAGCGGCTTGAACTCCGCCTGGAAGAACCGCAACGTCTCGGGCTCGTACGTCATCTCGAGGCCGCCGATATTTGTCCTCTGCTCGTAGCAGGCGATCACCGACTCCGCCACCACGTCCATGTGCGCCTGCGTGTATACCCGGCGGGGGATCGTCAGCCTGACTAGCTCGAGCTTCGGATAGCGATGCTCCCCGCTTACCGGGTCTCGTCCCGCGGAGACGATTCCCCGCTCCATGGCCCTCACGCCGGATTCCAGGTACAGGGCCGCCGTCAGCGCCTGCGCGGGAAACTCGTGCTGGCGAATGTGGGGCAGGAAGCGGGCGGCGTCGAGATAGACCGCGTGCCCGCCGATCGGCTGCACGATAGGAACCTTCTCGGCCAGCAGCTTGTGGCCCAGGTACTGCACCTGCCCGATGCGGGCGGCCAGGTGATCGTCCTGGATGGCCTCCTCTATGCCGCGGGCCATCGCCTCCATGTCGCGGCCCGCCATGCCGCCGTAAGTGTGGAGACCTTCGTAAAGCACCACGAGCTCGCAGGCCTTCCTGTAGAGCCTCTCATCGCGGAGGGCCAGAAAACCGCCGACATTGACCAGCAGATCCTTCTTGCCCGACATGGTGCAACCGTCGGTCAGCGCGCACATGTCGGCCAGTATCTGCGCGCATGAGCGCTCCTGCTGCCCGGGCTCGACCATCTTGATGAACCAGGCGTTCTCCATCGCTCTCGTGGCGTCGAGAAAGATCTTGATACCGTGCTCGGTGCAGACCTGCCTCACCTGTCTCAGGTTGGCCAGGGAGAACGGCTGCCCGCCGGCCATGTTGACACTGGCTTGCATATTGATGTACGGGATGTTGTCGGCGCCCACCTCGTCGATCAGCCGCTCCAGCTTGTGGATATCCACGTTGCCCTTGAACGGGTGCAGGCTGGTCGGATCGTGGGCCTGATCGACGATCACATCCCTGAAAGTACCGCCGGCCAGCTCCTGGTGCGCCCTCGTGGTGGTGAAGTACATGTTGCCCGGGATGAAGTCGCCGGGGCGGATGAGCATTTTGGCGAGAATGTGCTCGGCGCCGCGCCCCTGGTGCGTCGGCACGATGTATGGATAGCCGTAATACTTCCGCACCATGTCGGCCAGGTGGTAGAAATTCTTGGACCCGGCGTAAGCCTCGTCGCCCTGCATCATGCCCGCCCACTGGTAATCGCTCATCGCCGCGGTGCCGCTGTCCGTGAGCAGATCAATGTAGACATCCTCGGAGCGCAGGAGGAACGTGTTGTAGTGAGCCTGCTCGATCGCCCGCTCGCGGTAGCGCCGGGTGGTCATTCTCAACGGCTCGACGACTTTAATCTTGTAAGGCTCAGCCCAAGACCGGCGACGCTTGCTCATGATGCTCGGCTCCCGCAGTGTGTACGAATGTGTACAGCTTGGGATACCGGATATTTCTTGTTATCCCCCCGCCGGCCGATTGATCCCGGGGCGGTGACCGAAAGGTAATCGTCCGAAAGGTTGATGGAGATGCTTCGGTCTCCGCGTATGCTCAAACGGGCTGCTGTCACCATCCGGCCGGTGCTGAGACGGCGCGATCTCATTAACTCGACCACGCGTGGGCCCGCGAGCGTGATTATTATCGGCGCCGGCATCTCCGGGCTGGGGGCGGAGGCGGTGGAGCGGCTCGCGCAGCCGTTGATAGGCGGCATCTAAGCCGCCGGCGCGGAGCGTTTGAGAAGCCAGGTCGTTCTCCCGCAGATGGTGGAGATGGAAAGACGCGACGGCAACATCATGGGCGGCTTGCTCAGGCAGAGGATGTTTCCGCCAGCCCGCCCGGCGGGAAAAGCGGGCGGCCAGGTCCGCAGCCGCAGCGCTGGCATACCGTTGAGCTGTCCAGGGGCTTAAGCGTGCGACCAGTAAACCCGCACGAACTTCTCTCTGGGCGAAGGCTTGATTCGCAGCGCGCCTTTGAAGCTCTTTTGCATCTCCTTGCCGAGCCGGGTAGCGAGCCAGCGGGTCGTCGTGCGGATCTCCAGCCTGTTGCCCAGGTCTTTGAGAACCGCTATCCGCGAGGCGGGATTATCGTGCCAGGCTTCGTCTTCCGTATGGTGAAGGAGGGCGACCACCTCTTCCTTGCTGGCGCTCAGGAGCGGGCTCTCGAGGATCACCTCCCCCTCGTGGATCTCGGATTCCAGGCGGTGGCAGCCGGGACACAGCCCCCGCTCCACATCCTGCTCACGCACGAGAGACTCGAAGCGCGTCGGGTTCAGATACCAGTGCTTCGCCTCCAAAATCGCCCCGCAGCGCAGGCAGATTTTCCGGTGCCCGTCGCAGCCAGGCTCTCCCCTGAGCCGCCTATCCTCATACAGCCTGTCCAGAGCGTGCCCTATCTCCGGCGCCCGCTCTTTCCTGGAAAGCGGCGGACTGGGCTTGCTCGCCTCTGGCTTGGTTCCCATGTCACGGCCTCACATTCCAGATCGTCTTTCCGGTCGGACGCGCCCGCCGGAGGGAATCCCCAGGCCGTCCGCGACATATAAGAGACCCCAGGAAGTCCTGGGGTCTTCAGGCTCGAAGCTTTCGCTCGGTTGCCTGCCGCCCTTGAAGTGTCCCTGTAAGGTCGGCTTCTTCGGGCTTCTCTCAATTTCAGTTTATCGCGCCGCGGCGGCCGGATCCATCATCCCTATGGACGATTACGGCGGCGGACAGCGCAGTCTAACGGCTACACGAGCCCTCGCCGCATGGCATGCACGGCCGCCTGCGTGCGATCGTCAACAGCCAGCTTGTTGAGGATGTTCCGCACGTGTGTCTTGGCGGTGGCCAGGGAGATGATCAGCCTGTCGGCGATCTGCTGGTTTGACAACCCGTCGACGATCAGCTTGAGAACCTCAAGCTCCCGGGAGGAGAGGGGCTCGACCATCGGCCTGTCCGGGGCAGGTGCCGGTCCGGTTGCCGGCGCCTGGGACGCAGGTTCCGCCTCGGGCTCCGGCTGCTCCGCCGGCTCGCCTTCGGTGTAGTGCTTGAGAACCCGGCTGGCGATCGTGGCGTCCAGCCAGGCATCGCCGGCAAAGACGGAACGTATCGCAGTGTAAAGTCTTTCGGGGGCCACGTCTTTCAAGCAATAGCCGGAGGCGCCGGCAGCCAGCGAGGCCAGGATGTCGCGGTCGTTGTCGTGCTGGGTGAGCATGATAACCCGCCGCGAGGGATCCTCGTCGATAATCTTCTTGGCCGCCTGTATGCCGTCCATTACCGGCATGCCCACGTCCATCAAGATGACGTCCGGCTTCAACTCCGCGGCGGCGGCCACAGCCTCCTGACCGTTGGCCGCCTCGCCGATCACCGTTATGTCGTTGGTCCTCTTGAGCGCGGTCTTCAGACCCAGTCTGGTCAGCGCGTGGTCCTCCACGAGCAATACCCTGATTGCGCCGTCTGCGTTGGATTTTGGTTGTTCAGTCATGATTTGCCGGGCAAGTTTCTTTCACTAATTATATATTGATGTACTGTGGGATCCGCGCAAGCCCTCCCAGCACATGTTACCGGGGACGGCGCTCACGGAAACCCGCGAGCCGAGGGGCCGGCGGCAGGCGCGATTTTCAAGAGGCGACGATGACGGACGGAAAGATCGGGCACGAGCATGAGGCTGCTCCGGGCACATTGAGCGCGCAGGAGATTGAGCTGCGCCGGCGCTGGCTGGAGTTCGACGAACGCGACGAGGAGATCCTCAAAGAGGAGGTCGACAAGCTCATCCAGCCCAGGGTCGATGAGCTGATCGAGGACATGTACGATCACTTTCTCGCCTTCGAGGAGACGCGCGACTTCTTCCCCGACACAGAAACCCTGCGCAGGGCAAAGACCAGGCAGGGACAATATTACCGGAACCTGCTCAAAGGGGAGTACGGCCAGAAGTACGTCCAGGAAAGGCTTCAGGTCGGCTACACGCACTACCGGATCGATCTGGAGCCGAAATGGTACATAGGCGCCTATAACCGGGCGCTCGCCTGGATGCTGGAGAGGCTGTTCGAAAAGTTCGACCCCGACCGCTCCAAGCTGCTGCGGGCCCTGAAGGCGCTGCTCAAGATCATTTTCTTCGACATGATCCTGGCAATCGAAAGTTACATAAGCGCCAAGGAGACCGCGATCAGGAGGCATCGCGACGCCCTGCGCGAGCTCGAGACGGAAAGGCGCGTGACCAAGAGCATCCTGGAGAGCGCCCCGATCGGCATCGTCAGCCTGGACCGGGAGCTTGTCTGCGTGGAGTGCAACGACGAGTTCATCCAGATCCTCGACCTCACCCTCCGGCACGAGGTGATAGGCAAGTCGCTCTTCACGCTGGCGCCGCATTTCAATCGCTCGCTGTTTCAGGAGGTGCTGTCGACAGGGCAGCCATGCCGGCGGGCGGCCGACCGTCTCAACCTCTCCCGCAGCCAGATTGCCGAGGAGATCTACTGGGACTGGGCGGCCTGGCCGATCAAGGATGACGCCGGCGCCGTCACGGGGGTTGTGGCCATGTTCTCCAACGCCACGGACAGGGTGATGCTGCAGCAGCAGCGGGAGGATTTCGTGGCCACCCTGACCCATGACCTGAAAACTCCAGTGCTGGCCACCAATCGGGCCGTGCAGTTTCTTCTCGAGGGCGATTTCGGGCCGCTTGCGGACGGGCAAAAGGAGGTCCTGCAGACCATACTGCAGAGCAACTCGGCGCTTTACGGGCTGGTGCAGACGCTGCTCGACGTTTATCGTTTCGACAGCGGCGTCAAGGAGCTTCACGTCAAGAGTTGCAACCTGGCGGCGATGATCGCCCAACTGGTCACCGAGATCATGCCGCTGGCCCAGGAGAAAGGGCTGCAGCTGGCAGCGGCCGTGCCGGCAGACGCCAGAGAGGTCTCCTGTGATGAGGACGAAATGAGACGGGTGCTCCAGAACCTGATGGACAACGCGCTCAAATTCACGGCGCCCGGCGGCTCGATCAAGGTTACGATGAGGCAGGAAGGGGAGAGAACCCAGATAAGCGTCTCCGATACCGGCAGAGGGATACGCGAGGAGGACAAGCCCAAGCTCTTCCAGCGCTTCTGGCAGGCCGGAACAACCGGGCGCTACTACGCGAGCACCGGGCTCGGGCTCTACCTCTCGCGCCGGATAATCGAGGGGCACGGCGGCAGGATCTGGTGCGAGAGCACGGCCGGCAAGGGCAGCACGTTTTACATCGAGATATAGCTGCCCGGCGGCGACAAGTCAGCCGCGCGGCCGATGGTCGGCGGCGCGGACTGTGACAGGATGATTCTTGACCGCAGGGAGGATGCCGGGCCATGGCGCAGGCGAGCGCTGTCTGGCTCTCGGATAAGCCCTCTCTGCGCCGGGCTCCGCGCCCGGCGTAGAGAGGGCTGGCGCAAGGAGCCGGTTGGCGAACCGCCGCTCGGCGCCCCTGCACGGAAGATACCGCGTCCAGAGGTGGCAATTGAGCGACGACCTCCGCAACTACCAGGCTCACGACCGGCTGCCCGACGGCCGCCCGGTGACGATCAGGGCGATCCGTCCGGAGGACAAGCCTTTGTTGCTGGCCGGGCTGCAACGCCAGAGCCCGCACGCCGTTTATCTCCGCTTCTTCAGATACAAGGACACGCTCACCGACCAGGAGCTGGCTTACTTTACCGAGGTGGACTTTGTCAACCACGTGGCCATAGTCGCCAGCCTGGAGAAGGACGGCGTCGACTATCCGGTGGCCGTTGGCCGCTACATAGTCTCGCCGGACGCCCCCTGGCCCACGGCGGAGGTGGCGCTCTCGGTCGACGAGTCCTGTCAAGGCATCGGGGTGGGCACGACGGTCTTGAAACACCTGCTGCAGATTGCGCGGGGGGCGGGAATAAGGGAGCTGGTGGGCATGGTCCTGCCGGAAAATACGCTAATGCTGGAGATCATTGATCACTCCGGGCTGCCGGTTGCCCGCAAGCTGAATGAGACCGGCGTCCTGGAGGTGCGGCTCAGGCTGTAGCAGGGTGAGGTGAACAGAGATGACCAGACATTCCGGAAACACAGGGGTAAGCACGGCGACTCAGGCGGGTCCGCTCTCGGCCGAGGAGCTAGGCAAAATGCACGCGTGGTGGCGGGCGGCCAACTACCTTTCCGTGGGGCAGATCTACCTGATGGACAATCCGCTCCTGCAGGAGCCGCTGGAGCTCAAGCACATCAAGCCGCGGCTGCTCGGCCACTGGGGAACGACGCCCGGCCTAAACCTCATATATGTGCACATGAACCGGGTGATCAAGAGATACGATCTCGAGGCGATCTTCGTCACCGGACCTGGCCACGGCGGCCCGGGGCTGGTGGCGAACGCTTATCTGGAAGGGACCTACAGCGAGGTTTATCCGCTTGTCACACCGGACAGACAGGGGATGAAGAAGCTCTTTACCCAGTTTTCCTTCCCCGGGGGCATCCCCAGCCATGTCGCGCCCGAGACGCCCGGCTCGATCAACGAGGGCGGCGAGCTGGGATACTGCCTGCTTCACGCGTGCGGGGCGGTGCTGGACAACCCCGACCTGATCGCCTGCTGCGTGGTGGGCGACGGCGAGGCCGAGACCGGGCCGCTGGCCACCAGCTGGCATTCCAACAAGTTCCTGAACCCGGCGCGTGACGGGGCGGTGCTGCCTATCCTGCACCTGAACGGCTACAAGATTCACAACCCCACCATCCTCGCCCGCATAAGCAGGGAGGAGCTGGAAAGCCTTCTGGCGGGCTACGGGTACAAGCCGTATTTTGTCGAGGGAAGGGAACCGGAGCGCGTTCACCAGATGTTGGCGGCGGCACTCGATGCCTGCGTCGAGGAGATCCTGCGGATCCGCAAGGAGGCCAGGCGGGAGGGGGTCAGCGACCGTCCCCGCTATCCGATGATCGTGCTTATCACCCCGAAAGGCTGGACCGGCCCCAGGGAGGTTGACGGTCTGCCCGTCGAGGGCACCTTCCGTTCGCATCAGGTTCCCTTATCCGATCTGGCTGGCAAGCCCGAGCGGATAAGAATGCTGGAAGAGTGGATGCGCAGCTATAAACCGGAGGAGCTCTTCGACGATAACGGCGCGCTTGTAAGCGAGCTGGCCGAGCTGGCCCCGAAAGGAACCAGGAGAATGAGCGCCAACCCGCACGCTAACGGCGGCCTGCTGTTGCGCGATCTAAAGCTGCCCGACTTCCGTGGCTATGCTGTGCCGGTGCCCAAGCCGGGCGGCGTCGAGGCGGAGGCGACAAGGGTGATGGGGCAGTTCCTGCGCGATGTGATCAAGGGCAACCCGGACAACTTCCGCCTCATGGGACCGGACGAGACGCTTTCGAATCGTCTGGGAGCCGTCTTCGAGGTGACGGACAGGGTCTTCATGGGCGAGATCCTCAAAGACGACGAGCATATAAGCAGGAACGGTCGTGTCATGGAGGTCCTGAGCGAACACGCATGCCAGGGCTGGCTGGAAGGATATCTGCTGACCGGCCGGCACGGCCTGTTCACGTGCTACGAGGCGTTCATACACATTGTCGACTCCATGTTCAACCAGCACGCCAAGTGGCTGAAGGTGACTCGAAATATTCCCTGGCGGCAGCCGATCGCCTCGTTGAACTATCTGCTGACTTCGCATGTCTGGCGGCAGGATCACAACGGGTTCAGCCATCAGGATCCCGGCTTCATCGATCACGCGGTGAACAAGAAGGCCGATATCATCCGGGTCTATCTGCCGCCCGACGCCAACACGCTGCTTTCGGTGACCGACCACTGCCTGCGCAGCAGGGACTATATAAACATCATCGTGGCCGGCAAGCAGCCGGCGCCGCAGTGGCTGTCCATGGAGGAGGCGGTCAAGCATTGCAGCAAGGGGCTCGGCATCTGGGAATGGGCGAGCAATGATCAGGACGGGGAGCCCGATGCCGTGATGGCGTGCGCGGGGGACGTGCCGACGCTGGAGACGCTGGCGGCTGTGGATCTGTTGCGGCGCCACCTTCCTGCGCTGAAGGTCCGTGTGGTCAACGTCGTCGATCTGATGACCCTGCAGCCGCAGAGCGAGCACCCGCACGGGCTGCCGGATGCCGACTTCGACTCGATCTTCACCAGGGACAAGCCTATCATATTTGCCTATCACGGCTACCCGTGGCTCATCCACCGGCTCACATACCGGCGGAGAAACCACCACGGCCTGCACGTCAGGGGATATAAGGAGGAGGGCACGACCACGACCCCGTTCGACATGGTGGTGATGAACGATCTCGATCGCTACCACCTGGCCTGCGACGTCATCGACCGCGTGCCGAGGCTGCATTACGCCTCCGCGAGGGCCAAGCAGTTGTTCCACGACAAGCTGATCGAGCACAAGCAATACATTGCCGCCCACGGGGAGGATATGCCAGATATCCAGGACTGGAAGTGGTCTGGCTGAGACATGGAAGGCGCAAGGAAGATCCTGGTCCTGAACATAGGCTCGAGCAGCGCGAAGAGCAGCCTGTTCGTCGCCGCCGGCTCCGAGCCCCCGCCTCAGACCGCCTGGGAAGCGCAGCTTTCCCGACTGGGCGAGGGCCGGTGCGTTCTGACCGTGCAGGCCGCTGGCGGCCCTTGCCAGGAGCGTGATCTTCGGGACGCCGGTTTGTCCGAAGCGCTGCGTGCCATGCTGAGCGCATTGTGGGATGGGAAGCAGGCCGTTGTCGCTTCGCCGTCGGAGATAGATGTCGTCGGGCATCGCATCGTCCATGGTGGCGCGCGTTATCGGCAGGCCACGGCGATCTCCGCGGATGTTCTTGCGGACATCCGCTCATATGCCCCCATGGCGCCGGCTCACCAACCGGACAACATTTGCGGGGTGGAGATGGCCGGGGAGCTTTTTCCGTGCGCCGCGCAGGTGGCGGTGTTTGACACGGCTTTCCACCATGCGATGCCGGAGGTCTCCGTGGTGTATCCGCTGCCCTACGAATGGTACGAGCGCCTGGGCATCCGGAGATATGGATTCCACGGCATCAGTCACGGCTATTGCCTGCGCCGCGCTGAGGCGCTTACAGGCGGGGCGCGCTCGGCGCTGCGCGCGATCACCTGTCACCTCGGCAGCGGCAGCTCGCTTTCCGCGGTGAGAGATGGGCGTTGCCTGACGACCACCATGGGGTACACGCCGCTGGAAGGGCTGGTCATGAGAAGCCGCAGTGGATCGGTGGACCCGGGACTGCTGCTCGAGCTCATCGAGCAGAAGAGCTACTCGGCCGGCGAGCTGTCGCGCATTCTCAACCATGAATCGGGATTGAAGGGGGTCTCGGGGCTCTCCGGCGACATGAAGGAGATAATCGCCCGGGCGCGGGCCGGCGACCGGCGCGCGAAACTTGCCTTCGACATCTACATCCACAGCTTGAGGTCCAACATAGGGGCACTGCTGCCGGTGCTCGGCGGTCTGGATGTCCTGGCTTTCACCGGCGGCGTGGGGGAGAACTCGCCGGAGGTGCGCGCTGCGGCTTGCGAGGCATTCACTTTCATGGGGCTGCGGGTCGATCCGGCGAGAAATGAGACGTGCCGCGCGGACGGGCTTATCTCGGCAGAGGGATCGGCGGCGGCGATTGCCGTGATCTACTGCCGGGAAGACAGGGCGATCGCCGAGGAGTGTGTGGCGGTGCTTGAAAGCTCGTCTGAGTCCGAGCCTTTCAGCGGTTCCGGGCCGAGCCGAGCTTGTCCAGGTACGTGACCAGAGCGCCCAGTCCCCGCGCATGGTGCTCATCGAGGTGCTCGCCGTGCGCGTTCAGATAATCCTGCACCTCTTTGTCGGTCACGCGCCCCTTGCCTCCATCCACCGCTTTGCTCACCTTGTCCATGTTCTGGTGCAGATAGCTCAATCCGAAGAAGACGTCCCTGGCCGCTTCCAGCTCCAGGCGCGAGATGCCGCCCTGGAAAAAGCAGAGCTGCTCCAGGGAATGGAAATTGGCGGAAAGCCAGGCAAGGGATTCGGCAATCTCGGGGTTGTCGTTCTCGGCTATATAGGTAGAAAGCTCGCCGGCCGTCATCACGAAGTCATGATCGGCGTCGATCGTCGTGAAGGCCATCGCGGCGATCTCCAGCGCGTGCGCTGACTTGAGGAAATTGCTCTCTCCGCAGAAAAGCTGGATATTGGAGAAGAACTGCTCGAAGACGTTCAGCGCGTTCTCGAAGGAGTTCAGATCGAGCGACTCCAGAACCTGGCGAGCGTCGAGCTCCAGCAAGGGCGACTCCATCTCGAGCCCCCGCTCCGCCACCGGCTTGCGGAGACCGCTTTCCTCCACGGCCTCGCTTCTCTGACAGATACAGCCCACGACCCTTACCTCCCTGACCGGCAACCAGGACACGCCCGCGTCTCGATATTTTATTCTGCCACGCCGGCGCCTGGCGTGACGGTTTTCAGCGCGCCGGCAAGCACTGGTGGCTGCTCCTTGCCGCGAGCGGGCAAAGTCTCGGCAGCTCCACCCAGCGGATCGCCAATGCGGTCATCTCGGTCGCGTGTCCTGTGCTTGGGAAGTGGTCGGGCGCGTATACTTTTGCGTTCTTCGCGGCCATGATGGCGCCCCGGTTTTCCATTGCCCTCAGGTTCTGCCCGGAAACCAGAATCTCCTTACATACAGTTAACAAAAAGCGTTGAACTTTTTCTGTTCGCCGGACGTTATTACAGATAGGAGCCAGAACAATAGGCCGTCAGCCATCGGCTCCTGAAAAAGAAACTCGGGTTAGCGGAAACGGGGAGATTGAAATGTCAAACATGAAAACATCTCGGGCGGTTCTGGCCATCGGCGCGGTGGTTGCTTGCGGGCTGGTGGTGACCGCGAGCACGTCGCCGAGCTATGCGGGGAGGTTCGCTCGGAACCATCCCCGGCGGGCGGAGGTGCTGGGCCGCGCCAACCGGCTCAATTACAGGCTGAACAGAAATTATGGCAACCTGGACGGTCACTTCGGGCAGCTCAAGCGCCAGGATCAGATGATCCGCCGGCAGGAGCAGCGCGACGCGCGCATGAACGGCGGTTACATCACCCAGGGGCAAAAACAACAACTGAACAGGGAAGAGAATCGCCTGAACAGGGAGATCCAGCGGGACAAGTAGCCCTCATCTTCAGCCAGCGAGCATGTCGTCGCGATGCGTGGATTGTCCGCGCATCGTGGCGGCACTGCGCCGGCTGCCGCGGCGACCGGATTTAATGTGCGGATTTTGAACTTTCGAGCCGCCGCCAGCGTTAAAGGTAACAGGTCCTTCGGGTGGTGCAGATGGTCCGGGTAAAAGAGCTTTTCCGAAAACACTGGCGCAGCAACAGGCCGCTCGGTCTGCTGGTGGTGTTCAGCCTGGCTTGCCTGGTAGTCTCCATTGTCGGGCTCGCTGTTGACCCGCGGTTGATTGGCGGCGAGCACGCCTGGATCAAGCCCTGCAAGTTCAGCATCTCGCTGGCCGTCTACGGCTTGACCATGATGTGGCTTTCCCGGTTCCTGACAGCAGACCAGAAACTCTTCCGAAGAATAACCGTGGCAGCCTTGACCGGCAGCGTCATCGAGCTGTCAGCAATTATCTTGCAGGTGGCGCGCGGCACGGCAAGCCACTTCAACAGCGCCACTCCATTCGATCAGACTGTCTTCTGGATCGTGATAGCGGCGATCATGCCGGTTTCGTTTGCAATCGTCGCCATCTACATAATGTTGCTGCGAGAGAGGAGCCTTCCAGCGGTTGTCGGTGCCGCGCTGCGGTGGGGGCTGTTTCTGACGATTGTGGGATTGATCCCCGGAGTGCTCATGATCCTCCCCGATCGCCTGCAAGACGTCATTGCGCCTTACCGGCAATTTGACGGTCATACGGTCGGCTACCATCAAGGCGGTCCGGGACTGCCCTGGTTGGGGTGGAGCACGGTAGCCGGGGACCTGCGTGTTGCCCATTTCGTGGGTCTGCACGCCATTCAGGTGTTGCCCGTCGTTGCCTACCTGATTTCGAGATCGTTTCCCAACCTGTCGTCTGAGGGTCAGAGATCGCTTGTCTGGAACTTCGGATTCACGTACCTCTGTTTCGTAGGCCTGCTTATCTGGCAGGCGCTCGCTGGTGAATCAGCGGCGGCGCCGGGCGCCCGCACCGTGCTGGCCGGCATGACCGTGGCTGCGGTCAGCGTGCTGTGGACGATTTCGGTCCTGGCGGCGGAGAGATCCGGAGTTGGACAGGAGAGGCCTGCGCCGGCATGGAGCAGGGCCCTGTTTCGGACTCGCGGCGGCGGGGCTGGTTGAATCAAGAGACATTCGAAGACGGCATCCCGTCGGCCGGCCCGCTGACCTGGCCGGATCAGCCGTCCTCACTTTTTCTGTCGTATTCAAGCGGGTATCATGGATGCCCGCTTGATCGTCGCGCTCGAAGGAATACAACATGAGACTCGAATTTGTCCTCGGAATCGTTATGGCAACGGCAATATCCGCTGCGCCGGTTACGGGTGCCGAGTCGACCCGGACTCCGGCGGCGGTCCTGCAGCGCCTGAAGAACGGCAACGCCCGCTATCTCACCGGCATCAGCCGGCACGCAAGAATCGATGTGGAAAGACGTGTTGAAACGGCGAGGAAGGGGCAGAAGCCTTACGCCACCATCGTCGGCTGCTCCGATGCCCGGGTCCCGACCGAGGTCGTGTTCGACCAGGGGTTTGCGGAAGTTTTCGTGATCCGGGTGGCCGGCAATGTCATCGACACGGCCGGGCTTGCCTCGGTTGAATATGGCGCCGGGTACCTGGGGACACCGCTGGTCGTCGTGCTCGGGCACAGCAAGTGCGGCGCCGTCGACGCAGCCGTGTCCGGGGCCGAGCTGGCCGGCAGCCTGCCCAGGCTTATGGATATGATCAAGCCTGCAGTCGAAAAAGCCAGGCACGATAATCCCGAACTGAAAGGAGAGATGCTTCTCGAGCGGGCAATCGAGGCGAACGTCTACCACTCCATGGAAGAGCTCCTGCGCGGCAGCCCGGTCCTGCGCGAGCGCGTCAAAAGCGGCCGGCTGAAAATCGTGGGGGCGATTCGCGATCTCAAAAGCGGAAGGGTGCGCTGGCTGGGCGAGCTGCCCAACCAGGCCGCCCTGCTGAGCGGCTGAGCGGCGCCTGAGAGAAATTTTCTCCTCTAATCCGCCGGGGCACGCTGATCGCGCGTTGACAAGGGATCCGGGAGATTTTGGGGGATGCTTTGCGGACGCCCGTGTATGCCATTGTCGACAGCGGGCTGCTTGACAATGCGGTAAAAGTACCAGGAGTCTCCCCTGGGTTGGAAATAATTCTGGTGAAGCAGCGTTTGAAGGCTGCCTGGTTGGCAGGCAGCATTTTGCTTTCCTCTTCTGTCGTGGCTCCGGCGCTCGCGGTGCCGTGCCCGCACGCTTCGTGGAGGGCAGGCAGTTTGCGCCAGCTGCGTTCACACATGCGCTGGCGGGATGCTTACGGGCATCAGCCCGGCATGAGAATGCATCTGGGGTCTGCCGGTGGGCAGCCGCACGGTTCGCACACGCACCGGCGGGCGGCACATGGACATCCTGCCAACCAGCACGGCGGGCACCGGAAGCCGAAGATAGCCTCCATGCCCGCCCTGCCGCCGCCGGCCGCCAGCGAGCAAGCGGTAACCGGCTTGCGGTCGGACAGCCCGCCATCACAGATGGGGGCGGCGATCGCCGACCGGGCGAAGCTTGTGGCCGGGCGCACCGGGACGATCGGCTGGTGCTATGCCGCGGTCAAGAGCGTGTTGATGCCCTTCGGGATAGAGCTGTTTGGCCGCGCGGCGTGGATGGCCGCGGCGCAGCTCCTGAAGGACAAGCGATTCCAGGTTGTGCCGGGCAAGGAGCTTTGCCCGGGCGACATAATGGTGCACGGCAAGTCCCGCAGCCACCCGGACGGGCATATAGCGGTCTATCTGGGTAATGATGCCGAGGCGAGCGACCATCTGCAGCGGGTGATCACCGGCGGCACCTATGGCAGGACGCTGGTATTTCGAGTCAAGCAGAAGCCGGCCGCCCCGGCCGTCCGCGTCGCCTCGTCGGCCGCACCGGACAGGCAGCCGCCGAAAAACGCGTTGCCGCTGGGCGCGGGAACTGCCGAGGGCACAGACCACACGGCTTCGCTTATACTGTCCATGCACGGCGCCATCGCTAACCCCGCCGGTGACCGCGAGGCGATCGCCGCCTCCGAAGCGGACAGGCAGACGCCGGGCTCCTTTCGAATATGAACGTGATCTGGGTTCTTTCGTCCGCGCGCCGGGGGTGGAATTGCTGTCCGGCGGCTGAGGGCTGGACGCGCCGCAGGCGTCGGGCGCCTATCGCGTCTACCAGGATCGTAAAGATCTTCTCGATCACCTGGATGAGATAGAAGTGCGCGCTGCTGTATAGAGAGTCTCGTGCGAGGCGATCCAGGCGGACAGCGCCCGCAAGAGCTGATCGCCGCCAGACCGGTTCAAATGAACGGTGTCGTAGAAGGCGGAGTCTGTCAATGCCTTGTCGCTCTGGAGATCAAGAACGTCGCAGTGATGGCGTGCGGCCAGCTGGTCGAGCGTGCCCCTGTATTGGCGGTAGAACCCGGCCGGCATCAAGTTGAGATTGTCCCTGGTGAGCGGCATGTTCACCAGAAGAACCGCAATCCCCCGTTCGCGCGCGGTCTTTATCAGCGCATCGAGGAAGTGCTCCTGCTTGGAAAACTGGTCCGTATTGAAATGAGCATAGCGCGCGCGATATTCTTCGATGCTCTTTGCCCACACCTCTTGCCTGTTCCGCCCCAGCAAGAATTCTCGCTCGGATTTCGCCTGGTTGGACGCCGGCGCGGCAACGGTCCCGGGAAGCAGGCGGGACAAAGCCGATTTCAGCAGGTTCGCCGCCTTGTCCTGATAGCGCCAGCGCTTGCCGTAAAGAAAGAGGAGGTTGTTGAGAATGAAATCTGCCTTCTCTTGATTGGTCGAAAGATACAGATCCCCGATGCTGGGCAGATCGGACAGGCTCATCAGCCGTTGAAAGACCACCGTTCTCGTTTCGCCGGTGAGCAGGTCGTCCATGAAGTCGCGCGGCGCCAGCCCGTAGACCAGCAGCTTCGGCCTTTTGTCGCCCCGCAGGAGCTTCTCCGTTATCAGGTAACCATCGGAGATCATCAAGCCGGGGAGCGCGAACGAGGAGATTGGCTGTTCGCCGAGACCTTGCCGCATCAGCAACTTTTCGAGCTCGATAGATGTGTGATGGTGATAAACATCCGGCACGCCCGGATAGCGGCGGGCATCCACACTCCACAGCGGGGCCATCATCACCGACGAGCCGATAATAACCACAGCCGGCGGGCGGCCTTGCTCAAATTGCCGCACGGCGGAGTCGCAGGCGGCGAAGGTCGCTCCCCTTTCCTCCGGCTTGCCATGCGATTTTTTGCCGGCGCCGAGCGCAAGGCCGATATTGATGAGCAGGAATATGAGCAGCGCGCTAAAGGCGGCGCACAGGAGCGCCTTGCGCCTTTTGCCGGCACAAGCGAACTCCGGATGCGCCTCCCGGCACATCGCTGCTCTGTCTGCCGAGCTCGTGCTGCTCTGTGTCATGGTCGTTTCCGAGCGGAAAGGATCTCGTGACATTATCCCCCGAGCCCGGACTGACGGTCCTGAAGGGCCACCGGCTGATAGATTCTTAATGCTGCCGAGGCTGAGAGCCGGCTCAGATTGCCTGGTTCTTCTGCAGACGAGGTTTGCCCTCGGGCGCCGTCAAGGCAAGCTGGTAGCCCTCCAGCGTGCGCTCGACGCACTTGTCCCAGGTCATCTCGCTTGCCAGCTTCCTGGACTCGTCGCCCATGGCGGCCAGCGTTCCGGGCTCGTCAATCAATCGACTCATGAGCCGGGCCAGTTCCCGGGCATCGAGATGATCCTCCAGAACAAGGCCGTTCTGCCCATCCTGCAGCACCTCCGAGATGCCCGAGACGCGGCTGACGATCGGGCAGAGCCCCCGCAGCATGGCCTGCAACGGCGCCATGCCGAACGGCTCTACCCGCGATGGCATTACTATGACCTGGCACTGGCGATAGACGGCGTCCATGTCCTTACAGAAGCCCAGGTAATCGACCTGATCTTCCAGGCGCATCCAGACGAGCCGTGCGCGATCGATCGGCCTGGCGCCCATACCGGCGATCAAAAGCTTGAAGTGTTTTCCCTGTCTCGATAAAATTCCGCACGCCTTCAGGAGAACGTCCAGCCCCTTCTTGCGGTAGCCTCTGCCCACGAAAAGAAAGCTGAACTGCCTGGCGGTCGGGTGCTGCCGGTCGCCGTGCATATCGGAGCCGGATCCGGACAGCTCCGCTCCCGGATATGCCACTACCCATGGTGTTGCTTCCAGATTGCAACTGGAGCCGTAGGTGTCGTAGAAGTCGTCACGGCAGGTTCGGGAGGAGAACATTAGGCATCGCGCCTGGCTGCACAGAAGCCGATCGTACTGCTCGCGCAGCCGATACGCCGGCACCATATTTAGTTTCACATCATTCAGGCTTCGCTCCCAGGGGCGTCCCACCTTCGATAACCTGAAGACAGTGTGGTTGTGGAACGTCACCACGTTGGCGCCGTCCATGGGCAGATGCTGCGAATGGACGATGTCGAAGGGTCCGGCGCTGGCCACGGCATCGGTCGCCGCCTGGAACTGATGCTGCAGGCGCTCGGCCTTGCCCGCCCCGGTGCGGGGCGCGGCGAATCTGATGATTCGCAAATTTTCGTGGCCCAGCTCGCTTTTGCTTTCGCTGCAGACCACCGTTACCCGGTGACCCCTGTCCAGAAGCCCCTCGACCTGCTTGTGCGCATACAGCTCCAGCCCCCCGCCGACGGAGAAGGAGCGCAGCACCATGGCGATGTGGAGCTTTTCGGGCATGCCGTCAACAATAAACGATTATCCTCTGCGATACAATCGGATATTATGTCCGTCCCAGGGCTCCACGAAGGTGAGTTATGGCTGCAGCGATAGTCGCCATTATCGGCTTTTATTTCTTGATGATCGTCGCCATCGTTAAGATGAGCGATCTGCTGAAAGCACGCGCCGGTCAGAAGGCGCTTCTCGCCGAGATCGAGCAGCTGAAGGCGAAAATTGCCGTGCTCGAGCAGGAGGTGGGTTTGATGGAAAGCCACGTGCTGGAGCTCAAAGACGGGCATGAATTCGCCATGAAATTGCTCTCAGACAAGAACCGGGCCGCCAACCCACCCGAGGCGGCGGAGAAGGCGGCGACCCGCTAGTGGGCGGAGCAGATTCTCCCGGATGCTCGTCCTTGCTCTACGCACCGTGGCTGTTGCCGGGGGCGGCCCGCGCTGGCTGGCCTCAGGGCACCGCCACGAGCCGGTTTACTTTCCGGGCAAGCCGCGGTCACCGGGGGGATTACGAGCCTCCGGCGCTCTTGAGGAGCCGGAGCCATGGACAGAACGTTCCTGACCGGCGAGAATTGGTCTTTGACCGGCTGTCGCAACCGGGGCGGTTCGTGCCGGCAGGGTAATCGCGTGAGGCAGAAACATCGAGCTGGGTTCGTAACGGCCGCGATCGCCATGGCCATCTGCCTGTGCGGTTCTGCGTTCCTCGGTGCGCAGCCCGCCGGCGCCGAGGTGCTCTTTGGCGGTGTGCAGCACTCGGATTACCTGCAGCCACCGCCGCCGGCGACGCCGCAGGCCGCTCAGCCGTTTGCGCCTCAAGCCCAGGCACCCCGGCCGATGGTGCCGCGAATCGAGTGGTTCCGGATCCCGCCATGGATGGCCGGAAAATGGCACAAGCAGGGCGATCTCACCGTGAGCGTGACTGACCTGCGCAACGGCATGTCGCAGAACGTCCGGGAGTGGAAGGACAACGAGATGACCGTTACCTGGGGGATGCTGGCGGACAGGGCGGGCAACATCTGGCATGCCAATCTGCTGCCGTTCGAACGGGACGGATTTGCCTCCGGACTAGAGGCTCGCTTCTTAACCATCGCGATGAAGTGCGAGGTGAGCAATCAGAATGAGGTCGTAACGCGGACGACCTATCACATTACCCAAACGAGGCCGGGCTCCAACCAGGCGGTCAATCAATTTCTGCAGGAATCGATCAACCATTTCACGCCGCTGCCGAACGGTAGCGTCCAGAACCAGAGCTCGAATCGCGATTTTGACATGAGCGGATCGCCCACACAGCAGGGCACGCTTATCAGCACGTTTCAGAAAATTGGTCCTTTCGTCCCGCAAACATCCATGAACGGCATGGATCTCGTTCCCTCGTTGAATCAGTATCTTGGCGCCAACGGCATGCCGGACCTGATGATCATCAGGGAGCCTTCTCCGGCGTACGCACCCTACTGACCGCTCCTGCTCCGGGGCTTTTCGGATCAGCACTGACACAGGTTTCGTCGACGATGACAAAGAACCCGCAACCGCCCCGCTCATGGCTTGCCGTGGAGTTCGAGGTCGGCGCGCGGCAGGAGGATCTCGCCTCCAGCGTCATGATCCACCAGGGGGCCCGGGGCTGCGAGATCAAGCCGCTGGAAGGGGACCGGATCCTCGTGCATGCCGTGTTCGACCTGCCCGAGGCGAGCGAGGAGCATGTTGGCGATCTCAAAGCCTGCTTGGAAGAATACGGCCTTGGGGCGTCCTTGAGCTCCTTGCGGATCAAGACGGTGGTCGAGGATGACTGGCTTGCCCAGTGGAAACAGGGGTTCGAGCCCTTCGTCATCGGGGATGGGCTTCTCATCTGCCCGCCCTGGCGTCGCGATGACCTTTCGCCCGACGCCGTTGCCGGCAGAGCCGTCATTCTCATTGAGCCGGGCATGGCTTTCGGCACGGGGCTGCACGCAACGACGAGATACTGCCTGCGCGCGCTGCAACGATTTCCGACAGCGGCTCGGGTGCTGGATGTCGGCACCGGCAGCGGAATCCTGGCGATCGCTGCAGCCAAGCTGAAAAGCGAAATCGCGGTCGACGCAATCGACAACGATCGGAATGCGCTGACGGTGGCGCAGGAAAACGTCGAGCTGAACTGCGTCGACGATCGTGTTCACCTGTTGCTCGGCACGACGGATGCTGTTCTCGGTAAGCAATACGACCTTTTGCTGTCCAACCTCACCTGCGAGGATATTGTGGCTCTGCTGCCTCACTACCTGCAGCTGACCGCCACCGGCGGGCTGATCGTCTGCGCCGGCATCCTTCTGGAGCGCTTGCCGTTGCTGGAGGGGGCGCTCGAGGGGCAGCCTCTGACCGTGATTGATAAGGAGATCGACGGCCACTGGATTGGCATGGCGCTGCGCCGGGATTGATCCCGGGCCGGCAGCCGCCGCGCTCGATGGGGGAACCCATTGCGGTCCCGGGCGTCATGGATCGCGGGAGATCCTGCCAATCCTGGTATAATGAGAAATCCGGGGTGATTCCCGGGCGCGAAACCTGAAAATTCAGACTTCTGCCAGCTCCAAACCTATGGGGGCGTTTAGATTCGACAGGGATGTCGGGTTACAGGTTGCAGGTCGAGGTTGTTCGGGACCTCGTTAAACACCGGGCAAAACAAACAAATGCCAACGTTATTCACGTTGACTTCTCCGCGAAGCGCGCTCTGCGCGCCGTTGCCTAACTAGACCTTAGGTGCGGAACTCGCTAGTGTCTTGGCTACCCGATGCTAGTGGGTCAACCATGGTGGCTGCCGCCGGGCAAAGTTAGCGGTTGCTAGCCCGGTCCAAGACATAATCGCGAACCCGGGTGGCCGTGCAGGCCGGGTCCAGCGGGCTCGCAAGGGCGACTGGACAAATGCTGTACTAAACTTGTAGGAGCCTGTAGGTCAGCATCTTTGGACGCGAGTGCGATTCTCGCCGCCTCCACCATTTACTTTTCAGACAGGGGTCAAAGCATCATCGGTCCACGCTTTGGAGCATTCTCAATAAGGGGAATGTGCGCAAGTGTGGCCCCTTTTGCGGCCCGTCAAAATATTTTTGGGAACCGAAATCACCCGGTTTCCGTTCGGAGTTTTGGGTGACTGGTGATTCCACCATTGTGGTCAAAACGGACGCGAAGCATGCTGTGCCTGGACCTTTGAGCGAGATCCGGATGCGGATTCTCACGCCAAGAGGCCGCCGATTCTCAGGTCAAGGGGCCACCTTTCTCAGTGGTGGGCCACCATTCTCGGCGGCTGGGCCACCGCCCTCGGCTGAGGCGGCATTAGTCTGATAACTTTGCGGAAAAGGTAGCGTGCGCTGGAATTCTCTTGTTCTGGCACTCTAAAGGTTGCTTTTACCTAGAAAGGGGTGCCGGGTGTCCAGGAGAAAGGTGTCCATGCACACGCTGTCAGAGATTGTACGTCTTTCGGCTCAAGGTTTGTCAGATCGACAAATCGCCAGAGCCGTAGGGCTTTCGCGAACGACGGTAATGAGATACGTG